>OIER01000024.1_pt1 | contig 231666 bp, 221 predicted proteins | sample 1581801 | NCBI WGS metagenome assembly OIER01 (sample SAMN03281006, study PRJEB24777) | human gut metagenome | isolation source: fecal sample PR165 from 1 month old male Malay infant, vaginally delivered... | reverse complement strand
GGAGTGGCGGTTTTTCAAAACCGGAAATCATCGATCATCTGCATGCAACGCTGCCGATTGTCGTGCAACTGGGCCGTAAAGAGGGGCGGCCCGGCGCCGTGTCCGAGATTTTTTACGTTCCCTATGTCAGGCAGACCGGGCGCCCCGCTGCCGTACAGGGAAACATGTTGTGGAACGCCTCCGGCCGTCGCGCGCGCGGTGCCCCATGAGCTTTGTGGCAAACAGATCCAGCAGGCCTGCTGCCGTCGACACAGGCCGTTTTGCCCGCACAGCTCATCGGCCGAGGCGGGTTCTGATCGGTCTTTGCCTGCTTGGCCTGACTGTCCCGGAAGCAGCCCGCGCCGTTGAAGCCAACGATCCCGGCATGCCGCCGGTCAAGATCACGGCGTCCGGCGAAAGAACCACAGCACCGCAACCGGCGGCGGATATGGCGGTATGCCAGTTCAAACGCGTGCCTTCGGCCGAAGATGGCAAGGCGCTGGTCCAGCGCATCGCCAGGGAGGAGCATGCCGATGTGGCGCTTGCCGTCGCTGTGGCCCGGCAGGAAAGCGGCTTTCGCATGGATAGCGTCTCCAGCGCCGGTGCCATCGGCCTGATGCAATTGATGCCGGCAACCGCACGCCGGTTCGAGGTGGATATTTGCGACCCGGAGGACAATGTCCGTGGCGGCGTGCGGTATCTGAAACACCTGCAAACCAAATATGCCAATCCGCTCTATGTCCTCGCCGCCTACAATGCCGGTGAGCTTGCCGTGGAGCAAAGCGGTGGCATTCCGCTTTATCCCGAGACGGTCCATTACGTCGCGGCCGTGCTTTCGGACGTCTATGACTGGCGGCCACTCGGTGACCGCAAAGTGCCTGGGAAAGCCGCCCATCAAGGCAGGAAAGCGCCGGACAAACCCGATGCAGGCAGTATCGGCGCATGGACGCAAGGATTTGTTCTTCACGTGGAGTAGTCAAAGTGTTTTTTCATTCGTTCATTTTCAAAATCGCCCTGTCGCCATCGCTCGCCGGGCGTATCGTCACCCGCGGGATAGCGGCCTGGATAACGCTTTGCGTTCTGGTCCAGGGCGCTCATGCCCAGACGGGATTGCAGCCGGTGCAGTCTGTCCTGCAGACCCTCATTGGCATTCTAACCGGGCCAATTGCCTCAATGATCGCCATCCTGGCCGTCATCAGCTGCGGGTTTCTCGCCTGGACCGGGCGCTTCACCTGGGGCATTGCCGGGTCGGTGATCATGGGGATTGTCCTGGTGTTCGGGTCGACGCAGATCGTCGCCTTCTTCCAGAGCGCATTGGGGCACTGAGATGATCCCGGATGATGCGCCAGATCTCGTGCCTCTGGTCAAAGCCCTGACCCGCGCGCCGACGCTGTTCGGGGTTCCCTACATGTTCGCCATGTTCAACATCGTCGTGACCGCATGCACATTCCTGGCAACGAAGAACCTGCTCATGCTTTTGCTTGTCCTGCCGATCCACAGCCTTGGTTACTTCCTGACACTGCTGGACGATCAGATTTTCACCATCCTGCGCGTGAAGATGTCGAAGGCGCCGCCGCAATCCAAAGCGGTCTGGGGCATCAGAAGCTATGCAGCCGGTGACCGTCCATGACCAGCCGTCCCGTCCGCCGGGAGATGCGGTTTGGTTCGTCGAGCCAGCGCGAGCGCTCCGTTGCGGCCCACATCCCCTATACACGCCATGTGGATGACACGGTGTTGCGCACCCGGGATGGCTATCTGTTGAGTGTTCTGAAACTCGACGGCTTCTGTTTCGAGACCGCCGATATGGCGCAGCTAAACGGCAAGCTGGAAGCACGCAACACCCTGTTGCGATCCCTCGGCAGCAGCCGCTATGCCGTCTATGGCCATATGATACGCCGCCGCATTCAACCGGGCCTCGCGGGCAGGTTCGACAACCCCTTCGCCGATGAATTGAACCGGCGATACATGGCGCAACTCGAGCAGCAGCGCATGTTCGTCAATGACATGTATGTCACCATCGTCCGCCGTCCCCTGCGCGGGCAGGTCGGCGTCATCGACAAGGCGACGCGGCGTCTGTTTGCCAAGGCGTCCGATGATGGTGGGGCCTCCGGCGAAGCGCAGGATCTGCGCGAACTGCAGGATGCCGTTCTCAACATCCGGGATGTCCTGCAGGATTACGGCGCGCGATGCCTTGGTATTCGCGAGCCGCAACCGGGGGTCTATTTTTCCGAACCGCTGGAGTTCCTCGTCCAGATCGTGAATGGCCTGGAACCGGTCAAAATGCGGTTGCCGCGCATGCCGCTTGACGGGGCGCTGGCGATGAAACGGCTGCACTTCGGCCGCAATGCCATCGAGTTCGTCGGATCGACCCCGCCTGACAACAGCAGGCTGGGCGCCATGCTTTCCATCCGGGAATATCCACCCTATACCGGACCGCTGCTGCTCGACGGGCTTCTGAAGGTCCCGCATGAGTTCATCGTCAGCCAAAGCTTCGCGATCGTCGACAAGCCTGTGGTGCAGGCACAGATAGAGCGCGTCTCCCGGCAGATCGCCATGGCCGATGAAGCCGGTTCCGTGGTGGGCAGCCAGCTCAACAGTGCCCGTGATGAATTGCTGGGCGCGCGTTCGATTTACGGCAATCACCATTTCTCCATCATGTGCCTCGGCGACGACAAGGCAGAGCTTGATCACTGCATCCGCGCCGTCGGCGCCACCCTGACGGATCAGGCCATTCTCTGGTTGCGCGAAGACCTGAATTGCGAACCGGCCTTCTGGGCGCAATTGCCCGGGAATTTCTCCTATATCGCCCGCTCGGCCATGATCTCCTCGAAGAACTTTTCCGGGTTCCTGTCATTGCATAATTTCCCGAGCGGCAAATCCGACGGCAATCATTGGGGCAGCGCCATTTCATTGCTGGAGACGACGAGTCAAACCGCCTATTTCTTCAATTTCCACGTGCGCGATCTTGGAAATTTCACCATGATCGGCCCCTCCGGCTCCGGCAAGACGGTGGCTCTTTCGTTTCTGATGGCGCAGTCGCAACGCATCGCGCCAAAACCGCGCTGCATTTTCTTCGACAAGGATCGCGGTGCCGAAATCTTCATCCGGGCACTGGGAGGCAATTATGCCGTCCTGGAGCCCGGAGAGCCCTCGGGCTTCAATCCGCTGTCCCTGCCTGACACGGGACCCAACCGCGAGTTCCTGTTCCAACTGTTTTCGCTCATGGTGCGGCGGCCGGATGGCGCAAGGCTGCCCGCCGGGGAGGAAAGCGTCCTCCGCTCGGCCATTGCGCAAATCTTTGCCTCAGGTCCGGACATGCGCTCGTTGGGCGCCTTCGGTTCCCTGCTGCGCGGGCGCCTGCGCGCCGGCGGCGATGATCTTCTCTCCCGTTTCGACAAATGGCTGCGCCCGGACCAGCTTGGCTGGTTGTTCAACAACCCCAGGGATCACTTCACATGGTCCGATGTTGCGGGATTTGACATGACAAAGGTGCTCGATGACCCGCTCATCCGCAGTGCGGCGCTGATGTATATTTTCCATCGGCTGGACGAATTGCTCGACGGCAACCCGCTGCTGATTTTCCTGGACGAGGGCTGGCGGCTTCTCGATGACGATATTTTTGCCGCCTTCATCAAGGATAAGATGAAGACGATCCGGAAGTTCAACGGCGTTGTTGGCTTCGGCACGCAAAGTGCATCGGACATCGCGTCCTCTGCGCTTGCCAATACGCTGATGGAGCAGAGTGCAACGCACATCTTTTTCCCCAATCCGCATGCCGATCTGCAAAGCCACACCACGGGCTTTGGTCTCTCGGCCCGGGAAATCCAGTGGATACGGACAGCCGACGCGTCAAGCCGGTCGTTCCTGATCAAGCATGGACAGGAATCGGTCATTGCACGCCTGCGCCTGAACGGCATGGATGACCTGATCAAGGTTTTATCCGCCCGCGCCGATACAATCGAGGAACTGACTGCCCTGCGCCGTCATCTGGGTGATGATCCGCAGAAATGGCTGCCTGCCTTTTGCCGCCCCGGAGACAAGACATGACGTTTCGCACCATCTGCCTGCTGCTCTGCATCCTGATGACGGGTACCGCCTGCGGGAGCGATCAGAGGTTGAAAACCCCCTGTTCCCCCGGATTGTTCTCGTTTGCTGCAACGACACGCGACTGCGGGCCGCTCAGGCCGGTGAATGAAGCGCTGGCTGCCTTGTTCGGGTTTGAGACCTGAACCATGGCCTTACCGGAAGCACCCAATTACATCGCTCTGATGTCGGACAATATCGATCGTCTCGGCAGAAGTTTCACGGCGTCCACATACGGGGCTTTTGCCGGTCAGCTCACGCCTGTCTTGTCCGGGCTGCTGGTGCTCTACCTGGTATTCTGGGGATTCCGGTTTTGGCAGGGCCGGGGCGAAAGCAGCGTCATTGACATCGCCTTCCGCCTGTTTCGCATCGCCATCATCTTCTCGATTGCCACGGGGTGGGGACCAATTCAAACCTTGGCATATGGTGTGATCTCGGGCATTCCCACGGCCATCTCTGCGGTCATGATGAACAACATCGTCAATGTCGGGCGTGGCGCCATGTCGCAAACGACGGTAGAACGGGATCTCCATGATTTCTATCAGATAGCGCTGCTGGCTTCGGCGCGGATGTCTGCGCCGGCCACGGGTGTGGTCACGCCAGTTCCGGTGGCAAAACAGGCGCCGCCGGACGCCGATCCCGCAGCCAAATCCGGCCCGGGCAACAGGGGAGCGCCGCCGGCAGACGAGCTATTGTCTTCCCTGCATTCCGGCATTGTCTGGATCGCGGCAGCCTTGTTTGTCGGATATGCGGTTTTCCTGATGCTGTTCTCGAAGCTCGCATTGTGGATTGTCCTGGCTTTGGCCCCCGGTTTCATTGTGCTGCTGCTGTTTCAGGGCGTGTCGCGGTTCTTTTCCGGCTGGCTGAGCGTTGCCATTCAGACAATGCTCGTGCCGATTTTCTTCTATGCGTTTTTGAGTTTCTTCCTGCTGATCATCAAAGAGGTTGTGATCGCCTTGAAAGTGTCGATGGATCAGGGGGCGGTTCCAACCATCAAGGAAATCGCACCCTTTGTGCTGGTCTGTTTTTCGGGATTGTTTCTTCTCGCGCAGATTGTCCCATTGAGCGCCCGCATAGCCGGCGGTGCGCAACAATGGATCGGCGATGTTTTGCAAGGCGGGTCCGGCCGGATATTCCCTGCCTCCCTTGCCGGCGAGCGCGGAAACAGCGGGAGGACGATCCGCACAAAACCATCGGGCATGAGCCCGGTTCCGCCGGGAATGCAGGGCGCCCCGTCATCCCTGTCCGAGATGAATGATACCTTGATACGGGATATTCAGGACCGGAACCTTGCGATAAACCGGCAGACCCGCAACCGGTAGTGATCCCCGCCGAGGCGGGTCAAGCATGCAGATGATCAAGTGTCAAAACAAAATGATGCCAGTCAACGGCGTCCGCTGACCAGCATCATTTTAAGGGTCGTTCAAATCAAGCCGCTGTTGTTACATCTTCTTTGCATGATGACGATGATGGCGATGATGCTTCTTCATGTGGCGATGATGCTTCTTCATATGATGGTGCTTCTTCATCGGTGCTGCCGATGCCGTGGTGCTGCTGGTGGCGAGCACAGGCGCAGAGAATGCAAGGGCAAGTGCAAGACCAAGTGCTGTGTAGAGTGACTTTTTCATAATGCCGTTTCCTCTCAGTTGGGGCTGTTGTGATGCAACCGTCAATTATTGGCGGGTTGCACACCGAGTACTTTCAGTGCTTTTGCAAAGGTCCGTATGCCCTGTGCCTGCCGATTGCTTGCACAAAAGCGGATAGCCTTTTTCTGCAGTGATTTTGCCTTGGCCGCCCGGGGAGCCTCGGCATGCTCGATGATTGCTTGATGAACCTCTGCCTGGAATTTCACGCAAAGCTCTTTGCGTGACGGTGGTCGCTCTGCAGCAAATACACTGTCAGCGCTTGTGGAGAGCATCATTCCGGCTAGCAGTATTGTTGGTAAAGTCGAAATATTTCTCACGGCCACCTGCGGGAAGAAGAAATGTATTCTTCTGTGATTCGAGAATACAAAATCATTTTACTTGCTCTTTATGGAGCGGGAACATTGCGACAATATTTCCGGTTTGTAGCGTTTTGTTTCCGTGATGTTTCTAAAATGAGGCGACAATATTCCAGCGCGTAAAGCAGTCCCGCGCCTGAATGGTTTGTCGCGGGAAAAGGTGGGCGCAGAGGTGCCGTGCGTCAATCGATGGAACGCGGCTCCCCTGTGCGGTGCCGCGTCCAGAACGATGTCAGAGTGCGACGAGTTTCTTGTCCACCGGTTGCGTTCCGTCGCTGACGAGATGCCGGAAACCCTCCATCGGGCCCGGCATGCCCAGATAGAATCCTTGCCCGGCACTGCATGATTCGCCCATCAGGAACTCCAGCTCGTCCGGGGTTTCTATGCCTTCGGCAAGAACCGGCATGCCCAGACCCCGGCCAAGGCCGAGCACCGCCTTGACGATGGCGGCAGCCTGTTCGTTCTTGTCGACCGATTTGATGAAGGAGCGGTCAATCTTGATCATGTCAAACGGGAAGGCGCGGACGTTCGACAGCGAGGAGTAGCCCGTACCGAAATCGTCCATGGCGATACGCACGCCGAGTGTCTTCAACTGGCGCAACGTGGTCAGGGCGCGGTTGGTATCCTTTATAAGTGCGGTTTCGGTGATCTCGAGCTCAAGCCGGTGTGCCGGCAGGCCCGTGTGCAGCAAGGCGCTGTGTACGCGCTGGGTGAAATCATGGCTGTAGAGCTGCACGGCAGAGACATTGACGGCAACAGACAGGGGCTTGTCCCAGCTGGCCGCTTCGCGGCAGGCTTCCCGCAACGCCCATTCGCCAAGCTGCAAAATGATACCGCTCTCTTCGGCGATGGGGATAAACACCGTAGGGGAAATATCGCCCTGGCGCGGATTGTGCCAGCGCATCAGGGCTTCGAAGCCGGTGATTGCGCCTGTGTCCATCCGTATCTGCGGCTGATAGACCAGCCGCAGCTCATTGCGCTGCAGGGCATTGCGCAGGTCGTGCTCTATCAAGCGCCGTTCCCTGGCCTGGGCCCCCATTTTTGCTTCAAAGAAACGATAGGTGTTACGGCCTTCCGCCTTGGCCTGGTAAAGGGCCGTGTCGGCCTGGTTCAGCAAGGTTTCGCGATCGGTCGCGTCGACAGGAAAGATGGCAATGCCGATGCTGGTTGAAATCAGGAAGCCGATCGGGGAATTCGAATTTTCCGACTGCAGTGCTTCGAGGATTCTGTCAGCCAGGCGGCAGGCCGCCGTCGGTGTGACGAGCCCGGGGACGAGAACGGCGAATTCATCGCCGCCAAGGCGCGCCAGCATGTCGTCCTTGCCGAGCAGCCGCGTGATCGCGCCTGAAACCCGCTGCAATATATCGTCGCCGGCCGCATGGCCGAACAGGTCGTTGACCTCCTTGAACCGGTCAAGGTCCAGGCAAAACAGCGCGAGATAGGTTTCTTCGCCGCTTGCCGCAGTTGCAATCAACTGGTCGAGACGGGCATTGAAATTGCGGCGGTTGGGCAGCCCGGTGAGTGCGTCATGGTGCGCGAGATAGCTGATGTGCGCCTCCGCTTCCTTGCGCGAACGCAGGTCGCGGACCGCAAGAGCGCGATGCCATTTGCCATTGAAGTCGATCGTGTGGGCGATGAGTTCCACAGGGACGAGTTGGCCATCGCCGCCCACAAGATCGGCCTCGATCAGTTCATTCTGATCACTCAGCAATTTGGAGCGCAGGCGCGTATCGGGCAGGAAGGTTGCCAGCGAGATGCCTTCAAGGGAGGCGCTCTCCATGGTTGCCAATGTCAGGAAACTTTCATTGGCGGTTACAATGATGTCTCCGTCGCAGATGACCAATCCTTCCACTGCTGCGTTGACCAGTTTGTGCATGCGCTGCAGTTCGAGCCTGTTTCTGCGGTTATGAACGTCGACCGTGAACGCAATCGAACTGGCGACGAGAATAAGGGTGCTCACCAGCGCCACGGTTATGGCAATAAGGCTGGCGGGTAGTGCATTTGCCGGAACGGAGATGGACGAATCCGGAATGATCGCGACCGCACCCATGGCAATGAAATGGTGGCTGCAAATCGCCAGGGTCAGCATGCCGGCTGCTGCATGACGGGTTTTGTCCTCCGCTTTGGCCAGCGCCAGGCGGACGGCGAAAGCGCCAAGGACAATGCCGGTACCAATGGACACCGCGACAAGAGTGGGATCCCAGGCAATTCTGCCTTCAACCTCAAAGGCAGCCATGCCGGTAAAATGCATGGCGGCGATACCGGCGCCGATAATGGCGCCGCCGGCAAGATCCGCATTCTGCCATCTGGCGGTGATTGCGGTATGCGCACCAAGACCTGTGACGAGCACGGCTATGACGAGGGATAGTATGGTGAGAAGGCCATTATAGCCGTTGGGCAGGCCGGGTGAAAACGCCATCATCGCAATGAAATGCGTGGCCCAGATGCCGAAGCCGCAGGAAACCGCGGAAACGCTCAGCCAAACGGCCTGATGTGCCGAGTTGCGGGCGTGGCGAAGAAGATCAACAGCTGTCAGGCAAGAAAAGATACAGATGGCGGCGGCAAGAAAGACAAGCCTGATATCGTGCTGATTGACGATACAATTGTATACTGTCAACATACGTTTGTTCCCTGCTTTGAATTCTTTTCTTGGATAACTCTATTGTTTGTCATCTTAAGTCTAACTTAAGAGGAGAGTTATTTGCCGTTTTGAACAGGTTTGAAATGGTCAGAGTGATATTTAAGTAAACAAATATAAAATGAGCGTAAGAAGTATTTATGCAAATGAATGGATGGGATTATCCAAAGTATAAAATTTTAATAAACCATGCGGGCTGCTGGCGACGGCTCCATTCGAATAGATGCAGCTTTGGTCTTGTCTCCACAATAAGAAGCCCCCGGACTGAAAGTCCGGGGGCTGTATTGTTGCAGTCAGGGATATCGATCAGTCGATGTCGAAGGAAACACCCTGGGCCAAAGGCAATGCCTTGGAGTAATTGACGGTGTTTGTGGCGCGGCGCATATAGGCCTTCCAGGCATCCGAGCCGGATTCGCGGCCGCCGCCCGTTTCCTTTTCGCCGCCGAAAGCGCCGCCGATTTCAGCACCTGAAGTGCCGATGTTGACGTTGGCAATACCGCAGTCCGATCCATCCGCGCTGAGGAAGCGTTCGGCTTCCTGCAGGTCGAGGGTGAAGATGGACGACGACAGGCCGGCGCCAACCGCGTTGTGATCGGCAATCGCCTTGTCGAAATCGCTGTATTTCATCACGTAGAGGATTGGAGCAAAGGTCTCCTCCGTCACCGGACCGGCCTGCTTCGGCATTTCGATAAGGGCAGGACGGACGTAGTAGGCATTCGGATGCGATGTATCCACGCGGGCGCCGCCGGTAACCTTGCCGCCGTGGGCGACGGCTTCCTGCACTGCCTTCTGCATGTTGTCGAAGGCGGCTTTATCGATCAACGGGCCGACGAGGGCCGATGTCTCGATCGGGCTGCCGACGGAAACGCTCTCATAGGCCTTCTTCAGGCGTGGAACGAGCGTGTCGTAGACGCTTTCGTGCACGAAGAGGCGGCGCAGGGTGGTGCAGCGCTGACCGGCCGTTCCCATGGCACCGAAGGCGATAGCGCGCAGCGCCATGTCGAGATCGGCTGACGGGCAGACGATACCGGCATTGTTGCCGCCGAGCTCAAGGATCGAACGGGCAAAACGCTTGGCCAGACGCGGGCCGACTTCACGGCCCATGCGGGTCGAGCCGGTTGCCGAGACGAGCGCAACCTTGGGATGATCGACCAGGGCTTCGCCGATGGTCCGGTCGCCCATCAATGTCTTGGTCAGGCCGGCCGGCACGTCACCGAAGCGCGCGACCGCGCGGTCGAAGATGGCCTGGCAGGCGAGGGCGGTGAGCGGTGTCTTTTCCGATGGCTTCCAGACAACGGCGTTGCCGCACACGAGGGCAAGCGCCGTATTCCACGACCAGACGGCAACCGGGAAGTTGAAGGCGGAAATGACGCCGACAACGCCGAGGGGATGCCAGGTTTCCATCATGCGATGCCCCGGACGTTCCGTTGCAATGGTCAGGCCGTAGAGCTGGCGGGAAAGGCCGACCGCGAAATCGCAGATGTCGATCATTTCCTGTACTTCGCCGAGCCCTTCGGACGGGATTTTTCCCGCTTCAATCGAGACGAGGCGTCCGAGTTCCGTCTTCAGCGCCCGCAGCTCTTCACCAAAGAGGCGAACGAGTTCACCGCGCTTGGGTGCCGGAACAAGGCGCCATTCGCGGAAGGCCGCATCGGCCTGTTCAATGGCCTTGGCTGTATCGGCCGCCGAATGAATGGCAATATCGGCAATCTTCTCGCCGGTGACCGGGCTGTAGGAAGCCATTGTTCCACCGGTATAGGCGGCTTCGGCCACGCCAAGCTTTGCGAGGAGTGTTTTTACGTCTTGAGCAATCGTCATTTTGCCTTCCCTTTACATATCTTTTGTCTGCCCGTGCGGTGAGCGCCGGACTTTCGCCGGAGAGGCCGCAATAAGGTCAAATGAGTGTTCAACTTGCAAGTGCCGCAGGGCGCAGTATTTGCAGGCATTGTTGGATGGAGGCCTGTTCAAGCCCGGCATAATGGGCAAATTCGTCGAGGACCGCAGTACCGAGGTCGGTCTCGAATTCGCGCTGGCTGGGGCTGGCGACAAATTTCTGGCTGGCTTCGTCACCGAGATTGGACTGGAAAATACCCGCTGCGCTGACGGGGAGAAAATCCTCGTAGACGATAGGGTCGAACCGCACGGCACCGCGTGCGATCCAAGTCTCGATATCCCCAGCCTCGCGCGTGGTCACGCGGCCCGCAAAGCTCTCGACGACCGAATAGCGGAAATAGCCGAGACCGTCGCGGCGAATGTCCGCCCAATTGTCGGGAAACGCTTTGAACGTGTCCGACAGGGCGGCGATATAAGCTTTCGCGTTGGAGCCATCAGCCGCCGGACGAATGATCTTGCGGGTGTCATTCAGCAGCCTGTCATAGAGGGCCCGCCCCTTCGGTGTCAGTGCAATGCCGCGCTGTTCGATTTCGCCAAAGCGTGCGGTGTGTGATCCTGTTTCCCATGTGCCGTCGGAATTTTGAAACGATACATTCTCTTCCAGCGCCTTGAACGATGTCTGGCGCAAGAGGATGGGGCAGGCGCGCGTGGGCGGGCCTTCAATAACGGCCTTGGGAGAAATGCCGTGTTCCGGCATCAGATCCTGCACCGCATCGATGTCGAGCGTGCGCGGCGTCAGGTGATTGATGTGCGGTCCCTTGAACGAGACGACATCGGCAATGAGCCGGTGGGCATCGTGCAGGCGCTGGTAAAGCGTGCCGCTGACGCTCGCCCGGTCGTGCCAGCGAAATGTCTCGAGAATCTCGCTCACGAATATTGCCGCGTCGTCAGAACCAAGGCCGCCCTCAGCTTCTGCCTTTTCAACGAGCGCAATGGCCTTGTCCGTAAAAATCTGCCGCGCATCCAGAATGGCGCGCGCCTTTTTCCGCAAGCCGGCATCGCCGATCAGGTTGAGGCGCAGCAGCGACGTGAACACCCGAAACGGATTGATCTTCAGCGCGGCATCATCGACCGGACGGAAAGCCGTGGAATGGACGGGAACGCCTGCCTCGCTCAAATCGTAATAGCCGACGGGATACATGCCCATAACAGCGAAGACGCGGCGCAGCATGGACAGCTCTTGCGGCGTGCCGACGCGGATCGCGCCGTGGCGCTCTTCCGATATGCGGTCGAGCGTATCGGTTTCCTGGAGCTGGTCTTTCAATTCCGGTGAAGCTGCCAGTGTCTTGCTGTTCACCTCGGCAACCAGGGACATGAGTGTGCCATAGGCAGGAACCTCTGTCCGGTACATGGATGACATGGCGGCCGAAAAGGACGCCCTGATCACGTCGGATGACGTAAACGTGCCTGATTTCATCGTGTTCTGTTCCGCTTTGTTGCTGCAACAGCATAAACTATCGCTGTCATGCTCAAACTGGATTATAGAGTGATGATATCGCCAAAGATTGCGATGAATTGAACTAGGTTGATGCGAGATAAGAATGAAGTTGAGCCGCCGTCTGATTCCTGACATCGATATCCTGCAAACCTTCGAGTGTGCGGCGCGCCATGGCAGCTTTACGCAGGCGGCAAAGGAGCTGAACCTCACCCAGAGTGCCGTCAGCCGCCAGATGAGCGAGCTGGAAAGCCAGATCGGCGTTCTTCTTTTCGAGCGCATCCGGCAAAGGGTGGTTCTGTCCGACGCCGGGCAGAAATTCCTGCCCGAAGTGCGCCGCCTGCTTGGGCTGACCGAGGAAACCATGCTGCGGGCCATGGCGGCATCGCAATCGGCGTCATCTCTGAGCATTGCAACATTGCCGACCTTCGGCAGCCGCTGGCTGATGCCGCGCCTGCCGGATTTTCTGCGGCTCTATCCGGATATGGCCTTGAGCGTTGCATCGCGCTCGCAACCCTTTGATTTCGAGGAAGAGCCCTTTGATCTGGCAATCCATTATGGTCAGCCGGTGTGGGCTCATGCCACGTGCACATATCTTTGCAGTGAAATGATTGTTCCCGTCGGCAGCCCGGAACTGCTGGCCGCCAATCCCGTCGTTACCCCGGCCGAGCTGGCCGGCTCGGCACCGCTGCTGCACCTTTCGACGCGGCCGAAAGCCTGGGCCGACTGGTTTGAATCGGTACAGGCGGAGGTTGTCAGTCCCTACAAGGGCCATCGCTTCGAGCATTTTTCCATGGTGATCGAAGCTGCGCTGGCGGGACTCGGTTTTGCCCTGGTGCCGCGTTATCTCATCGAGCACGAATTGGCATCCGGCCGCTTGCAGGTGTTGTTCGATCAGCCGCTGACGACAGAGAACAGCTATTATCTCGTCGTGCCGGACCACAAGAAGGAAAATCCGATGGCCCAGAGCTTTTTTGCATGGATCGCCGATCAGGTTAGCAAACGTCCCTAGGGTCAAGACCTAGTGGGTCATTCGCCCGCCGCATCACCTCTTCAACGAATTTCACTTTCGTTGCCGAAAACGCGGCTTATAAGCAGAATGGACGATGAGTCTGTGCAAGATTGCCGGCAAAGGCCGGACCGACCTGACGGTGACCCCATGCTGAATGATGAACGCTCCCACGGCCTCTGGGAAAAGACCGCGCCGCCCGCGCCTGCAACACAGAAGCTGGCGGGCAATATTTCCGTTGATGTCGCCGTCATCGGCGCCGGTTTTACCGGATTGTCCGCCGCCCTGCATCTGGCTGAAACAGGCACAAGCGTTGCCGTTCTCGATGCCGTCGACATCGGCTATGGCGGATCAGGCCGCAATGTCGGTCTGGTCAATGCCGGCATGTGGGTGATGCCCAATGACCTGCCGCAGGTTCTGGGGCAGGTGCATGGCGAACGTTTGCTGGAACTGCTCGGCAATGCACCGCAATCCGTTTTCAACCTTGTCGACAAGCACAAGATCGCCTGCGAGCTCGAGCGCAAGGGTACCTTGCACTGCGCCGTCGGCAAGAGCGGCGTCAAACAGCTGGAACAACGGGCTGAGCAGTGGCTGGCACGTGGCGCGGCCGTTCGCCTGCTGGGCGCAGAGGAAACCGCAGAGAAGGTCGGCTCGACCGCCTATGCCGCTTCGCTTCTGGACAATCGCGCCGGCACGATCCAGCCGCTGGCCTATGTACGCGGCCTTGCAACCGCTGCCATTGCCGCTGGCGTTGCCGTCCATACGGGAACCCCGGTGACATCCACGACCCGCTCCGGCGACCGCTGGATCGTCAATACGCCGTCAGGAACCGTGTCGGCCGAGTGGGTCGTCGTGGCAACCAACGCCTATACGACGTCACCCTGGCCGGAACTGCGAGCCGAACTCCTGCATCTGCCCTATTTCAATTTTGCCACGACGCCGCTGCCGGAAGACGTGCGCAACACGGTTTTGCCCGAGCGCCAGGGCGGCTGGGACACCAAGGAGATACTGAGTTCGTTCCGGATGGATCAGCGCGGCCGTCTGGTGTTCGGCAGCGTGGGGGCGTTGCGCGGCACGGGAATGGCCGTCCACAAGGCGTGGGCTGCCCGGTCGATCCGCAAACTGTTCCCGCAGATCAGGGATGTGACGTTTGAGGCGGGCTGGTACGGCCAGATCGGCATGACCAACGACAACCTGCCGCGATTCCACACTCTCGCGCCGAAGATCATCAGTTTCAGCGGTTACAACGGACGCGGTATCGCTCCGGGCACAGTCTTTGGCCGGGTCCTGGCTGAACACATCGCCGGCAGGATATCCGATGCCGACCTGCCTTTACCGGTGACGAAACCCCGGGAAGAAGGCCTGCGCGCCCTGCGCGAGGGATATTACGAAGTGGGTGCCCAGCTGGCGCATTTCGTTGGCAACCGGGTTTGAAGGCGCTCGCTTGATCTGATTGCTGCATTTGCTTGCCATTCGCGCGAACCCGACATATCTCTTATGCATGGACAGCAAGAAGCCAATGCGGCACACAAGACCCAGTGTCTCAGCCAGCATCCTCGCGGCGGTCAAGAACCGCAACAAGCGCCCGACTGGCGTGACCAAGGTCGTGCGGAACGATACCGTCATTGCGTCCTACAATGTCCATAAATGCGTCGGCATCGACAAGAAGTTCGATCCTGACCGCATTGGCCATGTCATCGGCGAACTTGGCGCAGATGTCGTCGCTGTGCAGGAGGCGGACAAACGCTTCGGCGAACGGTCCGGCCTGCTCGATCTTGCCCGGCTGGAACGCGAGAACAATCTTGTGCCCGTGCGTGTGGCATCGCTCTACCCCAAGGGACACGGCTGGCACGGCAATCTGCTGCTTTTCCGTGAAGGTGTCGTGCGGCGGGTACAGCAGCTGACACTGCCGGGGCTTGAGCCGCGTGGCGCTCTGGTGGTCGACCTTGATCTCGAAGCTGGTCCTCTGCGCATCATCGCCGCGCATCTTGGCCTGCTGCGGCATTCCCGCATGCAGCAATCCGAGGCGATCCTCGATGCTGTTCATGCGGATCCATCACGCCCGACGCTTCTGCTCGGCGATCTGAATGAATGGCGTGTCGGCAGGGGATCGTCATTGCATTTCCTGCATCCGGTCTTCGATCCGATGAAGAATGCAGTGCCCAGTTTCCCCTCGCGTTTTCCGGTTCTGGCGCTGGATCGCGTGCTCGGCCATCCGCACAGTCTGGTCACCGGCATCGAGGTGCATGACACGCCGCTTGCCCGCGTGGCATCGGATCACCTGCCGATCAAGGCCTATGTCGACCTGAAGGGGGCCCTGGCCGAAACGGCGGAAATCAGAGATAGGGCGAGCCTAGCCAGATAATCCGGTCAAGCAGCCGCACCCAGAATGAACGGGCGCGCAGGCTCTGCAACAGGACCGGCTTTGCGGTTTCAATGGCCGTCTCGATGAGCCCTTCCACTTTTTCTGCAAATGCCGCGTCTATGATCTCCAGGTCAACTTCGAAGTTGAGGCGCAATGACCGCGGATCAAGATTCGACGACCCGACATAGGCCCACTGTCCGTCAATGGCCAGAAGTTTGGAATGGTTGAAATTGCCGCTGGCCCGCCAGATGCGGCAATGGCTCTTGAGAATCTGGTCGAATTGCGCGGTCATCGCGCGATCAACGAGTTTCAGATTGTTGACCGCCGGCACGACGATATCGACCTCGACGCCCCGCCGGGCTGCGGTCACCAGAGCGCTGATCAGTTCGCGATCTGGCAGGAAATAGGGCGACATGATCCGGATATGGTTTCGTGCCACGGAAAACGCCCCCATCAACATGCGATGATTGGCTTCCACGCTCTTGTCCGGGCCGGCCGGGACAGCCCGGATAAAGACGGGATCGCCCGCCGGCGTGTCCGGCGAAGCGATCAGCCAGGGATCGCCAGCCAGCTGTTCACCCGTGGTGAAGCGCCAGTCTTCCGACGCGATATGGAAGAGGTCGGTGACGATCGGGCCGGTCAATCTGAAATGGGTATCGCGCGCATGGTCCTTGCCGGCAATTTCTTCGGAAAAACCGGCGCGAATGTTCATGCCGCCGGTAAAGGCCGTTGTCCCGTCGACAATCAGAATCTTGCGGTGGGTCCGCAGGTTCGCATAGGGCAGGCGCAAGCCGATGATGATGTTGCCGTTGAACACGTCGGAGCGCACGCCGCCTCTTTTCAGATATCCGACAATACTCGGTATGGAATAGCGGGCTCCGACAGCGTCGATGAGAACACGGACCTCAATGCCGCGCTGAACGGCAGCAATCAACGCATCTGCCACGCGAAAACCGATCTTGTCCCGGTCGAAAATGTAGGTCTCGAGCAGAATGCTGCGCTGAGCTGCGTTGATATGGTCGATCATCGAACGGTAGGCATCGTCTCCGCTTTGCAGCATGGCGACGTCGTTGCCGGTTGTCAGGCGGCAGCGGCTCACCCGGTCGCCAAGCGTTTTCATGGCAGCAAAGCGTTGCCCGAAATGCGCAAGGACATTCCCTTCGTCCGCATCGAAACGCATCAGGTGATCCTGACCGATTTCGTGCAGGAAGGCGCGCTGCGAGCTTATGGAGGAGCGCCTGATCCGGTTGATGCCGGCGACCGCATAAATGACCGCGCCGATCACCGGGGAGAGGATGATGACGCCGACCCAGCCAATGGCCGCACGCACCTCCTCCTTTGTCATGGCCGCATGGACCGCGGCGGGAACGCCGAGGACGATGGAAAGGACAAAGAAGATCTGGGGCCAGTAGGTGGGAAGATAATCACTCATTTGCGAGTGTCATATCACGATATTGAATCCCGGCGCGAGCGCCATTCGGCGAGAGAGACGGGTTGATCCGGTATGCGGATTTCAAAACTTGTTCCCGCGCCTTCGCCGCCGCGCAGTTCAATGGTGCCGCCATGCGCACGAACCAGCTCATGGACAATGGCAAGGCCGAGCCCGGTGCCACCGGAGCGGGCCGAGCCCTTGAATGCGGTGAACAGGTTCTCGCGCGCCTTGGGCGGCAGTCCCGGGCCGGTATCCTCAATGCCGATGATCGATGTGGCGCCAATTTGTCCTGCCGTAATTGTCAGCCGTTTGACGATGGAGATGTCATCACCCGTAACGCCGCTCATGGCTTGAACGGAATTGCGGCAGAGATTCGAAATCACGCGGAAGAACTGATCCGGATCTGCGTCGACCTCAAAACTCTCCGGTACGAGGTTTTTGAATTCAATCCCCGACTTTGTATCAAGATTGAGCATTTCTTCCACGTCGCTGACGATGGTGTGCAGCTTCACCCGGCGCCGCTGTGGCGGCGGCTCCTGTGTTCCGCCATAGGCAAGCACGGTCTGGGAGTAGTTGATGGCTCGGTCGATCGTCCGTACGAGTTTCGGCACCATGCGCTGAATGGCGGGGTCGCTGGCATTGGCGAGGTGATCGGACATGAGCTGGGCAGACGCAAGAATGTTGCGCATGTCATGGTTGATTTTGGAAACGGCAAGGCCAAGGTCGGCCAGGTGTTTCTGCTCGGACAATGTGCGCTGCAAGCGCTGCTGCATGTCGGCCAGCTCGCGCTGGGCAATGCCAAGCTCGTCCTCGCGATTGTCCGGCTGGATGACCCGCTGCGGATCATCCGGCTGCTGGGCAAAGGCCAGCATGTTCGCGCTCATGCGCTGGATCGGCCGGATAAGCAGGTGGCTGATGGCAAGGAAGACCAGGCCGGCGGTAATGACCGAAATGAACATCGAAATCAGCGTCAGATTGCGGGCATAACGTAACATCGCATTGCGCAGGGGCGCATCGGATGTGATGAGCTCGATGACTTTTCCCGTCTCGCCGATAGGACCGTAAACGCGGATGATGCGGTTGCCACCATTGATGAGCGTATCGAATGCGTCGCGGATCGTGGTCAACGGGTCAGTGACCGTCATGTCGATGTGCCGGTCGACCTTGGACGGCATGTCCGACACCGCCAGCAATCGCGACGCGCCCATTTCGCGCAGGGCAATCGCCTTGGTGCCCGTGGCAAGAAGCACATCGTTCTGTACGCTCTGCGGAATATCCTTGTCGTCGCTTGCCGCCAGCACGACACTCGCTGCCGCAACGGTATTGAGGCGGTCCGAAAGCCAGCGCATGCGCATATCGGCCATGGTCGGAACGAAGATCATCACTTCGGCCAGCAGGCCGAACAGGATGGTGAGGCGCAACAGCTTGCCCGAAAGGCGTTTGAGGATCGGCAAGCGCCGGCCCGCGTGCTGCATACGCGCGCCTGCCGGTTGCTGATCCTGTTGCGTTACCGCCATATTTGCTCCATCAATGCCCGATGTAGGACAAACGTTGCGCCGGTACAATAAATCACTTCCCGATTTTTGCCTATGCGTGAATTGTCCGGTATCAATTGACTTCTCGGTATCATGCCTCTATAAGCCGCGCACGTCCGGGTTGACCGCCCCGGCGGCGTGTTGTTATGCGCCAATGGCGGTCCTGATATGCTCCTGTCAAAGAACAGACCACAAGAAGGGCCGCACACCGCGGTATTAAACAAATGAAGCGTACTTATCAGCCATCCAAACTTGTCCGCGCACGTCGTCACGGGTTTCGCGCCCGTATGGCTACTGCAGGCGGCCGCAAGGTTATCGCAGCACGTCGTGCTCGCGGTCGCAAGCGGTTGTCGGCATAAGGCGTTCCGCGCAGGTTTGCGCGGTTGGCCGAAGTTGGCATTGCAGGAATGAATGATCAAAAACCACTCCGCCTTCGCAAGAGAGCGGAGTTTTTGGCTGTTCGGGCCGGAGAAAAACGCCGCGGCGGCTTTTTTCTGCTCGAAGTCAAGGAGCGCGAAGACCGGAAAGGTCCGCCGCGTGTTGGTTTTACAGTCACAAAAAAGAACGGAAATGCCGTTATCCGCAATCGCATCAAGCGCCGGCTGAAAGAGGCCGTACGCGTCAATGTTGCAGGTGACATGGCCCCCGGAACCGACTATGTGATCGTTGCTCGCCGTGACGCGCTTGATGCGCCATTTGCGGACTTATCCCGGGAACTCTCGAAACGGGTTTCCAAAAAATACCAAACCGGCGTTTCCCCAAGACATGACCGGCCCAACAGGACCCGATAATGGAAACCAATCGTAATTTCTTTATCACCATCGCCTTGTCCGTCGTTATTCTGGGACTGTGGCAGGTGTTCTATATGGGCCCCAAGATCGAGGCCGAGCGGCAGCAGGCACAGATTGAAGCCACGCGCCAGGCGCAGACCAAGGCCGCCGGGCAGCCCGCGACGCCAGCCGGTACGCCAGCAAACAATCTGCCGGCATCCACACCCGCCGCACCCGGTGCCAATATTCCCGGCCAGACACCGGATGCCGCTCAGGCCGGCAGCATCACCCGTGCCGCCGCGCTCGGGCAGACGTCACGTGTGCAGATCGACACGCCAAGCCTCAGCGGATCCATCAGCCTGACCGGCGCGCGTCTGGATGACCTGCAGCTCAAGCAGTATCATGAAACGGTCGACAACAATTCACCGACCATTCAGCTGTTAAGCCCTTCGCAAATGGCAGACGGGCAATTTGTCGAAATCGGGTTCACCGGCAACGAGACATCGGGCACGGTTCCCGGTCCGACGACCGTGTGGACAGTGGACGGCAACAGCAAGCTTAGCCCGTCGACCCCGGTTACCCTGACGTTTACCAACGAAAAGGGCCTGGTTTTCAAGCGCACCTTCAGCGTCGACGACAATTATATGTTCACGGTCAAGGATGCCGTGACGAACGGAACCTCCGTGCCGGTGTCACTGGCCTCGTACGGTCGTGTCACGCGGTTCTACAAGCCTCTGCATGCCAGCACCTATGTGTTGCATGAAGGTCCGATCGGCGTGATCGCTGGAAAGCTGGTCGAATACAAATTCGCGGCAATCGAGAAGGAAAAAGAGGTTTCTCCGGAGAAAACGGACACTGGCGGCTGGATCGGCATCACCGATAAATATTGGGCCGCTGCGCTTGTTCCATCGCAAACGAAGCCTTTCAAGGCGCGCATGTCCTACTTCGACAATGGCCGTCCGCAGTATCAGAGCGACTATCTGTCCGATCCGACAACGATTGAGCCAGGTCAATCCACAACGATCGAGAACCTCGTTTTTGCCGGCGCCAAGGAAGTTGGCAAGATCAATGGCTATATGAACAACCTGCATATTCCGTTGTTCAAGAATCTGATCGACTGGGGCTGGTTCTACTTCATCACCGAACCGATGTTCTATCTCATCGACTGGCTGTACAAGGCCATCGGCAACTTCGGCGTGGCCATTCTCGTTGTTACGGTCCTGCTCAAGGCGCTGTTCTTCCCGCTTGCCAACAAGTCCTATGCGTCGATGGCGCGCATGAAGCTGGTTCAGCCGAAGATGACCGAAATCCGCGAGAAATATGCGGATGACAAGGTCAAGCAGCAGCAGGCCATGATGGAGCTCTACAAGACCGAGAAGATCAACCCGATCGCTGGTTGCTGGCCCATCCTGATCCAGATTCCGGTCTTCTTCGCGCTCTACAAGGTGCTGTACGTCACCATTGAAATGCGCCACGCGCCGTTCTTCGGCTGGATCCAGGATCTGGCCGCGCCGGATCCGACATCGGTGTTCAACCTGTTCGGTCTCATTCCATGGACTGTTCCGGCGTTCCTGATGATCGGCGTCTGGCCGCTGATCATGGGTGTGACGATGTTCCTGCAGATGCGCATGAACCCGACGCCTCCCGATCCGACGCAGGCCATGATCTTCAACTGGATGCCGCTGATCTTCACGTTCATGCTGTCCAGCTTCCCGGCCGGTCTGGTGATTTACTGGGCGTGGAACAACTTCCTGTCGATCACCCAGCAGGGCATCATCATGAAGCGGCAGGGCGCGAAGATCGAACTGTGGGACAATCTCACGGGGCTCTTCAAGAAGAAACCCAAACCCGCGGAATAGGCGGGTTTCACTCGAATGCCGAAAGCCCCCGCGTCATACCGGGGGCTTTTCATTTGCCGGTGAACGGCGCCGTTCAGTTGACAAGGCGGCGATAACATTGAATGCAGGTGGCTGCGGCCACCCCTTGAACGGACGGAAAACAACGTGAGCGAAACCAACGACAATACGAACCGGCTGATCGAGAAGGGCCGGATGCTCTTTGCGCAGGGCTGGGTTTTCATTCGCGGCGTTCCGTCCATGAAATTCTTGCCGCCCGAAGGGCCCATCGAGATCGCCTTCGCCGGGCGCTCCAATGTGGGCAAGTCGTCGCTCATCAATGCGATCATCGGCCAGAAAGGTCTGGCGCGCACCTCCAACACGCCGGGGCGGACGCAGGAACTCAACTATTTCGTCCCGGATGGCCATTCCGGTGAAAATGGCGATCTGCCGCCGCTCGCCGTGGTCGACATGCCGGGTTACGGTTTTGCGGAAGCACCGAAGGAACAGGTCGATGCATGGACGCGGCTTGTCTTCGATTACCTGCGCGGCCGTACCACGCTGAAGCGCGTCTATCTGCTTATCGATGCCCGTCACGGTGTGAAGAAGAACGATGCGGAAGTGCTCGATCTCCTGGATCGTGCGGCGGTGTCCTACCAGATCGTTCTGACCAAGATCGACAAGATCAAGCCTGCCGGTGTGCCGCGCCTCATGGAAGAAACGGCGCAGGCCATCAAAAAGCGCGCCGCTGCCTATCCAACGATCCTTGCCACATCGTCGGAAAAGGGCGGCGGACTGGATGAGCTGCGCGCTGCAATCGCGCTTCTCCTCGAAGAATAGAGCCTTACCAGCTTCCTTGATTTCAGATGCTGCTCACAGCGCCCGCTGCGACAACAGCGCCGGTGGGCGCTCCGCTTGGAGAGCCGCCTGCCGGTTCAACCGAAATGGCCAGGGTTGTTCCATCCCGCAGCTTTGCGGCAGTTGGCGCGGGTACGTCGAACTCCGTCACCTTGGGCGATTTGAGAACGCCCAGCGACACCGGAGCGTCCTTTCCCGCAATCAGCCAGAGTTCCAGCGACTTGTTCTGCGGAATATCACCTGAAACCAGCGTAATCCTGAGCTTTCTCGACTTGCCGTCAAAAACGGCAAGGCTTCGCATTGGACCGCTGTCGCTTGCCATGGAGGCAACAAGCTGCGCAGGAGCTGGTCCGGTCTGGCGCAGAACGTACTCTCTGCCGAAGTTGAACAGGACCAGTGCAAGCGCTGCAACGGCAACCGTTCGCCAGAATGCCAGGCTGTTCCAGAAGGAGGCGCCGGCCGCCACGCGGCCCGAGTCGATGCCAAACAGGCGCTGGTCGATCTGGCTCTTCAGATGGCTGGGCGCCGTCACCGGCTGAAATTGCACGTTCAATGGGTCGAACCGGTTCTGCCAGTCGGATACGAGGCGCGCAAAGGAAGCATCGGTTTCGATGCGGCGGGCGGCATCCTGCCGCTCCTGATCCGGCAGCACGCCCAGCACATACTCGGCTGCGACGAAATCGTCGCCTTCCGGCATTGTGTCATCGGGTGGTATCGTGCTCATCGTTCCAGACATTCCTTCAGTTTCATCAGGCTGCGCCGCAGCCAGGTTCTCATTGTATTCAATGGCACCCGGTGGCGGATCGCCAGGAGATCATAGCTCTCGCCGTTCAGATAGGCGCCCCGCACGGCCGCGGCCCGGTCAGAATCCAGCTGATCGAGACACTCGTTGATGCGCTTTGTTTCACCGGATGCAATGGCAGACTGTTCGGGATTGAGGGACGGTTCCGCGAGACCGACCGCCTTTTCCAGTTCGGCTGTTGCTGGCTTGCGGGCACGCAGTACGTCAATCGAATGATTGCGCGCAATAGCCACCAGCCACGAGATGGGGCTTGTATCCGCGACGGCAAACCGGTCAGCCTTGTTCCAGATCTTGACGAAAATATCCTGCAGTGCATCCTCTGCTTCCGAGCGATTGCCCAAGATACGCAGGCATACGCCGAATAGTTTCGCGCTCGTGGAGGTATAAAGCTTATCGAACGCCGAGCGATCCCGCAAAGCGACCCGTGAAATCAGCTCTGATATGCCTTCGGGTGTCATGCGACCGGCGTTTCCAACTCTTTGACTATCCAGAGTCCTGCCCCTAAGTTAAATCTGCGGATATGTTGTCCTGTCAATGGGCCGCATGCAAAAACGTTCCCGCCCACCCTAAATCATGTTTGCCCATGACCGTCTTTAGGGTTATGAGACCCCGTCCTTTTCAAGCTGGAGCTTGCTTCCCCCATGTCCGAGACTGAGCACACCGCAGAAATTCAGGCAAGCCTTCTATCCGCGGCTCTTCCCTATATGCAGCGATACGAAAACAAGACCGTTGTTGTGAAATATGGCGGCCATGCCATGGGCAACGTGGAGCTTGGCAAGGCCTTTGCCCGCGATATCGCCCTGTTGAAGCAATCCGGTATCAATCCGATCGTTGTGCATGGCGGCGGCCCGCAGATTGCATCGATGCTTGCGCGCATGGGCATCGAATCGAAATTCGAAGGCGGCCTGCGCGTTACCGATGCGAAGACGCTCGAAATCGTCGAGATGGTTCTTGCCGGTTCGATCAACAAGGAAATCGTTGCGCTGATCAATGCGGAAGGCGAATGGGCCATTGGCCTGTGCGGCAAGGATGGCAACATGGTCTTCGCTGAAAAGGCCAAGAAGACGATTGTCGATCCTGATTCCAATATCGAGAAGATTGTTGACCTTGGCTTTGTTGGTGAACCGGTCGAAGTGGACCGCACCCTGCTGGACCTGCTTGCCCGCTCGGAGATGATCCCGGTCATCGCTCCGGTTGCGCCAGGCCGCGACGGCCATACCTACAACATCAATGCCGACACCTTCGCGGGCGCCATTGCCGGTGCATTGGCCGCTTCGCGCCTGTTGTTCCTGACGGATGTCCCCGGCGTTCTCGACAAGGACAAGAAGCTCATCAAGGAACTGTCCGTCGGTCAGGCCCGCGCGCTGATCAAGGACGGCACGATTTCAGGCGGCATGATCCCCAAGGTCGAAACCTGCATCGATGCGATCAATCGCGGTGTCGAAGGGGTCGTCATCCTCAATGGCAAGACCCCGCATTCGGTTCTGCTCGAACTCTTCACGGAACGTGGTGCGGGAACGCTGATCGTTCCCTGATCATCGTTTCAGATGGTCGAGCGGAATTTTGCCCGGCCCCTTGATGTTCTGCAGCACGAGTTGGGTGTGCACGTCACGCACACCCTTGAGGCGCATCAGCCGATGCATGACGAAATCGTTGAGATCATCGACGGTGGGCACCATCACGTGCAGCAGGAAATCGTGCTCGCCGGTCATCGTCCAGCAGGATGATACTTCGTCCATGCGCTGTATTTCCGTGATGAACCGTTCCGGCGATTCATCGCTGTGCGATGTCAGCCGCACCTGAACGAAGACTTCGACCATGAGCCCGATAGACCGGCGGTCGATCACGGCGGCAAAGCCTTTGACGACGCCGGTTTCCTGCAGGGCGTCAAAACGTCGACCGCAGGGCGTGGCCGAAAGCCCGATGGCCTGCGCCAGATCGGTGATGGGCACCCGGCCATTGTCGCGCAGGACCTGCAGCATCTTGATTTCAAATTCGTCAAATCGAGGGGATGTCACTTGTTTTTCTCCAGGATATTATATTTTCCTCTCCAGATAGTGGTTCATTGAGGCAATAAGGTCAAATTCACTCGATTTCTCGGAGTATTCTGGATGTCAGAATGGGAATCGAGGAGGAATTCATGACCATCAGTGTTGAGGCCTATGCCCGTGAATGTGCAGCACAAGGGTTGCGCGGCGACTATCATGCCTGCCAGCCGGATTTTACCGTCGAACAGCAATATGACTACTCGGCGGAAGATCAGGAGGTGTGGCGCACCCTCTGTGACCGTCAGACAAAGCTCACGTCGCGGCTTGCCCATCACAGTTACCTCGACGGCGTCGATGCGCTGGGCCTGCTCGACCGTATCCCCGACTTTCATGAAGTAAGCGAACGGCTGCGCAAATTGACGGGCTGGGAGATCGTGGCGGTCCCCGGTCTTATCCCGAACGAGCCGTTCTTCGATCATCTTGCCAACCGCCGCTTCCCGGTCACCAACTGGCTGCGCAGCAAGAAGGAACTGGACTACATCGTCGAACCGGACATGTTCCATGACTTCTTCGGCCATGTTCCCATTCTCAGCCAGCCGGTGTTTGCGGATTTCATGCAACTCTACGGTGAAAAGGGTGCCGCTGCGGTTCGAATCGGCGGTGAACAGATGGTCGCACGACTTTACTGGTATACGGCTGAATTCGGTCTGATGCAGGAAGAGGGCGCCCCGCTCAAGGCTTTTGGCGCCGGCCTTATGTCATCGTTCAGCGAATTGCAGTTTGCGGTCGAAAGCCCGGATGCCCACCACGTTCCATTCGATCTGGAAACGGTCATGCGGACCGCCTACGAGATCGACAAGTTCCAGCGCGCCTATTTTGTTCTCCCAAGCTTTGCCGCGCTGCGCGATGCCTTCGAAACCGCCGATATGGCCACCCTTGTTGCCCGGTGGAAGGACAGCCCGCCGCTGGACCCGTCGGCAATCTAGGCCGCGGTTTTCATCGCTGGTTTCACGATGACGCAGTTGCGGCCATTGCGCTTGGCCTCGTAAAGCCGGCGATCGGCGGTCTGGAAATGATCGGCGATCGCCCCTGTCGAGACATCGATCACCCCGCCAATGCTGACGCTGAGCGGAACCCGCTCATTTTCAGGCGTCCGGAATTCAATCAACGTCACATCTTTGCGAATGATTTCGGCAATGGCGCGCACCTCATCCTCGTGTTCCGTCGCCAGGAAAACCGCAAACTCTTCGCCGCCGATGCGGCCGATGCTGTCGTTCTCGCCGATGCTGCGTGATATGCAGTGGGCAATGGCGGTCAGCGCGCCGTCGCCATTGTAATGGCCGTGCTGGTCGTTGATTTTCTTGAAATGATCCGCGTCAATGATCAGCAGGGATCCGGGTATCTGCCGGCGGACCCTGTCCACATGGGTGAAAAAAGCTTCACGGTTGAGCAGGCCCGTCATGCTGTCGCGCGAGGCTTTCTCCAGAAGCTTGGCATTGGTTTCCTCAAGCTGCAGCATAACCTGACTGAGTTGAAGCAGGGTCACGCGCAGTCGCTCGGACTGCCGGAACACCATCAGCGAGATCGGCGGGGTAATCGTCAACGGACAGATCGTGGCGATCACGAAGCCCATTTTGTTGTGCATGTCGAAAGCACTCATGATGCTCCCGGTGATCAGCAAAGAACAGACAATCGCGATCAGTGTGACAAGCGCACATTTGTACAGAATTCTGAACATTTCACCCCTAATGCTGCTACCTGATTACTATGCTGCATTCATGAAGCGGCTGTTAGCGGAAAATGTAAAAACGGTCGTAGTTCGGACTTTTTTCGTCTATTGAGTCGTTATGGCAACAGACTGCCTGTCCCGTTACCGATGTCCCTGCAATGGCGAGTATGCATGACGAAAAATCCCGATCCTCTGAATTTTGCCCATGTAACGGACTGGGTGTTCGATCTGGACAACACGCTTTACCCGCATCATTCCAATCTGTTTTCGCAGATCGACGTGAAGATGACGGGCTATATCGCGGATCTCCTGCAACTTTCCCACGCGGATGCCCGCCAGATGCAGAAGCAGTTCTACAAGGATTACGGGACGACCCTCAAAGGGCTGATGGATCGCTACAACATCGATCCGGACGACTTTCTGCAGAAGGTCCATGATATCGATTATTCATGGCTGGTTCCCAATCCGGCACTGGCCATGGCGATCAAACATCTGCCGGGGCGCAAGTTCATTTTCACCAACGGTGACCGTGGCCACGCGGAGCGGGCGGCACGGCAACTCGGTGTGCTCGACCAGTTCGACGATATTTTCGATATTGTCGCGGCCGAACTGATGCCCAAGCCGGCGCGGCAGGCCTATGACCGTTTTCTTGATCTGCACGGGATTGATGCCAAGAGCAGCGCCATGTTCGAGGACCTCGCGCGCAATCTGGTCGAGCCGAAGGCGCTCGGCATGAAGACAGTCCTGATCGTGCCGCACAATTTCGAGCCGACGTTCTCCGAGATATGGGAACGCGATCCGGACTATACCGATCATGTCGATTACGTGACCGACGATCTCGCGTCGTTCCTCAATGCGATCCAGCCGGGGCAGGTCCGCGCAGGCATGCCCGCCTGAAGCGATTTACATCGGTCGAAGCGGTCATCGACGCTGCGGGGTATCAGGTCCTGGCCCGGCTCCCGCAGCCGCGATGAGGCAGAGGGTCAGGGCAGCTCGTAGAAGGTCTTGATCACGTCCCACGCTTCTTCGGCGTCATCGACAAAGGTGATCAATTCCCTGTCCGACGGCGAAATGACACCCTGTTCGGCCAGGAATTCAAAATTGATCGCCTTTTCCCAGAATGACCGGCCGAAGAGGAGGACCGGGATGCGCTCCATGCGCCCTGTCTGGATGAGTGTCAGCGTCTCGAATGTCTCGTCCATGGTGCCGAAGCCGCCGGGGAAAATCGCAAGCGCTTTTGCCCGCATCAGGAAGTGCATTTTCCGGATGGCAAAATAGTGAAAGTTGAAGCAGAGCTCGGGCGTCACATATTCGTTCGGCGCCTGTTCGTGCGGCAGGACGATGTTGAGACCAATGGTCGGCGCTCCGATATCGGCGGCGCCGCGATTGCCCGCTTCCATCACGCCGGGACCGCCGCCGGTAACAACGACAAACTCGCGGTTGTAGGTGGTCGCGGAATAGGTCGAGCACAGCTGGGCGAACTTGCGCGCCTCGGCATAATAGCGCGAATTGGCTTCAAGGTTCTTCTTCTGCACTTCGTTCTTCGCGGCCCAGGCTTCACCGCCGGGCTCGGGAATACGCGCGCCGCCGAAAAGCACGACTGTCGAACGGATACCCCGCTGGGTCAGTGCCATTTCCGGTTTGAGCAATTCAAGCTGCAACCGTACTGCGCGCAGATCGCGGCGTGTCATGAACTCCGGATCGGCAAAGGCAAGACGATAGGTGTCCGATTGTGTTTGCGGGGTCTCGGGAGCGGTCTCTACCCGCCGTACGGCTTCGGTGGAGTGGGAAAATGGCGTCCAGCCGTTTTTTTCATCGGTATTCAATTATATTCTCCTTCTGCGGACGCAAGTGACGCTTACAGACATTAAATCCTATTCGTCGTCCAACATTGTGGCGCTGCGATTGACCCTCTCACAGACTTATCTTACTAGGCCTTACATCAGCCTTAACCGCCCGTGCAATGGAGTGACCTGAAAATGTCCAAGCCCGACCTGGCCAGTCTTGAAAAGACCATCAACAAGGCCTTTGACGAACGCGATGCCGTGAACACCGAAACGCGCGGCGAAATACGCGACGCGGTTGACACATCATTGCTGCTTCTCGACAGTGGCGAAGCCCGTGTTGCCGAACGGCAGGCGGATGGTGCATGGACCGTCAATCAGTGGCTCAAAAAGGCAGTGCTCCTTTCCTTCCGTCTCAATCACATGGGCATCATCGATGGTGGACCTGGCGGTGCACCGTGGTGGGACAAGGTTCCCTCCAAGTTTGATGGCTGGGGTGCGACCGAGTTCAGCAAGGCGGGCTTCCGCACGGTGCCGAGCGCGATTGTCCGCCGTTCAGCCTATATTGCTCCCGGTGCCATCCTGATGCCTTCCTTCGTCAATCTCGGCGCCTATGTCGGCGAGGGGACGATGGTGGATACATGGGCCACGGTGGGCTCCTGCGCGCAGATCGGCAAGCATGTGCACCTTTCCGGCGGCGTCGGCATCGGCGGCGTTCTTGAGCCCATGCAGGCAGGCCCGACCATTATCGAAGACAATTGCTTCATCGGCGCCCGCTCGGAAGTGGTCGAAGGCTGCATCGTGCGCGAAGGCGCGGTCCTCGGCATGGGCGTGTTCATCGGCAAATCGACAAAGATCGTCGACCGTGCCACCGGCGAGATTTTCTATGGCGAGGTACCACCTTATTCGGTCGTTGTCGCGGGCACCTTGCCGGGCAAGCCTTTCCCGAACAATGAACCGGGCCCGAGCCTCTATTGCGCCGTCATCGTTAAGCGCGTCGACGAGAAGACCCGCTCCAAGACCTCGATCAATGAATTGCTGCGTGACTGAATAGGCGATTTACATCTGGACAGACGGAGATTCCCGACAGAAGCTGGTACCCAAGCCCATTCCATCTCAGCTGAGGTACCAGTATGACTGTGCAGGCTTCCCTTCTGACCCGCGATTATGACGCCAAGCGGCGCCATGCCATTGCCGCCGCCACCATCGGCAATGGCCTCGAATGGTTTGATTTTACCGTCTACGGCTTCTTCACGCCGATCATCGCGCGCTTGTTCTTTCCCGCGATCAATGACCTGACCTCGATCCTGCTCACGGTCGGCACCTATGGTGTCGGCTTTTTCATGCGTCCGGTCGGGGCTGTGGTTCTCGGTGTCTACGCCGACCGGAAGGGGCGGAAGGCGGCACTCACCCTGACAATCCTGATGATGGCGTTCGGCACGGCACTGCTCGGCTTTGCGCCGACCTATGCGCAAGCAGGCATTGTCGGACCGCTGGTTATTGTTCTGGCGCGGTTGATCCAGGGCTTTTCCGCCGGTGGGGAGATTGGCGGCGCGACAGCTTTTCTCATCGAGTATGCGCCGCCGGAAAAACGCGGGTTCTATGCCAGCTGGCAGCAGACAAGTCAGGCGCTTGCCGTCGTGCTCGGTGGTATCTGCGGCACGATCGTCACGCACGCGCTTGATCCGGCAGCCATCGACAGCTGGGGCTGGCGTGTGCCGTTCCTTCTGGGTTTGCTGATCGGACCAGTCGGATTCTACATCCGCGCCCGCGTCGACGAGACGCCGGTCTTTACCGACAGCCACACGCAGAAGAGCGAGTCGCCGCTGCGTGACGCCCTCAGGGATCATCCGCGCGATATCGCATCCGGCTTTGGCGTCACCATTCTCTGGACGGTATGCACCTATGTGCTGCTGTTCTACATGACGACCTATGCGGTCAAGCAGCTCAACATTCCGCTCGCCGATGCATTCGTTGCCACGACCATTGGCGGGCTGGTGCTGATGCTGGGTTGTCCCATTGCGGGGGCCATATCGGACCGGGTGGGGCGCAAGCGGCTGTTGCTGGCCGCCGCCATTGCCATCGGTGTTTTGATCTATCCGCTGTTTGCCTGGGTCAATGCCAAGCCCGATCTGATGACCCTGGCCATTGTCCAGGGCATTCTCGGGCTGCTTCTCGCCGCATTCACCGGTCCGGCACCGGCGCTGCTGGCCGAGCAGTTTCCCGCCGGGCTGCGCTCCACCGGGCTGTCACTGGCCTATAATTTCGCCGTGACGATTTTCGGCGGTTTTGCCGCTGTCATCGTCACGCTCCTGATCGAGGCGACAGGTACGAAACTGGCTCCGAGTTTTTATGTGATGGCGGCGGCGCTGGTGAGCGCGCTGACGCTTCTGACCATGAAGGACAAGACGGGAAAGCCGATCGACTGAATCGTTTACGCGACGAATTTCTGGCGGATCTCGGCCACCGCATGGCAGCGGACCGGCTGCCCCTCAGCCTGTTTGACGCAGGCAATGACCTTTTGCGCCAGGGGCGTGGGGACATTCTTTTTCCGAGCCAGTTCCACGATGACACCCTGGAGGTAATCGATTTCGGTGGTCCTGCCGCGGGAAAAATCCTCCCACATGGATGAGCGGGCACGCGGGTCGATGGCCAGCATCCTGCGGGCGATGCGGCGGAAGAGAAAATCGGGCAATCGCAGAATCCATGGGAGTATTGCGGGTGATACGCCCTGGACCGGGGCTGCAACAATGCCATGTGCGCGCATGACCTTGAGGCCTTCGCCCATCTGATCGGCAAGCAAGACGCGCCAGTCGCGGTCTGCAAGCTGTGCGGCAAGCGGCAGGTTTGATAGGGCGTTGAGTGCGTTGTTCAGGTTCATCATCAGCTTGCCCCAGAGAATGCCTTGCATATTGTCGTGGTGGCTGACCGGAAGGTCCGGCGTCGACAGGGCTTCGGCCAGGCCTTCGACCTTGTTCTCGACAAGGATCGTGCCCTGCGTGGTGCGGCGTACGCTCAGCGGGAGTGCGCCCGCATCCGATTGGACAACGTTGAAAGGCACCATCCCGGCAATCACCGTCATGCTCTCCGGGAGGTTCTTTTGCAGAACGTCGGCGTTGCCAACGCCGTTCTGCAGGCTGACGACAATGCTGTCTGCAGGAGCGTATCTGGCAATCAGCCCCGCCATCTCTTGCGTCGCGCCGCTCTTGACCGCAACGAGAATGATCCGCGCCTTGTCGAAGGCAGTGGCAGGGTCCTGCGTGAGGGAAAGCCGGTCCGGGGATAGCAACCGCTCCGTGCCGTCGAGATTGACCACCTTCAGGCCGGCGCGCCGGATTTCGTCCGCCACGCGGGGCCGCGCCAGGAACGTGACTGCCTTTCCAGCGGCGGCAAGCTGCCCGCCGACATAGCAGCCAATGGAACCGGCACCTGCGACAACAATGCGGCTGGCGTTTTCAAGCATTGGCGGGCCCCTGTTTGACGCAATCGTCAGCCATTAAAACAGATGCACGCATTGTGATCCAGTGCGTGACAGGATGCTGCTTTTGGATTATCGCTTTGCACATGACATCCTCGACAGATCCCGTAAAAAACCTCGCCCAACTCATTGCTTGTCCGTCGGTTACGCCAGCGGAGGGCGGTGCTCTCACCACGCTCGAAGCCCTGCTGGCGCCGCTGGGCTTTTCCGTCGAGCGCCCCACCTTCAGCGAAGACGGGACGCCGGACGTGGAAAACCTCTACGCCAGACGTTCGGGCAACGGGCCGCATCTGATGTTTGCCGGTCATACCGACGTTGTACCCGTCGGTGACGCGGCGGCCTGGACCTACCCGCCTTTTTCGGCGGCGATCCACAAGGGCGAGATGTACGGTCGCGGTGCGGTGGACATGAAGGGCGGCATCGCCTGCTTTGCCGCCGCCGTTGCCCGCCATATCGCGAAGAACGGTGCGTTGAAGGGCTCGATTTCCTTCCTGATCACCGGCGATGAGGAAGGCCCGTCGATCAACGGTACCGGCAAGTTGCTAGAATGGGCCAAGGCGAGGGGCGAAACCTGGGATGCGGCCATCGTCGGCGAGCCGACCAATCCCGACAAGCTTGGCGACATGATCAAGATCGGCCGGCGCGGTTCGCTTTCGGGAACAATCACCGTCCATGGCGTCCAGGGGCACGCGGCCTATCCGCATCTGGCAGACAGCCCGGTTCGCGGGCTGGTGACGCTGGTGGACAGCCTGCTTTATCCCGCTTTCGACAAGGGGACGAAGAACTTTCAGGCGACCAACCTGGAAGTCACGACGATCGATGTCGGAAATCCGGCGGTGAACGTCATCCCGGCCAAGGCAACCGCAACGTTCAATATCCGTTTCAACGACACATGGACCGATGAGACGCTGATGGCGGAAATCCACAACCGTCTCGACAAGGCATCCGGACGCCGCAAGCTGCGGCCGGGCCGGAAAACGCCGGTCAATTACGAGCTTGTCTGGCGCGACCGGCCAAGCCACGTCTTTCTCACCCATGATGAAAAACTTATCGGCACGCTGACGGCTTCGGTCGAGGCCGTGACCGGCAAGCGGCCGCAGCTGTCCACCTCGGGCGGCACCTCCGATGCGCGCTTTATCAAGGATTATTGCCCGGTGGTCGAATTCGGGCTCGTGGGGCAGACCATGCACATGGTGGATGAGCGCGTGGCGGTCGCAGACCTGGAAACGCTGACACAAATTTACGAGCGGTTCATTGCCGACTTTTTTGCCTGAGCGACCATGCTGAATTTTGAAGACATCCAGCGTTATTTCTGGGGCTCGTGGCGGATCATGAACGGCCATGCCGACGGTCTGGAATTGTTCGACCTTTCCGAAGACGGTTTCTGGCAATCATTCCAGGCCATCACGGTGTCGCTGCCACCCCTGATTTTGAGCTGGATTGTTTTTGCCAATGATGCGGTGGCCTTCCGGCCAGAAACCGGAACCCGGTTGTCCCTGATCGGCCGGATCGCCTTTGTCGATTTGACCGCGTGGGTCCTGCCATTGGTGGTGCTGCTTTTTGTTGCACCGCGAATTGGCCTGCGCAACCGTTTCAGTGTCTATGTGATCACCAGCAATTGGGGTTCCGCATTGGTGAACTGGCTGGTTGTGCCCGCCACACTGGTTCATATTTTCATGCCGACCCGGCCGCAGCTCTCGCTGGGTGTCGACCTCGTCCTCAACGCCGTTGCGCTTGTTTTGACCTATCGATTGACGCATGTGGCATTGAAGAAAACCTATGCCTATACGACTGCGTTCTTCGCCATTCTGGTCACGGGATATATTGTTCTGGTGGTTGTTCTTCAGAGTGTGCTGGGCATTGCCATGCCGGAGCCGGTCACACTCGGATAATCCACGCCGACGAGGTAGAGCCCGTAAGGCGGCGCGACAGGGCCGCAGGCCTTGCGGTCCCGGGCCGCAAGGGCATCGCTCACATCATCGGCTGTCCAGCGCCCGCAACCCACTTCGTTCAACGTTCCCGCAAATGAGCGGATCTGGTTGTGCAGGAACGAGCGCGCGGATGCCCTGATTTCGATGATTTCCCCGTTGCGAAGCACACTGAGGTGATCGAGCGATTTGACCGGGCTTTTTGCCTGGCACTGGGTGGCGCGAAAGGTCGTGAAATCATGGGTTCCGACCAGCCGTTGTGCCGCCTCGTGCATTGCCACCGCATCGAGCGGCTTCTTCACCCACCACGCGCGGAATGCTTCCAGCGGTGCTGGCGGACGGCGATTGATGATACGGTAAAGATAATGCCTGCCCGTCGCGGAGAAACGCGCATCGAAATTCTCGGTCATCCGCTCGACATTGATGATCCCGACCGTTTCTCCGGCCACGACCAGATGGGCGTTGAGCGCCTCGCGCACCTTGGCGCTGCTCCAGTCCTTGGTCAGATCCACATGGGCAATCTGGGCAATCGCATGCACGCCGGAATCGGTGCGGCCCGCTGCGCCAAGGGAGATGGTTTCGCCGCAGAACTTGAAGATGGCCTGCTCGATGGCTGCCTGAACGGTATGGCCGTTTTCCTGTCGCTGCCAACCCGCATAGGGGGTGCCGTCATATTCGATGGTGAGCTTGTAGCGCGGCATCAACGGCCCTCGAACGCTCTGGAATAGACCAGCGTTCCCGACAGAGGTGCATCAGCGAAAGCCAGCGCCTGGAGATACTCGCCCTGATATTGGCTGGCAAAACCCGATGCCCGTGCATTCGTATAGCCGAAGCGGCCGTAATAGGCGGGATCGCCGAGGACAATGGAAAGGGTTTCGCCCATGAGCACCAATTCCTGATGCGCGGCCCTGATCAGTGCCGATCCGACGCCTTTGCCCTGGTGACCTGAGACGACACTGAGCGGCGCCAGTGCAACCGCGTCAAAGCTGGTTCCATTCTCAACGCGCAGCCTTGAAAAAAGGATGTGGCCCGCCAGGGCACCACCGAACTCCGCAACCAGTTCGAGCACGATATCGCCGTTGCTACTGAGTTGCTCGACCAGCCTTGCCTCATCCGGTCCCGCAAAAGCGTCTTCGACGATAGCGGAGATCAACGCGCGGTCCGCGGGCTGTACGCGACGAATGGTGATGCTGCTCATGGCAGCTTTGCCCCTTGCGCAATCTTGGCGCCGCGCTGGAATTCCTGCCCGTCCATCGCCTTGCCGCCCGCCCGCTGCAGCGCGCGCAAACGCACTGCACCTTCTCCGCAGGCAATGCGCAGATCGTCATCAAGCACCGTGCCCGGCACGCCGGCACCGGTTGCAAGCAGCGAGCGCAGCAACTTGACGCGTTCGAGGCCGTCACCGATCTCCATCTCGCACCAGGCGCCCGGAAACGGTGCCAGACCGCGAATACGATTGTGGATGTCAATGGCCGGCAGGGTCCAGTCGATGCGGGTTTCAACCTTGGTGATCTTCGACGCGTAGGTGACACCGTCTTCCGATTGCGGTGTCAGGGTGAGGCTGTCCCGTTCCAGCGCGGCCATGGCGCGCACCATCAGGTCGGCGCCGATCATGCTGAGCTGGTCGTGCAGCTCGCCCGCGGTCGTGTCGGGTGTGATCTTGACCTTTTCGGCCATGGCGACCGGGCCGGTATCCAGCCCCTCATCCATTTTCATGATCATCATGCCGGTTTCGCTGTCGCCCGCCATGATGGCCCGCTGGATCGGTGCGGCGCCGCGCCAGCGCGGAAGAAGCGAGGCATGGCCGTTGTAGCAGCCAAGGCGCGTGCCTTCGAGAATGGCGGTAGGCAAGATCAGGCCATAGGCCACCACGATGGCAACGTCCGCATTGAGATCGCGGAACGCCTGCTGTTCCTCGGGGCTGCGAAGGCTTTTGGGCGTGCGCACTTCAATGCCGAATTCTTCGGCATTGCGATGAACGGGCGAGGGGGTCAGTTCCAGTCCGCGCCGGCCTGCCGGACGCGGCGGCTGACTGTAGACGGCGACGATCTCATGGCCCTGGCCAATGAGCGCGTTGAGAACCGGCACGGAGAATTCCGGGGTTCCCATGAAGACGATACGCAGGCTCATGGCTTACACCGCCAGCCGGCTCGGAACGCGATCCTTGGCAAGCTTCTTGAACTTTTTCACCACCATTTCACGCTTGAGGCGCGAGATGTAATCGATGAACAGAACGCCGTTGAGGTGGTCGATCTCGTGCTGAAGGCAGGTTGCCAGCAAACCGTCCGCCTCGATCTCGTGCTTCTTGCCTTCGATATCGAAATAGGCAACGCGCACTTTTGCCGGACGTTCCACTTCCGCATAATAATCCGGAATGGACAGGCAGCCTTCTTCATAGACGTTGCGTTCGGTGCTCGACGACAAAATCTCAGGGTTGATGAAAACCTGGGGTGCCTTCGGTTCGTCTTCCTTGGCAAGGTCGATCACCAGCATGCGCAGCGGTTCCGCCACCTGAATGGCGGCAAGGCCGATCCCCGGCGCGTCATACATGGTGTCGAGCATGTCGTTGGAGAATTTGCGCAAATCGGCATCAAAGCGCTCCACGGGTTTGGAAACCTGGCGCAACAGCGGATCGGGAAGAATGACAAGCGGTTTGATAGACATGAGCATCACCTAATATCTCGGCTTTCAACCGTCAATCCCGGCATAAATGGCATTTGTGAAAATGTTCTCGTTTTGATCTCACATTTGCCATCCGAATCGGTTAGTCTGCTTCCCATGGAAACATCACATTCACTCGACCAGCCACTGTTTCAGCTCGGTGCCACGTCGATATCGGTCGGTACTGCACTGGTAATGGCGGCTGTCATCGTTGCACTTGCCATTGTCCTGTGCGGGATCGCGCTGTGGCGTTCGGCACGGGTACGGCTGATCGCGGAATTCCAGGCGGAAGACCGTGCGCGTGATGCGGAAGTGCGGATGGCCGAGATCCTGAAGAGCCAGTCAGAGATGCAGGGCCGCATGCAGACCATGGCGGAACTTTTCGGTTCGCGCCAGGCGGAGCTCAACCAGTCGATCCGCGAACGCCTTGACGGCATGACCAGCCGCATCGGCCAGACCATGACGGAACAGACGCAGTCGACCCATGAAAATCTGGCCAAATTGCAGGAGCGGCTGGCGGTCATCGATACCGCGCAGAACAATATCCAGTCGCTGGCCGGACAGGTTGTCCAGCTGCAGGCGATTCTCGCCAACAAGCAGACGCGCGGCGCTTTCGGTCAGGCGCGCATGGAAACCATCATTGCCGATGGCTTGCCGCAAGGGGCCTATGAGTTCCAGGCTACGCTTTCCAATGGAAGCCGGCCGGATTGTATCGTCCGCATGCCGAATGGCGCCCCCAATCTGGTCATCGACGCCAAATTTCCGCTGGAAGCATGGAACGCCATCCGCGAGTCCGAGACACCGGATACGAAGAAACTGGCGCTTGCCCAGTTTCGCCGGGATATCGAAATCCATATTCGCGATGTTTCAGAGAAATACCTGATCAATGGCGAAACCCAGGATACGGCATTTCTCTTTGTGCCGTCGGAATCCATCTTTGCCGAAATCCACGAGAATTTCGAAGGCGTTGTGCAGAAAGCCCATCGTTCGCGCATCGTCATCGTATCGCCGTCGCTGCTGATGCTGTCCATTCAGGTCATTCAGGCGGTGCTCAAGGATGTGCGCATGCGCGAGCAGGCACATCTCATCCAGGGTGAGGTGATCCGCCTGATGGAAGATGTCGGGCGCCTGGACGACCGGGTCCGGCGACTGCAGACGCATTTCGGTCAGGCGAGCAAGGATATTGACGATATTCTCGTCTCGTCCAGCAAGGTGACGAAGCGCGGCCAGAAGATCGAGGCGCTGGAGTTTGTCGATCCGGCGGCCGGCGAACCCGCGAAGGGGCCGGATGCCAACAGGTCGGCAGCATCGGCAACGGGCCAGTTGCGCCTGCGCGTGGTGGATGAAGATTAGCCCTCAACGATTTTTTGCCGCCGCGTCTTCCAGGTACTTGCAGTCTGCGGTTTGACGAAGACGGACACGATGTCCGGGTTGGCCTGACGGATTGCTGTTTCGATACGCTCGACGCAGGCTTCGATCTCGGGTGCGGTAAGACGATCCTCAAATTCAATGCTGAGCCCGGCAACGATCTGCTTGGGTCCCATATGGACGGTCAGCACGCCGTTTGCCTGCTGAATGGCCGGATCTTTGCCCGCAATATCAAGAATCTGCTGTTCCGCTTCCGGCAGCGCCGACTCGCCGATCAGCAGGCCCTTGCTTTCCCGGGCGAGGAAAATTGCGGTTGCACCGAGGATGATGGCAATGCCGATGGAGGCAACCCCGTCGAATTCGGGCATGTCGAAGAATTGCGCCGCTGAAATGCCGGCAAACGCTACGATGAGTCCCAGCAGCGCAGCCGTATCCTCAAACAGGACCGTAAAGACGCTCGGGTCCTTGCTCTGTTGCACGGCTTCGAGGTAACCGAGTTTGCCTTTCATGGTTCGGAATTCTTTCAGCGCGACTGTCCATGAGATGCCCTCGAACAGCAGCGCAAAGCCAAGCACGACATAATTGACAGTGGGATTGGCGACGGGCTCCGGCTCAAGAATGTGGATGAGGCCTTCATAGAACGAGACACCGGCACCCACGGCAAACACCAGCAGCGCAACGATGAAACTCCAGAAGTAAAGCTCGCGTCCATGGCCGAGCGGATGCGCCTTGTCGGCTGGCTTGGCGGCCCGCCGCAGGCCGTAGAGAAGCAGGCCGCCATTTCCCGTATCCACCAGCGAATGAACGCCTTCCGACAGCATGGCGGAACTACCGGTGAAGAAGGCGGCAATGAACTTGGTTGCCGCGATCAGAAGATTGCCGAGGATGGCGGCATAGATAACCTTCTTCGATCCCGCATGACTGCCAGATTGTGATGCCATAGAAGCCCCCTTTTCCCACGCGTCAACGTAGCAGGAGTTGAATGGTTCCGGCAGTGTTGTGCTGTTGCGGCGGCAAATGGTCGGAATGACGCTAGTCGTTGGTGCCGTCATGGGATAACCCTGCCACAAACGGCGCAGGGCATCATGGCTGATTCACAGGTAGAGAACGCAATTTTCCTCGGTATTGATACGGGCGGCACCTATACGGATGCGGTTCTCTGGTCGGAGGCGCGCGGCGTTATCGCCAAGGCCAAGGCTCTGACAACACGCCACGATCTGAGTGTCGGCATCTCCGGCGCGGTCGAGCGCATTGTCGAAGAGGCTTCGGTTGATCCCGGCCATATCCGCCTTGTGTCCATGTCGACGACACTGGCCACCAATGCCCTTGTCGAAGGGCAGGGCGGACGGATCGCGCTTGTCATGGTCGGGTTCTCGCCGGCCGACCTGGAGAAGGCGGACCTCGGGTCTGCCCTTGGCTCCGATCCCGTCGTCTTCCTGCCCGGCGGCCATGATGTCTATGGCCGCCCGCAACCTTTCGATGTCTCGGCGCTGCAGGAGGCCTTGCCGCGCCTCAAGGAGGAGGTGACGGGTTTTGCAGTCTGCGCCTATTTTGCCGTGCGCAACCCCGAGCATGAAATTGCCGTTCGTGATCTTGTGCGCGCTCAGACGGGTCTGCCTGTTACCTGCAGTCACGAACTTTCGGCCAAGCTGAACGGTCCGCGCCGGGCCCTGACAACGGTCCTCAATGCGCGGCTCATCGCCATGATTGACCGCCTCGTCGCGGCAACGGAAGGTTTCCTCGACCGGCGCGGCATTCATGCGCCGCTCATGGTGGTGCGCGGCGATGGCGCACTGGTCTCGGCGGCTTTTGCACGGCATCGCCCGATCGAAACGATCCTGTCGGGACCGGCTGCCAGCCTTGTCGGCGCGCGCCACATGACGGGCCTCGACAACGCCATCGTGTCCGATATTGGCGGGACGACCACGGACGTTGCCGTTCTCGACAATGGCCGTCCACGGCTCGATCCCAATGGCGCCACCGTTGGCGGTTTCCGCACCATGGTCGAGGCGGTGGCCATGCGCACATTCGGGCTGGGTGGCGATTCAGAGGTGTCGCTGGACGACAATGCCATGGCGCCGCGCATCATGCTTGGACCAAGGCGGCTGGTGCCGCTGTCTCTGCTTGCGGCCAATCACGGTGCCATCGTCATCGATCATCTGGCGCGGCAGGTGAAGACGGCCAATCCCGGACGCCTGGATGGCCGGTTCGCTCTATTGACCGGCGTTCCCGAGCAAATGGCATCCGGATTGAGCAAGGGGGAAGCCGAGCTCTACCAGCGGATTACGCGGGAACCGCAGCCGCTCGACCGGCTCCTGAACTCCGTTTCCCAGACCGCGACGATCAACCGGCTGGTCGCGCGGGGACTCGTCCATCTCTCGGGGTTCACGCCGTCCGATGCCTGCCATGTTCTCCATCTGCAGAACAATTGGAACGGCGAAGCGGCGCGCTATGGCGCCATTCTCTATGCGAGGCGCAAGGACGGCGCGGGCCGCCCGCTGTGCGATACGCCGGAGGAAATTTCGCGGCGTACCTATGACGCGCTCATCCGCCGTTCATCGGAAGTGGTGCTGGAAACCATCTTTGCCGAGGATGGATTGGATGGACCTGACATGGTAGCCAGTCCGCTGACCCAGCGCGCGCTTTCCGGGCAGGGCGGTATTGCCGGCGTCAAGCTTGATATTGACCGGCCGCTGATCGGCCTGGGTGCTTCCGCTCCCGTCTATTATCCCGCCGTTGGAGCCATGCTGGGTGCGCCAAGCATTGTTCCCGTCGATACGGATGTCGCCAATGCGCTCGGTGCCGTGGTCGGGCAGGTGCGCGTATCGGTCGAAGCCTACATCAGCCAGCCCGCCGAAGGGATTTTTCGCGTGGCAGCGGGGGAGGCGGTGAAGGACTTTCAGGAGGAAGATCTCGCGATTGCCTTCGCCGAAGAAACGCTGCAAGGGCAGGTTCGCAGTTTCGCGCTGGAAGCTGGCACCGACGAGGCACAGGTCACCATCGTCCGAAACATCAGCGCTGCGACTGTTGAAGACCAGCGAAAATTCATCGAAGCGGTGCTGGTCGCAACCGCAACCGGCAGGCCTCGCATTGCCCACTGATTGATTGTTTCCCTTCCGGCATAAATCATGTTCATTTAGGCCGAATTGACGAGGAATGCTTTGGTGTGTTCAAGGGTACGCTAACAGAAAATCTTAAGGAGTATGGTATGAGCGAGCGGGTCGAGATCGATGGTCTGAAGGTGGCGAAAGAGCTCTACGACTTCGTGGCTAATGAAGCGGTGGTCGGAACATCGATCAATGCCGACGCCTTTTTCCAGGGTCTGGCAGCAATTGTCGATGATCTGTCGCCCAAGAACCGGGCCTTGCTCGTCAAGCGCGATGCATTTCAGGAAAAGCTCGATGCGTTCTATCGCGAAAAGCGGCAGACAGGATATACGCCAGAGCAATATGAAGCGTTCCTGCGGGAAATTGGCTATCTGCTGCCCGAGGGCGGAACATTCTCCGTCTCGACCGACAATGTGGATCCGGAAATCGCGGTAACGGCCGGACCGCAGCTGGTGGTGCCTGTCATGAACGCCCGCTATGCGCTCAACGCGGCCAATGCGCGCTGGGGTTCGCTTTACGATGCGCTCTACGGCACCGATGCCATTCCGGAAACCGAGGGTGCAGAGAAGGGCAAGGCATTCAATCCGCTGCGCGGCGCCAAGGTCATCGCTTGGGCCAAGGCCTTTCTCGACGACAGTGTGCCGCTCGATGGCGCACACTGGGCTGATGTGACCAGTCTTTCCGTTGATCACGGCACGCTTGTGCTCAAGACCGCCAATGGGGTTTCCCCGTCGCTGAAGGATCAGGCACAGTTCGTTGGCTATAAGGGCGATGCTTCCAGGCCATCCTCCATTCTCCTGGTGAAGAACGGCATGCATGTGGAGATCGTCATCAACGCCGATCATCCCATTGGAAAAACCGACCCGGCCAATATTGCCGATGTGGTGCTGGAATCGGCACTCACCACGATTCAGGACTGCGAGGATTCCGTTGCTGCCGTCGATGCGGAAGACAAGGTTGTTGTCTATCGCAACTGGCTCGGCCTGATGAACGGCGATTTGCAGGATACGTTTGAAAAGGGCGGCAAATCAGTCACGCGCAAGCTCAATCCCGACCGGGACTATACGGGAAAAGACGGCAAGCCGCTGACGCTGCCCGGCCGTTCGCTCATGCTGGTGCGCAATGTCGGTCATCTCATGACCAATCCGGCCATCCTCGACAAGGATGGCAATGAGGTGCCGGAAGGCATCATGGATGCGGCAATCACCGGTCTGATCGCCCTGCACGACGTCGGCCCCAAGGGCCGCCGCATGAATTCGCGCGCCGGTTCGATGTATGTGGTCAAGCCGAAAATGCACGGCCCGGAAGAAGTCGCCTTTGCCTCGGAGCTGTTCGGGCGCGTTGAAGCCCTGCTCGGCATGCAGCCCAACACGATGAAGATGGGCATCATGGATGAGGAGCGCCGTACGACGGTCAACCTCAAGGAAGCCATCCGTGCGGCGAAGGAACGGGTTGTTTTCATCAATACCGGTTTCCTCGACCGCACCGGCGATGAGATTCACACCTCGATGGAGGCGGGTCCGATGATCCGCAAGGGTGATATGAAGCAGGCATCGTGGATCGGCGCCTATGAAAACTGGAATGTCGACGTCGGGCTTGAATGCGGCCTTGCCGGCCACGCGCAGATCGGCAAGGGCATGTGGGCCATGCCGGACCTGATGGCAGCCATGCTTGAACAGAAGATTGCCCATCCGAAGGCCGGTGCCAACACCGCATGGGTGCCGTCGCCGACGGCCGCCACGCTGCATGCCACCCACTATCACAAGGTTGATGTGGCCGAGGTACAGGCAAAGCTGAAGACGCGCGGTCGCGCCAAACTCGGTGATATCCTGTCGGTGCCGGTCGCTTCGCGACCCAACTGGACACCGGAAGATATCCAGCGCGAGCTCGACAACAACGCCCAGGGCATCCTGGGGTATGTCGTGCGCTGGGTGGATCAGGGCGTCGGCTGCTCCAAGGTGCCGGACATCAACAATGTCGGCCTGATGGAGGATCGCGCCACGTTGCGCATTTCCGCCCAGCACATCGCCAACTGGCTGCATCACGGCGTTGCCGGCGAGGCGCAGGTTCTGGAAACGCTGAAGCGCATGGCGGGGGTCGTCGACAAGCAGAATGAGGGCGATCCGCACTATCAGCCGATGGCCGCCGATTTTGACGCATCGGTGGCGTTTCAGGCCGCTTGCGAACTGGTGTTCAAGGGGCGGGCACAGCCGAACGGCTACACCGAGCCGGTCCTGCACCGCCGCAGACTGGAACTGAAAGCCAAGCGCGCGGCTGCATAGCAGCCGATGCGCGCTCTTCGCCTCCTGGCCCTGGTGTGTCCGGCATTGTTGGCCGGGGCGGGGCTTGCGAGGGCGCAGGGCGCAGAACCGGCCATTGAAATTCTTGACTGGGGGTTGACGCGGGCGAAGGATGTCGGCACTGAAGCGGCACCGGATACGCCGACGGGCTATAACCGGCTTGTCGACGGGCCGGTGGACGTTGTCAGGGCCGACAAAATAACCGCCTGCCTCGGGACCAGTTTCGGCGTGATGTATGCCGCGTTCAATGTCCCCGATTTCCAGGTCGTGCCGATCGTGATCGTTGTCCGGCATCCGGTGATTCACACGCCTGATGGCCGCAGCATGCAGCGCAGCAGCTGGCCCGACGGCGCCATCCGGCAGCAGCGCTATGCGGGCTGGGTGTTCGAGAAGAGCTACGAACTGGTTTCCGGTGTCTGGACCTTTTCCCTGCAGGACACGCATGGGCGCGAGTTTGCCACCAGGAGTTTCGACGTGACCGCCGGAAGCTGCCCCATATCCTGACAATGGCCAAGCCCGTTCAGATATCGCGCTGGATCGGCATTTCCTCTGCCTGCGGCGACGCGGATCGCGGGAATTCGCAAATAGCAATTGTCACGGAGCAAAATTAGACTATTTGATAACCACGAAAACTCCCGTGTCTCTCATATAATCTGGCGATTGGGTTTATCCATGAGCGATTTGCCCCATTCAGTTCTTCAGGACGCCCATCGGCTGGCTGCCCTTGCTGAATATGATGTCCTCGATACGCCGTCAGAGCCGGCATTCGATAATATTGTCTCTCTTGCCAAGCAGATTTGCGAGACACCGGTTGCTTTGATCAGCCTGGTCGCCGGAGACCGGCAATGGTTCAAGGCGCGGTCAGGCTTTGAGACTTGCGAAACCCCTCTGGAGCAATCGGTTTGTGCGCATGCGCTGCCGACGGGCTCCGTCCTGATTATTCCGGACCTCACACTGGATGAGCGCACCAGGCACAATACCCTGGTGACGGGAGAACCCCATATCCGGTTCTATGCCGGGGCCGTTCTCAACACACCCAGCGGTGAAGCGATCGGAACCCTGTGCGTGATCGACAGCGTGCCGCGCCCCGGCGGGCTGACCGATGCGCAGACCGAGGCTCTTCAGGACCTTGCCGAGCAGGTCATTACCATCCTCGAACTGCGCCGCGTACTGGAAGACCGCAACGACGTTGTTCTCCAGCAGCGGCGGTCGATTCGCTCCAGCCTGAAACGGGCCCTGTCGAGTGAAGCGGCGCGCAACAAGCAGTACCGGGTCGATGGATGGCTTGGTCCCGCGCAACAGGCGGGGGGCATCGGGGCATTCGAACTCAATCTCAAAACCAATATTGCGCGCGTTACGCCCGAAATGTGCCGGTTATACGGACTGCCGGAGAGTGAGCAATATTCCGCTCCGACGTTCGAGGTGCTGACCTATGCGGACGACAGGCATCTGGTCTCCGATCAACCATCTCGCCTTGATGGAAACGTCATGCTTGATATCGAATACCGGATCCGCCGTGCCGATGACGGTTCGCTGCGCTGGCTGAGCCGCCGTGGCGAGCTTGCCTATGACGACGTTGGCCAACCCGCGTTTTTCCGCGGCACGGTCCAGGATGTCACCAAGCGCAAGCAGGCGGAAATCCGCCAGGCTGCCCTTCTCGAACTGGGTGACAGTATTCGCGACGCCCATACAACAGCCGAAGCTGCGGAAATTGCCTCACGGATCCTCGGTGAAAACCTGAATGCCGGTCGTGCGGGATTTGCCATCATCGATTTGACGGCGGATATTTTCAATGTCGAGCGGGATTGGACAGCGGCCGCACTGAAGTCCATGGCCGGCCGCCACTCGCTGGTGAACTTCAAGGCGACGATCAAGAACTCGCAGATCGGGATTCCGATTGCCGTCTCCGACATACCGGGAACGGACTGGCTGGCGCAGGACTATGACGGCTATGCCGCCCTTCAAGCCCGGTCGTTCATCAATGTACCGCTGATGCACGCCGGTGAACTCGTGGGGCTGATGTTTGTTCACGGCGAGAATCCGAGGGATTGGCAGACCGACGAGATACAGTTTGTCGTCAGCATTGCCGACCGAACCTACGCGGCGATTGCCAAGCTGCAGGCCGAGCATGAACAGGGGATTCTCAATCAGGAATTGAGCCATCGCCTGAAAAACACGCTAACCATGGTTCAGGCCATTGCAACGCAAACGCTGCGCGATGCGCCGCAGGACGCGGTCGAGGCATTCAAGCAGCGCCTGATGGCACTCAGCTCGGCGCATAATGTGCTGCTGCACCAGAACTGGTCGGCGGCGCGTATCCGCTCGGTACTGGAGAGCGTCCTGGCGCTGCACGGCGAAACAGCGCAGTTCGTCTTGCGCGGACCCAATCTCAATCTCGGGCCAAAGGCCGTTCTTTCCCTGTCGCTGCTGCTGCATGAACTTGCCACGAACGCACTGAAATATGGATCGCTGTCCAACAGGCAGGGCAAGGTGGAGATCAGTTGGGAAATCCAGCGTGCTCCGTCGCAGATGGAATTTGTCCTGACATGGCGCGAGAGCGGCGGCCCGGCCACAACTGCTCCCGAAAAGAAAGGATTTGGCTCGCGCCTGATCCGTTTCGGCCTGTCGGGCACCGGGGATGCCGATATTCAGTATGAGAAAGAAGGGCTTGTGGCGCGGTTCAGGGCGCCGCTGGCACTGATCATGGATAATTGACCAAGATCTTTGGTCAATCCGCGCGGACGGTCGGCGGAGCGTGGGTCGACTTTGGTATGCATTGTTTGCCGCATCATTCGATGCTAAAATCATGCCTGAACCAGGAAGCCGGAAATGCGCACCACACTTGCTCTTGATGATGAGCTTATTGCCAAAGCACAGGATTTCACGGGATTGCATGAAAAGTCCGCCCTCGTTCGGGAAGCCCTCAAGGCTTTGATCGAACGTGAAAGCGCACGCCGGTTGGCGCTCCTTGGAGGGAGCGAGCCAGGTTTGAACACGATACCCCGCCGCCGCATCGGATCGGACGCATAGGCGTGATCCTCGCCGATACATCGATATGGATCGATCATTTGCGCGTTGGCGATGCCGAATTAAAACTGCGTCTCAACACCAATCAGATTATGGTTCACCCATTCATTGTGGGTGAAATTGCTTTAGGCATTTTACGGCAACGTGACCTCATCCTGGCTGCCCTTCGTGATCTGCCGAAGGTGAAAATAGCCAACGAGGAGGAAGTCCTGCATTTTATCGATGCCGAAGCGCTGTTCAGTCTTGGTATCGGCTATGTCGACGCGCACTTGCTGGCGGCAACGCGGCTAACACCCGGCACGCGGTTGTGGAGCAGAGACAAGAGATTGGCTGCCGCTGCCGCTCGCCTGCAACTCAACGCTGACTTTCCGTGATGCGGACAAGGCACAGGATTCAGTGTTCGCGATCGAGGCGGCAATCAGCAACAGGACTGAAAAGCCTCGTGCAATTTTGTCCAGATTAATGCGTGCCGCCCCGAACACTACTTGTTTGCTGGCTGATTCTTGTTTACGCGATTGGCCATGAAACTGCTTGCGCTTGATACGGCCTCCACTCTTTGCTCCGTTGCTGTTCTCGATGTCGAAACCGGGACCGTGCTTGCCGCAACGAGTGAGGATATTGGCAAGGGACATGCGGAGCGTTTGATGGCCTTCATTGAACAGACGTTGAACCGTGCAGCGGTACCGATCAGTGCCATCGGCAAGATCGCGGTCAGCATCGGCCCCGGATCGTTCACCGGCGTGCGTGTCGGCGTTTCCACGGCGCGCGGCTTTGGTCTTGCCTTGCAATGTCCGGTCGTGGGTGTCAGCACGCTTGAAGCACTGGCTTTTGATGCACGGCGTGTGTTTCCGGAACGTCCCGTCCTGTCGATTATCGATGCACGGCGCGACGAGATCTATGCGCAGTTCTTTGCGCCGGATGGTTCTGCCGGCTCGGTGCCCGGTGTGACAACCATACCGGACGTGTTCTCTGCCTTGTCGGAACGGCCGGACGATGTCGTGTTGTCCGGTTCGGGCGCGGCCCTCGTCAATGATGGCAAGCAACACAAGCTCGATGTGGCCGTAACCACGTCGACGGGAACGATTGAAGCCTTTGCCCGGCTGGGCGCTCTGCGCGCGGTTGATGGCGAAGCGCCGAAGCCGCTCTATCTGCGCGGGCTCGACGTCAAGCCGCAGCAGGGTTTTGTCCTGCGAAGGAAGGTCTCGGAATGATGGGCTTTCCCCTGGGTAATCTGCGCAACCGTCCTTTTGTCATTGAACCGTTGGCAAGCACGGATTCGATTCACCTGGCAAAGCTGCACGCCCTGACGTTCAGCCAGCCATGGAGCGATGAGGAATTCCATGCGCTGATGATGCAAGGGAATGTCTTCGGCTTCATTGCGCGGGAAGAGGGCAGGCGATCTGCGCCTCCCGGCGGCTTTGTGCTGGCAAGGCTCGTTGTCGACGAGGCGGAAATCCTGACGATTGCAGTGGCGCCGTCCGCGCAACGGCGTGGTCTTGGGCATGCCTTGATGGACGCGACCCTGCGCCATCTGCACAATGCCCGGGCGGAAATGCTGTTTCTGGAGGTTGACGAGACAAATATGCCGGCCCTGGCGCTCTACCGCCGTCTTGGATTCAAGCAGGTGGGCAAACGTCCCGGCTATTATGAAACTGCGGGCGGCCGTTCCGCGGCCCTGACCATGCGCCGTGACCTGAAGCGGGCGCGCTGACATGATGTCCTGGGTCCGTTTTACTGTCACGGCAACGGCTTTTGCGCTGGTCACCCTGATCTCGGTGCCATTGCAGTACTTTTTCCTCAAGGCCGGCTGGGGCTTGCGCAAGCGGTTTCCGATTTTCTATCACCGCATCGTTGCCAAACTGCTGGGCTTGCGCATCCACATGCATGGGGACATGGCAACGCAGCGCCCGCTGCTGCTGGCGGCCAATCACGCATCGTGGACAGATATCGTGGTGCTGGGGGCGCTCAAGGAATTGTCCTTCATCGCCAAGATCGAAGTGGCGAGTTGGCCACTGTTCGGCATGCTCTCCAAACTGCAGCGCTCCGTCTTCGTGGAGAGGGAAAAGCGCGGCAAGACCCATGATCAGGCGAGCGAGATTGCAACGCGTCTGGCCGCCGGTGACGTCATGGTGCTGTTTGCCGAGGGAACCACGTCCGACGGCAATCGCGTCCTGCCCTTCAAGACCTCGCTTTTCGGTGCTGCCCAGGTGGCAATCCGCGAAACCAGCGTGGAAACAGTGACGGTGCAACCCGTCGCGATTGCCTATACGCGGGTGCATGGCGTGCCGATGGGCCGCTTCCATCGCCCGATCATTTCCTGGCCGGGCGACGTGCCGCTGGGACCGAGCCTGATCGGGCTTTTGAAGGACGGTGCGATCGATGTCGATGTCTGGTTCGGCGAACCGATGACCATCGACAGCAAGACAAACCGCAAGATGCTGGCACGGTTGATGGAGAAGCGGGTGAGGGAGATGATGTTGTCGTCGCTCCTTGGCCGGGATCTTGTCACGGCGGCGGGAGAAACGCCGGAGTCAGCCATTCCGGGTGACTCTGCTATTCTCAAAGGCCTCAAAAAGCTTTAGAAGCCTCGCATGGACGATATCAGCACCTCGCATAAACCGGACGAGACATCCGGAACCCGACCCATTTCGCCAGCACTTGCGAACACGCGCAAGGTCTATGTGAAGACCTATGGCTGCCAGATGAATGTCTATGACAGCCAGCGTATGACGGATAGTCTGGCGGCGGAAGGCTATAGCCCCACCGATACGGCGGAGGACGCTGATCTGGTGTTGATCAACACCTGTCATATTCGCGAGAAAGCCTCGGAAAAACTCTATTCGGCGCTCGGCCGCCTGCGCAAGATGAAGGACGCCCGCGCCAAAGAAGGCCGCGAGCTGACCGTCGGCGTTGCCGGTTGCGTGGCACAGGCAGAAGGCGACGAGATCACCCGCCGCGCGCCGGTGGTGGATCTGGTGGTCGGTCCGCAGACCTATCATCGCCTGCCGCAGGCGCTTGCCCGTGTGCGGCAGGGCGAGCGGGTCGTCGAGACGGAATATGCGATCGAAGACAAGTTCGAGCATCTGCCGGCTCCCCGCAAGGAGCAGACACGAAGCCGTGGTGTGACGGCTTTTTTGACTGTCCAGGAGGGGTGCGACAAGTTCTGCACATTCTGCGTGGTGCCCTATACCCGCGGTTCGGAAGTCTCGCGACCGGTCGCGCAGATCTTGAAGGAAGCCGAAAAGCTGGCTGATGCCGGTGTGCGCGAACTGACCCTGCTGGGTCAGAACGTCAATGCCTGGCATGGCGAAGGCGCCGACGGGCGCGAGTGGGGATTGGGCGAGCTGCTCTACCGGCTGGCTGAGATACCCGGCATTGCGCGCCTGCGCTACGTGACCAGCCATCCGCGCGATATGGACGACACGCTGATCCATGCCCACCGTGACCTGCCGATGCTGATGCCCTATCTGCACCTGCCGGTACAGGCGGGGTCGGACCGCATTCTCAAGGCCATGAACCGCAGGCATACGGCTGCGGAATATGTGCGGCTGATCAACCGGATTCGCGAGGCGCGCTCGGACATTGCCCTTTCCGGGGATTTCATCGTCGGCTTTCCCGGCGAGACAGACGAGGATTTCGAGGCGACACTGCAGATCGTGCGCGACGTCACCTATGCCGCGGCTTATTCGTTCAAATACTCGCCCCGCCCCGGCACGCCTGGTGCGGATATGGAAGATCATGTCCCCGAAGCCGTGAAGGACGAAAGATTGCAGCGCCTGCAGGCACTGCTGTCCGAACAGCAATATGCATTCCAGCGCAGTCTGGTCGGTCAAACCATGAACGTGCTGATCGAAAAGGCCGGGCGGGAACCCGGACAGATGGTTGGCAGATCTCCCTGGTTACAACCTGTAATTATCGATGTACATGGCGGGGAAATCGGCGACATAATCAGGGTACGAATCATCAGCACGGGAACCAACAGCCTGATTGGGGTTCGTGAGATGGAAACGACGAGCGACGGGACTATATAAGCACTGAACACCTTTTGGTAAGGAGAGCCGATTGACCGCCACCGAAAAGCTGAAACCCGCTCCGTCAGGGGCCTCGGATCTGGCGCATATCGTACTGACTTTCGACAATAACCGGCTGGCAAGCGCCTTATTCGGTCAGTTCGACGAGAATCTTGCCCGCATCGAGCAGAAGTTGGGTGTCGATGTCCGCTCCAAGGGAAACCAGCTTGCGATTCGCGGTGAACCGGGCGCGACCGAACAGGCCCGAAGGGCTCTCGATCAGCTCTATGAACAGCTGCAGAAGGGCCATGATATTTCGGCATCCGATGTGGATGGCGCATTGCGCATGGCTATCGCCGCCGACGATCAACTGACGCTTCCCAGCATGGAAAACAAGAGCAAGATGGCTGCAGCCCAGATATCGACCCGCAAGAAGACGATTTTTGCCCGCACGCCCACACAGGATGCCTATATGCGGGCACTGGACCGCTCGGAAATGGTGTTCGGCGTCGGCCCTGCCGGTACCGGCAAGACCTATCTGGCCGTTGCCCATGCCGCCATGCTTCTGGAGCGTGGCCTGGTGGACCGGATCATTCTGTCGCGTCCGGCCGTGGAGGCTGGTGAACGTCTTGGCTTCCTGCCCGGCGATATGAAGGAAAAGGTCGATCCGTATCTGCGGCCGCTCTATGATGCGCTGTATGACATGATGCCCGCCGACAAGGTCGAGCGGGCCATTGCTGCCGGTGTCATCGAAATTGCACCGCTGGCTTTCATGCGTGGACGCACGCTGGCGCATTCTGCCATCATTCTTGATGAGGCGCAGAACACGACAGCCATGCAGATGAAGATGTTTCTCACCCGCCTTGGTGAAAACGGACGCATGATCATCACCGGTGATCCCAGTCAGGTCGATCTTCCTCCTGGCCAGAAATCCGGTCTGGTTGAAGCGCTGAGAATTCTCGACGGCGTCAGTGGTATTGTCACAGTCCGCTTCTCGGATGTGGACGTTGTCCGCCATCCGCTTGTTGCGGCAATCGTCCGTGCCTACGACAAGGAAGGCGCCAAGCCCTGAGTTATTTCGATCACTCCATCCCGTTGGCCGTCTGATGCGATTTTCTGCACTTCCGGCGTTTATGGACTACAATGTCCACGGCGCTCCGGTTCTTGAAAACCGCGCTATCCGACTCAACGGGCCGAGTGCTCGAAAGATATCCAACGCTTGATGGTACAATTTTGATCGATACCGATATTCTCGTTGAAACCGACGGCTGGCCCGAGGAGGCCACCCTGCAGGCGCTTGCCGAAAAGGCTATTGCTGCTGCATGGCAGACATTGGATGGCGGCCCGCAACCGGTGAGTGAACTCAGCCTCGTCTTTACCGACGACGCGGCGATCCGCGAACTCAACAATGACTGGCGCGACAAGGACAAGCCAACCAATGTGCTGTCATTTCCCGCCTTTCCGATCAAGCCCGGCCAGAAACCCGGCCCCATGCTCGGCGACATCGTCATCGCACGGGAAACGGTCGAGCGTGAAGCTGCCGATGAACAGAAACCTTTCGACCATCATTTGACGCATCTGATCGTGCACGGCTTTTTGCATCTGCTGGGCTATGATCATATTATCGAGAGCGAAGCGGAAGAGATGGAAGGTCTGGAGCGTAAAATTCTCGCGCATCTTGCCATTCCTGACCCATATGCGCTATCGGTCACTGACGATCAATCCGATTGAGGACCATGTCTGACACGTCGCACCAGAACGATCCTGCCGCGCCCGCCAAGGGTATAACCGGGCAGGAGAGTGACGCCGAGGGGCAAAGTAGCACCAGAGCGCCCGCAACCGAAAAGCGCTCGCTTCTCACTGCAATTTTTCCATTTCTGCGCGCTCGCCCGGGCACATCCCTGCGAGAGGATATCGATGCGGCGCTGGCGGGCACGGATAATGGCGATACGGCGTTTTCGCCGGAAGAACGCGCCATGCTTCACAACATCCTGCGCCTGCGCGAATTGCGCGTGGAGGATGTGATGATCCCTCGCGCCGATATTGAGGCCGTTGATATCACCACGACTCTCGGCGATCTGCTGGAGGTTTTCGAAAAATCCGGCCATTCGCGCATGCCGGTTTTCGCGGAAACCCTGGATGATCCGCGTGGCATGGTGCATATCCGTGATGTGGTCAATTACATCACCAAGATTTCCAGGGTGAAGACCCAGCGCCGAACTTCGGCGAAGGCACCCAAGGCACCGGCTGCTGCCAAGTTTGATCTGGGCAATGTCGAACTGACCAAGACCATTGCAGAGCTCAGTCTCATGCGGCCGATCCTTTTCGTGCCGCCCTCGATGCTTGCCAATGACCTGATGGGCCGCATGCAGGCACAACGCATTCAGATCGCGCTGGTTATCGATGAGTACGGCGGGACCGACGGCCTGGTGTCGCTGGAAGATATCGTCGAAATGGTCGTCGGCAATATTGAAGACGAGCACGACGACGACGAAGTGATGATCATGGAGGAGCCGGAAGGCGTCTTCATCGCCGATGCCCGCGCCGATCTTGAAGAGGTCGCCGGAAAGATCGGGTCCGGCTTTGTCGTTGGCGAGCATGGCGAAGACGTTGACACGGTCGGTGGTCTGATCTTCTCGATTCTTGGGCGTATTCCCGTGCGCGGCGAGATGGTCCAGGCGGTTCCGGGTTATGAGTTTCATGTGCTCGAAGCCGACCCGCGCCGTATCCGCAAGGTTCGCATCGTGCCGCTGCGCCATGCCGAGCGCCGCCCGCGCCCTCCGCGTCCGGGCGCGGCGGATGAACCCGCTGAAATGGACGAATGATTGGCGCAAGTCTCACCCGCTAATACTGACGAAAAATCACCAAGGGTGGGGCATGGCATGATCCAGCGTCTGGCCGGAAAAATCATCCTGCTGTGGGGATGGAAGCGTGTTGCGCTGGCATTTTTCGTGGGTGCGCTGGCCAGTTTCGCGCTGCCGCCCTATGATTTTTTTGCCGTCTGCTTCATCTCCTTTCCGGTTCTTGTCTGGCTGATTGACGGTGCCGTCGACAATGCGGGCGCCGGGCCTCTCCGCAGGCTTTGGCCGGCAGCCATGATTGGCTGGTGGTTTGGTTTCGGCTATTTCGTCTTTGGCCTCTGGTGGCTGGGGAATGCACTGCTGGTGGACGCTGCCGGCTTTGCCTGGGCAATTCCGCTTGCCGTGCTTGGACTGCCGGCCGTTCTGGCCGTTTTCTACGCTTTTGCTGCAGCGCTGGCCCGGCTGTTCTGGAGTGAAGGGATGGGCCGTGTTCTGTCGCTGGCGTTTGCCTTCGGTATTACCGAGTGGCTGCGTTCCATTGTGCTCACCGGTTTCCCCTGGAATGCGATCGGTTATGCGGCGATGCCGGTTCCCGTTCTCATGCAGTCATCGGTTTTTGTCGGCCTCCTGGGCATGAATGCGCTGGCCGTGGCGGTGTTTTCCATGCCCGCCCTGCTTGCTGGCCGCCGGGATGTCAGAACGGGCCTGGTTGTCGCGCTGATCCTGGTGTGCGCCCATGCGGGGTACGGGTTTTACAGGCTGCAGACAGCCAGCCTTGTCGCAAAGGGCCCCAATGTTCGTATCGTTCAGCCGTCGATCGCGCAGGATCTGAAGTTTGACGTGGAAGCACGCCGCGATATTCTTGATAAATATCTCGCCATGAGCGGCAAGCCACCCCGATCCGGTGCGCCCGCACCCGACGTGATTGTCTGGCCGGAAACAGCGGTCCCCTATATCCTGACGAAAACACCCGACGCGTTGCGGGCCATTGCCGGAATGCTGAAAGAGGGGCAAGTCCTGCTCGCCGGGGCCGTGCGGATGGAGGAGCCGGGAGGCAATCAGCCGCCGCTGTATTACAACACGATCTACAGCATCAATGATGCCGGTGAGATTACCGGTGCTGCCGACAAGGTGCATCTGGTTCCGTTCGGGGAATATCTGCCGCTCGAAGGCATTCTGCGCAGCCTGGGTTTGAGCGAAATTGCTGGAATGCCTGGCGGGTTTACCGCAGGCGTCTCCAAGCAGTCGCTCAAGGTGAGCGACAATCTCACCGCTTTGCCGCTCATCTGCTATGAAGCGATCTTTCCGGCTGAAATGGGGTATCAGGGGCCGGCGGCCGACGCGATCATCAATGTGACCAATGATGCATGGTATGGCGATACGCCGGGTCCGTATCAGCACTTCCGCCAGGCGCAATTGCGCGCGGTCGAGCAGGGTTTGCCGCTTGTCCGCGCCGCCAACAATGGACTATCAGCGGTTGTCGATCCCTACGGTCGAATCATCGATGCCCTGGCACTGAATGCAGTGGGTGTGGTCGATGTGGCGCTTCCCGGTAGGGTTCAACTACCATTAAGTGAAGGCTTACGCAGATTTCAATTTCTGATTGTACTCGGTCTGCTTTTTGCTGCCGTACTGGCGTATTTTTATCGGGATAGAAGGCGTCTCGGTTGACTTTTTTACCTTTGCCCTGTCGAATACCGTTATATTTGGTCTGTTGATACATTGATGATAAAATTAGTTTTCAGCCCCATTTCATACGAATGAGATTTTCATGCCCGATAATAAAAAGCGACCGAACCCAGTTGACGTCCATGTGGGCGCCCGAATCCGTCTGCGCCGGAACATGGTTGGCCTCAGCCAGGAAAGACTAGGCGATAGCCTGGGAATTACATTTCAGCAAATTCAAAAATACGAGAAGGGTGTCAACCGGGTAGGTGCCAGCCGTCTGCAAGCGATTGGCAACGTTCTCAACGTGCCCGTCACGTTTTTCTTTGATGATATGCCCGACCAGCCGGAGAAGGTGCAGGGGTTCGAGGAGGAAAGTGACAACACATACGTGGTGGGCTTTCTCAACAGCTCCGAGGGGATACAGCTTGCGCGTGCCTTCGCCAAGATCGGCGACCCGAAAATTCGCCGGAAAATCCTCGATCTGGTGCGGACATTGAGCCACGAAGAAGATCCCGAAGGATAGATTCCCGTTGGCCTGTCGATCTTTCCGCTCAAACAGTAGAAAAATTCTTCCAATGCTGTTTGTTTGAAAACGAAAGCGATTGACTGAATCCTTGGACCTTGGCAAACACTACGCAGGCTCGTTCCCTGTGGAATGGGCGTAGGTTTGTTTCAAGAGGGGTTTCCCGTGACACGCAGTTCCTATCTTTTTACCAGTGAGTCTGTATCGGAAGGTCATCCAGATAAGGTTTGCGACCGTATTTCCGATGAAATCGTCGATATGATTTATAAGGAAGCAAAGAAGACGGGTGTTGATCCGTGGACTGTGCGTATTGCCTGTGAAACCTTGGCAACGACCAACCGGGTTGTTATTGCCGGTGAAGTGCGTGTCCCCGACACGCTGCTCAAGAAGGACAAGAACGGCGCCGTTGTTCATGACGCCAAGGGTCATCCGGTCATCAATCCCTCCCGCTTCCGCGCTGCCGCCCGCCGTGCGATCCGCGATATCGGCTATGAGCAAGAGGGCTTCAGCTGGAAGACTGCAAAGATTGACGTGCTGCTGCATCCGCAGTCGGCCGACATTGCGCAGGGCGTCGACAATGCATCTGACCGTCAGGGCGAAGAGGGTGCAGGCGATCAGGGTATCATGTTCGGCTATGCCTGCCGGGAAACACCGGACCTGATGCCGGCTCCGATCTATTATTCACACAAGATTCTCGAGCTTCTCGCCGCTGCCCGCCACAAGGGCGAGGGTGAGGCCGGCCGGCTTGGCCCCGATGCCAAGAGCCAGGTGACGGTTCGTTACGTCGATGGCGTAGCGGCGGAAGCGACGCAGATCGTTCTTTCGACACAGCATCTGGATGCCAGCTGGGATTCCAAAAAGGTTCGCAAGGTCGTTGAACCCTACATCCGCGAAGCGCTTGGCGATCTCAAGATTGCCGACAATTGCGTCTGGTACATCAACCCGACCGGCAAGTTTGTCATCGGCGGACCGGACGGCGATGCAGGGCTGACAGGCCGCAAGATCATCGTGGACACCTATGGCGGCGCGGCGCCCCATGGCGGCGGTGCATTCTCCGGCAAGGACACCACCAAGGTTGATCGCTCTGCTGCCTATGCAGCGCGCTATCTCGCCAAGAATGTTGTCGCCGCCGGCTTTGCCGATCGCTGCACGATCCAGCTGTCCTATGCCATCGGTGTTGCTCAGCCTCTGTCGGTCTATGTTGACCTGCATGGCACCGGCAAGGTGAATGAAGATGCCGTGGAAGCTGCCCTGCGCAAGGTCATGGACCTGTCGCCGACGGGCATCCGCAAGCATCTTGACCTGAACAAGCCGATCTATGCCAAGACATCCGCCTATGGCCATTTCGGCCGCAAGCCCGGTCGTGACGGTTCGTTCTCCTGGGAAAAGACCGATCTGGCCAAGCAGTTGAAGAGCGCACTGGCTGCGTAAGCAGCCAGTTTGATTGAAGATGATGACAGATACAGAAGAGCCCAGGCGCGAGCGTTCAACGGAAGCGTTTTTCGGCAGACGCAATGGCAAGACACTGCGGCCCCTGCAACGCTCCATCCGCGACGAGTTGCTGCCGCTGCTGAAACTGGATCTGTCGGAACCTGCACCCGGCGACCTTCGCAGTCTTTTTACTGCGGAGGTCGACAAGGTCCGGCTCGAAATCGGCTTTGGTGGCGGCGAGCATCTGCTGCATGAAGCTGCCCGTTTTCCCAAGTCCGGCTTTATCGGTGTCGAGCCTTTCGTCAACAGCATGGCAAAGCTGGTTGTCGATCTGCACGAAAATCCCCTGCAGAACATTCGCCTGTACGATGACGATGCAACGCAGGTCCTGGACTGGCTGCCGGACGCATCGCTTGACGGTATCGATCTGTTTTATCCGGATCCTTGGCCGAAAAAGAAACATTGGAAGCGCCGTTTCGTCAGCCAGAAGAACCTTGACCGTTTTGCCCGGGTATTGAAGCCGGGCAGCCCGTTCCGTTTTGCATCGGATATCGATACTTACGTTAACTGGACATTGCAGCATTGCCGCGCTCATGGCGCGTTCGCGTGGCAGGCAGAAACATCCGCCGACTGGCACACGCCCTATGAGGCCTGGCCCGGCACCCGCTATGAGCAGAAAGCGCATCGCGAAGGGCGTGTCGGTGCTTATCTGACTTTTTCACGCCGCTGATTTGCCGATCCGGCCGATATTGGCCGGTCTTCCCCAATACGTGACAGCTTCCAGACAGTTTTCTCCTGTCAATCTGAGCATGAGGAGACCGCTGGGAGGCTGTCCTATAGTTTATTGGTGTACGTTGAATTGCGCGCTTGGCGTCAGTTCATGGCTTTGACTGTTGCCGCCTCCCGGCTTCTTCAAAGAACCAGCAAAACAGACGGCGGAATGCTGTCACGGGAGGATTTCTACAATGCGTAAAATGTTGCTTGCTTTCGCCGCTGCCGGCGCGATGATTGTGTCGGGTTCGGCTTTTGCTGCCGACTACAAGATCATGGCACCGGCTGCCCCCGGCGGTGGCTGGGATCAGACCGCCCGCACCATCCAGTCCGTGCTGCAGGATGAGAAGATTTCCGGAAGCGTTCAGGTAGTCAATGTTCCCGGCGCCGGCGGCACCATTGGTCTTGCCCAGTTTGCCAATTCGGCAAAAGGTGATCCTGCGCAGCTGATCGTCGGCGGCTACGTCATGGTCGGCGCCATCCTGACCAATGCATCGCCGGTCAATCTCAGCCAGGTTACCCCCATCGCCCGGCTGACCGGCGAATTCGAAGCGCTGGTTGTCCCCGCGGCGTCGCCCATCAAGAACATGGCCGATCTCGTGGAAAAGCTGAAGTCCGATCCAGGTTCGGTGTCGTGGGGCGGCGGCTCGGCTGGCGGTACGGACCACATCACGGCGGGCCTGATCGCCAAGGCAGCGGGTGTTGACCCGACCAAGGTCAATTATATCGCTTTCTCCGGCGGCGGCGAAGCGCTGGCTGCTATTCTCGGTAATCAGGTGACGGTGGGCATTTCCGGTTATGGTGAATTCGAATCGCAGATCAAGGCTGGTACGCTACGCATTATCGGCATTTCCAGCGATGCGAAGGTAGCAGGCGTCGATGCACCGACGTTCAAGGAGGGCGGCATTGATGTGGCCATCCAGAACTGGCGCATGGTTGCTGCGGCCCCCGGCATTTCCAAAGAACAGGAAGCCGTGATCAGCGCCGATGTCGAGAAGATGGTGAAGTCGAAGGCGTGGCAGGATCAGCTTGCCACCAAGGGTTGGGCAGACACCTATCTTGCAGGTGATGCGTTCAAGACGCAGCTGGCGAAGGATACCGAAGCAACATCGGCAATCCTGAAAGATATCGGCCTTGTAAAATGACAAACAACGTGTCCGCATCCGCAACGCGCCGCCCTGACCGGGCGGCGCTTGTTATAGCCGTCGTTCTCGCCCTGGTTGCGGCTGTCATTGTCTACAGCACCGCGACCGCCCACGGCGGAAGTACCACGCGCATCGGCCCCGGCGCATTTCCCTACACCATATCCGGCTGTCTTTTCGTGCTGTCCGTCTGGACCGGCATTGAAGCCTGGCGCGGGGATTTTCCCGAGCGCGAAGCGCAGGAGTTTGGCCCTGTCATCTGGATTGTCGGCGGGCTTGCCGCGCAGATGCTGCTCCTGAACACGGTCGGCTTTTCCATTGCAACCGGCATATTGTTTGCAGCAACAGCCCGCGGTTTTGGCAAAAGGCCGCTGTGGATGACCATTCCGATCGGGATCGCCCTTTCTTTCGTCGTCTGGATCATTTTCGCCAAGGGGCTGCAATTGTCGCTTCCTGCCGGGCCGCTTGAGCACCTCATTTAAAAGGCATCACAGCCATGGATACATTTACACTCCTCGCCCACGGCTTTCTGGTCGCGCTGGAGCCGATGAACCTGTTTTACGCACTCGTCGGTGTCACGCTCGGTACCGCTGTCGGCGTTCTGCCCGGCATCGGGCCGGCGCTGACGGTGGCGCTGCTTTTGCCGGTCACCTACAAGCTTGACCCGGCGGGTTCACTCATCATGTTTGCCGGCATTTACTATGGCGGCATGTATGGGGGCTCGACCACGTCGATCCTTTTGAACACGCCAGGGGAAAGCGCTTCCATCGTCACGGCGCTTGAGGGCAACAAGATGGCCCGCGCCGGCCGCGGAGGGCCTGCGCTGGCAACGGCCGCCATCGGTTCCTTCGTTGCCGGCCTGATCGCAACGCTTGGGCTTGCGCTGATTGCGCCGACAATCGTCAAATTTGCCCTGTCGTTCGGTCCGGCCGAATATTTTGCCCTGATGATCCTGGCATTCATGACCGTATCCGCCGCCTTTGGCGATTCAACCCTGCGCGGGCTCACGGCGCTCTTTCTCGGGCTTGCCCTCGGATTGGTTGGTATCGACCTCCAGACCGGGCAGGCGCGGCTGGCTTTCGGTATTCCCGACCTTCTGGATGGTGTGGAAGTCACCACCCTTGCTGTTGCCCTGTTTGCAATCGGCGAGACCCTCAGTGTCGCGGCTGCCCGCTACGGCGGGGATGAAAAGATCGAGCCGGTCAAGGGATCGGTGTGGATGAACAGGGAAGACTGGTCGCGGTCATGGAAACCATGGCTGCGTGGCACGATCATCGGTTTTCCGATCGGCGCGATGCCGGCGGGCGGCGCCGAGATCGGTACATTCCTGTCCTATTCGGTGGAGAAGCAGCTGGCGAAGAAGCCGGAGGAATTTGGCCATGGCGCCATTGAAGGTGTGGCAGGTCCGGAAGCTGCCAACAATGCATCGGCTGCCGGAACACTGGTCCCGCTGCTGACGCTTGGGCTGCCGACGACGGCAACCGCAGCGATCATGCTGGCCGGTTTCCAGCAGTTCGGTTTGCAGCCCGGACCGTTGCTGTTCGCCACCAATCCGCAGATTGTCTGGGGATTGATCGCCAGCCTTCTCGTTGCCAATTTCATGCTGCTGGTGCTGAATCTGCCGATGATCGGGCTTTGGGTGCGCTTGCTGTCCATCCCGAGGCACTGGCTCTATGCCGGCATTCTCGTGTTTGCCACGCTTGGCACCATCGGCGCCAACCCGTCGACATTCGAGCTTGGCATGCTGCTGGCATTCGGTGTCATGGGGTATATTCTGCGCCGGTTCGGTTATCCGATTGCGCCGGTTGTGGTCGGCCTGATCCTCGGGCCGATGGCCGAGCAGCAATTGCGGCGCGCATTGGCGATCAGCCAGGGCGACGTTACCGTGCTGGTCGGGTCGCCAATTGCGATCATTCTGCTGGTGTTGGCGGTCTGTGCCGTGGTCGTGCCACTGATTTTGCGGGCACGGGGCAAAGGCAAGGTACTGTCGCAGCTTGCTGCGAACGAGGACTGATCAGTGATCAGCCCAGTCCACCGGGATATTAATTCCGGTGGATCGTGCTGAACTGAACAGGGTCAATGCCAAGATTGCGCAGATCCGACGGGATCGGCTGATGACCGAGGCGTGTTGCAGAAGCAACAGCAACGGCACTGCCGAATACGTTGAGAAAGCGGCTGATCTTGTAAGGCATATGTCTCTTGGTCATGGCTCATTCCTTTCGCAGTTATATTGCGATGCAGCATAGATAGGGGAGTTGGCTCGAAAGGGTTAGGCCCCGCAGCGCACGGCAGCCATGCGAAAATGCATTGCGGCGGCATGAATTCGGCATTTTCGGCCCTTACAAAAGCCTGAATCCATTTGTTAGGATGATTTTTGACCAATCCGGCATATCGCCGTTTGAACGGCCGGCCCTTGCAACGCGGGAAGCGGTATGTGCGGCTGCATGCGGCGTTGAAATCGCCGAACTGTGGCGGACGCGCAGAAATTCGTCACAGAGCTTGAAACTCTCCCCTCATTTCGATATATAGAAGTCATATTCTTGGTCGATAGAACAGGGGTGGGTCCACACAGGTCCCGCTCTTTTTTGTTTCTTGGGGCCGAAACAGGGAAAATTCTGCGTGACAGACGGCACCAAAACAGAACACCAAGCGGTTGAAACAACCGCGCATGAAGAGCGCATTATCACCGAGACGGGCGTCGATGCCCGTATTGCTGGTATTATCGAGCCAGTGCTGGAATCCATTGGTTTCCGCCTTGTGCGTGTTCGGCTTTCCGGCCTGAACGGCCTGACCTTGCAGATCATGACGGAACGTTTCGATGGCACCATGACCGTCGAGGATTGCGAACTGGTCAGCCGGACGATGTCGCCGGTTCTCGATGTGGAAGACCCTATCGACCGTCATTACCACTTGGAAGTATCGTCGCCGGGTATCGATCGCCCGCTGGTGCGCAAGTCGGATTTCAACACGTGGTCCGGTCATGTCGTCAAGGTTGATACATCTGCGGTTCTGAGCGGGCGCAAGAAATTTCGCGGCCGCATCGCTGCCGTTACCGATGACAGTGTCACGATAGAAAGCGATCAGGCGAGTTATGGTGATGAGCCGGTGATCGAGGTGCCATTCGAGTTGATCTCGGATGCACGGCTCATTTTGACGGATGATCTCATTCGCGATGCCTTGCGCCGCGACAAGGACTTACGCGAAGGCCGGATTCCCGAGGAGGGCGCTGTATCGCCTGACGACGCCGAATCCGCTGAGCGGGAACAGACAAAACAGGATTGATCTTCATACGCCGCGGGAGAAGCGGTGCGATGAACCCCCAAGGGGAACTTCAAGGAGAAAGACATGGCAGTCAGTGCAAACAGGCTAGAACTTCTGCAGATCGCCGATGCGGTGGCCCGCGAGAAGTCGATTGACCGCGAGATCGTCATTGCGGCAATGGCCGATGCCATTCAGAAAGCCGCGCGTTCGCGTTACGGTCAGGAAACCAATATCCGCGCCGATATCAATGCCAAGACCGGCGAGATCAAGCTGCAGCGCCTGCTGGAAGTTGTCGAAGATGTCGAAGATCCGGTGACGCAGATCAGCATGGATGCCGCGCGCGACCGCAATCCCGATGCGCAGCCCGGCGATTTCCTTGCCGATCAGCTGCCGCCGATGGATTTCGGCCGTATTGCCGCCCAGTCCGCCAAGCAGGTTATCGTGCAGAAGGTGCGTGAAGCCGAGCGTGACCGCCAGTATGACGAATACAAGGATCGTGTCGGCGAAATCATCAATGGCAGCGTCAAGCGCGTCGAATACGGCAATGTGATCGTCGATCTCGGTCGTGGTGAAGCCATTGTCCGCCGCGACGAACTGATCCCGCGCGAGACATTCCGCTACGGTGATCGCGTTCGGGCCTATGTCTATGACGTGCGCCGCGAACAGCGCGGCCCGCAGATTTTCCTGAGCCGCACTCATCCGCAGTTCATGGCGAAGCTGTTCACCATGGAAGTGCCTGAGATCTATGACGGCATCATCGAAATCAAGTCGGTTGCCCGTGATCCCGGCTCGCGCGCCAAGATTGCGGTGATTTCCCGCGATTCCTCGATCGATCCTGTCGGTGCCTGCGTCGGTATGCGCGGTTCGCGCGTTCAGGCTGTCGTCGGCGAGTTGCAGGGCGAGAAGATCGACATCATTCCGTGGTCGCCTGAACCGGCGTCCTTCATCGTCAATGCGTTGCAGCCGGCGGAAGTTTCCAAGGTTGTGCTTGATGAAGATGCGGAACGTATTGAAGTTGTGGTTCCGGATGACCAGCTATCCCTGGCAATCGGTCGTCGCGGCCAGAATGTGCGCCTTGCATCGCAGCTGACCGGCTGGGATATCGATATCCTCACCGAGCAGGAAGAGTCGGAACGCCGCCAAAAGGAATTCGTCGAACGCTCCAACCTGTTCATGGAAGCGCTTGATGTCGACGAGATGGTCGGTCAGGTTCTCGCATCGGAAGGTTTTGCCAGCGTCGAGGAAATCGCCTATGTGGATGGCGATGAAATTTCCTCCATCGATGGTTTCGATGAGGAGACGGCAAGCGAAATCCAGCAGCGCGCCCAGGAATATCTCGGCCGCATCGAAGCTGAACGTGATGCCCGCCGCAAGGAATTGGGTGTTTCGGATGAACTGCGCGATCTGCCTGGCATGACGAATGCCATTCTGGTTGCTGTCGGCGAAGACGGCGTCAAGACGATTGAAGATTTCGCCGGTTATGCGGTGGATGAACTGACCGGCTGGCGTGAGCGCAAGGATGGTGAGACAATCAACCATCCCGGCATTCTCTCGGCTTTCGAAGTCAGCCGTACCGATGCGGAGCAGATGGTTCTGACAGCGCGCCTCAAGGCCGGCTGGATCACCGAAGACGATCTGGTTGCTGTTGAGACGGATGAAGTGCCGGACGAAGAGGTCGCTGGCTGAGAGCGAGAGGCCTTTGTACGTGGAACCGGAAATGAATGACAGGACATGCATTGTCACGCGCGAAGGCGGTTCTGTCGATGACATGATCCGGTTCGTCGCAAGCCCGGACGGGGCGGTTGTCGCTGATTTGAAGCGCAATCTTCCCGGGCGGGGGTGTTGGGTGAAGGCCCAGCGGCGTTATATTGATGAAGCGGTCAAGCGAAAGCTCTTCCCGCGCGCATTGAAAACCAATGTGACTGTCCCGGACGATTTCGGGTTGGTTGTTGAGCAGATGCTGGTAAAATTCGCGCTTGGCAGTTTTGGGTTGGCGCGCAAGGCCGGTGTTGTGGTAACAGGGGCCGCAAAAGTGGACTCAGCTATCCGCAACGGCACCGCAGCGATGGTTCTTCATGCCCGTGAAGCAGCGGAAGATGGCATCCGCAAGCTTGACCAGGCCCGCCGTTCGGTAGTTTATGCCGGCGGACCGGAAATTCCCGCCCTTTCATTGTTTGAAAGCAGTGAAATGGATTTGGCACTAGGCGGGGTAAATGTGATACATGCTGCCGTACTCAAGGGGAAGGCAGCTGCCGGGTTCGTCGAGCGAGCTTGGCTGCTACAGCATTTTCGCGATGGCCGTACGGATCTGGCCGACGCTAAAGCGGCATCTGCCGCGAAGGAAACGGAAACGGAATGAGCGATACAAAATCGACAGACGACAAGACGCTTGGCGTCAATAAAAAGACCCTGACCCTGAAGCGGCCTGGCGTTGAACAGAGTACTGTGCGTCAGAATTTCAGTCATGGCCGCACGAAGTCTGTTGTCGTTGAAACCAAGAAGCGCAAGTTTAGCCTTCCGGATCAGAAGCCGGAGGTAACGCCTCCTGCTGCGCCTGCACCGGCAACACCGGCGCCAGCATCCGCGGCACCTGCTCCTTCTGCACCGGTTGTGCGCCCGGCGGCCCCCCAGCCGGCCCCTGCACCCGTACAGGCAACGACATCAAGTGCTGCTCCTGCGCCAGCGCCGCGTCCGGCGGCTCCTGCGCCAAGCACGCCTGCCGCTTCTGCATCCGCGAGCGCGCGTCCCGCTGCTCCGGCGCATTCGCAGCGGCCTGCCCAGCAGCCCTACCGTTCATCGCGTCCGAACGACCGTTCGGGCATGGTGCTGAACACATTGTCGACCGCCGAGCTTGAAGCCCGCCGCAAGGCACTCGAGGGTTCAAAAGTTCGTGATGCGGAAGATCGTGCGCGTGCGGCTGTCGAAGCTGCCCGCCGTGCGGAGGAAGATGCTTTGCGCGCCAAGGAGCGCGAAGAATCCGCCCGCCGCCAGGCCGAAGAAGAAGAGCGCCTGCGCAAGGAAGCCGAAGCCAAGCAGCGTTCGGAAGAGGAAGCCCGCAAGCGCCAGCCTGAAACCGCGAAAGCGGCTGAAGATACCGCTGCGCCGAAGGGTGCCGTCCGCAAGCCCGTCGCTGACGAGGAAGAAGAACGTCGTGGTCCTGCGGGTGCCCGCCGCGGCAGCAGTGCCGCTCCGGCAAAGCCGGAAGTGCGCACACCCAAGGTTGTCAAGGGCGAAGACGAGCGTCGTCGCGGCAAGCTTACCCTGGGTACGGCGCTGAACGATGAGGGCCGCAGCCGTTCGCTGTCCGCGATGCGCCGCCGCCAGGAAAAGTTCAAGCGCGGCATGCAGCAGGACACCCGCGAAAAAATCGCGCGCGAAGTCATTCTGCCGGAGACCATCACCATTCAGGAACTTGCACAGCGTATGGCCGAGCGTTCGGTTGACGTCATCAAGTTCCTGATGAAGGAAGGCCAGATGATGAAGCCGGGCGATCTGATCGACGCCGATACGGCTCAGCTGATTGCCGAAGAATTCGGTCATACGGTTCGCCGCGTTGCGGAATCCGACGTTGAAGAAGGTATCTTCAACGTGCAGGACGACGAAGGTGCGTTCGAATCCCGTCCGCCTGTTGTCACGATCATGGGTCACGTCGACCACGGCAAGACATCGCTGCTCGACGCCATCCGCAAGGCCAACGTGGTGTCCGGTGAAGCCGGTGGCATCACGCAGCACATCGGTGCCTACCAGGTCGAGCAGAACGGTCACAAGATCACGTTCATCGATACGCCCGGTCACGCCGCCTTTACGGCGATGCGCGCACGCGGTGCACAGGCCACGGATATCGCTATCCTTGTGGTTGCCGCCGACGACAGCGTGATGCCGCAGACGATTGAATCGATCAACCATGCCAAGGCAGCGGGTGTTCCGATCATCGTGGCGATCAACAAGATCGACAAGCCGTCCGCCGATCCGCAGAAGGTCCGCAATGGCCTGTTGCAGCACGAAGTCTTCGTGGAATCGATGGGCGGTGAAACGCTCGACGTGGAAGTGTCGGCGAAAACCGGTGCCGGTCTCGACAAACTGCTCGAAACGATCCTGCTCCAGGCTGAAATTCTCGACCTGAAAGCCGATCCTTCACGGACGGCCGAAGGTGTGGTCATCGAAGCCAAGCTCGACCGCGGTCGTGGTTCGGTTGCGACCGTTCTCGTCCAGAAGGGCACATTGCGTCCGGGTGACATCATCGTTGCCGGCAGCGAATGGGGCCGTGTCCGCGCCCTCGTCAATGATCGCGGTGAAACGGTCAAGGAAGTCGGTCCGGCAACGCCGGTCGAGGTTCTGGGTCTTCAGGGCCCGCCACAGGCTGGTGATCGCTTTGCCGTGGTGGAAAACGAAGCCAAGGCCCGCGAGATTTCTGAATACCGCACGCGTCTTGCCCGTGAAAAGGCAGTGGCACGTCAGGCTGGCTCGCGCGGCTCGCTCGAACAGATGATGAGCCAGTTGCAGGTCACCGGCCTGAAGGAATTCCCGCTGCTCATCAAGGGCGACGTGCAGGGTTCCATCGAAGCCATTGCCGGTGCGTTGGACAAGCTCGGAACCGACGAAGTTCGGGCACGCATCATCCATTCGGGCGCTGGCGGCATCACCGAGAGCGATATTGCTCTTGCCGAGGCCTCCAATGCTGCGATCATCGGCTTCAACGTGCGTGCCAACAAGCAGGCACGTGACCTGGCCGAGCGTGAAGGCATCGAGATCCGCTACTACAACATCATCTACGATCTGGTGGATGACGTGAAGGCAGCCATGTCCGGCCTGCTGTCGCCGGAACGCCGCGAAACCTTCCTCGGCAATGCGGAGATCCTCGAGGTCTTCAACATTACCAAGGTCGGCAAGGTTGCGGGTTGCCGTGTCACGGAAGGCAAGGTCGAACGTGGTGCAGGCGTACGCCTTATCCGCGACAACGTTGTCATTCACGAAGGCAAGCTCAAGACGCTCAAGCGCTTCAAGGACGAAGTGTCCGAAGTGCCTGCGGGTCAGGAATGCGGTATGGCGTTCGAGAACTATGACGATATTCGCGCAGGCGATACGATCGAAGCGTTCCGCGTCGAACACATTACCCGCACACTTTGACGCCAAGCCCTTGCAAGGGCAGCGTTTAAATCATCGATAACAGGATCGCCGGAACAAAAACCGGCGATCTCCTGTATCTTGGGATACGATAAATATGTCTCGTTTTGCCTCATCGTCCGGCCCCTCACAACGCCAGCTGCGCGTCAGTGAGCAGGTGCGTCACGCGGTTTCTCAGGTGCTTCAGCGCGGTGACGTGCGTGATGACACGCTGGAAAACGCCGTTGTCGCCATTTCTGAAGTGCGCATGTCGCCGGATCTCAAGATCGCCACCTGCTTTGTCTCGCCCATTGGCGCGAAAGACAGCGATGCGGTGATTGCCGCGCTGAACCAGCATGCGAAATTCATCCGCGGCCGGGCAGCGGCCTATCTGAAGCAGATGAAATACATGCCGGAATTCCGGTTCCGCATCGACTCGAGCTTTGACAACTACGCCAAGATCGATGCGCTGCTGCGCAAGCCCGAGGTGACCCGCGATCTCGATGATCATCACGATCACGATGATGATCATGACGATCCCAATCCCGGCGATGTGCCGGGACATGGCCCTGACGGCAACGGAAACAATTGAATGTCGAGACAGCGCAAGAAAAAAGGCCGGCCCGTATCCGGCTGGCTGATCTTTGACAAGCCGAAGGGCATGGGCTCGACCGAAGCCGTCTCCAAGATCAAGTGGCTGTTCAAGGCTGAAAAAGCCGGACATGCCGGCACGCTCGACCCCCTCGCATCCGGCATGCTGCCGATCGCGCTGGGCGAAGCGACGAAGACCGTCCCCTATGTCATGGACGGCACCAAGATTTACCGCTTCACGGTCACGTGGGGGGCTGAACGCACCACGGACGATATGGAAGGTGAGATCACCGTTACATCGGAGCATCGTCCGGACGAGGCATCAATCAAGGCCATTCTTGCCAGATATACCGGTGTGATTCAGCAGATTCCGCCAAAATTCTCCGCCATCAAGATTGCCGGCGAGCGCGCCTATGATTTGGCACGCGGCGGTGAAGACGTGGAAATCCCTTCGCGTGAAGTCGAAATCGACCGGCTCGAACTGATTGGACAGCCCGACGCATCCACCGCGATTTTCGAAGTCGAATGCGGCAAGGGCACCTATGTCCGCTCACTCGCCCGGGACATGGGGCGGGATCTCGGTTGTTATGGTCATATCTCCGATCTGCGCCGCATTGAAGTTGCTCCCTTTGACGAACAGGATTTCGTCACGCTCGAGGAACTGGAAGCGGCCCACCCGCCGGCGCCTGCCGAGGGTGAGGAAGGCGAGGACCGTTCCTACGAAGCCATCGAGGCGCGTTTCTCGGTGATGGATGCATTCCTGATCGATACTGGCGCCGCGCTGGAGAGCCTGCCGCAGGTCGCCCTCTCCGACGATCAGGCGCACCGTATCCGCATGGGCAACCCGGTCATCCTGCGTGGCCGCGACGCGCCGGTTGAGGCTGACGAAGCCTGCGTGACGAGCAAGGGCAAGCTTCTTGCCATCGGCTTCATCGAACAGGGGCAGTTCAAGCCCAAGCGCGTTTTCACCGCTTAAGCTTTCACGTAAACTCAGGCATCGGTTCCTGATTTCAACCGAACTTCGATGCGTTTGTAATCGGACACTTCGTAGGCGTCCGCCGCTGCGAGTTCGCTCGCCGTGATCTTGAAAACCGTCCCCGCGACCTCGTCGCCGGAATCGCCGCTTGGCACGACGATGGGATGGAAATTGCTGCCGCTGGCACGGATGACATCGGGATCGGTGATTTCGATCATCGATTGCCTGAAACCTGGCATCGCATCCGGCGTACCTTGCAGAAGGCGGCCGAAGGAAGACAGCTGGACACCCTCCTGCTGCAGGGTTCCGTAGGAAAACAGATGGATCGCCGGTGTATCATTCATGCTGTGCTCCTCTGGCGCTTCGTCCTTATTGGCGAATATCATTCCTTGATGCAACTGTAGGCTGCGGTGTCGTAGGGCAGGGTGACCTCCGCTTTTCCGGCGAGCGTCGGTTCGTTTGCGATAAGGGTGCGAACGTCGGCGGCAACCCGTTCCTGTTTCTCCGGCGGCAGGGCGGCGATGAAGCTGGTCGACAGCACCCGGTTGACGATGACGTCTTCTGGCGCACCGGTATGGTTGTTGGAAAAGTGATGTTCCCTCAACGCGCTGAAGCCATTGAAGGGAAAAGGTTTTTTCCAGTCACCGGTATGGTGCCGCGGCGTGTCGCCTTCGTAGGGCGCAAAGATATCGGCGAGTTTTGCCACCCAGGGAATACGCGCGTCCCGCGTGTTCCACACCAGCCCCACGCTGCCGCCGGGTTTGAGGACCCTGTGGATTTCCGCGAGTGCGGCTTTGGTGGCAAACCAGTGGAATGCCTGCGCACAGACGACCGCGTCCACGGATGCATCGGCAAGAGGGATCGATTCGGCCGTGCCTGATTTGGCCGAAATCTCGGGATGTTCATCGGTGAGTTTTTGCAGCATTTCGGCAACGGGTTCAACGGCGATGACCGCAGCGCCTGTCGTCATGAGCCGGCGCGTAAACTTGCCGGTTCCGGCGCCGAGATCGACAACGGTCTTTCCGGGCTCCAGATCCAGTTCATCGCGCAGCCATGCATCGAGCGCCGGCGGATAGTCCGGACGGCCCAGGACATAGCTGTCGGCCTTAGCGGCAAAACCCGTGGCAGCGGCGTGATGAATGGTGTTCATGATTTTACTCCGGATCATTGGCCCGCCAACCAGTATGGAAAGGCGGATTGGCGGAATCGGGGCGGGCAGGGATATGCCATGCTCATGCCGCAGTTCCCGTCTAATATAAGATGGCAAAATGTATATGACCGTTTTGCCCCCGGTTCGACAGCTGAAAAGCGGTCGAATCATTTGCGGCTGGTAATTTGTCACATTTTCGACTATACGGCCCGCAGCGACAGGCTTTGCCTGCCGCTTTAACCGGCCCCCGCTGGACGACATCCCGGCCGTGGGCATCCCGTTTTCCCTTCAAAAGAAAGGACATACGATGTCGATTACCGCTGAACGCAAGCAGGCACTGATCTCTGAATACGCAACGAAGCCAGGCGACACCGGTTCCCCGGAAGTCCAGGTTGCAGTTCTGACAGAGCGCATTGTCAACCTGACCGAGCACTTCAAGGACCACAAGAAGGATAACCATTCCCGCCGTGGTCTTCTCAAGCTCGTCTCGACGCGCCGCAGTCTCCTTGACTACCTCAAGGGTGTAGACGAAGGCCGCTACCAGACGCTGATCGAAAAGCTCGGCCTGCGCCGCTAACGGATTGGACCGGCGGGTGCGTTCAGTCGCTCCGCCGGTCTCTGTTTATCCCCGACAGGGATGAACGCTACCATGAGGCAGGTCATGGGGCAGGATTGCAGGCAACTCGGCCATACGAGTTGCACGTTGTCTTGCCCGTGATTGGTCTGAAACGAAACGGGCGAAACATGCTGCATCAAAGGGATGCGCGTATTTCCCCACTGAAGGACAAGATATGTTTAATCAACACAAAGTTGAAATCGAATGGGGCGGTCGTCCGCTCATTCTGGAAACGGGCAAGATTGCCCGCCAGGCTGACGGCGCAGTTCTCGCCACCTACGGCGAAACCGTCGTTCTCGCCACCATTGTTTCCGCCAAGGAACCAAAGCCAGGTCAGGATTTCTTTCCGCTGACCGTAAACTACCAGGAAAAGACCTACGCGGCCGGCAAGATTCCAGGCGGCTACTTCAAGCGTGAAGGCCGTCCGAGCGAAAACGAAACACTGGTTTCGCGCCTGATCGACCGTCCGATCCGCCCGCTCTTTGCCGATGGCTACAAGAACGACACACAGGTTGTCCTGACGGTTATCCAGCACGACCTCGAAAACAATCCTGACATCGTTTCGCTCATCGGTGCTTCCGCAGCGCTGACACTGTCCGGTGTTCCATTCATGGGTCCGATCGGCGGCGCACGCGTCGGCTACATCGGCGGCGAATACAAGCTGAACCCAACCATCGATGAAATGGTCGAGTCGAGCCTCGATCTCGTTGTTGCCGGTACAGGCGAAGCCGTTCTGATGGTTGAATCGGAAGCCAAGGAATTGGCTGAAGACGTCATGCTCGGCGCCGTGATGTTTGGTCACAAGAGCTTCCAGCCGGTTATCGACGCGATCATCAAGCTTGCTGAAGTTGCTGCAAAAGAGCCACGCGATTTCCAGGCAGAAGATCTTTCTGCTGTTGAAGCTGCGGTTCTCAAGGTTTGTGAAGCCGATCTGCGCGCTGCCTACAAGATCACCGACAAGCAGCAGCGTTATGCCGCTGTTGATGCGGCCAAGGCAAAGGTCAAGGCACACTTCTTCCCGGAAGGTGTTGAAGAGCCGGAATTCTCCGCCGAACAGATCGCAACCGTGTTCAAGTCGGTTCAGGCGAAGATCGTTCGCTGGAACATCCTCGACACGGGCGGCCGTATCGACGGACGCGACCTCTCGACGGTTCGTCCGATCGTATCGGAAGTCGGCCTTCTGCCGCGCACCCACGGTTCGGCCCTGTTCACCCGCGGTGAAACACAGGCCATCGTTGTTGCAACGCTCGGCACCGGCGAAGACGAACAGTATGTCGACTCGCTGACCGGCATGTACAAAGAAACCTTCATGCTTCACTACAATTTCCCGCCCTATTCGGTCGGTGAAACAGGTCGCATGGGTTCGCCCGGCCGTCGTGAAATCGGTCATGGCAAGCTCGCCTGGCGCGCTATCCATCCGGTTCTGCCTGCCAAGGAACAGTTCCCCTACACGCTGCGCACGGTTTCGGAAATCACCGAATCCAACGGCTCGTCCTCAATGGCGACTGTCTGCGGCACATCGCTTGCCCTGATGGATGCCGGCGTTCCGCTGCTCCGTCCGGTTGCTGGTATTGCCATGGGCCTGATTCTCGAAGGCGAGAAGTTCGCTGTTCTGTCCGACATCCTCGGCGACGAAGATCACCTCGGCGACATGGATTTCAAGGTTGCCGGTACTGAAAGCGGTATCACTGCCCTGCAGATGGACATCAAGATCGACGGTATCACCGAAGAGATCATGAAGGTTGCTCTGGGTCAGGCAAAGGACGGCCGTCTGCACATCCTCGGCGAAATGGCCAAGGCCATCACCGAAGGCCGTTCGGAACTCGGCGAATTTGCACCGCGCATCGAAGTCATGAACATCCCGACCGACAAGATCCGTGACGTTATCGGTTCTGGCGGCAAGGTCATTCGTGAAATCGTCGAAAAGACCGGTGCGAAGATCAACATCGAAGACGATGGCACGGTCAAGATCGCGTCCTCCTCTGCCAAGGAAATCGAAGCCGCCCGCAAGTGGATTCATTCGATCGTTGCTGAGCCTGAAGTCGGCGAAATCTATGAAGGTACGGTCGTCAAGACCGCAGACTTCGGCGCATTCGTCAATTTCTTCGGTCCGCGCGATGGTCTGGTCCATATTTCCCAGCTCGCTTCCGAGCGCGTTGCCAAGACCTCCGATGTGGTCAAGGAAGGCCAGAAGGTCTGGGTCAAGCTCATGGGCTTTGACGAACGTGGCAAGGTTCGCCTGTCGATGAAGGTTGTCGACCAGGAAACCGGCAAGGAAATCGTTCAGGAAAAGAAGCAGGCTGAAGAAGACGCTGAATAAGCCTCTTGCTTTGACGTGATGAAAGCGCGCCCCCGTGGCGCGCTTTTTTCTTGGCGGGGTTCGATTGGCATGGAAGGTTGCCATTCCAGTCAATTCCGCTTCAGACAGACCTATTGATGGATGGACATTGCCATGGCCAACGGCGCACTCAAGACGCTCTTTCTGCCCTTTGAAGACGGGATATTGCCGGTTCCCGGCGCAGGCAGCGCATGGCTGTTTCTTGGCGCCGAGGTGGAGCGAGATATCGATCCTGCGTGGAAAGATGTCCTGACAGCTCTTCAACCATTCAGGCCGGATTACAACGCCTTGCAAAAAGCGGGCTTCCAGGCGGTCTCCCGTCTTGAGGGCAAGGAAAGCTTCAAGGGCGCGCTGATCCTTCTTGGCAAGCATCGTGGGCGCAATGAGGCATGGCTGGCGCAGGCTTTGCGCCATGTCGAAGCGGGCGGCCTGATCGTGGTGGGCGGCGACAAGAAACTTGGTATCGACAGTTTCCGCAAGACAGTCGAGAAATTTGCGCCGGTCACCGACCGGCTGTCCAAGCACCATGCGGTGGCTTTCTGGTTTACCCGGCCCGAGGCTGTCGATGAGGCACAGGTGGAGGCGCTTGTGGCTGAACCGACGCTGGTCGACGCGCGCTTTACCACCGCACCCGGCATGTTTTCCCACACGGCCATCGACAAGGGATCGGCGCTGCTGGTGAAGCATTTTGCCGGACGCATCAGCGGCCATGTCGCCGATTTCGGCGCCGGTTGGGGTTATCTTGCCAGCGAAGTCCTGAAACATCCGGAAAAGCTGAAATCGCTGGCAGTCTATGAGGCGGATTTTGAAGCACTCGAAGCGGCAAAGCTGAACCTTGCCGGAGCAACCGAGCTGCCGTTGTCATTCCACTGGCACGACGTCAATGGCGAAACCATCGCCGAGATTTACGACACGATCGTCATGAACCCGCCATTCCATGCGGGACGCAGTGCCGACCCGACCATGGGGCAGGGTTTCATTGCGGCGGCCGCCAAGCGGCTGAAGCCGGGCGGCAGACTGCTGCTCGTCGCCAACCGCCAGATGCCCTACGAGGCGGGCCTGAAGGCACTGTTCCGCTCCGTCCTGCCGATCGAGGACACTGCCGGTTACAAGATCATCGAAGCGAAAAAATAGTCAGTTCAATCGCCGGCGCCGGATACCGCACAGCCTCGTTTCTTCGATGGCCGCCTCGCTCATCCACGCCATGGATTTGAGGCTGACGATGATCCGTTGCAAAATGGCGGGACGTGGACCCCTGCGCCAGGTATCGCTGGAATAGAGCGCTTCCTGCGAAGCGTTGAGGTGGTCGAGATTGTCATAGGCGCGCACGAGGAAATAGGCATCGGGGTGATGCTCCGATTGGCCGAAGTCGACCACGTCCATATCGATGGACTGGTGTATGGGCAGGCTTTCGTCGCACACCAGTTTGTGGAATTCGGCTCCTGTTCCCGGGCGCAGGCTGTAGATAAGCGTTTCAACGAGGCGCATGGTGGGTCTCCTGACATTCCTGACGAAAAAGGGAGGCCCACTTTCAACAAAAATCCCGCAAAACCAAGCCTGGTCTCACGGGACTGCTGTCAATTCTGGCAGGAGGGTTTATTCCTTACCGTCGTCGGATTTCTTCAGTTCTTCGAGCGTTGGCATCGATACGATGTTGTAGCCGGAATCCACATAGTGGATTTCGCCGGTCACGCCGCTCGACATATCCGAGAGAAGATAGAGCGCCGAGCGGCCGACATCGTCGATATCGACGGTGCGGCGCAGCGGCGCGTTGCGCTTCTGGTAGGAGAACATGGCGCGTGCGTCGCCGATGCCGGCGCCAGCCAGCGTGCGGACCGGACCGGCGGAGATCGCGTTGACGCGGATGCTTTCCGGGCCGTAATCGGCGGCGAGATAGCGCACCATGGCTTCAAGGGCAGCCTTGGCCACGCCCATGACGTTGTAGTTCGGCATGACGCGGGTCGAGCCGCCATAGGTCAGCGTCAGGATGGAGCCGCCATTCGTCATCAGTTTCGAAGCACGCTGCGCCACTTCCGTGAAGGAATAGGCTGATATCACCATGGTGCGGCTGAAATTGTCGCGCGTGGTTACATCGGCATAGCGGCCCTTGAGCTGCGACTTGTCGGAAAAGCCGATGGCATGCACGACGAAATCAAGCGTGCCCCATTCCTTTTCCAGGGTCTCGAACACGGCGTCGACGGTTGCGATATCCTCGACATCACAGGGAAGCAGCAGCTTGGAGCCGAGTTGTTCCGCGAGCGGTGCAACGCGCTTGCCGAAGGCATCGCCCTGATAGGTGAAGGCGAGTTCAGCGCCGTTGTCGGCCAGTTCCTTGGCAATGCCCCAGGCAATGGAATGGCTGTTCGCGACCCCCATAATGAGACCGCGTTTGCCTTTCATCAGTTCACCCATATTCTTCCCTCTCAACCCTGGAAACGCTGGAACACCAGCGTTGCATTGGTGCCACCAAATCCGAAGGAATTGGTCAGCACCGTATCCAGTTTGGCATTGTCGATCCGCTTGCGCACAATAGGCATGTCCTCGAATGCCGGATCGAGTTCTTCTATATTGGCGCTCTCGGCGATGAAATTGTGGTTCATCATCAAAAGCGAATAGATTGATTCGTGCACGCCGGTGGCACCCTGCGAGTGCCCGGTCAGTGATTTTGTCGCCGAGATCGGCGGGCAGCCGGCTTCCGCCGTGCCGAACACTTCGCGAATGGCTTCGATCTCCTTGAGATCGCCAACCGGTGTCGATGTGGCGTGCGGATTGATGTAATCCACCTTGCCCTTCACATGCTCGATGGCCATCCGCATGCAGCGGGCGGCGCCTTCACCGCTTGGCGCAACCATGTCGGCACCGTCCGATGTCACGCCATAACCGACGATTTCGCCGTAAATCTTGGCGCCGCGCGCCTTGGCATGTTCCAGCTCTTCCAGAACCAGCACGCCCGCGCCGCCGGAGATGACGAAACCGTCGCGGTTCTTGTCATAGGCGCGCGATGCAACCGAAGGCCGGTCGTTGAACTTGGAGGACATGGCGCCCATGCCGTCGAAAAGCACGGAAAGCGTCCAGTCGAGATCTTCGCAGCCGCCGGCAAACATCATGTCCTGCTTGCCATACTGGATCATCTCGAAGGCATTGCCGACGCAGTGATTGGACGTCGCGCAGGCCGATGAAATGGAATAGTTGACACCCTTGATCTTGAACCATGTGGCAAGCGTTGCCGATGCGGTCGAAGACATGGCTTTCGGCACGGCAAACGGGCCGACTTTCTTGGATGAACCCGATTCGCGGGTTTTATCGGCAGCTTCGACGATGGTGCGGGTGGATGAACCGCCGGAACCCATGATGATACCGGTGCGCTCGTTGGAAATCTGGCTCTCGTCGAGACCGGCATCGGCGATGGCCTGGTCCATGGCCACGTGATTCCATGCGGTTCCCCCGCCATGGAAGCGCATGGCGCGCCGGTCGACCAGCGTTGCCGGATCAAGCGTGGGAGCGCCGTGCACCTGACTGCGGAAACCGTATTTTGCATAGTCTTCCGCGAAGACAATACCCGATTTCGCTGCACGCAGGGATTCCAGCACCTCCTGCACGTTATTTCCGATAGAGGACACGATACCCATCCCCGTCACAACCACTCGCCGCATTGCGATCTCCTTGAAGGTGCTGCGCTGACCGATAGGGTCAGGCAGCGCTTTCCTTGAATAGGCCAACCCGCAGGTCGGTTGCCTTATAGATAGTTTCGCCGTCGGCTTTTAGCCAGCCGTCCGCAATGCCCAGCACCAGACGACCGCGCATGACGCGCTTGAAGTCGATGCCATACTCGACAATCTTGGTTTTCGGGGTGACCATGCCGGTGAACTTGACCTCGCCGGTCGACAGCGCGCGGCCTTTGCCGGGCTCGCCGAGCCAGCCCAGATAAAAGCCGGTCAGCTGCCACATGGCGTCGAGACCAAGGCAGCCCGGCATGACGGGATCGCCAATGAAGTGACACGGGAAGAACCACAGGTCCGGCTTGATGTCGAATTCAGCACGGATATAGCCCTTGCCGTTTTCGCCGCCGGTCTCGGAAATCTCGGTAATGCGATCAAACATCAGCATGGGTGGAGCTGGCAACTGGGCATTGCCCTGACCGAACATCTCTCCGCGGGCACACGTAAGGAGCTCTTCGTACCCGTAGCTTGATTTCTGTTCTGGCATTCTGTCTCCCATCAATTGCTTCAGTGCTGGCGCTTTTGCGCGGGCGGACCCTATCACAGAGTGTTTCTCGCTGAAAACGGTCTGTTGGCTTATCCCTAACGGAATGGCTGAATTGCGGCCTATTGATCGATTTCGCAAGACGGCATATATCAATGATGTAACACGATAGACAACAGTCTATGGTGAGACTTTTGATATCATTTAACGGAGTGGCAGACGGGCCATGCATATTTCTTATGAGATTGATGCCGACGTACCCTTGCAAGAGCGCCTGCGCTTTGCGGGTTTGCGTCCCACCCGTCAGCGTGTAGCGCTTGCCAGTCTGATCTTTGCCAAGGGCGATCGTCATCTTTCGGCGGAAGAACTGCATGAAGAGGCGCTCGGCGCCAATGTGCCTGTTTCCCTTGCGACGGTCTACAATACCCTGCACCAGTTCACCCAGGCAGGCATGTTGCGCATCCTCGCCGTCGAAGGCGCAAAAACCTATTTCGATACCAACGTTTCCGATCACCATCACTTTTTTGTCGAAGGCGAAAATCAGGTGATCGATATTCCGGATGGCTCGGCCATGGTCGGCCATCTTCCGCCGGTGCCGGAAGGCATGGAAATCGTCAACGTGGACATCATCATCCGCCTGCGCAAAAAACGCGGCTGATCCAATCGCATATCAATGATGACGGATTGTGCAGTCTGACGGGCATGTGAGGCAAGCCCGCTCGGATTCTATGGATTAATCAAACTTCTCGCCGGGATAGGCACCCCAGATATCCGATTGGCGCATCCAGCCGCTGGCGCCGCTGAATATCAGCCGGCACCAATCCCCATTGCACATCTTGAGGGTTGCCAGAACGCCGGGCTGCACCTGCGCCACGATGCCCGCCTTGTCATCGGCGCTGCGATAGACATTCAGCATGACATTGTCCTTGTCACGCTGCCACGGGGCTGTCATCGCGGTGCGCTTGCCGGAGAGGAGGGACTGATAGACCCAGCCTTCCGTTCCCTCGGAATCGCGAATGCGCCGCCAGTTGTCATATTCCTGGACGATTTCCACCGGCAGGCCCGATTTCAGAAACAGCCACGTCACGGCGTAGTCGCGTCCCGGTCCGACGCGCAAATTGACGCGGCCGGGTTTCAGGCTGACAAAACGCGGCAATGGCAGGCCGCTGGGGCCAACCTGTTGGGCGGCATAGGCCGTGGCAATGCCGGGAATCGCCGCGGGAACGGCGAGGGAAAGGGCCGACGCAATACCGGCGGTCAGTGTGAAAGAACGAATAAATGAGATGCCCAACAAAATCAGTCCTTCATCGTTCTGAGCTCTTTTCCGGCAATTATGCGGTTGAACAAGGAACGATCCCTATTTTTCTTTGTCTTTGACGCGCCGCCTTGATAGACAAGTATCGGAGCTCAAGAGCAATTGCAGTTTGCAATGACTTGGTTAAAGAGGTCTCAATATCATCGGAAAAAGGGAGGGGAATATTGGTTAACAAAAAGCCTCTGGTCGTCATCACCCGAAAACTGCCCGATTCCGTTGAGACGCGCATGCGTGAACTCTTCGAAGCGCGGTTGAATGTCGATGACCGGCGGTTGTCAAAGGCGGAACTGATCGAGGCCGTCCAGCAAGCCAATGTTCTCGTGCCCACGGTTACCGACCGTATCGATGAAGAGATCATCAATGCAGCCGGTCCGAATCTCAAGCTTATCGCCAATTTCGGCAATGGCGTTGACAATATCGACGTTCCTGCCGCCGCCAAGCGCGGCATCACTGTCACCAATACCCCCAATGTCCTGAGCGAAGACACCGCCGACATGACTATGGCCCTGATGCTGGCTGTGCCGCGGCGCTTGGTGGAAGGCGCATCCATTCTTCTCGATGACGGCAAATGGGAGGGCTGGGGCCCGACCTGGATGCTTGGGCGGCGTATCTGGGGCAAGCGCCTCGGCATTGTCGGCATGGGCCGTATCGGCACTGCCGTTGCCCGCCGCGCCAAGGCTTTTGGCCTGTCGATCCATTATCACAACCGCAAGCCGGTCAGTCCCAGGACAGAAGTCGAACTGGAAGCAACCTATTGGGACAGTCTCGATCAGATGCTGGCCCGAATGGACATCATCTCAGTCAACTGTCCGTCCACGCCCGCCACGTTCCATTTGCTCTCGGCGCGGCGGCTGGCGCTGATGCAGCCTTCCGCTTTCATCGTCAACACGGCGCGCGGCCAGATCATCGATGAGCAGGCGCTGATCGCCCAGCTGGAAACCGGAAAGCTCTCCGGCGCGGCGCTTGATGTCTTCGAACACGAGCCGGCAGTCAATTCAAAGCTCCGTAAGTTGGCCAAGGCGGGCAAGGTCGTCATCCTGCCGCATATGGGTTCGGCAACGCTGGAAGGCCGCATCGACATGGGCGAGAAAGTGATCATCAATATCCGCACCTTCATTGACGGGCATCGTCCGCCGGACCGGGTTTTGCCCAACCTCGTTTAAGCCGGTGTCGCTGGCAACAACGCGAATTATTGAACGCTGACCATCCCGACAACATCAATCGCGAGCGTTTGATCGATCAGGTGGGTAAACTCCCTGCGGTCGAGTTTGACAGCCATGGGCGTTGCGTGGCCCATCTCCTGCGCGACAATCAGGCCCAGGAGGAGAATGGCGTCGGGCTCATGCAGGATGATGGCTGCGGGTGCGAGACCGGCAGAAACGAGTTCCAGAAGCACGGCTGCCGCCGATGATGACCCGATGGTTCCCGGTAGGCACAGAACCTTGCCGGTGATGGCGATGCCGTGCTGGGGATGGCGCACGTCGGCGATCCGTCCGGTCTTGGGATTGACGCCGCCCCAGAAGCTGATGGGGGCTGTCAAAACCAGCGCCTCTGCCAGAGCTGGCTGGCCTTGCACAAGAATTTCTGTTTGAAACCGGTTCATTCGGTGGCTCCAAACACTGGGTGCCCGGTAACGGCACTTTCCACACATTCGGCCATGGAGCCGTAAATAACGCCATAACCCGTATTCCCCGGCGCATAATGGGCAAACTTTCCCGAATTGGTCATCAGCACGGCATTGTCGATATCGGGCAGGATGGGCGTGACGACGACACAGGTATCGGCGACGATAATGACGCCGCTCTGTTCCAGTATCAGGCGTTTGCCGCTGCTTTCGAGCGCGGCGAGGGCATGGCGGCCTGTGCAGGCATAGAGCGGAACATGGAGATGACGCCCGGCGATCAGCCGCTCCAGGCGATCAAACTCGGCGCCGGAAAGATGCGGGCTGCCGATAGCCACGGCATGGATGGATTCGGCGCCGGCCGCTGTGGACAGCCTGCGCCGGGAATCTCCGATCATGTCGGTGGTGACTTTGATCACTGTTTCCGGCGCCCGATGATGCAGGGCGGTCGCAAGGTCCGGCGCTTCGGGCGTAACGCCGGCCACGTGGAAAAGCCCGACGGCACCGGCGGAGGCCGCTGCTGCGCCAAAAGCTTTCAGCGCATCTTCTCCGGGATGATGTTCGATACCGGTGACAACACCCACGGCATCGCCCATTTCCCGCCCGTAAAGACTGCCAAGGATCGGCCACGCGGCCTCGGATGCCAGGAACTCCGCGTCCAGCCCCGATACATCGAAGACGATTCTGGCCCGGCGGTTTTCCGGGAGATGAAATCCGTAGTACGGGGCGTAGCCTGCAATGGCGCAGGCGATATCGAGAAAGTCGCCATTGCGGTTGGTCCGCGCGCCGAAGACGGAATTGCAGAAGACCACCGCATTGGATTCGCCCCAGGCGACGTCGCTGCCATAGGCGGGACGGTGCCCGGCCTGATAGGGCGCGCATGTCCATGTCGGTTCGCAGCCGAGCGTCCGGTAGGCATCCATCATCCGCCGGGCCATGCCGCGCTCATGCGGCTCCAGCCGGTTCTTCGAACAGCCGGTCAGGTCAAGTGAGCCGACATTGAGCGTGGCTCTCACGGCAACCCTTGCCCCGCCTTCCACGAGCTTCTCGGCAAACAGCGTGCCGGAATCCCCGTGATAGAGCGCGCCGTCGATATGGGCTGAGGCAATGGGAATGAGCGACGGGGCGCCCATCAAGCGGGCTGTCGCCGCGACAATGCGCAGAGCCATCGCCGCGCCCTCGCCGCGTGCACCATTGGCGATTGCCCTTTGCTCCGCAGTCAGCTCAAGCGCCATGGCGAAGGGCCTTCTGTCCGCTCACGCCGCAGCTCCGGCGGTGTTTGCCTTGTACCTGATCGTCTCGAAGCGCGAGCTCAATGCATCGTAAAGCAGCAGCCTGCCGATCAGCGGCTCGCCGATACCGGTGATCAGCTTGATGACTTCGGTGGCCTGCAGGCTGCCGATAACACCGGGGAGCACGCCGAGAACACCGGCTTCAGCGCAGGCAGGCACGAGACCTGGCGGCGGCGGGGAAGGGAAGAGATCGCGATAGGACGGGTTCTGTTCGCCCTTGCCATTCCGTTCATAGGGTTTGAGCGTTGTCAGGGAGCCGTCGAACCGTCCGAGCGCTGCGGAAACCAGCGGGCGTTTTCCCGCTGCACAGGCATCGGCAAGCAGATAGCGTGTGTCGAAATTGTCCGAGCCGTCGACGACGATGTGATAACGGCTGATGAGATCGGCGGCGTTATCGTGTGCAATGCGCGTTTCATGGGCTTCGACCGTAACATGCGGATTGATCGCGGCAATGGCGCGGACGGCGCTTTCGACCTTGGGCGAGCCGACGAGGTCGGTGTCGTGTATGACCTGCCGCTGCAGATTGGACAGCGAAACCCGGTCATCATCGACAATGCCAAGCGTACCGACGCCTGCGGCCGCCAGATACTGCAGCACCGGCGCGCCCAGTCCGCCAGCGCCCACGACAAGCACGCGGGCGCGCTTGAGCTTCTGCTGGCCGGGACCGCCGATCTCCGCCAGGATGATGTGACGGGCATAGCGTTCAAGTTCAGTGGAGGTGAAGGCAGGGTTTTCAGGGTCGCTCATGGCGCTACATTAGAACAAGATGGACCCCGAATGCAGCATCCGATTTGTCTCAGGCAAGAAATTTCAACCCGGCAATGCCGGAGACGATCAGGCCGATGCAGACGAGACGGATGACCGTTGCCGGTTCTCCGAAAAGATACATGCCGAGCAGCGCGGTACCGACCGTGCCGATACCGGTCCAGACGGCATAGGCGCTGCCCACGGGCAGCTCACGCAGGGCAAGGCCCAGCACGAGAACGCTGATCACCATGCTGGCGCCGGTCAGTACCGACGGCGTCAACCGGGTAAAACCGTCGGTGTACTTGAGCCCGATGGCCCAGCCGATTTCAAAGAGTCCTGCGACGACGAGATAAATCCAGGCCATGACGACCATCCTTTTCCATGTGCGGGCCGCCCCGGCTTGTGTTCAGACGCAGCCTTTTACGGCCGCGAGGAGGTCGTCCTCCAGAGTTCTATCTAGGCTGGCGGAATTGCCGGGGCAAGTTTCCGGCCGCTGAGTAATTTTGGTGTTTAACATCAAGCGGAATGAACGAAGATCATCTCCAACAATACCCCGGATACCACACTCCAGCCGGGGCGCAGGCAAACGCCGCCAAAGCGGCGGCGTTCAGAGGTTCATAACAAGGAATCGGAGCAGTCGGGCGCCTATGGGCGCTTGGGTATATCAAGACCGCGCTGCACCGCTGGGCGTGCAAGCCCGCGCTCGAGCCACGCCGGGACATTCTTCAGGCTGGTATAGTCGACCAGTTCGCCCGCACCGTAGAAGCCAACCAGGTTGCGCACCCAGCCAAGCGTGGCGATATCGGCGATGGTGTAGTCGTCATCCATGATCCACTGACGGCCTTCAAGGTGCGTTTCGAGCACGCCGAGCAGACGTTTCGATTCAGTCACATAGCGCTCAAGCGGACGTTTGTCCTCATACTCCCGGCCGGCAAACTTATGGAAAAAGCCGACCTGACCGAACATTGGGCCAATGGCAGCCATCTGGAAGAACACCCACTGGATGGTCTCGTAGCGCCGGGCCGGATCAGCAGGCAGGAATTTGCCGGTTTTCTCGGCGAGATAGAGCAGGATCGCGCCGGATTCAAACAGCGGCAGAGGCTTGCCGCCCGGACCATCCGGATCGATGATCGCGGGAATCTTGCCGTTGGGGTTCAGTGACAGGTATTCCGGCGTCCAACTTTCATTCTTGCCGATATCAACGAGATGGGTCTCATATGGCAGCCCAAGCTCTTCAAGCATGATGGATACCTTCACGCCATTGGGTGTCGGCAGCGAATAGAGCTGAAGGCGGTCGGGATGCTGTGCCGGCCAGCGCTTGGTAACAGGGAAGGCAGAAAGATCAGACATGGGAATTCCTTTGTTGGATCAAGGCACCGGGCCATAACAGCCCTGTGTCCATGGAGGCCTTGTTTCACGGGATTGTTGCAGAAAGAATTCGATTCTCCGGCATGCTAACACGGCCGCAGGCGGGCTTGCCATCACCCGCTCTATCCGGCGTGCACTTCTCCGTGCGACACGTCAAAAAACTGCGCGCGGCCGGCTAGGCTGGAAAACAGCGAGCGGTCAGTACCCGTCATGAAGGCCTGTCCGCCAAGGTCTTCGATGATGTCAAAAAGGGCGGCGCGGCGGCCTTCATCAAGATGGGCGGCGATCTCGTCCAGAAGCAGGATGGGTGCCATGCCCGCCAGTTCTCCCGTGAGGCGCGCGTGCGACAGGATAAGGCCGATGAGCAGGGCTTTCTGCTCGCCGGTGGAACAGAGTTCGGCAGGCATGGCCTTGGGCCGGTGGCGTACCAGCAGGTCGGAGCGGTGCGGACCATCCAATGTGCGTCCCGCCGCCCGGTCACGGCTGCGTCCGTCGTGCAGTGCTCGGCGAAAGGCCTCCTCAACGTCTGTTGCCGATTCGATACCGATGCGTGCTTCCAACTCGCCGTCGAGGATGCAGTCGGCCTTGGGGAAGGGACTGTCGTCCGGCAGCCGCTCGATCATGCCGTTGATCAGGCGCATGAGCTCGGCCCGGGCAGCGGCAATCGCGATGCCGAGCTCCGCCATGGGAGTTTCAATGGCGTCAAGCCAGGCGCCGTTGCTGCGCTCTTCCGTCAGCAGGCGGTTGCGGCTGCGCATGGCCTTCTCATAGTCGAGCACACGGCGGCCATGCGCCGGATCGATGGCCAGCACCATCCGGTCGAGAAAACGCCGCCGGTCCCCGGCCGCGCCGGTAAAGAGGCCGTCCATCGAAGGCACCAGCCAGAGGATGCGGGAATATTCCAGGAGGTCGTCGGCACTGGATGCGGTGACACCATTGATGCGCACCCGCCGCGCCGTATCGCCCGGTGCATTGCCTGCAAGTCCGGTACCGACATCCACGGAGCCCTCCTCGGTCTCGATGGCCGCATGGATGGCAAAACCATCGGGCGCGTCATTGCGGGTGACATCCGTATAGGTGGCGCGGCGCAAACCGCGGCCGGGAGAAAGAAACGAGACGGCTTCCAGCAGATTGGTCTTGCCCGACCCGTTCTCGCCGGTCAGCACCACATGCGACGGGCCGAGCCGCAATGACAGGTTTTCGTAATTGCGGAAATGCGCAAGCTTCAACCGGCTGATCGAAACGCGGGCCGGTTTGCCCGCGTCCGTTCTGGGATCATCGGTCACAGCGGGATTGTCCGTTTGCGTCAAACCCGCATCGGCATGAGCACGTAGAGCGCATTCGCATCGCCTGTATCACGCACCAGTGTCGGCGAGCCGGCGTCGGCCAGCATGAAGATCGCTTCCGTGCCGGAAAGCTGGGCAGTGATGTCGAGGAGATATTTGGCATTGAAGCCGATCTCGATCGGATCGGAGTCATAATCAGCCGCAAGCTCGTCCGTGGCGCTGCCCGAATCCGGATTGTTGACTGTCAATGTCAGCTGGCCATCGGCAATCGTCAGCTTGACGGCGCGGCCGCGCTCGCTCGAAATCGTCGAGACACGGTCAACGGCAGACGCGAAGCTCTGGCGGTCGATGGTCAGTTTCTTGTCGTTGCCGGATGGGATGACGCGCTGATAGTCCGGGAATGTGCCGTCAATCAGCTTGGAGGTCAGAACCACCGAGCCGATGGTGAAGCGGATCTTTGTGTCCGACAGTTCGATGGTCACGGCAATGTCGGGATCGTCGACAAGCTTCTGCAGCTCGGCAACGGTCTTGCGCGGAATGATGATGCCGGGCATGCCTTCCGCGCCGGAAGGCGCTTCCAGCTCGGCGCGGGCCAGACGATGTCCGTCCGTGGCCACGGCGCGCAGCTTCAGCGAACCCTCGCTCTCGATGGCATGGAAATAGATGCCATTGAGGTAATAGCGGGTTTCTTCCGTGGAGATGGCGAATTGCGTCCGTTCGATCAGGCTTTTCAACGCCGTGGATGTGATGCGGAATGTGTGTGTGAAGGATCCTGCGGTCAGTTCGGGGAAATCCGATTGCGGCAGGCACTGCAGGCGGAAATTCGACCGGCCCGAGGTCACCGTCATGGAATTGCCGTCGGCATTGGTTGCCAGCATCACTTCCGCGCCGTCGGGCAGCTTGCGGACGATGTCATAGAGCAGGTGGGCCGGCACGGTGGTGGCACCGGATTGTTCGATTTGCGCGGCAGTGGCTTCGGTGACTTCAAGGTCAAGGTCCGTGGCCTTGAGGGCAAGGCTTGCACCCTCGGCATGCAGAAGAACGTTCGAAAGAATCGGAATGGTGTTGCGTCGTTCGACCACGCGATGAACATGGTTGAGCGACTTCAGAAGATTGGAACGTTCAAGAGTTACACGCATGATAAACCGGTCTCACTGTCTTATTCGACCCAAAGCCCGTGAGGGCCTGCGGCGCTTTTTCTGGCGAGAGGGCGAAGTTCCCCCAAGGTCAAGCAAATTGGCAGAAAGTCACCCTAAAAAGCAAGCCTGCGGCTGGCTGCAACGCACCATACCGCAGGCTTTCTGTTGATAAGTGGTGAAGTAGCCTTATTGGGCCTGGTCGTTGATCAGGCGCTTCAGGAGCTCGAGTTCCTGCGACAGTTTCTGGTCCTTGCCGACAATATCTTCGATCTTGCGCACCGCATGCAGAACGGTTGTGTGGTCACGGCCGCCGAAACGCCGACCGATTTCCGGCAGCGAGCGGGGTGTGAGCATCTTGGCAAGATACATGGCGATCTGGCGCGGCTTGACGATGGTGCGCGTGCGCCGGTTGGACAGAAGGTCCTGCTTGGAGACGTTGTAATGGCGCGCAACGATGCGCTGGATTTCTTCGATGCGGATACGCTTGGCTTCACCGCCGCGCATCAGATGGCTGAGCAGTTCGTCGACGCGGTCAACCGACAGGTTCGGCTCGAAGGTCTGGCGGAACAGCAGCTGGTTGAAAGCGCCTTCCAGCTCACGGCCGCTTCCGGTGACGGACTGGGCGACGTGATCGAGAATCTCCGGCGAAATATCCAGGGACTGGTCTTCCTGCTGGGCGGCAACCAGGCGGCGCTTGAGAATCTCAAGGCGCATCGCATAGTCCGGCGAAATCATTTCAAGGGCAACACCGCCCTGCAGACGCGAACGCACGCGCGCATCGAGCGATTCCAGCTCTGACGGCGGGCGGTCAGCGGCAACCACGACCTGCTTGGCACTGTCGAGCAGCGTATTGATCAGATGGCAGAATTCGTGCTGGATCGATTTGCCCTGCAGGAACTGCATGTCATCGATGATCAGGAGATCGATATCGCGCAGCTGTTCCTTGAACGACAGCGCGTTGTTGTCGCGAATAGCCGTTGCGAAACGCCACATGAAATATTCGGCAGTCAGGTACACCACGCGGGCGCGCTCCGAGCGCTTCAGGGCATCGGCGGCGATGGCCTGCAGCAGATGCGTCTTGCCGAGGCCGACGGAGGCGTGAATGAACAGCGGATTGAAACGAACGGCACTGGCGCCGGCATCCGCAATGGTGCGCGCAGCAGCCAGGGCCACCCGGTTTGGCGTGCCATCAACAAATGTCTCGAAAGTGTAGCGCGGATCCAGCGGTGAACCGAACACGGAGTTCTGTCCCGGGCGATCCGTTGCACGGTCGGCAAAATGTGCCGGTGCCTTCTTGTCCTGCGATGTGCTGCCAACGGGAAAAACCGGCTTGTCGCGGGCAATCGCACGCTGGTCGGCCCGCAAGGCAGGCTCTGCCTCAAGCGAGGGGCGGCTGGCGCGGCTGGCGCTGCGGAAAACGATCTCCACCTTCAGGACCTGCTCATCCTCCTCATGCCACAGCGTGTTGATCATGTCGGAGTAGTGGTTGTTGATCCAGGAACGAAGAAATGCGGTCGGCACGGAAAGGCGAACAATGCTCTTGGATGTCTCATCCAGCTTCAGGCGGCCGAACCAGCTGGAGTAAACTTCATTTCCGAGTTTGGCTTTGAGCTTGGTCTTGACCCTCTCGAAAATCGTCTCGCCCTGGCTGCCGGCCGATACCATACTTTTCCCTTCGTCCATATGGAGCGGGACCATGGCTGCATTCGTGCCGTTTTCCATTATTCCGCTGGTCATTGTCATTGCCTCATCCTGATATTTATCTGTTCGGGCTTGATAGTGCCCGTGTTCGCATGTGGACCGGTCCATGACCGGTTGCAGTCCTCAAGAGCCGGTCACCCCTATGACCGGCTTTCAATCTCCTGGAGCTAATTGTTGGATAAGGTCAGGGACGCGTAGTACAGGTCTGAACAATCTCGCACCGAAATTCTAAAAACCGCCACGTCCACATCCCTTTCAACTTTGGCGCAAAAAGACTCACGCCCGGCTGATGCCAGCGCTGCCAACTTGCTTCTTTTCTGAAACGATCCAAGGTCGTACAACCCGGATACCCGACAAAAACGTACTCGTTACGCAAACGAAAAATCTGCGTCCGAACCCACTAATTTGATAAGCCTGTTAAATGGGTTTTTGCCCACCCCTTCGATGTCTGGACCTTACAAAAACCTTTGCAGGGAGGGCAAGGGCAGGCGCGCCGCTTTTTTAGTGAATTAAAGGTTAACGCTTTTGCGTTTTTTTTAACTACCTCCGGTTGGGCAGGGAAAAAGCCTTCGGATTCAAAGCCTTTTTTGGAATGCCGATTTTGCTGCACTGCGGACTCACGCGATCAAAAAAAAATATTAAATTATCGCTTGACATAGGCTGGGGTGACAGATTCTTCCGGCTAGGGTCTGGCGATTATGGCTACCTGCCGTAAGTTATTGAAATAAAACAAGAAATGATGGTTGTCGCTTTTTGTATGAAACTATTTATGACCAGCATATGTCAGGGTTTTGATATGCCACAATCTTTTTCATCGGAAACGAATTTATGCCCAAAAAAATGGCAAATAAAAAACCCGGCTAAGGACCAGCCGGGTTTAAAATAGATTATTTGTGTCTGATTAGGCAGACATGCCCTTAAGGCGCTGTGCGAGACGGGAAACCTTCCGGGATGCCGTATTCTTGTGCACGACACCCTTCGTGGCAGCGCGCATCATTTCCGGTTCAACAGCCTTGAAGGCTACGGAAGCGGCTGCCTGATCACCGCTTGCCACCGCATCTTCGAACTTGCGAAGGAAGGTGCGCACGCGTGAGCGGCGGGATTTGTTTACTTCGGTGCGGGCTTCAATCTTACGCGCCGCTTTCTTGGCCGAAGGAGTGTTGGCCATGATGCCTCTCTTTTCTGTCAGCTACTCGGCAGCATCAACGCGGCCGTCACAAAATAATAGGGTGGCCGAGGGGCCACCAAACGTTGTCGGGCTTATAGATCACGTTTCCGGTTGCGTCAACTTGGAATCGTCGCCTTGCCGGTGGATATTTCGGCCTCAGCGATTCTTGAAATTCGGGGCGCGTTTTTCCGCGAAGGCAGCCATCCCCTCCTTCTGGTCTTCCAGCGCGAACATGGAATGGAATACACGCCGTTCAAATCTCAATCCTTCCGAAAGGGTCGTTTCATAGGCCCTGTTGACCGTTTCCTTGGTCATCATGGCGACAGGCAGCGAGAAGGAGGCGATCTTCCGGGCAGCCTTCAACGCTTCCTCCACCAGATCGCCGGCCGGGACAACACGCGAGACAAGGCCGCAACGCTCCGCTTCCGCCGCATCCATCATTCGCCCGGTCAGGCACAGATCCATCGCCTTGGACTTGCCGACAAAGCGCGTCAGCCGCTGTGAGCCGCCCATGCCGGGCATGACGCCGAGGGTGATCTCCGGCTGGCCGAATTTGGCGGTATCGGCCGCGATGATGAAATCGCACATCATGGCGAGCTCGCAGCCGCCGCCCAGCGCATAACCGGCCACAGCGGCGATCAGCGGCTTGCGCAGGCGCGTGACCCGCTCCCACTCGCTGAAATAATCGCCGAGATAGGCATCGGCGAAATCCAATGTCTGCATTTCCTTGATGTCGGCGCCTGCGGCAAAGGCCTTTTCCGAGCCCGTGATGACGATGGCACCGATACCATTGTCCCGGTCGAAAGCTTCAAGCGCTGTGCTGAGTTCGCCGAGCAGGGCGGAGTTGAGTGCATTGAGCGCCTGTGGACGATTGAGCTGGATGAAACCAACTTTCTCACGCGTCTCCACAATGATGTTTTCGTAGGCCATCCGGATACTCCTCCTAATGCTGGCAGATCGGGCAGAAAAACGTCGAACGCCCGCTTTGGACGATGCGGGCTATCGTGCCATCACAGGCAGGACGCGGGCAAGGCTCGCCTTCACGGTCGTAGACAGAAAATGAATGCTGGAAATAACCGAGTTCTCCGTCCGCCTGCCGGTAGTCTTTCAGGCTGGAACCGCCTGCCGCGATGGCATCGGCGATGACGGAACGAATGGAGGTGGCAAGCCGATCCGCCATGGGGTCTGGATCGCCGCTTTTCCCGGCAATGGATCCGGCCAATCGCCGGGGTGATAATTCGGCCCGCCACAGGGCTTCGCAGACATAGATGTTGCCGAGGCCTGCAATCAGCTTCTGGTCGAGCAAGGCTGCCTTCAGCGGCGCATTCCTGTCGGCGAAGAGCCTGGCCAGCAATGCGCCATCCAACCGGTTGCCTGTCGGCTCGATACCGAGGTCTTGTATGAATTTATGGGTGTTGAGCGCTCCTGGCTCGGCAAACAGCATGAAGCCGAAACGGCGCGGATCGTTGTAGACGATCCGGCTTCTGATCCCGTCTCTTGATTGCACATGGATCACCACATGGTCATGGGTCGTGTTTCTTGACCGGTCATGATGGAAGACACCCGGTGCCGTGTCTGCCCCGTCCTGTTCGATGCGATAGGAGCCGGACATGCCGAGATGACTGATCAGACCCAGTCCGTCATCCATATGCATGATGAGGTATTTCGCACGGCGCTCGAGCGAGTCGATCGTGCGTCCGGTCAGCCGTTCGGCAAACCGGTCCGGAAAAGGAAAGCGCAGATCTGCCCTGCGCTGCTCGACACGCGCAATGGTTGCTCCCTCCATGAAAGGCTGCAATCCGCGGCGGACGGTTTCGACTTCGGGAAGCTCAGGCATGGGATGCAGTGCCCCGCAGGAAGCTTTTTCCGTATGGGCCGGGCGCAATGGCAAGATGGGCTGCGACTGTCTCGCCAATATCGGCAAATGTCGTGCGGATGCCGACAGATCCATGCGGCAGGTCGGGCCCGAAGCACAGAACCGGAACGCGTTCACGCGTGTGGTCCGTTCCCCTGAAGGTCGGGTCGCAGCCGTGATCGGCGGTCAGGATCAGGAGATCGCCGGGTCGCAGTTTCGCCATGGCCTCCGGCAGCCGCCGGTCAAAGGCCTCAAGCGCGGCGGCATAGCCGGGCACGTCGCGGCGGTGTCCGTAGAGCATGTCGAAATCGACAAAATTGGTAAAGACGAGATCGCCGTCCTGTGCGTCGTCCATGGCAATCAGCGTCTCATCGAACAAGGCCATATTGCCGTTGGCCTTGCGCACCTGGGACACCCCCTTGTGCGCATAGATGTCACCGATCTTGCCGATGGCGATGACAGTACGGCCCGCCTCCGTCAGTCTGTCGAGCAAAGTGGGTTCCGGCGGCGGCACCGAATAGTCGCGCCGGTTGCCTGTGCGCTCGAAGGTTTGCGTGGTTTCCCCGACAAACGGACGGGCAATGACCCGGCCGATGTTCAGGGGGTCCACCAGTTCACGAACAAGCACGCACAGATCATAGAGACGATCCAACCCGAAATGCTGTTCGTGCGCGGCGATCTGGATAACGGAGTCCGTGGATGTATAGAATATCGGCTTGCCGCTGCGAATATGTTCTTCGCCATATTCCTCGATGACCTCGGTGCCGGAGGCATGCTTGTTGCCCAGAATGCCCGGCAGACCAGCGCGCCGTACAGCTTCGGCAATCAATGTGTCCGGAAATGTCGGGATTGTCCTGGGAAAGTAACCCCAATTGAAAGTGACCGGTACACCGGCAATTTCCCAATGCCCGGAGGGGGTGTCCTTGCCATTCGACACTTCCTCGGCAGCACCCCACAGCCCGACAGGATCGGCGGCCGGTGCGGGGATATTGATACCGGAAGCGAGATTGGCGGCATGAACAAGGCCCAGTGAACTCAAATGCGGGAGAGTGAGCGGGCCGGAGCGCAGGCCGTCCTTGTCGCCGCGCCCGTCGGCGCAGGCTTCCATGATATGACCGAATGTCGTTGAACCTGCATCGCCGAAAGCTGCAGCATCCGGCGCACCGCCTATGCCAAAAGAATCGAGCACAAAAAGAAAAGCGCGAGACATGCCTCACTCCATCAGAACCAGAATCCACAGATAGGTGAAACTGACGCTGATGACAAACACCATATGCGCAGGCGGTTGTTGCGGCAGGCTCCGGCTATTCAGCAGTTGGTGCAGGCTACGGCGGTCGCTCCCTGACGGATCCGGCCATAGATCATCTTGCCCATGATGATACCTGGACCGCTGGTGCCTATGGATGTGTTGACGGTGTCTTTCATTGTCCAGGCAACGAGCGGAATATAGGCAATGCTTGTTTCAACACGCACAAAGTTTGACGTGGGAATCTTCAGGTTGGGATCGATGGTGATGGTACTGCCCTTGGCATAGGGCGTTGAGATGGTTTGGTCCCGTTTGCGCTGCGACCAGGCAACCGTGGCGTTGCCGTTTACGTCCACGTTGATGGATGTGATGGTGATTGTCGGCAGGTCGCGCCAATAGGGCAAGAGGATGGAAGTCCCGATTTCCATGATATCGGCGATCTTTTCCTTTGTGATGGATTGTTGCTGTGTCACCAGATCGCCCACCATCGCTCCGGCCCGCGCCAGCTTCTTGTTCACGTCGAATCCGTTGGTGATTTCAATGCTTCCGAGAAGAAGCATGATCATCACCGGCGCAATCAATGCAAATTCCAGTGCGGCAACACCTCGGCGGTCTTTGCCGAACGCAGCCAGGATGCGCCTGGAAGCGGCCATTTTTTCACGGATTCTTTTGAATGGCGGCATGGCGGGAGCCTTCGCGGAAGAAAACAGGTGATTGGTTGTTTGGCGACGCATCAGAGGTACGGTTCATTTTGCCAGGTGGCGGTGGAGAACAGCAGGGTTTTCCCCTGGCTCTTTATGCTTGCGATACGGGTTTTCATCAAATCCGTCAGAATGGGCCAGCGATAGAAAATCCGCAGCTGATTGATCGTGCCAGCACCGCCCGGATTGACTTTCAAGGTGCTCACATCGACGTCATTGTTCGATGTGAGCGGGACTGTCGTGGGGACGGTTTTGAATGTCGCATAGGTCTGCAGGTCGACCACCAGATCGGGGCAGGGCGTGGCGGCCATGAGCAAGCGGGGACAAATCAGTGCCTTCAATTTTGTGGCGTCACTGACATCCGTTGTCCTCAATTGCCCGGTGCGCAGCTGGCGCGCAATATCATCGACCGTGTTCGACATGACCTGCTCGGCGGTGAAGCTGAGGGTAACTTCGACAACGGCAAAGATCAGGAGAAAGAAGGGAAGGGCGATCAGGGCGAATTCAATGGCAACACTGCCGCGATTGTCTTTGCGAAAACCTGTGAACAGTGAGCTTTTTCTTGCGAAGCGCGTGCTTTCCGGCAAATCGGAGTTTCCGCGTTCTTCACCTCTGACAGCTTCCTGCATCATCACTGGACCTTCTCCGTCTCCCCGCCACGGACAAAGCTCTATCAGGCAGATATTAGAATCTCGTGTGAAGGAACGTGCAAATTGTGATGAGTGAATTCACGCTTTCTCAACTGTGATGCAAGCGCCGCGGCAGGCCGGTCAGTTCCCGCCAATTTCCGCGTCTGACTTCTTCTCCGCAGCCGTTTTCTGGGATGTCTCGCAAAAGGGAGAACAGGAGAGTGTTTGCACAAAGGCGCGCCGGTAGACGCGCACAGTGTTGGCGACACTGCGGCTGACGAGAACCTGGTCATCGACGATTGCTCCGCCTTCAGCATCCATGATCACGATATTGGTCATGCCGAAGCCTTTCCCCGTCAAGACGACGGTTCGGGAATCCTTGACAACTGCATCCGCTATTTCAGGATCGCCAACGACAACCGTATCTGCGGGGCGCGCAAGCTTCAGCACAGTTGCCTGGTTCATGACCACGTGGATACCCGTGTCAGCATGGGCTTGCACGCTTCCGGACAGGGCAGCAGCGAGCATAAGTGCGATCATTGTTGCATGCTGACTGAAACGTCGTTGGCCGTTGTATCGAACCATGGGAGTGCCCTTCGCAAAATCGTTGAATGAACGATGCCGATGATTGGTGAAGGAAGCCTTAAACCTGTGAACTTATCATTAAGTATAATTGTGACGGCTGCTCTGCCCGTGGTGGCACGGCGGTAAGGCTTTTCGAAACGGGGGATTTTACCGTTCTCCTTCATCCTTTCGTAACGGTCTTTCTTAAGCTGAAAGCAATGCGCCGGGGATATTGTTCAGGACATCACGTTACAGAGTTGGCGACCGTGCGCGGTTGCAGACATGCGGGGGGAAATCATGATGTTCAATGCAAAGCGCCTCGCTCAGTCGGACGATAATATATTCACCGGTTTTCCCCGGAACAGGTCGGGTGCGACAGCCATAGAATATGCTTTGATTGCCGGTATCATCTCCATTGGCATCGTTGCTGGCGCCGGTACGCTCGGAACCGCTGTAAAGGCAACCTATGATGGCTTTGCCACGACGGTGAGCAATGTCACCAAATGAGGGTCTTGCACGCGGGGATTGTGACATGCGGGATGGCTCTGCCCCTTGGTTTGAAGGAACGGCGCGATGATTGAAGCTGCAATACTGATCGTTTTCCCCTTCGCCATGGCCTTTGCAGGGACATCGGATCTTTTGTCGATGACGATCCAAAATCGTGTATCGCTTATTCTGCTTGTCGCCTTCGCCGTTTTGGCGCCCATGACCGGGATGCCTTGGGATATCTACGGACTGCATTTTGTCGCCGGGGCTGTCGTGCTTGCCTTCACATTCCTGCTGTTTGCCACGGGAACGATGGGTGGTGGTGATGCCAAGCTCATGACCGCGACAGCGGTCTGGATGGGATGGAACATGGATCTGGCCGGCTATCTGCTGGTGATGTCGTTGCTCGGCGGCGCGCTTACCCTGGCCATCCTCAAGTATCGGAACTCGCACTTTGCCATTGTGTATTCAGGTCGCTTGGATTTCATGCAGCGATTGGCACAGAAGAACGAAGGCGTTCCCTACGGTGTTGCCCTTGGCGCTGCCGGTCTCATCATGTTTCCATCCTCACCCATGTGCGTCTGGGTCATAGACCGGTTGGCCCATGCCTGACGGCTTTCGGTCGCCCAAGGGGTGATCGGCCATTGAAACGGTGCCGCTTCGTGGGAGACGGCACAAACAGACGCAGGTGAGCGTCGTTTTTTGTCCTTTTAAGTAAACTGTTAACCATAATTACACGATTGCCAAGTCAAGGTGCAACCCTGGGTAAATTAGACAAAAGTCTATTGGGGTTCATCGATGCAAAAGGCACGCGTTGTTATTCTCATCGTGGCGATTACAGCCGCCGGTGCGGCTGGCTATATCGCGACGAATATGAAGCCTGATGCACCGGTTGTCGTTGAAACAGTTCCCCTGCCACAGATTGAATTGCAGGATGTACTGGTTGCCACGGATGGGCTCGGCGTCGGTGCCGAAATGCGAAACCAGATGCGTTGGCAGCCCTGGCCGGTGTCCGCCCTTGCCGATGGCTACATCAAGCGCTCGGAACGGCCCAACGCCGAGGAAGAATTGCGCGGTTCCACCGTCCGGCTGCAGATATTTCCGGGAGAACCCATTCGGGAAGCAAAACTGATCGGCAAGGGCCAGAGTTTCATGTCCGCGCAATTGCCTTCCGGAATGCGCGCCGTGGCAACGCAGATTGCCGCGGATACGTCGGCCGGCGGTTTCATCCTGCCCAATGATTATGTCGACGTGATCATGATCCGGCAGATCGATGGAGAGCAGAAGCAATTCGCCACAGAGACGATCCTGAGCAATGTCCGGGTTCTCGCCATCGACCAGACAATCCAGGAAGACGAAACAGGCCAGAAAAACAAGGTCGGTTCCACGGCAACGCTCGAGCTGACGCCGCAGCAAGCGGAGATATTGGCTGTGGCCCAGCAAATGGCGAGCCGCATGACATTGGTCCTGCGGTCCTTGCAGGATGCACAGGAGCCGACGGGGCCGGGTGCGGAATATCTCGTCAATTCACCCGGCCGGGCCGGGAACGTCAAGCTGATCAAATCCGGGACTGTCACTGAAATATTGGGGCGCAAATAAAATGGGTTTCGGAGCAATTTTCAGAATGGGTAGATCTGGCAATCGCGCGCACCGGTTTTGGAAAGCCGGACTTGTCGCAGTCGGCTGCTGCATCGCTCCCTTGCCAATCCAGACGGCCGCCGTGGCGCAGAGCAATGTGGTCAAGTTGAATCAGGGGCAAGGCGCGCCAAAGCGGATCAGTCTTGCGCTCAACAAGTCATTGGTGGTCGATCTTCCGGCAGACGCCTACGACATCCTTGTCGCCAATCCGACGGTGGCTGATGCCGTGACCCGCACGGCCCGCCGTATTTATCTATTCGGAAAACAGGTCGGCCAGACCAATGTTTTCGTTTTTGGACCGAATGGCGAACAGCTGGCCAGTTTCGATCTGGTAATCGAGCGTGATGTTGCCGGGCTTGAGGGCAGTCTCAAGAAGTACATTCCGGATTCCGATATCAAGGTCGAACTCTTGAATGACAACGTCATCCTGACAGGTACGGTGCAGACGCCGCTCGATGCCAAGCGAGCCACGGATCTGGCAACCCTGTTGGTCACCGGCGGTGAAGCCACCACGGGCCAGTATCAACAGACCGCCACCGCCGGCGGCAATGGCAGTAGCAGCGTTATCATTGGTGACCAGAACGAAGCGCGGCAGAAGAGCAAGATCGTCAACCTTATCCAGATTGCCGGTGAAGATCAGGTGACGCTCAAGGTCACGGTTGCGGAAGTCAGCCGTTCCGTGATGAAGCAGCTGGGCGTCAACATGGTCGGATCCACGAAATCCGACGGCATTCTGTTCGGCTCGGAGAATTTGGCTTCCCTTGTCGGCAAGGGGCTAAGCAGTTCAGGCGCAAGCATTCCCATATCGATCGGCAGTGCGACGATCGACTCCTATATCAACGCCATGGAACTGGCCGGTGTGATGAAAACCCTGGCCGAACCGACGCTGACGGCGATTTCGGGTGAAAAAGCCACGTTCCGCGTGGGCGGCGAATATAACATGATCAATGGCTCCGATGTCGATGACAAGGGAAAAATCACGTACAACATTGGAAAGATCGATTACGGCATCGGCCTTGAATTTGTGCCCGTGGTTCTTTCTCCGGGGCGTATCAGTCTCAAAGTGCGTACGTCCGTATCAGAACCAACCATGGAAGGGTCGGTTTCTCTGAGTATCGGTCAGACAAAGCCTTCGACCAACGTCATTTCCATTCGCAAACGCCTGGCTGACACGACCGTGGAGCTTCCCTCCGGCGGATCCATGATGATTGCCGGCTTGATGCGGGATGATGCGAGACAGGCTATTTCCGGTCTTCCCGGGCTCTCCAAAATACCCGTCCTTGGCACGCTGTTCCGCAGCCGCGAATTCGTGCGCAACGAGACTGAGCTTGTCATCATCGTCACACCCTATCTGGTGCGGCCGGTTGCCCGTAGCGCCCTTGCCCGGCCCGACGATAATCTCAATCTTGCCAGCGATGCGGCCGGGATGTTCCTCGGAAAAGTCAACCGGGTCTATGGGACAAAAGCTGCCACCCCGCCCACCGGCCGGTATGAGGGTGTTGTCGGATACATCTACAAATGAGCAAGGACCCTGCCATGTCAGCCCTGAGGAAATTGAAACCGATGAAACCGGTGCTTGCGCTTCTCACTGTTGCTCTGCTTGCGGGATGTGCGGATCGCGGTACAACCGTCGGCAGCATCCCGGACGATTACCGGACCAATCATCCTATTGTCATCTCAGAAAAAGAGCAGGTTGCCGATATTCCGGTCGGCCATGCAGACAACAGGCTGTCGATCACCCAGCGCAGCATCGTTCAGAATGTTCTGACCAATTATCACGCCAACGGTTCGGGCGTCATTCACATACTTCTGCCGTCGGGTACGCCGAACGAGCACGCGGCGAGCCGCCTGCGCGATGACATTGTCGCTGTGTTGCGCAGGAGCGGGGTAAAACCGTTCAATATTTCCAGCGAGCGGTATCGGGCTGACCCGGCTGATTCGGCGCCGATCCGCCTATCCTACTCGGCAATGACGGCCTCGACCGGGCCTTGCGGTCAGTGGCCCAAGGATCTCCTCGAAACAGCGGATAACAAGCACTATGCGAACTTTGGCTGTGCCAGCCAGAACAATCTGGCGGCGCAGATAGCCAATCCAGCGGATCTTCTCGGGCCGAGGGCGTCGACGACAATCGATGCAGAGCGTCGCGGCAAGGTTATCGATGCGTACAGAAATGCCACACAGCCGCCCCCGATCGTCACGCAGGAAGTGCAATATTAGGTGCTGAAACAGACCTTTCGACAAAACGCGGAATGCTAAAATGAGCCAGCTGGCCTTTGAAACAGACAATCAATTCGGGGATGCCGAGGGCCGGCCGGCCGGTACGGGGCTGCATGCCTTCCGGCCAATTCCCCGGATCTCGATACAGGCATTTTGCGAAAGCGACGCTGTTGCGCAGCAGATATCGCGTGCAAGCGAAGATCGCCGCATGGCGAAGACCCACGCACAACTTCACATGGGCGGAACAGCAACGGCTGTCGAACTCTTTCAGACCGTGCCAACACCCAATCTGATCGTTCTGGAATCATCGGCTGCCCCGCGTGACATGCTGGAACAACTCGCTGCCCTGTCGGAGGTTTGCGATCCAAGCACCAAGGTGGTGGTCATCGGACATTACAACGATGTTTGGCTTTACCGCGAGCTGATCCGCAACGGCATTTCTGAATATATGGTCGCGCCGGTCAATCTGGCCGATATCATTGGTGTGATTGGCGGTCTCTTTGTTGATCCCGACGCAAAGCCGCTGGGAAGCTCCATCGCATTCATCGGCGCCAAGGGCGGTGTCGGCGCCTCGACAATGGCGCATAATATCGCATGGTGCATCTCCTCGCTGTTCAAGAACGAGGTGGTCATCGCCGATATGGATCTGCCTTACGGCACCGCCAACATCAATTTTGACCAGGACCCGCCGCAAGGCATAGCGGAAGCGGTATTCTCGCCCGAACGCATCGATGATGTTTACCTCGACCGGCTCCTGGCGCAATGCGCCGAAAACCTGTCACTGCTTGCAGCGCCGTCGACCCTCGATCGCGTCTTCGATTTCCGCGAGGATTCCTTTGCCCATCTGATTGATGTGGCCCAAAGGTCCGTTCCGCATGTGATTCTGGATATTCCGCACACGTGGAACGGCTGGACCCGCACAACCCTGGCGCGTGCGGACGAGATCGTGATTGTAGCGTCGCCGGAACTGGCCAATTTGCGCAACACAAAGAACCTGCTGGACACGTTGAAACAGCTTCGCCCCAATGACGGGCCGCCGCGTCTCATTCTCAATCAGGTCGGCATTCCCAAACGGCCGGAGATCGCACCCGCAGATTTCTGCAGCCCGCTGGGGATTGCGCCGATCGGCGTGATCCCTTTCGAACCCGCATTGTTCGGGAACGCGTCAAACAATGGGCGGATGCTTGCGGAGACCGATTCGTCCAATGCAATTGTCCAGAACATCAATGAGATTGCCCACATCCTGACGGGACGGCTGGAGCTGAAGGCCAAGAAGAAGCCGGTGCTTTCCACGGTCTTGTCCAAGCTGAAGCGCAAGAAATGAGACTGAAGGAATAGACCCATGTTCGGCAAACGCGGAAGTACGGGGGAAGGCCGCCCGGTCCAGGAGTTCCGGGCGCTTGCGCTTGAGACGGCGTTGCCCACGAATCATGCCTCGCTCGCCGCGGAACCGGCAAAGCTCCCTCGGGATATTGCTGAGGTAAAGCGTTTGGCGGTTGTCGAGCAGCCGCCAAAGCCGGCCGCACCACAGCGCGAAAAGAACGAGAGCTACTACGATACAAAATCGCAGGTTTTTACGGCCCTGATCGATACGATCGATCTCTCCCAGCTGTCCAAACTCGATCCGGATGTGGCGCGTGAGGAAATTCGCGATATCGTCAACGATATCATCGCCATCAAGAATTTTGCCATGTCGATTGCCGAGCAGGAAGAATTGCTCGACGATATCTGCAATGATGTTCTCGGCTATGGTCCGCTGGAGCCCTTGCTTGCCCGTGACGATATCGCCGACATCATGGTCAACGGGGCGCGCAAAACCTACATTGAAGTCCTTGGCAAGGTCCAGGAATCGGGGGTCCGTTTTCGCGACAACCAGCAACTGCTGAACATCTGCCAACGCATTGTCAGCCAGGTTGGCCGCCGCGTCGATGAATCCAGCCCCATATGCGATGCGCGTCTTCCGGATGGCTCGCGCGTGAATGTCATTGCGCCGCCCCTTGCACTCGATGGACCGGTTCTCACAATCCGCAAGTTCAAGAAAGACAAACTGACCCTTGATCAGTTGGTGCGCCTGGGAGCGATCTCGCCACCCGGTGCCGAACTGCTTCAGATTATCGGACGCGTGCGCTGCAATATTGTTATTTCCGGTGGCACGGGCTCGGGCAAGACCACGCTTTTGAACTGCCTGACGAATTATATCGACCGGGATGAGCGCATTATTACCTGCGAGGATTCGGCCGAGCTTCAGCTCCAGCAGCCGCATGTGGTGCGCCTTGAAACGCGCCCTGCCAATCTGGAGGGGGAAGGTGAGATCACCATGCGTGACCTGGTCAAGAATTGCCTGCGCATGCGTCCTGAACGGATCATCGTCGGTGAAGTCCGCGGACCGGAGGTGTTCGACCTTCTGTCGGCCATGAACACCGGTCATGACGGGTCGATGGGCACCATCCACGCCAACAGCCCGCGGGAATGCCTCAACCGCATGGAATCCATGATCGCCATGGGTGGATTTGCCCTACCTCAGCGCACGGTGCGGGAGATCATTGTCGGTTCTGTCGATGTCATCATTCAGGCCGCCCGTCTGCGCGACGGTTCGCGCCGCATCACGCATGTGACCGAAGTTGTCGGCATGGAAGGGGATGTCATCATCACGCAGGACCTCATGCTTTACGATATCGAGGGCGAAGATGCGAATGGCCGGCTCATTGGAAAACATGTCTCGACTGGCATAAGCCGGCCGAAATTCTGGGATCGTGCCCGTTATTACAATGAGGAGCACAGGCTCGCCAAAGCCATCGATACAATGGAATTGCAGTCATGATGCACACCGCACGGCGGGAGACCCATCATGTTCGGGCTTGATCTTGAACAACTCACCTTCGTGTTGCTCGCAACGACTGCGGTTGCGGCGCTCGCCTATTTCTTCGTTTTCGACAACATTGAACAGCAGAAAAAGTCAGATGAACGGCTGAAATCGGTCAAGCTGGCCGCGATCGACGGTTTGAGCAAATCAACAGCCAGGGACAAGCAGGTTGAAGCAACAAGGCGCCGCAAGTCGGTACAGGACACGCTGAACGATATCGACCAGCGGCAAAAACTGCGTGACAAGAACATCAAGTCTCCGCCGCTGAAAATGCTGCTGCAACAAGCGGGCATGAAGGTGACCGTAAAGCGGTTCTATATTTACTCGGGCATCGTCGGGTTGCTGCTGGTTGTGCTCCGCACCTTCTTCGGCGCCCCGCTTTATCTGGCGCCAGGCTTTTTCCTGATCGGTGCCTTGGGGTTGCCGCGTGCATTCGTCTATTTCAGGCGGCGGCGGCGCGTGGCGGCTTTCCTGCATGAATTTCCCAATTCCATCGATGTCATTGTTCGCGCCATCCGATCCGGTCTGCCACTCAATGACGGTATTCGATTGATCGCGCAGGAAGCCCATGAACCGGTTCGCACCGAGTTTCGCCGGATTGTGGATATGCAACAGGTTGGGGTGAGTATTCCGGAGGCGGCCATGCGGATGTCGGAATACATGCCCTGTCCGGAAGCAAGCTTCTTCGGCATCGTCATTCAGATTCAATCGCAGGCAGGCGGTAACTTGTCGGAAGCACTTGGCAATCTTTCCAGAGTGCTGCGGGATCGGAAGAAAATGAAGGCAAAGGTTCAGGCCCTGTCGATGGAAGCCAAAGCGTCCGCCTATATCATCGGCGCCTTGCCTTTCGTGGTTGCATGCCTCGTCTACTTGTCCAGTCCTCACTACATCATGGTTCTGTTCACAACCGATATGGGCAACATGATCATAATATGTGCCGGGATATGGATGTCCATTGGCATCGCCGTGATGCGCAAAATGATCAACTTCAAGTTCTGAGCGGAGTAAGCGCGGTGTTCTCTTCCCTTCTCAAAGCCGTGCAGGACAATCCGGATACGGTCCGGACCGCCCTTGTTGCAATCTCAGCCTTTGCAACGGTGGTAACGGTTTTCCTGCCAAAGCTTCGCACTTCCGTGTTGAAGACGCGGATGAAATCGGTTGCACTGGAGCGTGACCAGTTGCGCGCCAAGGATCGAACCCGCCTTGCCACGGAAAGTATCAGCCGCCATAAGGCCGCGTCGCAGGGTAGCCTGCGCATGGTGCAGAGGCAGGGCGTTCGCCAGTTCGTGGAAAAGCTGGACCTGCAGCGGGCGCTTGCCGATGAAAAAACACTGGCATCCCTGCGAACGGCCGGGTTTCGCGGACAGAATGCTTTGAATCTGTTCTTGGCGGCGCGCTTCGGTCTGCCATTCCTGACACTCAGCCTGACTGCCTTTTGGGTGTTCGGCATGAATGGCCTGATCCAATACCCGACGATGGTCCGAATACTCGTCTGTCTCATCGGCGGTTATGCCGGCTTTTACGCGCCCAATCTTTATGTGAGCAACGCAGGCAGCAAGCGCAAACATTCGATCCAGATGGCGTGGCCGGACTCGCTCGATCTCATGCTGATCTGCGTTGAATCCGGTATGTCCATCGAAGCTGCCTTCAAAAAAGTCTCCGAGGAGATCGGAGTCCAGTCGACCGCCCTGGCGGAAGAGTTCGTCCTGACGAACGCCGAATTGTCCTTCCTGCCCGAGCGGCGGCAGGCCTACGAAAACCTTGCCATGCGGACGGGGCTTGAGTCGGTCAAGGCCGTGGTTCAGGCACTGACGCAGTCGGAGCGCTATGGTACGTCCATTGGTGGCGCATTGCGTGTCTTGTCTGATGAAAGCCGCGAAGCCAGGCTGAACGCGGCGGAAAAGAAGGCGGCAGCCCTGCCGCCCAAACTGACGGTTCCGATGATCCTGTTTCTTCTGCCCGTGCTTTTTGCCGTTATTCTCGGGCCCGCTGTGATCCAGGTCTCGGCGCAGGGCGGGCTCTTCGGGACGGCCCTTAAATAAGATCAAATAAGATTGAGGCCTGCCCGCAATCCGAGAGAAAAGGACGTCTGATCCGAGCGGCCTTTTTCCTGCTTTGTCAGCTGTTGGGCTTCTTCTTGTCTTTGAGCATCGTCCAGGAGTTCTGCTGGGCGAGCATGGACCGCAGATATTTGACGTTGGCTTCCGCCTGTTGCGGCGAAAGCTCCTGCTTCGCAATCGTTTCCGCTTCGGGAAACCGTCCTTGAAGTCCGACCACGAGCGCCAGATTCTGCCGGACGCGGCTGTCGGCACCCTGTGCGTTGACCGCCCTGCGCATGTAGGTTTCGGCTGTATTCAATTCGCCTGACAGCACATACGACATTCCGAGATTGGAAAGCAGCGATGCCTCGTTCGGATTGAGGTCCATGGCCTGCTTGTAGATGTCACGGGCTTCGCCGGTTTTGCCAAGCTGGTCGAGGATCGCAGCTTCAGCGGAAAGCAGTTTCCAATCCGGATATTCAGGCGTCTGGGCGCGGCGAACTGCGTCAAGCGCCGCTTCGAATTCACCGCTGCTTGCCAATGCCTTGCCGTACGCGGCCAGAACCTCGCGGTCCTTCGGATAGGCGATAGCAAGGCTGCGCATGACTGCAAGCGCCTGATCGTTTCGCCCCATCATGCGCAGCACCGAAGCAAAATTCATGGCTGTGGCTTTGTCTTTCGGGTTGCTTTGATACCGCGCTCCCAGGCTGGTGGAGGCCTGCGCAAGCTGCTGCGCGTTCATATGATCAAAATTGCCCGTGGGACTTGCTGTCGATGCCGCTGGCGCAATGGAGCCGGTGGTTGTCTTGTCGGTGGTGGCGCAACCGGAAATGCTCATCGCAAGGGCAGCCACGGTTACGGAAAAAATGAGCCTGCGGTTGCGTTGAATAATCCCTGCGCTTGTCATAGTTTGCCCCGTCAGATCCCAGCGCACATCCATTGGTGCGTTAACCAATCCCATGTGAAAGAAATATTCTGTTAACCCTAACGGACCGTTAATGATGTCGCCTTTGCCGGCGCAAAAGCAGAAAATTGACACCAGGAGCAAACGATCATGCCTGCCGAAATCACCAAACAAAAATCATCGGATAGCAAGCCTGTCTGGTTCGTGGCGAAGGGCGGGCTGGAAGCGCTTGGACTTGATCCGGCAGCACTTGCCTGGGCCAGGGCAAACGGGTTCGAAGGGCAGGCCGGCCGGCTACTCATTGTTCCCGGCGAAAACGGCCAGATCGCCGGCGCATTGCTTGGGACCGGCAAGGATGACAATCCTCTGGCGGCAGGCAAACTCGCGCAGGCTTTGCCGAAGGGCGCCTGGCATCTGGCAGGCCCTGTCAGCGCGCCTGATCTGGCCGCTCTCGGTTTCCTGCTCGGTGGTTACAAGTTCACCCGGTACACGAAGAAGGATGATGCGGAGATCGCGCTGATGCTGCCGGAAGGCGCTGATAAGGCCGATGTGAAGCGGCAGGCGAGGGCGGTGACGCTCGCGCGTGACCTCATCAATACGCCGACCAACGATATGGGCCCCGAGGCGCTGGAAGCTGCCGTGCGCAAGGTCGGCGATGAGCACAAGGCGTCTGTCAGCGTGATCAAGGGCGATGCGCTGCTCAAGAAGAATTTTCCGATGATCCATGCCGTCGGCCGTGCCGGAAGCGAGGAGCCGAGGCTGATCGATCTGGAATGGGGCAAGAAGGATGCTCCGAAGGTAACCCTGGTGGGCAAGGGCGTCTGCTTCGATACCGGCGGTCTTGATATCAAGCCTGCCAGCAGCATGCTTCTGATGAAGAAGGACATGGGCGGCGCCGCCAACGTGCTGGCCCTTGCGAGCATCATCATGGATGCGAAACTGCCGGTCCGCTTGCGCGTCCTCATTCCCGCGGTGGAGAACTCCATCTCGGCCAACGCATTCCGTCCGAGCGATATTCTGACGAGCCGCAAGGGCATCACCGTCGAGATCGGCAATACCGATGCGGAGGGACGCCTTGTCCTCGCCGATGCACTGGCATTGGCCGATGAGGAAGAGCCGGAAATCCTGATCGACATGGCGACACTGACGGGCGCAGCGCGTGTTGCACTTGGTCCGGATGTGCCGCCCTTTTATGCGACCGATGAGAGCTTTGCGGCTGATGTGGCCAAGGCGTCCGAAGCCGTGGCCGATCCCGTCTGGCGCATGCCGTTGTGGCAGCCCTACGAAGCAAGGCTTTCATCCCGCGTGGCCGACATCAACAATGTGACGACCGATGGCTTTGCCGGATCGGTGACAGCGGCACTGTTCCTGAAGCGCTTTGTCGAGAAGACCAGAATCTGGGGTCATTTCGATATCTATGGCTGGAACCCGGTGGAGAAGCCGCATTCTCCCGTTGGCGGGGAAGCGCAGGCCATCAGGGCGCTTTACCATGTGTTGAAGGCGCGTTTTCCCGCTGGGAAATAACGGAGATTCGTCAGTCTGCGTCCGGCGGCAAATTTATCGAATGCTGTCGGATACACCTGCGCCCGGCCAAGAAGCCGCCGACCGATTATGACGGCTTGCACTTCGCACCGCGAGGAATAAAATGATACGGAACCGAAATGATCTCGGAAGCCGTTCATGCAGATTGAGTTGAAGCCGTTTCAGGCGCTGACATTGTGGAAGGAAATTGCCGTCTCCGAAGTGCGGGATGATGCGCATGACCTGACGATGCGGCAATTGGCGGTGCTGCTGACGGTTTATCTGGAGCCGCCGCCGCACACGATTCGTGGTATGGCTGCCAAGCTCAAGGTGACGAAGCCGGTGATTACCCGCGCGCTGGATACAATGGGTGGCTATGGATTGGTGGACCGGCACCGTGATGAAAAAGACAAGCGCAACGTTCTCGTCAAGAGAACGGTAAAAGGTGCGCTCTATGTTGAAAAGCTCGGCGATCTCGTCATCGCCAAGGCAAGAGGATTACCCCTGTGACATTGGATAAACGGTTGAACGCGTTCCGTCCCGATCTGGCGGACGAAAGCCTGCGTGGGCAGGTAGAGGCGGAACACTTCGTGGAAGGCAAGCCCATGCGCATTGCCGATCCGGTCGTTGATGTGCGTGGCGCAGCGCGCGGCGATGCCGGTGTAACCACACAGTTCCTGTTCGGCGATGACGTCCTGGTGTTCGAAGACAGCAATGGCTGGTGCTGGGTCCAGAACGAACGGGATGGGTATGTCGGCTATGTCGTCGATACGGCGCTGGACAAGCGCTATGACGAGCCGACGCATATCGTCATTGCGCCGCGCACGTTTGTCTATCCGGGATCTGACCTGAAGTTCCCGCCAACCAATGCACTGTCCATGGGATCGCTCGTCACGATAAAGGGCGGCGAGGAACGCCGTGGAACGCTCTACGGCATCCTGCCAAGCGGCGAGGCCATCATTGCCAAGCATCTCGTTCCGATCGATGAAGTCACCGACGATCACGTGGCGGTTGCCGAGACCCTGATGCACACGCCTTATCTGTGGGGCGGCGTGTCCGGTTTCGGAATTGATTGCTCCGGTCTGGTCCAGTTGTCACTGCTGATGACCGGCCAGTCCGTTTTGCGCGACTCCGACATGCAGGCTGATACGATCGGCGATGCGATCGAGCCGGATGCAAATTACAACAATCTGAAGCGCGGTGATTTTGTTTTCTGGAAGGGCCATGCCGCGATGATGGCCAGCCATTCCATGCTGCTGCACGCGAGCGGTCATACGATGAGCGTGACGCTTGAGCCTCTGCACGATGCCATCGAACGCATTGCCTATCTCTATGGCAAGCCGACAGCGGTACGGCGGCTCTGATTTCACCCCCTCTGGCGGGCCAGAGGGGGATAACCACAAGCTCTCCGCTTGCGTCTTATGCCGCCGATAGCTCAGCCACGTGCTGGAATGTGCGGATGATCTGCAGGCAAGCGCGCGCCGCTTCCTGTCCTTTGACCAGGAAATGCCCGGTGAAGAAGTCGATATGCTGGGCGGTTTCCTGGAAATGATGCGGTGTCAGCACGGCTGACAGCATGGGAACCCCGGTTTCCATCTGGGCGGTGAGAAGCGCATTGACCACAGTTCCGGCGACGAAATCGTGCCGGTAAATGCCGCCATCGACGACGAGACCTGTTGCGACAATCGCGTCGTACTGGCCGGTTTCGGCGAGCTTCTTGGCCAGCAGGGGAATGTCGAACGATCCCGGCACGTCATAGACGTCAAACCGCCCGGCAGTGACACCCTGGCTTTTGAGTTCGCCTTCAAAGCCGATACGGCACTGGTCAACGATTTCCGCATGCCATCGCGCCTGGATGAAGGCGATGCGCGGGGCGAAATGTGGGGTATTGTTATTCTGGAACTGATCCATGTCGGTCTCCTCAAGAGTTGACGTGAATCAGGGCACAACCAAAAACGGTCAGGGACTGCCGGAAAGGCAGCCCTTGCTTTCAGTTGTTCTCTTTCATCCGGACTATACCGTCGGCTTCGGAATTGCACCGAAATCTGCTGACCTTTCCGGCAAACCGGAAAGCGCTCGCGGGCTCGCACCTGACATCTTTCGACACCCAGTGATTACCGCCGGTGGGGAATTGCACCCCGCCCTGAGAACACTTGCGCGGGCAATCTATCCGAAGGTTCTGGGCTGTCAAAGCCAAATTTTTCTAATACTGGGCTTTCCGGTCGACAATATTTTTAAGCGGCTCGCCGCGCTCGAAGGATTCGATCTGGGCGACAATCTCCGGAACCAGCGCCGACGGGCTGGAGCTTGCGGCCGCATGCGGCGTGATGATGACCTGCGGATGCGTCCATAACGGGCTGTCTTTCGGCAGGGGCTCCCTGTTGAACACATCAAGTGTGACAGCCGACAACATGCCACGTTCCAGCGCGGCCAGGATATCCGCCTCATTCTGCAGCCCGCCGCGACCGGCATTGATGAGAATCGGCGCGCCGAGCGGCCCGTCCGCCTTCATCTGGGCAAAAAGGCTCATCGACAGGATACCCTTGGTCTCCGGTGTCAGCGGCAGCAACGAAACGATGATATCCGCATCCTTCAGGAAATCCTTCAGCCCATCATTGCCGAAATGGCTGGTCACGCCTTCGACGCTCTGGGGACGGCGGCTCCAGCCGCTGACCTTGAATCCCAGCATTCGCAGTTTCGAGGCCGCATCCCGGCCGAGCACGCCCATGCCGAGAATGCCGACATTGACCTCATGCGCCGCCGGCTGGCGCCGGTCCTCATGCCAGACCTTGCCGGCCTGCTGCTGCCGGTAGCGCAGGCCGAGGCGGTGGTGATCCAGCACCTGCCAGACCACATATTCCGTCATGCGCATCGTCAGATCAGGGGATACGATGCGCACGATAGGCACATCGGGAATCCTGTCATCATGGAAGACGTGATCCACACCTGCGCCCAATGAGAAAATGACTTCGAGGTTCGGCAGGTCCGCGAGGGAACCGGGGCGCTGTTTCCACACCAGTGCGTAGCGAACCTTTTCCTTGTCCGTATCGGTGTTCAGGACAAGTTTGCGCTGCGGGGCGTTCTTGGCAAACTCCGATAGCCAGACCTCCGGGTCCCATCCCGTTACAGCCAGAAAAATCGTGTCGCTTGTCCCGGTCATTCGCTTACTGCTCCCTGTTCCGCCGTTTCTATCCTGAAGGCCGCTGCCATCAGTGCTTTTGTATAATCGCTCTTCGGATTGGCGAAGATTTCCTCCGACGGGCCATATTCAACCGCTTTGCCATTGCGCATGACAAGCACGTCATTGGCCAGCGCTTTCACCACCTTGAGATCATGGCTGATGAAAAGATAGGCCAGATTGTGCTTTTGCTGCAATCCGCGCAAGAGGTCGACCACCTGTGCCTGCACGCTCATGTCGAGCGCCGAGGTCGGCTCGTCCAGCATGACGAAGCGCGGGTTGAGCACCATGGCCCGGGCAATGGCAATGCGCTGGCGCTGGCCGCCGGAAAATTCATGCGGATAGCGGAAGCGGTTCTCCGGATCGAGATTGACCTCCTTCAGTGCGGCAACGACGCGTGCATCCCGCTCGTCTGCCGACAGTTTCGGCTCGTGCACGGCAAGGCCCTCGGCCACGATATCGGCAATCGACATGCGCGGCGACAGCGAGCCGAACGGGTCCTGGAACACGATCTGCAGCTCGCGGCGCAGCGGCCGCATCTGCTTGAAGGAGAACTGGTTGATGTCCTTCTCGCCGAAGCGGATGACCCCCTGGGAGGAAATCATGCGCGACAACGCAAGCCCGAGCGTGGTTTTGCCCGAGCCGGATTCGCCGACAACCCCGAGCGTCTGTCCGGCGCGGATGGTCACATCGATGCCATCGACCGCCTTCACATGATCGACAGTCCGCCGCAGGAAACCCTGCTTGATCGGGAACCAGACCTTCACCTGCTCGCCGCGCATGACGGGCGCGGCGGACAGATCAGCGGAGGGGGGATTGCCTTTGGGTTCGGCGGCAAGCAGATGGCGCGTATATTCATGCTGCGGATTGTCGAAAATCTGCCTGGTGGGGCCGGTCTCGACGATTTTACCCTTGGTCATGACACAGACACGGTCGGCAATCTTGCGGACGATGCCGAGGTCATGCGTGATGAACAGCATGGACATGCCCTGTGCCTTCTTGAGGTCGGCAAGCAGTTGCAGGATCTGTGCCTGCACGGTCACATCGAGCGCTGTGGTCGGCTCATCGGCAATCAGCAGCTTCGGCTTGTTGGCGAGCGCCATGGCAATCATCACACGCTGACGCTGGCCGCCGGAGAGCTGGTGCGGATAGGCATCGAGGCGCTTTTCCGGTTCGCGGATGCCCACTTCGTGCAGAAGCGCAAGCGTGCGTTGCCTCGCCGGTTTGTCAGCCATGCCCTGGTGCAGTTTAAGAACTTCGACAATCTGCTTCTCGATCGTATGGAGCGGATTGAGCGAGGTCATCGGCTCCTGGAAGATCATGGTGATGTCGTTGCCGCGCACACGCCGCAGATCGTTCTCGTCGCTGTCCAGAAGGTCCTGCCCGTTGAACAGGATCTGGCCGGAGGGGTGCGAGGCCGGCGGGTAGGGCAGAAGCTTCAGGATCGACAGGGCCGAGACCGATTTCCCGGAACCGGATTCGCCGACAAGCGCAACCGTCTCGCCCTGAGCGATGTCGAACGAGATATGATCGACGGCAATCGACTGGCGGCCGTTCTGGGTAAAGGCAACCGAGAGATCACGGACGGAAAGGAGGGGGGACGCACTCATTTGAAAGCCTTGCGCGGATCGAATGCGTCACGGGTTGCCTCACCGACGAAGATCAGCAGCGACAGCATCAGCGAGATGACGACGAAACCGGTCAGGCCAAGCCATGGCGCCTGCAGGTTGTTCTTGCCCTGGGCCAGGAGTTCGCCGAGCGAGGCAGAGCCCGGCGGCAGGCCGAAACCGAGAAAATCGAGCGAGGTGAGCGTCGTGATCGATCCGTTGAGGATGAAGGGCAGGAAGGTGAGCGTGGTCACCATGGCGTTGGGCAGAAGGTGACGGAACATGATTGTCCGGTCACGCACGCCAAGTGCACGCGCGGCATTCACATATTCGAAATTGCGGGCCCGCAGGAATTCAGCGCGAACGATCCCGACAAAATGCACCCACGAGAACAGCAGCATGATGCACAGCAGGATCCAGAAGCCGGGCGGCAGGATCGAAGCCATGATCAGGAGAAGGTAGAGCGTGGGCACCGAAGACCAGATTTCAATGAAGCGCTGTGCCAGAAGATCGAGCCAGCCGCCGAAATAGCCCTGCATGGCGCCGGCCGTCACCCCGATAACCGCAGACGCTGCCGTCAGGATCAGTCCGAACAGCACGGAAATGCGGAAACCATAGAGCGCCCGGGCAAACACGTCGCGCGCCTGATCATCCGTGCCCAGAATGTTCATATTGCCGAACGTGCAGTTGGCGTCGTTCACACCCTGCGGATAGCGGGCACATCGCTCCTCCGGCGTATAGAGCCAGAACGGTTTTGACGGCGCCGTATCGGGAAGCTCGTTGTTGACGGTGCGGTAGGAATAGCGGATCGGCGGCCAGATGGCCCAGCCATTGGTATTGATCTCATCCTGGATTACCGGATCGCGATAGTCGGTCACCGCATAAAAGCCGTTGAACTTCTCCTCCGGATAGTCGACGAGAACGGGAAAGAGGATCTCCCCCTTGTAGGAAACAAGGATCGGCCGGTCGTTGGCAATGAACTCGCCGAACAGCGATCCAATGAACAGGAACAGGAACAGCCACAAGGCCCACCAGCCGCGGCGGTTGGCCTTGAAGTTCTGCCAGCGCCGGGCATTGAGCGGCGACAGGCGCGGGCGGCGAACGGCAACGGGTGAGGGCTGGGTGCCAATGCTTGTATCGGTCATCAGACGTCCCTCCGCTCGAAGTCGATGCGCGGGTCGATCCATGTATAGAGAAGATCAGACAGGAGACTGACGACGACGCCGACAAGGGCGAAAATATAGACCGTGGCGATCACCACCGGATAGTCGCGATTGATGATCGATTCATAGCCAAGCAACCCCAGTCCATCCAGCGAGAAAATCGCCTCGATCAGCAGCTGACCGGTGAAGAAGATCGAAATGAAGGCACTGGGAAAACCGGCAATAACGATGAGCATGGCGTTGCGGAACACATGTCCATAGAGAATCTTGCGCTCGGTCAGGCCCTTGGCCCGCGCCGTGGTGACATATTGCTTGCGGATTTCATCGAGGAACGAATTCTTGGTCAGAAGGGTCGTCGTGGCGAAGGCCGACAGCAGCATGGCCGTCAGCGGCAGGGCAATGTGCCAGGCATAGTCGACGATCTTGCCGAAGAACGAGAGTTCGGCGAAATTGTTGGACGTCAAACCGCGCAGCGGGAACCAGTCGAAGAAGGAGCCGCCGGCAAAAAACACGATCAGCATGATGCCGAAGAGGAATCCCGGTATCGCATAGCCAACCACGACAACGGCGCTGGTCCACACGTCGAAGGCAGAACCGTCCTTGATGGCCTTGCGAATGCCGAGCGGAATGGAAATGGCATAGGATATCAGTGTCATCCACAGGCCCAGCGATATCGAGACCGGCAGTTTCTCCTTGATGAGCTGCACGACGCTGATATCGCGGAAATAGCTGTTGCCGAAATCGAAGCGCAGGTAGTTCCATACCAGGATACGGAACCGCTCGAGCGGCGGCTTGTCCAGGCCGAACTGCTTTTCGAGGCTGGCTATGAAAGCGGGATCGAGGCCCTGAGCGCCGCGATATTTCGAGTTGGCCGTACCAAGGCCGAGCGATTCATGGCTCTGACCAAAATCAGCACCGCCGCCACCGATGCGGTCAAGCGCGTTGCCGCCCTGTCCGGTGAGCTGGCCGATAATGCGCTGGACCGGACCGCCGGGGACGAACTGTACAATCACGAAGCAGACAAGCAGGACTCCGAACAGGGTCGGTATCATCAGAAGCAAACGCCGTAGAATATAGGCTCCCATTAAGACGGTGCTCCAGGAGATATCATTTTAAATCTTGCCAATTGCCTTTGCCTTTGCTTCGTCAAGCCACCAGAGCGTTTCAACCGGAAAGCCATAATCGGGTTTGGGCTCCTTGAAGCCGAACATATCCCAATAGGCGATGAGGTGATTCGCACTGTACCAATTTGGAATCCAGTCACGCCTTATACGCAAGAGCCGATCCAAAACACGCATAATCGTGACCAGCTCTGCCCGTGACTTCACCTCACCGACTTTCTGGATGAGCGCATCGATGGCCGGATCCGCAATACCCGCGAAGTTGGTCGATCCGGGCATGGCAGCCGATTTGGATCCAAAGATGGCCTGCAGGCTCTCCTGTGTCGGCGTGGAACCAAGGGAGTAGGCAGCGCCTATCATATCGAAATCAAAGTCCTGCAGCCTGACCTGATACTGCGCCGGATCGACCAGTCGCAGGGTGGCATTGATGCCGATGGCGTTCAGATTGTTGATGAAAGGTGCCGACGAGCGTGTGAAGACTTCCGCCTGGATCAACATTTCCAGGTTGAGTGGTCTGCCGCCGGCATCGGCGAATTTGCCGTTCTGCCGCGTATAACCCGCTGCGGTGATCAATTCGACCGCGCGGCGCAGATTGTTTCTGTCGCGGCCCGAACCATCCGATACGGGTTGCAGGACCGCATCGCCGAAAATCTCCGGCGGCAGCCTGTCGCGCAGCGGTTCCATAATGGCCAGCTCTTCGGCGGAAGGTTTGCCTTCGGCGCGAAATTCCGATTTCTCAAACAGCGATTGCGACCGGTTGTAGACATTGTAAAAAAGGTTCTTGCTGGTCCATTCGAAATCAAAACACAACGCGATGGCTTCGCGCACACTCGGATCGCGGAACTGTTCCCGGCGCTGATTCAGAGCCCAGGCCTGCATCACCGGCCGCTTTTCGCTGGAGAACTCACGTTTGACGACGCGCTTCTGCTGAATGGCCGGGAAATTGTATTCGGTCGCCCATGTCTTCGCGACGGATTCGGAGCGCCAGTAAATATCGCCCTTCTTGAAGGATTCGAAATCCGGTTGCCGGTCGCGAAAGAACTCGATGCGGATGCGGTCAAAATGGTTGGAGCCGCGCTGGACCGGCAAATCCTTTGCCCAGTAATCGGCAACGCGCTCGTATTCAATCGTTTGACCGGCAAGGATCATGCCCGCGCGATAGGCTCCCGAGCCGAGAGGCGCTTCCAGTGTCGATGCGCCGAAATCCCGCGTGGCGTACCACGCCTTGGAAAAGATCGGTATCCCTGCCGCTATGTCGAGAATGGCGCGACCGGAATGCTTGCCGGAAAAGGTCAGACGCACTGTATGGTCATCCTCGGCGACAATTTCGGTGAGCTCCGCCATCATCACCACGAGATCGGGATGCCCCTTTGTCTTGAGCGTCTCATAGCTGAACACCGCATCGTGGGCCGTCAGGGGGGAGCCGTCGTGAAAACGCGCTTGCGGGCGCAACTTGAAAATGAATGTCCGCCTGTCCGGGGAAACCGTAACGCTTTCAGCAACCAGGCCATAAATGGAATCGGGCTCGTCCAGCGCTGATGTCATCAAGGAATCAAAGCACAATTCCACACGTGGCGGTGCATCGCCGCGTGCCCCGAAACCGTTCAGCGTGTTGAATGTCTGCGTCGACTGGTTGAAATACCATGTCGGCGGCGAGAAGCAGAATGTACCACCCTTCGGCGCATCGGGATTGGTGTATTCGAAATGCGTGAAATCCTTCGGATATTTGAGCTCGCCAAAGGCGGAAAGACCATGCAGCGGAACATCCGTCTTCACATCCGCCAGTGCCAGACGCGGAGTGAGGGCGGACAAAGCCGCTGCACTGGAGTATTTCAGCAGATCGCGGCGATTGAGACGCCCGGCCATCATTGCGCGTGGGCTTTCAGAGCTTGTTCCTTGGCAGGGTCAATCCACCAGGAAAGCGGGTCGACACCGATATAATCCGGTTGTTTTTCAGGCATGCCGAACTTGTTCCAGTAGGCGATCTTGACCCTGTCGTCATACCACTGCGGAACAACATAGTAATTCCACAGCAGGACCCGGTCGAGCGCATGGGTTGCCGCAACAAGCTCTTCGCGGTCCTTGGCAAAGATGACCCTGTCGATCAGCTTGTCGATGGCCGGGTTTTTGATGCCCATGTAATTGCGCCCGCCAGGCGTGTCTGCGGTGCTGGATCCCCAGAAATCGCGTTGCTCGTTGCCTGGCGACAGCGTTTGCCCGATCCCGGCGATTGCCATCACGTCAAAATCATAATCATTGACCCTGGCCGCGTACTGGGCAGCATCGACAGCTCGTATTTGCGCATCTATGCCTAGCTTACGCAGATTCGTCATGAACGGTCCGATCGTACGCTCATTGCCCGGATCGTCCGCCAGAAATTCGATGGTCAGAGGTTGACCAGTCGCTGTATTGACGAGCTTTCCATTTTTCTGATCATAACCAGCCTCCCGCAAAAGCGTGACGGCCTTGCGCAAATTATCGCGTTGCGCCTGCGGCGTATCAGAAACCGGGTTCTTGAATTCCTCGTTGAAAACCCCTTCCGGTACTTCACCTTTAACCGCTTGAAGTATCTCCAGCTCTTTGCCTGTCGGGACGCCGCTTGATGCGAGTTCCGTGCCGGAGAAATAACTGTCTATTCGCTTGTATTGACCGAAAAATGCATTCTTGCTCATGGATTCAAAGTCGAAGGCGAAATTCAAGGCTTCGCGTACCTTGATATCCTTGAATTTGTCGCGGCGTGTGTTCAGGAGAAATCCTTGCATGCGACCAGACGACCGCTGTGGATACACGGCCTTGACGACATCACCCCGGGTGAATGCCGGGAAATCATAGCCACGCATCCAGCGGCCGATGCTCGGCTCGCCGCGGTAATCCTGGAATCCCCCCTTCTTGAAGGCTTCCCACATGGCGTTTGCGTCCCGGAAATATTCATAGCGAATAAGATCGAAATTGTTGCGCCCGACATTGGTGGGGAGATCCTTGCCCCAGTAATCGGCTACCCGGCTCCATACGATGGTCTTGCCGAAGTCGACGCTTTCGATTTTGTAGGCAGCCGAGCCCAGGGGGATTTCCGTCGTGGGCTTGGTGATGTCGCGCTTCTTTCCGGATTGATCGGTGCCTTCCCACCAATGCTTTGGCAGGACGGGAAACTCGCCGACAATGCTGGGCAACTCACGGTTCCCGCCGCTCGCAAACGTGAAGGTAACCTCTCGGTCCCCGGTCTTCTCGGCCTTTGTCACATCATGATAATACTTGTTGTAAATCGGGCTTTGCGCTTTCAGGGTATCGAACGACCAGATGACGTCATCGACGGTGATGGGTTGTCCATCATGCCATTTTGCAGCGGGGTTGAGGCGGAACTTTACCCAGGAAAAATCATCTGGGTAAGCAACTGCTTCTGCGAGAAGACCGTAATTTGTTGCCGGCTCATCAAGCGCCCGGCTGAGAAGCGTATCGTAGAGATATCCACCCAGGATAGTTCCGCCCGGAAGCCCCGCCGCAGACGTTCCCTGGACGACGAAGGGGTTGAGGCTGTCAAATGAACCTTGAGCAATTTGATTCAAGGTTCCGCCTTTGGGCGCATCGGGATTCACAAAATCAAAATGCTTGAAGTCCGGCCCGTATTTCGGCTTGCCCAGAGCGCTGACCGCCGTCCGCCATTCAGCATCCGCAGCCCGTGCATTCGATAGGGGAAACACGGCTGTCATGGCAAGGAGCGCGAGGCTGGCAACGAGCGGACGGAATTGCAAATCAGATCTCCACGGTTCTCTTTTTTGGTCAGTCTAAGAGAAAATGCGGCGGAGAACAGACCTTCGGCAAAAAAACACGCAGTCTTGATAGGATCAGGCTGACGGATACAAAAAAGCCGGGCACAGGACCCGGCTTTCCCTTGGAATTGACGGCTGACTTATTTTGTCGGTGCCGGCGCAGCGCCATCTGCAGGCTTTGCTGCATCGGCTGGCTTTTCACCGCCGGCTGGCGCGGCATCGGCAGCAGGCAGCGGCTTTGGACTGTCGGAGAGCGTGCGCAGGTAAGCGATCAGGTCTGCGCGTTCATTGTCCTTCTTGTCACCGGCAAAGCCCATGGCAGTGCCCTTGATATAGCCCTTGGGCGAGGTCAGGAAGTGATTGAGATGGTCGAATGTCCAGAGTTCCTTGCCGCCCTTGGAGAAATCCTTGATGGCGCCGGAATAGCTGAAGCCTTCATGCGTGGCCATGGGACGGTCGACAATGTCCCAGAGGTTCGGGCCGACCTTGTTCGCGCCGCCCTTTTCGCCGGTATGGCAAGCCTGGCAGCGCTTGAAAATCGCTTCACCGCGCGTTGCGTCCGCCGATGCGAGCAGGGTTGCGATCGGCACGGCCGCAGCTGCTGCGGCTGGCGCGCCGGCTTCACCTTCACCGCCGGCTTCGGCGGCCTGGATGATAAAGCCGGGTTTTTCGGGCGCACGGGAATCAAATAAGAAATCCGAAAGGATGCCCGCTGTCATGACAACGAAAACTGTTGCCAGGAACGCCATGGCATATTTGTTGAATGCGCTCGAATCCATTGTCGATCATTGCTCCTCTTGCGGAGGTTCTCATTATCTGGTCAATGCAGACCGCTGCACAACTTGACGAGAGTCCCCTCGTGATCGCGCGGAAACTAGGTCTTTTGCTCAAGACTTGCAACACATATAAGGGCAGTTCTGCCTGAGACTTTTTGACACCGTAGGGTGCTTATGACGATGAAAATATTGACCCTGATTCCCGCCCGCATGGCCTCCACACGCTTGCCCGGCAAGCCATTGGCCGATATTGCCGGCAAGCCGATGATCGTGCATGTGGCTGAACGTGCCCTGGCGGCCGGCCTTGGCCGTGCCGTTGTTGCCACGGATAGCGCCGAGGTGAAGGTGGCGGTCGAAGCCCACGGGCTTGAAGTGGTCATGACACGCAGCGACCATGAATCGGGTTCGGACCGCATCTATGAAGCCTTGCTGGCACTTGATCCGGAAGGCACTGTTGATGCCATCGTCAATGTCCAGGGCGACCTGCCGACCATTGATCCGGAATTGGTGAAACGCGCGCTCCTGCCGCTGCGTGAAGGTCCCGCCGATATCGCCACATTGTGTGTTGAGATCACCAGGGAAGATGAAAAGACCAATCCGAATGTGGTGAAGATCGTCGGGTCAGATATCGGCACCGGGAAAATGCGGGCGCTCTACTTTACGCGTGCGACGGCTCCCTACGGCAACGGCCCGCTCTACCACCACATCGGTCTATATGCCTATCGCCGTGCAGCTCTGCAGCGATTCGTCAGCCTTGGCCCGTCGCCGCTCGAACAGCGCGAACGGCTGGAACAGCTGCGCGCGCTGGAAGCCGGCATGCGCATCGATGTCGAGATCGTTGATTCGGTGCCACTGGGTGTGGATACCCAGGAAGATCTTGAGCGGGCACGTGACATTCTTACTTCAATAAAGGGCAATTGATTATGGCCAAGACCAACCGCATCTCCTTTCAGGGCGAACCGGGTGCCAATTCCGACACCGCATGCCGCAACATGTTTCCGCACATGGAGCCGTTGCCATGCCCGACCTTTGAGGATGCGTTCAATGCGGTTGAAAGTGGTGCGGCTGATCTGGCGATGATCCCGATCGAGAACACGATCGCCGGACGTGTCGCGGACATCCACCACCTCTTGCCGGAATCGCGCCTGCATATTGTCGGCGAATACTTTCTGCCGATCCATTTTCAGCTGATGGTTCTTCCGGGCACCAAACGCAGCGAAATCGTCACGGTTCACAGCCATATCCACGCGCTGGGCCAGTGCCGCAAATACATCCGCAAGAACGGCTGGAAGCCGGTCATTGCCGGGGATACGGCAGGTGCGGCGCGGCTGGTCTCCGACGTCAAGGATAAGACGATGGCCGCGCTCGCACCACGGCTCGCCTCCAGCCTTTATGGTCTCGATATCCTGGAAGAGGATGTCGAGGACACGGAAAACAATGTCACGCGCTTCGTCGTCCTGAACAAGACGAAAAAGTGGGCGCCGCGCACATCCGACGAGCTGATGATGACGACCTTCGTCTTTCGCGTGCGCAACGTTCCGGCGGCGCTCTACAAGGCGATGGGCGGCTTTGCCACCAATGGCGTCAACATGACCAAGCTGGAAAGCTATCAAATTGACGGCAAGTTCACTGCCACGCAGTTTTACGCCGATATTGAAGGGCATCCGGACGACAAGAACGTTGCCCATGCCCTGGAAGAACTGGAATTCTTCTCCAAGGAGGTGCGGGTTCTCGGGGTCTATCCGGCGGATACCACGTTTCGCAGCAGCCAGGGTGAGGAAGAGTAGATTGACGGTCTAATCCTCCCAGTTTTCAACGCCGAGTCCCTCGACCCTCTGAAATTCACGGACATTGCGTGTGATGAGGGTCAGAGACCGTGCAAGGGCCTGCCCTGCGACCAAAACATCGTAAGGGCCGATGGGACTGCCCGCGCGCGCAAGCTTTGCGCGCAACTCGCCCGCATGTCTGGCGTCGTCCAGATCAAACTCAAGTGCCGGGAATTGCAAGCTTTCAACAAGGCCGACATTCTGAACGGCGCGCTGTGATTTGTAGGCTCCGTAAAATAGTTCATGGGCAACAATGGCCGAGATTGCAAAATCCTGCGGCTGATGTCGACGCAGTCGGCTGTGCAGCCGTTCATTGCCTTTCAGCAACGCAATGATGGCGTTGGTATCAAGCAAGAATTTCATTTGAAATAGTCGAGATCAGGTCTTTCCTGCGGTACTGGCTTCTCGCTCGCAGCTTTTACAAGGTCGTCGTCTAACGGGCCTGTAAGGGCATCCAGCCAAGTCCAATTTTCCGGCACCGGCTCAAGAATCACGGATTGCCCGTGACGCCGTATGCGAACCTCTGTGGCGTCAAATCGGAACTCCTTTGGAAGGCGTACGGCCTGCGAGCGTCCGGACCAGAAGATTTTGGCTTTTTCCATGTCGCACCTCTTTTGAGATATGACAATGATATATACCAATTGGGCGATATTTTCAATTCAACCTTGGTAGGGCTCAAACCCCGCTCTCAACCCAGCTGCGGATCAGATGGGCGGCGATGGCGCCGGGTGGCGGCGTCATCAATCCTTCCGGGTGTGTCCGGTCGAGCATCAGGGCGACTTCATCGCGTGTGAACCAGCGGCCCGCCTCCAGCTCAGCCTTGTCGAGCGTGTAGTCGTCGGACAAAGCCTCCGCATGGCAGCCGATCATCAGCGAATAGGGAAACGGCCAGGGTTGCGATGCGTGATAGACTACCCGGCCGATAGGCAGGTTGGTTTCTTCCAGCGTCTCGCGCCGCACGGCATTTTCGATGGTTTCCCCTGGTTCAATGAACCCGGCAAGGCAGGAATACATGCCCGGTCCGAAATGGGGCCCACGGGCCAGAAGACATTTGTCGCCGCGCACCACCATCATGATGGCAACCGGATCGGTGCGCGGGAAATGCTGGGCGTCGCAATTCGGGCAAGTGCGCCGGTACCCGCCATCGTGCATCACCGTTTCCGTGCCGCAGCGTCCGCAGAAGCGGTGATTCTCATGCCACGTCAGCAGCGAAACGGCTTGCGCCATGGCGCCCAGCTGATCTTCGGGTATGAGGCCTTGCGTGTAGACAGGGCGGTATTCAACGGCCTTGATTGTCTCGGGAAGGGTTGCCAGATCGATACCGCTCACAGCAGCGAGAACCGGCATGTCCTCCTGCATTCCCAAATAGATTGTCCTGTTTGGATTGGGCAGCAGCGCGGCGGCTTCTTCAAGGTCGAAAAAGGCATTGCCTATGTCATTGCCCTGCGACAACAATATCTGGCCTTGCCCGATCAGCAGCATGCGCGCCTTTGCATCTGCAAGCGCGACCGTCACCACATCATCGCTGCGGTTTTCAGCGTGGCGGTTTATCCTGTTGCCGGCAAAGCCGACGAAGCGGCTCGCTTCCGCTTCCGGTACATCATAAAGGCGAAATGACATAAGTGGGGCTCCAGAAGACCGGTCCGGAATGGGACTGTGTGATGATGCTGATTAGATAGCGTTGAGAATGGCGTTCGCAAAGTCCCGTGCGTCTTTTTCGCCGTAGGGTTCGCGCGTGCCATAGCCCCAGACGGGACCGGGCCATGCCGGATCTCCGGTGTTGCGAGCAATGATATGCAGGTGCAACTGCCGGACGATATTGCCGAGAGCACCGGTGTTGATCTTTTCGCAATTGACGACAGCCTTGAGCGCCTGTGCGGCAATGCCCGATTCAAAGACAAGCATTGTCTGGTCGAGGGGGGTAAGGTCGTGAATCTCGCTGATATCAGCCCTTTGCGGCACGAGAATGAGCCAAGGCCAGCGCCGGTCATTCATCAGGCGCAGATCGCAAAGGCCCAGCCTTGCAATGGGAATCGTATCAGCTGCAAGTTTGCTATCGAGTATGAACGTCATGATTTGCAACAATTAGCAGTTTTTTTGTCGTCCCGCTTGCTTTTTGCGCAAAGATTGCCGATATGAGCCTCGGGAGGTTGGTGGTGGACGAGCCACTCGCCAACCGGGTCAGGTCCGGAAGGAAGCAGCCCCAACGAGCCAGGCACGGGTCGCCGTGCCAGCCTCCCACCTTTATCCTCTTTAAAGCCGTGATCCGGCATTGACGCTGCGGTGTGCAGCGGTACAAACTTGCCTGGTGGAACGAATTTGACATCACGCGAGACATGCGAATGTCAGAATCGGACAATTAGCGCCATGAAGAGTAATGCAGGAGCGGAATCAACCGGGATGGACACCAAAACGGCAGATAGCGCCTATCGCGTGCTTGCCCGCAAATATCGCCCGCAGAATTTCGACGATCTGGTCGGTCAGGAGCCGATGGTTCGGACCCTGACCAATGCGTTCGAGACCGGCCGCATTGCGCAGGCGTGGATGCTGACCGGTGTGCGCGGTGTTGGCAAGACCACCACTGCCCGCATTCTGGCCCGCGCCCTCAATTATAAAACAGCTGAAATCGACAAGCCAACGATCGACCTGTCTGTTCCCGGTGAACATTGTCAGGCGATCATGGAAGGCCGCCATGTCGATGTCATCGAGATGGATGCCGCCTCGCATACGGGTATCGATGACATCCGTGAAATCATCGAGCAGGTTCGCTACCGCCCGGTTTCGGCCCGGTACAAAGTCTACATCATCGACGAAGTGCACATGCTGTCCAATCAGGCCTTCAACGGCCTGTTGAAAACATTGGAAGAGCCGCCGCCCCACGTCAAATTCATCTTCGCTACCACCGAAATCCGTAAAGTTCCGATCACTGTGCTGTCGCGCTGCCAGCGCTTTGACCTGCGCCGTATCGACGCGAACATGCTGACGGCGTTGCTGAAGAAGATCGCCGACAAGGAGAGCATCACGGTTGATGCCGCATCCCTGGCGATGATCGCCCGTGCGGGCGAGGGTTCGGCGCGCGATTCCCTGTCGATCTTCGATCAGGCAATCGCCCATGGTGCGGGCAATGTCGACGCCGAGACCGTCCGCTCCATGCTGGGGCTGGCGGATCGCGCCCGGATCATCGATCTTTTCGAGATGCTGATGCGCGGTGATGTGGCTTCCGCCCTGCGCGAGTTTCGTGCCCAGTATGATGTCGGCGCGGACCCCAGTGTTGTTCTTTCCGATCTTGCCGACTTCAACCATCTGGTGACGCGTATTCGCTTCACCCCGGATGTCGCGGACGATATCTCCCTGTCCGAGGATGAACGCCTGCGCGGCCGGGATTATGCCGAAAAGCTTTCCATCCGGGTCCTCTCCCGGACATGGCAGATGCTGCTGAAAGGCATTGCCGAGGTGGATGCATCCAATCGCCCGGTCCAGGCTGCAGAAATGCTGTTGATCCGGCTGGCGCATGCAGCCGATTTGCCGACGCTGGATGAAGCCCTGAAATCGCTGGAAAATGGGGCGTCTTCCTCCCTGCAGCCTCCGCGAAGCGATGGCCCGCGTCCCGGCAATGGCGGCGGCGAGACGATGAACCGCGCTGCGCCGGCGGACGCTGTTGCACCGCTGCGCAGTTCCGTGACCTCCAGCGGTGGTGCCACCATGCGGCTGGTTGAACAATCGGCACAGCCTGCACCTGTTGTGCCGGTGCAACCGGCTGCGGAAGAACTGGCGCCGGCTGTTCCCGTCACCAGCATCGCTGATATCGTGGCGCTCGCCGACAAGCAGCGCAACATGCAGTTCAAGATACTGGTCAAGAACTGCGTGCGGCTTGTCAGCATCAAGCCGGGACGGCTCGAGATCAATCTGACCGACGACGCGCCAAAAACGCTTTTGACAGACCTGTCGCAGAAACTCAGCGAATGGACCGGTACGCGCTGGATGGTATCGCTGTCGCGGGAACAGGGTGGCCGAACCATCAATGAAACCGAGACGGCCCGGCGCGATTCCATGCTCAGCGATGCGCGCGCCGATCCGGATGTCGCGGCGATCCTGTCGCGGTTCCCCGGTGCCAAGATTATCAATGTACGGATCGCAACACCCGCCGGGCAGGCAGGTGGCGACCCCGACGGCATGGACGGGATCGGCTCCGGCGACGATACGCTGGCCCCCGTCGAAGAAGATGATTGATCAAAAGGAGTTTTTCCCATGCGTGACATTATGGGCATGATGAAACAGGCCAAGGAAATGCAGGGCAAGATGGCTGCCATGCAGGAAGAAATCGCGGCACTGGAGGCGGAGGGCCATTCCGGCGGCGGTCTCGTCACGGTCAAGCTGTCCGGCAAGGGGGCGCTGACCTCGCTCAAGATTGATCCATCGCTCTTCAAGGAAGATGATGTCGAGATTCTCGAAGATCTGATCATCGCTGCCCATAACGAGGCAAAAGCCAAGGTTGAAGCCATCATGGCGGAAAAGACTCAGGCACTGACAGCGGGTCTGCCGATCCCTCCGGGCTTCAAACTGCCGTTCTGATCACGTTCTGCACAATCACAAGTTTATTGGAAATAGCACTGCGATAGTTTATGTTGCTCTTGGAGTGGATGATGAGCTTTCGCCCATCACCCGTTTCCTTATTTAAATTGAACCCGGACGGTCCATGACCAGCTCGTCCGGGTTTTTCTTAAAACAAGTGTGATGCTAAACGGAAAGATCCGCATAGTTCACCTCCAAGGTCGAAGGCAAGGCTGTTGCCACAGTCGGGTAGCCCATTCTCCCGATGCACCGGCTGACACGGTGTTGCTGCCTCTGCCCTCAAACTGTGATCACGCTTTTCAGCGCCCGTTCGATCATTGCTTGGTTGGTGAGTGGCAACAACGAATGCAGAGTTGTAAAATAACGGTCTCTTTTTCGCTTGGGTTGAGTTCGCGGTGCGTCTCCGATTCCCTATGGGCAAAATTTGCTTTAAACCGGCGATATGTCGAAACGAATCGCCGGTCCCGAAATTGAACGCCTGATCCAGCTTCTGGCCAAAATGCCGGGGCTCGGGCCGCGTTCCGCCCGCCGCGCCGCGCTGCATCTCATCAAGAAGAAGGAAGCGCTGCTGATCCCGTTGGGTTCTGCCATGCAGGACGCAGCGGACAAGGTGCGTATCTGCTCCACATGCGGCAATGTCGATACATCTGATCCGTGCATGATCTGTACCGATCCGCGTCGCGAACGGGCGACGCTGATTGTGGTCGAGGATGTTGCCGACCTTTGGGCGCTGGAGCGGGCCGGTTCAATGAATGTCCGCTATCATGTGCTTGGCGGACGGCTGTCGCCGCTGGATGGTGTTGGTCCAGACGATCTCAACATCGGCAGCCTTGTCAGCCGCGTGGCGGAAGGCGAGATCAAGGAGGTCATTCTCGCCGTCAATGCGACGGTCGAGGGGCAGACGACGGCTCATTACATCACTGATCAGCTTGCGGATTTTGACGTGCGTATCACGCGGCTGGCGCATGGCGTTCCGGTCGGCGGGGAACTCGACTATCTGGACGAGGGCACGTTGGCCGCTGCCCTGCGCGCGCGGACCTCTTTATAGGGAGAAGGCTTTTGATCAGACGTCCGATGCGACTGGCTCTTGCGGCGCTGTTTGCGATCTTTCTCCATGCAACAGCCGGGTTGGCCGCTTCAAAACCGGAAGTTGAAGCACAGTTCCGAGCATGGCTTGTCAACGATCTTTGGCCTGAAGCCAAGACGCAGGGTATTTCCAAAGCGGTTTTTGATCAGGCGTTTTCGGGCGTCACGCTCAATTTCGATTTGCCTGACCTGGTCATGCCGGGCGAAAAACCGCAGACGCCCAAGGAGCAGCGGCAATCCGAGTTCGGCTCTCCCGGCAAGTATTTCAACGACAAGACAGTCAACGCGGTGACATCGGGTGGCGTAGCGCGGTCTGGCCAGTATGCCAAAATCCTCAAAGCGGTTGAAAGCAAATATGGCGTTCCGGGGCCGATCGTTCTTGCCATCTGGGGGCGCGAAAGCGGTTATGGCAGCGTGAAAATCCCTTACAACGCCTTTGCCGTCCTCGGCACAAAAGCCTTTATGGCAACGCGCAAGGACATGTTCCGCAAGGAGCTTTTGGCTGCGCTCCAGATCGTGGAAAAGGGCTATATCGGCGTTGCAAGCATGAAAAGCTCGTGGGCAGGTGCACTGGGCCAGCCGCAATTCATGCCGACATCCTATCTCGAACATGCAGTGGATTTTGACGGCGACGGCAAGCGGGACATCTGGAATTCCGTTCCCGATACGCTCGGTTCCATCGGTCATTATCTCGCGCAGTATGGATGGCAGCGCGGCCGCGACTGGGGCTATGAAGTCAGCGTTCCGCAGACTGTCAGCTGCTCCCTGGAGGGCCCGGATCAGGGCAAGCCTTTCGCCGCATGGGCCAAGCTTGGCATCACCCGGGTCAACGGCAAGCCGTTTCCGGCCAGCGAAACCAATCGCGAGGGCTTCCTGTTGATGCCTGCCGGGCGTCACGGCCCGGCCTTTGTGGTCACCAAGAATTTCTACGTGATCAAGGAATACAATATGAGCGATCTCTATGCGCTCTTCATCGGGCATGTGGGTGACCGCATCGCCAATGGTGCGAAGGGTTTTTCCGCCGGCTGGGGTGATGTCGGCGGGCTCTATCGCTCGGACATTGCCGGTTTGCAGAAGGCGCTGGAAAAAAAGGGTTATGACGCCGGGGGAGCCGACGGCTTTCCGGGCTTCAAGACACGGCGTTCCATCGGTGATTGGCAAACGAAACAGGGCCTGCCTGCCACCTGTTTTCCCGACAAGGATCTCGTCAAGGCGATCCGTTGAACGCCGAGGCAATATCAATCAGATGTCTGAGCGCCGGCGACGGATCGTCTCGGCGCCAGACAAGCCCGGTCTCGATCCGTGGCGGCGTGCCTGACAGTTTCAGGTAGCGAACGCCGGCACGGCCAAGATTCCGCAGCGATTCCGGCACCAGCGCGATTCCCATCCCCGCTGAGACCAGGCTGATGATTGTCTGCATCTGGATAGCTTCCTGCCCGATGCATGGGACGGCACCATTGCCGGCATAATAGCCGGTGATCAGATCGTGAAAGGCCGGTGCGCTGCGGCGGGGAAAGATAATCAGTGGCTCCGACAGAGCGCCTTTGATGTCGAGCGCTCCGTTGGAGAGAGCCAACCTGCCGGATGCCACCCATTCCTCCGGGACCGCAGCGACAAGTTCCTCCTGAAGCAATGACAGATAGGTGAGAGAAGCGTGAAGGCTGGTCTGCGACGGCGGGATGATCAAGCCGGCGTGAATGTCTCCGTTCAGAAGCGCTTCGATCTGCACGTCACTCGTTGCCTCCTGCAGGGCGATCTGCACGCCGGGATAATCCGTCTTGTAACGGCCGAGCAGTGCCGGCAGCAGGCTGTAATCGGCTGTGCTGACGAAAGCGAGTTTCAAACTGCCCATGGTGCCGTGCGCGAGCTGCCGGGCAACGCCGGGGAGCGCGCCTGCTGCGTCCAGAACCTTGCGCACATGGTCCAGCCATTGGGCGCCCGCAGGCGTCAGCGCGACGCTGCGCTTGGTGCGCGTGAACAGTTCGACGCCGATCTCCTCTTCGAGCGCGAGTATGGTTTGGCTGAGCGGCGGTTGGGTCATGTTGAGCCGCGCCGCAGCTCTCCCGAAATGCAGTTCCTCGGCAACAGTGGTAAAGTAGCGCAGCTGACGCAGATCCATGCCGCATTTCTAATATAAAATACGACCTAATCAAGTGTGAATTATATATTTCACACGTGTTTGGAAGCGCTCTAAACAATAGGCAATCCGGTCTTGGACCAAAATATCCTAGTGGAGAAACAGTCATGGCAGTCAATGAACGCTCGAAACACATCACGCAGGGAATAGCGCGCTCGCCCAACCGGGCCATGTATTATGCGCTCGGGTATGAGAAGGCGGATTTTGACAAGCCGATGATCGGCATTGCCAATGGCCATTCCACAATCACGCCTTGCAATGCCGGTTTGCAGCCGCTCGCCGATGCGGCGGTTGCTGCGGTCAAGGCTGCGGGCGGCAATCCGCAAATCTTCGGCACGCCGACCATCTCCGATGGAATGGCGATGGGCACGGAAGGCATGAAATACTCGCTGATCTCGCGCGAGGTGATCGCCGATTGCATCGAAACCTGCGTGAACGGTCAATGGATGGACGGCGTTCTGGTGCTGGGTGGCTGCGACAAGAACATGCCCGGCGGCATGATGGCCATTGCCCGAACCAATGTTCCGGCGATCTATGTCTACGGCGGCACGATCAAGCCGGGTAAATGGAAGGGCAAGGATCTTTCCATCGTTTCCTCCTTCGAAGCCGTGGGTTCCTTCATGGCGGGCAAGATGAGCCAGGAAGATTTTGAAGGCATCGAGCGGCATGCCTGCCCCTCCACCGGTTCCTGCGGCGGCATGTACACCGCCAACACCATGAGCTCTTCGTTCGAGGCACTGGGCATGTCATTGATGTCCTCGTCGACCATGGCCAATCCGGATGCCGAAAAGGCGGACAGCACCGCCGAATCAGCACGCGTTCTGGTCGAAGCGGTGCGCCGGGGTATCCGGCCGCGGGATATCATCACCCGCAATTCCATCGAAAATGCCGTATCGCTGATCATGGCCACCGGCGGATCGACCAATGCTGTGCTGCATTTTCTGGCCATCGCCCACGCGGCGGAAGTCGAATGGACGCTGGACGATTTCGAGCGCGTGCGCCGCAAGGTTCCGGTGATCTGCAACCTTCGGCCATCAGGCCAATACATGGCCGTGGACCTGCACCAGGTCGGCGGCATCCCGCAGGTCCTGAAAATCCTGCTCAATGCCGGGTTGCTGCATGGTGACTGCCTGACGATCACTGGCCGGACCATTGCCGAGGAACTGGCTCAGGTTCCCGACGCTCCGCCTGCCGATCAGAACATCATCAGACCCATCGACAAGGCCCTCTACAAGGAGGGACATTTGGCTATCCTCAGGGGAAATCTGGCGACAGGTGGTGCTGTTGCAAAAATCACCGGCCTCAAAAACCCGGTTATCCAGGGGCCCGCACGGGTGTTCGATGACGAGCAATCGGCGATGGACGCCATCCTCTCAGACAAGATCAGGCCGGGCGATGTGCTGGTCCTGCGTTACCTCGGTCCCAAGGGCGGACCCGGCATGCCGGAAATGCTGGCGCCGACATCGGCAATCATCGGACGCGGTCTGGGTGAAAGCGTCGGGCTCATCACCGACGGACGGTTCTCCGGGGGAACCTGGGGCATGGTGGTCGGCCACGTTACGCCGGAAGCGTTCGAGGGCGGCGCAATTGCCCTCGTCAGGGAAGGCGACACGATTACCATCGATGCCCACAAGCAGCTGCTGCAGCTGGAGGTCAGCGATGCTGAACTCGAAGAGCGGCGCAAGCTATGGCGGCAACCAGCACCACGCTATACGCGCGGGGTGCTGGCCAAATTTGCCAAGTTGGCCAAATCCGCCAGTGAAGGCGCCGTCACGGATTAAGGGCCGGACTCTCCTATTGTCGCGAAGGCAAAAACAGTCTGTCAAAGCATGGGTGGTATGAATGCCACCCATGAAATGCGATCCTGACATGCAATTGAATAGTCAGGAAATCCGCACATGCCAGCCTTGGTGAATGGACAATGGATCAAGGGCGACGTCGCCGCCAGTGAAATGAAAGATGGAGCCTTCCACCGCGAGCCGACCCGGTTTCGCAACTGGATTACGCCAGATGGCGTGCTCGACAAGGAGGGAACGCCAACCTTCAAGGCTGAGGCCGGGCGCTATCAGCTCTTCGTTTCATATCTGTGTCCCTGGGCTTCGCGGACGCTGATCTTCCGTCATCTCAAGGGGCTGGAAAACATCATCAGCGTTGCGGTTGCCGAGCCCGCGCTCGGTGAAAACGGCTGGACATTCACCAATCTCGTCGATGCCGGGCAAAAAGCGCCGCCGATCCATTATCTGCACCAGCTCTACACCGCCAGCCTTGCGACCTATACCGGCAAGGTTTCGGTGCCGGTGCTGTGGGACCGCCGTGAGGGGCAGATCGTCAACAACGAGTCTGCCGATATTATCCGCATTCTGAACAGCGCTTTTGACGGACTGACCGGCGATAAAAGGGATTTCTATCCAGAAAGCCTGCGGCTGGAGATCGAGCGGTGGAACGGCCTCGTCTATAACAACATCAACAACGGCGTCTACCGCGCCGGCTTTGCAAAGTCACAGGCAAGCTATGACGAAGCCGTGCGTGATGTCTTTGCGGCGCTTGATCGCGTGGAAGCCCATCTGGCCGATCATCGCTATCTGGCGGGGCAGTACCTGACCGAGGCCGACTGGCGGCTATTTGTGACGCTCGTCCGGTTTGACGCTGCCTATAATGGCGTCTTCAAATGCAACATCCGGCGGCTCGAGGACTATCATCATCTCTCGCATTATCTGCGAGAGCTCCATCAGTTTGAAAACGTGCGCGAGACGGTGAAAATCGATCATATCAAGGCGGGGTATTATTCCATCGCCTCTGTGAATCCGACGGGTATTGTGCCTGCCGGTCCATTGATTGATTTCGACCGGCCGCATGATCGCGAGCGCCTGATGGGTAAGGGTATTGTCATGCGCTAATGCATTGAAGGACAAGATTTAGAACAAAGAAGCCCGATGGCCGGATGAAAATGTCCGGCCATCGGGCTTTTTGCATTGGAGCACAATTTTTCCCTGTTTTTTGGCTTGTCAGGAATACCCATATGTGAAAATAATATTTACAAAAGAAGATGGAGGAGGCGAGGACAATGAAACACCCGTTCGATTTCAGGTGTCTGGAACAACGCGGAACTGTGCACGAAGATCAGGGCGGGGTGCAGCTGTGACCGGGTTTTCACCGACTGTCGGTGTCTCCTCGACGCATCCGAAGAACATGCCGGCCGATCATGCGGCTTTGCCGGTCTGGAATGCTGAAAACTGGTTTTACGAGGATTGGCCTGTCGGACAGAAAATCCGTTCGCTGCGGCGGACGATTTCGGAAAGTGACAGCCACCTCTTCAACACGCTGGTCACCGACATCCATCCCTATGTGCAGGATCAGATGTTTGCGGAAAGCGAAGGCATTTTCGGCAGGCGGCTCGTCGCCGGTGCCTTTGTCTTTTCCGCCGGGCTTGGCCTTGTTGCGACCAACTGCGTCAACGCCTTTTCCTATGGTTATGACAAGCTGCGTTTCATCAAACCGGTGTTCCTGAACGATACGGTTTATACGATCAGGACCAATCTCGACAAGCGCCCGCGCTACAAGGATTTGGGGCTGATCCGCGCCAGCTATGAAGTGTTCAAGAACGAAGGCGAGCTCGTCCTCTACTGCGAGCATCTGCAAACGGTGAAATACCAGAATCCCGCCGATTTTATTGGAAAGACCGAGAAGTGATGACCACGGACAATGCTGATCTGCCGCTTGCCGGCCTGCTCGTCGTTGATATGAGCCAATTCCTGTCGGGCCCCTATGCCTCGCTGCGCCTGATGGATCTTGGCGCGCGGGTCATCAAGATCGAACGCCCCGACGGCGGCGATCTCTCACGCCGGCTTTATCTGAGCGATACCGAAATCGGCGGTGACTCGACGATTTTTCATGCGATCAACCGTGCCAAGGAAAGTCTTGCGATCGACCTGAAAAGCGAGGGCGACCTTGCTTCCCTGCGAAAACTGCTCGGCAAGGCCGATGTCCTCATCCAGAATTTCCGCCCCGGCGTCATCAAGCGACTGGGACTGGACTACGACGCGGTGAAAGCCATCAATTCGCGGCTGGTCTATGCCAGCATCAGCGGCTACGGCGAGGAGGGCCCTTGGGTGAGCCGTCCGGGACAGGATCTGCTGGCGCAATCGCGCTCCGGCCTGATGTGGCTGAATGGCGATGAAAGCCAGGGCCCCGTGCCGTTCGGGCTTGCGGTCGCCGACATGCTGGCGGGTGCCGCCACGGTTCAGGGGGTTCTTGCCGCCTTGGTGCGGCGCGGGATCAGCGGAACCGGCAGCCATATCGAAACAAGCCTGCTGGAATCGCTGATCGATTTCCAGTTTGAAGTGCTGACCACCCATTTGAATGACGGCCGCCGGCTGCCCAAGCGCTCCGACTTCCGCAGTGCGCATGCCTATCTCTCCGCCCCATACGGCGTTTACCCGACCAAGGACAATTATCTGGCCCTTGCCATGACGCCGTTGCCCAAGCTTGCTGACCTTCTTGGTCTGGATGAACTGGCACCCTATCGCGATACGCCCGCCAGCTGGTTTACCGCCCGGGATGAGATCAAACGCATCATCGCTCAAAAACTCGCCACGCAGGAGACCGAGCATTGGCTTTCGATCCTCGAACCTGCCGATATCTGGTGCGCGAAAGTGCTGAACTGGGAAGAACTGATGGCAAGCGAAGGCTTCAAGGTTCTCGATATGCTGCAAAGGGTGGAACGGGCGGACAACGTTTCCATTCTCACGACGCGATCGCCCATCCGGGTTAACGGCAAGCGGGCAAAATCCGACCGCGCCGCGCCGCGCATTGGCGAACACAGCGAGGCGATCCGCAAGGAGTTCGGTCTGTGAGCGATATCACGTTGAAAGGCATGACGTGGAGCCATCCGCGCGGCTTTGACCCCATGGTTGCCTGCTCCAGGCTCTGGCAGGAAAAGACAGGCGTCACAGTGGAATGGGCCAAGCGCTCGCTGCAGGATTTTGAGTCCTTTCCAGTCGAGGAACTGGCGCGAACCTATGATCTGATCGTCATCGACCATCCGCATGTCGGGCAGATTACGGCAGAGAACTGCCTCGCCCCGCTGGATGTTGCCGGTCGGGAGGTGGAGCGCCGCACGCTGCTCGAGGGCAGCGTCGGGCAATCCTATCCGAGCTACCACTGGCAGGGACATCAATGGGCATTTCCGATCGATACGGCAACGCAGGTCTGTGCCTGGCGCCCCGATCTCCTGGAGCGGTCACCCGGCAGCTGGGACGAAATGCTGGTTCTCGCCCGCGCAGGCAGGGTTCTTCTTCCGCTCCGGCCGCCCCATTCGCTGATGACCTTTTACACCCTGAGCGGAAACATGGGGACGCCCTGCGCCACGACAACCGGAGAGCTGATCGAACGGCAGCATGGGGTTCGTGTGCTGGAAATGATGCGCGAGATCAGTGCCCTCGTTGATCCCGCATGTTTCGAGATGGACCCGATTGCCGTGCTTGAACGGATGGCCGACGCCGGATCGGCGGTCGCCTGCGCACCGCTGATCTATGGCTACGTCAACTACGCCATTCCGGGATTTCGGCCGCATCTTGTGGCCTTTGCCGACATTCCAACCGCGGGCAACAGCGGGCCAATGGGTTCTGCCCTCGGCGGAACCGGGATTGCCGTTTCTGCTTTTTCCGAACACCGGCAAGCGGCTGTCGATTTTGCCTACTGGATTGCCAGCGGCGATGTCCAGCGTGGTCCTTATGCGCACACGGGCGGCCAGCCGGGGCACGCTGACGCGTGGGAAGACGAGGCGGTGAATACGGCGACGTCAGATTTCTACACCGCGACGCGCCGGACACTGGAAGCGGCGTGGGTGCGCCCGCGCCACAATGGCTACATGGCGTTTCAGCAATCGGCGTCGGATCGCCTCAACGCGGGTTTGCGCGGTCACCATAGGGCGGAAACCATTGTTGATGATCTCAACGATCAATTCCGCCGCAGTTTCGGCGCGTAGCGTCAGCCCTTGCCGGCGCGCATTTGTCCGGAGCGGCCATAGTCGCTCGGGCAAATACCGATACCGCGCTGGCATTCGGGCGGGTTTTTCCCCGTAATCTCGGTTTGCCGCGGCGTCCATGTCGCATAGGTTGAGCCACAGGCAGACAAAGCCAGGCCACATAGGAGTGTCGCGACAGTGATGAATTTCATTCTAAGACCTCGACCCAAACGATGAAGGTCACATCTGCCGCAAATGGAGCTGAATGTCAAAGCAGCAAGGGTGTGTGCCGGGTAGATTGCGTCAGGCGTATCGCTTTTCGGGCCGGGTGTCCGTTCCGCTGACGTCCGGATGGGCATTGACGGCCGTGATCACCGCAAGAGCGGCGAGTGAGTTTACGCTGCGATTGCCGCGGTTAAACGCGGTCATCACGGTCTCCGCGATAATCCTCGCTTCGTCATCAGTGCTTGACTGCACGAGAAGGGTGGCAGCAGCCCTGTTGTAGGCCGCCTGCATCAGGTCCCAATCATCCTGCGAATAGGCTGGCTCTGGAGGATTTGTGAAAGGCATGGGGAATAGTCCTTTCCTGAATCGAATGAAATCCCGCTTGGGAAAAAAGCTAGCCCTTCAAATGCGGCATGGCAATTCGAAACGATTTGTTGCGGCTGCGGAAGAGCTTACCGCAGTGCAAACAGACGAGCGGCATATCGGAATATGGCAGATGCCGTCACGGGTATTGAGCCGGCTTCCACAGGCTGCGGGACGCCGGTCCCGAGCCCGCTACATCGTATTTTCAGCGTCTGTTCTGGCTTGGATATGCCGCGAAAGCCGGGCCCATCTCTGGCTGAACCAGGGCGTGACAAGTGAAACCTTTTCAAAGTGTTGGCTGGAGAAGGACGGCTTGGTCTCTTCGAACGTCCAGACCTTGAAGTTCGTCAGCTGGTGCGGCCCGAATGTATAGATAAGAGGGATATCAGCGGCGTCCCGCCCACGGGCGACAACAATGCGGCCAATGCGGCGCTTGTTATGGCGCGCGTCGAATGTGTGCCACTTGCCGCCGAGATAAACCTCGAACCAGGCGTTGAAATCCATGGGGGCGGGATCGGCGGGAACGCCGATATCGCCCATGTATCCGTTGACGTAACGGGCCGGAATGTTCATGCAGCGGCAGAAGGCCACGGCCAGATGCGCAAAGTCGCGGCATACGCCGACCCGCTCTTCATGCGCTTGCGCGGCGGTCCGCGTGGCCCGGGCAAAACCATAGCTGAACGTCAGGCGCTGATTGACGTAATCACAGATCGCCTGAACACGTGTCCAGCCCGGCTCCACCTGACCGAAGAGGTTCCACGCCAGATTGCTGAGCTCGTCTGTTTCGCAGTAGCGGCTTGCCGACAGAAAGGCCAGACACTCGGTCGGCAACTTGTCGACAGTCAGCTCCCGGGCATCGCCGTCAACAGGGTCGGGTAAGCCATCATCCCGCAGCACCGCGTCGTATTTCAACGATAGATTTCCGGCAGGAGCCAGAAGGCGCAGGCAATTATTCCCGAAGAGATCGCGAAAATTCTCCAGCTTCACACCGGGTGTTACGACGGGGCCGCGTTCACAAACAATGTCGGAAAGCCGGTCCGACTCCAGATTCAAATAGGTCGTCATAGGTGTTGGTTCGTTGCATTGAATAGCAATTTCATATCCGACACGGATCAACATGGCGCATCCTTTTGGGGTTTTGAGGAAAACGCGACAATGACGGTTTGGGTTCCTGTCCGGCGAAATAAAATATCGCGCGAGGACATCCCTGCAGGGTCCTTCAGCTTTTGTTGACCATAGGCCGGTAAAATCTGAAACGAATGCGCGTGAAGCCCGTTATGCCCAGAGAGCGCCATCGCGGAAAACCGGTGGATACCCGTAAGACTGGCCGCTTTGAGGATTGGGTGCGCATTGGAAGGTGAATGCCAATCTTGCTCCAGAAATGGTTGGGAAGGGCTATGGCAGTAAAACACGGAACATCGCATCGACGGGTCGCCGCTGTCGTCCGCGCGCAGATCACGCGGCAGGAGTTCCGCAATGCGGTACAATCCTCCCGGCCGTCTCAGGCCGACCGGGAACTCCCTTCCCAGCTTGTCGAGTTGCTCAAACGCCTGGAGAAGGCCGAGAAACCCAAACGATAGCATTCCTGTGAAAAGCCCGGGTCAGTTCCGGCTGGCATCCTGCATGACCTTGCCCTCAGAGGCGAGGTGCGGGTAACGGCCATATTTTGCCGTGTGGTTGACAAAGCTGCCAAACGACAAGGCAAACGCCAGGAAGATGAAAAAGACGATGCCAAGACGCTGTGCAAGCATGGCGGATACCCCCTTTGTAACTGGCGCAACAATATGCGGGGCAACCTGAACAGACGTGGAATCCGTCGTTCATCCAGCGTTTCGATTTGTTAAAAGTCTATGAAATTTTCGCTTGTGCCGGGGGTATTCCGGCCTTGCCTGCGGTATCGGGCGCGGCTGCGGCAGCGCGTTTTCTGACCGACCAGCGGTGATGCAGCCGTGCCAGCATCAGGTAGATGACGGGCGTCGTGTAGAGGGTCAGAACCTGCGAGACGATGAGGCCGCCGACGATGGTGATGCCGAGCGGGCGGCGCAGCTCGGTGCCCGGACCGGTGGCAATGATCAGCGGTATGGCGCCCATGATGGCGGCGAGTGTTGTCATCAGGATTGGCCGGAAACGCTTGAGGCAGGCCTGATAAATGGCCTCTTCGGCCGAGAGGCCGGAAACCCGTTCGCCGTGCAGGGCGAAATCCACCATCATGATGCCGTTCTTCTTGACGATGCCGATCAGAAGGATGATGCCGATGAAGGCGATCAGTGTCAGGTCCGTGCCCGTCACCACCAGCGCCAGCAGGGCGCCAAGCCCGGCAGACGGCAAGGTGGATATGATGGTCAGCGGATGGGCGAGACTTTCATAGAGAATACCCAGCACGATGTAGACCGTCAGCAGGGCTGCCAGGATAAGCAGCGGCTGGCTGCCCGTGGATTGGGTGAGCGATGCCGCATCGCCGGCAAATTCCGCATGCAGCGAATCCGGAAGATGCATTTCGAGCACAGCCGCCTGCACCGCATTGTTTGCCTCTTCCAGTGACGTTCCCAGAGCCAGATTGTAGGAAATGGTGACGGACGGAAACTGGCCCTGATGGTTGACGACGAGAGGCGCCAGCGTGCGCTCGATCCTGGCCACGCTGCTGAGTGGCACCTGAATTCCACCGGTTCCGGTGACATGCAGATTGGCGATCTGCGCGGGGTCGCGTGCATAGTCATTGTTCGCTTCGATCACCACGCGGTACTGGTTGCGTGCGGAATAGATGGTGGAAATCTGCCGTTGCGAAAAGGCGTTGTTGAGCGCGCTGTCTATATCGCCGATTGCTACCCCCATACGGGCTGCGGCAACGCGGTCAATGGTGACATTGGCCTGCAAGCCGTTCGGCTGGCGGTCCGTCGCAACGTCGGTCAACCCCGGTTCCTGCTTCAGGCGGTCGAGTATCTTTGGCGCCCAGGTAACCAGTTCGTTGTAATTGGCATCCCACAGCGTGAACTGATATTGCGACTGGGTCGAGCGGCCGCCGGCACGGATGTCGCCCGGTGAAAAAAGGAAGGTCGAAAGGCCTGCCACGGATGCAAGCGATTTGCGCATGCGGTCGATGACGACAGCGGTCGGGTCGCGTTCTTTCTCTGGTTTCAGTGAAATCAGCAGCTGTCCGCGATTGACGCCGGAGGAAAAACCGCCGCCGCCCACCGAGGAGCCAACGCCCGCAACGGCCGGGTCCTGGCCCGCGATCGCCGCCGCCTGCCGTTGCAACAGCACCATGGCCGGATAGGAGATGTCGGTGGAGGCCTGCGTGCCACCCATGATGAAGCCCGTATCATCCTGCGGGAAAAAGCCCTTGGGGACCTTGATGTAGAGAAAGACCGTGATGGCCACGCAGGCAAAAATCACAAGAACAGCCAGAACCCGGTGATAGAGAACGCTCTTCAGGGTGCGGCCATAGAAACCGATAACCGCATCCAGCGTGCCTTCGACGATACGGCCGAAAATACCCGGGCGTGCGTCGGTGTCATGGGCCTTCAGTCTGTGTCCGCAGATCATGGGCGTGACGGTCAGCGATACCACGGTGGAAACCGCAATGGTGAATGCAAGCGTCAGCGAGAACGTCTGGAAGAAACGGCCGACAATGCCACCCATGAAGAAGAGGGGAATGAAGGCGGCAAGCAAAGACAGGCTGATCGAGACAACGGTGAAACCGATCTGCCGCGCGCCCTCGAGTGCTGCGCGCATCGGCTTCATGCCAGCCTCCAGATTGGCATAGATGTTTTCGATCATCACAATGGCATCGTCGACAACGAACCCGACGGATACGGCCAGCGCCATCAGGGAAAGATTGTCGATGGACAGGCCCCAGGCCCACATGGCGGCGAATGTACCGGCCAGCGACAAGGGCACCGTGACACCTGCCGCAATGGTCGGTGTCGCGCGCCGCAGGAAAACCATGACGACCGCCATCACCAGGCAAATGGTTGCCAGAAGGGTCCACTGCATATCGTTGACGCTGGCATGGATGGTCGTGGTCCGGTCCGAGAGGACGGCGATGTCGATGCCCGGAGGGATCAGCCGTTTCAGATCGGGCAGCAATGTTTTTACCGCGTCGACGGTGGTGATGACATTGGCATTGGCCTGCTTCGTGATGTTGAGAAGCACGGAGGGCTTGCCGTTATACCAGGCATCCGAACGGCTGTTTCTTACGCCCTGGTCGACAGTGGCGATATCGGAAAGGCGCACGGCAGTTCCGTCGCCGCTGCGGATAATGACGCGGCCGTAATCCTCCGGCGTTTTCAGTTGCGCATTGGTACCGATCGAGAAGGCAAAATCGGCGCCGTCGATGGAGCCGACCGGCTCGGCTACGTTGGCGTTGGTGATCGCAGTGCGCACATTGTCGAGTGACATGCCCATGGCGGCCAGCCGGTCCGGATCGAGGCGGATGCGCACAGCGGGCTGATCAGCGCCGCTGGCCGTCACTTCGCCGACGCCGTCGACTTGCGAAATGCGCTGGACGATAACCGTGTCTGCCGCATCATAGATGGCGCTGGCAGAGATCGTATCCGACGTCAGCGCCAGGATGAGGACCGGTGCGGCTGCCGGGTTGACCTTGCGGAAACTGGGCAGTGTCGGCAGATCGGACGGCAAGTCGGTTGCCGCCGCATTGAGCGCGGCCTGCACATCCTGTGCCGCACCATCGACATCGCGCGACAGATCGAACTGGATTGTAATGTTGGTTGATCCGAGCGAACTGACCGAGGTCAGTTCGGTAACGCCGGCGATGGAGCCCAGGCGGCGTTCCAGCGGTGCAGCGACGCTGGCGGCCATTGTGGCCGGATCGGCGCCGGGACGGCTGGCCGACACGCGGATAGTGGGCAGGTCGACCGAGGGCAGGCTGGCGACCGGCAGAAAGCCATAGGCGACAATCCCGAGGATCAGCAGCCCCAGCGCCAGAAGCGTGGTTCCAACAGGCCTGCGGATGAACGGGTCCGAAATGTTCATAGGGCGCCGTCCGTTTCAGGGGCGGGCGTGCCGGTCGGCCGTCCGACGATGCGGCTGCGCAGCCGTTCGAAACCGAGATAGATGACGGGCGTCGTGTACAATGTTAGAAGCTGGCTGAGGACGAGGCCGCCAATGATGCTGATGCCGAGCGGGATACGCAGTTCCGATCCTGTCCCTTGGGCAAGCGCCAGCGGCAGGGCGCCGAAGAGCGCCGCGAGCGTGGTCATCATGATCGGGCGGAAGCGCAGGATCGACGCTTTGACAATCGCCGCGCGCGGATCCAGCCCTTCGGTTCGTTCCGCTTCGAGGGCAAAATCGATCATCATGATCGCGTTCTTCTTGACGATACCCATCAGCAGCACGATGCCGATGAGCGCGATGATGGACAGGTCCTGGCCAAATACCATCAGTGCAACCAGTGCGCCGACACCCGCCGAGGGCAGTGTCGACAGGATGGTGATCGGATGGATCGCGCTCTCGTAGAGTACGCCAAGCACGATGTAGATCGTGACGATAGCCGCGAGGATCAGCCATGGCTCACCCGCCAGAGAGCTGGCGAACTCGGCGGCATCGCCGGAATATTGCCCACGGATGGAGTCGGGCAGGGCGATTGCTTTTTGCGCCTCTTGGATCGCGGTGACGGCGTGGCTGAGCGATGCCCCCGGAGCAAGGTCGAAACTGACCGTAACGGCAGGAAATTGCTCGTCATGGCCGATGACGAGGGGAGCCGTCGTGAACGAGGCAGTGGCAAACGCGCTCAGTTGCACCTGCGTACCGTTGGCGCCGCTGACATAAAGCTTGTCCAGCGATTTCGGGTCTGCCTGATATTGCGGCGAGGCCTCGAGGATGATGCGGTATTGGTTCGCCTGTCCGTAAATGGTGCCGATCTGGCGCTGCCCGAAGGCATCATTGAGGGTGTCGCTGACCGCCTGCATCGACACACCTAGCCGGGATGCGGTTTCCCGATCGACATTGACGAAGATGCGCCCGCCGCCCATTTCGACTTCCGAAGCGACATTGACAAGAGACGGATCGCGCTGCAGTTCCGTTGCAAGCCGCTGCGCCCAGTTGACGACAGTCGCTGTATCCGTGCCGGTCAACGTATATTGATAGGGCGCACGGCTGGTCCGGGTGCTGATGCGGATATCCTGCACGCTTTGGAATGTGACCTGCACGCCTGGAATACCGGTGGTTTCGCCGCGCAGGCGATCGATGATCTGGGTGGCGGAATCCGACCGCTGGTCCTGCGGTTTCAGCACAAGGCTGAGCGTGCCCGTGTTGGGCGTGAGATTGGTCGTGCTGGTTCCGACGACGGAAACAACACCGGCGACGTCGGGATCGTGCTGCAGCCTGTCGGTGACGATAGCCTGGGTCCGCTTGATCGCCTCGAACGAGGTTGTCGGCTCGGTTTCGATGATCGCCGTTATCAGCCCCGTATCCTGCGAGGGCAGGAAGCCTTTGGGGATAATGACATAAAGCGCAATGGTTGCCGCCAGTGTGATGGCTGTCAGCAGCAGCATGAGCTTGCTGCGGTCCAGCGCCCAGAGAAGGCTGCTGCGGTAACCCGCTATGATCCGATCCATCCCTCGGTCAATGCCATGCAGAATGCCGCGGCGTTCGCCTTCGCCCTTGCCGTGCAGGATGCGGGCGCACATCATCGGCGTCAGCGTCAATGAAACCACCGCCGACACGACAACCGCTATCGTCAGCGTCAAAGCAAATTCGCGGAACATGCGCCCGACAATGCCCGTCATGAAGAGCAGCGGAATAAACACGGCGATCAGCGAAACGGTCAGCGATATGATGGTGAAGCCGATCTCGCCCGCGCCCTTGAGCGCTGCATCCAGCGGGCCTTCGCCATCTTCTATGTGACGCACGATATTCTCGATCATCACGATGGCATCGTCGACCACGAAACCGGTGCCGATGGTGAGAGCCATCAAGGAGAGATTATCAAGGCTGAACCCGGCAAACCACATCACGCCGAATGTCGCCACAAGCGAGAGCGGCAGGGCAACGCCCGCAATGATGGTGGCCCGGACAGTCCGCAGGAAGATGAAGACGACGAGGATGACAAGCGCGACACTGATGGCGAGGGTCAGCTGCACGTCATGGATCGATGCGCGGATGGTGTTGGTCCGGTCGTTCACCACATCCAGCGTGACACCCGCAGGCAAGGCCTGTTTGAGCCGTGGAATCTGTTGCAGCACGCGCGAGACCGTATCGATGACATTGGCACCCGGCTGGCGCATGACGTCGATGACGACCGCCGGCTGCCCCTGGTACCAGGCGCCGACACGGGCATTCTCCAGCCCTTCAACAACCGTTGCCACGTCCTTGAGCAGGACGGGGGAACCGTTCTTGTACGTCACGATGATCGCGTTGTAGTTCTGCGGATCGACAATCTGGTCATTGGCCGAAATGGTATAGGATTGATGGGTGCCATCAAGCGCGCCCTTGGCACCGGCAACGCTGGCATTGGTGATCGCCGTGCGGATGTCTTCGAGCGATATGCCATAGGAGGCAAGCCGCGGCAGGTCTGCCTGTATCCGCACCGCCGGCCGCACGCCGCCCTGGATATTGACATTGCCAACGCCCGTGACTTCGCTCAGGCGCTGCGCCATCATCGTGTCGGCAAAATCGCTGAGGTTACGGATCGAATAACTCGTCGAGCGCAGGGCAAGGGTGATGATCGGCGTATCGGCGGGATTCACCTTCGCATAGGTCGGCGGGTAGGGCAGGGTTCGCGGCAGCATGGAACCGGCGGCGTTGATCGCAGCCTGTACATCCTGCGCTGCCCCGTCGATATCCCGGTCGAGATCGAACTGGAGGGTCACCTGGCTGATGCCGAAAGCGCTGGACGAAACCATCGACGAAAGGGAAGGAATTTGCCCCAGCTGCCGTTCGAGCGGCGCGGTAACGAGCGAAGCCATGGTGTCGGGATTGGCGCCCGGCAGCTGCGTCGTCACCTGGATCGTCGGAAAGTCCACCTGAGGCAAGGGGGCAACCGGCAGCGCGAGATAGCCGAGGATGCCGCCGAGCAGGACGGCAATCCCCAGCAGCGAGGTTGCGATCGGACGGTGGATGAAGGGGGTGGAAACACTCATTTCGCGGTTCCGTTGTCAGCCTCTTCGCCGTTTGCGCCAGCATTCTTCTGGTTGCGCCGTTTGTGTTGCCGTTCGCCGCTCTTGGGTGCGCCTGCCGGTTGTTTGTCATCGGCCGCCGGGGTGCTGTCCGGTGCAGGCGCAGCCCCCTGATCCCCGGCGCTGGTCACCTGCACCTTGGCGCCATCCTGCAGGCGGGCAAAGCCGGTGGTGACAATGCGGTCGCCGGCTGCGACGCCATCGGTAATGACTGCCTGCACGTCGTCTTGCTGTCCCACGGTGACCGGGCGCATGGCAACCGTATCGCCCTGCTGGAGCAGATAGACAAAGGTTCCCGATGGCCCGCGCTGCACCGCTGCTGTGGGGACGACAATCGCGCCGCTCAGTGTCTGGACAAGCAGGCGCGCATTGACGAATGCGCCGGGCCAGAGAACGAGTTTGTCATTGGGGAAGTTGGCCTTCAGCTTCACCGTTCCCGTTGTCGGATCGACCTGATTGTCAATGACGGCAAGCGTGCCGTTGTCGATGACGGTTTTGCCGTCTCCGGAAATGGCTTGCACGGCCAGTGTGCTGGCCGAACTTGCCCGGTTGATCTTGCTCAATTGCTGTTGGGGAATGGCGAATTGCACCGATATCGGCTTGATCTGCGAGAGTGTCACGATGCCCGTCGCATCAGAGGTGCTGACGATATTGCCGATATCGACATTGCGGATGCCGGTGCGCCCGTCAATGGGCGCGCGGATGACCGTGTAGTTGAGCGTTGCCTGCGCGCTTTCGATGGCGGCCTCGTCGGATTTGATCTGCGCTTCGTATTGCGCCACCAGCGCGCGCTGCGTGTCTGCCTGCTGCTGGGTGCCGGCATTGGTCTGGGCAAGCTTGGTATACCGTTCGAGGTCAAGCCTGGAATTGGCAAGGAGTGCCTGATCCTGTGCCTTCTTTGCCGTCGCCTGGTCGAGCTGCGCCTTGTAGATCGCATCGTCGATGCGGGCGAGCACGTCACCCGCCTTCACGTCCTGCCCTTCCTGGAATTCGATGGCCGCCAGCTTGCCGCTGACCTGCGAGCGCACCACCACGGAATTGAGAGGCCGCACCGATCCGACGCCATCGATATAGACCGGGACATCGGCGGATTTGGCGTCAGTCACCAGGACAGGCGTGGGGCCGAGGCTCTGTCCGCCACCGCGCCGTGATCCGCCCCGGCGTCCGGTGTCACTCTGGCCGCCGGACGGGGCGGCAGCATTCTGCGCCGCAACGCCCAGACCATTTGTCCACCAGCGATCCCGCGTCACATAAGCGCCTGCACCCAGCGCCGCAATGACCAGGATCGATACCAGGACACGCGATTTCGATACCATTCATTCACCTGTTCTTGTCATCCCTCGAAAGGGCATAAGTTAAACAGGACATTAGCGGGTATTGGGGTTGCTTGGAAATTGCCGCAGCCATTAAATTTTGTCCATATTTGAGCCGCTTTTGCTTGCGTCCATACGCCGTTCAAGGCTAGGAACAATCCGAAACAGATCGCCCTTCTCAAGGTGCCACTTGCTGACTGCCACACGGCTCTATATTGCGTCTTTCGCCCTGACGCTCGTCGCCCTCTTTGCCGTCCTGCAGCTAGGACTGCTTTCGGCTCTGCTATCCGGACTTCTTGTCTACAATCTTGTTCATCTAGCCGCGCCCCAGCTGGGTAAACTGGGTGTTTCCAACAGCTTGACGAAGACCGTGGCGCTGGCCCTGCTGGCGATCATTTTCATTCTTCTGATCGTTGCCGCCGTGGTCAGCGGACTTGGACAATTGACCAACGGCACCGAAGGGGTTGTCTCGCTGTTCAAGAAGATGGCTGAGATCATCGATACGGCGCAGGTTCACCTGCCGGACTGGGCGAAGGCGTATTTCCCGGCCAGCCTCGACGAGCTGGAATCCATGGCGGCCAAGTGGCTGCGCGAACATGCCGGTCAGCTGCAGCTTGTCGGTCGCGATTTCGGTGTCCTGATCGTTCGCGTCATCGTCGGCATGGTGATCGGCGGCATGATCGCGCTGAGCACGGTGAATGTGTCGCGCGAGCCGGGCCCTCTGGCTGTCGCGCTGGTCGAGCGGGCCAGCCTCCTCAGCGGCGCGTTCCGCAACATCGTTTTCTCGCAGATCCGCATTTCGGCGCTGAACACGTTCCTCACGGCGATCTACCTCGTCGTCATCCTGCCGATCCTTGGCGTGCACCTGCCGCTGGTCAAGACCATGATCGTCGTGACCTTTGTCGCCGGTCTCCTGCCGGTCATCGGCAACCTGATTTCCAACACCATCATCGTCGTTGTGGGTTTGAGCGTGTCGTTCATCGCTGCCGTCGGCTCGCTCGCCTTTCTCGTCGTCATTCACAAGCTCGAATATTTCCTGAATGCCCGGATCATCGGCGCCCGGATCAAGTCCCGCTCCTGGGAATTGCTGCTCGCAATGGTAGTGCTGGAAGCGTGGTTCGGCGTGGCCGGTCTCGTCGCCGCCCCGATCTACTACGCCTATCTGAAGGACGAGCTGACGCTGCGCAAGCTCATCTAATCCGCCGGGTCGGTTGGGCTGCGCGCAAACAGCTGTTCGAACTCATCGACATATTTCTCAAAAAGCTTGGAGAAGATTTCGATGTCTTCAGGCGACCAGTCGGCGACCACGCTTTCGACAATGGACTGCTTCAGCGCGTGAAGTTCGGCGACCAGCCGTTGTCCGAGCGCCGTCATGATCACGACGATCCGCCGTGCATCGTTCTGCGAAGCCTTGCGGCGCAATACGTTCTTGGCGACCATCTCGGCCACGATGCGGCTGGCGCGCGAGGGGTCGATCCGCAGGGTTTCGGCAATGACGCCGACCGTCACCTCGCCGGCGAGTTCGCCGCGGCGGACCGCATCGAGAACGTCGAGATGGGTCAGTTCGAGACCGGGCGCCAGCTTCTGGATGGCAAGGCGGCCAATCACCCGCCGGCCCGTCATCAGCCGCATGCGGGTCATCACCCGCCCGATGCGCAGGAGATCATCATTCGACCCGGTTTGCGGGGTTTCAATTTTTTGTGTCGTCGTGATTTCTGTCATGATTCCAGCATAACAGATGCCTACCGGCATTAAAATATGCAAAAGGCATTAAAGTGCGATTGACATATGTATGCTAATAGCACATAAATTGCGCCAGTCAAAACCGGATACCCCCGCTCCATGAACATGACCAACACGTTCGAGCCGCTCGTTGCGGACCCGCGCAAGCGGCTGATGCTTTTCTTCTTCCTGATGGCGGCCATGTTCATGGCCGTGCTCGACAACCAGATCGTGTCGACGGCGCTGCCGACCATTGTCGGCGAGTTCGGCGAGCTCGAGCGCTTCGCCTGGATCGGCTCAGCCTATCTGCTTGCCGTCAGTGCGGTGATGCCGGTCTATGGCAAGCTGGGCGACCTGTTCGGGCGCAAATATGTGATGATCGCCGCCATATCCATCTTCACGCTGGGTTCGGCGGTCTGCGGTCTTGCCATTTCCATGAACACGCTGATTGCAGCGCGCGTGCTGCAGGGCCTCGGCGGCGGCGGCGTCATGGTCTCGATTTTTTCTGTTACTGCCGATCTGTTCGAGCCGCGCGAGCGTGCCCGCTACCAGAGCTATATCAGCCTTGTGTTCATGGCTTCCGGTGCCATCGGCCCGGTGCTCGGCGGCACGATGAGCGACCTGTTCGGCTGGCGTTCGATCTTCCTGATCAACCTGCCGATCGGCATTGCCGTGATTGCCGGACTGGCCTTCATGCTGCCCTACCGCAAACCGGCGCGCCGGCCCAAGATCGACTATGCCGGTGCCGTTCTGCTCGCCCTGACCACGACCAGCCTTGTTCTGGCCGCCGATGGCGCCCAGCTGTTCGGCTCGCTGCTGGCACCCCAGACTGTTTCGCTTGTGGCATTTGCCGTCCTTTGCGCCACGGCATGGATCCTGGTCGAGCGCAACGCGCCCGAACCGATCATTCCACTGTCGCTGTTCCGCAATTCGACCTTCACCCTGTTCCTGATCATTTCGATCGCCAGCGGTTCGATCGCCATCGGCATGGTCAATTACTTCGCCTTTTTCCTGCAGACCACGACGGGCCTGTCCCCGTCGCTCGCCGGGCTGCTGTTCATTCTTCTGACGGGCGGCATTGTCGGCGGCTCGCTTCTGACCGGCCGGTTGATCTCGACCACCGGCCGCTACAAATACCTTTCCGTGGCCAGTCTCACGCTCAGTGCCATTGCCTTTGGCCTGCTCACTCAGGTGCATGCCGGAACGCCCGTGGTCATCATCGGCCTGTTGATGCTCATGCACGGTGCCGGCATTGGCATCGGACAGCAGCTTCCGATCATCGGTGTCCAGAATGCAGCGGGCAGCCGCGATGTCGGCGCGGCGACCGGTTCCGTGTCGCTGGCCCGCATGGCCGGTGCCTCGATCGCCATATCAGCCTATGGCGCGATCATCGCGGCCAACCTCCCGCACGGTGCCGGTGCCATTCCCGGCGTCAGCAACATCGGCGAGCTGACGCCCAAGATGATGGCGGCGCTTCCCGAGGAAACGCGCCGGATGCTTGCCGACAGCTACGCCGCCGCCTTCACGCCGCTGTTCCTGACGGCAGCCTGCATCGCCCTGTTCGGATTGCTGATGGCGTTGCTCCTGAAGCCGGTACAATTGCCCGTGGCCGCTGCGGCCAAGAAGCTGGACACGGCCGTGGCCGAGGCGGCGGAATAGGAGAGGTTCCGCCGTCGGTTCAACGTCCCGCCAGCTTTGTGCGCGGTGCGTGGTTCGCCCTTCGACAAGCTCAGGAAGCTCACCATGAGGGAGGTGATTTGGTTGAAATGCCAATCGCAAAGGTTGCAGAATGGTGCTGCCTGCAATCCTCACTCTCCCTCATGGCGAGCTTGTCGAACCACGCACCGGAGGTTTTGCAGTCTTCAATATACAAACCGATACCCTAACCCCTTCCACCCGCTTCACTTTCCCACTATGGTCCGCGATGAGGCCGGTCGAAATGGGTCGGTCTTGGGGCTTAGAAACCCCACCGCAAGCGGTTGGCATCAACCGCAATGATGCCTCCTCAGCCCTATGGCCGGGGAGGTCTCGGCGTATGTCCAGAGCTTCGGCTTAAAGGCCGTGGCGGTCGTCTTGCGGCGGCTTTCTAACTCCCCGGTCACCAGAGGATAAACCTCGGGTGACCACTTTCCTCGCGAGACAAGGGAGTGAACATGGACAACTACAATTTCTGGTCAGACCTGCTCGACACGTTCCAATCCTCGCCCGATTGGATCAAGGCGCTGCGGCTGCTGATTCCGCCGGCCTTCGTGCTGGGGCTGGTGGCGCTGACGCTGCGGTTTCGTATCGAGAGCAGGAAGGTGGAAAGGCGTTTTGACGGTGAACTAGTCTACTCCATCCACCGCGATGCGGGCAACCAGCTGCATGTCGTCAGCCATATCCCGCTTGCCGGAGGCAAGACGCCGCTGCTGCTGCTCGATCCCGCAGAAACCACAGAAGTGGTGCGCGATTTGATCGGCAAATAGGACAGGCATTTCTCCAATAGAAAATCAGGCCGGGTTTGCGCAGTCCATCATCGGGACTGCGGGGCGGGGAGAGCGGCGGCCTCCAATTTGGAGGATTGTGCAACAAGCCTGCAGGATTGCGCTATTGCTCCGGGCCTATCCTGCGGCATAGCTGGTTGCCCTACACATCTCGTCATCTCAAAAGGAATCATTCATGGCTCTTGCTAAAGGCTATGCGGCAACCGACGCCTCCAAACCGCTCACCCCGTTTGTCTTCGAACGGCGGGAACCCAATGACGATGACGTCGTCATCTCGGTAAAATATTGCGGGGTCTGCCACTCCGATATCCATCAGGCACGCGACGAATGGGGTGGCTCCAAATTCCCCATGGTGCCGGGTCATGAGGTCGCCGGGATCGTGGCGGCCGTTGGCGCAAAGGTCACGAAGTTCAAGAAGGGCGACCGCGTCGGCGTTGGCTGTTTCGTCAATTCGTGCACGAAATGCGCCGCGCGCGATGCCGATCTCGAGCAGTACATGCCTGGCATCGTCCTGACCTACAATGACGTTGAAGCCGATGGTGTCACGCCCACCCAGGGCGGCTACTCGGATTCCATCGTGGTCAAGGAAGGTTATGTCCTTTCCATTCCGGACAACCTGCCGCTTGACGCTGCCGCTCCGCTGCTGTGCGCCGGCATCACGCTCTATTCGCCGCTGCGGCACTGGAAGGCGGGTCCGGGCAAGAAAATCGCCATTGTCGGCATGGGCGGACTTGGCCATATGGGCGTCAAGCTGGGTCACGCGATGGGGGCGGAGATCACGGTCCTCAGCCAGACCCTGTCGAAACAGGACGATGGGCTGAAGCTCGGTGCAAGCCACTATTATGCAACCAGCGATCCCGAAACGTTCAAAACTCTTGCGGGAACCTTTGACGTCATCATCTGCACCGCGGGTGTGGCGATTGACTGGAATGCCTATCTCGGCCTGCTGAAGATCGACGGCACCATGGTTCTCGTTGGGGCACCGGAGCACCCGGTTCCCGTCAATGCCTTCTCGGTGATCGCCGGACGCAAGAGCCTCGCCGGATCAGGCATCGGCTCGATCAAGGAAACCCAGGAAATGCTGGATTTCTGCGGCGAGCACAACATCGTTGCCGAAATCGAGACCATCGATATCAAGGATATCAACGAAGCCTATGAGCGCGTGCTCAAGAGCGACGTGCGCTACCGCTTCGTCATCGATATGGCCACCCTGTAACCATCGGGTGGCTTGCCGGAGGGCGGTTGAAGCCAGCCACCCTCCGGGAAAAATGCGGTGCATCACTGTGCCGGTGTAAACACCGCACAGGGCACGGCAATACCGCGCAGCCGGTGCTCGCCGAGCGGGATCAGCGGCTGCGCCGTTTCCGCCGCGAAGGCGCCCGAAAGTAAAACAGTGTGGCCAAGCGGGCGGCACAAGCCCTCCAACCGGCTGACCAGATTGACGGCAGGGCCGATGGCCGTGAAATCCAGCCGGTCGGCCGTACCGATATTGCCCCACAGCATGTCGCCGAGATGCAGTGCCGTGCCGAACGACAGCGGCGGCCCCCCCCGCGCGGCGCGGTCGCGGTTGAGGTGGTCCATCCCGGCACGGGCAGCGGCGACCGCACGCAGCGCCGCGCCGCAGGCGCCGGCAGCATCACGCTCGCCAATCGGAAAAATCGCCAGAACGCCATCGCCGATGAATTTCAGCACCTCGCCGCCAAAGGCATGGACGGCACCGGCGATCCGGTCGAACCACGCGTCGAGTGCGGCGATCACGTCCTTCGCTCCTGTTGTCTCCGACAATTCGGTGAAGCCGCGAAGATCGGCGAACAGCAGGGCGGCCCGGATGGTCTCGCCCGGCTCGCGCCGCAAACGCCCGGCCAGGACCTGCGTCGCGCTGCGCCGGCCGAGATAGGTGGTCAGGAGTGCGGTCAGCGTCGAACGCGCGGCCAGCAATGCCAGCGGCGCAGCGGCAAAGCGGGCGGCCTGGCGTAGCAGGTCCGACTCCTCCCCGGTCAGCGGACGGTGCGCGGCCCAGCCAAGGATGGCACCGTTGGCGAAATCCTCCTGCACGGTATTCGTCCCGAGGCTGGCCAGCCAGTTGCCGGCAAGGTTGGCGTCCTGGGACTCGGCTGGACCGGCCAGGCCCAGCGCCTCGATCACCTGTCCCGTGTCGGCGCGCCACAGCCAGGTGCGCCGTCCAATGACCGGATGGGGTGCCGCCTGGGTGAGCGTGCCGCCGGCCAGCGGCAGGCCGTCGGCGATGAGCCGGGCCGCGAGCGCCGTCAGAAAGGCATCGCCATCCGGCATACCGGTCGCTTCGTCGACGAGAAAGGAAAGAGCGGACGGCAACTGCATGCCCGCCATCATGCAGCGATGCCGGGTCCCTGTCATCCGCTTTTGTTTCTTGCGCGAAATCCCGATTGGCTTACATTGCGCGATGCCGAAGTGAGAATGCGTCCTGTTGGGAGGAGATCGCCGATGACCGAGACGCTTCGCAATGAAATCGAGATTGCCGCCCCGCAGGCGACGGTCTTCGCCTTCCTCACCGATCCCGACAAGATCCTGCGCTGGATGGGGACGAAAGCGACAATCGAGCCGCATCCCGGCGGCATTTATCTCCTGAGCATCAACGACGCGCACACCGTTCGCGGTCAGTTCACCGAGGTGATTCCTGTCCACCGCCTCGCCTACAGTTTCGGCTGGGAAGGGCATGAAAACGTGCCGCCGGGGTCGAGCCTGGTCGAGATAGACCTCATCGAGAAGGAGGGAGGCACGCTGGTGCGCTTCACCCATAGCGGGCTGCCGAACGAGACGGAACGCGTCAACCACGAAAAGGGCTGGAACCACTATCTGCGCAGGCTGGTGGTGGCGGCAGCGGGCGGCGACCCGGGGCCGGACAAGCCGCTCAATTCCTGAGGTTCGCGGACAATTGCGATGGCACACATGCGGTGCGTGACCATGCAAGGGACATGCCCAAGGAAATCCCGTCACAATTGTAACTCCCATGCTTTCGGTATCCGGCCCTAAACTCAGGACCGGTAAGCAACATGTCGCGCCGCCAATGACGGACGACAGGCAACCGACAATCGAAGGAGAAGAATGATGACATCTCATATAACTGGAACGCGCGAGGAATGGCTGGCTGCGCGGATCGACCTGCTCAAGGATGAGAAGGATCTGACGCGGCGCAGCGACGCGCTGACACAGCGGCGCCAGGAACTGCCCTGGGTTCGCATCGACAAGGAATATCGGTTCGATACCGATGCGGGAAGCGCCTCGCTGGCGGATCTGTTCAAGGGCCGTTCGCAGCTTCTCGTCTACCACTTCATGTTCGGACCCGACTATACCGCCGGCTGCCCGTCCTGCTCGGCGATCGCCGACGGGTTCAACGGCGTCACCGTCCATCTGGAAAATCATGACGTCGCCTTCTCGGCGATATCGCGTGCACCGCTGGCGAAACTGCAGGGTTTCAAACAACGCATGGGCTGGAGTTTCCCTTGGGCTTCGTCGTTCAACACTGATTTCAATCAGGATTTCAGCGTCTTGTTCACGGAGGAGCAACAGCACAACGGCGGCATAGAATACAATTTCCGCCGGGAGGCACCGGCTCCCCAGCCGCCGGCGGGCAAGACCGTGCAGCAATGGAAGCTGCGCGGTGAAGAAGGGCCTGTCGATCTGATGGCGGCCATGACAGGCACCGATGCTGCCACCTTCACCCGTGACCGGCCGGGGCTAAGCGCTTTCGTGCTCGATAAGGGCGTCGTCTATCACACCTATTCCAGCTATGCGCGCGGCCTCGACGGCATCTGGGGCATGTATCAATGGCTGGATCGTGCGCCGTTCGGCCGGAATGAGAACGGTGTCTGGTGGCGCCATCACGATAAATACGGTCAGGGTTGAACGTCGATGTTCCGCCCGGACTCCGGCAGCGCGTCTGATCCCGGCATTGCCGGCTGGCTGCGTCTCGCCGCGGCACCGACATTCGCTGTTATGGCGCTCGTCACAGCCCTCTCCGGCGACGCCGGCATGATCTGCTCGGCGACGCAGAATGCATCGCCCTTCAGCGGCATGACCCTCATGTATGTGCTGATGAGCATTTTCCATGGGATGCCTTGGCTCAACCTGCTGGCACGGCTGAGACATGGTGCTGCCCGTCAAGTTTGATCCAGAGCGGGCAAACAACATTAATCCGGCGCGCGGTCTCGCGCGCCGGCCTCGAAAACGGGGGTGAATATCAGGTCAGCGGGATGGCGAGACTCGCCTTGACGCGGTCCATCACCACAACCGTACGGAAGCGTTTGACATTGTGGTTGGCAAAGAACAGCCGCCGGGTCAGGCCTTCATAGGCGGCCATGCTGGCCACGATGATCACAAGCATGAAATCGGCCTCACCGGTGACATAGTAGCATTGCTGCACCTCCGGCGCGGCGGCAAAGCTCTTTTTCGCCGCATCGATCAGATCGATGCGCTCGCTTTCCACCTCCACTTCGACAAGGATCGTGATCGGCTGCCCGAGCCTGGCGGGGTCGAGGACGGCAACATTGGCCTGAATGACGCCGCTTTCCTCCATGCGCTTGATCCGGCGCTGCACCGCCGGCGCGGAAAGGTTGACCGCTTCACCGATGACCCGTTGCGGCGTTGCATTGTCCTTCTGCAGGATGTCGAGGATCGCAAGATCGAAATGATCGAGCTCGGCTGGCGCGGTCAGCAGTGGTTTGGCCATGGAACACCTCCTTCATGCAACAAACTTGCGCAAGACACGCCAAATAAGAGCGCTTTTCTCGCCTCAAGCGCACTATAAATGCGCAAACGGCAGGAGTGAAAGAGCAATGTTGATCCTTAACCGGCATTCCACCCACAATGAGCCGCTCGACCCGCGGGACGCGGAGACCCTGGGTGTCGACGCGGCGGAGGAAGCGGAACGGTATCTGTCCCATCGGGACAATCACGCGCCGACGCCGCTGCATGCACTGCCCGCGCTGGCCGCCGGTCTCGGGATTGCCGCGCTCCACGTCAAGGATGAGGGCGCGCGCCTCGGTCTCGGCAGCTTCAAGGCGCTGGGCGGCTCCTATGCCGTAATCCGGCTCGTGCTCGAGGAAGCGGAGCGGCAATTGCGACGCGCCGTGGATATTGCGGAACTCCACACACCGCCCGTTCGCGCCATCGCCAGCGGCATGACCTTCGGCTGCGCGACCGATGGCAATCACGGCAAGTCCGTCGCGGCGGGGGCCCGGCTTGTGGGTGCGCAGTCGGCGATCTTCGTGCATGCCGGGGTGAGCGATGAACGGGTGGCGGCCATTGCCCGCTACGGTGCCGAGATGATCCGCGTCGACGGCACCTATGACGATTCCATCCGGGAGTCGGCGCGGGTATGCGCGGCCAATGGCTGGACGGTTGTGTCCGACACCTCCTGGCCGGGTTATGAACGCATTCCCGGGCTGGTGATGCAGGGCTACACGGCCATCATCCGCGAAGCCTTGCGTGCACTGCCGCAAACGCCAACCCACGTCTTCGTGCAGGCCGGTGTGGGCGGCGTTGCCGCGGCACTCGCAGCATATCTGTCGCTTGTTCTTGGAAAAAAACGTCCGGCCTTCATCGTGATCGAACCGGCCCGCGCCGCCTGCATTTTTGCCAGCGCGCAGGCGGGCGAGGTGGTCCAGATCGCCCACGGCGAAGCCACCGTCATGGCGATGCTCGAATGCTACGAGCCGTCACCCGTGGCCTGGCGTATCCTCTCGCGTGTCGCCGATGCGTTCATGACGGTTGAAGAGGAAGGGGCTGTCGCGGCGATGAACCGCCTGGCCCGGCCGCTGGGAAAGGACATGGCCGTCGTTGCGGGCGAAAGCGGCGGCGCCGGTTTGGCTGGCCTGCTCGCTGTTGCTGAAGATCATGAGTTGCGCAAAGCCATCCATCTTGATGCCGGTTCGCGCGTGTTCATTGTCAACACCGAGGGGGCGACGGACCCGGCGCGTTACACGCAGCTCGTGGGTTTGGCGCCGGAGATGGTTTTGCGCGGCAAGCTGATCGTGCGTGGTTCGACAGGCTCACCATGAGGGACGTGGATGGCTGCAAAGCTAATCGCAAACATTGCAGAATATGGCTCCTTGCAATCAACCCGGCCCCCTCATGGTGAGCTTGTCGAACCACGCGGGACGGGAATGCCAGCCATTCAGTAATCGCTGCAATTTAAGCTAGATATTACCCGGCATCAAAAGCCGATGGGGCGGCACACCAAGTGCTTTTGCCAAACGGTCGATCACCAGAACCGTCGGATTTCTGACGCCTCTTTCGACACCGCTGATATAAGTCCGGTGCAGCTCTGTCTCAAAGGCAAGCTGCTCCTGAGATAGGCCCATCTCTTCCCGGATTCTTCTCACATTTCTGCCAACGATCTGCCTTGAGTCCATGGCGGCATGTGGCCGTGCATGTAGCTTTTAAGTCTACACACTATGAGTAACAATAGGCGAAAAGTGCTGGTCAATGCGCTTGCGATATGTATACTATAAGTCACAACTGACGTTGAATTTTTGAGCCATCGATATGGATACCTACAATTTCTGGCAGGATTTTTTTGACACGTACCAATCGCTCTCCGATTGGCTGAAGGTGCTGTGGCTGATCGTTCCGCCCGCCTTCGTGCTGGGGCTGGTGGCGCTGACGCTGCGGTTCCGGCTCGCAAGCAGGCAGATGAACAGCGGTCTTGATGGCGAACTGGTCTATTCCATCCGTCGTGATGCGCAAAACCGGATCCATATCCTCAGTCACATGCCGCTTGGTGACAGCAATCCACCACTGCTCTTGGCTGACCCTGCGGGTCGTGACAAGGCGGAGCGCGGCAGGGATAACGGCCAGGAGCAGCATATTGCCTCAACTTCTTAAGGGTGGACTGGCTCTGGGCGTGATATGATCCTTCCATTGTCGCGTCCGAAAAGGTATGAGCCGCGTATGTCCAGTTCCATGTCATCACTCGAAAACGCTGCAAAATACCTCTCGCCCGAAGACAAGGCGCAGTTCGTCAAGATCAAGCGCGAGATGGAAAAAGCCGGCGCTTCCAGGAAAAGCATCGAAGAGCGTTTGAACGCCTTCATCTGGGATGTGATCGAGTCCGATGATGACGAGGAAGAGGAAGAATAGGCATCCCTCTTTCAAGGCTTCGCGCCGCCGGATTTGATGAAATCCACGAATGCGCGCAGCGGAGCCGGCATGAGCCTGCGGCTCGGATAGTAGAGGAAGGGGCCTGAAAAACTCTGCCACCATTCGGCGAGGACGGGCCGGAAAGCGCCGCTTTCGAGGCCTTCCGTCAAAAATTCCTCGAATGTACTGATGATGCCGAGATCTGCCAGCGCCGCACCGAGTTCCAGATCCATGGTGGAGGCGATCAACGGCCCCGTCGGGTTGACCTTCACCAGTTCCCCATTCCGCTCGAACTCCCACGGCGCCATGGCGCCGCTGGCAAAGCGGTGGCGTATGCAGGCATGCTGCAGCAGGTCCTTCGGGTGCTGCGGTTCGCCGTGCTTTTCCAGATAGGCCGGTGTTGCAACGCAGATGAAACGCTGGGTGCGCGGGCCAATGGGCACGGCGATCATGTCCTGCTCGATGCTTTCATCATAGCGGATACCTGCGTCGAAACCGGCTGCCAGCACGTCGATGAAGGTGTCGTTGGTGGTTACTTCCAGCCTGATCCCCGGATGTGCCGCGAGGAACCGGTTGACAATCGGCGGCAGGATGCAGTGGGCGACGATGGTGGGAACATTCAGCTTCAGCGTTCCCGTCGGGCTATCGCGAAAACTGTTGAGCGCATCGAGCGCGCCGGTGATCTCGCCGAGTGCCGGCGTCAGCCGTTCGAGCAGGCGTATGCCTGCCTCCGTGGGCGTAACGCTGCGGGTGGTGCGGTTGAGCAGGCGCACGCCGACACGCTCTTCGAGCCGGCGGATGGCATCGCTGAGCGACGAGGCCGAGACACCGCGCAGCTTGGCGGCGCCGCGGAAGCTGCGGGCTCGCGCCACGGACACAAGCGCATCGAGATCGCTGAGATTGGGATCGTTCATTGTTCGGTTTTCCGTACAGCCCGTACATAGTAGGATAGATTATCGCACAAATGCCCTTGGTTTATAAAGAGCCAACCTGCCGCAGGAAGTGCGGCGGCAAAAGGAGTTCGACAAGATGCAAATTCGTCCATTGGGTGCAACCGGTCCGCAGGTCTCGGCATTGGGTCTGGGCTGCATGGGCATGTCCGGCATATACGGTCCCGCTGACCGTGCCGAGAGTATTGCGACCATTCACGCGGCGCTGGAAGCGGGCATCAACCTGCTCGATACCGGCGATTTCTACGGCATGGGCCATAATGAGCTGCTGATCAGCGAAGCGCTCAAGGGCACAAAGCGCGATCAGGCGATCCTCAGCGTCAAGTTCGGTGCGCAGCGTGACCCTGCTGGCGGCTGGATCGGCTTTGACGGACGGCCCGCGGCGGTGAAAACCTCGCTCGCCTATTCCCTGCAAAGGCTGGGTGTCGACTATATCGACGTCTATCGCCCGGCGCGCCTTGATCCGAATGTGCCGATCGAGGAGACGGTCGGTGCCATCGCAGAGATGGTGAAGGCCGGGTTTGTCCGGCATATCGGCCTGTCGGAGGTTGGACCCGAAACCATCCGCCGTGCTGCCGCCGTCCATCCGATTGTCGATCTGCAGATCGAGTATTCGCTGATTTCGCGCGGTATCGAGGACCGTATTCTCGCCACCTGCCGGGAACTGGGCATCGGCATCACCGCCTATGGCGTGCTGTCACGTGGCCTGATCAGCGGCCATTGGCGCAAGGATGCGGCTGGTCCTGCCGATTTCCGTACCCACAGCCCGCGCTTTCAGGGTGAGAATGTCGACAAGAACCTGCGTCTGGTCGATGCGCTGCAGGGCATTGCCGAAGCCAGGGGTGTCACCGTGGCGCAGATTGCCATTGCCTGGGTCGCCGCGCAGGGCGATGACATCATTCCCGTTGTTGGCGCCCGCCGCCGGGATCGCCTGAGCGAAGCACTGGGCGCGCTGGATCTGACCTTGTCCGGGGATGATCTGGAGCGCATCGAGCAGGCTGTGCCGAAAGGCGCTGCTGCCGGAGAGCGCTATGCCGCCGCCCAGATGGCGCATCTCGACAGCGAAGCGGGCAGCCACTGATCGGCCTTCGCCGATTGGTCCTGCAAAAATCTAATGGATGGCCGTGTGCACCCGGCCATCGTCCGGCGGGGCAAATGCGGTGGCGATGCGTGCGCCGATATAGTTCTCGATGTTTTCCACGTGGCTGATCTGCTTGCGGAAATCCGTCAATCGCGCGCCTTCAAGATCGGTTCCGGCAGGCAGCGGTGTTGCGGTCGGGTCGTAATATTTATCGCCGATGCGCAGTTCGTAGTAGAGATGCGGGCCCGTGGAGAGGCCGGTCGAGCCGATATAGGCAATCACCTGCCCCTGGCTGACACGCTGGCCGACTTTCAGCGATGGCGGCGTTCGCGAAATATGCGAATAGGTGGTGAAGAACCCGCCATCATGCTTGATGCGGACATATTTGCCGTAGCCGGATTCCGATGAGATCAGCACCACCTCGCCATCGCCCGCCGCGAGAATGGGCGAGCCGAAGGGCGCAGCGTAGTCGACACCGTTGTGGTGCTTGCGCACTTTCAGGATCGGGTGCGTGCGCCAGGCAAAACCATCGCCGAGCCGCCCGTTCGGAACCGGGTTTTTCATCAGGGTCTTGGAGGCCGACTGGCCGTCCTCGTCGAAGAATTCCGCCTTGTTGCCGGGCGCTGCGCGGAAATGGTAAAACCGCTTGGTCTTGTCCTTCGTGTTGAAGGTCACGGCAACAGGCTCGGATTCGCCCTGTTCATTGGTGCGGAACACCAGTTCGACGGATTGGTCGAGCAGAGCCGCATCGGTCAGCTTGATGCCGTTTTCCTTGGCAAGCTGCAGGATTTGTCCCGCCATGTGGGCCGGAACATTCAGCTTTTCCAGCTGCTGCATGGCGGCGGGAAATTCCTTTTCGGCCGCCTGCGCCCGGTCGTCCCTGCGCGTATCGGGGCTGGTCACATCGGCGCTTGCCATGTGGGCATCATGGGCGAGGCGTTCGAACTGCCGCGGGTTGCTGACGCGCCGCAGGATGCCGCCATCGTCGCGCGCCAGATCGGATGGCGGGCTGTCGTGCCGGAAAAGCCGCGCCATCAGCAGCCGCTCAGGCGCATCCTTGCGCGGCGCCTTTTCCAGGAGAAGCTCGATCCGCTCCGGCGACGCGCTGCTGCTGGCCGTCAGTGCCGTCTGCAGCGCCGCCCGGTCCTCGTTGGTCATGTTGGCTGCGGCCAGGAGACCGCCGATGTCTCCGCCCTGGGTGGGCAGGGCAACCACCTGCTCGACAGCGGGAGCCGGCTGCACCTTGGCCGTGCTGACATTGATCGGCGTTCCGCGCACGAGAATGCGTTCTTCGCCCAAGCTCGCCAATGCCACGGGCATGCCCGTGGTTTTGGTCTTCGTGGATTTCTCCGTCAAAATGGACTGGAACGGATCGGTGCTGGCGGGCGGAAACCGCTGGGCGAGTGCGGCGGCGTGGCCCGCGCCGGGCCGCGCCCGCGTTTGCTTGTTCGCGCCGAGCTTGACCTGATGATAGGCGAATTTTTCCGTCGAACCGTCCGCCTGGCTTTCCAGCACCTTGGCCACCGGTACCGCCTGCACGATGGCGGGCGGGGGGAGGCGGTCGCCCTTCGGCGCGGCTGCCGGCCGCGTGCGCAGCGGTGCGGCAATGGCGGCGATGGCCACGGGCGGGCGCCGGTTCATGACGGTGAGGACGCCTGCAAACATGGCGGCAGAGGCAATCACCGCGACCAGAATGGCCGAGAGGAAGCGCGCATGGGTGAAAAGCGAAAAGCGGACAATGCGCGATATCTGGCGGATGGCGCCAAAATTATCGTCGATTGCCTGTTCGATTCTGCTTTTTGCGTTTGATCGCGTCATCAGGTCCCGTACGTCACGCTTCCATTGCGCGCGAGGCTATTGTCTAACATGGCAATATCGAGGCACGCGGAACTTTATCCCCAACAAACCGCACTGCGCCCCCTTATAAGGGCTGATTTGGCGATTGGCGAGCAATCATTTGCCGATGAATTGTCTGTTCAAAGCTCCTGACATCAGGATGTCAGGAGCCCTGATGTAGGCTGAAACAGCACCGCGGGAAATTGGACTTTCGATGAACGAGCCTTGCAATACGGCCGGAATGCCTGAATTTGAAGTTAGCGATCTTCTCGATACGGATGTCGTGTCGCTGAAGAATGTCCGCTGCCACGGCCATTGCCGGCATCGCAGCGCCGAGGAATGCACATCCGCCACCCACCTCGTTTTCCCCTATCGCGGGGTCTATGTCAGGCATGTCGGCAGCGGGCAGGCGGTGGCCGATGCCAACCACGTGCTGTTCTTCAATGCGGGCGAGGGCTATCAGGTCAGCCACCCCGTCCGCGGCGGTGACTCGAGCCTGTCCATGGCGCTGCCCGAAACGGTTTTGCAGGAGCTGGCGCCGCCGTCCCTGCTGAAAAAGGGCGGTATGTTCGGGTTTCGCGGCCAGCACCAGCGCATCGACCCGCGGGCGCAAGCGCTGGTGGCACTCCTCCGGCACCATCTGGAAAACGCCAGCATCGAGCCGCTGGAAGCCGAAAGCCTGTTGCTGACGCTGGTGTGCCGCAGTCTTGGTCCGCGCACCTCACACGTGCCACGCGCCAGCTTTGCCCGCAGCCGTCTGGCCGACAGGGTCAAGCTGCTGCTGGCGGGCGATCTCTCCCGCCGCTGGACCCTGGCTGACATTGCCCGGGAGATCGGCGGCTCACCCGTCTATCTCACCCAGGTGTTCCAGCAGGTCGAAGGCATGCCGCTCTACCGCTATCACCTGCGCCTGCGCCTTGCCCGCGCCCTCGATCTGCTGCCGCGCTCGGATGATCTGACGGCGCTGGCGCTCGATCTCGGCTTTTCCAGCCACAGCCATTTCACCGCGGCGTTCAAACAGGCCTATGGCCGTTCGCCCAGCGCCTTTGTCCAGTCGGCGCACCCCGGAAACAGCTAAAGATCTCGATAGCAGCGAAACGCTCGCGATGGTCTCCTGCACCTGCCCGATAGGCGGGGAAAAGGAGGTGAGATCATGAGCCAGAAAACCTGTGCCGTCTGCGATGACGCGCTGGATGCGACCATCATCGAAGTCAAGATCGGCGACCAGACCGTGGAAGTCTGCTGCGAGGAATGCGCCGGCAAGCTGCGGGAAGCCGCCCCGAGGAAGCCGTCATGACCGTGCAGCAGTTTCAGGCTGCCCGCAAGCACGTGGATACGCCGTCCGGGCGTATCCATTATGCCGAGGCGGGTACGGGCCCTGTTGCGCTTTTCGTCCATGGCATTCTCGTCAACAGCCATCTCTGGCGGCATCAGCTGGCGGGCCTGTCGGATATCCGCCGCTGCATTGCCATCGACACGCTCGCCCACGGTGCGACGGAGGCGTCCGCGACGCAGGACCTGTCCACCGCCGCGCAGGCGGCAATGCTGGCGGAGTTTCTCGATGCGCTTGGCATCGATGCGGTCGATCTCGTCGGCAATGACGGCGGCGGCGCGGTGTGCCAGATCTTTGCCGTCAACCATCCAGGCCGTGTCCGCAGCCTTACCCTGACGGACTGCGACACCCATGACAACTGGCCGCCGCAGGCGTTCCAGGGCTTCGTCGACCTGTGCGCGTCAGGCGGCCTGCGCGATACGCTGGCGGCGATGCTGGACAACAAGGACATCTTCCGTTCGCCCGGCGCGCTCGGCCCCTGCTACGAGGACACGGCAAGCGTCAGCGACGCGACGATCGACATCTATCTCAAGCCCTATTTCTCCGCGCCGGATCGCATCCGCGGGCTCGAGCGTTTCGTTGCCGCCTTTGACAACAGCCAGACCGTCGCCATCGAGCCGAAACTGCGCATGCTGGATGTGCCGACCCTGATCGTCTGGGCGACCGATGACGTCTATTTCGACCGGAAGTGGGCCCATTGGCTGGCCGGGCGCATACCCGGCACGCGCCGCGTCGTCGAGTTCGAGGGCGCCCGGCTGTTCTTCCCCGAGGAGCGGCCGGAAGCATTCAACCGTGAATTGCGCGCGCATTGGTCCTGACCGGCGCTCGCGGTTTGCGTGGCAACGGGATCTCCCCCTTTCCGGGGGGGAGACAACGGCCGCACCAACCGGGAAACCAGAATGATGGAGGCTGAAATGGCCGATTTGATTTCACATGTCATCACCGGGATGAAGCGCCTGTCCAGCCCTCTTGCGCGGCGCTGGCGCAAGGCCCGTACGCACCGGCATATCAACGAGCTTCCCGACCATATTCTTGACGATATCGGCTGGCCGGAGGCTTATATGGATCGGCGGGTCAAGGATGACGCTCCCCCAAGGGCGAAGATTATCTCAAGCAAGCAGTGTCGGAATCCCGCATAGCCAATCGTCTTCAGGACGCAGAAGCGATGGAGAACCGCCATGACGATAACCATTACCGCCTTTGAACGCTCACCCGACAAGGGCCAGGGCCTGGCGCGCGACATGCGCGTGCGCTGGGCGCTGGAAGAAGTCGGCCAGCCCTACACTACCAGACTTGTTTCATTCAGGGCGATGAAGGAGCCCGCGCATCTGGCGCTGCAGCCGTTCGGACAGATTCCGACCTATGAGGAAGACGGGCTCGCTTTGTTCGAATCCGGGGCCATCGTCTTGCATATCGCAGGGCGCAATCCCGGCCTCCTGCCGGATAATGCCAATGCGCGGGCGCGTGCCATCGCATGGATGTTTGCCGCTGTCGCCACGGTGGAACCGCCGATCCTCGAGCGTCAGGTCGCCCTGTTTGCGGAGGGGGACAGGAGCTGGCGCGCAGAGCGCATGCCTCTCGTCGACAACCGCATCCGGGACCGGCTCGGCGAAGTTTCCACCCGGCTTGATGATGCCGAGTGGCTCGACGGCGCGTTCAGCGCCGGGGACCTGATGATGGTGCACGTGCTCATCCGGCTGCGGGCGTCGGGGATACTGGCGGAATATCCGAGCCTTGCCGCCTATGTCGCGCGCGGCGAAGCGCGCCCCGCCTACCAGCGCGCCTTCGCTGCCCAACGGGCGGTGTTCACCGCCGCGCCGGATCGCGATTAGGGCGCGATAACGCCTAGGCAACTGCCTTGCGGTAGGCCGTGACGGCAAGCCAGATTGCGGAAAGCAGGAAGTAGAATGCGCCGAATGCCGCATAGGGAGCAATGTCCAGTATTGTCGGCGCAACAGTGCCGATGGATCGGCTGATCATGAAACCGCCGGCAAGGGCGGATTGCGCGCCGCTCAGGATCATCGGCCATTGCGCGCCGCAATGACGCCAGCGTTTTATTCCCGTGTTCAGCTGCAGCAGACCTGAAAAGATCGCCCAGACGCCAAACACCGCCAGCACGGCATACATGCTGCTGCTCGACGCTGCGATGACGGCAATCGTCGTTATCGTGCTGACCGCGACATTCAATGCTTGGGACGGGTTGGCTTTCAGGCCGCCATTGACACGGGCATCAACCAGATTGGCGAGGGCGTCCCATGCCGGGTAGATGACGAGCAGAACCACGGCGAGAGCGGGTTGCGCACTGAAGAGAATGGCGGCGGCAACCCATGCGACGGAGAAGATGGCGCGCGCAAAATAATAGGTTCGCAGCCAGCTGGACGGGGTTGAAGATTGGCTTTGCATTGGCAGATTCCTTGTTGTTGTCTACCTACCAGTAGGAAGGCTGCGCCTGTGAGTCAACCCGGTGCTCGAACACCTCATTGTGAAAAGCGGGAGCGATGCACAATCTTGACATCCAGCCTACCAGAAGGTAGGCAGCGCTATGAAATCAATGGCTTCGACTTCAGAAAAGATTCTTGATATCGCGCAGTCTCTCATCGTCGCGGGAGGCTATAACGGGTTCAGCTATGCCGATATCTCGGCTGCGATCGGCATCCGGAAGGCGAGCATCCACCATCACTTTCCGACGAAGGCGGAACTGGTCGCGGTGCTGGTGGACCGTTACAGGCAGCAGGCCGAAACCGGTTTGCAAGCGCTCCGCGCGCAGGTCGCAAGCCCTGCCGAACAGTTGCAGTTCTACCTGAATTACTGGGACACATGCATTCGCGATGCCTCGCAGCCCTTCTGCGTCTGCGCGATGCTGGCTGGCGAGATGCCGATGCTGCCCGATGAGGTCGCATCACGCGTCCGCGCGCATTTCCAAAGTCTCGCGGCATGGCTTGCGTCGGTGCTGAGCGCCGGAGCGCAGCAGGACCTGTTCCGGTTGAACGGGCGGCCCGAGGAGGAGGCCCAGATGCTGATGGCCTCGGTTCACGGGGCCATGCTCTCCGCGCGGGCTTTTGGTGACCCCGGATTGTTCATTGCCATCATCAGCACGCAGGTCGCCAAGCTGACGAAATAACCAGCGCAGATGGCCTCCGAGGCGGCTTGCTTGGCCGCCAATGCCAGCATTGGCGCTGCCTTGTGTGCTGGCAGGTGGCTATGCGGGGGCGAGAGTTATGTCCTGCAAGGCTAGAATTCTGTTGTTTTTGATTGATTGGTAAGCAGCGCCGCCGCCGTGGTTCCAAGAACTTCCGCGATCTTGGCGACAATCGTAATGGTTGGATTTCGCGTTTCCCGCTCAATGCCCGAGATATAGGTGCGGTCAATATTTGCTTGAGCCGCGAGCTCTTCCTGAGAAAGATGCAGCTGCTGTCTGCCAAGCCTGACATTGCGCGCCAGAATTCCGCGAACGTTTTCCATTCTGCGGATTGATCATGCTGTAGACAATAGTCCAACGGATTATAGTCCACAAAAGTGCTTCCACTTTTAGTTTGTTGACGATAATCTACATATCGTCATGTGTCCGAGGATGGCAAATGTTGGATATGGTTTTCCAAGGTATAGCTCTGTTTCTGCTGATCTTCTGCGGCAGTCAGGTTGTGATTTTCATTGGCCTCATCCTATGGGTCGTTTGGATAGACGCTATTAAGCCGAGAATGATCCCGAAAGCTGAGATCGACAGCATGGCAGGTGACATTATTGCCAGCTACGCCGACCCGGAACATGAGGCTTTCGCCCGACATGAGCGCGTGTGGTATCGCAGCGATGGTGCGGAGCAGACTTACTGGTGGCGTGTGCGGAAAGTAGTTAGGAAGCGTCTGGCGCAGTCTTGAAGTCGCCATTCGAAAAACGAGCCATATCCCCAGGTCGAATTACCGGCGCGCGCAACTATATCAATGGGGAACTGGTGCCGCTTCCCGGAATCGAACCGAGGACCCCATCATTACGAATTATATTCCGCAACCGTTTCAGACGGTTGGATCGCGTGGCACAGAGCGGTGTGGAATAGGATAACATATTGATATAGCATGGGTTTTCATCGCGGGCCTATAGCACGCCGTATCACCCTGATGCTTGCCTTGGCACACTGCAACCCTACTAACGCCCTACCAGCTCGACAAGACACGCCACCTGAGTGGCCAACGGCCCACGCGGACCTCCCCCCATCAACGGGTTTCACCAGACGGGCCGGGGGATGGAGCCTGTGGCTTGAGGGATGTCGCCGGCAGTGGCATTCGTCGATGCAGTACTTCGTAGCGGGACGTTCGTTTAAGTAAGCATCCATCACGCATCCACAAGAAACTTGACCCCCTTCTGGTAAAGTTCGCCAGTACTCGCGAGTTTCGATTATTGTAATTCGGAGAAACGTGTGGCGAATGGAGAATACTATGGAATTTCCACTGGGTGATACGGTTCAGTTGAACCAAATCATGCACTCTTGTGACCCCTTATGTGGCACGCTCGTGCGTGGGGCAGTGCGAGCGACGATATCTTCGTCGGGATCCAATCTTGGAACGAGAAAGGAACCCTTAAAGTTCGATTAGCTCACTTAGGGACGATTCCGGATTATGATTGGGGAACAGTCGCCGTGAAAGCTCACCTTGCCTGATGCAGCGGCATAAGTAATATCTCACTGGGAAGTACATAATTGCGCCGTAGGCTCAAAACTATTCTAAAGAGGGGTAAAATCAGGCATGAATGAGGAAATATGTAATTCAATCCTCGTGTTAGTATCTATTTACTCATTGAATTGCGCTTCACCTGTTGCTCGGCCGCCAGCTTCTGTCTCGCCCGCTCTTGTCGCACAAGGCGGCGTTCCGCGCGCCTTAGCGCGAGTCCAGCAGCGTCTCTTATATGAATCAGGCAGTTGAGTTCAGCTATCCGATCGAAATTGGATGAGATGCCAATACACAGGCTGGTAATAAGCAGCAAGGTTTGGGCCATACGGTCGCCTGGCTCGGCAAGACCAGCATTGCTTTTGCCAGCCAGAATGACATCCTGAATGCCGATTGAACTCAAATTGAAGAATAGGCTGCGTGCTCCCGCATGAACATTGAATGATGCCAGTTTGTAGTAACTGTTCATACCACTACTGCCAGCCGCAACCTGAACTTCTTTGAACGTTGGCTTTTTATGATTCAGATGTTTGGCTGCCCATCCATAGGGGTGGGTAAACGCTGGACCAAAGCGGTCCATGACTGTTTGGTATCGGCGCTCGATGGCTGCCCGCTGCCGCTTTTTTATCGGGGTGTTGCCAAGCAGTAGTTGGGTTGCATCGTATTCGTCGGCTTGACGCTTTACCTCGACGGCGTCGTGAAGGATATAGCGTTCGGCAAGGTCCTCATCGCCGTTTGTGATCATGGCAGCAACCACGGAAAGTTCATGCAACGTACGCCACCGTGCCATGGCGCCATCAGCAAAACCGTTCTCCATCAGGCAAATAATTTCATCTGAAACTTGACAGGCCCGTGCATGCAGCCGCACAGATACCCAACGGCGAAAAGTGTACTTGTTGGACTTAGACTTATTGTAACGCGTCAGCGCTTCCTGACCAGCTTCGCGGCAACATGTGAGCAGCATGCGCAGGTAACCAAGACCCTCACCCCAACGTTCTTGCATCCGATCCCGAAATCCCTCAGCATCACTGTGTTGGGCGATACCTTCGATTGTCCAACGCTCGCACAGCGCCCGAAACATTAGTTTGGCAGCTTGAGCTGTGGCGTTTTGTACGGCTTCTGGGACGATCTCCAGTGCTTTGGTAATGGCTGCATCTAACTCTCGGCCATCCTCCTCAGTAAAGACTAGTCTTAGTTCTTTTAGTTCACCCTCTGTCCCGTCTTGCCAGAAGAAAACACTGCGTTGTCCCGAAAGGAGATGATCTGTAAAGGCATCGACGGCCTCAAGCGGCATCTCGGTGCCAGTCTCTGTTAGCTTACGAATAACAAATTTGCGCAAAAGGGTCTTCGGCAATTTAGCAAAGGACTGAAGTATCGTTCTTTTGAGAGCGGTCATGTATTGTTTCCAAAGAAATGAGATAAACTTACCACATATTTTTCATTTGCGTGCCATGCGGTCAATAAAGGGTAGGATGGCGTCCGAAACTATTAATCATGAATATTATTTGACTAAAAACTATTGCATAACACTACTGGTATTAAATGAATAATCTGTCGCCACTGTTAATTCATGGATTTGTATATATGTAACCATTAAAAGTATGGAAGTTAAAATCTCATGCCAGTTGTTAACACGTTCCAGGAGGCTATTGATGCAACCAGTAACAAGGACAGGTCATTATTGATTGGAAACGGTTTTTCAAGTCAATACTTTACCTACCGGACGCTCCTTGAGAAAACAGACTTGGATGAGGATGAACCATTGCGGCGGCTCTTCGACTCGTTCGGCACGGTTGACTTCGAGGCCGTGATTAGGGCGCTTGAAGAAGCAGCACAGGTTGAAGATGCTTACGAAAATGAGGCTCAAGCCAACCAATTTCGCTCCGATGCCGACAGGCTGCGGGAACAACTTGTCGGCGCTATCCGCACGATTCATCCTGCACATCGCGAGGATATAGAGCCTCACTTCGAAAGCAGTCGCGCGTTTCTAAAAAACTTCGCAACATACTTCACGCTGAATTACGATCTATTGCTTTATTGGATTCAACTCGACACGAAGGGTTATACGGACGGATTCGGGCTTGGCATCGAAGCCGGTGGTTTCAGAGGACCATTTAAGCCGGGGGCTTACTGCAATACTTACAATCTTCATGGTGGATTACATTTATTTCTCGATGAGATCGGCGATGTTCAAAAAAGGCTCATGGGGCATACCGGCATTATCGACGCTATTGCGCAATCAATTACGCAGCAGAAGCGCTTGCCACTGTATGTTGCAGAAGGTACTTGGCAGGCGAAATTAAAAAAAATAAACTCGATAGCATATCTCAGACATTGCTTAGACAAGCTAAGAGCCAGCGGTGGAAATGTGTTCATCTGCGGTCACTCTGCAGCTGAAAATGACAGCCACATTTACACGTCACTTTTCAGCTCAAATATCGAGCACCTCTATTTCGGCGTTTATAAACCAAGCGAAGACCGCCTCAAAGGGATTGATTCTGAGCTAGCAAAGTATCAAAAACTGGGCGCTAAAGGAATCCCTTATAGTTTTTACGACGCAGAGAGCGCAAACGTTTGGGGAGCATAGCAACGCAGTCCTGCTGCTGGTTAGAAGGACAGAGATGGAGTTCATAATAAGCGGGTAGACACCGGCCTATCCTCACCCAACCAAACCGCAGTTTAGACTGGCGTAAACAAACGACGATCCTGAAGAGAACGGTGGCTTCGCCCGGCATCTAATGAACAGGGGCCGTGGGCCCCTGTTCATTTGTGTTCTGACTACGCTGCTAGGGGAAGGGCAAGCATACATGGCGCGTTGGTGCTGGCAAGAAGAAGCGGTGTGCCGCCTATGCCGCGAGGCGCAAGACGGCTGCTAGACCAAAACCTGTCATATGAGGGCCCATGGTGGTCTGCCTCGTGACGAAAAGCGGGTGGCAAGGGGCAAGCCCCTTCGTTGAGAACCAACGAAGATGGGCTGAAGGCGCTTATGCGTGCGGGGCAGAGCCCTAGGCTTCGGCAGCTTCATCAGCACCTTTTGCCTCCGCTTCTCTGGCATCGAGCCGCTGGATGAGGCCAAGCCGCATTGCCCGACGATTGTTGATAGGGCTTTCTTCCGCAATCTGCCGCAGGGCCAAACCCGCCTTATCCATAAGGGCGTGGAGGCGTGGATCCAGCCCACTTGTGCGGAGGTACTGGCGCAGGCCGGAGATGATGTCGGAGAGTTGCGACCCTTCATATGCCTTCAAGATACGGACGTACTCACTCACCGGCAATTTGGCAGCAACGTCGTACAGTTCTTCCTCGTAGCCACGCTTACTAAGCGCCATAAGCACCTCGTCAGGATTGAGTTTAGGCGCCTGTTCCGCCTCGGCCGCTGCAATTTTTTCTTTTACTGGTGGTGACAGTTCATCACCGAACCGTTCAAGGCGGTCGACGTCGAAGGCATCAGGTTTGGCTTTGTTGACCTCGATGTAGTGGTCTACCAGTTGATCAGAGCGATCGTCTCCCAATTCGCGGAATAGCCGCTCGAAGACATACAAATCGCTGAGCGTCATAAAATCGATGTTGCGTATGTAGCATTCGAAGAACTTATCGAGAATGCCTTGCGCCGGTTTCGTAAAAGAATAATGGACGTCATCCCAGATGGCCCGCACCTCCTGTTCGACCTTGTCCCTCTCGTCGGCACGATGCAGCTCGGCGGCATGCTTGTCGATTGCAGCGCTGTCGAAATAGCCGTTCTCAATCCCCTTCAGCAGCACCAAATCGAAGTCACTGGTGTTGGTGTACCGGTATTTGAGCAGGAGGTCGCGCCATTTAACATCAAGCGGCTCATCACCCTGCTTCGGGGAATAAGTGTGCACTCGCTTCAAATATTCGAGCGGCGGCGCCATTTTGGGCTGGAAATAGCTCCATCCAAACAGCGTGATGACACCAGCAGCGTTGGTGGTGACTAGCTCGGAATATTTGGCGAGGAGAGGCGCTACATCCTTCACCAGTTCGAGGATTTTGCGAATGACACGGACATTGCTGATATTGAGTGCAATTGCGTTGTCGCGCACCATGACCGAAAGCTGGTCCATCTCCGGCACGGCGATGCCGGCGATTTCTGTGCCTGTAGGCTCGAAGCGTAAGTAGATATCGACCACCTTCTCAAGATAGGATGTGAAATCGGGCTTGTCCTCCAGCTCCTCGTCATTGAGCAGCAACACCACCTTACAATTGCGGTCGTCTCGCAGCTGGGAGATGTAGCCAAGCACGTCCACGCTCCGCAGGTCGTCACCTTTCCGCTCAAGGTCATCAATGAGGATAAGCTGATCACGGGCGAATAGCGCGGCAACTTCGATTGCAGCCGTGAGCGCGTCATCGTGGACGAAGCTGGCCTTGTTGATTGCCCATTTCCCCCACGTCTTCACGCTCACCATGATGCTCTCGACGTTTTCCGCGTCGAACGGCTTTCCAATTTGTTTGATATCGATTGTAGATTGGAAAATTTCCCGCTTCAGTTCCTTGATAGAATTGAGGCCGAACAGGGATGCTTTGGCATATTTCTTCGCCTTGACCTTATCGGCGGCCACAGCCTTCTTCAGCACATCTTCCCACGTCCATGTCTTGCCGGTTCCCCATGCGCCACGAATGCATAGGACTTGCGGCTTTGGGTATTCTATAAAGCGTTCGATGGCGAGGCGGACATTAGTGACGGACATAGGCGGGCTCCGAGTGCTGGGACGCTCATGTTCTACCATGGGTGTTGCCAAGTGCGAGGGGCTGCGTCATCGTTATCTCGTGAAGAGTTAGAAGACGAAGCAGAACAACAAGGGTGCTGGTGAGCGTCCAACTACTTTATAAACCATGCTGGCCCCGGCCATACCTGGGCGCAAGAAGGCTGTTTACGAGGTGGGTGGTGGCCACGCTGTCTACTTTCCAAGCCACAAGCTGTTGCCGCTCTCATCGAACAGGCAGCCTCAGCCACATAATCTTGATCTGGTTCAAAAGGATTCTTCTAAACGGGTGATTGGATGTGTCGTGAATAGTCTTTTCTGAACCCGGCAAGGCGACCGGTGGATTCAGCTCCGATTTCTGCTGGAGGTATTATCGCTGAGGCTAGCGTGACGTGGATAAATTCTGCGAAAATTACTGAGGTTACGGTTTTCTAGAAGACAGGTCGCGCCAATCTCGACGGCAGAGGTCAACGTACGGACCTCCCCATCAACGGGTTTCAGCGGATGGGCTGGGGGAGTGAGCCTGCGGATGGAGGGATGGTGCAGATTTCTGAATGTTCCTAAAATGGCTTTGTTTATGGCTCATCAGAATTGCGCTCGCGAAGGGAGGTGCTGACGCCAGCATCATCCTCAAGGCTGATCTTTCTCACTCTTCTTCAAGTCATCTGCGATTCGCTTCAATTCATCCAGCTCATCAACCTGGGCATCCGCCAATCGCTCAGCTTTTTTTCTGTTCTCATCAAAGCTCTCGTAACGTTCCTCAACGATCTGTGCGGCTTGTTTGTGGGAAACAGAGCCTGCGTTTTTTAGAACATTTAGCTCATTGGATAGCAGAAAATTATCGAGCACACCTTCCCATTCTGCCAATTGCATGCTCTGCCGACGTCTCGCCCGTAAATCGGCAGTATCGAGGAACATTGTAACAATGAGGTTGAGCTCGGAAATTTCCGGCTGAGCGAGATAGTTCTTAGCAGTGGTGACATCGCTTTTGCGCACCCGGGACCCCTTCCAGGAAGTAAGGCCCATATTCTGAGTAGTAGGGTCTGCACGCACAATAATGAGTTCGGCGGCAGTATGACCAGTCACGGCATGCAACATCTTGTTCTGGATGGTGGCATAGAAGCTATTCACAACCTTCGATCCAGAATCATAATCTTCGCTGAGTGCCAGAATATCACGGACTTTCTGATACAACCGCGCTTCGGATGCCCGAATATCCCGGATGCGCTCAAGCAGCTCGTCGAAATAGTCATAGGTTGGCTGTTTCAGGCGGGCATCGTCCATCACGAAGCCCTTGATAAGATATTCGCTTAATGCCGTCGTTGCCCAACGGCGAAACTGCACTCCACGAGGTGAGCGCACGCGGTATCCAATGGCCAAGATCATTTTGAGATTATAGTGGTCGACCTGATAGATTTTGCCGTCAGCGGCAGTTGTTGCAATATTTGCAACAACTGAATCCTCAACCAATTCGCGATCTTCAAAAACATTGGCGATATGCCGGGAAATGACGGATTTGTCCCGCTCGAACAGGTCGGCAATCCGATTCAACGAAAGCCATACTGTGCCGCCCCGCGCGAGCAATTCGATCCGGTCGCGACCGTCTTCGGTGGTGTAGAGAATTAAATTCCCATCAGACATCGGCAGCAAGCTCTTTCAGATAGGTATCATTCGTTATCATCGGTGATCGGCGCGGACTCTTCGACCTCTTCACGAGTGAATTTCTCCGCAAAGAATGCTTCGTCAATTTCGTAAATTTCGACCGGCCTACGCTTTACACCTACTTCATGTTTAATGCAGAGGTCCAGAAGTCGTTTGCCGTCGATCAACGTGATGGGAGCGGCGCCGATAAAGAGCGCACCTTCTTGGGCGCCCTTTGCAAAGCTGCCAAGGCTGATGATCGTACCTCGGATGGCTTTGAAATAGGGAAGTGCTCCACGAAGCTCATCAACCTTGGGACGGGTTATGGTGTTTTCTGTTCGCTTCACTTGAACGACTTCGGTAATTTCGGTGATGCCGAACTGCACGCGGGCAATTACGTCGACGCCCTTATCGCCGCTGACTTTTGTAACGCGCACGTCCTCATAGTCCATGGCATCTAGGAGTTCTTTAACAAAGTGCTCAAATTGGGCCGGTTCAAGCTGCATTAACCGTGCTCGAAACGCAGCCAATTGCTCTTCGTTGTGAGCATGGGCGGCTTCTGCGACCGTAGTGCGTTTTGAGGAGGGCGTTGCTGTTTTACCTGCCTCTGGTCCTGACACGAATCCCTTGAGCCATTGCAAGCCTGCATCAGTGATTGCGTAGTAATTGCCTTCACGAGTGATTAATCCGCGTTCCGCGATGCTGACCAAACGCCGCCGCAATGTATCGGCAAAAGTTTTTGGTGTCGTGAACAGTGAAACGGCCTTCAGGTAATCCGACCAAGCAGGCAATATATCACCACGTTTACACGGCGATCGTTCTGCAACGAGCGAGAGCAGTTTTGGGATGCCTTCTATAGCGTCTAGTTCGCGGAGAATGGTTTCGTCGTTCGCAAGGAACTGCTGGCCTCGTTCGCCAATCCGGTAAACCCCTGCATTCTGTTCCAGTAGTTTCAGCCGATTTATGAACAGATAGCAGCCAGTGAGATAACGAGGGTTCAACGCCTCGCCGCTGTCCTCCCATATCTTCTTTGCAAGCGTTTGAAGTTCACCAGATAAACGTTGGGCTATCCACGTATTGGGATCGGACCAATCTGCCGGATTCTGAGGTGTTCCCATTTGACTCGCAATTGCACTGATCATGTCACGGACCCGTTGAACGGGTTCGCCATTGAGCAGACGAATAGCGTGGGCGACATCGGAATAAAGTGGATAAAGTGGGGCTTGAACGATAGTGGCAGGTTTCTCGAGTTCAGTCATATAGCATTGTACCCCTTGAAAATTTGCCACACGTCAATAACGGCCTATTACCTTTACCAAATACACTGGTGTCCCAATCGATCAAGTCTTCTTAGTCGTTCCTCATAGTCCGGCATTATGATCTCCAAGGAGCGCCAAAAGCGTCGCGAGTGATTTTGCTCAATGATATGGCAAACTTCATGGGCGATAACGTAGTCGACCAATGGCATAGGTGCCATGACCAAACGCCAGTTTAAGCGAATACGCCCCCGAGCATCGCAACTTCCCCAGCGTTTAGACTGATCAACCACCTTGACGGTCGGGGTCGGAATTCCAAGCATTTGGGCGATCATTCGCGCGCGGACGGGGAAATGCTGGATCGCATGGGCGCGATACCAGTGCCTGAGACCACTGCGGACAGCGGCGCGCTGGACGGCGACATGTCCATTTGGAAGCACCGGCGCGACGAGCGTTGAACCTCTCGCGGCAATCCGGGTCACAACGACGGTTTCGTCGGCAATGAGCTTCAGGCGATACTGGCGGCCGAGATAATGGAAGGTCTCGCCACTCACAAATTCCTTTGCAATCGGCTGTCCCCCAAGTTCGCGATACGCCGCCTGTTTGCGAAGCAGCCAAGCGCCTTTCTTACGAACGATGCCGAGGACGCGATCATCATCCAGGTCTGACGGTGCGAGTACGCGCACCCCGTCGAACCCAACCGATATCGCCACGGTTTTCCGGCGCGCTGTCCGCTCGATTAGGAATGCGAAGGTTTCACCGCCGAAGACGATTGAATGTTGAGCCGCGTCCGTCATCCCGGATACCTCGCGCGGGCGACATCCATAATCTTTGCCGTCGTGGCTTCGACCTTGTGCGCGTCCAAGCCTAAGCTGCGCAACTGCTCCTTAATGGATCGGCGCATCTGCCGTTGCACGTCCTCCTTGTGATGCCAGTCGACAACCTCGGCATACTCATCGAGTGCCTTGGTGATCCCGGCAGCGCTCTGGGTTCGCGCGTTGGTAGGAAGGTCGGCGTCAAGGAATGGTAGGATGGCCGAGGCCGTTGCGCTTAGCCCGTCGCTCCTACCCGCCGCGCCTGAGCGAATATCTACGGCTTGCCCCACCATTGCTTCAAGCTGGGTCAACGCGCTGGCGGCGGAAACGCGAGCTTCCCGCCTGTCATTGACGATCCGCTCTAGCTGTTCCCAAAGCGAGGCGTAAGCCGTGGGATTTTCGTCGCGGTGGACGTGGATTTCTTGGCGGATCGCGTGCTCAATCTCTGCCGCCTTGGCATCGCTCGACCGTAGGCTTTCCAAATGCGGCCGGAAGGCAGGATCGAGAATATCGAACTTCACCAGCAACTGCTGGACACCTGTCACCGAGAGGTGACTGGTAATGATCTCGCCGACCTTCGCGCCGTAGTCCTTCGGGTCGAACGGCTCCTCATGATAGGCGCGGCGTGCGAGAACACGAATGCGCGATAGCCGCTTTAGGTCGGATGGATAGGGTTCTTCCAATGCTTTTGGGTCAGGCAAGACCATGTCCATGGCTTCGGCAAAGCGCAGGAAGTCGAGTTCGAATTTGGCGCGGATGTCATCCGGGCGCAGCAGCTCGACGCACGTCGTATCGTCCTCGCGGCCGATACCTTCGAAGAGCCGAATGGCCGCTCGGTGCCGACTTTCAAGAAGCTGGACTTTCTCCGACAGCGGACGAAGCGCACTGGCTATGCCGTCTTCGTCCGAGAACATATCCAAGGCATCGGAAATGCGTCGATTGTCGCCCCAATAGTCAACGACCAACCCATAGGTCTTACCGTCAGCGGTCCGGTTCACGCGGGCGATGGCCTGCAAAAGTGTATGTTCCCGCAAAGGCGCATCGAGATACAGAACCTGCTCTATCGGAGCGTCAAAACCGGTCAGCAGCATGTCGCATACGACCAAGATTTTTAACGGATCGTCGCGCTTCTTGAACCGGCCCATCAAGGTGTCGCGGTCACGTTTGGAAAGGTGATGGGCTTGCAGGTGGGCGCTGTCATTGTTGGATGTGGACATGATCAGAGCGCATTCAGGCGCGCCAAGCTGCCGCAAAGCTTCGACGTAGGTCACGGCGACGTCTCGACTGATGGTCACGATCTGCGCTTTGAAGCCGTTCGGCTCGATAGTGCTTCGATAATGCGCGAGAATGTCTTTAGCGATGGCCTCTACACGAACCGGCGCTCCGGCCAATTTCTCTTGAAGTCGCATACCGCGCTTCAGCTTCTCAATCTCGTCGTCATTCAGTTCCGGGAACGTGGCCCGAATATCCCGTTCGAGATCGCGCCCGTCGATCCGCAGTTGCGCATCGCGCATTTCGTAATAGATCGGGACGGTCGCTCCATCCTTCACAGCCTGGTCGATCAGGTAGCGGTGCAGGTAATCGCCGAACACCTCACGAGTGCTACGATCTTTTTTGTCGATGGGCGTGCCGGTGAAGGCGATCATGCAGGCATTTGGCAGGCCCGCGCGCATCCGGGCGGCGAGCGCGCCATATTGTGTCCGGTGCGCTTCATCGACCATAACGAAGACGTTTTGCGCCTTGGAAATGACAGACGAGCGTTTCGGCACGGCGCTGTGGAACTTATGAACGGTCGTCAAAACTGTTGTTCCCGCCCCGCCCGACAGGGCCTTGCGCAGCGCGTCCCCGCTCTCGGCCTGGATAGGGTTGGCAAAGCCTGAGCGCTGGAATTGCCCGGTGATCTGGTCATCAAGGTCGTTCCGATCCGTAACGATGACAATCGTCGGGTTTTCAGCCTCATGTAAACGGCGCAACTTGGTTGCCAGAAACACCATCGTGAGCGATTTACCGGAGCCTTGGGTGTGGTGGATGACACCGCCACGACGCTGCGGATTGGGTGCGGTCCGGATACGCTCAATCGCCTTGCCGACGGCAACGAACTGCTGATAGCGCGCCAATTTCTTGATGCGCCGCCCGTCGATGGTCTCAAACATCACGAAATTCCGGACGAGATCGAGCAGATTGGCCGGTGCGAGAAGCCCGGCGAGCAAGATGTCTTGCCCGGTTGGCGTTCGACCCAATTGGGCCGCAAGTGCATCGAGCGTGAGCGGATAGGGATCCTTCCACTCGGCCCATTGGCGAGCAGGGGTCAGCGTCGTGCCGTACTTCGCCACATCGCGCGCCAGTGCGATGGAAATCTGCGCCGTCTCAAACAGGCGGGGCGCACCAAGCCCGGCGAATTCATCCCGGCTTTCATAACGGCGGAACTGGCGGATCGCCTCGCCCATCGGGTCGGCCAACGACGGCGATTTGCATTCGATGGCCGCGAGCGGGAGCCCATTCACGTAGACGACAATATCCGGGATGATGTCCTGACGTGCGCCCTTAATAGCGACTTGCCGGGCGAACTCGAACGTGTTGGCGTATGGATCATCGAAATCGAAGAACCGCACATTGCGGTCCTGTCGTCTGCCGCCTTCAGTGTGGGGGGCTGTCACACCATAGGTGAGGGCCGTATAGGCGCTCTCGTTGGCCTCCATCACATCAACCGCGGAAACGCGCGTGACAGCCGCAACAGCGCGGCGAACGCCGTCCTCGCCGAGCCAAGGATTGAGGCGCTTCAGGCATTCTGCAACGCGAACTGTCAAAACCGGCTCCGTCGCCAGCCCATCGCGCAACCGCCGCACGTCGTCTGAAGACAAGGGCTTATAGTCGAACAGCACTCGCAGCAGGTCCGTCGCCGGCTCCTCTACCCATTCACGCTCTAGCTGCTCGCTGGTCTCGTTCATGCCGCTTGCCCAGCTTTGTCACGATGCCGCGCAATGATGCTTTCCGGGAGGCGAACGCGTCCTGAGAGCAGCTCTTGCGCTAACGCATCACGGACAGAACGAAGCGCGGAAAGGTTCTCTCTCTCCGAACGCAAACGTTCTTGGCAGCATTCTGCTAATGTAACTAATCTGACTTGCTCGTCGCGGGTTACCACGGGAACGGGAAATGCGTTAAGACGCTCCAAAGGAAACCGCTTGGTTCCATGTGTTGCAGTTTCTATTTCTCCGAGCAGCTTATGCTCATTTATGTCGAACCAGAGTTTTAGAAAGGCCGGTAGAACACCTTCATTTGGAACAAATGCCTTCACGTCCTGATTGAAGGCGCACCGAACCGTGCAAATCGTTGACGGGACCGATCGCGTAAGGATCATGCCGCGAACAACCAAGAGAAGCGTCCCCGGATCAACCATCCCGAGCGCTTTTGCCGCGTCTTCCGAAATATGATCGATCGTCGATGAAACAGTTGGCGCCTTTATGTCCTTCGGACATACCCAAGGTACTGGGCCTTTCCAATTCTCCTCAATACCAGTTGCGGGTGTTCCGCCACTCAGCCAGCGCCCCATCTTCGCTACGCGGGACCAAAGCAGAGACTTCTGTCGTTCGATAAAATACTGTTTGAGAAGCACCGTCTCAGTTTGCGCAATTGCGTCAATCAGCGCCTCCGTTTTAGCGATTGCCGCCTCCACCGTACCCAAGACCTCGGCAATCGCGCGCTGTTCAGCGAGCGGGGGAATAGCAAACCTAAAGGAAGCCAGATCGCTGAACAGGATCGACTTTCGGCGGTTGACCCCACCGTTGCTGTAAGGGTCAAAACGACCGCTCAATGCAAATCGCTTGAAATTCCGAAAGGCAACATCCTTGTCAATATCTGCGGAGCTGAGCTCAAAGACCGTATACATTGGGCTTATCAGGCCCGCGTCATGGTTTTTGAGATAATCGATAGAGCCTTCGTCCAAGTGGATCGTTGCATAAGCGAATTGTCCGCGCTTTACGATCTTATAGTTCTCTGTGTTTTCGCTGTGGACAGACTTTGAGAAATATTCATTGGAGCGAACGAAGCCGCGATGCTTTGTCATGCTCAAGACCGGAATATCGGCGCTTGACCGATTCCTGCTCGAAACTTCGCGCGCGATCTGGCCAATGCGGACTTCGCGCCACCCATTCGGCACGTTACCCGACATAGCCCATCTCCTTGAGAAGGGCATTCATGCGAGCGGCGGCTTCGTCGCGCGCCTGCTCGGCAGCCCAAAGTTTGCCAAGCTCAGCTTTAACGTCGATCGGCTTTTCAGGCTCGAGTGTGTCGATGTAGCGGGAGATGTTGAGGTTGAAATCATTCTCCTCAATCTCCGTCATGTCGACGATGCGGCAAAAGCGGTCATCATCCTTCCAAGCATTGAAGGCATCGACGATCCGCGTGATATTGCCTTCGCCAAGAATGTTCTTCTTGGGCCGCTCTTCGAATTCCTTCGCGCCGTGGATGAAGAGCACCTTGCCCTTGCGCTCAGGTGCCTTCGCCTTGTTGAGGATCAAAACGGTTGCTGGAATACCAGTGCCGGCGAACAGATTTTCGGGTAGGCCGACAATCGCCTCGAACAGATCGGCTTTTAGCATCGCCTCGCGAATACGGCCGTCCCCGGAGCCACGGAACAGCACGCCATGCGGCATCACCACGCCGCACACGCCCTTGGCGTTGAGCGTCGCCACCATGTGCTGAACGAAGGCCAGATCACCCATGTTCTTGGGTGGGATGCCATAGATAAAGCGGTTATGACCCTTCTTCTCGGTGTCGCCTGAAACGTCCTCCGCGCCCCAGCTATCCAGCGAAAAAGGCGGGTTGGCGATGACGCGATCATAAAGGAACAGGTTGCCGTCCTGATCGAGCAGGCGCGGATTGCGAATCGTATCGCCCTTTTCAATCCGAGCATCGCGAAGCCCATGCAGCAGCAGGTTCATCTTAGCGATGGCCCATGTGCCGAGGTTCTTTTCCTGACCGTGCAGCGTGATGTTGAGCGCTTCGCCCAGCCGCTTGCCTTCGAGCTTCGCAACATGCTCCGCAACCTGAACCAGCATGCCGCCTGAGCCGCATGTGGGGTCGCTGATGCGCATGCCGGGCTTGGGGTCCAGCAGCTCCACGATCAGCCGCACGACATGATGGGGGGTGTAGAACTCGCCGCCCTTCTTGCCTGCGTCGTCCGCGAACTTGTCGATCAGGTATTCATACGCGCGACCAAGCATGTCCGGTTCGGACAGAGAGGCATTGGACAGGTCGATGCGAGAGAAGTGGTCGATCAGACGCGACAGAACGCCTTCGCGGTTCTTGGCATCGCCAAGGCGCGATTCAGAATTGAAATCGATATTGGCCAGCACGCCTTCAATCGAGGGATTGGCGTCCTCAATCGCGGCGCATGCCTTGTTGAGGTGATCGCCAATGCCGGTCGTCAGCTTTTTGATCGACGACCAGCGCGCACGTTCAACCAGAAAGAACTCATGCTCGTCTGGGTCGCTGTACGCTACATCTTCCGGCAGGCCCTGACGGATTGCCTCTTTGGCCTCTTCCTCGAAACGATCAGAAAGGCGCTTTAGAAAGAGAAAGCCGAAGATGTAGATCTTGTAGTCGGAACTATCGATGGAGCCGCGAAGAATGTCGGCGGATTTCCAGAGATGATTTTCCAATTCGGCACGTGTGAGTTTGGCCATGTTACCCTCAGTGGTTCTGGTTGTCGCCAAACAGGCGCGCGTCAATCAGACGTCGCGCGAGTGAGCGGCGGATTTCGGCGGCCTCCAGGGCGGTGCGGTAGGCGATTTGCGCGTCCTTAACGAGGGCGGCGATGCGCTCCTGCTCGTTCAGCGGCGGCAGGTTGATTTCGAGCTTGGCAAGGTCCTTCGGCGACAGGGACAGCAGTGTCGTTGCCCCTCTGCGCAAAACCTCGATCTTGGGACGGAATACATCGCTCGACAAGATCGCAAACAGAGCGCCGCCCGTCACATCACGGCCAGGTCGCACGACAATGATGTTTGCGCTGGCAATGGCTCCTGCTGTCTCATTGCCCACGAGGCCGAACTTCAGCAGTGTCCCGCGCCCGGTGACGAGTACATCGTCAGCCCGAACCGCATAAGTCATGGCTTTGGAGGGGGACGAAAAGCCAACCGTGTCGAGCGCTTCTCGCGCGGCTACTGCGCCGTCTTGGAGGTCACGCACGCCGATAACCGGCAGCCTTTCGCCCGGACGGGCCACCGTTTCCTCGCGCGATACCCCGACACCCGCAAAAACCTCCGCGACATCCAGAAGGCGTGCTCTAGAGCGGCTTGGGGCAACTGTTTCCTCTTGTTTCGTCATGCATGTTAAATATGCGTAGCACGCTACGTTGTCAAGAAAAATAAAACCGTAACATGCTACGGTATCACATCATTAGATTTTGGCTTGACTATTTGGTGACTCTCCCTCATATAGGAGGTGTCAGGCCAGAGTCTGACGTTGAAAACGCAGGAGAAATATATGGCATCACGTGCGAGGCCGAGTGGCCTCACAATCACCGAGCGCGACGTAGCGCTTATTCGGGGCATGATCGAGCGGGGCGACCGCCATCACGATATCGCAGCGTTTTTCGGCCTCAATCAGGGCCGAATCGCTGAAGTAAAGGATGGGACGCGGTTTCCAGCAGTTCCGCCGGCGAGTCCGAATGAACTTCCGCCAAGGGGGCCGTATCTGACCCCGAAGGTGACCTGGATGGAAAACCGACTGGTCTCGTAAACCAGCCGATTTCCGAATACCTGGGCCGAAGCCCGCTAGGCATGTCTTGAACGCCATTACCCTAGCTGGCCCCTCCTTAAAGATCAATGACCCGGCGCTTCGGACGGGTCGCAAAAATCAACGAAAGGGTGGCAGCCATGGCTGACTACAGAATCGACTGCATTAATAAAACGAATCGCAACAGCCCTCACGAGCACATCACACATGCAGGTGGACCAAAGCCAGACGTCAACGGGCGCTGGAAGGAGACCGTCCCAAATATCGTGCGGTTCATCGAGCAGGGCACCCACAGATTCTATACGAATGAAGGTGGAAATGCTGCTTGGGTCGGTGTCAGGACTAGTGTGAACGGCAATAAGTTCATTCAGACCTATGCCGATGGGATCTGGAAGGATAACCTCCTCGCTTTGAAAGAGTGTAGCTAACCGGTCTGGCAGTCCTGCAGGCCATTTACTTCGTGCAGGTTCAAGATCAGACGCAGTGTATACAGCATTAGAAACAAGCCTCGCGATCAATCATCGTGAGGCTTGTTTCATCTATGCCGCTGGCTATCCTGACACTTGCGTTGCTCATGTTGCACCGCTCTCGCGTGCGCGGGCGCAGGATCGCATTTCTTTTTGTTTCCCGGTGTTGCGCATTGTAGGAGATTATGTCATAACTATCTGATATTACTTGTCATTTTTTAAAACTCATATTACTTTGAGTTGAGGCCAAAAGGAGGTCTCAATGCCTAATTTACGACTTACCCGCCGCGCGATAGATGAAATTCCATTGCCTAAGAGCGGCCAGATTTTTTACCGCGATACGCTGCTGACCGGTTTTGGTCTGCGTGTTGGTGTCCAATCCAAGGTCTACTTTGCCGAAGGGCAGGTGAACAGGCGGACGTGCCGTGTCTCCATTGGGCGCGCCGATGTGTTTGCGCCTGAGGTGGCGCGCAAGAAGGCGCTCGCTCTTTTGGGTGAAATGGCTGATGGGCGCGACCCCAATGCGGCCAAGCGAAAGCAGATTGTCGCCAAACTCACGCTGGCCGATGCCTTTGATCGCTTCTTCGAGGCTAGGCCGCATCTCTCTTCGCATACGGTTGACGGCTACTCGCGTACCATAAAGCTTTATCTGAAAACGTGGCGCAAGCAGCCGATCAAGGCGATCTCCCGCCAGATGGTGCTCAAGCGTCATCAGGATATTTCCAATGAGTCGGGCAAAACTACTGCCAACAACGTCATGCGGCACCTGCGGTCCGTCTACAATTTCGCTGCCGCCACCCATGACGATTTCCCGCCCAATCCCGTGCAGATATTGACGCAGGCGCGGGCATGGCACCGGGAGCAGCGGCGCCAGACGGTGGTGACCGCGCAGGTTTTGCCGTTGTGGTGGAAGGCTGTCAGGGCCGAGCCGGACTATTCCCGCGATTTCCTGCGGATGGCTCTGTTCACCGGCATGCGCCGTGGTGAGCTCTTGAAATTGCGCTGGGAAAATGTGGACCTGAAGGCGCGCACACTGCATCTGCCGACAACCAAGAACGGCGATCCCCTGCATTTGCCGCTGTCGGCGTTTCTGGTTGAAATGCTTGAGGATAGGTTCGAACGCTCGGGCACATCGCCCTATGTGTTTCCCGGACCGGGGGAGCAGGGGCATCTTGTTGAAACGAAGAAATTCTTGCTCCGGGTCGTCACCGGTTCCGGCGTCAGCTTCACGCTGCATGATCTGAGGCGCACGTTCATTACCATCGCTGAAAGCCTCGACGTTCCCTATTACGCGCTGAAGCGTCTGCTCAACCATCGTGCAACTGGCGACGTGACAGGCGGCTATATCGTCGTTAATGCCGAACGGCTGCGCGGGCCGGTGGAACAGGTGGCCGAGAGAATACTCGAACTGGTGGGAGATGCAGCATGATTAGACCCATTCCCGTGGCCGGAGACATATCAGCCGAAGCCGTAACCGCCGTTATCGATGTCCTGCTGCTGGCCATCATCCGCGCCTATCCTGACGATGCCAAAGGGCGTGAGGCTTACAGACGGCTCAACGAGGCCAAGAGCGCCCTGTTCGGTATCAGGAGCCAGCGTGGGCGCAGCGTACATGATGACCTGCCTGAACTGGTGCACATGACCGAAGCCTATATCCGGGAACGTGGTGCCCCGCAGATTGGGAAGGATTACGAGCTGGCTTGGCCGGATGGCGGCGACCATCACACACCGCCGACTGTCTTGGCCAGAGAGGCAATCCGGTCGCGTCAAGCAGCCGATCCGAATTATCAGCCGCACAGCGACGACAAGGCCGACAATCTTCAGGAGAAATTCTGCCGCAACAAGGATGAATGGCTGGCAATGGCCTATGGACAGTCAGGCTTGGCTGAGAGCGTTTTCATACTGAAGCTGCGCGAGCTTGCCGAACTGCTGGAGCCGCTGGGCGTCCGTGTCGACTTCCCAAAGGAGGTCCTTCGCGGTGTTAATTCGGCGATTTAAACCTGTGGCTTGCCTGAGCTGCATGTGAATATTGGGAGGCTTCTTCAACAAAGGAGCCACCAATGACGCAACCCAGAAAACTGCTGACCACCAAAGAGCTTCCCGACATTACGGGCTTGAGCAAAAGCTTTTTCGATAAGGGTCGCCGTTTGGGCTACGGCCCGAAATTCATCCAAATCAAATCCGGCAGGCGCACCGGCCGGGTGTTTTACCGGCCTGAAGATGTCGAAAACTGGCTGACCTCCAAGGAATGCGTTCCAGTGGAGATGCGCTATGACTGAGAAGCTGCAGCCGGACGCCAAGCGTGCCATAGCGTTCCTTTCCTGGATGACCCAGGGCGCGCCATTGCATCTTGAGCGCATGAACAGCGTCGGGCCAGAAATCCCCTTGCAGAAAACCTATGGACCGCACGAGCTTGGTTCTGCCGAGAAATTCATCGCCATGAACAATGGCGACGAATACCAGAGAAATAACTACTTCCTGCCGAACGGCGAGTTCCTGACCGGTAAACGGGCAAAGGCCAATCTCAGCGCCGTGCGGATTCTGCATTGCGATCTCGACGGCAAGGATTATCCCGGTTCTCAGACGGAACAGCTCGATACCATTCTCGGGTTGCTGACCGATCCCAAGCGCATGCCGAAGAATGTGCCGGCACCAACGGCGATCATTTTTTCCGGTGGTGGATTTCAGGCATTCTGGCGTTTGAAAGAGCCGATTGGCGTGGAGGCGGCGGCAGCGCTCAATCTGGCGTTGCTTCAAGCCTATCAAGGCGAGGGGAATACCCACAGCCCGGCTCAATTGATGCGGGTGCCATTTACCGTCAACTGGCTCAACCAGAAGAAGCGGGATGCCAGGCGCGTACCGGCGCGTGCCTATGTCGTCGAGCCGATCAACCTATCGCAACCTCCGGTTTGCTATGAGGCGTCGGATTTCAAGCTGAAGCCCGCCCGCGAGATCATGCCTGCCATCTCCGCGAAGGCTGGCAACATGCTCGACCCGGCAGACTTGCAGCCGCTTCCACTACCGGAAGATCTTTCAGAGATTTTGCCGCCGGACCCCGACTGGGTGGAGGCGCTGGCGGACGGCAAGGCGCCGCCCGGCAAATCCTATGGGTCGCGCTCTGAGCTGGTGTTTGCCTGCGTCCTCTGGATGCTGGGAAAAGGCGTCACGCCGGGGCACGTGATTTCGATCATCACCGAGCCGGAATTGAAGATCAGCGCGCACGTGCTGGAGAGCCCCAATCCTCTGCGCTATGCGCAGCGGCAGGTCGCGCGGGCCATGGCGTTCATTGCCGCCTGCCGGAAAGATTGGCCGCACGTGACGGCGGAGGGCCGCCCGGTCGAGAACCACCCCAACAACATCCGCTATGCGCTGACATTGCTGGAAGTCGATTCCAGGCGGAATCTCTTCATCAACGCGGACGAGATCACGGGGCAGGGGCTCGATGACCGTGACCTCAACGCTATCGGCGAAATCCTGTCCAGCCAGTTGCTGCGCGATAAGCATTTCAAGGCGTCATCCTACGCCGTCAAACGCGAACTGATCGCCATCGCCCATGAGCAGGCCTATCACCCGGTGATTGACTATTTCGACAGTCAGCAATGGGACGGCGCGCCACGTATCGACACATGGCTGCGGGATTATTGCGGCGCAGAGGATACGGAGCTCAATCGCGAATTCGGCGCCAAGCTGCTGATCGCCGGCGTTAGGCGCATCAAGCAGCCCGGTGTCAAGTTCGACACGATGCTGGTGCTGGAGGGCCCCCAAGGTCTCGGCAAATCACAGCTTGCGACAAAGCTTGCCGTGCGTCGTGAATGGTGCTGCGGCAGTCTCGATCTCAAGAGCGACGACAAGACCAAGGCCGAACTTCTGGCCCGCGCGTGGATTGTCGAATGCCAGGAATTGGACGGTATGAACAAGACCACCAGCCAGAGCCTCAAGAAGTTTCTTGGCACGGATACAGACAATTACCGCAAGGCCTACGATCACGACGCCAAACCCTATCGGCGGCATTGCGTCATCATCGGCACGACCAATGAGGATACCTATCTGCGCGACCTGACAGGCAATCGCCGGTTCTGGCCGGTGCGGGTGAAGACCATCGATATCGAACGGTTCAGCCGCGATGTCCATCAGCTTTGGGCTGAGGCGGTTGTGCGCGAGCAGGCGGGCGAGCCCATCACGTTGTCTCAGCATCTTTGGCAGGCTGCGGCGGAATTGCAGGCCGTGCGCATGGTGGAGGACTCCTTTGAGGTGGTTCTGGAAGGCTGGTTCAACGACCGGATAGGCCGGGTGTCATTGGAAAGCATCAAGCTGCTGCTCGGGTTCGAAGGTGGCAAAATGCTGCCAACGGAAGCACAGCGCCTGAAACGCATCATGGACCGTCTTGGCTGGGAATATGGTTCGCATCGGCTGCGTGATCTCGGGCAGACATCGAACGTGCCACGCAAGGGTTTTGCACGCGGCACCGAGGAAGAGCGAAAAGTGGAATGGATTGCCAAACGGGTGGACGGCGGCATCGCTGTGCTGGTTCGCCTTGGCGAGAGCGCCGATAATGACATGCCCTTTTGAGCGGGCTTGTAACCTGTAACTGTAACCCAGGCTGCCAAAAGGTGTGGCACCGGGCACCGGGGGTATGCCACTCCCCCCTACACCCCATATTTCTTTTGAGGCCAAGGTTACAGTTACAGGTTACAGGCCAAGGGCTTGCTGCTTGGGTGCAGGTGCCCGGCGCACGTGCTCCGACGGCCTCCGAGCGTGTCCGAGGCGGGCATGGCGGCGGCTTGGCCGCCAATACCGGCATTGCCTGCCTTATGCGCTCTGACGGCTCCTATGCGGGTGGCGCGAGGCGGATTGACTCTTGTGTTCCAAGTTCGCCGCTGGCGGGCGGATCGAGCAGGAGCAATGCCGGGTTGCCGTCGGTAACGGGAATATGGCTGACGACATGCAGCTGATTTCGGATATCCCGATGGATCGAATAGATCAGCTCGCCCTTCGGGCTTTGGTCCATCTGTTTGGCTGCGATCCTGAACCGCATCGTCAGTGCCACGAGACCAAGCAGAAAGCCGGGCGGAATCAGCAGCCACACGGCCTTGATCCAGTCCGGTGAGGATTGAAACGTATCGAGCAGGTCTGACCAGAAATTGTAATCGTTCATATGCACTCCCTTGTTCCAAGAGGAAAGTGGTCACCCGAGGTTTATCCTCTGGTGACCGGGGAGTTCATAAGCCGTCAGCAGACGACCGCCACGGCCTTTAAGCCGAAGCTCTGGACATACGCCGAAGCCTCCCCGGCCATAGGGCTGAGGAGGTGCCTTCACGGTCGACACCGACCGCTGCTGAAGGGGTTATGAAGCCCCAAGACCGATCCGTTTCGACCGGTCTCAACGGGAATCATAGTGGGAAATGCGGGGAGGTGAAAGGGGTTGCCATGAATAGTTATCGTCAGATTGGACAATCAAGTCTAGTTCACCAAGCGGAGGCATACATACCCATTGAATGTAAGTTGAACAGATAGAGCACCATCAAAGTGAAAGCTCTGAGATACAACTTGTTGCTACTCGTGCAATACAAGGAAATCAACTATAGCGAGTAGTATGGATGAGAAAATAGCTCTGAGGATTGCCAATATTCAGACTCTCGATGGGCTTACCCAGTTCGAGAAGAATGCAGAACGTCTTAAGGCTTTGACTGATGATATAAAGGCGGCAGTGGATTTGCGCACTGCGGAATTGGGCCGGGATCTTGTAGTTAAAAGGACCGGCATTGCAGTCACCGATCTCTCAATAGCCGAGGAGAAAATTATTCAAGCGGTTTCGGCTTACGTCGGTATCAAGCGTCGCATGGGTCGAAATGCCAATCGGACGTTCATGCAGCTTGAAAATCGAGGATTGATTGATTCTGCTGAGGTATCTGTTGCTAAAGCAAAACCCACACGTGGGTATGAAACGTTGACAGCCGAAAATCTAACAGATTTGTCCTATGAACAAATCATCATTGATCATCCCGAGGAGTTCTCGGATCGAGCACTCTGGTACGCCAAACGAACACTTGGTTTGCAAAATACCAGTGAGAAACCACCAGCCAAGAGCTCTACACCGGTTCAACGGCGCACCGAAGCGTTGCTTGAGTGGCTTAGGACGCGCGCGGCTACAGATAATGGAATTATCCCAGTCTATACTAACGCTGAAGCCGCCGTCGCCATTGGCTTGGGTGACATGCATCAGTACGGTCGCGTGCACGGTAACATCCAATCCCGTTTAGATTTCGCCTGCTATAAATCGGGGTTGCCGCCGCTTGGCCTTGCAGCCGAATCTCCGTTCGCCGAAGCTTGGGGAAATTCGGAACGTCGCAGTTGGGATTTTCCGATCCCAATCATGCGGCAAGCGGCGAGATTACGTCGCTGGTCAGGGCGCGACTTCGATCAGCTTCTCGCCCGGACGCGCACTTTGCCAGGACAAGCACATCTCTCATGGAAGGCAGAGATAGCTGACAATGGCGAGGCAGTTCGCCAATGGGCTTTTGGTCAAGCGTTTTTACCCGAGGATTTATCGCCTGCGGAAATCCAAGCCGCTCCGGCAGGTGTTCGCAACCCAGATTGGACTCGAGAGGAGCATATACTGGCTCTTGACCTCTATTTGATGCTAAGAGGCACCAGTTATAGCGATGAGTCCGCGGAAGTGATTTCGCTATCGGAGACTTTACGCAAGCTTGCTGGAATTCGCGGTATGTCGGGAGATGCCGCCTTCAGAAATCCCAATGGCGTATCAATGAAGATGATGAATTTCCGGCGCATTGATCCCGAATATACCGCCAATGGTCGCGTCGGCTTGAACCGTGGTAGCAGTGTTGAGGAAAGTGTTTGGCGGGAGTTCGCCGACAATCAAACTGCGCTTACTTCTGCCGCAGAAGCGATCATTGCTTTGATTGACGAAGCGGAGCATTTGTCACCCGACTCCGACCGATACTGGGTGCTTGTCTGTAATCCAAAGAAATGGGCAATTGATCGTTTTCTGGCGGACGGAATCCGTGAGGATACGTGGGGCATCCGCCCATCCGATGCCCAGTTCTTTGCACCGGGTCAACTCGCGATCATTAGAGTAGGTGTCGATAACCGGACAACGGTTGAACGCGCTGGAGCGCCCATCCTCGAACCCGGTATATATGCCCTATGCGAGGTGGAGAGCACTGCGTTCCCTTCCACGGGTGGGAATAGCGTATATTGGGCTGCAGCAGAGGAACGGGAACCTGGCTGGCCCACAATTCGCCTTCGATATTTGCGCACCTTTGGCGCTAATCCCTTGACCATGGAACGGTTGCGACAAGAGCGGCCAAATTTGTCTCCTCTTCTGTTGCGCGGTTTTCAGGCGGCGTCGTTCCCAATCAACGGCGATGATTTTCGAGCCGTTAGTGCGTTACTTGGTGAAGATTTAGATGAGCTGGTATCTTCGCCCTCCGATGATGTGACATCATTGCGGGCGTTAGCCACTCTGGAAGAGCGCTTCGCGAACGCAAGTCCGGAAGTAAAGATTCGGATTAGCAAAAGTGTGGAACGCGGTCGCATCGGGGGGGCTGTAAAAAAAGCAAACGGCCACAAGTGCCAACTATGCGAAGCGATGGGAGCGAATCCAAAGGGTTTTCTCAAGAAAGATGGTACGCCTTATGTCGAGGCTCATCACGTTATGCCAGTAGCGACGAAGCAGGTGGGAGTGTTGTCGTCGTCCAACATCATGACGTTATGCGCCAATCACCACCGACAGGTACATTACGGAGATGTTGCCGTGACAGTTAAGGATGCCTCGTTTGAAATCCAAATGGATGGTGGGGTCTTTCTGATCTCAAAGATCCTATTGCCTGCCGATGAAGCCTAAGCATTCATTTTACGGGAAAATGAGTTAAACATCTGATTTTACATTGAAAAATGGTGCCGCTTCCCGGAATCGAACCGAGGACCCCATCATTACGAATGATGTGCTCTACCAACTGAGCTAAAGCGGCCTACCAAGCGCAGGGCACCTACCAATGCCCTACTATTTTATTCCCTGATCTGCCAACTCACTGGCTTTGAACATCATTCTCGGGCGGACCCGCTACTTACGAATGATGTGCTCTACCAACTGAGCTAAAGCGGCAGGGAAGGGACTTCCCGATCCCTGGACCGGCCATCGGAATGTGCCGGAGGGATGACGCGCCTGATAGCGTTATTGCATGCGGATTGCAAGCCTCGTCATGCCGGCTTTTGGCTGAAACCGCGAAAATCCCTGTGCCCACCACCTCTTGTCCCGCAGTGCAGCCAGATTGGAATATTTCCATTTTGCCGATAGACAAGCGTGCAGGACAGGTTAAACTTTCGGTTGTGGTCATGCGGCCCAGGGAGGGGCGGTGACCAAGGCGTTCTGGGAGGAACCGATGGCCAAAGTCGAACTGGTGGTCAATGGGCGCGCCGTCAAGGGCGAAGCCGAAGACCGCACGCTGCTTGTGCATTTCCTGCGTGAAAATCTGGGACTGACGGGAACCCATGTGGGGTGTGACACCTCGCAATGCGGCGCCTGCGTCGTGCATGTGGACGGGCGGGCCGTCAAATCCTGCACCATGCTGGCGGTGCAGGCGTCCGGCGCCGAGGTGACAACCATCGAGGGCATTGCCCTCAATGGCGAGCTGCATCCGGTGCAGGCGGCCTTCCGCGAACATCACGGCCTGCAATGCGGTTTCTGCACGCCGGGGATGATCATGTCGTCGGTGGATATGATCCGCCGCCACCCGGAAGGGCTCGACGAAGCCACGGTGCGCGCGGAGCTGGAAGGCAATATCTGCCGCTGTACCGGCTACCACAACATTGTTCAGGCCGTGCTCGATGCATCGGAAAAAATGGGCAAGGGCGCCGTCAAGGCCGCCTGAGAAATCAATTCACGTCGTGCAGTCCGCTTCCGGCCAAACAGACAATTGAGACATTTTGGCGAGGCGCCTGCGACAGGGAGGTAGTGTCATGGGTGTCGAAGGCATTGGATCACGCGTTCTGCGCAAGGAGGACAAGCGGTTCCTCACCGGCAAGGGTCGCTATACCGACGATATGGTCGTGCCGGGGATGAAGCACGCGGTCTTCGTGCGCAGCCCGCATGCCCACGCAAAAATCACCGGGATCAGCACGGGCGCGGCACTCAAGATGCCCGGCGTCATCGGGGTGCTCACCGGCAAGGAATTGAAGGCCGACGGCATCGGCAACCTCATCTGCGGCTGGATGATCCAGTCGAAGGATGGCACGCCGATGAAGATGGGCGCCTGGTCGCCGCTCGCCACCGATACGGTGCGCTATGTCGGCGATGCGGTGGCGATCGTCGTCGCCGATACCAAGGGCGAGGCGCGCGATGCCGCCGAGGCGGTGGAAATCGCCTATGAGGAGCTGCCCGTTGTGGTCAGTGCCGTCGAGGCGCTGAAGCCGGGCGCGCCGCAAGTGCACCCGGAAGCGCCGGGCAACCTGATTTTCGACTGGGATATCGGCGATGAAAAGGCGACAGCTGACGCCTTTGCCCGCGCGGCGCATGTAACGACGCTCGATATCGACAACAACCGCCTCGTGCCCAATGCCATGGAGCCGCGCGCGGCGCTCGGCCAGTACGATGCGGCGGAGGATCACTACACCTGCTGGACCACCTCGCAGAACCCGCATGTGGCGCGGCTGGTGATGAGCGCGTTCTATAATGTCGCGCCGGAGAACAAGCTGCGGGTGATCGCGCCGGATGTCGGCGGCGGTTTCGGCTCGAAGATTTTCATCTATCCGGAAGAGATCGTCTGCCTGTGGGCATCGAAAAAGACGGGTGTTCCGGTCAAGTGGGTCGCGGACCGCACGGAAAGCTTCCTGTGCGATGCGCACGGGCGCGACCACGCCACCCATGCGCAGATCGCCTTTGACAAGGACCACAAAATTCTCGGCCTGAAGGTGGAAACCATCGCCAATCTCGGCGCTTACATGTCGCTGTTTTCGAGTTCCGTGCCGACCTATCTCTACGCGACGCTTCTGTCCGGCCAGTATGACATTCCGGCGATCCACGCCAATGTGAAGACGGTCTACACCAACACGGCGCCGGTCGATGCCTATCGCGGCGCCGGGCGGCCGGAGGCTTCCTATGTGCTGGAACGCATCATGGAGACAGCGGCACGCGAGCTGAAAATATCGCCGGCGGAATTGCGGCGGCGCAATTTCATCCGTGCTTTCCCGCACCAGACGCCTGTCATCATGGCCTATGATGCCGGGGATTTCGACGCGACGCTCGATGCCAGCATGAAGGCGGCGGACTATGCCGGTTTCGAAAAGCGCCGCACGGAAGCCGCCGGCCGCGGCAAGCTGCGCGGCATCGGCATGAGCTGCTACATCGAGGCCTGCGGCATCGCACCGTCGGCGGCGGTCGGGGCGCTGGGCGCCGGTGTCGGCCTGTGGGAAAGCGCCGAGGTGCGGGTCAATGCCGTCGGCACCATCGAAATCCTCACCGGCTCGCATTCGCACGGGCAGGGGCACGAAACCACGTTCGCCCAGCTGGCGGCGGAGCGTTTCGGCGTACCGCTCGACAGCATTTCCATCGTCCACGGCGACACGGACAAGGTGCAGATGGGCATGGGCACCTATGGCTCGCGCTCCGGTGCGGTTGGCATGTCCGCGGTCGTCAAGGCCATGGACAAGGTCGAGGCCAAGGCCAAGAAGATCGCCGCGCACCTGCTCGAGGCAGACGAGGCGGATATCGAGATCAAGGACGGCAATGTCCGGGTGGCGGGGACGGACAAGTCGCTGCCGTGGTTCCAGGTGGCGCTCGCCTCCTACACCGCGCACAACCTGCCCTCCGGCATGGAGCCGGGGCTGAAGGAAACGGCGTTCTACGACCCGAGCAATTTTACCTTCCCGGCCGGCTGCTACATCTGCGAGGTGGAGATCGATCCGGAAACCGGCACGACCAAGATCGTGCAGTTTGTTGCCGCCGACGATTTCGGCAAGATCATCAATCCGATGATCGTTGAAGGGCAGGTGCATGGCGGCCTGGCGCAGGGCATCGGCCAGGCGCTGCTGGAAGGCACGCATTACGATGAAAGCGGCCAGCTGCTGACGGCGAGCTACATGGACTACACCATGCCCCGCGCACAGGACCTGCCGTCGTTCAACATCATGACGACGGAAACCCCGTGCCCGTCCAACCCGCTGGGGATCAAGGGCTGCGGCGAGGCTGGCGCCATCGGTTCGCCGCCTGCCGTGATGAATGCCATCACCGATGCCATCCGCAACAACAGCCTGAGCATGCCCGCGACCCCGCAAAAGGTCTGGGCTGCCATTCAGGCGGCGAAATAGGGAGATGTGCCATGTATGAAACCCAGTATCATCGGGCCACTTCGGTCGAGGACGCCGCACGGCAGATGGGCGCGGCCGAGGACGGCAAATTCCTGTCCGGCGGCATGACCCTCATCCCGACCATGAAGCAGCGGCTGGCGTCACCGAGCCATCTGATCGACCTGCGCCATATTCCCGGCTTGAAAGGCATCACCATCACGGGCAAAACCGTGCGTATCGGCGCGGCGACCACGCATTATGACGTCGCGGTCCATGCCGAGCTGGCAAGGCTCTGCCCGGCGATCACGCATCTCGCGGCACATATCGGCGATCCGCAGGTGCGCAACATGGGCACCATCGGCGGCTCGGTCGCCAACAACGATCCGGCGGCCGACTATCCCGCGGCGCTGCTCGCCCTCAATGCAACCGTCATCACCAGCGCGCGCTCGCTTGCCGCTGCGGATTTCTTTGCCGGGCTGTTCGAAACGGCGCTGGAGCCGGACGAGATTGTCACGGCAGTCGAATTCACCGCGCCCGACAGGGCGGCCTATAAGAAGTTCCCGAATCCGGCGTCGCTCTATGCCATGGCTGGCGTGTTCGTTGCCAAGGCTGGCAGCGAGGTGCGGGTTGCGGTGACCGGGGCTGGCGAGAATGGCGTGTTCCGGGCGCGAGCGCTGGAGGCGGCTCTGGCAAAGAGTTTCAGTGCTGCGGCGCTGGACGGCGTTGTGGTTTCCGCCGATGGCCTGATGTCCGATATGCATGCCTCGGCCGACTACCGCGCCAATCTGGTGAAGGTCATGGCCAAGCGTGCCGTGGCGGAGATTGCGGGCTAGGCCTGCGGCTTCTCACGTCTGCCGCAGCACGATCACCGCATAGCGGCAGGGCTCGTTCGTCTCATTGGCGAAGACGCAGTTGTTAGGGGTGCCGAGTTCGAGACAATCGCCCTCTTCGAGCCGGTGAAACGTTTCACCTTCGGTAAAGCTCAGCACGCCGCTTAAAATCCAGATCAATTGCCGCTGGAAGGTATAGGCGGACGCGGGGAGTGCCACCCGCGCCTTTGCCGGCAGGTCGACATGCACCACATCCATGGGCAAGTCGGAGGCAGGCGAGACATGGCGGCGGATGTAGCCGGTTTCGGGATCGGTCCACAGCGGCTGGTCCTTGTGGCGCAGCAGTCGTCCTTCCTGCATTTCCGCCCGCGCCATCAGCGTCGACATGCTGAGGCCGAAAGCGCCTGAGAATCGCGCCATCAGCATGGCCGTCGGGCTGCTCTGGCCGCGCTCCACCTTGTTGATCATGGCGCGCGAGACGCCGGATTTTTCCGCGAGTTCGGTCAGCGACCAGCCGCGCACCTCGCGCTCGATCCGGATGCGCGCACCGATTTTTGCATCGACATCGTCTATTTTATGAGACATAATGAAACTATAGTAGACGATTGAAAGGGATGCAAGTTGTGATGGTGCGTGCGGCCAGTGAGGCGGATCTTCCAGCCATTCTCGAGATTTACAACGACGCGGTGCTGAACACCACGGCGATCTGGAACGAAACGCAGGTCGATCTGGCCAACCGCAAGGCGTGGCTCAGCGAGCGGCAGTCAAAGGGATTTCCAGTGCTGGTCAGCGTCGATGATGACGGTGGTGTCACCGGCTATGCCTCGTTCGGCGACTGGCGTGCTTTCGATGGCTATCGTCACACGGTCGAGCATTCCGTCTATGTGCACAAGGCGGCGCGCGGCGGCGGGATCGGCAAGGCATTGATGCTGGCGCTGATCGGCAAAGCCCACGAGCTTGGCAAGCACGCCATGGTTGCCGGTATCGAGTCCGGCAACGCGGCGTCCATCCGCCTGCACGAAAAACTGGGCTTTCAGGCGGTGGGCCATCTGCCGGAAGTCGGAACCAAATTCGGCAAATGGCTTGACCTGACATTCATGCAGATCGTTCTGGATAATGCTCCACCGCGTTAGGCGGCGCAGAGTTTTGCCTTCGCCTCGTGGTATTCGCGTTCCAGCCGCTCAACATATTCTGCGGCGCCGGTTACTTCCTTGATCGCGCCGATGCCCTGGCCGCAACCCCAGATATCTTTCCAGGCCTTGGCACCGGTGGTTGCCGCTTCGAAATCCATCTTTGAGGGGTCGGCTTCCGGCAGGTGATCGGCGTCCATCCCCGAATTGACGATGGATGGCTTGAGATAGTTGCCGTGAATGCCGGTAAAGTAGTTGGAATAGACAATGTCGGATGAGACGGAATCAACGATCATCTGCTTGTAGGCATCGACTGCCCGCGCTTCCTTGGTCGCAATGAAAGGCGAGCCGATATAGGCAAGGTCCGCACCCATGGCCTGTGCTGCCAGGACGGCCTTGCCCGTGGCGATGGCGCCGGACAGCAGCAGCGGCCCATCAAACCATTCGCGGATTTCCTGGATGAGCGCGAAGGGCGACAATGGTCCGGCGTGCCCGCCTGCACCGGCGGCAACCGCGATCAGCCCGTCCGCACCCTTGCGGATGGCTGAGTTGGCGTGGCGGTTGTTGTTGGTGTCGCTCCGCCCGCACCCGCCGGCGAGGTGGGTGGCCGCGGTGGCTTCCGGTACGGGGCCGAGAGAGGAGATAACGATCGGCACCTTGTATTTCACGCACATGGAAAGGTCATGCTCGAGCCGCTTGTTGGAGCGGTGGACGATCTGGTTGACCGCAAACGGTGCTGCCGGGCGGTCCGGGTTTTTGGCGTCGTGGTCGCGCAGGCCTTCGGTGATCTCGGCAAGCCATTCGTCGAGCTGGGCCTCGGGCCGTGCGTTCAGGGCGGGGAAGGAGCCGACAACGCCAGCCTTGCATTGCGCCAGCACGAGGGCCGGATGCGAAATGATGAACAGCGGCGCGCCGACAACGGGAATGCGCAGCTTTTTCGTCAGGATTTCGGGCAATGCCATGTGTTTCCTCCCATGGAATAAATTTTGACGTTTCCGTAAACGTAACTCTTTTTATCAGACCGCGTGCCGTGATCAAGCGAAAGGTTGGCGCGGTTGCCTGCGCCCGATCAAAGGCGTGTGAGCGCGGGCGATGCATTGATCTCAGTAAAGATGATCCGGGTGCCTCACCGCAAGGGCGATCGCATCGGCCACCTCGTCTTGCCTGTCCCGCAAGATGCTGGTGGCCACGCGGATATGCGGCGACGGGTTCACGACATATTTGCGGCCGATGCCCACCGCGATTCCACGCGCTGCAAGGGTCACGAGGGCGAATTGTTCCGAAGCCACGGGAACCCAGAGGCTGAACCCTTCGCCGCCGGAAAGATGAACACCGCGCTCGCGCAGTGCCAGCATCAACCCCTCGCGCCTCTCCCGATAGATACCTCTTGCCCTCTGTAAGCTCAGCTGTGTTGCCGCGTCCTTGATCAGGAAAGCCACGGCTGATTGCAGCACCCGGCTGGTCCAGCCTGCACTGAAGCTGCGGTAGGACTGGATCTGTTCGACGATGCGCGTCGAACTCGACAGGACTGCCAGCCGCAGATCGGGGCCGAGGGATTTCGAATAGGAAACGATGTGAATGACCCGGTCCGGAAACCGGTCCCCGAGGCTGATCGGTGGCAGGGACGAGATATCGCCGACACCGTCATCCTCGATGATGAGCGCGTCGCTATCGGCAAGGACATCGCCCAGCGCCGCAAGCCGTTCCCGGCTGACACCCCGTCCGGTCACCGCGTGGGTGCGTGGCTGAAAAAGGAACGCAGCCGGCTTGCGTTTGAGGGCCTCCATCAGAGCATCCGGCAGCGGGCCGTTCTCATCGCACGCCACCGGCAGGATGTGCGCGCCGAGATCCTCGAGGATGTCGAGAAGCCTGAGGGCTGTCGGCTCCTCGATCGCCACGAACGATCCCGGCATGACGAGCGCATGCAGAAGGGCATAGACGGCGTTATAGCCGCCATTGGTCGCGAGAAACGCCTCCGGCCTGCAGGGCCAGTTCGGCTCCACTGCCGCCTGCAATTCAGGCAGTATCGGGACGCGCTGGTAGCTGTTCAGCGCTTCCGCCGTGGCGCCATGTTTCAAGGCTTCTTCAAGAGGCGGAAGCACATCCACGTCAGGCGATGCGATGGCAAGGTTGAGCACACCATCGCCGTAATCGCCCGAACTCGTCAGCCGCAGGGGTCTTGGCGCAATGCGGTCGCCGCTGACCCATGTGCCGTTGCGCCCGCGTCCGGTGATGATCTTCTGCCGCCGCAGCTCGCTCCATGCTTCCGAAACAGTCGCCGGACTGATGCCGAGCGTATAGGCGAGATGACGGATGGCGGGCAGTTTGGTGCCGACGGGAATGGCGCCGGCGCGGATCAATGCGCTGGTCTCGATGGCGATGCCGCGCATCGTCCGGTCTCGCAATTTCTCTGCAAACCACTGAACTGAGGCCAATTCGCTCATATCTGTCCCTCTTTTAAATGTTCAGTAACGTAATAGTATTTGATCAGTCAATAATGAACATTTAGCTTCCCGCACGAAAACCGAAATTGCAACGAGGAAATGTCTTGCGTATCACTGTTCGATTGGCTGTTCGCGATTGGGATTATTATACGCCGCTGGCGTTGGGTGACGTTACCTCCGAGAGGCTTGATGTCAAAGTTGATCGCGTCGGCACGCTGATCGGCAATGTCGCCGCCGATCCGCATCACGATGCGGCTGAAATGTCCTTCAGCCGCTATGCGTCGGCGCGCGCCAACGGCGAAACCGATGTCCTTGGCGTTCCCAACTTTGTCATGCGCGGCTTTCGCCATCGCTGCATCATCACGGCCAGGAACAGCCCGGTTACCCGGCTGGAACATCTGGCGGGCAAGAAGATCGGCGTGACCGGCTGGCGCGATTCCGGCAATACCTGGACCCGCGCGGCGCTTTCCCATGCCGGCGTCGGTATCGAAGACGCATTCTGGTATGCCGGCCGCCTGACCGAGGCCCATCCCATCACCGACAGGCTCGACGGTTTTGGCCGCCCCGGCCGCATCGAAGCGGTGCCGGGCGAGCGGCCGATGATGCAATTGCTGGAAACCGGCGAACTTGACGCCGTGTTCACGCCGTTCATGCCGGAAGGCTTTTTTGGCCCCGCTTCCAAATTCCGCCATGTGCTGACGGATTTCCGGGCAGAAGAACTCGCCTATTTCCACGAGGTTGGCTACATCCCCGGCATGCATCTTCTGGGCCTGAAAACATCCTTTGTCGCCGAGCATCCCTGGCTGCCGGATGAGCTCAGCAACCTGCTGGATGAATCCCAGCGGGTCTGGCTGGAGAAGCGGCGCAAATATGCCGATACCACGCCATGGATCATTGATGAGCTTGGCCACGTCGCCCGGGATTTGCCTGCCCACTGGAACGACAGCGGGTTTGCCGTCAACGAACGGATGATCGCCGATTTTGCCGAACAACTGCACCTGCAAGGATTGACACCGATGCTGCTCTCGCCCGCCGACCTTTTCCCGCATTACAGCGGCCAGACTTCCGGCTCCACCAGCCGCACGGGAGTGCCGGCATGAGGGTCGCGCTGGGTCAATTTGCCGTCAGCAAGGTCTGGCAGGAAAATGCCGACATCTGCACGACGCTGATGCGCGATGCGCATGCGGGCGGTGCCGAGCTTCTGGTTCTGCCGGAAGGCATCCTTGCCCGTGACATCACCGATCCGGATATCGTGCTGAAGACGGCGCAGCCGCTGGATGGCCCGTTCATGACGCAATTGCTGGCCGAAAGCCGCAACAGCGACATGACCGTGATGATGTGCGTGCACGTTCCAACAGGCGGTCAGCGCGTCTTCAACAATCTGGTGACCATCCGCGGCGGCGAAATCGTCGCGCAATATCTGAAGCTTCATCTTTATGACGCTTTTGCCGCCAAGGAATCCACCAATGTGCAGCCGGGTGGCGAGATTCCCGGTCTTATCGAAATTTCAGGGCTCAAGCTTGGCCTCATGACCTGTTACGACCTGCGCTTTCCGGAACTGGCGCGCCGCCATGCGGTGGACGGCGCGGATGTGCTCATCCTTCCCGCCGCATGGGTCAAGGGCCCCGGCAAGGAGGCGCATTGGGAGGTGCTGGTGACGGCGCGGGCGCTGGAAAACACCTGCTACATCGTTGCCGTGGGTGAGTGCGGCGAGCGCAATATCGGTGCCAGCATGGTGGTGGACCCGCTCGGCGTGGCCGTCGTGCGGGCGGGGGAAGGGCCCGTACTGATCTTGGCCGACATCGATCCCAAGCGCATCAGTCATGCGCGTGCGGTCCTGCCGGTTCTCGCCAACCGCCGTTTTGCCCGGCCCGAACTGGCCGATACGACTGCCTGAACGCAATAGGTTTTCAAAAGATATAAAAAGGGGAATAATAATGAAACTCAAACACCTGACCTTTACCGCGCTGTTTGCGGCAACTCTCGTCGCTGCACCAGCAATGGCCGCGGAGGTGACCATCGCCAAGCAGACGGTCAACGAGGCACTACGGGCCAAGCTGCCCGAGGAAATCCGCAAGGCCGGAAGCATCACCTCGGTCAACAACGGCTCCTTCCCGCCCTATGAAATCGTCACCGGCAACACGGAAATGCAGGGCGCCAGCGCCGATCTGACCAAGGCTGTCGGCGAGTTGTGGGGTGTCGAGATCAAGCACGCAACGGTCAGCGGCCTTCCGGCGCTCTTGAGCGGCATCAATTCCGGCCGCTACCAGTTCGCTATGGGCCCTGTGGGCGATTACCCCTCGCGCCAGGGTGCCAATGATTTTGTCGATTATGTGCAGGAGTTCGTGGTGTTTGCCGTGCAGAAGGGCAATCCCAAGGGCATCACCTCGCTCGACAACACCTGCGGCAGCCGCATTGCCGTCATGGCTGGCGGTTCGGCGGAAAAAGTCATCAAGGAGCAGGCGGAGAAATGCACCAAGGATGGCAAGGCAGCCATCGAAGTCCAGTCCTTCACCGACCAGCCCACTTCCATCCTGGCGGTTCGCTCAAAGCGGTCCGACGCTTTCTTCTCGTCGCAGGCGCCGCTGATCTATTTCGTCGAGCAGGCCAATGGCCAGCTCGAGCTGACGGGCACCGGCCTGAAAAACGGGTTCGACGATATTTTCCAGGGCGCCGTGGTCGCCAAAGGTTCGCCGCTTGGTGGCGTCCTCCTGGAAAGCATCAAGACCCTCATGGACAATGGCACCTACGCCGCCATTCTGAAGAAGTGGGGCCTTGAGAAGAACATGTTGAAGGAGCCCGGGATCAATCTCGCGGGCAAAGCTGCAAAATGACCGGAAACACGCAAACATTGGCATCGCCCGCAAAGGGCGATGCGGAGGCTGCGCTTCGCGATGTGGCGAATGCGCACAAGCCCTTTCGCACGGATCGCTGGCTCCTGTGGGGCATCACGCTTCTCATTGCCGCGAACTTCCTCTGGATCGTCGCCAACAACCAGAATTTCGGCTGGCCGATCGTATTTCAATGGTTCACCGAAGCCACCGTGCTGCGCGGCCTCTATGTCACGCTTGGCCTGACCGTTGTTGCCATGGCCATCGGCGTGGTCATCGGGCTGGTTCTTGCTATTGCCCGCCTGTCGAACGACCGGCTGGCAAGTTCCCTGGCGGGTCTTTACATCTGGTTTTTCCGCGGGACGCCGCTGCTGGTCCAGCTGATCTTCTGGTACAACCTCTCGACGCTTTTTCCGGAAATTTCCATTGCCATTCCCTTCGGCCCGACACTGGCGAGCTGGAATACCAATGATCTGATCACGCCGATGACGGCGGCCATTGCCGGCCTTGCGCTGAACGAGGCCGCCTATATGGCCGAAATCATTCGCGGCGGTCTTCTGTCCGTCGACAAGGGGCAGATCGAAACCACCGAAGCTTTCGGCATGACGCGCACCCGCGCCCTCAGGCGCATCATCATCCCCCAGGCCATGCGTTCCATCGTGCCGCCGACCGGCAATCAGCTGATCAGCATGATCAAGGCGACGTCACTCGTCAGCGTCATCGCCATGGCCGATCTGCTCTATTCGGTGCAGGCGGTCTATAACCGGACCTTCGAGGTCATCCCGATGCTGATGGTCGCCGTCATCTGGTATCTGTTCATCACGTCGATCCTCAACGTCGGACAGGGTTTCATCGAGCGCTACTACGGTCGCGGCGAACGGGGTTCTTCAACGGCCAGGAAACAGGACAAGGTTGCCGCTGCCGCGTTGAGCGCCGCAGTGCCAGCCCTGGCGCAGGAGGCAAGCAAATGACCGCGCAGTTTTCCATGAATGGCACCGAACCGGGCGAAGCGCTGGTGCGGGCCCGCAATGTCCACAAGTCTTTCGGCGACGTGGAAGTGTTGAAGGGGATCGACCTCGATGTTGCCCCTGGCGAAGTCGTGGTTGTGCTTGGCCCTTCGGGCTCGGGCAAATCCACGTTCCTGCGCTGCATCAACCATCTGGAGGCGATCGACCGCGGTTCGATTGTCGTGGCCGGGGAACAGATTGGCTATTCCCTGCGCAATGGCCGGCTCAACAAGCTGCCGGCGCGGGCCATCGCCGTGCAGCGGCGCCAGATCGGCATGGTGTTCCAGCAGTTCAACCTTTACCCGCACATGACCGCCCTGCAGAACATCATCGAAGCGCCCATCGGCGTGCACAAGCAAAGCCGCAGGGAAGCCACGGAACTTGCCATGGAACTGCTGGCCCGCGTCGGGCTGACCCACAAGGCCGATGCCTACCCCCGGCAATTGTCCGGCGGCCAGCAGCAGCGCATCGCCATCGCACGCGCCCTCGCGATCCGGCCCAAACTGATGCTTTTCGACGAGCCGACCTCGGCGCTCGATCCGGAGCTGGTCGGTGAAGTGCTGGCCACCATGCGCGATCTGGCTGACCAGGGGCTGACCATGATTGTGGTCACGCATGAAATCGGTTTTGCCCGGGAAGCCGCTGACCGGGTGGTCTTCATGGATGGCGGCTACATCGTCGAACAGGGCAAACCCGAAGACGTTCTCGGCAACCCGCAGCATCCCCGCACACGGGCGTTTCTCAGCCGTTTCATCTGAATATCGATCCCCCGGCCGTCCGCTCGCGTTCGATGCCGGGGATATTCGTTTTGTATAGAGCGCCAATTCGGGCGAAAACCGCCATCATTGCGCCGCGGTAGTCTTGAATAAGCAGTCAAATCGTCTATGCCTACCCGGGTCATACGAGCTGCTTTGAAGGGGAAATCGTCGAGTTGGAAGCGATTGAACAAGCCATCCGAAATGCTTTCGCCAAAGCGGATGTGAGCAACCCTGCCGTTCGTCAGAAAATTTACGAATCAGCCTGGACCGCGCATGAGCGTTCGCTGATCGCCAACGGCGCGCTGGATGAGGCCGAGCGTGAAGAGCGCCGGGAGCATTTGAAGGCCACGATCACACGCATAGAGGGTGAATCGCGCGACTCTTCGCGTGTTGCGCCGGAACCCGTCGCGGAACGGCGCGAGCCTTCCATGTCGGCGGGGCCCGCGGAATCCAGGCAGACAACATCCGGCCGCGTCGAACCCTCCATGGGCGGATCGCTGGATTCCGACCTCGGCCCGACGGACAACAGCCGCGCCGACAATTACCGGCCCGCCTACAACCAGCCGCGTGTCAAGAAGACCCGCGAACGCCAGAAGGCGCGTGGCCTGAAGAAATTCGTCATCATGGTGGCGATCCTGCTGGTAGCCATCGGCCTTCTCTGGCTTGTTGCATCGGGTCTGATCAATTCGAAGCCATCGGGCAGCACGCCGCCTTCGTCGAGTGCCGGTCCTGCCGTTGGCAGCCACGAGCCGATGAAGGGCGGACAGCTTGCCGCGGATGGCAACTGGATTTCAATTTTCGACCCGTCTGACATGACCCGCGTTTCGATGGCGGGCCGGGCGACCGCCAGCGTTGCCGGTGACAATCTGCAGAAATTCGTGCGCATCAAGTCGCCGGGCGAGAACGACGATATCAGCTTCCAGGTCGGGCAGGGCGTTCTGCAGCAACTGGCGGGCAAGCATGCCATCTTCGATATCATTGCCAAGGCCGAGGACGGTTCCGCGACGCAGATGGCGGTCAGCTGTGATTTCGGTACCCTCGGCGATTGCGGACGCAAGCGTTACGACGTGACCGATGCGAGCAACGAGTATCTGTTCGAACTGCAATTCCCGGAAGGCAAGAAGCCGGGTGCGGGCGGTATCATCAAGATCAACTCGGACATTGCCCGCACGGGGAAAGCGATCGATATCTTTTCCATCCGCGTGCTGGTTGCGAACTGAACCAGCATGGCGCGGGCGTTCCTGTCCTCGGGTGATCTGATTGCGGACCGCCGCGCTTCCTATGCCGACATGCTGTTCGAGTCCGGTGATCACGTGGCCGCCGCCGATCTGATGCGGCAGGCGCTGGACATCACGCCGGAATGGACCGCCGGACTCTATCGCCTGGGCGAAATGGAGGAAGCCGCGGGTGACGAGGACGCCGCAGCCGAGACGTGGCGGCGCCTGCTGGAACTCGATCCCGACGACCGCTTTGGCGCGACGTTGAAACTGGCGGCCTCGGGCTATGCGGTGGTGCCGGACAATCCGCCGACGGCCTATGTCGAGACGCTGTTCGATGCCTATGCCCCGACCTTCGAGACGGCGCTTCTGGACAAGCTGCACTATCGCGTGCCGGAACTGCTGGCCAAGGCCATCAAGGCGGCGGCGCCCGGAAGACACTATCAGTCCATGCTCGATGTCGGCTGCGGCACGGGCCTGATGGGCGACTATTTCCGGGCGGCTGTGGATCATATGGCAGGCATGGACCTCTCCGAAGCCATGCTGCAGAAGGCCGAGGAAAAGCACGTCTATGACCGCCTCTTCAAGGGCGATGTCAACGAACTCGATTATCCCGCGGGTTCGGCCGATCTCATTATCGCGGCGGATGTGTTTGTCTATGTCGGCGATCTCGACAGAGCCTTCGCCCGTCTTGTCCACGCGCTCGGCCCCAACGGGCTGTTTGCCTTCTCGGTGGAAACCCATGCCGATGATGGCGAACTGATCCTGCAATCCTCGCTGCGCTATACCCATTCGGAAGACTATGTCCGCCGCCTCCTGGCCGAACATGGCCTTGCTCCGGCAACGATCGAGCGCGAGGCGATCCGCTTTGACCGGGGTGAGCCCCTGCAGGGGCTGCTCGTCGTTGCCGGGCGCGCCTGATCAGTCTTTCCGGAACATCAGGCGGCCCATCCAGCCGGTAATCACGGCCAGGAACACGGCAAACAGACCGTAGAGCAGGCTGTTCTCGTGCGCCGCCTTGTAGATGCGGTATTCCAGCCCGGCTTTCACGATATTGAGGCTGGTCGAGCTTTCACGCAGGAATTCGCCATTGCGGAACAGAAAGGCCCGCGCCTGATGCTTGCCCACCGGCACATTGGCAGGCAGGGACAGCGTTGCGCGGAACAGGGTCGATGACAGGAACTGCACGTCACCCGGACGCTGGCTGTACAGGTTCTGCTTGAGCTTCAGCCTTGGCAGCTCCTTGGTGAATTCCCGCAGCGATGCGCTGGAGCCGAAGCCGTCGGGCATGGGCTCGTAAAAGATATTGTTCACGCCGAGTGACAATTGGGCAAACGTCTTGGGAACGGCGATGTCCTGAAGGTTCCGCGTCGAGGCCAGGGAATAGGATGCCGGAATATGCTGGAACGACACCGATTCCGCATTGATCCAGACGCCGAAAAACCGGTCCTTGCGGCGCACGACGAAATCGCGTTCGGGCCCCTGCAGGATCACGACGATATCATAGCGGCCCTGCCGCTGGATCAGCGGGTCGGCATTGTCGAGCGCGCCGAAGACGGTCAGGTCCGTGCCGCGAAAGCCCGAGGTGATGGCGATGGTATCGGTCGACAGGCCAATCTCGATCGTTTCCTTGTTCCCCGGCAACTGCTGTGCCATGGCCGCGGACAGCGACGCCAGGATGAGAAGAAGGGTGGTCGCCAGAATTCTCATGATGCCCCCGGCGCAGCAAGCGCGATGGCGATCGAATAGAGATCGTCGGGGGTGACAAAAAGTTCGATGGCAAGGCGCAGGCCCACCGCCAGAACCAGCGTGGCCAGCAGCGCACGCAATTGTTCGCCGCGCAGTTTTTGCCCGATGCGGGTGCCGTACTGCGCGCCGATGACGCCGCCGCTCATCAGCAGAAAGGCCAGCACGATATCGACCGACTGGTTGGTCGTTGCCTGCATGACGGTGGTGAAAGCCGTCACGAAAACGATCTGGTAGAGCGATGTGCCGATAACCACATTGGTCGGCACTTTGAGAAGGTAGATCATGGCGGGGACCATGATGAAGCCGCCGCCGACGCCCATGATCGACGAGAGGAAGCCGATGGCCGCGCCCAGCGCCAGGATCGGGATGATGCTCACATAGATCTTCGAGGCGCGAAACCGCATCTTGAAGGGCAGCCGGTGCACCCAATTGTGCTGTCCCGGTTTCTTGAGACTGGCAAGCTGGCCGGCCCTTGTCCGGCGCATGGACCTGACGCTTTCCAGCAGCATCAGCCCGCCGATCGTGCTCAGGAAGATCACGTAGAGCAGCGACACGATCAGGTCGAGCTGACCGAGTTCGCGCAGCAGGACAAAGACGTAAATGCCGACGCCCGCGCCCACCACGCCGCCGATGACAAGCAGCGTTCCCAGCTTGACGTCGAGCGTGCCGCGCTTGAAATGCGACAGCGCACCCGTGAAGGACGAGGCAATGACCTGGTTCGCGCCGGTGGCAACGGCAACGGCGGGCGGGATGTTGTAGAAGGTCAGCAGCGGCGTGATGAGAAATCCGCCGCCGACGCCGAACATGCCCGACAGGAATCCAACCGCTGCCCCCATGCCGAACAGCACGAAGATATTGACCGAAATCTCGGCTATTGGCAGGTAGATTCCCAATTCAGACCCCGAACCCATCACGGCGTTATGGCGATTGTTCGCACACCATGATGACAGAAATTCTTTAATGCATTCTGCGCGCAGGCTGACACAGAATGCGTTAAAGTTTCTTGCCCTCAGCCGCGCGCCAAGTCAAACAATGACTGCTGGGGCGTCAACGTGTTGCCCCAAACACGAACCCATGTGTCGCAACAGTCGCCTTGGCCGGTTCAGGTGTTCTTTTCGAGCAGCCGCTTGACCAGGTCCTTGTCGATATTGCCCGTTGGCTTCAAGCCGTTGCTCTTCTGGAACGCCATGATGGCATCGCGGGTTTTCGTACCCATCTTGCCGTCCGAGCCGCCGGCGTCATAGCCATTCTTGTTGAGGATCAGCTGAATGTTGCGGACGGCTTTTTCCATGTTGATCGAACCGGTGGTGGTCGGGCTCTCGCGCCATTCCTCCGGCACGCTCAGGGCATTGCTTTCCGGATTCATCTGTTTGGGCTTCCACAGAGCGGTGGCTTCGCGGGCCCGGGTCAGTTGATCGGAGGTCATGGCCTTTGCCACTTCGTCGCGCTTCTGGCCGGCATCCTTGTCACCGGCATTGGCGGCAAGCGCAAACCATTTATAGCTTTCTTCCAGATCCTGCCGCATCCCCATGCCCTTGGCCGACAGGATGGCGAGGTTGAACTGGCTGTCCTTGACGCCGAGTTCGGCCGCCTTGGTAAACCACATGACCGCGGATTCATTATCCGGCGCGCCATTCGCTCCGGCTGCGAACAGCACGGCCAGATTGTGCATCGCGCTGGCATTGCCCTGTTCGGCGGCCAGTTGGTAATAGGTCTTTGCCTTGGCAAGGTCGCGCGGAACGCCGAGACCCTTTTCGGCAAAATTCCCCAGGCGGTATTGTGCAGGCGCAAAGCCCTTGTCGGCGGCAAGCGTGTACCATTCGGCGGCCTTGGCGTAATCGCTCTGGACGCCACGGCCTTCCATGTAGCGGTCGCCGATTTCAAACAGAGCCTTGGTATTGCCGCTGGCCGCCGCTTCGCGCAGCGGTTCCGGACCTGCTTCGACGGGGATGGCAGGAATCTGGCTCACACTCGTATCGACCTTGGCCGATGCCGGGACATCCGTACCGGAAGACTGGGCGGCAATCAGGCTGCCCACGGTTTCCTGCGTTGGTGCCGGTGCAGCGGTTTGCTCCTGGTTAGGGGTGTTTCCGGCTGAAGTTTGTGGTGCGGGGGCAGGAGTGGACGGTGCCGGTGCTGCAGGAGCTGCCGATGCGGCAACCTGCGCCTTGGGTTCGACTGTCGGCACCATCGGCGCAGCGACGGAACCGGTATCGCCGTTCACTGCTGCGGGGCCGCTGAAGAAGGCGTTTTTGAGTTGCAGGCCCGCGATCGCAATCATGATGGCGCCGATGGCAAGGAGAATGGGTTTGCGCTGGCGGGCCAGCAGACTGCCCTTCTTGCCCTCCGCGCTATCCCTGCGGCTGGAACCGCGTGTCTGGCTTTCGACTTCCGCTGCCGCTGCCTGCGCGGCGCGGCGGGCTGCGGCAATGAAATCCGCCTTGCCAATGCCCGTATCGCCGCCAAGGTTCATCTCGCGGCGTTCGTCACGCACGCGCTTGAGGATGGAGTTGAGATCCGGCATGCCCGAGCCGGGTTCAAGCGGCCGGTTGAGAATTTCGGCGTCAAGATCGACCTTGTCGTCGATCTTTTCATCGCTGCCGATTGTCTCGATGGTTGGTTCCCGATGCGCCTGTTCCTGTTTGCTGCGGGATTTCATGCCGCGGGTCAGGCTGCCCAGCAGGGATTTGCGCGCCGGAGCCGCCTCTTCCAGCTGGTCAGCGTCGTCTGCGGCCATTGTCATGTGCGCCGGAACATCGTCCAGCTTGGAAAAGACCGGGGCTTCAAAAGCGGTCTCGGCGTCGCGGTATGGTGCCTCATAGGCATCAACCGCGGTCTTGGTTTTGGCGGCCGCCGTGACATGCGATCCGACGACAGCGCCGTTCTCCAGGGAGCCAAGGCGGTCAACGATCTTCAAAAGCGTGTCATGAATGGCCTCGAAAGTCTTGGAATTGCGGTCTTCCGACTTGCGGGCAAGGCTTTCCAGCGTTTTCAGATCGTCGGCAAGCTCGCGGGCGATGACGCCGTCATGGGCATTGCTGAAATTGGCCGAATTGCGGATGGCTTCCGATGCCGCCTGGCGTGCAGCTTCCACGACGAAGTCGCGGTTCATGGCCATCGATTCCTCGATGGCGTCGAGGCGCGGCGGGATGGCCGCAAATTCCGCATAACGATCGTTGGAATGCGAGAGATGCTCGGCAAGACCGGCAATCTGCAACTCGAGATTGCGGATGGCATCGTTAGAACCATCGACCTGCGGCACGTTCTGGGCGATATAGCGCGCCATATCGTCAAAGCGGGCTTCGAGATTGTCGGTCAGCCGGATGTCGCTGTGCTCGGCCATCATGTGGTGGTCATCGAGGCGGCGGGTCAGCTCTTCGAAGCGCTGGTCGATCTGGTGCATGAATGCCGGATCGGCGGCCGGTGCCTGCTGGGGCGCTGTTTCCAGACGATGGATGATGTGCAGGACCCGGTCTTCCAGATCGCGGAAATCAGAAATGCTGATGGAGGCCGGTGTATTCTCCAGATGACGGGTGACGGACGACAGCTGTTCGGATAGCGCGTCAAGATTGATGGCTGGTGTTGCGCGCATCGCTGCCAGATGATCAACGCGCTCGGCCAGTTCGCCCATGCGCTGCAGGATCGTGTCCGAGGTGCGGTCGTAGGCAACCGCTTCGACCTTGCTGCTCAGGGTTGCGATGCGTGCTTCAAGGCGCTCGAACGCATCGGTGTCAATGTGATTTGCCTGGGCAGGGCGGGCCGTGGCCACGATGGCGCGGCTGATTTCATCGAGCCGCTCGTCCATCTGGCGCATGAAGTCGCCATTCACGCCTGATGTTCCCGTGCGCGACATCTGCTCCACGGCGCTTGCCAGTGTCTTGAGCTTGTCTTCGACCTTCTTCAGCGGAATCGATTGCGGCAATACATCCACTGCCTGGCGGATCTGGTCGAGCCGGCCACCCAGCGGATGATCCTGACGGAAGGCGTCGAAGCGTTCGTCCATCGCATCCCAGCGATTGTTCAGGCTTTTGACCGATTCTTCGCGGGCGAGTGTCGTAACGGTGCGCTTCAATTCATCAAGATCGCCGCGCAGCATCGACAGATGACCATTGTCCGCGCGACCGGACCTGTCGTCCAGATTGCGGCTTGCAGTTGACTGGTGCAGGCGCTGCAAGGTTTCCGTGTGCGGTTCGGCATGATGCCGGGCCGGTGCACGGGCATCGTCGCGCATTTCTTCGCGCAACTGCTTGATCCTGGCCGCAATGGCCGAAAGGTCGTGCTTGCCGTTGTGGGGCTTGCTGGCAAAGGACGGCAGATCGTCGGATGGCTTGTGTCTCGGCGCCGATGCCGCGCCGGCGCGGGAAGCCAGTGCGGCGAAGCGGTCGGCAATATCCGTCTGGTCGTGGTCGAAATCCGGATAATCCGGCTCCATCGTCTCGCGCAGCTGGCTTTCCAGCGCTTCGAGCGTGCGGTTGATACTGTCGAGCGATGTGGTCTCGCGGCGTGACCGGTTCACATTGACCTGTTCCAGTAGTGACCTTTGGTTCGTCATGGACGCCTGCTTTGCCGTGTTTACGCCAGTGATCCGGCGGGTTAATTCTGTTCCACGGGGCAGGGCCGGAAGCGCTGGCGATGTTCGCCTGCCATTCTGGCTTTGTCTGGTCTCGGTCTTCCGAAGCTCAAGAATGCGTTCTGCACATTGCCAATCCGGAAAGCCGGGACCGTTTGCCCCATGCGGTCCGACAAGCCGTGAAAAACAAATCACTCATAGACACGGTTTACCGACACCGTGACATTGGCGAAACGTGGTAAACAACTGGTTAAGAGATGGGCCGGAAGCGTTAAAAATGTGATACGCTGGCATTGTAATTCATAGACGCGGCACCAGCCGAAATCGCTGGAATCCATCTCTCATCGCCATCGTCTCGTTGAACAGGGCATCCCATTCAGAAAGATTGATCCACAGGAGCAAAACTTCACAAAATTTTGACGTTTACGGAAACGTCAAAATTTGTTAAAGAGATGGAAAATCCGACGGCACCGAAGTCTCCGGGCCGTTTTGCTCGTTTATGTTTTGGAGGAAACTGATGCCGAGTTATCGCGCGCCCGTTGAAGACACGCTTTTCATTCTGAACGATGTCCTGGGCTATGAACGCTACAACAACCTGCCAGGTTTCGCCGATGCATCGCCCGATATCGTTGCGGCAATCCTGAGCGAAGGCGCCAAGCTGGCCGAAAACACGCTGTTTCCGATCAACCAGTCCGGTGATCACGAAGGCTGCGTGCGTCATGCGGACGGCACGGTCACCACACCCAAAGGCTTCAAGGCGGCTTTCGATCAGTACCGCGAAGGCGGCTGGATGAGCCTGGCCATACCGGCGGAATTCGGCGGTCAGGGTCTTCCTTACGCGCTGCATGTTGCGGTTGGCGAATACATGTCCTCGGCCAATATGGCGCTGGTGATGTATCCCGGCCTGACGCAGGGCGCGATTGCCGCGATCCTGACGCATGGCACCGACGATCAGAAGCAGACCTATCTGCCGAAAATGGTCGATGGCACCTGGACCGGCACCATGAACCTCACCGAGCCGCATTGCGGCACCGATCTCGGCCTGCTGCGCACCAAGGCTGTGCCCAATGGCGATGGCTCCTACAAGATTTCCGGCCAGAAGATTTTCATCTCCGCCGGTGAGCATGACATGTCGGAAAACATCATCCATCTGGTGCTTGCCCGTATCGAGGGTGCGCCGGAAGGCGTGAAAGGCATTTCCCTGTTCATCGTGCCGAAGTTCAATCTCGACGACAGCGGCAATGCCGGTACCCGCAATGGCGTATCCTGCGGCTCGATTGAAGAGAAGATGGGCATCCACGCCAATTCGACCTGTGTGATGAACTATGACGAAGCCACGGGCTACCTCATCGGCGGCGAGAACAAGGGTCTGCGCGCCATGTTCACGATGATGAACGAGGCGCGTCTCGGCGTTGCCCTGCAGGGCCTGTCCATCGGGGAAGTCGCCTACCAGAACGCGGTGGAATATGCGCGCGAGCGTCTCCAGGGCCGTTCGTTGACCGGGCCGAAGGCGCCGGACAAGAAAGCCGATCCTCTGATCGTGCATCCGGATATCCGCCGCATTCTGATGACGATCAAGTCGTTCAATGAAGCGGGCCGCGCCTTCATCCTGTGGTCCGCGCTCAAGTCGGATGTCGCGCACCGTTCCGACGACGAGGGTGACAAGCAGATTGCCGATGATATTCTTGGCCTGATGACCCCGGTTCTCAAGGGCGTCCTGACGGACAAGGGCTTTGAACATGCGGTCATGGCGCAGCAGGTCTATGGCGGCCACGGTTACATCGAAGAACACGGCATGAGCCAGTATGTGCGCGATGCGCGCATTGCCATGATCTATGAAGGTGCCAATGGCGTGCAGGCGCTCGACCTCGTCGGCCGCAAGCTCGGCGCCAATGGCGGCCGCGCCGTCATGGCGTTCTTCAAGGAGGTCGGTGATTTCTGCGAGGAGAACCGCGGCGATGAAAAGCTCGCCTTCTTCACCAAGCATCTGAAGAAAGGCCTCAATGACCTGCAGGCCGCCTCGATGTGGCTGATGCAGAACGGCATGGCGAACCCGGACAATGCCGGGGCAGCGTCGACCGATTACATGCATCTCTTCGGTCTGGTATCGCTTGGCTACATGTGGGCGCAGATTGCCAAGGCATCCCATGCGAAGCTGGCGGAAGGTGCCGAGAAGAAGGATTTCTACGAGACCAAGCTCGTCACCGGGAAATTCTTCATGGAACGCGTCATGCCGGAAACATCGGCGCATCTCGCCCGCATCCAGACTGGCGCGGACACGATGATGACGCTGACGGCGGAGGCATTCTGATTGATGCAAAAGGGAGCGGAGGCTCCCATATGCAGCGAAAGGTGATTTCTAGGGAGGTTAGAGATGTCTATTCGGCCGGAAGACGTGTTGGGCGTACCAAAACCCGACTGGAAGACTGACGATGTGGTGATGCTGCAGGACATGGCTTCGAAGTTTCTCGAAGCCGAGGTGCTGCCGCACTACGACCGTTTCGAGAAGCAGGAAATTTTCGACCGTTCCATCTGGGAGCTTGCCGGCGAGAACGGGCTTCTGTGCGCCTCCATGCCGGAAGAATATGGCGGTGCCGGCGGTACCTATGCCCATGAAAGCGCCATCCTGGAAGCCATCAGCCATGTTGGTGTCGATGGCTTCGGCATAGCCCTGCACAATTCAATCGTTGCTCCCTATATTCTGCATTATGGTTCGGAAGAGCAGAAGAAGAAGTGGCTGCCGAAGATGGCGACCGGCGAACTGATCGGCGCCATCGCCATGACCGAGCCGGGTGCCGGTTCCGACCTTCAGGGCGTAAAGACAAGCGCCAAGAAGGACGGCAATCAATACGTCATCAACGGATCGAAGACCTTCATCACCAATGGTCAGCTCGCCAATCTGGTTGTCGTCGTGACCAAGACGGACCCGTCGCAGGGCGCCAAGGGCACATCGCTCATTGTGGTCGAGACGGACGGACAGGAAGGGTTCGAGCGCGGCCGCAACCTCGACAAGGTCGGGCTGAAATCAAACGATACCTCGGAACTGTTCTTCAACAATGTCCGCGTGCCCACAGCGAACCTGCTCGGAACCGAAGAAGGTCAGGGCTTTGTCCAGCTGATGCAGCAACTGCCGCAGGAACGTCTGCAGATCGGCGGCACCGCGATTGCCATGGCCGAGCGCGCCATCGCGATTACCTCGGACTATGTCAAGGAGCGCAAGGCCTTCGGCAAGGCGGTCATCGACTTCCAGAATACCCAGTTCAAACTGGCGGAGATGAAGACGGAAGCCACCATCGGCCGCGTCTTCTACAATCACTGCGTGGAACGCCACGTCAATGGCGGGCTCGATCCGGTCACCGCCTCCATGGCGAAATACTGGTTGAGCGACCTGCAGAACAAGATCGTTGACGAATGCCTGCAGCTGCATGGCGGCTACGGCTATATGAACGAATACCCGATCGCACGTATGTTCCGCGATGCCCGCGTCCAGCGGATCTATGGCGGAACCAATGAAATCATGAAGCTTTTGATCGCCCGCAGCCTCTGAGGTGCGGTTCGAAAAGGGAGAATGAAATGGCCGAAGCATATATTTACGACCACGTCCGCACGCCGCGCGGCAAGGGCAAGAAGGATGGCAGCCTGCATGAAGTGCCCGCCGTCCGTCTCGGCGCCAAGGTGCTGGAAGCGCTGCGCGACCGCAATGGTCTCGACACGGGACTCGTCGACGACATCATCTATGGCTGCGTTGATCCCGTCGGTGAAGCCGGCGCTGTCATTCCGCGTTCATCGGCTTTCGAAGCCGGATATGATTTCAAGGCGCCCGGCATGCAGATTTCGCGCTTCTGTGCCTCTGGCCTCGACGCGGTGAATTTTGCCGCCGCCAAGATCGTGCAGGGTGCCGATGACATCGTCATCGCCGGCGGCGTGGAATCCATGTCGCGCGTCGGCATGGGTATGTCCGGCGGTGCCTGGTACATGGACCCGTCGGTGGGCCTTCCCGGCTATTTCATGCCGCAGGGTGTATCGGCCGATCTGATCGCCACCAAGTATGGTTTTACCCGCGATGATGTCGACGCCTATGCCGTCGAAAGCCAGAAGCGCGCTGGGGAAGCCTGGAAGAAGGGCTACTTCAAGAATTCGGTTCTCAGCATCAAGGACCAGAACGGCCTGACCATCCTTGATCACGACGAGCACATGCGTCCGGCAACGGATATGCAGGCGCTGGCATCGCTCAATCCCTCCTTCGTGATGCCGGGTGAAATGGGCGGCTTCAACGCCGTTGGTATTCAGGCGCATCCGGAAGTTGAGACCATCAACCACGTACACCATGCCGGCAATTCCTCCGGCATCGTTGACGGTGCCGCTGGTGTCCTGCTCGGCTCGAAAAGCGCCGGCAAGGCATTGAGTGCCAAGCCGCGCGCCCGCATCCGCGCCTTTGCCAATATCGGTTCCGATCCGGCCTTGATGCTGACCGGTCCGGTCGATGTGACGGAAAAGCTGCTGAAGCGCGCCAAGATGAAGATTTCGGATATCGATCTGTTCGAACTGAATGAAGCCTTTGCGGCTGTTGTGCTGCGCTACATGCAGGCCTTCAACATTCCGCGCGACAAGATCAACGTGAATGGCGGTGCCATCGCCATGGGCCATCCGCTCGGGGCAACCGGTGCGATGATCCTCGGCACGGTGCTTGACGAGCTGGAGCGCCGTGACCTGAATGTGGCCTTGGTCACACTGTGCATTGGTGCCGGCATGGGCACCGCAACGATTATCGAACGCGTCTGAGGGAGAGCAGAAGATGAGCTATACAAACTTCAAATTCGACGTCGACGCGGACGGCATTGCGCTGGTCACCTGGGATATGCCCGACAAGTCGATGAATGTCTTCACCGAAGAGGTGATGAAGGAACTCGACGCCATCGTCGACCGCGTTGCCAAGGACGAGGCGATCAAGGGTGCGGTTATCACATCCGGCAAGGATACCTTCTCCGGCGGCGCGGACCTCACCATGCTCAAGCGCATGTTCCAGCTGTTCCAGGAGGAAAAGGCGCGGGATCCCAAGAAGGCCGTCGAACTCCTGTTCGAAAACACAGGCAAGATGGGCGGCCTGTTCCGCAAGCTCGAAACATCGGGCAAGCCATGGGTTTCGGCCATCAACGGCACCTGCATGGGCGGCGCATTCGAAATGTCGCTGGCCTGCCATGGCCGCGTTGTTTCCGATGATCCATCGGTGAAGATGGCCCTGCCTGAGGTGAAGGTCGGTATTTTCCCGGGTGCCGGCGGCACGCAGCGCGTTCCGCGCCTGACCAACCAGCAGGACGCCCTGCAAATGATGACGACGGGCTCCAGCCTGACTGCCGCGCGTGCAAAGGCCATGGGCCTCGTGCATGAAATCGCGCCGGCCAAGAAGCTCGTCGAAACCGCCAAGAAGATGATCAAGGCCGGTTTGAAGCCAGTCCAGCCATGGGATGAAAAGGGTTTCAAGCTCCCCGGTGGTGCGATCTATTCGGCAGCGGGTGCCAATCTCTGGCCGGCTGCGACAGCTATTCTGCGCCGCGAAACCTATGGGAATTATCCCGGTGCCGCAGCGATCCTGAAATCCGTCTACGAAGGCCTTCTCGTGCCCTTCGATACCGGTCTGAAGATCGAGCAGCGTTACTTCACCAACATCCTGCAGAGCACGGAAGCGGGCATGATGATCCGCTCGCTGTTCGTTTCCCTGCAGGAACTGAACAAGGGGGCGCGCCGCCCGGCCGACGTCAAGCCGACCAAGTTCAAGAAGGTCGGTGTCATCGGTGCCGGTTTCATGGGAGCAGGTATCGCCTTTGTCACAGCCAAGGCCGGGATTCCCGTTGTCCTGATCGATCAGACGCAGGAAGCCGCCGACAAGGGCAAGGCGCATACGGCTGAGCTGATCACCAAGGATATCCAGCGGGGCAAGGCAACGGCGGAAGACAAGGAAAAGCTCCTTGGCCTGATCACCGCCACCACGCAATATGCCGAGCTTGACGGTGCCGACCTTGTGATCGAAGCCGTGTTCGAAGACCGTGATGTCAAGCGCAAGGCAACGGAGCAGGCGGAAGCCGTGCTGAAGCCTGCGGCCGTGTTTGCCTCCAATACCTCGACCCTGCCGATCACCGGCCTTGCCAAGGTATCAGTGCGCCCGAAGAACTTCATCGGCATCCACTTCTTCTCGCCCGTCGACAAGATGATGCTTGTCGAGGTTATCCTCGGCAAGAAGACATCGGAAAAGGCGCTGGCTGTCGCGCTGGATTATGTGCGTGCGATCAAGAAAACCCCGATTGTCGTCAATGATACTCGCGGTTTCTATGTCAATCGCTGCGTCCTGCGCTACATGTCGGAAGCCTACAACATGCTCGTGGAAGGCGTTCCGCCTGCAATGATCGAGAATGTTGCCCGCATGGCAGGCATGCCGGTCGGGCCTCTCGCGCTCAATGACGAGACGGCCATCGATCTGTCGCAGAAAATCCTCAAGGCGACGCTTGCCGATCTCGGACCGAAGGCCGTCGATCCGCGGCATGTGGAACTGGTCAACACGCTGGTCGACAAGTACGACCGCCGTGGCCGCAAGAACGGCAAGGGCTTCTATGATTATCCGGCCAAGCCGGCCAAAAAGCATCTGTGGCCGGAATTGAAGACGCTCTATCCGCAGCAGGACGCCGACAAGATCGATGTGGAAGTGCTCAAGCAGCGTTTCCTCTTCACCATCGCGCTGGAAGCGGCGCGCGTCATGGAAGAGGGGATTGTCACCGATCCGCGCGAAGCGGATGTCGGCTCGATCCTGGCCTTCGGTTTCGCGCCTTATACGGGCGGAACGCTGTCCTATATCGATGGCATCGGCGCGGCGAAGTTCGTGGAAATCGCCAAAGGCCTGCAGCGCAAATACGGTGCCCAGTTCAAGGCGCCGAAGCTGTTGCTCGACATGGCCGAGAAGGGTGACACCTTCTATGAACGCTTCAATCCCTATCCGGTTGAAGCCAAGAAGAAAAAGGCTGCCTGACTGAGATATGAGGGGATCACTTGCTGATCCCCTCATTGCTGTTGGTGCGTGGTTCGACAAGCTCACCATGAGGGGAGTGATTTGGCTGCAAGGCTAATCGCAAACGTTGCAGAATATAGCTCCCTGCAATCCTCGCCCTCCCTCATGGTGAGCTTGTCGAACCACGCACGGGTCCTCTCGCATTATAAGAAAGTTTTCCGCGTTTTATCTCGACTTTTCCCCAATTCCCTCCTAAAACTTTAGTGAAGGTATTTTTTCCTTTATCTGGAAGAGTCCCATGTTCTCACATGACCGTATCTGGGCGGCCATCGATGCGCTGGCGGAACGTCATTCGCTTTCCGTTTCGGGACTGGCGAAGCGCGCCGGGCTTGATCCCACCACGTTCAACAAATCCAAACGTTATGCGGTCGATGGTCGTGCCCGCTGGCCGTCGACGGAGTCGCTGGCCAAGATCATGGAAGCGACGGGCGCTTCGCTCGATGAATTCATGACGCTGGTTGTCGGCGGCAAGGGTACGAGGGCCGGCATGGGTGCCATACGGTCCGTACCGCTTCTGGGGTTTGCCCAGGCGGGCGCCGGCGGCTTCTTCGACGATGGGGGATTCCCGGTCGGCCAGGGCTGGGACGTGGTTGAGTTTCCCGTTGGTTCCGGAGAAGCGGTCTATGCGCTGGAGGTTTCCGGGGATTCCATGCTGCCGCTTTATCGCGACGGCGATACGATCATAGTCGCCCCGGGCGCTCCGGTGCGCCGCGGCGACCGCGTCGTTGTCCGCACGAAGGAAGGCGAGGTCATGGCGAAGATTCTGACGCGCCAGACCCCGCGCACCATTGAACTGCAATCGATGAATCCGGAGCATGCCAACCGGACGTTTGATGCGGTTCATATCGACTGGATCGCCCGAATCCTGTGGGCCAGCCAATAACAGGGAGCCATTTCCCATGCGCCGGATGCCGCTTTACGTTCTGACCATTCTGGTCGGACTTTGTCTGGCCTATGTCTTTGTTTCCCCGTTCTATATCGGACTGCCAGCGGTAGGGGTAAGCGGGCAGGACGTGACGATTGCCCCCGAAAACTTTCAGGTGCCGGCTGATACAGGTGGGGCCGCGCCGGACACACCGCCGCAACCGGCCGAAATCGCCACCCCCCCCAGCCAAACCCGCCACTGCCGCGCGGCAGGTCGATCCGGATGGATTTTCGATGACCGGCAAGGAATCCGGGCCGTTGCAGCGTATCGAACCACGCCAACCCTTGAGTGACATGGGCCACGCGACCCCGCCTGCACCCCCTCCGCCTCCCGTGCCTGTCGATACGACGGCACGGCCCAAACTGCTTTACCGCGCGGTAGCGACGGCCGCGGGAACCGTGGATGTCTCAGGCTACAGGATCGCCATCGAGGGGATCAATGTCGTGCCGCCGGAAGAAACATGCGCTGTCGATGGCGGGACGTCCTGGCCATGCGGCACGGCGGCGCGCACTGCCTTTCGCAACTGGCTGCGTTCGCGCGCCATAGAATGCAATGTTCCCGACCTTCCTCCGGACGCGCTCGTTGCCACCCAGTGCAAGCTTGGTACGACCGATCTGGCCGCATGGCTTGTTGACAATGGCTGGGCGAGAGCCAGTGACGGCTCGCCCCTGGCCGATAATATGAAAAAGGCGCAGGAGGCAAAACTCGGCATTTTCGGCAGCCCGCCACCATCGCTTCCGGCCGCCAGCGACTTGCCATCTCCCGTTGCCGCCGGCGACCTGCCGCTGCCATCGGCAGAACCACAGCCGGCACCGCTGGCTGTACCCGCTCCGGATGCGCCGTTCCCGCCAAAGCCGGAGTAGAAAGGTTTGAGGTGTCAGCCTTCGTGGCAGACGGCCTCGATATTGTGGTTGTCCGGATCACGCACGAAGGCGCCATAATAGTCCGGATGGTAATGGGGGCGCAGTCCTGGCTGGCCATTGTCGTTGCCGCCAGCTTCCAGGGCTGCCTTGTGAAAGGCATCGACGAGTGCGCGCGTGTTGACACGAAATGCAACGTGCGCCGGTGGATTGTTCGCGATGCCGCTGGCGATCCAGAAATCGGGCTTGCCGCCTTCGCCAAAGCCGGCAACGTCGGCACTCCCGGTCACGGATGCCGGGAACTCGAGGATCAATTCATAGCCAATGGCCGCGAGGGCTTTCTGGTAGAACTTTTTGCTCTCGTCGAAATTGCTGACATTCACTCCGATATGGTCAATCATTCCGTCCTCCCTCGATTTCGCTCCAGATATGGAGCAACTATGCCAGTTGGCCCATCAACGCCTTTTTAATGAGGGCCCGCGTTTCGGCGATGCCGTAAAGCGCGACGAAGGAACCGAACCGCGGCCCGCGTTCCTGTCCGATCAGCACTTCATAGAGCATCTGGAAGAACGACACCGATACGCCGGGCCCGCCTTCGGGGCTCTTCTTGGTGTGATCCTGATAGCGTTCGATGCCACGGGCAACGTCCAGCATGGCGTTCTGGATGGCATTGCCATCCGCATCCGCCGGCAAGGTGGCAAGCTGCGCATCAATGCCCTTCAACGCCGCAAGCTCAACGTCGTCCGCGGGGCGGAACTTCTTGGTCGGCTTGACGAAATCGTTGAAGTAGCGGATCGCATAGGTGACGAGCTCGTTCAACTTCGGGTTGTTTTCCTGCGTCACGCCGGGCGCATAGCGGGAGATGAACCCCCAGAGAACATCGGCATTTTCGGCATTCGACGCGCTGACGAGGTTGAGCAGCATGGCAAAGGGCACCGGCATGTCGAGCACGGGCGGATTGCCGTAATGCTGATGCCAGACCGGATTGCCGAGGCGCTCCTTCCATTCCTGCCGCTGATAGGCGGACAGGAAGGTGAAATACTCGTCCACGGCCTTCGGGATCACGTCGAAATACAGCTTCTTCGCCGTCTTCGGCTTCTGGAACATGTAAAGTGCCAGACTTTCGGTCGGCGCGTAGGTCAACCAGTCATCGATGGTCAGGCCGTTGCCCTTCGACTTGGAAATTTTTTGCCCCTTGTCATCGAGGAAGAGCTCGTAATTGAAGCCTTCGGGCGCCCGGCCGCCAATGGCGCGGCAGATCTTGGACGACAGGGTCACGGAGTCGATGAGATCCTTGCCGGCCATCTCGTAGTCAACGCCAAGGGCGGTCCAGCGCATGGCCCAGTCGGCCTTCCACTGGCACTTGACCTTGCCGCCGGTCACTTCCGTTTCGATGTGTTCGCCGGTATCGGGGTCCTCATAGGTGATGGTGCCCTTCTGCACATTGCGGGCGATCATCGGGACCTGCAGGACAACGCCGGTGCGCGGGCTGATGGGCAGGAAAGGCGAATAGGTTGCCCGGCGTTCCTCACCTAGGGTGGGCAGGATGATGTTCATGACATCGTCATAGACCGCGAGCATCTTGAGCAATGTTTCATCGAACCGGCCGGAAGCGTAATAGTCCGTTGCCGAGGCAAATTCGTAGTCGAAACCGAAACGGTCGAGAAACGCCCGCAGCCGCGCATTGTTGGCCGCACCAAACGATGGATACTCGTTGGAGAACGGGTCGGGAATGCGGCTGAGCGGCTTGCCCAGATGCGAAGCCATCATCTCCCGGTTCGGCACATTGTCCGGAACCTTGCGCAATCCGTCCATGTCGTCCGAGAAGCAAAGGATCTTTGTCTTGACGCTGTCCTTCGTCAGGACACGAAAGGCGTGGCGGACCATCGACGTGCGCGCGACTTCGCCGAACGTGCCGATATGCGGCAGGCCGGACGGGCCGTATCCTGTCTCGAACAGGATCGAGTCGGGATAGCCGGACTTTTCATAGCGTTTGATGATCTTCTGCGCCTCTTCGAAGGGCCATGCTTTGGCCTCTGCTGCCGCCGCGATCAGCTCGGGGGTCAGTTCGATTTGGGTGTTGGGGCGCGAAGTCATTCTTGGTTTCCTGTTTTCCTGCCATGTGGTGAAGCGCGCGGACACTATGGCGGCAGCTTCGCCGCGTCAATTGCCACGGCGTCTCACAAGGCTTTTGCATGCGGTTTCAATAAAAATCGACGGGGAAGTACCGTAGATAGAGTTCGGAGGTCGTGCCCTTTTCCTCCATGGATTTCAATGCAAAATTGAAGGCATCGACGAGATCTGTGTTCTTCGCGGTTGCGGCAATCATCATGCCGTCGCCCAGAAACTGTGGTGCGATATAAGGCCCGCCGGAAAATGTGCAGCAATTCTGCGCTTCCGGGCTGCCGATCCAGAACGACAGGTCGGATCCGTCTCCAAAAACCGCATCGATTTTCTTGTCACGCAAATCCTTCAGCATCAGGGCGCGTGTGGGGTAGCCGACCCATCTGTCCCCGGGGAAGTAATCGGCGAAAATCGCCTGATGCACCGACCCGTCCACGACGCCAACCACTTTCTTCTCGAGCTTGTCTGCCAGAGGTTCCTCCAGCGTCGTTTCCTTCAGGGTGACGAAACGGGCAGGCAGCCGCATGTAGGGGGCGGTGAATGCAAACTTTTCACGCAATTGTGTCGTCGGCTTCAATCCGGCGATAATGGCCTCGGCTTCGCCGTTTTCCACGGTCTGCTGAAGTTCATTCCACGGACGCGCTTCGATCTGGCAAATCGCGGTCACATTCAATTCGCTGCAAATGGCCCGCACCAGATCGATGTTGAAACCGGATATCCGTCCGCTGGCGTCGATGAAATTGAACGGAGGGTAATCCACCGTGGTCACAAACCGGATGCGCTCGACCGTCGAAAGATTTGGCTTGGCAACATGTTCCCGGCCATCCCAATAGTGCGGGAAATCCGATGCTGCACTGAATTGTGACAATCCCGCCCCAAGGAAAACTGCCGTGCAAAAAACGATTGTGCGGATATGCATTCGATTTGAGATGCCCATGTGATTTGCCCGAAGAGTAGCATGGGTGATCCTGACATGACAGGTTTGATGGCCGTCCTGTGCCGCTGCACGGAGTGATGGGCTGCAATAGGTGCCGTTCTTCGACTTATGAAGAATTGCCATTGGTATAAAGAGACGTAACAATATTATTCTTCGCTTATAACGCTATAAATTGTTCCGAATTTTATTTTCAATTATGAATTGTGAGTTGAGTTCATGCTGTTGGCGTTCCCTCTACAGAAAACACGCGCCTTGACGATCGATAATATTCAAAGATCAGGCTCTCGGTAGAGGGAAGATGCTGCATCGAGACATCGAAGTGGCTCTGGCCGCGCGTCTCCACCGCGCCGGATTGGCAAAAATCCTGATCGTACGGGCCTTCAGGGATTCCATTGCCGGCAACACGTCCTTTATCGAGGAACTCTACGCCAGCGTTCGCGGCAAAGATGCGCTGATCGGCCAATGTATCGCCGACATAACGGGACTGGCTTTTGAAGCGGCACCGCAAACAACCGGCATTTTTCTGCGATCGGGCCCGGATATCACCATTCTGCCGCACGCGCGCATTGCGACGACACTCAACCACGACAGCAATGCATTGACCTATATTGCGCCGACAATCGCCGACATTGCCGTAGTCAAACGCCATCTGTCGAGCCGCAAGGAGCTGGCTGGCCGCTTGAGCGTGACCACGCCCTCAGGGGTGCGCGAGCTTCTCAGGGCCGGGCATCAGCATCTGCTCGCCGATAGAGCCGCAAGAATGATCGAAGACTCCCGCTGCGAATACTCGGCCAAAACTGTCCTGACAGGCCAGCAAGGCATCCTGATCGGCATATTGGCAAGCTGTCTGCTGCTGGGCGCCTTTGAGAAGCAGCAACTGAGCTGGAAGGGTGCGCATGTCATCCTCTCGCTGTTCTTTCTTGCCTGTGTCCTGCTGCGCCTCGTGGCATGCAAAAATGCGCGTGGCGACAATCCGTTACCCCTGCTGGCAATAAATCCTGCAGAGCTTCCGATCTACACGGTTATGATTGCACTGTATCAGGAAGCAGACATTGTTCCGCAGCTCGTCAGAGCCATACTGGCGTTGAACTGGCCGCGTTCAAAGCTTCAGGTTCTCTTCCTCTGCGAAGGGGATGACGCGGCGACACTCGCCGCATTGAGGCGCCAGGGGCTGCCTCAGTCCTTCGATATCATTTCCGTATCCGGATATGGCCCGCGGACGAAGCCAAAGGCGCTCAATTACGGGCTCCTGCTGTCGAAGGGAGCGTTTGTCGTGGTCTACGATGCAGAGGATCGCCCCCACCCAGACCAGTTGCTGGAAGCCTTTCAACGCTTCCAGCGCGCCGATGAAAAACTCGGCTGCCTCCAGGCTCCGTTGACGGTCGCCAATGCCCATGAAAGTCTGGTCGCGCGTCTGTTCGCCTTCGAATATGCGGCGCACTTCCAGAGCTTCCTGCCGTGGCTCGCGCATCGCGGGCTGGTCTTGCCCCTTGGCGGCAGCTCCAATCATTTTCGTTCCGATTGCCTGACCGCCATCGGAGGGTGGGATCCGCACAACGTCACGGAGGACGCGGAACTCGGAACCCGTTTGGCGCGTCTGGGGTATCGGACGGATATGATCGAACGCGCGACGATCGAAGATGCGCCAACTGAAATCGGCATCTGGTTTCGCCAGCGAACGCGCTGGTTCAAGGGCTGGATGCAGACGTGGCTTGTGCAGATGCGCCAGCCGTTTACCCTTCTCGTCCAGTTGGGCATTCTGCGCTTCGTCGTCTATCACCTTCTGGCGGTGGGGATGATCGTTTCATCCCTGCTTTATCCCGTCACGCTGCTGTTTATGCTCTCGGTCACCTTGTGCTGGCTTTCCGGAAGCGATGTCTTTGCCCTGCATCGGGATATTCTCTGCATCGATCTCATCAATATCGTGATGGGGTATCTCTCGTTCCACCGGCTGGGGCAGCGCGCGCTGGCGGGCAAGGGAATGCCCGGCAGGATCCTGCCATGGATACCGCTCTACTGGTTGCTCATGTCCCTGGCGGCATGGCGTGCTTTGGGGCAGTTGAACACGCGGCCTTTCCTATGGGAGAAAACGCCGCATCGGCCCGCACAATCTACTCAAGAAACCCCGGACCGGAACCAATGATCAGAGCGTCTTCATTGCCGATCACCCCGACATCCCGGCCCTTGTAGGGCAAGCTCAGCAAAACCCGGCGGATAACGGCGATGCGGGCGCGGCGCTTGTCATTGGAGCGCACCACGGTCCACGGCGCATGGGCCGTATGGGTCCGGGCCATCATTTCGTTCCGGGCGTTGGTGTAGTCATCCCATTTTTCGGCACCGGCAATATCCATCGGCGAGAACTTCCAGTTCTTCAACGGGCTGTGGCGTCGATCGTGAAAACGTTTCAACTGCATGATCTGGCCGATATTGAGCCAGAACTTGAAGAAGAAGATACCGTCGGCAACGATCATGCGTTCGAAGCCGGGTGTTTCCTCGAGGAACGATTCATGCTGTTCCGGCGTACAGAAACCCATGACGGGTTCGACACCACCGCGATTGTACCAGGAGCGGTCAAACGTGACGAATTCGCCCCTCGTCGGAAAATGCGAGACGTAGCGCTGATAGTACCATTGCCCGCCTTCGGTTTCCGTGGGCTTGGGCAGGGCAACGTTGCGCGCATTGCGTGGGTTCATGTACTGGCGCAAGGTAAAGATCGTTCCGCCCTTGCCGGCTGCATCGCGCCCTTCGAAGACGGTTATCACGCGGCCGCCGGTTTCCTGCAGCCAGCTCTGCATTTTGACCAGTTCAATCTGCAGCTGTTCGAGTGTTTTTTCGTATTCGGCCCTGTTCATTTTATCCGTGTAGGGAAAGTCACCGGACGCAAGGGCGCCGTCGTCAATCCAGTCCGGCAGTTTGGCATCGTCGATATCGAAACTCCGCTTCTTCCCATCGATCCTGAGTTTAAGCGTTGTCTTACCGACATGCGGCTGGTCGGATTTCTCTTTCGAATTTTTGGCCAAGACAGTCTCCCTCAATTGACATGAAGCCATGTTATTGGGACAGCGTTGTGGCGTCCAGTGTCGATGACAAGCATGGCAGGGCAGGGAGTTGAACGCATGAGCATATTCGGTTCAGGGCAGGAAAGCCGCGGTTTGCGGCAAAGGGCGATGCAGCGGATCATTCGCGCGCGCTATATTCTTGGTGCCGCTGCCTTTCTCACCGCTCTCGTTCTGAATTCCGGCGTGTCCTGGTGGCTGAGCTTTGCCATTCTGATGCTTCTGCTCCTGGGCGTGGTCGCCTTGTCGGCAAGCATCCCGCGCAGCGACGACACCACCCGTGCACAGCCGGTCAGCGATCCGGCGATCTTCCGCCTGTCCGGTCAGCAGCTTGCGGCGCAATTGCCCGATCCCCTGATCATCTTTGATCACGAAGGGACAATTCTTTATGTCAATCCGGCGGCCAACGGCGCTTTCGGGCCTCTGGCGCGCGGCGGTACGCTGCTCCTGCATTTCCGCGCACCGGAGATGCAGACGCTGGTCCAGTCGGTCATGTCGGATGCGCAGGCCGGATCGATTGATTATTCCGAGCGTGTCCCGGTTGAACGCTGGTATCGCGCCACAGTGCTGCGTCTGGACCAGGGCGGTTCCGACCGCCAGTATCTCCTGTCATTCCGCGATCTGACCGAGGCGCATCGTCTGGAGCGCATGCGCTCGGACTTCATCGCCAATGCCAGCCATGAATTGCGCACGCCACTGGCGTCACTCAGCGGTTTCATTGAAACGCTGCGCGGTCCCGCGCGCAACGACGCCGTTGCCCGCGACAATTTTCTGGAGATCATGCAGAAGCAGGCTGAGCGCATGGCACGGCTCATCGATGATCTTCTGTCCCTGTCGCGCATCGAAATGAAGGCCCATATCGCGGTGAAGGACCAGGTGGACCTGACGATCGTTCTCAATCATGTGGTGGACACTCTCCGCCCGCTCGCCACGCACCTCGACATTGAAATCGAACGCCATATCGATCCCGGGCCGGTCATGGTCCTCGGCGATCGGGATGAACTGACGCAGGTTTTCCAGAATCTTCTGGAGAACGCCTGCAAATACGGCCAGTCCGGCAAGAAGGTGGTTGTCGAGCTCAAAAACAATGGCGAGGGGATCAAAGCCACTATTCAGGATTTTGGCCCTGGCATACCGGAAGAACATATACCGCGGCTGACCGAGCGCTTTTATCGCGTCAATATCGAGACCAGCCGGGCCCAGAAAGGCACGGGTCTCGGTCTGGCAATCGTCAAGCACATCCTTACGCGGCACCGGGCCCGGCTTGTGGTTCGCTCCCGCGTTGGCGAGGGCTCATCGTTCACGGTTGCCTTCGGTCCGCAGAAAGCCAAGGCTTGACGCCAATAAAAAAGGCGCCTGACGGCGCCTTTCCCTATCTATGTGCCTTGCAGATTACCGAGCGCGGCGGCGATCGGACGCCGGCTGATAGGCCAGGCGGGCATGATAGGTGCAGTACGGGCCGCCTTCGCCGACATCATTTCCGCAGAAGTGAAAATCAGGCTGCAACGGATCGCCCATCGGCCACTTGCAGGTGCGCTCGCTGAGCTGCACCAGTTCGAGACGCCGCGAGATCGGCACCACGACATCCGTCGAGGGCTTCATCACGGTCTGCGTAACCGTGTCGACGAAATATTCCTGCTGCAGCGCTGTTGCGCCAACGCTCTTGGTCACAACACGGCTCGTCATCTGCGCCGACGTGCTGACGCTGCTGCGATGTCCGGCTGAAGCGGTCGTGTTGACTTTCTTGCTGCGTGTCTGGGTCGATGTGGTCTTGCCGCGGCCTGACAGTTTCAGGCGGTGCACCTTGCCGATGACCGCATTGCGGCTGACGCCACCCAGCTGTGCTGCGATCTGGCTTGCGCTCAGACCTTCGGCCCAAAGCTTCTTCAGCTGTTCTACGCGCTCATCTGTCCAGTTCATCTTCCTTGGCTCCGTATTGTGCGGACTCTAGGCTGAATCCTTCCCTCACATCTGGATTGCTCCAGATTGCAGATACTATATCTATCCAGGTGACGAGGTCCGCCGCACGAAATCTAGCTATTCCGTTTCTCAAGCTACAATATGCGATGACTCTGTGACAAGAGTCGGGCGTGGGAAGCGGCTTGCTTTTTTGGGTTTTCCCCAACTTGCGCGAGAAAACGCGGCATAAATGACATTTCTTGCAGATCATGTCGCTTTCCGTATGGTCGCTTGGCTACAGATTTGAAAACCTTATGGAAAGACCGCCTCGCGCGGACGCACTGTCGCGGCTATGTTTTTGAAGTGTTCATTTGACAATTGCGGATTGAATGATGATATTACCAGCGTCAGGCCGCCCTTGTGGGCGGCTTTTTGATTTCATCGCTGCCGGTTTCTTCTTAGCAAACAGCAGATCAAAACAGGGTATTGGAGGCCCGAAACGACATGACGGACGCAAACGCGCAACCGCTATACGACACTTTTGCTCGTGCGGATCTGCGCTTTGAGCGAGGAGACGGTGTTTGGCTGACGACCGAGAGCGGTGAACGCTATCTGGATTTCGCTGCCGGCATTGCCGTCAATTCGCTGGGTTATTCGCATCCGCATCTCGTCGAAACCCTGAAGACCCAGGCTGACAAGCTCTGGCATCTGTCCAATATTTATGAAATTCCGGGGCAAAGGCGTCTTGGTCAGCGTCTCGTGGACAACACGTTTGCCGACAAGGTGTTTTTCACCAATTCCGGGGCGGAAGCGCTGGAATGCGCGATCAAGACCGCGCGGCGCTATCACTATGTCAACGGTCACCCGGAACGGTTTCATATCATCACGTTCGAAGGCGCGTTCCATGGCCGGACGCTGGCGACGATCGCTGCCGGCGGCCAGGAAAAGTATCTCGAAGGCTTCGGCCCCAAAGTCTCGGGCTTCGATCAGGTGCCCTTTGGTGACGAGAAGGCATTGAAGGCGGCCATTGGTCCCCAGACCGCTGCCATCCTGATTGAACCGATCCAGGGCGAGGGCGGTGTGCGTCCCGTGCCGGATGAGGATTTGCGCCGTCTGCGCAAGATTTGCGACGAGAACGGCCTGCTGCTGATCCTCGATGAAGTTCAGTCGGGTGTCGGACGCACGGGCAAGTTCTTTGCCTATGAGTGGTCGGGTATCACGCCCGATATCATGGCTGTCGCCAAGGGCATCGGCGGCGGTTTCCCGCTTGGCGCCTGTCTCGCAACGGTCGAGGCAGCCAAGGGCATGACAGCCGGCGTGCATGGCACGACCTATGGCGGCAATCCGCTCGCCATGGCCGTCGGCAATGCCGTACTTGATGTCATTCTCGCCGACGGCTTTTTCGAGCATGTGCAGCAGGTCGCCCTCTTCATGAAGCAGGGCCTTGCCTCGATCTCCGATCGCTATCCCGAGGTCATTGCGGAAGTACGCGGCCGCGGCCTGTTGATGGGCATCAAGAGTGTTGTTCCCAATACAGCGCTCGTTCAGGCCCTGCGTGACGAACACCTGCTCACCGTTGGTGCCGGCGACAACGTCATTCGGTTGCTGCCGCCTTTGGTCGTGACCGAAGAAGAGGCCCGTGAGGCCCTTTCCCGGATTGAAGCCGCTGCCGAACGTCTGTCGGTCACGGCCCGGCAGAAGAGTGCGTAGGGAACTGTCATGACAATCAAGCAGGACCTCCGTCACTTCACGGATATCTCGGCGCTTTCTTCCGGTGTGTTGCGTTCCATTCTTGATGATGCGCGCGCGCGCAAGAACCGCCTCAAGGCAGGCAATATCGAGAAGCCCTTTGCAGGCAAGGTGCTTGCGATGATTTTCGACAAGCCTTCGACGCGGACCCGTGTGTCCTTCGATGTCGGCATGCGCCAGCTGGGCGGCGAAACCATCATGCTCACCGGTTCCGAAATGCAGCTCGGCCGCAGCGAGACCATTGCGGATACGGCAAAGGTGCTTTCGCGCTACGTCGATATCATCATGATGCGCACGACGACCCATGACCGGCTGATCGAAATGGCTGAGAACGCCACGGTTCCCGTCATCAATGCCCTGACGGACGACACGCATCCATGCCAGATCATGGCCGATATCATGACGTTCGAAGAGCATCGCGGTCCGGTCAGGGGTAAGACGTTTGCCTGGACAGGCGATGGCAACAATGTGCTGCATTCGCTCGTCGAAGCGGCTGCGCGCTTTGATTTCAACCTGAATATTGCCACGCCGGAAGGCAGCGAGCCCGAGAGCAAATATCTCGCCTGGGCCAAGAGCGCCGGCGGCAATGTCAAGCTGACGTCCGATCCTATCGCGGCTGTCGAGGGCGTTGACTGCATCGTCACCGATACATGGGTTTCGATGGGACAGGAAGGCCGTGCGCGCGGTCACAATGTGTTCATGCCCTATCAGGTCAATGATGCCCTGATAAAGCACGCGCATCCCGATGCCCTGTTCATGCACTGCCTGCCTGCCCATCGCGGCGAAGAAGTAACGGATTCCGTTATTGACGGGCCGCACTCGGTCGTTTTCGATGAAGCCGAAAACCGGTTGCATGCACAAAAAGCCATTCTAGCCTGGTGTCTCGAAGGAGGTCGCCCGCGTGTCTGATATGCCTGACATCACCAAGCGCTCCGACGAATACGTCTTCGCCGGGGATGATGCGGTTGTGCCGTTTCAAGTCGAGACACTCGATGCCCGCGGCCGCGCCGTGCAATTGGGTGCGGCACTGGACGATATTCTCAGCCGGCACGACTACCCGGAGCCGGTTGCAAAGCTCTTGGCCGAAGCGATTGTCCTGACCGTGCTCTTGGGAACGTCACTGAAATTCGACGGCAAGTTCATTTTCCAGTCGCAGTCCGATGGGCCTGTCGACATGCTGGTGGTTGATTTCCGCACGCCGAATTCGGTGCGCGCCTATGCCCGCTATGACGAAGACCGGCTGGCCGAGGCGATCGCCGCGCACCGGCTTTCGCCGGAGCAGTTGATGGGGACGGGAACGCTGGCGCTGACGGTTGATCAGGGCGAGTACACCCAGCGCTATCAAGGCATCGTTGCACTCGACGGTTCCAACCTGGAGGAAATAGCCAAGACCTATTTCCGCCAGTCGGAGCAGATTCCGACCGATATCCGCCTGTCCGTCGCCAAGCTCATAGAACGCGGCGAGGATGGCAAACCCGTCGAGCAATGGCGCGCCGGAGGGCTGATCGTGCAGTTCCTGCCGGAATCCGAGTTGCGCATCCGCCAGCGTGATCTGCCTGCGGGCGATGCGCCGGATACCGACGAGGATGAGGACGATATTGAAGAGGACGATGATTGGGCTGAAGTAAAGGCTCTGGTTGCGACCATCGAGAGTTCGGAACTGACCGATCCGCAGGTGGGTGCCGAACGGCTGTTGTACCGCCTGTTCCATGAACGCGGCGTCCGCGTATTCGACGCCGTGCCGGTGAACGACGATTGTTCCTGCTCGCGTGACAAGATTGCAGGCGTCCTTTCCGGATTTACCGCCGAAGAGATCACGGACAGCATCGAAGATGGCAAGATCAGCGTGACCTGCGAGTTCTGCTCGACCCATTACGAGTTTGACCCCGCGGAATTCCTGCCAAAAAACTGATCATCCAAACGAGGATTGCCCCCTGTGGACGTACGCGACAGCAACGGAAATGAGCTTCAGGACGGCGATTCCGTCACCTTGATCAAGGATCTGAAAGTCAAGGGAACGTCAGAGACGATCAAGCGGGGCACGCTCGTCAAGAATATCCGCCTGAACGGCCGCGAGGGTGAAGTCGAGTGCAACACCAAACAGGTCAAAGGCCTGGTTCTGAAAACGGAATTCGTCAAGAAGGCGTAATGCGACGTCACAAGCGCTGCACGTGAATTGTTATTTCAGCAGCCCGTTGGCGATCCGCCAGGATACCAGCGCCTCGTGGGCAGCGGTGACGGCAACCAGGACAATCAGGAACGCACCGATGATCAGCCACAACGGCCACGGCTTCGCCGAACGTTTGGCGAAGAGGCCGACGACAAGGCCCGGCACAAGCGCCAGCGCCAGAAGTTCCGGCATGCCGGCCTTGCCGGCCTGAATGCTTGGCAGGGCATAGCCCATAAAAAGTGCGCCGACACCAATGGCAAAGGTAACGACGGAGCAGGCAAGCGCCTTCAGGTACGGCATTTCAGTTTGGCTGGTCATCAGGGCGTGTACTCATGCATGTGATCAAAATGGCGCTTGCAACGATTGCGCTCTGCAAAGGCAACAGTCCGGTCGAGAATTAATTCAATGTCCGCAATTGATCCGGCAAATCAAGCGAAAAAGCCGGTATCTCGATATCGAACAAGTTTCCGGTTTCGCTTTCCATGGAATAACGGCCAACCATCACACCGGATGTCGTTGTCAGCGGGCAGCCTGAGGAATACTGGAACGAGTCTCCGGGATTGAGCACCGGCTGTTCACCGATGACACCCGGGCCGCGAATCTCTTCGATCTGGCCGTTCCCATCGGTGATTTTCCAATAGCGTGCCCGAAGCCGGACGGTGCCGTCGGATTCATTGGCGATTGTAATCCGGTATCCCCAGACATATCTGTTTTCTTCCGGATTGGACTGCTCCTCCAGATAGAATGGCTCTACGATTACTTCAATATTCTGAGTGACTGCGCGATACATGATAAACCTTGTCTTATCAATGATATTGCGGGTCGTGGCCGTCTCGTCAACCATTACAATACATAAAGATGATTAAATTTAATGTGAATAGCCAACATTCTGCAACGTTTATACTTAAATATACCGTTCCCGCACTGAAATTGGTTTCAGTGCGGGATTGGTTCTATCTTACTTGGCTGCCTTGAGGGCAGCATCGAAATCCTCGATCAGATCGTCGGCATCTTCCAGGCCAACCGACAGGCGCAACAGCCCGTCCGAAATGCCAAGTTCTGCACGCGCTTCATCTGTAAGGTTTTTGTGCGTGGTTGTCGCGGGGTGTGTGATGAGACTCTTCGAATCTCCAAGATTGTTGGAAATTCGCACCACTTCCAGTCCGTTCTCGCAATCAAAGGCCGCCTTCTTGCCGTCCTTGAGTTCAAAGGCCACGAGCGTGGAACCACCGGTCATCTGTTTGGCGATGATGTCCGCCTGCGGGTGATCCGCACGGCCGGGGTAAATAACCCTGGAAACTGCTGGATGGTCCGCGAGGAAGTCGGCAATTTTCGCCGCACTTTCGGTTTGCTGGCGGACGCGGACAGGCAGGGTTTCAAGACCCTTCAACATGATCCAGGAATTGAAGGGGCTGAGGCCCGGGCCGGTGTGGCGGAAATATTCGTGGAGGTTTTCGTCAATCCACTTCTTGTCGGAAAGGATGACGCCGCCAAGACAGCGTCCCTGGCCTTCAATGTGCTTGGTGGCCGAATAGACGACGATGTGGGCGCCAAGTTCCAGCGGCTTCTGGAACAGCGGGGTCGCAAACACATTGTCGACGATCAGTTTGGCGCCGACGGAATTGGCGACCTTGGCCACCGCGGCAATATCGACGATCTCGAGTGTTGGGTTGGTCGGGCTTTCCAGGAACAGCGCCTTGGTGTTCGGGCGGATGGCCTTTTCCCAGTTCTCGGCCTTGGAGCCGTCGATCAGGGTGAAGTCCACGCCATATTTCGGCAGGAGCGTCTCGATGATGTAGCGGCACGAGCCGAACAGGGCGCGCGCTGCCAGAACGTGGTCTCCGGCCTTGACCTGACACAGGATTGCCGCCGCAACCGCAGCCATTCCCGAAGCCGTTGCGCGCGCATCTTCCGCGCCCTCAAGCGCGCACATGCGCTTTTCGAACATGTCGGTTGTCGGATTGGCGTAGCGTGAATAGATGAAGCCGGGTTCTTCGCCTTTGAAGCGGGATTCGGCAGCTTCCGCCGTGTCATAGACAAAGCCCTGGGTGAGGAAGAGGGCTTCCGATGTTTCACCGAAACCGGAGCGCAAGGTTCCGGCATGAACGAGTTGTGTCGCGGGGCGCAGCTTACGGGTTGTGGTCATCGTCTTCTCAATCTGCCAGAATCTGGCCAATAAAAAACCGGCCTTGCGGGAATCGCAAAAAGGCCGGACGAGACCGGGCCTCTTTTAGCAAATTGTTTAACGTGGCTGCAAGCCGGCCGGCCAAATCACCACGGGATAAAATTGCTTTAATCCTCTTGGCGGCTTGCGTCAATCGGGTGAGACGCTAAAGCTTTTGGGAAATTATATGAGGTTTCGGCGGTCGATATGAGTATACGTGAAGCGGGCATTCTGGCAGATAGCGGCATCAGGGCATTGCATCAGGCCGGTGCACTGAAAACCGAGCGTGATTTCGACGCTGATCAGATCCAGCCTGCCAGCCTGGACCTGCGCCTGGGCACGAAAGCCTATCGCGTGCGCGCCAGTTTCATGCCGGGGCCCGGAACCCCCGTCATCAACAAGCTGGAAAAACTCAAGCTGCACGAGATCGACCTCAGTCACGGTGCCGTGCTGGAAACCGGCTGTGTCTATATCGTCCCGCTGCTGGAAAGCCTGGCGCTGCCCGCCGGGGTTTCGGCATCGGCCAATCCCAAGAGTTCGACCGGGCGTCTTGATATTTTCACTCGCGTCATTGTTGACGGGGCACAGGAATTCGACAAGGTGCCGGCGGGATATAATGGCCCCATCTATCTCGAAGTCAGCCCGCGTACCTTCCCGATTGTCGCGCGGGCAGGATCGCGTCTCTCGCAGATACGCTTCCGCACCGGGCGGGCACAGCTCGACGAGACGGAACTGACCGCACTGCATGCAAGCGAGACGCTCGTGGCGTCGGACACGCCTAACATATCGGGCGGCGGCATTGCCTTGTCCATCGATCTGACCGGCGATGCCAACGGCCTCGTCGGTTATCGCGGCAAGCACCACACGGGCGTGGTGGATGTCGACAAGCGCGGGGCGCATGACCTCTTCGATTTCTGGGAGCCGATCCATGATCGCGGCGCACGCGAACTGGTGCTCGATCCCGATGAATTCTACATTCTCGTGTCGCGTGAAGCCGTGCATGTTCCTCCGCTTTATGCGGCGGAGATGACGCCGTTCGATCCGCTGGTCGGCGAATTCCGCGTGCACTATGCCGGGTTCTTCGATCCGGGTTTCGGGCACACCGCCGCAGGCGGAACCGGCAGCCGCGCGGTACTTGAAGTGCGCAGCCACGAGGTGCCGTTCATTCTCGAGCATGGCCAGATCGTCGGCCGCCTGATCTATGAACATATGCTGGAGCGGCCCAAGGCCCTTTATGGCACCGACCTCGGCTCGAATTATCAGGCGCAGGGCCTGAAACTCTCCAAACATTTCCGGTCGTGAACCGCGGTTGATTGACAAGACGCCGATTTGACGGGCCTAGATGTATTCCTGGGATTTGTCATGCAGGATTGGAGGTTTGCGATGCCTCGGAAAACCGGCTCGAAACGGCGTGCGGCAGCTGTCGTGCTCGCCATTCTGACGTTCATTGCGCTATTGCCGCTGTTGTCGGTCCTGGTGACCTATGCGATCGCCAATACGCTTGGCTGCACGGTGGATGAGAACAGTGTTCACCCGTGTCTGCTGGCCGGCATTGATATTGGCGATACGCTTTACACCATGGGCGTGCTGGGCTGGCTGATGATCCCGGCCGCGCCGCTTCTGCTCATTGCGGTGCTGGGCTGGATCGGCCTTGGCATTGTCGCCATCGCCGGCCGCATGCGCCGTAGCTGATATACATGCTGTTTGCAGGGTGATGTGCGAATCCGGTTGACTATCGATCCCGGCTGCTTTTCATTCCGGTTATCTGCCCCGAGGCAAGTCCGCGGGCATAGGCGGGGGGGGTTTAAATGGAGGAAGGCAGCCTTCCCAACTGGCTACGAGGGGTTGGATTCCCTCTCCCCCCCCCACCCCTTTTTGTGTGGGACGCAAAACGGGAGCAACGAAGCCGCCCCCGCGTGGAACAGGGGGTAAAAAATATTTATG
>OIER01000023.1_pt1 | contig 235020 bp, 241 predicted proteins | sample 1581801 | NCBI WGS metagenome assembly OIER01 (sample SAMN03281006, study PRJEB24777) | human gut metagenome | isolation source: fecal sample PR165 from 1 month old male Malay infant, vaginally delivered... | reverse complement strand
CCGCAAGGTTTCGCTCGACGTTCTCCACCACCACGATGGCGTCGTCCACCACGATACCGATGGCGAGGACCAGGCCGAACAGGGTAAGCATGTTCAGCGAGAAGCCAAAGGCCGAGAGGATGGCAAAGGTGCCGATCAATGAGACCGGGATGGCCACGATCGGGATGATCGCCGTCCGCCAGGATTGCAGGAAGACGAGAACGACCAGCGCGACGAGAATCACGGCTTCGAAGATCGTCTTGTAAACGTCGGAGATCGATTCCGCGATGAACTCCGTCGGATCATAGACGATGTCGTATTTCAGGCCCGGAGGGAAATCCTTGGAGAGTTCCTCCATGGTGGACCGGATGGATGCGGCAGCAGCAAGGGCATTGGTGCCCGGACGGCTGAAGATACCCAGCGCAACGGCAGGACTGCCGTCGAGGTAACTGTTGGTCACATAATCCTTGGCGCCGAGTTCGATGCGGGCGACGTCCTGCAACTGTACGAGACGGCCATTGCCGCTTGTTTTGACGATGACATAACGGAATTGCCGCGCATCGCTGAACCGGCCCTGCATGGTGACCGTGTACTGGAAGGCGCTTGTGCCCGGTGTGGGCGGCCCGCCAATGGCGCCGCCATTGACCTGCACGTTCTGGTCGCGCAGTGCCTGAACCACATCAGCCGATGTCATGGAGTAGGCGGCGAGTTTCTGCGGATCGAGCCAGATGCGCATGGAATACTGCCGCTCGCCGAAGATGGTGACTTCGCCGACGCCGTCGAGCCGCAACAGCACGTCGCGGATGCGGGTGTTGGCGTAGTTGGACGCATAGAGCTGGTCATAACGGTTGTCGGGCGAAAGCACATGCACGACCATCATCAGGTCGGGCGAACTTTTCGTCGTGGTGATGCCGTTGCGCTGCACGTCCTGCGGCAATTGCGGTACGGCAATGGCGACGCGGTTCTGTACCAGAACCTGTGCCTTGTCGAGATCGGTGCCGAGCTTGAAGGTGATGGTCAACGCCATCGAACCATCGGCGGTCGAGTAGGAAGACATGTAGAGCATGTCCTCGACGCCGTTGATCTGCTGTTCGATGGGAGTGGCGACCGTGTTGGCAATGGTTTCGGCATCGGCGCCGGGATAGGCGGTGCGCACGACAATGGTTGGCGGCGCGATTTCCGGATACTGGGCGACGGGGAGCTGGGTGTAGGCGATCCCGCCGACAATCAGCAGCACAATCGACAGGACGGATGCGAAGATCGGCCTGTCGATGAAAAAATGCGCAAATCTCATTGGCCCGCCTCCGCAGCCTTCACCTCCGGCGGAAGCTGGATAACGTCGGCCTTGACCTTGATACCCGGGCGAATCCGCATCAGGCCGTTGACCACGATGGTCTCGTCACCGGTCAGGCCGCTGCGGATCACCCGATAACCGTAGAGTTTGGGGCCAAGACGCACGGGCTTGGTCGTGACCGAGTTGTCCGCATTGAGGACATAGACAACCCGCTCGTTCTGATCGGAGCCAACCGCTTCGTCGGGCACCAGAATACCCTTATAGGTGTTGGAGGCGGCCACTTCGACCCGGCCGAACAGTCCGGGCTGCAGCACGAAATCCGGATTGTTGAAGCGGGCACGCACCCGCATCGTTCCGGTGGCATCATCGAGCCGGTTCTCGGCGAAATCGAGCTTGCCCTTGAACGGCGGCTGGTTGGAATCGGTCAACCGCACCGTCACTTCGAGGCCACCGCCGCCCTCCTGCAGATTGCTGCCGTTTTCGCGGGCGGTCTTGGCATAGGACAGGAGGTTGCGCTCATCCACGTCGAAATAGAAATCGATCGGATCGAGCGAAACGATGGTCGTCAGGATGGTGTTGTTGGCATTGACGAGATTGCCGACGGAAATGAGCCTGCGGTCGATGCGGCCATCCTGCGGCGCCGTGATCTGCGTGTAGTTCAGATTGAGCTGGGCCGCATCGACGGCGGCCTGGGCGCCGGCTACGCTGGCCTGACCGGCCAGATAGGCGCGGCGCTGGTCATCCAGTGTGGATACGGACAGGGTGCCGCTGCCGGTCAGCGACTGGGTGCGCTTGAACTGGGCCTCCGCATAGGTTTCCGTTGTTTTGGCCACTTCCAGCGCGGACTGGGCCTGCGCCAGGGCGGATATGTAGGGGCGCTGGTCGATGGTGAAGAGCGGATCGCCCTTCTTGACCAACGAGCCATCCTTGAAATGCACCGTATCGAGGTAGCCATCGATGCGCGCGCGCACCGAGACCTGGTCGACGGCTTCGAAGCGTCCGATGAACTCATCGCTGTCGATCACGTCGCGGACGACAGGCTTGGCTGCCGTGACGGTTGGAGGCGGGGGCGCATTCTGCGCCAGCGCCGGAGAGGCTGCCATGAGCGCGATTGCAAAGCCGATTTTGAAGGTAGAGAGAGAATTCCGTGACAAGGGCAGGCCTCCATGACGATCAGACTTCCAGGCGTCTCGGGGATGCCTGGGCATCGCCGTCAGCGCGGGTGATTCATCGTACGGCTACGGGTCAGGTGATGCGCTGACCAGAACAGCTGGAATGCTGGCGCCGCAGACAAACAAGTCAATTTCTCAGATTGTATCGATTTAGTATTTAGTTTCGATAGGGACCAGCGCAAGGGCAGTTCCAAATTCCGTTGAGGCATATTTCCAGTTGGCTATCGATGGTCCCCACACCGGGAAGATTTGCACAGTTGCACATCGTTGTCATCAGGCAAATATTTCACGTGTTGTTGTGATCATGAAAGTGCCTGACTTGCCGTGCAGAAGTTTGCCCGACCCTGAGGCTGTGCCATTGATTTTTGTACGCAGTGCAAGTAAATGGAGCCACCAATCGGTAAGGGTGCAATTTCTTGCGCGGCTCTGTGACAGGTTCTGTGATATGAATTGTGTCACAAAAAATGAGCTGAAAGAGAAATAAAGCAATAAAATCAACGTGGATGGTGAGGGCATGGCTCGCCCCATCTGCACCAGAAGCCACGATGGCAGACAGTTTTTCTCCCGCAATTTGGCTCACAGGCCGGCGACGGCGGGACAAATGTTAAAAAAAGTGAAGGTTTGGACATGCAGGTTACTGAAACGCTCAATGAAGGGCTGAAGCGCGAGATCAAGGTCGTCGTTCCGGCCAAGGATCTGGAAGCAAAGCTTTCCGAACGCCTCCAAGGTGCCAGCGCCAAGGCGCGCATCAATGGCTTCCGCCCCGGCAAAGTGCCGCTCAATCACCTGCGCAAGATGTACGGCAAGTCGTTCATGGCTGAAGTCGTCAACGAGATTCTCAGCGATTCCTCGCGCACGATCCTTGCGGAGCGCAACGAAAAGTCGGCGACCCAGCCGGAAGTTGCGATGACGGAAGACGAGAAGGAAGCGGACAAGGTTCTGAACGGCGAAGCCGATTTCGAATTCACGCTGAACTACGAAGTCCTGCCGGTTATCGAACTCAAGGACGCTTCCAAGATCAGCGTCACGCGCGAAGTGGTCGATGTGACCGACGCGGAAGTTGAAGAGCAGGTCAAGCGCGTTGCCAGCTCCGCCCAGACGTTCGAGCCCAAGAAGGGCAAGGCCGAATCCGGCGACCGCGTCACCATGGACTATCTCGGCAAGATCGACGGCGTGCCGTTCGATGGCGGCGCCGATACCGATGCGACCCTGATCCTCGGCTCCGGCCAGTTCATTCCCGGCTTCGAAGATCAACTGATCGGCACCAAGGCTGGCGACGAGAAGCAGATCAAGGTTACGTTCCCGGCTGAATACGGTGCAGCGCACCTCGCCGGCAAGGATGCGACCTTCGACATCACCGTCAAGGAAATCGGCAAGCCCGGCGAACTCGAAATCAACGACGAAACCGCGAAGAAGCTCGGCATCGAGAGCGCCGACCGTCTGCGGCAGGTTATCCGCGAGCAGATCGAAAGCCAGTACGGCTCGTTCACCCGCCAGAAGGTCAAGCGTCAGATTCTCGATGCGCTCGACGGCGAGTACAAGTTCGAATCGCCGGAACGCCTGATCAATGCCGAGTTCAACAACATCTGGGCACAGATCGGCCAGGACCTCGCACAGGCCGGCAAGACATTCGAAGACGAAGAGACAACGGAAGAAGAAGCACGCGAAGAATATCGCAAGCTGGCTGAACGCCGCGTTCGTCTTGGCCTCGTTCTCTCCGAAATCGGCAACAAGGCCGGCATCGAAGTGACCGAAGAGGAACTGCAGCGCGCCGTTTACGATCAGGTTCGCCAGTATCCGGGCCAGGAACAGCAGATTTATGAATTCTTCCGCAAGACTCCGGAAGCGATCAACAATCTGCGCGCTCCGATCTTCGAAGAAAAGGTTGTCGATCACCTTCTCACTTCCATCAACGTCACCGACAAGAAGGTGACGAAGGAAGAGCTGATGGCTGAAGACGAGTCGGATGAAAAGTCCGGCGAAGCCAAGAAGCCTGCCAAGAAGGCAGCGCCGAAGAAGGCCGCCAAGAAGAAGACCGAAGACGAAGCGTAAGCTTTTGTCTCTCTGATTGAAAAGGCCGCTTTCGAGCGGCCTTTTTCATTTCTGGTGCGCGGTAATTGCGGGGCAGAGTATTCTGCGGGTCTAACTGATTCCGCAGAGATTTCGCCGATGTCCATTGCTGCCTTTGCGCCGTTCGAGGCGCTTGCCGAACACCTTCTGCCTCATGCAATCGATGGTATGAGTGATGGGTCGCATGACCTGTCTCATCTCTTGCGTGTGTGGAAAAATGCAACAGCAATTCATAACGAGGAGGGTGGGGACAGTGAAATACTGGCCGCAGCGACAATCCTGCATGACTGCGTTGCCGTCGAAAAGAATTCACCCCATCGCGCGCAGGCCTCGCGGTTGGCTGCTGAAAAGGCATCGAAGCTTCTTGCCGATATTGGCTGGCAATCCCCGCGCGTTGCTGCCACAGCGCACGCCATCGAGGCACACAGCTTTTCGGCAAACATCCCTCCACGCACCTTGGAGGCGAAAATCCTGCAGGATGCGGATCGTCTGGATGCCATTGGCATGGTTGGCGCTGCACGATGTTTCTACATCGCAGGCCGTATGGGGAGTGGGCTATATGATCCCTTGGACCCCATGGCAACGGATCGTAACCTCGATGACAAGAGCTTTGCCATCGATCATTTCGAGGTCAAGCTTTTCAAGTTGAGTGCGGGGTTCAATACGGTCAGGGGTGCGCAGATCGCCAAGGTGCGACAGGAGCGGCTCCGCCGGTTCCTGGGCGAGTTTCTTGATGAGATATAAACGATCTCAGCGAGACACCAGGTCGAGCGCGGCGCGGATCAATTCGGCATTGCCTTTAGCCATTTGTCCCGACGGCAGGAGATTGCCGTCTTCCAGGCCGATGCGGCTGTCAAAGCCCTTGGCCATGGCTTCGCTGTAGATGGGCCAGACACTGGCTTCATCGCCATGCATGAGGATAGGCAGTGTGTGGCCTGCCTTGCGCAGAACCGCCTGAATACCATCGGCGGCCCGCAATCCCTCATCGATGTCCTGCTCGTTGATTTCGATCAGCACGCGCAAGCATTTTGCCGCATCCTTCAGGCCGACAAAGCGCTGCGCATCGCTGACGGACCAGAGCCCCGCTTCGACGCCGATACCCCTGCCGAGAATGTGCGCAATCACATCCTCAGCGTCCTCTTCGATCAGGTTGATCGAGACGTAGTCGGGCAGGGTCGTCCAGCGGTGCATGGGTTCCTGCCGCGAAAGGCCGCCGGGAGGGATGCGCCAATGGGTGGAAAGGCCGACAGGAATGCCCGGAACGGCCGAACGAACAGCCTGCAGAGTCTCGGCGATATGGTCCGGCTCCAGCGTTTCCATTCCATCCGGTCCGCGCGGGTGGATATGCAGCTCGCGGGCGCCAGCGGCCACGGCAAGCGCGGCGTCCCTGGCAATTTCCGAGGCTGTAAAGGGGAGCGCAGGGTGAAAATCCCGCATGCGCCCGCCATTCAGACATGCCTGCAACATGGTGGTGTCTCCGCTATGACGGCTCCATCATAGCGGATTTCCTCCTGACAGCACCCCGTCAGTATGGATTCGATGCCGGTTCAGGCCTTGATCGGAATCCATATCTCCATTCCGCCATTGCCGGTCCGCGGGTCGAATTCCGGACCATAACGTTCGAAATTGGGTGCATCGGCCAGGACATGGCCGGATTCCGGCAACCATTTGCCCCAGATGGTCATGATCGTGCTGCGAATGGTCGAGATATGCTCGCGATGCGAAAACACCAGATAGGTTTGCGCCGGAATGCGCAGCCGAGCAAACTCCTGCGGGATGTCGGAGAAATCGGCAACCTCGGTGCCCGCGATGTAATCGAAATTCTGGGCGTCATCGCTGTTGCAGCAGACGCCGTAGGCGATATCGCCGATCTGGCCGGTGATATGGCCGAAATAGGGGTTGAAACGCTGCCATTGCGCCGGAATGCCGCTGCTGGTTTCGCAGGTATATCGTTCGCCTATGCCGGCGACCAGCATTGGTTTGCCGTTCGCGATGCGCGGCTCTTCGATATCGGTGATAAACTTTTCGTCCATTTTCATCGGCTCCACCAATGGGATGTTACGGGTATGGCGCTGTGCGCGGACCTGTTCGGGCGTCAGGCCGAACTGATCGCGGAACGCCCGCGTGAATGCCTCATGGGAGCTGTAGCCGGCATCGAGCGCGACGCTGAGAATATCCGGAGCACCTTCGCACAGGGATTTTGCTGCCTCGGTCAACCGGCGGCCACGGATATGACTGCTGACCGAGCGTCCGGCAAAAATGCCGAAGGCGCGGGACATGTGAAACCGTGACAGGCCCGCCACATCGGCGATATCGTCGAGGGTGATCTCCTCGGCGAAATGACCTTCCACATACCAGATCGCTTTTTCAACCGAATTCATGCAACTCTCCATTGGGGCACGGCATACCAATACACATCGTCGGCGGCGTGCATTTGATCGCGATTGCGGTTCGGCCGGCCAGGGTTAGAAGAGTTTCATGCCCTTCAGGCTGGCATGGCCGTTCTTGCCGATGATGATGTGATCGTGAACAATAATTCCCATCTGTTCGCCGATGCTGGCAATGGTCTTTGTCATCTCTATATCGGCTCTGGACGGTGTCGGGTCGCCCGAGGGGTGATTATGGACAAGGATGATGGCACTCGCCGACAATTGCAGTGCGCGGGATATTATCTCGCGGGGATAGACGGGTGTATGGTCGACGGTGCCCACCTGTTGCACCTCGTCGGCAATCAGCGTGTTTTTCTTGTCGAGAAAGAGGATGCGCAGCTGCTCGCGTGATTCATGCGCCATGGCTGCGGTGCAATAGTCGATCAGTTCGCTCCATGAGCCGAGCATCGTGCGTTCGCCCATGCCGCTGCGCATGGCCCTGTGGGCAAGGGCGGCGATGAACTTGAGATCAAAGGCCACGGTCGGGCCGCAGCCCTTTACCTCCCGCAGCAGGTGTTCCGGCGCGCCCAGGACCTCCGCCAGACTGCCGAAGCGGGCCAGAAGCGCCTTGGCCAGCGGCTTGGTGTCGCCTTGTCGTATCGGGCGGTACAGCAGCATTTCCAGCATTTCATAATCGGCAAAGCCCTGATGGCCGACTTTCTGGAAACGCTCTTTCATCCGCTCGCGGTGGCCGGTGTAATGCGGTTCCGCGGCCTGGCTGGCAGCGTTGGCTGTATCGGCGGTTTTCTCAACACCAGGTTGTTTCTGCAGCGATTTTGGTGAGGGCTCTTTGAGGAAGAAAGTCTTGGGTGGCTCGTCTTCGCTCATGGGGCCCTGCGTTCCTAATCGAGTTTCAAACCCGGAGCGAACAGGCCTGCGGGTGAAAGGGTGAAGACTTCGCAACCGTCCTTGGTGACGCCGACCGTATGTTCATACTGCGCTGTCAGCGAACGATCGCGGGTGACGGCTGTCCAGCCATCGGCGAGGACTTTCACATGCGGGCGGCCGAGATTGATCATCGGCTCGATGGTGAAGATCATGCCTTCGCGCAGTTCAACGCCCTCATTGGGTGTGCCGTAATGCAGAATGTTCGGTGCGTCGTGGAAAAGCTGGCCGACACCGTGGCCGCAGAAGTCGCGAACGACGGAGCAGCGCTCCGCTTCGGCATAGTTCTGGATGGCGGCGCCGATGGCGCCGGTCCGGGCGCCGGGACGAACGGCCGCAATGCCGCGCATCAGGCTTTCATGCGTCACTTCCATCAGGCGTTCGGCGGCGCGCTTGATTTCGCCCACGGGATACATGCGGCTGGAATCGCCGTGCCAGCCGTCGAGTATGTAGGTGACATCGATATTGACGATATCGCCTTCGCGCAGCGGCTTGTCGTCAGGGATACCATGGCAGACGACGTGATTGATCGACGTGCAGGACGATTTCGTGTAGCCGCGATAGTTGAGGGTTGCGGGCAGGGCACCGTGATCGGCGCCGAATTCGAAGACAAAGCGGTCGATGGTATTGGTGGTCACACCCGGCTCAACCAGACCGGCGAGCTCGTCCAGGCAACGTGCCGTGAGCTGGCAGGCCTTGCGCATGGCGGCGAAACCTTCGGGGCCGTGAAGCCTGATCTGTCCGGTGTTCTTCAGGGGCGCTGTCTGCGCATCGAGATAGGTGACCATGGTGCTTTCCGCTTGGCGTCAATCAATAATGGGTATCGCAGTTGTTGCAGCAATGCCCGAAGGCGTGATGTGGCATCTTATTGCGTAAGCTTCAACCCCGCGGCGCATTGCCCGCTCGAACGCCCTTGCGTAAACCGGGTCTAGGTCGCCGCAGATTCGCAAGCGGTCGCAGTCATCGCGCTGGATCACGTAAAGCATGACACCACGGTGACCATTCTCAACCATGTTGCCAAGCTCGTCCAGATGTTTTGCGCCGCGGGCGGTCGGAGAATCGGGAAATTCCGCGAGATTTGCCGTGCGGGAGAAGTGCACGTTCTTCACTTCGACATAGGCCGTCGGCCGTTCCGGATCGGTCAGCAAAATGTCGATGCGGGAATTCACGCCATATTTCTGCTCGCGCTTGAGCGCGCCATAACCGCCGAGGACGGGCAGAAGCCCCGCCACAATGGCTTCCTCGGCGATCCGGTTGGGCAGGCCCGTATTGATGCCGACCAGCGTGCCCTGCGCTTCGACGATCTGCAGCGTATGGGCATATTTGCGCTTGCCGTCATCGGACAAGGACAGCCAGACGCGGATGCCGGGATCGGTCAGCCCGAGCATGGAGCCGGTATTGGGTACGGAACTGGTGATCGGGCTGCCATCATCGAGGATGATATCGGCAAGAAAGCGCTTGTAACGCTGGACCAGTCGGCCGGTGACGAGAGGGGCAGGGAAAATCATCCGCGAGATCTACCCGACCGGGGAAGGCCGGACAATCGCAAATCGCGCCTGAAACATCAGGACAGGCCCTGAACCGTCCTGATCACATCGGCCAGGGACAGATTGGCCATGAGCATGGCAGCCGTCGCAGCAAGGCCGGCCAGAAAGAACGTCACTGTTATCTTCGTTTGTCTGCTCATGAATATGTTTTCCTGCATGATGACATAGGATGGGAAAAACATGCTTAGATTGTGGCTCGTCTGTGCCTATTCGCAGGCACTGAACCGAGACCGAAGGCGGCGGATAGGTCAGGCCGCAGACAAAAAAGGCCTGCCTTGGGAAAGGCAGGCAAATTTGCTCTGGGGTGGGAGAATTCGGGTTGGTTTGGAGGTTAAACCGAACCCTACTGCCGGAGATCGGAATCTCAGCAGTGATTGATGATAGGTCAGGTCAGGTATGGAGCCTCATAACTTTCTTTAACAGCCGGTGACAAAGCTTGAACATGCAGGTCTGTTATCATCGTCTGTGCTGTCTCATCCTGTATGCGCCTGCCCACGGCGGGTGAAACGCATAGGAGGAGACATGATGAACTGTAAGTTTTTCGTACCCGTTCTAGCGGTCGCTGCGTTCACATTGGCAGCTTGCGACAACAAGCCATCTGAGGGCGGCAGCAAGCCGCCTGCGACCACCCAGGAGCCCGCAAAACCCGGCGCAGCTCCAACCACTCCGGCACCGGAACCGGCAAAGCCGGCCCCTGCCAACTAGCTGTAAGGACCAAAGACAGCGCGGCCGGCTCTTGCGGGGGCTGGCCGTTTTGCATGAAAGGATGAAGCGCAGGCGTATGAGCCGGCTTCTGCAATATGCTGATTTTACAGGGAGAAAGCCTGGTACGCCCAAGGGGAATCGAACCCCTGTTTGCGCCGTGAAAGGGCGCCGTCCTAACCGCTAGACGATGGGCGCCTGCAGGTAAGCGGCTTATAGTGAAACAGTTTTTCGACTGCAACCCCATATTTCATTCTTTTTTGGGAAAAGTGAAAATTCTTCGCGGGGCTGTGTACAAATGCAGTGCGCATGGGCGGCCGGGAGCGACCGCAATTAATCCGGATCAGCCGCGACGGCTGCCGCAGCGCCAGTTCCAGTCGCGAGTCGGGCCAATATCCACGTGAACTGATTCGGTATAGCAATAGGTGCCAACGCCACCGCGACCCGGCATTGTCCGGGCAAAATTCGCCAGATCCCACTTGGAAACGCCGGGAACCTGGATATCCGCTGCCGCGCAGGACATGTGAAGCGAGGCCTTGGCGCCGTTCACGAGTCGGTTGTAAGGCGGGCTGCGATAGCCTGACGTCACGATCACCGATTTGCCGAAGCGGCGTTCGATCGTTTTCAGCATGCCGACCAGTTGCGGTTTCAGGCAGGCGACATCCACGCTTTCGCGCTGAACCTTGAGCCCATTGGGGGCCAGCCGTGCAAGTCCGGCCGCCGAAGCCAGAATCACCGGCGCGGCGGCTGATTCGTCGTCGTCCTGATAGAGACTGTCGCGCTGCATGATCTGGATGCCGCCATTGGGGCGCACGCCGGGCAGGGACGACAGATGTTCGGTCGGCCGGTAGTTCGACGGCGACGGCAATCCGGCGGCGCTGGCCACCTGTACCGGCGCGTTGCCGCTGATGGCCTTGAGCTGTGCCTGCGCCTTGGGCTGAATGACGGCCACCTGGCGCTTCGACGCGGCAGCACCGGCATTGTTGGCAAAGAGCCGCACCAGCAAGCCATTGTCCTTGTCGGGTGCCGGTGCATGCGCTGCCGGTTTGGCTTCGGGAACGGTGATTGTCTGCCCGGCACCGGCTGATGCAACCTGTGCCGCCTTGGCTTCCGCGTCCGCCTTGGTTGGCTTTGCGCCGGTTTCCGGAGCGGCATGCGATTCTGCTGCTTGCGGTTGCTCGACCGTTTCAGGCGCGGCGCTTCCGAACAGCGATGTCTTCACCGGCGGCTTTACCACCGCGGGCGCGAAGGCTGTGACGTGCTGCCCGGTTTCCGCCGTCGTTTTGGCTGTGGCCTCAGCGGCGGCTGCCTCCTTCGGCGATTGCGGATGGGCGGCAACCGTTTTGCCCTGTTCCGCCGACGCGGCGGCCTGATTGGCTGCTTTGGCGGCGGTTGTCTCGGCGCCGCCAGCAAGGGCCAGTGCTTCGGGTGATGCTTTTTCCGGTCCGGCTGCCGGAATCGCATTCGCGCTGGCTGTCGCGGTGCTTGTGGTGGCTGAGGCGACGTTGAGGACGGAGCCGGCAGTCGGTGGCGACCCTGTCGACGTGCAGGATGCCGTCGCCATCGCAAAAATCGTTACGAAGCAAATAGCGGTGCTCGCCCGGAAGGCTGCTACTGAGGCTGACAGCTTGTTCAACGATTCCCCCGTCTCGTCTTTTCCGGCTCTTGCAATGGTTCAGTCCAATCCGCTTTGAGATGAGCAGGATGCTCGCGAAGTTTAGTTGAAGTGCAAAAACACCGGCAGAGAGAGCGCAAAGTTAACGATTTTTAAACGTCTCCACAAGCTCCGGGCTATAGCCAGAATGAGGCGAAAACGTGATTGGCCACCTTCCTGCCATGGTTTTCACGACCAGGATAGGCTCAAAAGCCAGCAAAACAGCGAATTTTTACACGCGGATGCGCACGTAGGTTCCCGGCGCCTCGCCGAGAATTTCCGAACCATTTTCACCGGGCTGGCGTGCGGGAACGCGCGCGTCGTCCTGCGATTCGATCCATTTATGCCAATGATTCCACCAGGAGCCGGGATGTTCCGACGTGTTGGTGAGCCATTCGTCGAACGCGCCGACGGGCGAACCGCCGGTCCAATACTGGTACTTGTTCTTGGCGGGCGGATTGACCACGCCGGCGATATGGCCGGAGCCGGCCAGGACATAGGTGACGTCGCCGCCGAAATATTTGCAGCCGGTGAAAACCGACAGTGCCGGCGCAATATGGTCTTCCTTGGCGGCGAGATTGTAGATGGGGATTTTGACATCGCCCAGTGACAGGTTTTGCCCGGCGAGCTTCATCATCCCGCGCACCAGATTGTTGTCGAGATAGCAGTTGCGCAGATAGTAGGAGTGGTTGGCCGCACTCATCCGCGTGGCATCGGCATTCCAGTAGAGAAGGTCGAATGGGACAGGATCGCGGCCGCGCATGTAGTTGTTGACGACATAGGGCCAGATCAGGTCGCCGGAACGCAGCATGTTGAAGGCCGTCGCCATGCGCGTGCCGTCCAGATAGCCTTCGGCGGACATGGCGGCTTCCAGGGCGCGAATCTGATCTTCGTCGACGAAAACCTTGAGATCGCCCGCATAGGTGAAATCGACCTGCGTGGTGAAAAGGGTCGCGCTCCGGATCCTGTTTTCGCCTTCCTGGGCAAAAAGGGCGAGGGCGGCGCTCAGAAGCGTTCCGCCGACGCAGTAGCCGATGGCATTGACGGCTTTTTCGCCCGTTGCGTTCTCGATGGTGTCGAGGCCGAAGCGCAGGCCTTCATTGATATAGGCGGTCCAGTCCTTCATGGCGTGACGGTGGTCCGGATTGACCCAGGAAATCACGAACACGGTGTGTCCCTGGTCGATGGCCCATTTGATGAAGGATTTTTCGGCGTTCAGATCGAGAATGTAGAATTTGTTGATCCACGGCGGGCAGATCAGCAGCGGGCGTTTCAGCACATCCGGTGTCGAGGGTTCATACTGGATGATTTCGGCGACATCGCTGCGCGCGATAACCTTGCCGGGGGTGGTCGCGACATTTTCACCGAGGGCGAATTTGGTCATATCCGATTGCCGCAGGCGCAGGTCGCCGCCGCCGGCAACGATGTCTTCCGCCAGCATCTTCATGCCCTTGACCAGGTTCTCGCCATTGCTGGCGACCGTTTCCTTGTAGAGTTCCGGATTGGTCAGCAGGAAGTTGCTGGGCGATATCGCCGTCGTCAGCTGCTTGACGTAGAACGCCGCCTTGTGGCGCGTGTGATCGTCGAGGCCTTCGGCATGGGTGACCAGTTCGCCGGCCCAGTTTGCCGTGACGAGATAGGCCTGCTTGAGGAAGTCGAAGAAAGCGTTCCTGCCCCAGTCCTCGTCGGCGAAGCGCTTGTCGCCCTTGTCGGGCTTGACGACGTCATCGACCTGTTCGCCGCTCATGCGGCGGATGGAATTGGACCAGATGGCCATATAGCTGGCGAACAGCTTGGTCTGCGCCTCCAGCGCGCGCCCCGGTTCGGACAGCCAGTATTCGGAAACACGCGAGAGGGTTTTCACCACATCGGTGACGGGATCGGCGATCGTGTCGCGCTTCAAACCTTTTTCACGCGGCTCGACCCAGGCAGAGGCGGCCTTGCCGGCCTGTTCGATCATATGGGCGACATTGCGCGCGAAAGCTTCCGGATCCTTGATGACATATTTGTCGAGGTTCGGCGTTTTTGCACTCTTGTCGCCCGGATTGTCCATATGTGCACTCCTCCCGCCGATCCTCCCGATCAGCATAATAGACATGATACCACAAGTCAGAGCAACGGACATTCAATTGCGGTCATTGTGCAGGAAAGATCACGGCCTTGTCACCATCTTCGCAGATTGTATTTCCATGGGAGAAACGGAATTGAACCCATTTGAATGTCGGTTGCTCTAATGCTATCCCTCTAACGTGCATTTCATATCACTATGATGAATATCGATTCCGGCAGTCAGGACAAACAATGAATATCTCGGTCAAAACCATCATCCGCTTCTCGGTTGGCGCCGTTCTGATTGCCGGTTTGAGCGCCTGCGCGAACATGCCGCCCGAGCCCATGTCGAATTCGCCTCTGACCGGTCCTGTCAACACCGGCACCTTTCCGGTTTTCACGCCCGATCCGAAGGGCGAGACCGCACAGCTGACGCCGCAGCAGAAGGACGATCTGCAGAAGAAGCTGGTGGCGGCCAAAGGCGGGCAGGGCAATGCCACCGCCGATCCGGCAGCGGTTGCCCGGCGCCAGGCCGAGATGAAGAAGCTGGTCCAGCAGCAGCAGGACGATTTGAAGGCTATTGAAAGCGGGCAATAGCCCATTGCCGGCAAGGTCATGAAGACACCACGAATGGGTGTCTTGCTCAGGAGAATCCCGGGCTGGATGGCATGACGGCGATTGACCCGGCGCGCGACGCGCGGTGTCAATGATCGCTCGACCGCCGTACAGTTTGGGTGTATAGCGCACCCGCACATTGAACCCATTTTTACCGGACCCAAACCTATGGAAGAATTTCATAAAGTTCGCCGCCTGCCACCTTACGTTTTTGAACAGGTCAATCGCCTGAAGGCGAGCGCGCGAGCGGCCGGTGCGGACATTATCGATCTGGGTATGGGCAATCCTGACCTGCCGACGCCGCAGGGCATCGTCGACAAGCTGTGCGAGGCCGTCCAGGACCCGCGCACCCACCGCTATTCGTCGTCGAAGGGCATTCCCGGTCTGCGCCGTGCCCAGGCCGCCTATTATGAGCGGCGTTTCGGCGTGAAGCTCAATCCCGACACGCAGGTCGTGGCGACCCTTGGCTCCAAGGAAGGTTTTGCCAACATGGCGCAGGCGATCACCGCGCCCGGCGATGTCGTGCTGTGCCCTGATCCGACCTATCCGATCCATGCGTTCGGCTTCATCATGTCCGGCGGCGTCATCCGTTCGATCCCGGCGATGCCCGATGACCAGTTCATTCCGGCGCTGGAACGCGGTATCCGCCATTCCATTCCGAAGCCATTGGCGCTGATCCTCAACTACCCCTCCAATCCGACCGCCCATGTGGCATCGCTGGATTTCTACAAGGATGTGGTTGCCTTCGCCCGCAAGAATGAAATCATCATTCTGTCGGATCTGGCCTATTCCGAGATTTATTTCGACGACGCGCCGCCTCCGTCCGTCCTGCAGGTGCCGGGCGCGATCGATGTTGCCGTGGAGTTTACCTCCATGTCGAAGACATTCTCGATGCCGGGCTGGCGCATGGGCTTTGCCGTCGGCAATGAACGCCTGATCTCGGCGCTCACCCGGGTCAAATCCTATCTCGATTATGGCGCGTTCACGCCCATTCAGGTTGCCGCTGCAGCTGCCTTGAATGGCGATGGTTCCGACATTGCGGAAGTGCGTGCGGTCTACAAGCATCGCCGTGATGTCCTTGTCGACAGTTTCGCCCGTGCCGGATGGGATATCCCGTCACCGGCGGCGACGATGTTTGCCTGGGCGCCGATCCCGGAAAAGTTCCGCGCCCTCGGTTCGCTGGAGTTCTCCAAGCTTTTGATCGAGCATGCGGATGTCGCCGTGGCGCCCGGCATCGGCTTCGGCGAGCATGGCGATGACTACATCCGCATCGCGCTGGTCGAGAATGAACATCGCATTCGTCAGGCAGCCCGCAACCTCAAGCGGTTCCTTGCAACGGCGGATGAAAAGCTGCACAACGTCATTCCGTTGAACGCACGCCGCTGAGCGGCATGCCGACATCGGAATTCGCGGCGCCGTCGGGCGCCGCTTCAGGCTAAAACACTTCAGGGAAATGAACGATGAGTGATGCGCTGCGCGTGGGAATCGCCGGACTGGGCACTGTTGGTGCCTCGGTTCTGAAAATTTTGCGGGACAAGGGCGAGATGCTCACCCGTCAGTGCGGCAAGGAAATCATCGTCACCGCCGTGTCCGCCCGTGATGCCAAGCGGGATCGCGGCGTGGACTTCTCGTCGGCCACATGGTTCGACGATCCGGTTGCCCTGGCCAAATCGAACAATATCGACGTGTTCATCGAACTGATCGGCGGCGACGAGGGTCCGGCGCGCGCTGCCGTCGAGGCGGCGCTGAAATCCGGCCGCCACGTGGTCACCGCCAACAAGGCGCTTCTGGCCAAGCATGGCGTGTCTCTTGCCAAAATTGCCGAGGAGAAGGGCGTCCTGCTCAACTTCGAAGCGGCGGTGGCTGGCGGCATTCCCGTCATCAAGGCCCTGCGCGAGTCCCTGACCGGCAACACCGTGTCGCGCGTCTACGGCATCATGAACGGCACCTGCAACTACATCCTGACGCGGATGTGGGACGAGGGTATTTCCTTCGAGGATTGCCTCGCCGATGCCCAGCGTCTCGGCTATGCGGAAGCCGATCCGACATTCGATATCGAGGGCAACGACACCGCACACAAGCTGGCGATCCTGACCAGCCTTGCCTTCGGCACGCAGATTGCCGCCGATGACATTTATCTCGAAGGGATCAGCAATATCTCGCTGGCCGATATCAAGGCGGCCGACGAGCTCGGTTACCGCATCAAGCTGCTTGGCGTTGCGCTGAAGACAGACAGCGGCATCGAGCAGCGTGTGCATCCGACCATGGTGCCGGTCGAATCGGTGATTGCGCAGGTGCATGGCGTGACCAATGCTGTCGCTATCGAAACCGATCTTCTCGGCGAATTGCTGTTGTCGGGTCCGGGCGCCGGTGGTGCCGCCACGGCATCCGCCGTCATCGGTGATCTCGCCGACATCGCCAAGAGCCGTCCGGGCTTCCAGCATGGCCCCGTCTTCGGGACGCCGGCAAAATCGCTGGCGCCCTACAAACGCGCCAAAATGCGCTCGCACGAGGGCGGATACTTCATCCGTCTGACCGTGCATGACCGCGCTGGCGTTTTTGCGGCGATTGCCAAGCGCATGGCTGACAATGACATTTCGCTGGAATCCATCGTCCAGCGTCAGAGTGCGGAAAGCCACCCGGATGCGACCAAGACAGTCATCCTCGTCACGCACGAAACCACCGAGGCGGCTGTCAAGAAGGCGCTTGAGGGCATCGTGAAGGATGGTCATTCCACGGACAAGCCGCAGATGATCCGCATCGAACGCGCCGGCTGACACAGCCGGCCCATGACCGTTTGTAAAAGGCTTGTATTGCTTCGTGAACGGCCGCTACCCCGTTTAATCGATTAGCTTTTTCGGTGAAGGCACTTTCCTGCCGGCGGGGTCTTGCCGCTGCTCTGCGACTTTGACAAAAGGTTTGCACAGCAATGCTAGGAAGTACCCTGTTGATCCGCAAAAGGGTAATTCCCACACGAACGCAGGATAGATTATGCCGAAAACTTCTGACCAGACTTCGATGGGCCTCGACCGTATTTTGACCCTTGAGCTCGTCCGCGTGACCGAGCGTGCCGCCGTTGCCGCTGCCCGTCTGCGCGGGCGCGGCGATGAAATGGCTGCCGATCAGGCTGCCGTGGATGCCATGCGTCAGGAACTCAATCGTCTTCCCATCAGCGGTACCGTGGTGATCGGCGAGGGCGAGCGCGACGAAGCGCCGATGCTCTACATCGGTGAAGAAGTCGGCACGCGCACAGGCCCCGAGGTCGATATCGCGCTCGATCCGCTTGAAGGCACCACCATCTGCGCCAAGAACCTGCCCAACTCACTCGCCGTGATCGCGATTGCCGAAAAGGGCAACCTGCTTTACGCACCCGACGTCTACATGGAAAAGATTGCCGTCGGACCGGGCTACCCCGCCGGCATCATCCAGCTTGATGCGCCTGCGGCGGAAAACATTGCGGCTGTGGCCAGGGCCAAGGGCGTTCCGGTCAATGAGATCACCGCCTGCATCATGGATCGTCCGCGCCATGCGCGCCTGATCGAGGAAGTGCGCGCAACCGGCGCCTCCATCCGCCTCATCGGTGATGGCGACGTTGCCGGGGTGATCCACACCACCGATCCCGATGAAACCGGCATCGATATCTACATCGGCATCGGCGGTGCGCCGGAAGGCGTTCTTGCCGCGGCGGCTCTGCGCTGCATCGGTGGCCAGATGCAGGGCCGGTTGCAGCTCAACAGCGACGACAAGATTGCCCGCGCCGCCAAGATGGGCATCAGCGATCCGAAGAAGATCTACACCATGGAAGAAATGGCCAAGGGCGATGTGCTGTTCGCAGCCACGGGTGTCACCGACGGCAATATGCTGTCCGGCGTGAAATTCGCCCGCGACTATATCCAGACCCACACGATCGTCATGCGTTCGCATTCGCAGACCGTGCGCGAGATCAAGGCAAAACACCAGGACATGACAAAATTCCAGTAAGAACTGGTATTTGAAACACTTTTTGCCCTGCAGTTCCTTCGGGCTGCAGGGCATTTTGTTAACTGCGTTGATGGCTCAATAGGAAATGCCCTATTGAGGCCATGCTTTTTGAGGTATTTTCAGAGCGGGAGTTCAGATCGGTGGAACAGCCATGAATATCCGAACGAAAATAACCGGTTGCCTTGTATCAACGCTCGTTCTTCTGGGCTCGCTGAACGGTGCTTTTGCGCAGGATCCTTACCTTGATCTCATTCAAGGTTATCGCTCCAATTCGATTGCCGACCGGTTTCCACAGATGGTCGGACCCTTTACCCTCGTCAAACACAGCGTCAATCCGCAGGATTTCAGCGTGACGGCCGAATATGAAGCCGTTGACGCCAGGGCGACGGTGACGATGGCTGGCGTCAGGGCCAGCAACAAGGATGCCGCCTATCCGATCAAGGATGGTCCCGATGATCCCGTTGTGCGCGATCTCTTTGAAAAGGCCACCCAGTACCATTCGACCCAGCCCGGCGAAATCGCGGTGCAGACAACGCTGCCCTACAGCGCAGGCCGGGCAATGCCGTGCGTCACCGCGGATGCGGCACAGGAGAAGCACGCCTTCCTGGTCTGCGTGATCGGCATGCACAGCCGCTATCTGCTGATCCAGCCCGTTGCCAATTACGCCAAGGGCAGCAAGGATGCGGCCGAGCGCAGCCTTGCCGATTTCGCGACCTCGATTGCCACGACGATGAACGATCTGGGGGCACCGGCGGTCAATGGTCAGGTCGCACCCGCGACAGCCCCGCAGTAATTGCGCGTTTGTGCACCGGATTGATCGTTCGGAGCATTGCATTCGGCGCGGCCGGATGATTGAACCCTTGCATGGCACCAGAACGGCTTTTCCTCGGCATTGAACATTCTGCAACCGGTCTGAAATGGGTTGACCGGCTGGGACCGCGTGAAGCCAATATCGCGCTCGCCATGGCGCAGAACCATGGTTTTCCAGATCTCGTCACCCGCGTTCTCGCCGGGCGCGGCGTCGGGGTGGACGATGCGCCCGCTTTCATGGACCCGACCATCAAAGGCCTGATGCCCGATCCCGCATCGCTGACCGATATGGAAAAAGCGGCCGGTCGTATCGCGCAGGCCATCGGCAAACACGAGAAGGTGGCGATTTTCGGCGATTACGATGTGGATGGCGCCTGTTCGTCGGCCATTCTCTCGCGCTTTCTCAGCCATTACGGCGTTGCCAACCATATCTATATCCCCGACCGGATTTTCGAGGGGTACGGGCCCAATCCGCAGGCCATGCGCGACCTGGCGCAAAATGGCGCTTCCCTGATCGTGACGGTGGATTGCGGCACCAACAGCTCAGCTGCCATCGAGGCTGCGCGCGAGGCGGGTGCCGACGTGGTCGTCCTCGACCATCATCAGGTCGGCGGCGAACTGCCGGCTGCCGCCACGGCGGTGGTCAATCCCAACCGCGAGGACGATTTGTCCGGGCAGGGCCATCTTTGCGCGGCAGGGGTGGTGTTCCTCACCCTGGTGCAGGTTCTGCGCACGTTGCGCGCGCAGCGCATTGCCACGGGAACGCTGGCGCCGGATCTGTTGTCGATGCTCGATCTGGTGGCGCTTGCCACCGTGTGTGATGTGGTGCCGCTGAAGGAGCTGAACCGCGCCTTCGTGGTCAAGGGCCTGCTCGTCGCGCGGGCGCAGCAGAATGCCGGGCTGGCCGCCCTGGCGCGGGTGTCGCGTATCGGCGAACCGCTCAGCGCCTTTCATTTCGGCTATCTCATCGGACCGCGCATCAATGCGGGCGGGCGCATCGGCGATGCCGGGCTCGGCGCGCGGCTGCTGACGCTGGACGATCCGAACGAGGCGGCGCGGATTGCCGCCGAGCTTGACCGGCTCAACACCGAGCGGCAGGCGATGGAAACCGTGATGCTGGAGCAGGCGGAAGCCGAAGCCATGCTGGAAATGTCGAGCGGCGGCGGACCCGCCGTTCTGGTGACGGCCAGCGACGACTGGCACCCGGGCATTGTCGGCCTGATCGCGGCGCGGCTGAAGGAACGGGCCCGGCGCCCGGTCTTTGCCATCGCCTTCAACGTCAACGGTACCGGCAGCGGTTCCGGCCGTTCGATCAGCGGGTTTGATCTGGGAAAACTGGTGCGCAGCGCCGTTGATGCCGGGCTGCTGGTCAAAGGCGGCGGCCATGCCATGGCGGCGGGTATCACGGTGGAGCGTGGCAAGATGGGCGCGCTGCGGGCCTTTTTCGAGGAGCAGGCGGCCGAAATGGTCGGCCAGCTGCGCGAGAACCAGTCATTGGCCATTGACGGTGCGCTCAGCGCATCCGGCGCAACGGTGCCACTCTACGAGACCATGGAGCGGGCCGGGCCGTTTGGTTCCGGCCACCCGCAGCCGGTGCTGGTGCTGCCGCACCACCGGCTTGTCGATGCCCGCACCGTCGGGACGAACCATGTCAAGGCGACGCTGGCGGGCGCAGACGGCAAGCGTATCAACGCGATTGCCTTTCGTGCAACGGGCGGGCCGCTGGGTGATTTTCTGTTCGGCAATCTCGGCCAGTCCATGCATGTGGCGGGTAATCTGGCCTTGAACCACTGGAACGGCTCGACAACCACCCAGTTCCGCATCATGGATGCCGCGCGGGCTTGACCGTGTGTCAGCAGGGATAGCGGCATTTCCTGATTCAGTTTGCATTGAACGGTTGCATGTTCTATTTTTGTTCTCATTCTGCAGCGAGAACAGAACCCATGCGCAAACCGACCCATCTGGAAAAGCTCTATCTGGATTTCGACAGCTTTTTTGCCAGCGCCGAGCAGCAGCTCAATCCGGCGCTGCGCAACCGGCCCATCGCGGTGGTGCCGCTGGATTCGCCGCATACAAGCGTCATTGCCGCCAGCCGCGAGGCAAAACCCTTCGGCATCAAGACGGGCACCTCTGTGCGCGATGCCCGTGCGCTCTGCCCGGATATCGTGTTTCTCGAAGCGCGGCCCGATGTCTATGTGAAGATGCACAACCGGATTCTGTCGACCATCGAGACCTGCGTGCCGATTGCCGCCGTGCGCTCGATTGACGAGGTGGCGTGCACGCTGCTGGCCTCCGAAGCCAGGGACCCGCAGGGGTTGGCGACGCGCATCAAGCGGGCGCTGCACGATGAAATGGGCGCGGTGCTGACCTGTTCGATCGGCGTTTCCCTCAACGAGCTTCTTGCCAAGATCGCCGCTGAAATGGACAAGCCCGATGGCTGCGTGGTGCTGGATCATGATGACCTGCCGGGACGGCTGTTCGACCTCAGGTTGAAGGATCTGCCCGGTATCTCCAAGGGAATGGAACAGCGCCTGGGGCAGTCCGGCGTGAACGATGTGCGTGGTCTCTGGGCGCTGGCGCCCAAACATGCCCGCGCGATCTGGAACAGTGTCGAGGGCGAGCGTTTTGTTGCGGCGCTGCATGGTTACGCCGTGGAAAAGCCGGAGACCGTCAAACGCATGTTCGGCCATGGCCGCAATCTGCCACCGGATTGGCGGGCGCCGGACAGGGTGCTGCAATGCGCGCGGCTGCTGTGTCTCAGCGCCGCGCGCCGCCTGCGCCGGTCGCATTACCGCGCCGGAGCGCTCAGCTATACCGTCGGGACACGCTGGGATAGCCGCGTGACGGTGGAAGGCCAGTTCCGCCCGGCGCGGGATGATCACAGTTTTCTCAATTGTCTCAATGATTTGCATGAGAAATTGATCAAGGCAGGTGAAATGAAGAAGGTCAGTTCGGTCACCGTCGTGCTGCATGATCTTTCCAGCGAGACGGAGGCAAGCCTTGATCTGTTCGACACGCGAGGGATGACCGAGCAGCGCGGCCAATGGGAGCGCGTTTCGGACCTGCTCGACAGGGTGCGCGTGCGCCATGGCTCCAAGGCGCTCAATCTCGGGCTGACGACCGGACCCGGCAATTACATCGGCTCCAAGATTGCCTTTGGCCGGATTCCGGAACCGGAAGATTTTTGAAAATATAACGTGATGGTCTTTCCTGCCTTGCGGGAGTGAGCGGCGGCACCTGACGGTGCCGCTGCCCGGTTTGTTTTACCGGTTGTCGAGCTCCGAGCGCACCAGTTGCAGGCCGCGCCGGGTCACCCGGTAAGGGCCGCCGCCGGAGGAGGCGATGGCCTTTTTCTGTTTGAGTTTGCGGAAGAGCCTGAGGTCGCAGGCTGTGTAGCGGGCACCATCGCGGGTCAGGCAGATGATATCCGTGATGGCCCTGCGCTCATCTTTTTCAAGCAAGATTTTGCCGCCCTGGGCGAGCAGGTGAAGTATGCGCTGTTCGTCGCGCGAAATGTCCATTGATCCAAGTCCTGGGAAAACGGGCAAAAGCCCATAAGAACACGTCCGCTGCCAAAGAATTCTGGCGCGGGGCTCCTGTTTTCACGCCCCAACCTTCAAAGAAGCTGGGGCTTTAGAGGGACTCAGACTGATTAGACATAAACACTCCATCGGTGTGGACGAGCCGTATAAAAGAAGAAAACGGCGATGTCAAAGTCGATGTGGCCCGTCGTCAGGCACTGGGAAGCTGCAAGGGGCTGCCGTCGCGTTTGCTGATGATCGTGTCGACGAGGCCCCAGTCGAGGCCTTCCTGCGCTGTCATGAAATGGTCGCGGTCGAGGGTTTTCTCGACCTCTTCCACCGTGCGGCCGCAATGCTCGGCATAGAGCCGGGTCATGCGCTGCTTGACCACCGCCATTTCCTGCGCCTGAATGAAAATATCCGAGGCCTGTCCCTGAAACCCGCCAAGCGGCTGGTGCACATGCAGGCTCGAATTGGGCAGGGCGGCACGGTGGCCGGGTTCGCCCGCCATCAGCAGGAATGAACCCATGGAGCGCGCCGTGCCCATGCACAGCGTGGCGACCGGGCAGGTGATGAACTGCATCGTGTCATAGATAGCAAGGCCCGCCGTGATGACCCCGCCGGGCGAGTTGATGTACATGGAGATGGGCTTTTTCGGATTTTCGGATTCGAGAAACAGCAGCTGCGCGCAGATCAGCGCCGCCATGCCGTCCTCAACCTGACCATTCAGAAAGACGATCCTTTCCCGCAGCAGGCGGGAAAAAATATCGAATGACCGCTCACCGCGGCTGGATTGTTCCACGACCATAGGGACGAGCTGCATCATGTCGCGCATGGCGAACACTCCTTCATCAATTGAATTTCTGTGTGCTTAGGCGGCGAGGCGCATGGTGGTCGGCGGCACGTTGCCATTGGCGGCAGTGCGGCCAACCGGCTTCGCCAGGGCGACCGGTTCATGCAGGATGCTGAAAATGGTGCCGCCCGAACCGTTGGGGTTGAGCCGGAAGGTGACGATGCTGTCAGCCACGGCATCATCCTCTTCGCGCATGGAATAGCGAACGAAACGCTCGGTGTCGGCTTCGATCATTTCAAGCGAAATGCGCGGTGCCTCCTGCGGCGCCTGCGGGTCGGGCAGCAGCCAGCGGGCAACGAATTCCGGTACGGTCAGCGCGCGCCAGACTTTTGAAGGCGCGGCATCCAGATCATATTCATAACGCAGTGCGGTATCGGCTTGCGCTGTTTCGCTGGTCATTGATCCATTTCCCTCAAAAGCTGTTTCAACTCATCGACGCGCTGCGGCCAGAAGGCGCGGTAGCGGTGGAGCCATTGGTGCAGTTGCGCCAGGCCGTCGGGATTGACCCGGTAGTGAACGTGGCGGCCCGACTTCTGCTCGGCGACAAGTCCGGCGGAGCGCAAGACGGCCAGATGCTGCGACATGGCGGGCTGTGAAAGGGAAAAACCCTCGCGCAGCTCGGTCGCATTCTTCTCGCCATCGGCCAGCCGTTCGAACACGGCGCGGCGGGTGGGGTCGGCAAGAGCCTTGAATATATCGACTTCGGACATGCCGATACATAAGCATAGACTTATGTTAGTCGCAAGCGTGATTTTTTACGGGTGCCGGAAATGAAAACCCGGCCGTGGGGACGGCCGGGTTCGATTGTCTGGGCAGAGCGGATAAACGTTTCAGCTTACCGGATGCTTCATGCCTGCGACTGCTGGGCGAAAGCGAAGATGAAGGCGGCGAGGGCTGCGAAATTTGCCACTGTCCGCACATGGTTCCACGGCAGCCAGTCATTCAGATAGCTCGTCCATGCACTGGCGCCTTCGGCGCTTGTCGGGCTGATTGCAGCCAGCGTGTCATTCAGCGGTACGTTGAACACCATGGTGACAATGATGGTGCCAACAAGGAAAAGCACGCTGCCGGCCAGCAGCGCCAGCGACCCGGATTCACCCCAGCGCATGACACTGACCACGCCGAGGACGACACAGATCGCCGCGGTGCCGAAAAAGGCCAGCGTGAACGAGAAATTCAGGATCGTCACGTTGATCGAATTCATCGCGGCGATACCCTGTTCGGCTGGCAGTTTGGCCAGCGCGGTCATGACGAAGCTTGAAAAGGCGAAGAACAACCCTGCCATCAGACCGCTTCCCAGGGCGGCCAAAAGGGTGAGAATAGGTAGCCACATGTTACTGTCCCTCCGAAATATCCGACCAGATGCCGGTTGCTGCTGTTTCCTGAACGTAGTGCGAGAAGTCACGCGGGGCGCGGCCCAGCGCCCGTTGCACGCCATCGGCGAGATATTCGTTGCGCCCGTCAAGCACCTGGGTGAAGAGCTCGTTGAGCAGGCCGACGATTTCAGGCGGAAGCTGTTCCTGCGCCAACCCCTGCGAGAATTGTTCCGGCGTGATCGTCACATAGCGAATATCGCGTTTGACGGCGCTGGCGATTTCTTCCGTCGCTTGCGCAAAAGTCAAGAGACGCGGCCCCGTGACTTCATAGAGCTGGCCGATATGACGATCGTCGGTCAGCGCTGCCGCCACCACATCGGCAATATCGTTGGCATCGATGAACGGCTCGCCCACATCGCCGACCGGCAGGGCGAGTTCGCCGGCAAGAATGGAGGCCAGCATGACGTTCTCGCTGAAATTCTGGGCAAACCAGCTGGCGCGGACGATGGTCCAGTCGGCGCCGGACTGCTGAAATGCCTTTTCGGCACGCTGGGCTTCATGTTCGCCGCGCCCCGACAGGAGCACGAGCCGTTTCACGCCATTGTCCACGGCAAGCCGCGTGAACGCCTCGACGGTTTCTGTCGCACCGGGAATGGCAATGTCCGGATAATAGGTGATGTAGGCGGCTTTGGCGCCGTCAAGCACGGGAAGCCAGGTATTGCGGTCTTCCCAGTCAAAGGCCGGGTTGCCGCTGCGCGAACCGATGCGCACGGGCAGGTTCCGCGCCGTGAGCCGTTCCGCCACACGGCGTCCGGTCTTGCCCGTACCGCCGACGATAAGAATGGGTTTTGCTGTCGACATGCTGTTGCTGCTGGTCATGGTGATCTCCCTTGCAAAAAAATATGAGTAACACTCACATTTGCAATATGTGATAAATCCTCATATTCTGCGAGTCAAGCGGAATTTGAGAACCTTGGAGATCCTGCCCATGAACGAGATTGCGTCTGTTGTGCCTGCCTCCGGCGACAGGGAAGCCACCATGCCGCGCAAGGAGCCGACGCAGCGGCGCAGCAGGGAGAGGGTGGAGCGCATTCTGTCCTGCGCCTCGACGCTCATCGCCACGGGCGGCAGCGACGCCATGCGCATGAGCGATGTGGCGCAGATGGCGGAAATATCGATCGGGTCGCTCTACCAGTATTTTCCGGACAAGGGATCGATCATCCGGACGCTGGCGGAAAGGTATAATGCACTGGGGCGCGAATGCATTGCAGACGCGTTGCAAAACGTCAGTGATATGAATGGCTTGCAGTCATCTTTTGCAGAATTGATCGATACCTATCACGCGATGTTTCTGGCCGAACCCGTCATGCGCGACATCTGGTCGGGAACGCAGGCGGACAAGGCGCTGCGCGATATCGATCTGCATGACAGCCGCCTGAATGGCGCCGTGCTTGCCGAGGCGCGTTTGCGCATCAACCCGGCGGCGGACAGGGCGATGCTCGAAAGCTCCAGCTTCCTGATCATGCAGCTGGGCCAAGCCACCATGCATCTGGCGATTTCCGTCGACCGCGGGGAAGGCGATGCACTGGTCGAGACGTTCAAGCGGATGGTGCTGCGGGAAATGCTGGCGGGCTAGGCGATTTGGAGGGCATTTGCATTGTTCGTGGTGCGTGGTTCGACAAGCTCACCATGAGGGAATCCAGTGCTCTGCAAAATGCAACCTCCCTCATGGTGAGCTTGTCGAACCACGCACCACAGTTTTGCCATCCCACATAAAAACCACACCAACTTATCCAACACGTCCCAACCCACGTTATTCTCAACGTGTCCTTTCCGGCGGGAATGCTTCCGGAAACCTTCGCAAGTCGGGAAAGGATCGGCGCTTCGGCTTCACAGGGAGGAACCTGTGCGGCCGGGGAGGTTTGGTTCAATGGTTGCGCATTGGGCAAAACCCTCAAAAACGCCGGGGCGGGTGGTCCCCAGGATCGCAAGCATCGCATACCAGAATACCCAAGACCCGCGTTCCAGGGACCGCCCGTCTTTCCCACCTTTCAACGGCCAGACGCGAAAGCGGGCGTGGCAACGGAGAAGAGCGTTGCAGAACAATCATGCGTGGTTCGACAGGCTCACCATGAGGGAAGTCGAGGGATTGCAGGGAGCACTATTTAGCAACCTTTGCGATTGGCATTGCACCAAACCACCTCCCTCATGGTGAGCCTGTCGAACCACGCACCACGCACTTGATATCCCTTGGTCTATCGAACCGCTGCAGAGAGTTCCTCGACCGTGCACAGCATCGCGTCACCCATATAGGCCAGGTTGGCCATTGACCGCTCCGCCGCTTCCGCGTGGCCGCCGCCGCAGGCATCGGTCAGGACGACGGGGATGAAGCCAAGATCGGCGCCGTGACGAACCGTCGGATCAATACCGATTTCCGTGGCGATACCGCAGATGATGAAACTCTTGAGACCGCAGTCGCGCATGGCGATGGCCAGCGGCGTGCCTTCGAACGCCGAGAAGGTGATCTTGTCGAGAATGGCTTCGTCATCGCGGACGGCCAGTTCCGGGGCAAGTGCAAAGCCGGGACTGTCGCGCAGGAACCATGGCTCGACATTTTGAGCGGATGATTGGCGCTGCCACGCCATCATCTGCTTGTATTGAAATACGCCAGCCATTTTCTTGGGCAGGGACATATGGCGCATGAAAAAGATGCGGATACCGGCGGACCGGGCGATGTCGAGGGTTTGCAGCACCTTTTCCAGAATGGCGCCGCCGTCCTGCATCTGCCGCAATATGCCGACCTGCATGTCATAGACCACCAGCGCCGTTGTTTCGGACCTGACCGTTTCGGCAAGGGTTTCGGGGATGGCAAGGCCATAAATGTTCTGCATCGGTGTCCTCCGAATGTGTCGGGCGATCCGCTCCCGATCACCGCTGCCTGGAATCGAGCCTAGCATTGCTGCGCCGGAAAAACAGGCCGAAGCGGCGCATTTCCGCAATCGCGCGGCTTCAGGATGGAGAAACACTTGCCTCACGGGGCCGTTTCGACTAGCCAGTAGACAGACAAATTTAGCCAGGAATGACAGCCCAGCATGACTCTCGTTGATACCCGTACGCCCGAACCCAAGCGTTTCATTTCCGGTGCCACAGGCGACTGGGAAATTGTCGTTGGCATGGAAGTGCATGCGCAGGTCACATCCAATTCGAAGCTGTTCTCCGGCGCTTCCACGACATTCGGTGCCGAGCCCAACGAAAATGTATCGCTGGTCGATGCCGCCATGCCCGGCATGCTGCCTGTCATCAACGAATGGTGCGTGCGCCAGGCGATTCGCACCGGTCTTGGCCTGAAGGCGCAGATCAACCTGAAATCGGTCTTTGACCGGAAGAACTATTTTTATCCGGATCTGCCGCAGGGTTACCAGATTTCGCAGTTCAAACAGCCCATCGTCGGCGAAGGCACGATGATCATTTCGGTCGGCCCCGATAACAAAGGCCAGTTCGAGGATATTGAGATCGGCATCGAGCGTCTGCATCTGGAACAAGACGCCGGAAAATCCCTGCATGACCAGAACCCGACAATGTCCTACGTGGACCTCAACCGGTCCGGCGTGGCGCTGATGGAAATCGTCTCCAAGCCGGACATGCGCTCGGCCGACGAAGCCAAGGCGTACCTCACCAAGATGCGCACCATCGTGCGCTATCTCGGCACCTGCGACGGCAACATGGACGAAGGCTCCATGCGTGCCGACGTCAACGTCTCGGTGCGCAAGCCGGGCGGGGAATTCGGAACGCGGTGCGAGATCAAGAACGTCAACTCCATCCGCTTCGTCGGGCAGGCGATCGACTATGAAGCACGCCGGCAGGTCGCCATTCTGGAGGATGGCGGATCGATCGATCAGGAAACACGCCTGTTCGACCCGGTGAAGGGTGAGACGCGCTCCATGCGCTCCAAGGAAGAAGCGCACGACTATCGCTATTTCCCGGATCCCGACCTTCTGCCCCTCGAATTCGAGCAGTCCTATGTCGATGAGCTGCGGGCCGACCTTCCGGAGCTGCCGGATGACAAGAAGGCGCGGCTTGTTTCAGTGCTCGGCCTTTCCGTCTACGACGCCTCCATTCTGGTGACGGAAAAGGCGATTGCCGATTATTTCGAAGCGGTGGCTGAAGGCCGCGACGGCAAGCTTGCCGCCAACTGGGTGATCAACGATCTGCTCGGCGCGCTGAACAAGGCCGGCAAGGGCATCGAAGAGTCGCCGGTGTCGCCGGATCAGCTCGGCTGTATTATCGACCTGATCAGGGAAGGCACGATTTCCGGCAAGATCGCCAAGGACCTGTTCGAGCTTGTCTGGAACGAGGGCGGCGATCCGCGCGCGCTGGTCGAAGAGCGCGGCATGAAGCAGGTGACCGATACCGGAGCGATTGAAAAAGCCGTGGATGATGTCATTGCCGCGAATCCTGATAAGGTCGAGCAGGCGAAGGCAAAGCCCACCATGGCGGGCTGGTTTGTCGGGCAGGTGATGAAGTCCACTGGTGGCAAGGCAAATCCGCAGGCTGTCAGCGATCTGGTCAAGGCAAAACTCGGGATTGTCGATTAAAGCATGTGGATTCGAAGCGCGACGAAGGACGATCTGGCAACTGTCCGTGAATTGCTCGTAGAGACTTGGCACGCCACCTATGACGATGTCTACGGCGTTGAAAAGGTCAATGCGGTCACCAATCGCTACCACTCGCTGGATGCCTTGAAAAAGCAGCTGGCAAAGCCCTATTCCGAGTTCATTCTTGCCGATGATGGCGCCGACCTCTACGGCATGGCCTATGCCTCGCAAAAGGATCACAAGCTGGCGCTGCTCAACCAGCTCTATGTGCATCCGGAAAAGCAGAGCAACGGCGTGGGTTCGCTGCTGCTGGCGGAAGTGGAAAGCGCTTTCCCCGGCGTGTTCATGCTGCAGCTCGAAGTGATCGAATCGAACCAGAAGGCCCGCCGCTTCTATGAAAGCCGGGGCTTTGATCTGACAGGCGCGCGGACGGACAATTGGGGGGAAGCCAATTCCGGTATTTCCGTGCTGGTCATGGAAAAATCCCTGTCAGGCTATGAGCTTGCACCGTGACCTCTGCCGCTGAGCCCGTTTTTCGCCGCGCCGAGCGCGCGGACTTGCCGGCGCTGATTGCGATTTTCGCCGAGGATGTGCTCGGCGGCCATGGCGACACGACGGATCCCGAATTTTTCCCGCGCTATGAGCGCGCCTTCGATGCGATTGAAGCCAGCAATTGCGACGAGCTGATTGTCGGCGTGCTGGACGGGGACGTGGTTGCCACGGCGCAGGTGACGTTCACCACGACATTGCCCAGCCGCGGCACCACCAACATGACCATCGGCGCGGTGCAGACGCGCAGCGACCTGCGCGGCAAGGGGATCGGCGCCAAGCTGATCCAGCATTGCGTTGCGCTGGGCAAGGCGCGCGGCGTGGGGTTGATCCAGCTGATGTCGAACGCCAAGCGCGTGGATGCGCATCGGTTCTATGAAAGGCTGGGGTTCAAGAAGAGCCATGCCGGTTTCAAAATGCTCGTGGAAGCCGTGCCAGCGGCAACTTGACCCTTGCTATCGCCCGGCGATACGGCCATAACCCGAAGAGTTGAACGACATAGTTCGAAGCAGGATTGCAATGAAGACCTTCCTTTTACAGTTTTTCACCTGGTGGAACAGTCAGACGATCGGTACGCGCGTCTTTACCTGGCGCAAGGGTACGAAAGTCGGTGAGGACGAGTTCGGCAATGTCTATTACGAAGGCACGCAGGATTCCGAAGGCCGCACGCGCCGCTGGGTGATCTACAAGGGCTATGCGGAAGCGTCGGCCATTCCTGCAGGCTGGCACGGCTGGATCCATCATCGTGCCGAAACGCCGCCATCGCGTGAAACCTACAAGGCGCATGCCTGGGAAAAGACCCATCAGCCGAACCTGACCGGTTCCGCGGCTGCCTACCGTCCGAAGGGCTCCATCGCCCATGGCGACAATCGTCCTGCGGTAACGGGCGATTATGATGCGTGGACACCGGGATCCTGAGCGGATTTTCTTCTGCCACAATTGGCGATTATCGACGGGCTGGTATGAAACTGTCCCGTCAGCCTGAACACAGCCGGAATTGAAATGATCCGTCCCAACTTGTCCTTTCTGTTCCAGAACAAAGCCCGTCTTCTCGCGGCCGGTTTGATGGCTATCGGCCTTTGCGCACCGGCGCATGCCGCCGACGACAAGATTTCCAATCCGATCGCTGTTTTTTCCGGGCTCGACAAGATCACCGGACGAATCACCTCGTTCGACGTCTATATCGATGAGACGGTTCAGTTCGGCGCGCTGCAGCTGACGCCGCGCGTTTGCTACACGCGTCCGGATACGGAAACACCGAAAACCGATACCTTTGTCGAAGTGGATGAAATCACCCTCGACCGCAAGATCCGCAAGATTTTCTCGGGCTGGATGTTTGCCGATAGCCCCGGTCTCAACGCCGTGGAGCATCCCGTGTACGACGTCTGGCTCAAAGGCTGCAAGCAGTCCTCGGATGTTCCCGCGCCAGCCAAAAGCTGATTGTTTTCTGTTGCATAAACGTCCCTGCGTGGTTCGACAAGCTCACCATGAGGGATGCTGGGGATTGCAGGGAGCCATATTCTGCGACGTTTGTGCATAATCTTGCACCAAACCACCTACCTCATGGTGAGCTTGTCGAACCACGCACACCCACAGAGGTAGCTGCGAGCGGATATCGATCCCGGCACTTGAGCACCGGGATCAACTGCCCAAACCAGATTACATTGGTTTGGCGTGGTTGATGATCCAGGGTGTGCCGAAACGGTCCACCAGCATGCCGAAGCGTATCGCCCAGGAGGTTTCGCCGATAGGCATGGTGACGTTGCCGCCCTCGCTCAATGCGCCGTAGATCCTGTCGGCTTCTTCCGGGGAGTCGAGATGAAGGGCAACCTGCAGACCCTGCATTTTCTGGAAGTATGGCGGCGGTGAATCAGAACCCATCAACGCATTGTCGCCGACCGTCATATGGACGTGCATGATCAGATGTTCCGACCCGGTCATCTGGGCACCTTCCGGCATATCGCCAAAACGGGCCATGAACTGGATTTTGCCGTTCAGGACCTTCTCGTAGAATTTGAATGCTTCTTCGCATTGTCCGTCAAAATTCAGATAGGCATTGATTTTCATAACAGTTCTCCTCGCATGGATTGGGTCTTCCCGTCCAAGGACGTATGGAGAGATCGCAACCCGACACTGTTCATCAGAAAAATATTCGGCCGGTCTGCTCCCGTCGACAGTTACGGCCAGGGGCACAATACTACAGATTCACACGAGGACTATGACGTTTCAAAACTCTGCTGACTGCGCCAGGGCATTGTCGAGCATCTTCTGGTATTGCCGTCGCGGAACTTCAACAGCCCCGAAGCTTTCCAGATGGGTTGTGGTGAACTGGGTGTCGAGCAGGGTAAAGCCCTTTTCGATCAAATGGCTGACCAGATGTACGAGGCAGACTTTCGACGCATCGCGCTGGCGCGAGAACATGCTTTCGCCGAAAAATGCCGATCCCAGCGAGATGCCGTAGAGACCGCCGACCAGCCGATCCTCCTGCCAAGCCTCGACCGTATGGCAGTGGCCAAGGGCAAACAGCTTGCCATAGGCTTCGCGGATGGGCTGGTTGATCCAGGTGCGGGCACGCTCGCCGCTGCCGCTGGCGCAGCCGTCGATCACACCGGTAAAGTCCGTATCGAAACGGATATCGAAGCGCCCCTGGCGGATGGTTTTGCGCAGGCTGTGCGAAACGTGAAAATTCTCGAAGGGGATGATGCCGCGCCGTTCCGGACGAACCCAGAAGATTTCCGGGTTGTCAGCCTCTTCGGCCATGGGAAAGACCCCGGTTGCATAGGCGCGCAGCAGCAACTCGGGGTCTATTTTGAAGTTCTCTGCCGGGTCCTTGCCCGTCATGCCTCTTCTTCGGCAATAGCGGTATCGCCGGCCAGATATTTTTCGAGCCAATGGATATCGTAGTCGCCGTTGGCGATATCAGGATTGTTGATCAGGTCCTGAAACAGCGGCAGGGTCGTCTTGATGCCATCCACCACGAATTCATCCAGCGCCCGGCGCAGACGCATCAGGCATTCCACGCGGTTGCGGCCATGCACGATCAGCTTGCCGATGAGGCTGTCGTAATAGGGCGGAATCTTGTAGCCGGTATAGACGCCGGAATCGACACGGATGCCGAGGCCGCCTGGTGTGTGGTAATGGGTAATCTTGCCGGGCGAGGGTGCAAAGGTGCGGGGATCTTCCGCATTGATGCGGCACTCGATGGCATGGCCATGGAAGCGGATCTCATCCTGGGTGACGGAGAGACCGCCGCCGGAGGCAACACGGATCTGTTCATGCACGAGATCGATGCCGGTGATGGCTTCGGTGACCGGATGCTCCACCTGCAGGCGGGTGTTCATTTCGATGAAATAGAACTCGCCGTTTTCGTAGAGGAACTCGATCGTACCGGCGCCGCGATAACCCATATCGGCCATGGCGTTGGCGCAGATCATGCCGATGCGGTCGCGCGCATCCGCATTCAGAGCGGGGGAATTGGCCTCTTCCCAGACCTTCTGGTGCCGGCGCTGCAACGAGCAGTCGCGTTCGCCCAGATGCACGGCCTTGCCCATGCCGTCGCCCATCACCTGAACTTCGATATGACGCGGCTTCTGCAGGTATTTTTCGATGTAGACGGCGTCGTCGCCAAAGGCTGCGCCGGCTTCCGTACGCGCTGTCGAAAGCGCAACGGACAATTCGTCTTCGCTCAGCGCCACCTTCATGCCGCGTCCGCCACCACCGGCAGAAGCCTTGATGATCACGGGATAGCCGATTTCAGCGGCGATGCGCGCGGCTTCCTTGTCATCGGTCACGCCGCCATCGGAGCCGGGAACGACGGGGATGCCCAGGCGCTTTGCGGTGCGCTTGGCTTCGATCTTGTCACCCATGATGCGGATATGCGCCGCGGTGGGGCCGATGAAGGTGATGCCGTGCGCTTCGAGGATTTCCGCGAACTTGGCGTTCTCGGACAGGAAGCCGTAGCCGGGATGGATGGCATCGGCGCCGGTGATTTCGCAGGCGGCAACGATCTGGTGAATATTCAGATAGCTTTCGCGCGAAGGGGGCGGTCCAATGCAGACGCTTTCATCCGCCAGGCGGACATGCATGGCGTCGGCGTCGGCGGTCGAATGGACCGCGACGGTCTGAATGCCGAGCTCCTTGCAGGCGCGCAGGACGCGCAGGGCAATTTCGCCGCGGTTGGCTATGAGAATTTTCTGAAACATCACGCTCTCGATTTATTCGATCACAACTAGCAATTCGCCGTATTCGACCGGCTGGCTGTCCTCGATGAGAATGGCCGTGACGGTACCGGCGCGCGGCGATGGAATCTGGTTCATCGTCTTCATTGCCTCGATGATCATCAGCGTCTGGCCTTCCTTGACCTTCGAACCGACTTCGATGAAGGCGCGGGCGCCCGGCGCCGGGGAGAGGTAGGCCGTGCCGACCATCGGCGAGGGAACCGCATTCTTGGACGGATCACCGGCAGGCTTGGCGGCATCGGCCGGCGCCGCGGATGGCGCAGCGATGGCGGCGGGAGCCTGCGCATAGACGGCCTGCGGTGCCGCAGCCTGCATCGTGATCTGCCGCGATACGCGAATACGCAGGTCGCCCTGTTCGATCTCGATATCGGTAAGATCCGTCTCGTTCAGAATTTCTGCGAGATCGCGGATCATGACCTTGTCGATCCCGTTGTTTCTGCTAGCCATGCTTTTTCAAGCCCCTTATTTCTGTTCGGCAGCCCTTGTTATTGCGGTGCCGCTGCTTTGACGAGTGCGCGCAAGCCCATCACATAGCCATCCACTCCGAAGCCACATATCACCCCTTTGGCCAAAGGGGAAACGTAGGAGTGATGGCGGAATGACTCGCGCGCGTGAATATTGGACAGATGAACTTCCACCAGCGTGACGGCAGCCGCGCGGATGGCATCATGCAATGCGATTGATGTATGCGTATAGGCAGCCGGATTGATCAGGACAGCGGCGTTTTTCTCGCCTGCCTCCTGAATCCACGAGACCAGATCACCCTCATGATTGGACTGGCGGAATTCGATCCCGGCGCCGAGCTTTTCCGCCTCGGCACGGCAGAGAGCCTCGATATCGCTCAACGTGGAAGCGCCATAGATTCCCGGCTCACGCTTTCCCAGCATGTTCAGGTTCGGGCCATTGAGGACAAAGATCAGCTGTTTCATACCATACCGGACAATAATGACGGGTTTCGGAACCCGATGACGGGTCCCATATAGAGCAATGGATAGCCAAATGGAACTAGTTCTCTTTTCCGGATGGCGAAGCAATCCACAAGGAAGGTAGCAGGTCCGATGTTTCTCCACCGGACGAAACTGCCTGACAAAGCGGGTGTTCGCCAGCCGAAAAATCACGCGATTGCCTGTCCGCAAATGGTTTCTGCAGTCATTGGCATGAATGCAGCGCTATTTGTTGCGAATATGGCTGACTTTTTCCGCCAGTGCATCGGCACCGAGGGCACCCGGAACCACCTCGTTGCCGATGATGTAGGACGGTGTGCCATTGATGTTCAGGGCGTTGGCGAGGTCGTAGTTCTGCTGGAAGGCCTGGGCGATATCAGGTGACTGCATCTTTTCGCGGATGGCTTTCTCGTTTCCGCCGAGCTTGACCGCAATCTGCATCGCCGCGTCTTCCGTGGCGCGGCCGTCACGGCCGAGGAGGTCGCGGTGGAATTCCAGGTATTTTTCCGGCATCAGGGCCTTGAACGCCTTGGCGACAATGTGGGCCTTGGTGGAGTCAGGTCCCAGAATCGGGAATTCCTTCATCACGAAGCGCAGCTTCGGGTCGCTCTTGAGCAGGGCGTCCATGTCGGGCAGGGCGCGCTTGCAGTAGCCGCAATTGTAGTCGAAGAACTCGACGACGGTGACATCGCCCTTGGGATTGCCGAAGACCGCATCGAGCGATGAGTTGAACAGCTTGTCGTGGTTCTGGCTGATGACCTGACCCTGTGCCTGCTGCTGCGAGGCTTCCTGCTTGGCGCTGAGTGCCGCCTGCGCTTCAAGCAGCACTTCCGGGTTCTTGATCAGGTAATCCTTGATAATGGCCTCAACTTCGGCGCGGTTGACGGTGGAGGACATGGCGGGCTGCGGCGTTGCAGCCGTGCTGGTCTGTGCCATGACAGCCTGTTGGCTGAAACCGAGTGCGGCCAGGACCGCGAGGCCTGCGGATGCACTTACCAGAGCGACTTTTTTCATAACGTCATGTCCTTGTTTGTATCGGTGTTGGCAAAAAGCAGGATGATCATGCTCAATTGCGCTTGGAATTGATGATGTCCTGGGCGCGAACCCAGTCTGGCGATCCCTTTGCAAGGGCGCGCTGGGCTCGAATGGCGAAGATCTGTGCGTCCTGGATCTTGCCGGAATAGTATTTTTCCTCAGCTGCGGCGAGGTCCGAACGCGGTCCGTCGCCAAGCTGGCCATAGGCCTGCGCCAGATAGCCGTAGCCATCGGGGAATTCGCGGTCCCGGTCGATGCCGGCCTGAATTTCCTTGATCGAAGCCTTCAGGTTGGCGGGCGTGCCGCTCAGCATCAGCGCGCGGCCATAGGCCATGCGGATCAGGCCCGATTTGCGCGGATCAAGCGTGCTGGCCTTCTGGTAGGCCGCCGCTGCCTCCATCACCTTGTTCTGCTTCAGGAGGATTTCGCCGCGCATTTCGTGAAAGTAGGGATTCTTCGGCTGCTCGCGGATGAGCGCATCGATCTTTCCGAGTGCTTCCTGCGACGAGCCGTTGAGGTAGGTGGCGATGGCATTGCCGTAACGGGCGCCGATATTGTTCGGGTCCTTGCGGAAGTTCTGCAGCACGCTGGCGCCGCCGCCGGTATAGGCCGCGATCTTGCCGCGCATGAGATCATGGCGCTGCTGCAGCGCAGGGCTGTCCGTCTTGTCGAAATAGGGGCTGGCGCGGGCGAGTGTTTCCAGATTGGCAATGCGCTCGCGCGGCATGGGATGGCTGATGCGGTAGGGATCGGTGCGCGTGCCGCTGAGCGACAGGGCATTGGAGAAACGCTCGAATGTCGTCAGCATGCCCTTCGCCGATTGCCCGGTATTGGCGAGATAGGTGATTGCCGAGCGATCCGCTGCCATTTCTTCCGTGCGCTGATAGCTGAGCAGGCTGCGCATGGCCATCTCCGTACCGCCCATGGCCACGCCTGTCCCTGCCTGCGCCATGCCGCCTTGCTTGGTTGCGGCCCCTGCAACGGCTGCACCGAGGCCAAGCAGCCCGGCAACAACCGCCATGGTCTTGGCGTGCGCCATCTGCTCGCGCAACTGGAACTGGTGTCCGCCCGCCAGGTGCCCGGTTTCATGGGCCAGCACCCCGATGATCTCATTGGGTGTTTCGGCCTGCAGCAGCGCCCCGGTGTTGATGAAAATACGCCGGCCATCCACAAACGCGTTGAAACTGCTGTTGTTGACGAGAACGATGCGAATGGCGCGTTTGCCCAGACCCGCCGTGTTGATGATCGGCGTGGCGTAGTCGGTTACAAGCGCTTCGATTTCAGCATCGCGGACGATGGGAACGTTGGACTGTGCCGCAGCGATGCTCGTCTGGACCAGGCTGACAGCGCCCGCAACGAGAGCCGCGACCGTGCTGCGCGCCATGGCAGTCAACGATTGACGGGAAATGATCTGTCGAACTGTCATCATGGCTTATTCGTATCGAAGTCGGTCTTTGAAGGAAAGAGAAGCAAACCGTGTTCTCTTTTTTGTGAGATGGCGGATTATTCCGGCAAATCTGAGGCCCGGCTTAAGGATAGCGCGGGCCTTGATAAAGAAGAACCGGCAAAGATGCCGGTTCTCCAGTTCAGTTATCCACGCGTTTCTGGCTCTCAGAAGAAACCCTTCTTCTGCCACCAGCCGCGCTTGGGCGACGCTTCGCCGTCCTTCTTGTCCTTGGGAGAGGTGGACGTGACGACTGGCGTGCTGTTTTCCACCTTTGCCGGTTCCGCCTTTGCGGGGGTAGCGGGTTCCGGCTGGATTTCCGCCGGAGCGGCAGCTGGCGCCTCCGCCTCGACTGCTGGCGCAGGCTCGGCAACCGTTTCCTCGGCAACCGCCTTCTTGGCGGTCTTGCGCGGTGCGCGTTTCGGCTTGGCTGGAGCCTCGGCTTCGGCTTCGACGGGCGCAGCCTCTGCTGTGGCTTCTGCGACCGGCTGGGCCCCCGCCTTGGCGCGCGGCTTGCGGCGGGAAGCCTTCTTGGCCGGAGAGTCTCCGGCAACCGCCGGTTCCGCTTCAACCACGGTGTCTGCAACGACAACCGTCTCTTCAACCGCAGTCGCCTTGGTTTCAACGGCCGCTGGCTTGCTGAAATCCGGCAGAGGGATGGTCACGAAGACCGGTTCCGCATCGGGCACGGATTTGGCAGCGATCTCCTGATCATCGCCATCTTCCGGACGACGGTTCTTGCGTCCGCCGCGCCGGCCGCGCCGGCGCTTCTTGCGACGTTCGTTCTCTTCCTCGCGGGCTTTGGCTGCTGCTGCATCCTCGCCTTCGACGGCCGGAACATCCGCATCATCACCATCGGTGTCACCGCGCACGGCCTGGCCGGGCTCACCGGCTGCCGCTTCCTGGCGGTCACGACCGCCACGCCGCCGCCGCTTGCGCCGGCGTTTGCGGGATGATTCGTCCTGATCGCCCGTGCGGGCGGTTTCACCGGGCTGTGCTTCGCTGTCGGCGTCTTCGTCGATATCCTCGATCACCGGATCGGTCTCGTCGAAGTCGTCGACAATGCCAAGGGCCGGCGTTTCAGTCAGCGGAACAATCGGACCAAGCGCAATGGAACCCTTGTCGATGGCGAAATGCTGCGCACCCACGCTCTCATCGGCTTCGATGCTGATCGTCAGGCCAAAACGGGCTTCCAGATCGGCAAGGTTCTGACGCTTGTGGTTGAGCACATAGAGCGCCGTTGCAACCGTGGTGCGAACGATGATGTTGTTCTGCGAATGACGCAGCAGATATTCCTCGATCGAACGCATGACATGCAGCGCGATGGAGGAGGCGGAGCGCACATGGCCGGTGCCGCCGCAATGCGAGCAGATCTGCGTGGTGCTTTCCAGCACGCTGGCGCGGATGCGCTGGCGCGACATTTCAAGCAGGCCGAAGTGGGAAATGCGGCCGACCTGAATGCGGGCGCGATCGTCCTTCAGGCAATCCTTCAGGCGCTTTTCCACCGCACGGTTGTTGCGGTTTTCTTCCATGTCGATGAAGTCGATGACGATCAGACCGGCAAGATCGCGCAACCGCAGCTGGCGCGCGACTTCATCTGCCGCTTCAAGATTCGTCTGCAAGGCCGTATCTTCAATCGAATGTTCGCGTGTCGACCGTCCGGAGTTGACGTCGATCGCCACCAGAGCTTCCGTCTGGTTGATGATGATGTAACCGCCGGATTTCAGCGTCACCTGCGGCTGCAGCATGCGGTCGAGCTGCGCTTCGATGCCGTTGCGCGCAAAGATCGGCGTCAGTTCGCGATAGGGCTGCACCACCTTGGCATGGCTCGGCATGAGCATGCGCATGAAGTCCTTGGCCTCGCGGTAACCGTTTTCACCGGCGACGAGCACTTCCGTGATGTCCTTGTTGTAGAGATCGCGGATGGAGCGCTTGATCAGGCTGCCTTCCTCGTAGACGAGGGTCGGCGCACTGGAGGCGAGGGTGAGGCTGCGGACATTTTCCCACAGGCGCATCAGATATTCGTAATCGCGCTTCACTTCCGGCTTGGTGCGCATTGCACCGGCCGTGCGCAGGATCACACCCATGCCCTTGGGCACTTCGAGGTCCTTGACGATATCCTTCAGGCGCTTGCGGTCCTGGATGCTGGTGATCTTGCGCGAAATGCCGCCGCCGCGCGCGGTGTTCGGCATCAGGACGGAATAACGGCCAGCGAGCGAGAGATACGTGGTCAGGGCCGCGCCCTTGTTGCCGCGCTCTTCCTTGACAACCTGAACCAGCAGGATCTGCCGGCGCTTGATCACGTCCTGGATGTTGTACTGGCGGCGCTGGAAGCGCTGATGCGTCGGAACTTCTTCCATGGCATCTTCGGCACCGATGGAATCGACTTCGTCGAGCTCGTCATGCGGCTCTTCCTTGTCGTCCTGCGACCGGCGCTTCGACCGGCGCGGCTGGTGGTCGCCGTCGTCGGCCCTTTCAGCGGCATCCGTGGCAGCGTCAGCCGCATCGTTGGTGTCAACGACAACGGCTTCCGAAATGACATCGGCGTCGATGGCGGCGGCAAGTGTCTGCCCGCCATTGTTTTCGGAAGAGGGGTTCTCATCCGATGCAGCCTGCTCTGATGATTCGTGGCTTTCGCCAGCTTCATCGGCGGCAGCGTTCTCGTCATCCGCCGAATCGAGCTTGACCGATTCGTCGCCCTGGCGCGTGCCCCGACGGCTGCGGCGGCGATTGCGCTGTCCGCGATCGTTGCGATCGCGGGTGCGCTGCTCGCCGGCTGCTTCCTCGTGGTCTTCGTCCTGGCTGGCTGCCTCCGCTTCCGCGTCGATCAGCGCCTGACGATCCGCCATCGGAATCTGGTAGTAGTCAGGATGGATTTCGCTGAACGCGAGAAAGCCATGGCGATTGCCGCCATATTCAACGAAAGCTGCCTGAAGCGATGGTTCTACACGTGTGACACGCGCGAGATAGATATTGCCTTTGATCTGTTTCTTGTGTTCCGACTCAAAGTCAAATTCTTCAATCCGGTTGCCGCGAACCACGACAACGCGCGTTTCCTCCTGGTGGGAGGCGTCGATTAGCATTTTGTCCGACATTATGATTCTTCTCCCCGGCTGAAACGCACAAAACGCGGGACAACCGGGACGCCCATAGGGGTGCCGGAGCCGCGGTTTCACATTTGCCGGATATATTAAGGTTCGCAGAAACAGACAGACACGGCATCACGCGGTGTTGCTTTTCAGCACCCGCGGCTTTCAAGCCGGTAATAGTCACGCCTGTGTCAAACATTTCTGTTCCTGACGAAACGACCTCTACGAATGGCATGCTCTGAAGCATTGCCGACCCGTTACTGCGCCGTGCGTCTTTTCGGACGCACAGAGGCGCAGTAACAACTAAGATTGCGCATAATCCTTATCCAAAAATCGAAAATGATCTTTGGGGTTATGCGGTAACACCCTCGAAAGGGCTGGCTCGACGCGCCTTGTCTGCGCCATCTGCCGTTCACACAAAGCGCAGCCGACATTCCCTGTCTGCTCACGCCAAATTCTTTTCCGGTTACCACAGCGATGCTTCGCTTCTGCCACTCCGTGTCTCTGCCTTCAGTGTCAGCCGGCCAATTGCCGTGACATAGCGAGCATGATTCCGGATGGCGGAAAGTAACCCACCTTTGCTTTTAGGAGGTGTGTCGCGTTATGACAAGGCCTTCTTCATAATCGTGTCATCGCTATGGCACAGAAGTGGCGGTCACGATAACAGCGGGATAACGGGGATAGGCGGTTAATAAGATTAAATTAACCACGACGAGTTACCTATCATTCACATATAATGTGGCTCCGTCTGATACGAAATAGCACCAGAGGGGATGATTGCCCGGCACGCGCCGGCGTCCATCTGCAATGACATGAATGTGATCTGCCGGTTTTTGGTAACAGTCTTTCTGGTCTCGGTTGCTGTCGCGCAATCCGGCCAGGGCGCGGTTGCGGCCGATGAACTGGCGGCGTTGACCTATCAGGCGGCTGGCGACGAACTGCGCACCCGCGTCGTGATCAATTTCGACCATGAGCCTGAGGTGTCGACGCTGCTGCTGGGCGAGCCGCATCGCCTGGTGATCGATTTGCCGAAAGCCGTCTTTGCCTTTGACAAGAAATCACTGGAGCCGCGCGGACTGATCGACAATGTGCGCTACGGGATGATCAGCGATGCCCGTTCGCGGCTCATCTTTACCATGAAGGGCCCGTTCAGTGTCGAACGCGTCGACGTGCTCAAGAATGACAACAGTCCCGGCTATCGCCTTGTTGCCGATCTTGTCGCCTCGTCGGACCGGCAGTTTGCCGATGCCATCAAAAACCAGAATGCACCCACCGCATCCACGCAGGTTGGCCCCAAGGGCGACCGTGTTGCCAGTGCGGCGCCGCTGGAAGTCAGCAAGGCGCCCAAGCCGTTCACCGTCGTCGTGGATGCGGGGCATGGCGGCATAGACAGCGGCGCGGAAAGCACCGGCGGCATCATGGAAAAAGATGTCACCCTGATGTTCGCACGCGAGCTGCGCGATCAGCTGAGCAAGATTCCCGGCCTGCGGATCGAGATGACGCGCGACAGCGACGAATTCCTGCGCCTGCCGGAACGCGTGCGCATTGCCCGGCAATATGAGGCTGATCTGTTTATCTCGGTGCACGCCGATACGATCAACCAGCGCAACATTCGCGGCGCGACGGTCTATACGGTTTCCGACAAGGCGTCCGATGCCGCATCGCGCGCCATGGCCGACCGCGAAAACAAGGCCGATGCGGTTGCCGGTGTTGCCTTTGACAATGAGACGCCGGAAATTGCCGATATTCTCATGGATCTGACCCGGCGCGAGACGCATACATTCTCGCTCAGTTTCGCCAAGGGCGTGGTGCGGGCGCTCAAGGGCGATGTGAACATGATCAACAATCCGCACCGTTTCGCCGGGTTCCAGGTGTTGCGGGCGCCCGATGTGCCTTCCGTGCTGGTTGAAATCGGCTATTTGTCCAATGACGAAGACGCAAAACTGATGCTCGACCCGGCATGGCGGACCCATGTGGCGGAACGGCTTGCTGCAGCCGTTGGCGAATTTTCAGGAAAAAAGACAGCAGGCGCATCGAATTGACAGTTTCCGACAGCGTTTATGCAACGATTGACCATCAGACAGTTCGCGGAGCCTAATATACTTGTCTGTGCGTTGCCGAAACTCCACAATTGGTATTTAAATTGTGCGCAGAACCGGGTTGTCCTTGCCTTTGTCACATTTGTCGCTCAATTGCGTCACTGAATTTGCCGGGCGTTGTGTAATCCGGTTGGAGTACCGGGAAACTGCTTCCCGGAGTGCGATTTGCATTGACCAAGATCGTGCATCGATTATCGACATGCCAAATGGATGAAACGGGTTCCGGATACAAATGATACGCTTGATCGGATATTTTTTCGGAATCGGTACCGTCGTCGCGCTGCTGGCCGCGGGCGGTGCAGCGCTCTATGTGGTCAAAGTATCCAAAGACCTGCCCGATTATGAAGTTCTGGCCAAGTACGAGCCGCCTGTCATGACGCGCATTCACGCGTCCGATGGAGCGCTGATGGCTGAATTCGCCAGGCAGCGCCGCCTCTATCTGCCGATCCAGGCCATTCCGGACCGGGTGAAGGCCGCATTCGTGTCGGCGGAAGACAAGAACTTCTATCAGCATCCGGGTATCGACATCAGCGGTCTTGCCCGCGCCGTTATCGTCAATGTGCAGAATTGGGGCTCGCGCCGCCCGGTTGGTGCGTCCACCATTACCCAGCAGGTGGCGAAGAACTTCCTCCTGTCGTCCGACCAGACGATGGGCCGCAAGGTGAAGGAAGCCATCCTGTCCTTCCGCATCGAGCAGGCCTATTCGAAGGATCGCATTCTCGAACTTTACCTCAACGAAATTTTCTTCGGTCTCAATTCCTACGGTATCGCCGGTGCGGCGCTGACCTATTACAACAAGTCGGTCAATGAGCTTACCATCGCCGAGGCGGCCTATCTGGCTGCGCTGCCCAAGGGACCGTCCAACTATCATCCGTTCCGCCAGACGGAGCGGGCGCTCGAACGCCGCAACTGGGTGATCGACCGCATGGCCGAGAACGGCTACATCACGACGGACGAAGCCAAGACGGCCAAGGCCGAACCGCTCGGTGTTACGCCGCGCCATACCGGCAACTACCTGTTCGCGTCTGAATATTTCACGGAAGAAGTCCGTCGCCAGATCATCGGCAAGTACGGTGAAAATGCGCTCTATGAGGGCGGGTTGTCCGTGCGCACCACACTTGACCCCAAGATGCAGGTGCAGGCCCGCGCCGCCCTGCAGCACGGATTGTTCAAGTATGACGAAGCCAAGGGCTACCGCGGCCCGTACAAGACGATTTCCACCATCGGCGACTGGGGTATTCCTCTGGCCGAGATCAAGGCGTTTTCCGATGTTCCGGACTGGCAGCTCGCGGTCATTCTCGAGGTGACGCCAACACAGGCCGTCATCGGCCTGCAGCCCGAGCGCAACGATGCCAACAGCCTGGTTGCCGCGCGCAAGAAGGGCACGATTGCCGCCGCCGATATCAAATGGGCCATGAACCTCTACAAGGATGGCAGGCGCACATCGGCGAAATCACTGGAGGGCGTGTTCAAGCCTGGTGACGTGGTATTCGTGCAGAAGAAGGAAGGCAGCGATACGGCCTTCGATCTGCACCAGGTGCCGGGAATCGAAGGCGCGATGGTTGCCATGGACCCGCATACCGGCCGCGTGCTCGCGATGGTCGGAGGCTTCTCCTTCGCCGAATCGGAATTCAACCGCGCCACGCAGGCCATGCGCCAGCCGGGTTCCTCCTTCAAGCCGTTCGTCTATTCGGCCGCGCTGGACAATGGCTACACCCCGGCATCGGTGGTGCTGGATGGCCCGATCTCCATCGACCAGGGCGGCAGTCTCGGCATTTGGGCACCGAAGAACTATGGCGGCAAGTTTGCCGGCCCGTCCACCCTGCGCTACGGCATCGAGCAGTCGCGCAACCTGATGACGGTGCGTCTGGCGCAGGACATGGGCATGAAGCTCGTTGCCGAATATGCCGAACGGTTCGGCATCTATGACAAGATGCTGCCGGTTCTGGCCATGGCGCTCGGGTCGGGCGAAACCACGGTGATGCGCATGGTGACGGGCTATTCGATCATCGCCAATGGCGGACGCAAGATCACGCCATCGATCATCGACCGCGTGCAGGACCGTTACGGCAAGACCATCTTCAAGCACGATGAGCGCAAATGCGACAACTGCTCTGCCGAGGACTGGAAGAACCAGCCGGAGCCGGAGCTGGTCGACGACCGCGATCAGGTGCTCGACCCGATGACCGCCTACCAGATCACGTCGATGATGGAAGGCGTCATCCAGCGCGGTACGGCAACCATCCTGAAGAGCCTCAACCGTCCGATCGCCGGCAAGACCGGCACGACGAACGACGAAAAGGACGCCTGGTTCATCGGCTTCACGCCGGACCTCGTTGTCGGCCTCTATCTCGGCTATGACACGCCGACGCCCATGGGCCATGGCGGCACCGGCGGCGGCCTTGCGACCCCGGTCTTCAAGGATTTCATGGATGCTGCCATGAAGGGCCAGCGTTCGGTTGACTTCCGCGTGCCGGAAGGCATGACCGTTGTGGCGATTGACCGCAAGACCGGCATGCGCGCCACCGAAGGCCAGCCGAACGTGATCATGGAAGCCTTCAAGCCGGGCACGGGCCCTGCGGACAGCTATTCCGTCATTGGCGCGAATTCCTTCTCCGAGGGCGCGCCCATGGAGGTGCAGTCTCCGAACGTCAACAGGGTCATCCAGGGCGGCGGCGGCGGACTTTTCTGACCGATCGAGCCTGTGAACTTTCGTAAAGTCTGAAGACTTTACATCGCGCGGACCAGTGAATATGGTCCGCCGCAATTCGAAAACAATGGCATATACAGAAGGAACGGACAGCCAATGCGCGCTGAAATCGAGACGCTGGTCGACGAGATCAAGCAGGCCATAAGCCTGCTGAGGAGGCATCTTTGACTGGGATACGTCAATCAAACGCCTTGGCTATCTGAACCAGCTTGCCGAAGATCCAGCGCTGTGGAATGACGCGCAGGAAGCCCAGAAGCTCATGCGTGAGCGCCAGCAGCTGGAAGACGGCATCAACTCCATCCGCACGCTCAGCCAGTCGCTCGAAGACAATATCGAGCTGATCGCCATGGGCGACGAAGAGGGCGACAAGTCCATCGTCACCGAGGCGGAAGAAGCCATTCGCGCCATCAAGGTGGAAGTGGACCGGCGCCAGATCGATACGCTGCTGTCGGGCGAAGCCGACGCCAATGACACCTATGTCGAAGTGCATTCGGGGGCAGGCGGCACGGAAAGCCAGGATTGGGCATCGATGCTGCTGCGCATGTACACGCGCTGGGCCGACCGCAAGGGCATGAAGGTCGAGCTGCTCGAAATCCACGACGGCGAAGAGGCGGGCATCAAGTCGGCCACCATTCTGATCAAGGGCCACAATGCCTATGGTCTGATGAAGACCGAATCGGGCGTGCACCGGCTGGTGCGCATCTCGCCGTATGATTCCAATGCGCGGCGGCATACATCCTTCTCCAGCATCTGGGTCTATCCCGTCGTCGATGACAATATCGAGATTGCGGTGACGGAATCGGATGTGCGCATCGATACCTATCGCGCGTCTGGTGCCGGCGGCCAGCACGTCAACACGACTGACTCGGCGGTGCGCATCACGCATATCGCAACCGGTATCGTCGTGCAGTGCCAGGCGGAACGCTCGCAGCACAAGAACCGTGCCACGGCATGGTCGATGCTGCGCGCGCGGCTCTACGAAGCGGAACTGGAAAAGCGCGAGCAGGCGGCCGATGCCATTTCCGCCTCCAAGACGGATATCGGCTGGGGGCACCAGATCCGCTCCTACGTCCTGCAGCCCTATCAGCTGGTCAAGGATTTGCGCACCGGTGTCGAAAGCACCAGCCCGCAGGATGTGCTCGACGGCGACGTCGACATGTTCATGGAGGCAGCCCTGGCGCACCGCGTGCACGGCAGCGATGTGGAAGTGCAGGATATCGCTTAAGTCCAGGCGTATTGTCTGAACAAAAATCCCCGGCAGGAGATGTCCTGCCGGGGATTTTTTATGATGATCCGAGCTCCTGCATCCAGGAGCTTATAGTTCGGCCGCGACTTCGCGACCTATCGTCAGGAAGCTGGCGGGATTGACGGCGCTGCCGTTCCGGCGCACCTCGTAGTGGAGATGCGGGCCGGTCGAGCGCCCGGTGCTGCCGACCTTGCCGACGACGTCGCCGATCTTGATTTTTTGGCCGGGGGTGACGAGAATCTGGCTCATATGGCCGTAGCGGGTGGAGAGGCCGTTGCCGTGGTGGCCCTCCGCCATATTGCCGTAGCCGCCATTGTAGCCCGCTTCGGTGACCGTGCCGTTGGCTGTCGCGCGCACCGACGAGCCGCTCATGGCGCGAAAGTCGATGCCTGAGTGGAACGCCATCGAGCCGATGATCGGGTCCTTGCGCACGCCGAACGTGCTGGAAACCGGCATGCCGGGGACCGGATTGGAAATCGGGATGGATTTGGCAAGAGCCTTGGCGCCTTCCAGCCGTTCGAGCGCCTGATCAAGATCGTTCAGCTTGGCGTCAAACGGGGCAATGCTGCCGGCGGGAATGAACGGGCCGCCCGTATCCGACTTTTCATCCAGAACGGGTTTCACCCCGGTTGCGGCAAGCGCTTCCATGATCTTGTCGGCATTCTCGTAGGCCGTATTGGACAGCGCCTGCATCTGGGCGATCTGTTTGGTCTCGATATCCGTCAGCGAGGTATTGACCGATTTCAGCAGCAGTTCGGCCTTGTCGACACTCTTGCGCGGCTTGTCATCGCGCGGTGCCGGTTTGCGGGTCACGCTGGTCGGACCGGTGATGATCGGATCGATGCCATAGAAGGCGTCATCATCGTTCGATTTGACGATATCCTGGCCGTTGCTGTCCATCGGCGCATTGCTGTCCGCCTCGGGCGGAATGGCAGCGCCGGCGTGTTCTGCCCGCTGCAGCATGGGGGCAAGCTTGGCATGGCGTTCCGTAAGGGATTTCTGCCGCTGGATGAGTTCGGCGACCTTGCCTTCCATCGCCTGCTGGTCGAGCAGCTGGCGGCTGGTGACCTGGTCGAGCTGGGTGCGCAGGCTGGCGATGCGGTCTTCATAGGCCTGCTGCAGCCGCGCCTGACGGGCGACGCTGCCATTGATCAGGTCGTCGCGGAAAACCAGATAGGAGGTGGCAATGAGGTAGGTGCCGGCCAGCGCAAAGGCCAGTGTGCCGCCAAGGATGGCGGCCCAGGGGCGCAGGGTGAAATGACGGATCGTTTCGCCCCGCGCGATGATGATCGTGTGGGGTTCCTGCTGGTTGCTGAAGATGGGGGAGTGTTTTGCCTTCTTCATGGCCGCTTCGCTCGTCATTTTGCAGCTTCAATTTATAGAAGGCATTACACCCCGTTATGGTTAACAAATCCTGACGGAGCGCCGATTTTCCATCAATTTCAGGTAGAAAGCGGTTGAGTTCGGTCTAGAGAGCCCTGGTTGCTTCGAGAACTTCGGCCGCGTGATTGGGAACCTTCACCTTGTTCCATATTTTTGCGATCCTGCCGTTCGAATCGATCAGGAAGGTGGTGCGTTCAACGCCCATATATTTGCGGCCATACATGCTTTTTTCGGCCCACACGCCATACGCTTCCAGAATGGTCTTCTGCTCATCGGCGACCAGATCCACCTTGAGATCGTACTTCGTCTTGAACTTGTCGTGCTTCTTGGTCGGATCGGGCGACATGCCGATGACCTTGGCTCCCAGTTTGTCGAATTCCGGCTTCAGCCCGGAAAACTCGATGGCTTCCTGGGTGCAGCCGCTCGTATCGTCCTTGGGATAGAAATAGAGAACGACAGGTTTCCCGCGCAATTCAGCCAGGGAAAGCGTTCCGCCGCCGTCGCGGGGAAGGGTGAAATCCGGGGCAGAACTGCCGATATCGAGCGTTGTCATAGGAAAGCCTTTCTTTCATCATTGAATGCGCGCCTCAGTTAGGCAACTATAAGAGAGGCACGGGAATCGTCTACGGTTTCCCACATGATTCCTCAATTGGCTTGGGAATTTGACAGAGAAACCGAAAAGAGTCCGTTTTACAAAGCGGGACTTTCTAAAATTTCATCATTACCCCTCTGCGGTCGAGCAAGGCGAGGTGCCCGTGGCCATGCCCGCGCGCCGCTCGCGGTTTCGTTTCGCCTGCGGGGCACTTGCGTCATTCCTGATTCTCCTTGTGGTTCTGGCCGGAATAGCTTTTGTCGTCCTGCGGGTGGGTATCGGCGGCGAGGCCCTGACCCAACGCGCGCAGACTGCGCTCAAATCCGTTGTCGGTCCCGATACAGACGCGACGATCCAGTCGGCGCAAATTTCCCTCGACCAGCGTAAGCACGTCGCGCTCGAGGCGCGCAACGTCAATATTTCGGACGTCAAGCGCGGGGTGGAGATCAAGAATATCCGTTCCGTGCGCATCGGTCTGGCCACCCTGCCGTTGCTGCAGGGCGACGTCAAAGTGCAGAGCCTCGAACTCACCGGCGCGCAGATCACAGTTGGTGCCAGCCAGGAGCCGTTCGATTTCATGTCGATCGTGCCGCAGGATGATCGCGGACTCGTCAACCTCGACGGTGTGTCCCAACTCATTTTCACCGGATTGCAAAATGCCGTTTCGCTGCTGGATCAGCGGGAAACCCGTGACATCACGGTTGCCGATACACGCTTTGATTTCACCGTTGCGGGCCGGCCGGAAAACCTGCGCATCATCCATCTGGAACTGACGGAAACCGGCGGCCCCGTTGCCATCAAGGGGACGGTGGAATGGCGGGGAAAGGTCATCGACGTCTCGGCACAGGTCAAGCGCGCGGCCCTTGGCGCCAGGATTGATTCATTCTCGTTGGCGATCAGCAAGATTCCGCTGATCGGCAAACAGGGCGAAGCACCTGTTCCCGATGCCGATGGCATAAAGCCGGATACGTCCTATCTCGCCTATAACAATGAAGCTGAAATCAGGCTGGACGGGGTTGCAGCCGCAGCCGCCATACCCATGCGGATCTCCGGTTCGCTCAATGTGAGCGAAGGACCGGTGAGCATCGGCAATGTGGAGGATATGGGTGCCGGTGCCCAAATCAATTTCGAGCATGTTTTCGGTACTGAAAAGGTCGAGATTACGCCGTCAGCCATCCATTTCGGCGGTTTCAAAGGGGTTGTCGAGGGGGCGGTCGGACCCGAACCGCTGCCGGAGGATGCGACGGCTGTCGCTGCCGTTGCCAATCCCGGCTATCGTTTTGAACTGATCACGCAGGAAGCCGTTTCCGCTCCGGCGGATTCGAGCGAGCCGCCGCTCGCCTTCAATGCCCGCATTGCCGGCCGGTTTGCGCCTGGGGAGGCCAAGCTGGACATTTCCGAGATTGCCGTGCGCGCCGATGGCGAAAGCGAACTTTACGGGCAGGGCAGTGTGGTGTTCGGCAAGGGTTCGCCAGCCATGACATTGGCGCTGCGCATACCGAAAATGCCCACCGCGCAGGTGAAGCAGCTCTGGCCGATCTGGGTGGCGACCGGCGCGCGCCGCTGGGTGCTCGACAATCTGTTCGGCGGCGATGTCAGGGACAGCCGGGTGGACGTGATGTTTGCCGCCGGCCGTTTCGACGGTCCGGGCAAGCCGCCACCGCTGACGGCGGACGAAGTGCAGGTCGATTTCAATGTGCAGAACACGCGTTTCGATATTGTCGGCGATCTGCCGCCCATTCGCGATGCGGATGGCGCGATCAGCGTGCGCGGCGCCTATACCACGATCAAGCTGCTGAAGGGCTCGGCGTTTACGCCCGGCAACCGGGAAGCGCATATTGTGGACGGCACGCTGATCATCCCGTGGGGCCCGCAGCGTCCGGTGCTGTCGGAGCTTGATCTGAATATTGCCGGCGATGCTTCGGCCATCGCCGAAATCGCCGGTTTCAAACCGATCAATGCGGTGAAAGGCGTGCCCTTTGCACCGGCTGATATCAGCGGCGATGTGAAAACCCATGTCCTCGTGACGTTCCCCGTCACTCGCCATGCGCCGGAGGGAAGCCTGCAATGGTCGGCGGAGATCGCCCTGAACGGCGTGAACCTTGCCAAAAAGGTCGATGGCCAGACCATAACCAATGCCAACGGGACGCTGAACGTCAACGACACCGAGGCGAATATCGATGTCAAAGCGCAGCTGAATGGCGTGCCGGCCGATATCACCATGTTCGAGCCGCTCGGCAGCAATCCGGCCAAGCGCAAACAGTCGGTTTCCCTGCAGCTGGACGACAAGACGCGCAACACGCTGTTCCCAAGTCTCGATCCGTTCATATCCGGCCCGATCAGCATCAATATCGACAAGTCGGCGGATGGCTCGCAGGTCGCTGTCGCGGATTTGTCCAAGGCCGAGGTCAAGCTGGCGCAACTCGGCTGGACCAAGGGCGCAGGGGTGAAAGCCACCGCCAAGTTCAGCCTGCAGCAGGATGCGGACAATATCAGCGTGCGCAATCTCGATGTCGCCGGAGAGACGTTCCGGCTGCGCGGGGACATCTCCGTGGTCAAGGGCGATCTGGTATCCGCGGATTTCAGCCAGGTCAGTCTCAACCGGACGGATGACATCGCCGTCAAAATATCGCGCACCGGCTATGGCTACCGGGCCGACGTGAAGGGGAAATCCTTCGATGCGCGGTCGCTGCTGAACCAGGTGACCGACAAGAAGCAGGCAGGCGACAGCAATGACAAGAAGCGCATTCTGGTCAATGCCGATATCGACGATGTACAGGGCTTCTATTCCGAAAGTTTCGGCAATGTCTCGCTGTCCTATGAGGGCGTCGGTTCGCATGTCTCGGGCCTTGCCTTCAACGCCGTGACCAAATCCGGCCAGAAGGTGATCGCAACGGACAGTTCGGAAAGCGGTGCCCGTTCCGTCAGCCTGCAGTCGAAGGATGCGGGTGCCGTGCTGCGTTTCACCGGCTTTTATGACAAGATGCAGGGCGGCAGCATCCTTGTTGCACTGGATTCGAAGGGGGATGGCCCCCTGCGCGGGCAGATCGATGCGCGCGACTTCACCCTCGTCAACGAGCCCAGGCTGGCCAGTCTCGTGTCATCCTCGCCGAATGGCACGAGCCTCAACGATGCGGTGAAAAAGAACATCGATGTGTCGGTGGTGACCTTCGAGCGCGGCTTTTCGCAAATCGAAAAGGGCAAGAACTACATCAATCTTGCCAATGGCGTGGTCCGCGGTTCGACCATCGGCACCACCTTCCAGGGCGTGCTCAGCGATCCCCAGGGCAACATGGCGCTGACGGGCACCTTCATGCCCGCCTATGGCATCAACCGCATCTTTGGCGAATTGCCCGTCCTCGGCCTTCTGCTTGGCAATGGACGGGATCGCGGCCTGATCGGCATCACCTACAAGTTGCAGGGGCCGATCAAGCAACCGCAGATCATCGTCAATCCGATTTCGGTGATCGCACCGGGTATTTTCCGGTCGATTTTCGAGTTTCAGTGAGAATCTCTGGTAGTAGAATCATTGTGCGTGGTTCGACAAGCTCACCATGAGGGATGGAGTCGGCTGCTGGGAGCTAAGTTCTGCAACGTTTGTGGTGATCTTGCACCAAACCACCTCCCTCATGGTGAGCTTGTCGAACCACGCACAACGCTGAAGCCGAATGGCTTAGATCGGACGAACGAGAATGTGCTTCTTCTTGCCCAGCGACAGCTTGACGATGCCGTCGCCTGTCACGTCAGCGGTCGAAACCTGCGCCTTTTCATCGGAAACGCTGGCGTCGTTCACCCGGACCGCGCCGCCCTGAATGTGACGGCGGGCCTCGCCATTCGAACCGGCCAGGCCGGCCTTGACCAGCAGCGTCAGAATGCCGATGCCGCCCTCGAGCTCGCCTGTGGCGATGTCGATGGATGGCAGGTTGGCAGCCAGCGCGCCTTCCTCGAAGGTCGTGCGGGCGGTTTCTGCGGCCATGGTGGCGGCTTCACGGCCATGAACGATAGCGGTGGCTTCGGTCGCGAGGATTTTCTTCGCCTCGTTGATTTCCGAACCGCCAAGTGCTTCCAGCCGGGCAATTTCATCGAGCGGCAGGCGCGTGAAGATTTTCAGGAAGCGGCCGACATCGGCATCTTCCGTGTTGCGCCAGTACTGCCAGAAATCATAGGGGCTGAAGACATCTTCGTTGAGCCAGACCGCGCCGGTGGCCGATTTGCCCATCTTGGCACCCGAACTGGTGGTCAAAAGCGGCGTCGTCAGGGCATAGAGCTGCGGCGTTCCCATGCGGTGTCCGAGATCGACGCCGTTGATGATGTTGCCCCACTGGTCCGAACCGCCCATCTGCAGCACGCAGCCATGGCGGCGGTTGAGCTCGACGAAATCGTAACCCTGCATGATCATGTAGTTGAATTCGAGGAAGGAGAGGGACTGCTCCCGGTCCAGCCGCAGCTTGACGCTGTCGAATGACAGCATGCGGTTGACGGAGAAGTGACGGCCGACCTCGCGCAGGAACTCGACGTAGCCCAGTCCCATCAGCCAATCGGCATTGTTGACGAGGAAAGCATCGGTCGGGCCATCACCAAAGCGCAGGATGCGGGCGAAAATCCGCTTGATGCCTTCGATATTCGTGTTGATCGCCTCGGGTGTCAGCAGCTTGCGCTGTTCGTCGCGGAAAGAGGGGTCGCCCACCATCGAGGTGCCGCCGCCCATCAGCGCAATCGGCCGGTGGCCGGTTTCCTGCAGCCAGTACAGCATGGTCGCGGAAATGAGGTTGCCGATGTGCAGGCTCGTCGCCGTCGCATCATAGCCGACATAGGCTGTCACTGTCTCCTTGGCGAAAAGCGCATCCAGACCGGCCTCGTCGGAGACCTGATGGATGAAGCCGCGCGTGGAAAGCGTGTGCAGAAAGTCGGATTTGAAGGCAGACATGAGTTTTTCCTGAAACTTTACGTAGGGAAGCGTCCGGCATGAAGAACGTGCCGAACAAGACGTGGCCGTTTAACATCATTCGGGGCCGAATCACAAGAAAGGGTGTGACGTGACAGCGACAAGGCGGGCAATTGGCCTGATGAGCGGAACATCCATGGATGGAATCGACATCGCGCTCATCGAAACCGACGGCAGAAATGCGGTGCAGCGCGGACCTTCGGGCTTCGTCGCCTATGACCCGGCATTCCGGCGGCAGATCGAGGCAGGGCTCGAGGATGCCAAATCCATCCGCAAGCGCGATCAGCGCCCCGGCGGTCTCGCCGCCGTCGAACAGGAACTGACGCGGCGACATGGCGAGGCGGTGCTCGGCTTCCTCTCGGATTATAAGTTAAGCACCGATACCATTGATATTATTGGTTTTCATGGCCAGACCGTTCTGCATCGCCCGCAGGAACAGCTGACCGTCCAGCTGGGTGACGGGCGGTTGCTGGCCGATATGACAGGCATTCCCGTTGTCCACGACATGCGCGCCAACGATATGGTGCATGGCGGGCAAGGGGCGCCGCTGGTTCCGGTCTATCACCAGGCACTCGCGGCAAGGGTTCCGGTCGAGCTTGGCAGGGGCAAGCCGGTCGTCTTCGTCAATATTGGCGGCATCTCCAATGTCACGATCGTTTCGGCGACAGGGGACCCCGTCGCTTTCGATACCGGGCCCGGCAACACGCTGATCGATCAGTGGGTCGCCGACAAGGCGGGAATCGCCTATGATGCGGGCGGTATGATTGCCAGCGAAGGCCAGGTGCTGGCCGGCGCCGTGGCGCGCTATATGGCAAAGCCGTTTTTCGCGCTGAAGCCGCCGAAATCGCTCGACCGCAATGATTTCACGCTTGAGGACCTTGGCAATCCGGAACTGGCCGATGGCGCCCGCACGCTCGCCAGGGTGACCGCCGATGCCATTCTCCAAGCCGGCGCCTATGCGCCGGAACAACCGGCGCTCTGGGTGATCTGCGGCGGCGGGCGCAAGAATGCGGCCGTCATGGCTGATCTTGTGGAGGGCGCGGCCAAATCGGGTGCTACTGTGATCGCTGCCGAGGAATTGGGACTGAACGGCGATTCGATGGAGGCGGAGGCCTGGGCCTATCTCGCCGTGCGGGCCCTCGATGGCCTGCCGCTGACATTTCCGACCACGACGGGTTGCGATGTGGCTGTTTCGGGCGGGGTGGTGAGCCCCAACAAATAGGGGCTTCACCGTAATCTATAGCTGCAACAACGTCGTGCAGCGCGTTTTTTAACGCAGACGTTTCGGCTTGGCTTCGACCAGCTCGCCGTTCAGGCGGCGGTCGAGATATTCGGAGCATTCGCCGATGACTTCATCGGTCATGCCGGTGAAGAAGTGATTGGCGCCGACCATCGTCTTCTGCGTGATGGTGATGCCCTTCTGGGTCTTCAGCTTGTCGACCAGTCCCTGCACATCCTTGGCCGGTGCAACCTTGTCCTGATCGCCATGAATGATCAGTCCGGATGACGGGCAGGGTGCGAGGAACGAGAAATCATAGGTGTTCGGCTGTGGCGCGACCGAGATGAACCCTTCGATTTCCGGACGGCGCATCAGGAGCTGCATGCCGATCCACGCGCCGAAGGAATAGCCGGCGACCCAGCACGTCTTGGAATCCGGATGCAGCGACTGCACCCAGTCAAGCGCGCCGGCCGCGTCGGACAATTCACCCGAGCCATGGTCGAATTCGCCCTGGCTGCGGCCAATGCCACGGAAGTTGAACCGCAATGTCGTGAAGCCGCGCTGCTGGAACATGTAGAACAGATCGTAGACGATCTTGTTGTTCATGGTGCCGCCAAACTGCGGATGCGGGTGCAGGACAATCGCTATCGGTGCATTTTTTTCCATCGAAGGCTGATAACGGCCCTCAAGACGCCCCGCAGGTCCATTGAAAATTACTTCAGGCATGTGTACTCCACTCTTCGCCACAGGGCGTCTGTCGATCAGCCGGACTTGACGGCGATCAACAGCACCCATAAAACCAGTTTAGAACCGTTCAAAACTGGTGTAGGATTTTGTCTCGAAGCGGCTTCATAGGCCGGTCCGAGGTTGAATTTCAAGAAAATTGCGCTTTTTGCCGGCGCTGAGTTCAAAAGAACAGGAATCATGACAGGTATGGCCCAAAAACGCGCCTATCTCGACTACAACGCCAGTGCGCCGCTTCTTGCGGCTGCGCGCGATGCTGTGGTCGATGCTTTGGCGCAAACGGGCAATCCATCGTCCGTTCATCAGGAAGGCCGTGCTTCAAAAGCCATTCTCGAACGCGCCCGCCGCGACGTGGCTGCTCTTGTGAATGCCAAGCCTGATCATGTGTTCTTTACATCGGGTGCGACCGAGGCTGCTTCAACCCTTCTGACGCCACATTATATGATGGGACGCGCGCCTGTGCGGCTGTCGCGGCTTTATGTCAGCGCCAGCGAGCACCCTTGCGTGCTGGCGGGCGGGCAGTTTGCCGCCGACCAGATCGATACGGTTCCGGTGGATCGCAACGGACTGCTCGATCTTGAGCGGCTGCGTACGCTGCTGGCGGCCCATGACAAGGGCGAAGGTCTGCCGCTGGTCGCCGTGCAGGCCGCCAACAACGAGACCGGCGTCTTGCAGCCCATCGATGAAATCGGCAGGCTTGTCAAAGCGTTCGGTGGCTTTTTTGTCGTCGATGCGGTGCAGGCGGCCGGGCGGATTCCTCTCGATATTGCAACGGCTTGCGCTGATTATCTCATTCTCTCGTCGCACAAGATCGGCGGTCCGAAGGGCGTAGGCGCCATCATTGCGGTGTCCGATCTGGTCATGCCGAAGGCGCTGGTGCGCGGCGGCGGACAGGAAAAGGGCCACCGTGCCGGGACGGAAGCCTTGCCTGTTATAGCGGGTTTCGGCGCTGCGGCGCGGGTTGCCCGCGAACAGCTGCTGGTCGGCGGCTGGGGGCTTGCCAACCGGCAGCGGATCGAGGACGGCATCCGGGCGATCGCGCCCGATGCGGTGATTTATGGCGATGCGGCCGGGCGGCTCGCCAATACGACCTTCTTCAGCCTGACAGATATGAAGGCGGAAACCGTGCAAATCGCTTTCGATCTGGCGGGAATTGCGCTATCGGCAGGCTCTGCCTGTTCTTCGGGAAAAGTCGGGCCAAGCCATGTGCTTGCGGCCATGGGATTTGGCGATGGAACCGGGGGGCTGCGGGTCTCCACAACGCCGGAAACCACGCAGGACGAAATTGCGCTTTTCCTTGAGGCGCTGACAAAAATTGTCGCGCGGCGGGACCGGACGAAGCCGGTTTCTGCCGATGCGGCGTGAATTATCGCAGATATCGACAATAAATAGTCGATAAATGCAAAAGAATCCGGTGAATACCGGTGTTAAATCGTGCGATTGCACACTACATTGAGGCAAATATTCAAGACGACACACGCCTTGACGTTTGCAACTGCGGGACCTTGAATCCCGCGAGGATGGAGAACGCCAATGCCTGCCGTGCAGGAAACTATTGATCAGGTCCGCACCCTGGACGTGGACCAGTACAAGTATGGCTTTGAGACCCTTATCGAAATGGATAAGGCGCCAAAGGGCCTCAGCGAAGACATTATCCGCTTTATTTCGGCCAAGAAGAATGAGCCGGAGTGGATGCTGGAATGGCGTCTGAAAGCCTATGAACGCTGGCTGACGATGGAAGAGCCCACATGGGCGCGGGTGAACTACCCGAAAATCGATTTCCAGGACATGGTCTATTATGCCGGGCCGAAGAATCAGACCGGACCGACATCGCTTGCCGAGGTCGATCCCGAGCTGCTGCGCACCTATGAGAAGCTGGGAATTCCGCTGAAAGAGCAGGAAATCCTTGCGGGCGTGCGCAAGATGGGCGAACCGAGCCCTTCGGACGAAGACGAAGAGGCCAGCGACAATGTCTACAAGTCCGGCCGCGTGGCGGTGGATGCCGTGTTCGACAGCGTGTCCGTGGTTACGACCTTCAAGGCGGAACTGGCCAAGGCCGGCGTCATTTTCTGCTCGATCTCCGAAGCGATCCGCGAACATCCGGAACTGGTCAAGAAGTACCTGGCGTCCGTGGTGCCGGTTTCCGACAACTTCTATGCGACGCTGAATTCGGCTGTCTTCACGGACGGCTCCTTCGTCTACGTGCCGAAGGGTGTCCGCTGCCCGATGGAACTGTCGACCTATTTCCGCATCAACGAGCGGGATACCGGTCAGTTCGAACGCACGCTGATCATCGCCGAAGAAGGCGCCTATGTGTCCTATCTCGAAGGCTGCACCGCGCCGCAGCGCGACGAAAACCAGCTGCACGCGGCTGTCGTGGAGCTGATTGCCCTGGATGATGCCGAGATCAAGTACTCGACCGTGCAGAACTGGTTCCCCGGCGATGCGGAAGGCAAGGGCGGCATCTACAATTTCGTCACCAAGCGTGGCGATTGCCGCGGCGTCAATTCCAAGATCTCCTGGACCCAGGTCGAGACCGGTTCGGCGATCACCTGGAAATATCCGTCGGTGATCCTGCGCGGCGACAATTCACGCGGCGAGTTCTACTCGATTGCCGTTTCGAATGGTCATCAGCAGATCGACAGCGGCACCAAGATGCTGCACCTCGGCAAGAACACGTCGAGCCGCATCATCTCCAAGGGTATTTCGGCGGGCAAGTCGAACAACACCTATCGCGGTCAGGTTTCTGCTCACCGCAAGGCGGAGAATGCGCGCAACTTCACCCAGTGCGACTCGCTGCTGATCGGCAATGATTGCGGTGCGCATACGGTGCCTTACATCGAGGCGAAGAACGCCACGGCGCAGTTCGAGCACGAAGCCACCACCTCCAAGATTTCCGAAGATGCGCTGTTCTATGTGATGCAGCGCGGCATTCCGGAAGAGGAGGCGATTGCGCTGATCGTCAACGGCTTCGTCAAGGAAGTCATTCAGGAACTGCCGATGGAGTTTGCCGTGGAAGCGCAGAAACTCATCGGCATCAGCCTCGAAGGCTCAGTCGGATAGCCATGGGACGGCCATCATCGGCCCGTCACTCGCCAAACAAGATTATTGTTGGGATCGCCGAGGCTGATCCCGAGGAATTCAAAGGGTAATAGAATGCTGGAAATCAGAAACCTTCATGCGAAGATCGCAGATACGGACACCGAAATCATTCGCGGCCTGAACCTCACGGTCAAGGCGGGCGAAGTGGCGGCCATCATGGGACCGAACGGTTCGGGCAAGTCGACGCTGTCCTATATTCTTGCGGGCCGCGAAGACTACGAAGTCACCGCGGGTGACATCCTTTACAACGGCGAGTCCATTCTCGAACTCGACCCGTCCGAGCGCGCCGCCAAGGGCATCTTCCTGGCATTCCAGTATCCGATGGAAATACCCGGCGTTGCCACGATGGAATTTTTGAAAGTGGCGATGAACTCGCAGCGCAAGGCGCGCGGCGAAGAGCCGCTGAAAATCCCGGAATTCATTGCCCGGGTGAAGACGGCGGCCGCCTCGCTCGACATGGATATCGCCATGCTGAAGCGTCCGCTCAATGTCGGTTTTTCCGGTGGCGAGAAGAAGCGTGCGGAAATCCTGCAGATGAAGCTGCTGGAGCCGAAGCTTTGCGTGCTGGATGAAACAGATTCGGGCCTCGATATCGATGCGCTGAAGATCGTTTCCGATGGCGTCAATGCACTGCGTTCGCCCGACCGTGCCGTGATCGTCATCACCCACTATCAGCGCCTTCTCGACTATATCGTTCCGGACAGCGTGCACGTTCTCTACAAGGGACAGGTCATCAAGTCAGGCGACAAGAACCTTGCCCTCCATCTCGAAGAGAACGGCTACGCCGATATCATCGGCGAGGCAGCCTGAGGAGCGACGTCATGAATGTTCATACAGGACGCCAGCCGACAAGCGCAGAAGCGGCGCTGGTCGACTCCTTCGTTGACCGGATGGGCGAACTGCCCGGCGATGCGGAGATTGTCAGCGCGCGCGACAATGCCATCGAGGCATTGAAGACGCAGGGTCTACCGTCACGCCGCGTCGAAGCCTGGCACTATACCGATCTGCGCACCCTTTTGCGCAGTGTCGCCGCCTATGATGGCACGGCGGGCACCAATGCCTTGCCGGCAGTCATCCCGGGATCGGCGGTTGCAACGGTTTCCAATGGTGTGGCGCTGACGTCGCCGCGGGTCGCCGGTGTCGAATTCGCCAAGTACAGCGACAGACTGGCTGACGGATCGGTGATCCGCGATCTCGCCATTCGTGGCGGTGACGATGCGATCGGCCAGATCAACGCAGCTTACGTGACCGACGGCTGGGCCGTCTCCATTGCCGATGGCACGGAGCTTCAGGCGCCGCTGGAACTGCAGAATGCGCAGGCGCGCGGACAGGGCCACGTGCGCTTTGCCGTCAAATTCGGCAAGGGCAGCAAGGCAACCGTGATCGAACGCCAGACAGGCGGCGCGGGCGAGGGCTTCTCGACCAGTGTCAGCAACGTCACCGTTGCCGACGATGCGCAGATCGTCTGGATCATCCTGCGCGAGCAGGGTGTCGACGCAACGCAGCTTGCCCAGTTCACCGCGACCATCGGCACCAATGCCAAGCTGACGCTCTATATCGTCAATGCCGGCGGCAAGCTGGTGCGGCAGGAAGTGCATGTGCTGTCGAAGGGCGAAGGCTCCGACTTCCAGTTGCGCGGCGTCAACCTGCTCGGCGGCGACAGCCACACGGACGTGACGATGACGCTCGGCCACCTCGTCGAGAATACCACGTCGGTGCAGATCATCCGCAATGTGGTGACGGACCGGGCGCGCGGCGTTTTCCAGGGACAGATCAAGGTCAACAAGATCGCCCAGAAGACCGATGCGCGCATGGCCTGCAACACCCTGTTGTTGTCGGATGACGGCGAATTCGATGCCAAGCCGGAACTGGAAATCTTTGCCGACGACGTGGCGTGCGGCCACGGGGCGACGGTGACCGAGATCGACGGAAACCACCTGTTCTATCTGCAGGCGCGCGGTATCCCGGAAAGCGATGCACGCGGCCTGCTGATCAAGGCATTCGTGGCTGAGATCATCGAAGAACTGGAAAGCGAACCACTGGTCGAGGCTCTGGAAGCCATTCTCGACAAGTGGCTGGCGGCGCATGTCTGATCGTTTGCCTGCCGGCTGGTCCGGCGGGCACTATTTCAGGTGAAACACCCGACTGAAACGCAGGAAAGCGCGGGCAACATGGATACGAAGATCATTCGAAGCGGTTATGATGTCGAGGCGATCCGCCGCGATTTCCCCATCCTGTCGCGCGAAGTCTACGGCAAACCGCTGGTTTATCTCGACAACGGTGCCTCCGCGCAGAAACCGCAGGCGGTGATCGACGCGATCACCCATACCTATTCGAACGAATATGCCAATGTGCATCGCGGCCTGCATTTCCTGTCGAACGCGGCCACCGATGCCTATGAAAAGGCCCGCGAAAACGTTCGCCGTTTTCTGAACGCCGGTTCGGTCGATGAGATCGTCTTCACCAAATCGGCCACCGAGGCGATCAATACGGTTGCCTATGGCTATGGCATGCCGCATATCGGCGAGGGCGACGAGATCGTCCTGTCGATCATGGAGCACCATTCCAACATCGTTCCATGGCATTTCATCCGGGAACGGCAGGGCGCCAAGCTGGTCTGGGTTCCGGTCGACGAGCAGGGCGCGTTCCATATCGAGGAATTCGAGGCACGGCTGTCGGAGCGCACCAAGCTGGTAGCCATCACCCATATGTCGAATGTGCTGGGGACCGTGACACCGATCAAGGACATCGTCCGTATTGCCCATGCGCGCGGCATTCCGGTGCTTGTCGACGGCAGCCAGGGCGCCGTGCATCTGCCGGTTGACGTGCAGGATCTCGGCTGTGACTGGTATATTTTCACCGGGCACAAGATTTACGGTCCATCCGGTATCGGTGTTCTTTATGGCCGCAAGGAAAAGCTGGAAGCGATGCGCCCGTTCCAGGGCGGCGGCGAGATGATCGAAGAGGTGACGGAGGATATCGTTACCTACAATCACCCGCCGCACCGTTTCGAAGCCGGGACACCGCCGATTGCGCAAGCCATCGGACTTGGCGCTGCCATCGAATATGTCGAGAAGATCGGCCGCGCCGCCATTCTCGCGCATGAGGAAGATCTGCGCGATTACGCGCATGAGCGGCTGCGTGAGATCAATTCCCTGCGCATTTTTGGCGATGCCAAGGGCAAGGGCGCGATTATCTCCTTCGAGCTCGAAGGTATTCATGCACACGATGTGTCCATGGTGATCGACCGGGCGGGTGTTGCCGTGCGCGCGGGCACACATTGTGCCCAGCCGCTCTTGAAACGGTTCGGCGTAACGTCCACATGCCGTGCATCGTTTGCGATGTATAATACGAGAGACGAGATCGATGTTCTCGCCGATGCGCTGGAAAAGGCGCGGAAATTCTTTGGGTGATGACCATGACCGACAAAGTCGAAACGCTGGAAAAAGACGAGACGCTGAAGCCGGAGGCTTCCGCGGTGAGCGGCGCGGTTTCCGCTTCCGCCATTCCAGCCGATGAACTCGCCCGCATGACCGATGATATCATCGGCGCGCTGAAGACGGTCTATGATCCGGAAATTCCGGCGGATATCTATGAGCTTGGCCTCGTCTACAAGATCGACATCGAAGACGATCGTTCGGTGAAGATCGAGATGACCTTGACGGCGCCGGGCTGTCCGGTTGCCGGGGAAATGCCGGGCTGGGTGCAGGATGCCGTCAGCTCTGTCGAGGGCGTCAGCTTTGTCGATGTGTCCATGACTTTCGACCCACCGTGGACACCCGACCGCATGTCGGAAGAAGCGCAGGTCGCTGTCGGCTGGTACTGATCTGTTCCGGGTGCATTGCGCTTTCGGCTGATATCTTCTCCTAATGTCTAATTGTCAGATACGTCGCGGCTCGTCACTGTGGGGTGTCCCATGCCGCAGCGCGTGGGCCGCCGATTAACGGAACAGCCCCTCAGGAGGTCCGCGATGAGTGCTTTCTGGATCGTGCGCCTCGGTATGGCAGGTGTGATCTTCTTTGCGCTCAAAGCCGCGTGGCATTGGCAGGCATCGACTGGCGTTTTGACGCGAGCGGATATTGCCGGGCTGCTTGACGCCCGGTCGGCCATGGGCGTCGTTGCCGAGTCCGCGCTGGAACAGGCGCGGCAGAACGCCCGGGGTTCCAGGGCCGCTGCTTGGGCGGGCGTGCTGGCCGCCATCGTCGGCATCGCCAGCTGGTTTTGAAGCGCCCTCAGGGCGCTTCGCAGCCTTCCGGAACGCTTTGATCCAGCGGCTTTTCGAATTTCTGCAACGTGCCGTCGAGAATGGACAAGGGAACAAAGGGAACGCCCTGGATGGCGGCATTCGCCAGCCGGAGGCGGTAGCAACCGTTGTAGACGGTGTGTTTTCCGTCCTTCTGCGTCGATTCGATCGCCAGAGGCAGGCTCCAATAGGTGGAACCAGCCGCGCCCTCGCTTTCGGATTTGCCAAGGCGCAATTCCACCGAGACGGTGTTCTCGTACCCGGCCTGGAACTGCGGAAACGGCTGGCTATGGCCTTCCTCGGCATAGTAGCTGTAGGCGCGCGCATATTCCTGGCGATTGATGGCATTGTAATAGGATTTGACCAGTTGCTCCGGCGTGCTGCGGTCGTCGAGATAGTCCGGTACGGACTGATTGGGCGCTCCAGCCGCTTCCTTGGGGGCAGGTGCTTCTGGGGCGGCCTCGGCGGGCGCCGCTGCGGGCTTCGTTCCGGTTTCCTGCTTCGGCTCGGGCTTCTTGGTCTCCTGAGCAAGTGCAGGCGTCAGGTTCAGCGCCATACCGGCAAGGCTGGTGAGAATGAGATGGCGGTAATTCATGATTTCTGCCTTCTGCGTGCGGGTTTTTGGGACGGGACGAGTTTGAACACTTGCGGTGACGGTTGTGTAACACTAACTATGGTACAGACGGATCATTACACGATCCGAACCAAGAGAGATGAGAAATGGGTCGTTTTTCTGTCATGACGTTGACTGACGCTGCCGCTGCCCGCGTAAGCGAGATCGTGGCGACGCGCGAGAATGCGCTCGGCATTCGCGTCGGCATCAAGAAGGGCGGCTGCGCCGGCATGGAATATACCATCGACCTCGTCACCGAGGCCAAGCCTGGCGACGATATCGTTGAAAAGGAAGGCTCCAGGGTCTTCGTTGCGCCGGAAGCGGTGCTGTATCTCCTGGGAACGCAGATGGACTTCGAGGTCACGACCCTGCGCACGGGCTTTGTCTTCAACAATCCCAACCAGACGTCCGCCTGCGGCTGCGGTGAGTCGGTCGAACTGACACCGGTCAAGCCGGAAGCCTTGGCGCCTGCCGCTTCCTGATTTTTCAGAAATCGCTATCCGGGACGGACGGAACGCTTTTTGGGCGTGACGTCTTCCTGTGCGCCTGCAATAATCGGGCATGGACAATGACGCGATTCACGATCTGTTTTCCGGGCTGGGGCCTGTCACCATCAAACGCATGTTTGGCGGCAAGGGCATCTATCACAATGGCCTGATCATTGCGCTTGAGGTGGCCGACGAAATCCTGCTCAAGGCCGATGCGATTTCCGCGCCGGATTTCGAGGCGGCCGGCTGCCGACGCTGGAATTATGAAGGCAAGTCGAAGATCGTCAACATGCCGTATTGGTCCGTTCCTGCTGATGCATTCGATGACCCTGACATTATGACCGAATGGGCGCGCAGGGCCTATGAGGCCTCGCTGCGCGTGGCCAGGCAGGCATAGACGTTGAGAACCGCTCTGTCGGGCTTCTGCGAGCCTGTCAGGCCATCTGACGGATCAGGTCCAGGGCATGAACGGTGGGGAGTGTCAGTCTGTCCGGCAGCTTATCGAGTGGAAACCAGTCGATACCGCCGTGCTTGTCCGGTTCAAGCAGCTGCATTTCGCCGGAAAAGCTTTCCGCTTGAAACAGAACGCCGAACCAATGCTGCTTCTCATCGTGGAAAAGCTGTTCGCTGAGGCCCAGCAATTTGATGTCGCCGGCTTCCAGCCCGGTTTCCTCCAGCGCTTCGCGCCGGATCGCCTGTTCGGCGGTTTCCAGGAAATCGATCTTGCCGCCGGGAATGCCCCAGGCACCGGTCTCCGGGCTTTTCTTGCGCTGTAACAAGAGGATGTGGCCGTCTCTTATGAAAACGATTCCGCATCCGACGCCCGGCGAATCCACACCAAAACCTCAGATTTTCGTGTCGATCAGCATGAAGGCAGGAATATCATCGCCAAAGCCGACCGGCGACGGTTCATTGTCGCCCCGGTCGCGGCGGTATTCGCGCTCACGTTCGCGCCGTGGTTGTTCCTGCTGAGCGGCAGGGCGGGCGCGGCGCTGTTCATTGTCAGCCTTGATCGCGGCCTTTTGCGGCTTCTCGGCCGTCTTCTTGACGGGCGCTTCGGCGACAACCGGCTGTTCGCCGGTTTCCTTGGCGCGCTCGGCGGCGGCAATGATGTCGATTTCCGACTGCGGGCGTTCGCGCTCGCGGCCCTCATTGCGCGGCTTACGCTTGCTTTCGCTCTTGCCGCGGGCACTACGGCCACGGCGCGGCGCTTCGTCGGTTTCTTCCGAAACGGGCAGGGTGGTGAGATCGCCGTCATACCAGTTGATGTCTTCGCCGATCAGTTTTTCGATGGAGGCGAGATGTTTGACATCGGATGGCGTGACCAGCGTGAAAGCCTTGCCCGAGCGTCCGGCGCGGCCCGTGCGGCCAATGCGGTGGACGTAATCTTCCGAATGGATCGGCACGTCGAAATTGAAGACGTGGCTGACATCGGGAATATCGAGACCGCGGGCAGCCACATCGGAGGCAACGAGGATCTTGAGCTTGCCGTCCTTGAAATTGGCCAGCATCGTCGTGCGGGCGCGCTGATCCATATCGCCGTGCAGGGCACCGGCATCGAATTCATGCTTGACCAGCGAGCGGAACAGCTCCGAAACATCCTTTTTGCGGTTGCAGAAGATGATCGCGTTCTTCAGGCCATCCTCTTCGGCGCGGATGAGATCGCGCAGCTTGGCGCGCTTTTCCCAATCCTTCTTGCCCGATTTGACCAGCTGCTGCTCGACGGTCTTGGCCGTCGTCGCCGCCTTGGCGACTTCAACACGCACCGGCGCATGCAGGAACTGTTCGGTCAGCTTGGTGATCTCAGGCGGCATGGTGGCCGAGAAGAACAGTGTCTGGCGGGTAAAGGGGATCAGTTTGCAGATGCGCTCGATATCGGGGATGAAGCCCATGTCGAGCATGCGGTCGGCTTCGTCGATGACGAGAATGTCGACGCCGGTCAGGAGCAGCTTGCCGCGCTCGAAATGATCGAGCAGGCGGCCGGGCGTGGCGATCAGGACGTCGGCACCGCGTTCCAGCTTGCGCAGCTGGTCGTCAAACGAGACGCCGCCGATCAGCAGCGCAACGTTGAGGCGATGGTTCTTGCCGTATTTGACGAAGTTTTCCTCGACCTGCGCCGCGAGTTCGCGTGTCGGCTCCAGAATGAGCGTACGCGGCATGCGGGCGCGGGCGCGGCCCTGTTCCAGCAGCGTCAGCATCGGCAGCACGAAGGAGGCTGTCTTGCCGGTCCCTGTCTGGGCAATGCCGAGCACGTCCTTGCGCTGCAGCGCATGCGGGATGGCGCCTGCCTGGATCGGAGTGGGGATTGTGTATCCTGCTGCTTCGACAGCGTCGAGCACTTTCGGCGAAAGGCCCAGATCAGCGAACGTGGTCAATGGAGGTTTAACTTTCTATCTGCAGTCGATGCCGCACATGTCCGTCATTTTTGCCAATGGAATGGGTGCTTTGTATTGCACATTGTCTTGCAGGAATGGCGTTAGGGCTCATGCCAGCAAAAGTCAACTCTCGCGTCCCGTGAGATTTAAGAGTCTGTTACAATTGTGCATCACTTTAATCTAATGTTGTCAATAAAGGAACTGTTCTTTGAGAATTCGTTCATTCCACGAATGGTTCTTGTCGAACAGGATGGTTGCGCGCAGTTGTGAGGCTTCTTCGATGGTGACCGAAAGAACCGACTTCACTTCCGTGTGATCGGCGACCGCATTGACCGGCCGCTTCTCCGGCTCGAGGATATCAAGCCGCACCGTGACCTTGTTCGACAGGAGCGCACCGCGCCAGCGGCGCGGGCGGAAGGGAGAGACCGGGGTGAGGGCCAGCAAACGGGCATCGAGCGGCAGGATCGGCCCTTGCGCCGAGAGATTGTAGGCGGTTGAACCAGCGGGTGTTGCCACCATCACGCCATCGCAGATCAGTTCCTCCAGGCGAACCTGGTCGTCGACGGTGATCCTGATCTTCGCGGCCTGATAGGACTGGCGCAGCAGATAGACATCGTTGAGCGCAAAGGAGGTCACGGTGCCTTCCTCCAGCGATTCCGCCACCATCTTGAGCGGGCGGATGGTTTCGGCCTGCGCCGCCTCCACACGTTCCTTCAGGCCGGTCTCGCTGTACTCGTTCATGAGAAACCCGACGGAGCCGCGATTCATGCCATAGGTCATCTTGCCCTGGTTCATGTGGTTCTGCAGCGTCTGGAGCATGAAGCCATCGCCGCCGAGCGCAATGATGACGTCGGCATCCTTGGGGGCCGTCTGCCCGTAGACATTGACGAGAGACGCCATGGCCTCGTCGGATTCCGGTGTTCCGGAGGAAAGAAAAGCAAAGGTTTCAATATTCCGGGTCATGGCTGCCTGCGTGTCCGAGCATGTCGAGGATGTATCGCCTAGCACGGCGCGCTTGATCTGGCAAAACGCTGTGCAGGCAAAAAAACCGGAAAAAATGCGCCAAGTGCTGTTTTTTCATTTTACATCGGGGAGGTTTATGCTAATCGGACGCCGCTGCCCTTGTAGCTCAGTTGGTAGAGCATCTGATTTGTAATCAGAGGGTCGGGAGTTCGAGTCTCTCCGGGGGCACCACCTGTTTTTCCTTCATTTTCAAGTGGTTGTTTGTCCAGCATCTTTTTCAAGGTGCGGTGCCGGGATGTGAAGTGCGGGTCAAAGCGTTCTCCATCCGATCCGCGCCATGGGCCTTATCCCCGCCAGTGGCTGTACGCGAACGCTCCAAGAGCCAGCGCAGCCAGAGCCCAAACCAGCAGAATGAATGCGAGGCCTGCCTTGCTCGTGGGGCGATCGGATCGCTCGTCGGCGGCGTGGCGGAATTCCTGCATCAACGGCGCCGGTATGAGTTTTATCGCCAGCAGGATACCGGCAGGGACAATCAAGAGATCATCCAGATATCCCACGACGGGGATGAAGTCGGGTATGAGATCGATCGGCGATAGGGCATAGGCCGCCACGAAACCCGCAATGACCTTTGCCAGCGTTGGTGTTCGCGGATCGCGCGCCGCGATCCAAAGCGCCACGACATCGCGCTTTATCCGCCGCGCCCATTGTTTGATATCTGTTGTCCAGGCCATCAGAGCAATTAGCAACGAATTTCAGTCAATGGCTAGTCCATTTTGGCCATTCGCGGCATGGCCCGAGCAGAAGCGCAGATCATCAGATGGTGGTTCGACGCTTCGCGCTGCGATGCAATGCGGCAGCGACCAAACTGGGATCAAGTGAAACGTTGATCACCGTATCGCAATGCGGGCAGACAAACATCCCGCCGCGCAAATGCTTCGTGCCATCCACCAAATCAACCTGTTGAACAGTGATGGATGTCAGTTCGTGCGCGCACTTTGGGCATTTCCCGCTCGTCATTCGCTCTTCCCGTCTTTGGACGGATTTTGACACAACTCTGGCAAAAGCAAACCTATCCGATGAGGTGAAGACCTACATCGTTCAGGCACTGGCGGGCGATGCCGACTCCGGTCTGGCGCCTAAGTGGAAAACGACGTCTGAAGAGACCCTTGCATCCCCAAATTCGTTCCAGGGTTATCTGAAAGCCTGCCGCGGCGTGCTGGCACAGCACAGATCGCCGTGATGGGGCTTTTCGACAGGCCGTAACCGAGAGAACGCCGGATGGATCAAACAGCACGTCTGCGGTCGTTGATTGATGTCGATGGCCAAGGGCTTGAGATCGGCCCGAGCTACAATCCGCTGCTGCCGAAGTTTCGCGCAGGAGGGCTATCAGCCGTTTCTTTTCGCAACAATGACTGTTTAGCCGGGAAAGCTGTCATCGATCCGTGCTTACAGGAGTGATGTCACGATCATGCCGATCACGGCAGCAGCCATAACGGCCGTGGCCAGCCAGCCTATCCAGCAAAGCGGACCCTTTACGGTATTCTTCTTCATGATGTCGGTTCTGGCCGTCATCAACATCATCATCACCATGACCGGGACGGATACGATACCATTGATGACGGCACTCCAGAACAATGCCTTGATGGGGTCGATGGGCGAAAAATCAACGAGAATGCCAATGAGTGTCGCCGCGGCAATGGTTGCGTAAAACGCCTTAGCTTCCTTCGGCTTGCGCGCAAGGCCGATCGGCCATTTGCGGGCTTCCCCCAGGGCATAGGCCGCCGATCCCGCCAGCACAGGAATGGCAAGCAGGCCGGTTCCAATGATGCCCAGCGCAAAGATCGTGAAGGCAAACTGGCCGGCAATCGGTTTGAGTGCCTCTGCTGCCTCAGCCGATGTCTGTATGTCTGTTTTTCCGGCCACGTGCAGCGTTGCTGCAGTCGTCACCATGATGGCCAGGGCGACCAGGCTCGAGAAGCCCATGCCGACATAGGTATCCCAGCGAATGCGATGGATGGCACCCTTCGACTGTTCCGGTGCATCAACGAGCGGCTGGCGGGACGCGCTCTCCCTTTCGTCTTCCACCTCCTGCGAGGCCTGCCAGAAGAAAAGATAGGGGCTGATGGTTGTGCCCAGAATGGCCACGACCGTCGTCCAGAATGCCGTGTCTGCCGAAAAGGTGGGAATAAAGAGCCCGCGCGCCAGCTCTGCGTAGGGGATTTTCACGACCATAACCGTCCCGAAATAGGCGAACAGCGAGAATGTCAGCCATTTCAACACGGAGACATAGCGGGTGTACTGCAGGAATATCTGCAGGCAGGCGCTGAAAATCGCGAACAGAACCACATAAAGTGCGACCTTGCCGCCGATGAGCAATCCGACCGCGTCGCCCATAGCCCCGAGATCGGCACCGATGTTGATCGTATTGGCAATGAAGAGCAGGGCGACGATAGCCGGCAAAATCCAGGGAGGATAATATGTCCGCAGATTTGTCGCGATGCCATGGCCCGTCGTGCGTCCTATCCGGGCGCTGATTTCCTGAATGGCGGCCATCAGCGGATAGCTGAACAGCATGGTCCATGTGATCGCAAATCCGAATTGCGCGCCGGCCTGAGAATAAGTGGCAATACCGCTGGGATCGTCATCCGCCGCACCGGTAATAAGGCCCGGTCCCAATACGCTCAGAAGCTTTGACTTCGATGTTCCCGCTGCTGGATCCTTTTCCGGATCCCTGGTTTTCTTCAACACGACGATATTCTCCCGAAATGGCCGCTTCAACGGCACACAGCAACGGGCAAAACAGGAATTGGTTCCTTGACGGGCACGACGCATGGCCGCTGATGGCATCAGCGGCTCAACCGATGTATAGTTCCGATTGTTGGCCATCGGAGCCTGAGGCGCGACAGGATCATCACCTATGCCTGCCATGGACAAGCTGTTCGCGGGATCCATCCCCGAGATTTACGACACCTGTCTGGTGCCTCTCATCTTTCAGGCCTATGCAACTGACCTGGCCCGGCGGGTCGCAGGAGCGGCTCCTGCCCACGTTCTGGAAACGGCGGCGGGAACCGGCGTCGTCACGCGTGCGCTGGCCCCGCTTCTCGACGCGAGAGCCAGGTACATCGTCAGCGATCTCAACCAGCCTATGCTCGATAGAGCTGCCATCCGGCAGGGAGAGGACGGGCGCATCACCTGGCGACAGGCGGACGCGCTTAGCCTGCCCTTCGAGCAGGAGAGTTTCGATGCGGTTGTCTGTCAGTTTGGCGCGATGTTCTTCCCCGACAGGGTCTCCGGCTATCGGGAGGCGCTTCGCGTCCTCAAACCTGGCGGCCGCTTTCTCTTCAACGTGTGGGATCGCATCGAGGAAAACGATTTTGCCCGCATCGTCACGGATGCTGCATCCGCCGTTTTCCCCAGCGATCCGCCCCGGTTCCTCGCCCGAACGCCGCACGGCTATCACGATGTCGGGCTGATCGAAGCAGAATTGCGCATGGCGGGCTTCACAGCCATCGAGATCATGACGCTTCAGCACCGAAGCGATGCGCCAAGTGCGCGCAGCGCGGCGATTGCCTACTGCCAAGGCACGCCATTGCGCAACGAAATCGAAGCCCGCGACCCGAAGGCCTTGCAGACCGTTACCGACCGTGCCGCCGAAGCGATTGCGAAGCAGTATGGTGATGGGCCGGTTTCCGGAAAAATCCAGGCGCATATCGTTGTTGCACGGGCCTAGCGGATCGAGACCCAGCATTTGCCGCAGCCTTTCGTCACTGGCGCGTCACGCCGGATTTGCTTTTGTCGGTCCTGGAGTGGACAGACATGATCGTCTCAAGAACTGAAGAATAGGGGATCATGCCCCAGTCCACTGTCGAGAATATGGTGCATTGATCTGACGATGAAGCAAAGTGCTGGAAAAGCGCGTGCTGGAATAAATTAAGGCCCTCGTGTGTCTCCAGACGCGAGGGCTTTTTATCTTTCTGGGTCGGGGTGCCCGCAAACACCATTGATTCCGGTTGAGCTAGATCGGTGTGCCGATCTGTGGAGCAAATTTTTCTCCGGTACGACCCTTCTCAAAGACCGCGCAGCTATCATAAAAATGCATCGAAAGCGTCCCCCTCGAAAAGTCGCTTTCCGGAATCGCCCCGCGCGTATGTTCGGCGTTCAATTCGTCGATCATGTCCTTGCAATGCTCAATGAACGATCCGGCCCGCTTGTATCCGCCGGAATATTCTTCCCAATAGGCGGTGTGCAGATCCTCGACGAAATAGACGCCGTCCCTCGCCATGCGCGGATAGAGGAATTGAAACGTTGCCGACAGGTGCTCCATGACATGGCTTCCGTCATCGAGCACGACATCAGGTGCGCCAAACTCCGCCAGAACGGAAGCCAGGAAATTGGTGTCCGACTGATCCCCGATCCTGATATGGATCTGGTCTTCCTCGAAGTTTGCACATTCGGCCCTGACATCGATGCCGACAATCGTCGCAAGAGGGCCCAGATACTGCTTCCACATTTGCAGTGACCCGCCTTCGCCGCAACCGATTTCAAGAAATATTACGGGACGATTGATGTATCTGGAAAAGTGCCGTTCATAGCTGGGGAAATAGTGTTTCCATTTATGAATGATGCGGCCCTGATTATTCAGGAACAATGGCCAAAGTGACATGTCAAACCCCGTCGTTCTGATAGGGAACAGGTATTTTATGATCTTTGAAATAGCAAGGTTCGCGTGATCCGCCCTGGCGGGTCACGGCAGCATTCTCTGCATCACCTCATCCCCGCGGATGAAGCGGTGCCAAAGTGCGGCCAGGGCATGAATGCCGGCCAGGATGAGTATTCCGTTGGCGCAAAGGCTGTGCAGTTCCCTGATCGATCGCGCAGTTTCCCTGTTGGGGACAAATGGCGTGGGAATGGTGAAGAGGCCGAAGAAGCTCAAGGCGTCGCCTCTGAACCAGGTGAGCAATATGCCAAGGACGGGAATGGCGATCAGCAAGGCGTAGAGCAAAAGATGCCCGACCTTTGCCAACGGACGCTCAAGGCCTGTCATCGAAGGCGGAAGGTCCGGGGCGCCGCGCGCAACACGCAAAGCCACCCGCCAGAACACGAGTGCGGCGAGCAGCAAGCCGAATGAGATATGCAGCCACCACGCCAGGGCCCTGTTGGGATCACCTCTCGGAAAGAGATCGTTGCCATAGGTCAGCGCATAAATCAGCAGGACCAGAACGAACAGCGACCAGTGCAGGGTCTTCTGCATCGGTGAATATCCATTGACCGCCATGGAAGGTACTCCACTTTATAATCATTCTAATGTTTTTACATTGGCGTGAAACGCGGCGCGGCGGCAACGGTTTTTTTCTTAACGATTCGTAAGGTTCGGAGCCGCTGCTTTCCGCCCGCGGTCCATCGTCCGGCAGACATCCGCATATGCTGTGCATGCGCATCCTGCCATCGTCAGACGGCTTGAAACCGGATAGCCGGTCCCATACCATTCAGCCCAGATTCATGAACACACGACCCGTTTGCGCCGTTTGTTCCATCGGGAGTTTGACATGACAACGAAAGACCGGCCGTCCTGTGTTGCGCATTGGTCCGAGATCGAAGGGACTGATGAAAACCACTACAAGGGTGATGACGAATTGCTCGCCATCAACGCGGCTTTCGGTCGGCATTTCGGGCTCGGCAGGATCGGCATTCATCACCAGCGCCTCCTGCCGGGGCGGCGGACATCTTTCCCGCATGCCGAGAGCGCGGAAGAGGAGTTCGTCTACGTCATCGAGGGCACGCCCGATGTCTGGCTGGACGGCGAACTCTGTCGGTTGAAGGCGGGCGATGCGGTTGGTTTTCCGGCGGGCACCGGAATTGCCCATAGTTTTCTCAACAATACCGAGGAGGAAGTCCGTCTTCTCGTGGTTGGTGAAACACCGAAACCGGAGAATCTGATCTATTATCCGCGCCATCCCGAGCGGAAGGCATTGCGTTCCGACTGGTGGGACAATCCGCCCGAGCGCCCGTTGGGTGACCACGACGGCATGACGGACAAGGTCCGTATTTGGAAAGCGCGGACCGTGTAGACGGGCTTCCCGACTGCGCGAAGAAGAGAACGCAAAGCAGGTTCCTGCAGAAGTACTTGCTGATCATGGGGATTTCCGGAAAAACGCGTGAAATCCGCAGTCGGCATGCGCCGGGAAAGCCGCTGTATTGTTCCGATAAACCGGGCCAGATTTTTCATACTAAATGAGCATTGGCGGGACGTGGCATTTCATTTTTACTTATAGTACGGTTCGCTCGTCCTTGCGGACCATTGAAGAAAAATGAGGGGAAAAACCATGTCTTTGAAGAGAATAATGCAGGCTGCGTTACTGAGCGTTGCTTTGGGCGCTCCAGTCGCCTTGGCCGATGATCTGAAGATCGCGGTCGCAGGCCCGATGACCGGCCAGCTTGCCAATATCGGTGACCAGTTCAAGCAGGGCGCACAGGCCGCAGCCGCCGCGATCAACGAAAAGGGCGGCATCAAGGGACGGCAGATCAAACTGGTGTTCGAAGATGATGTCTGCGATCCGAAGCAGGCCGTTTCGATTGCCAACCGTATTGTCGGCGAAGGGATCAAGTTCGTCGATGGTCATGCATGCTCGGGTTCCAGCATCCCCGCGTCGGCGGTTTATGCCGAGGCTGGCGTGCTGATGATGACACCGGCGTCGTCCAACCCCGACCTGACCGATGCCGCAGCGAAAAAGGGCTGGTCGACGATCATGCGCCTCTATACGCGCGACGATGGCCAGGGTGAATTTGTCGGCCCATGGATCGCCAAGACATACAAGGGCAAGCGCGTCGTGATCCTGCATGACAAGGGCGCCTATGGAAAAGGCCTCGCCGACGCGGTGAAAGCCAAGATGAACGAGAGCGGGCTGAAGGAAGTGCTGTATGACGGCATCAACGCCGGCGACAAGGATTATTCGGCGCTCATCACCAAGCTGAAGGAAGCAAAGGCTGATTTCGTCTATTTCGGCGGCTATCATCCCGAAGCGGGCCTCATCCTGCGTCAGGCGGCCGACCAGAACTTCAAGTTCCAGCTGATGATGGGCGATGCGATTGCCTCGCCGGAATTCTGGGCGGTGGCAGGCCCGGCAGGCGAGGGTGTGATGTTCACATTCCCGGCCAACCCGCAGGCCCGGCCTGAGGCGAAAGCGGCGGTTGAGAAGATCAAGGCCAGCGGCTTCACGCCCGATGGTTTCACGCTGTTCTCCTACGCGGTTGTTGAAGCTTTCGCACAGGGCATCGATCGTGCCGGCAGCGATGATCCGGTCAAGGTTGCCGCGGCGCTCAAGGATGGAAAGCCGGTCAATACGGTCATTGGCTCGGTGGTTTTCGATGAGAAGGGCGATATCAAGGATGCCAAATATGACATCAATATCTGGCACAACGGTGCTTACTCGGCCATGAAGCCGTAAGACAGCAAGGGGCAGGCGGTCGTTTCGTCCACCTGAACCGGTCAAAATGAAAACGGGCGCCTCGGGCGCCCGTTTTCCTTGGCAAACAAGAGGTGTTCTACAGTCCGCAGCTCTGCATCTGCGCGGCGTACCGGCTTGCCATGGCGGCCGTGCGCCGCGCCGCCCGGTCGACACCCGGCCTGTTGCGCCATGTTCCGCGCGCATATTCCTTGGGACCGGCGTAATAGGCGGCGTAGAGATTGTAGGCGTCGTTGAGCGGGATGCCGTTCTTCTTGTTGCTTTGCGCGTGATACCAGCCGACGAAATACACCGCATCGGCAAAACTGGTGCGGCCGCTGCCATAACGTCCGGTGCTGCGCTGGAATTCCGCCCAGGTGCCGTCGAGTGCCTGCGAGTAGCCGTAGGCGCTTGAGGGGCGCGTCCAGGGAATGAAGCCGAGCAATTTGGTGCGTGGCGGCCTTGCCCGGGCCTGAAAGCCGGATTCGGTGTTGATCGTGGCCATGAGAATGGGAACCGGCACGCCATATTGCGCTTCCGCGCCCTTGGCGTAGGAATACCAATTGTTGAAGAAGCCGTCCTTTTGATCGAATACGGCGCAAACATTGCTGGTCTGGGTGGGCGCCGAGGCGCAGCCTGCCAGCAACAACAAGGGTATCATCATGATGCGGCGCATGGGCAAGTCCTTTGTCTTGCCCAACCAACTAGTCCTCAATTCCTAACGGAATCTTACCAAATGGCCTCGGGGGCCGATCACATTCGATCAAATTTGATGTGACAATTTATTGTTTCTTAAACGCTGCCTGCCGCCGCGCGAACAGGGACGGCACGGGGTGAGGCGGTGCCCCGATGTATCCCGGCGAGAAAGAGACTTGCCTTCGTGCCGCAGCGGGATCACGTTTGGCCCGGCGAATCCGTTCCGTGCAATGGAGGTCGCCGGTCACCATTCCAGAGGTTTTCCCCATGCGTGCCACCCATCATCCCGCCGGAACCGTGCATCGACTGATCATCGACGGCGTTTCCCTTCGCAACAATCTGCTGGGCGATCCGACCGCTCGCGTGGTCGACGTCTATGTGCCCGCCGGGCATGACGGCACCGGTCTGCCGCTGCTTGTCGATCTCGTGGGGTTCACCGCCGGCGGTCCCGCGCACACCAACTGGAAGGGTTTTGGCGAGAACGTTCCGGAACGGCTTGACCGGCTGATCGGTTCGGGCGCCATGCCTCCGGTCGTCGTTGCCTTCCCGGACTGCTTTACCCGGCTCGGCGGCAACCAGTACATCAACAGCGCGGCAATGGGCAACTGGGAGGATTTTCTCATCGACGAGATGCTGCCAGCGGTCGAAGGGCGGTTCCGCTGCGGCGGTGACGGCAAGCGCGGGGTTTTCGGCAAGAGTTCAGGCGGCTATGGCACGCACGTGCATGCCATGCGGCGATCCGATATCTGGTCTGCGGCGGCAAGCCACTCCGGCGATGCGGGGTTTGAACAGCTTTATCTGCCGGAATTTCCCGGCGTGCTGCGGGCGCTTGCCGAACATGATCTCTCCATTGAAGCATGGATGAAGGCTTTCGAGGCGAAACCGAAAAAGAGCGACAGCGATACGCTGGTCATCATGATTTTGGCCCAGGCGGCAACATTCGATCCGGATCCGCAGGCCTTCCTGGGGCTGCGGCTGCCCGTCGATCTGGAAACCTGCGAACTGATCGAGGAGCGGTGGGCGAACTGGCTGGCCTGGGATCCGGCGCGGCTGGCGGAAACGCATGGTCACAATCTGGCGAAACTGAAAGCGGTTTATTTCGATTGCGGGACGAAGGACCAGTACAACATTCTCTACGGGTCGCGCCGGGTGCATCGGACGCTTGACCGGCTTGGCGTCGTTCACCGTTATGACGAGTTCGACGATAATCATTCGGCTGTCGATTATCGCATGGATGTAAGCCTGCCTTTTCTTGCCAAGGCCTTGAGCTGAGGCATCCGGCGACCCAGATAGGGTAGGCCCGACCGGGCAACCAGCATGGAGAGCAGCGCCAAGGCAACGCCGCCACGGGACGAAAGTTCCGGTTGGCAATCGGACAAACGGGGTTTTATGCAATGTTCCTGCAATCTAATGTGGTGACAACCCGATTGCGGCAGCAACCCGGTTTGATCTGCTGATCAGAATTTGACCGATGCCTCGCAACCTGCTTTTCAGATGAAGCGGCATCCTGCGGGCGCCAGAAATTGAGCCGATGAAAAACGACGTGAACCCATTATGACTGCGACAAACATCGAATACAGGTTGATAGCAATGATTCATGCCGGGGGGATATTCCTATGCTGATCCCCAAGAATTCATGGCTCTACGCAGCACTCTCCTATTCATTGTGGCCCTTGTTCTATTGCGTCGGGCTCATCGGAACCTATGCGGCGTTTCAGACGCAAGCGCCGCTTCTGTGGTTCAATGTGGTGTATTTTTCGGTGGTGGCGCTCATTGCCGTCTTCGAACGGATCATGCCGTACGAGGAAACCTGGCTGAAACGCGACGGCGAAACCTTCAATGACATCGCCCATACGTTGCTGACAAAGGGCGCTGTGCAGATCGCCGCGGCCATTGGCGCATCGTTTCCCATGCTTGTGGCCATCGTCGCCCAGCCGGTGCTCAGCACGTCGGCACATATCTGGCCGAGCGAATGGCCCTTGGCGATCCAGGTCGTCCTCGGCCTGATCATCGCCGAATTCGGGCTCTATATCGCGCACCGGCTGGCCCATGAAAAACTGGCACTCTGGCGGTTTCACGCCTTGCATCACAGTGTCGAGCGTTTGTGGGTGGTCAACACGGGCCGCTTCCATGTGATCGATTCGCTGTTCAAGATCGCTCTCAGCCAGATACCGCTCTATCTGCTCGGCGCACCGCTGCCGGTGTTCCTGTGGATCAGCGCCGTGACCGCGTTTACCGGGCTTTTGACCCATTGCAATGTCGACGTGCGCACCGGACCGCTTGACTGGATTCTCAGCACGCCACGGTTGCATCGCTGGCACCATTCCAAGGAATTGTCGGAAGGCAACACCAATTACGGTGAGAATCTGGTGCTGTGGGATCAGATTCTGGGGACCTACTTCAATCCGCCGCGGCCATCGTCTGTCGATATCGGCATCAGCGGCAAGGTGGCCAAGAGCTTTCTTGGCCAGCTGGCGCAACCCTTTTCGTCCAAGGGGGTCCGGCAGATTCTCGGTTATGCGCCGAAGAAGAGCGATGAGGCCGGAGCTTCATCGATCGCGGCGAAAGTACTCGCCGGCGACAAGGCCGGCGACAAGGATTGAGGCGGCTCTCGCCGGTTCATCAGCGCTGGCCGTGGATGGTCATGTTGAACTGCACGACATTCGAATAGATCGGCGTGCCGACATCCATGCCGTATCTGGAGCGCATTACCTTGCCTTCGACATGAAAGACGATGGCGTTGCGGTCATGGGTGGCAAGGCTGGCCTGGAAACTGGCCGGGCTGCTCTTGCCGCGGGCGGTCAATATTCCGTCGATTGTCGCCGTGTTGGGGCTGGTCTGGGTGATATGCGTTGACTTGAAGGTGACGGTTGGAAAGTTCTGCGCGTCGAACACCGCGTCGGAACGCAGGAAACTTTCGATCCGCGACTGGCCGGTGTTGACGCTTTCCGGAAACAGCGTGAACTCAATGCTCGACCGGCTGATATCGCCATTGTTCAGGGAGAATACGCCCGAGAACTTCTTGAAGTCGCCCGATATGCCGCCGCCGCCGATTTGCGCGACGACGAAGCCGATGCGGGACGATGCATCGATCTTGTAACGGCCTGCCACATCGGCCAGCGTGTCGGCATTTGCCAGTGCAGGCGCTATGGCAAGCAGAAGTGGTATGACGGCCTTGAGAACGGCACTGATGCAAGCCCGGGCGATTTTCATGATCGAGTATCCTTGTTTGCAATGCGCAGGGGATCGGCGCGCGATCGAACGGAAGCCGGGCGGCGTGCGCCGAGCATGCGCAGGAGGACAGTGTCCTTTTTCCAGAAGTGATGGTGCAGGGCTGCCAGAATGTGCGCGGCAGCAACAATGGCGGAGAGATAGGCGAGCCAGGCATGACTGGCCGTCCAGAATGCTTCGGCCTGATCGGAGATTGCCAGAGGCAAGGGCGGTATCACCAGCAGATTGAAAGCATAGGTCGGTATCTGCAAAGGCGAACTGGAGGCGAGCGCCCATCCGGTCAACGGAATGACAAAGAGGGCGACGTAGAGGAACGCGTGCGCGACATGCGCCGCGGCGCGTTCGATCCGGCTCATGCTGTCGGGCGCACGCGGCCGCGGATTTGCCATCCGCCAGAGAAGCCGCACGCCCGAGAGCAGCAGAATGAGAAAGCCCAGGGATTTGTGCCACTGGAAAAGGCTGAACTGCAGGGCGTAATTGCCGGTGCGGACCATCAGATAGCCCAGCAGAATCTGTCCAAGGAAAATGGCGGCAATGATCCAATGGAAGAGGATCGTCACCACGCCATAGGATTCCGCATCATTTCGCAGCATCGGTACACTCCATCGCACAAGCAGCCCCTGGGGAGGGGCTACCCTGATGTGGAATGAACACCGCAGCGGTGAAAATTATTCGGTCCGCCGATTCTTTTGTTCGGCGGCGCGGATTATCCGGCTTTTATGCTCAGAAACCGCTGCGCCGCATACAGCGAGATGGCTGCGGCATTCGAAACATTGAGCGATTTGATCGCGCCGGGCATGTCGAGACGGGCGAGGTGGGTCACCGTTTCGCGGGTTTTTTGCCGCAACCCCTTGCCCTCAGCCCCGAGCACAAGCGCGATGCGGTCGTGCGCCATGGTTTTTTCGAGTTCGAGCGGGCCTTCCGAATCAAGACCGATGGTGGCAAAGCCGAGCTCGTGCAGTTCGTGGATGGCGTCGGCGAGGTTGCGCACCTCAATATGCGGAATGAGTTCAAGCGCGCCCGATGCGGCCTTGGCCAGGACGCCCGATTCCTGCGGGCTGTGGCGGGCGGTGGTCACGATGGCACCGGCACCGAAGGCAACGGCGGACCGCATGATCGCGCCGACATTGTGCGGATCGGTGACCTGGTCGAGAATCAGCAGGAGCTGGCTGTCTTTCAAAGCCTTCAGCGACTGGGTCTTCAGCGGCTTGACTTCGATCATGACGCCCTGATGCACGGCTTCGGAGCCGGTTTCCCGATCAATCGCACGCGGATCGACAATATCGACATCGAAGGGCAGGGCGGACGAATCAGCGATCTCCAGCCGGTCGAGGGCATTCTTCGTCACCAGCATGCGCTTGATCTGGCGCTGGGGGTTGTCCAGCGCGGCGCGCACCGTGTGCAGGCCATACAGGCGCACGAGCCCTTCGGGCGCCTGTGTGCCTTCCGCAGCGGGCCGCGTGGGGCGCTGGACCTGCGGCGGCCCTCCGGCCTTCTTGTCGCGAAACTGGCGGCGCAGCGTGGCATAGTGGGAATCTTTGGGTGTACGGGATGGTTTTTCTTCGCTCATGCCGCAACCTATAACCCTTCATGCCGCCCGGCGATATATGCTTCTTGGCGAAAATGCAGATGCTCCCGCTTTGATCGCCGTGGCCGTGCCGGCGAACGGCCCGGGACAATGATTTTCACAGGACCCGTCATTTTCTTCCGCAGACTGTTGACACCACGAAAGCTAGTCGGCATAAGGCCACCCGCAAGCCGCCGCTGGAAAACAAATTCGGCAGCTGGTTTTGCAGAGTGCCTGATGGCGCGGTTCTATCGGTAGTGACCGGAGGAGTGCCCGAGTGGTTAAAGGGGACGGACTGTAAATCCGTTAGCTTGGCTTACGTTGGTTCGAATCCAACCTCCTCCACCACTGCCGGAACCGAGCGCCTGATGCACAAGCCAAAACCGGAACTGGTTTTGGTATGGCTTGTGCGCCGTTGAAAATGTTACGGTGGTTCCAGTGCGTTTCGCACGCACGGCACTGTAATATGTGCGGGTATAGCTCAGTGGTAGAGCAGCAGCCTTCCAAGCTGAATATGCGGGTTCGATTCCCGCTACCCGCTCCAGATTTGCAAGAGCACCGCGTGCACGCGTGAGCGCGCAGAGGTGCTCTTCGATTTTTGTCTTGAGCATTGCACGCCGCTCATGTGTCCCCATATGAACGAGCATGAACAAGACGAAACCAATCCGATCCGGTTGATCAGACCGGGCGGGCGACTGAGCTGACGGACGGCTTGCTGTCTCGTCTGAGCTACAAACATGGTACCGGCCCTAGACCGGTTGTGATGACGAGAGAACGACAGCTATGGCTAAGAGCAAGTTTGAACGTAACAAGCCGCACGTCAACATCGGCACGATTGGTCACGTTGACCATGGCAAGACATCGTTGACGGCAGCGATTACGAAGTATTTCGGTGAATACAAGGCGTACGACCAGATCGACGCGGCACCGGAAGAAAAGGCGCGCGGCATCACCATTTCGACGGCGCACGTCGAGTACGAGACGGCAGCGCGCCACTACGCGCACGTCGATTGCCCCGGCCACGCCGACTATGTGAAGAACATGATCACCGGTGCGGCGCAGATGGACGGCGCGATCCTGGTTGTATCGGCTGCCGACGGCCCGATGCCGCAGACGCGCGAGCACATCCTGCTGGCCCGTCAGGTTGGCGTTCCGGCGATCGTGGTTTTCCTGAACAAGGTCGACCAGGTTGACGATGCCGAGCTTCTGGAACTGGTTGAACTGGAAGTGCGCGAGCTTCTGTCGAAGTACGACTTCCCGGGCGACGATGTGCCGATCGTCAAGGGTTCGGCGCTGGCCGCACTGGAAGATTCCAACAAGGAAATCGGCGAAGACGCAGTGCGCGCGCTGATGGCGGAAGTCGACAAGTACATCCCGACACCGGAGCGTCCGGTTGACCAGCCGTTCCTGATGCCGATCGAAGACGTTTTCTCGATCTCGGGTCGTGGTACGGTTGTGACGGGCCGCGTTGAACGCGGTATCGTCAAGGTTGGTGAAGAAGTTGAAATCATCGGCATCAAGCCGACGACGAAGACGACGGTGACCGGCGTTGAAATGTTCCGCAAGCTGCTCGACCAGGGCCAGGCCGGCGACAACATCGGCGCGCTGATCCGCGGCGTTGGCCGTGAAGACGTCGAACGCGGCCAGATCCTTGCCAAGCCAGGTTCGGTCAAGCCGCACACGAAGTTCAAGGCAGAAGCCTATATCCTGACGAAGGACGAGGGTGGCCGTCATACGCCATTCTTCTCCAACTACCGTCCGCAGTTCTACTTCCGCACGACCGACGTGACGGGCGTGGTGACGCTGCCGGAAGGCACGGAAATGGTCATGCCCGGCGACAACATCTCGGTTGATGTGACGCTGATCGTGCCGATCGCAATGGAAGAGAAGCTGCGCTTCGCTATCCGTGAAGGTGGCCGCACGGTTGGCGCAGGGATTGTTGCTTCGATCATCGAGTAATTGTCGCAAGACAAGTTGAATATGGAAAAGGCGGCCAGTGGCCGCCTTTTTTGTTTGCCTGCAGCTATTGCCTGATGAAATCAGACGGATTTCGGTTTGCCGTAGGTGCGATGGTAAGCGGCAACGAGTTCGAACAGGCGATCGAAGTCGATCGACAGGACCCGGCCATCGATGTAGATGCCCTTCGGCATGCGGAACAGCGATGCCCGGACGATCCTCGATTTGATGCCCCGACCGAGCTGATCCACCTGATGGGGATCGATACCCAGCACGATTGTCTGTTCGCGGTTGTCATTCCATGACGCCACGTCGTTGATGTTCTTCCAGGGAATGGTCTCGTCGGCCAGGCGCCTGTCGCACAGGCCTTCCGGCGAGATGGTGATCGCATCGCGGGTCTTGAGCAGCCGCCAGACCAGGCGGGCCGTCAGAAGCGGGAAAACCACGGAACCGGCACAGGCGATGTACTCGATCAGGTTTTCCGGCTCACTGCCGAGCAATTCATAGATAACGACCCCGATTGAATAGAATGACAGCATGCTCGTCATGGCAATATGCTGCAATGGCTTCGAGAACGAGGATTTGATTTTGATCGTTTGGCGCGCGTCCATTTTGATCTCTTTCGCCAATCCCCGTGACCGCCGGTCGATGCCGGGCCCGGTCGCGGGAAGGGACAGGTTGAATTCACGAAAATGTGATGACGTAAATGCATGACGTGAGCATGACAATCCTATGACGCGTCAATTCACACTTTGTTTCAATTGTATACTTATCGGGATCGCGGCGCTTCAACGCGCCTGCGGCGAAAGGACAACCGCTTTCTGTTTACCCGTCCGGACCCTTGGTCTATCCTTGCTGCAACAGAGCATATTGGCTCCAGGGATACCGCCGCGATCCGGCAGCGGGCGATTGGCAGTTATCGGGATTGACATGTTTGGTTATCGTTTGGCCGGATGCAGCGTTCTTTCAGGCATGGCTGCCTGTGTTCTCCTGGCATTGGTGCTCCAACTGGCGCTTGTCGCGCCCGTTCTGGCGGGAAAGAAGCAGGCCGGGGCACCCGTCCTGCAGTCCATGCGCTTTGCCATTGTCCGCAGTGCGGTGCCCAGTTGCGAGCCCGCCTGTCCGGAATGGATATGGGCCTCCGGCACCATACTGGACGACACGCCGGCCAAGCTGCGCAAGATTCTGAAGGTCATGGGCAAACGGCGCCTGCCGATCATCATGGAATCGAATGGCGGCAATGTGGATGCGGCCATGCAGGTCGGCCGTATGATCCGCAAACGCGGCCTCGACATTGCCATCGGCAGAACCCGCTTTGAAGGATGCAGCCCCGACCAGAAGTGCAAGCCCGACCGGTATGCCGATGGGGCCTATGCCGGGTTTCCCTATCCGGCGGGCGCCTATTGCCTCTCCGCCTGTCCCTATATCTTCGCGGCGGGCGAAAAGCGTCTTGTCGGCCCCTGGGCCCTGATTGGTGTGCACCAGATCACGCAGGTCTATACGCAGACACGCATCACCTATGAGACGCGCTACCGGATGGTGAACGGGAAGAAGAAGATTCTTGATACCAAGATCGTCGGGCGCAAGCCTGCCGGCTCCTATGAACGCACCGATCTCAGCAAGGGATATCGCCAGAAGCTGCTCGCCTATTTCACCGGCATGGGCATCGACCCGGCCATTGTCGACCGGATGCTCTCCATTCCGGCCAAGGATATCTCGGTTCTGACGCAGGATGAACTGGTTGCGTTCAAGCTCGTGTCGGGAACGGGGGATGTCAGCGATCTCGCGGCCACGCGCATCTGTGAGCAGGAGCCCAAGGCTGCAAACTGTGTCGAGCTCAAATCTGCCGGTTCCAAGATTGTTTCGAGTATGGACTGATATTTCTGACACCCCATTGATAGCGAAGCCGTTCCGCTTATAGATAGGCAGGGGAATGGCTTGTGGGGAAGAGCATGGCGTTGACGAAAGTTGCGTTCGATGATTGCCGGTTGCGCTGCCACGATGGCTTTTTCCGTTTATTGATTGTTCTCAGCCTCGCTTTTGCTCTGTTTGCAGGTTTGACAACGGCGCTGCTTGCCGCGGATGCCGAACGGCCCGCATTGCCCGGCCCGGGCTCGACCAGCCAGCCATATGTTCCACCACCGCTCGGCCTTGCCTCGGGATCGGCAACGACGGCGCAACCGATCCTGCGCGATGCTGACCTGACCGGCCCGTCCTATAGCTCTCCAGGGCAATCCGCGCCCAGCACCGGACCTTTCTGCGATATGTCATGCCCGGCATGGACGCCGGATCGCGCGTCCATTTGCAATCCGACGAAGAATTGTGTGGCGGGTGTGCCCGCCTATGCTCCGCTTTTTTCGCCGCAAGCGGGAAATATCCCCAGAGCAGAACCGATCCAACCACTACCAGACACGTATCAGTCGAATCTTCTCGTGGCTGATAGTCCTATGGTGTTTGCGATTGTGCGCGCCGACGTGGAGGTTTGCAAACCGAATTGTCCGGAATGGATTGCGGCTACGGGGACGATCAAGCCCGATACGCCTGCAAAGCTGCGGAAAATCCTGAACCAGGCCGGCAAGCGGCGGCTGCCGCTTGTGATCGACTCGAGGGGAGGCGCCGTGAATGCCGCCATCGAGATGGGGCGGATCATCCGCAAGCGCGGTCTGGACGTTGCCATCGGCAAGACGATGTATTTGGGATGCACGCCAGGCCCGAAGAGTTGCAAACCCGATTTTGCCGATGGGGCTTACGCCGGTTATGCTTTTCCGGGCGGTGGGCTTTGTCTGTCCGCCTGTCCGTTTTTTGCCGCCGGCGGCTTAAAGCGATTGGCCGGATATGAGGCGCGGGTCGGGATTCACCAGATCACCACCACGGTCACAAATCTCATGATTACCTATCAGACACGCTACAGGATCGTGAACGGCAAGAAGAAAATCATTGATCGAAAAGTTGTCAGCCGGAAACCTACCGGGACGTATGAAACCACGGAGGTGCGTAAAGGCTATCGCAAGCAACTCGTTGCCTATTTCGTGGAGATGGGCGTCAAACCCAGCCTCGTCGACCGGATGCTTGCCGTTTCCGCCAGCGATATCTACATACTGCAGTATAAAGAGTTGTCGGATTTTAAATTTGCGACGGACGAGGGTGATTCTCGTGCATTCACTGCCGGCAGAATTTGCAACCGCGATCCAAAGCCCGGCAACTGTGTGGAACTGAAGCCTATTCCACCGAAAGCCTGAGAAAAGGCAGCGGCTTTCATCTCTGCCGGCGCGGGAATGCCGTCAAATCTGCGCGTCACGCGACGAATTTCTCATAAAGCGGCGCGCGGCGGGAATATGGGCTTGAAAAGCGCAGCGCTTTGTGGAATGTACGCCCCGGACTGTAGGGGAGTAGCTCAGTTGGTAGAGCGGCGGTCTCCAAAACCGTAGGTCGCAGGTTCGAATCCTGTCTCCCCTGCCACTCATAGTCTGCCCGCACACGATTGGATGGTGTGCTGACAGATGTTTGGAAAGAAACGAAACCGGGGACTTGTGTTTTACCGGAATCGGTTCTATGTAACATCAACAGACACGCGGTGCGTGGAGCTGAACGATCAGCTTTACGGGCCGTAATGGTGTGAACAAAGCGTGTTGTTACCATGACAACATATTGAGTTTACAACAACATGACACGCACGAGCGGTAAATGGCATCCAAGACAAACCCGATAAGTTTTTTTCAGCAAGTGCGCGCGGAAACGGCAAAGGTCACCTGGCCTTCACGCCGTGAGACGCTCATTTCCACCGCTATGGTGATGGTGATGGCGTTTTTTGCTGCGATTTTCTTCTTCGCAGCTGATCAGTTGATGGCCTTCGGGATTGATCTCGTTCTCGGTCTTGGTCGTTAACGCAGGCTGACAAGGAAATTTGAATGACCGCGCGCTGGTATATCGTTCACGCCTATTCGAACTTTGAAAAGAAGGTCGCTGAGTCGATCGAAGAAAAGGCGAGGCAGAAGGGTCTGTCGCATCTTTTCGAGAAGATCCTCGTGCCGACCGAAAAGGTGGTTGAAGTGCGCCGTGGCCGCAAGGTTGATGCTGAGCGCAAGTTCTTCCCGGGTTATGTCCTTGTGCGTGCCGATCTGACGGATGATGCGTATCATCTGATCAAGAATACGCCGAAAGTGACGGGTTTTCTCGGTTCCGACAACAAGCCGGTTGCGATTTCCGACAAGGAAGCCGATCGCATCCTGATGCAGGTTCAGGAAGGTGTCGAGCGCCCGAAGGCTTCGATCTCGTTCGAGATCGGCGAAAGCGTTCGCGTTGCCGACGGTCCGTTTGCTTCGTTCAACGGTGTCGTTCAGGAAGTCGACGAAGAGCGTTCGCGCCTCAAGGTGGAAGTTTCGATTTTCGGCCGCGCTACGCCGGTCGATCTGGAATTTGGCCAGGTCGAAAAGATCTGATCAATCGGCCGCCCGACGGGCGGCCAGCCACGTCAGTGGCGAATGGTGGGAGGTGAGGTGACCTTTAGCCGGGTCTTCAATCCGTACCACCAAACTGCAACCGCCGGTTTTCCGGCATAATGATAAGGCAGAGAAGTTATGGCTAAGAAAATTGCAGGCCAGCTCAAGCTGCAGGTTTCGGCAGGATCGGCAACACCGTCTCCTCCCATCGGACCGGCACTTGGTCAGCGTGGCATCAACATCATGGAATTCTGCAAGGCCTTCAATGCGGCCACGCAGGAACTGGAAAAGGGTTCGCCCATTCCGGTCGTGATCACATACTATCAGGACAAGTCCTTCACTTTTGTGATGAAGACGCCGCCGGTGTCTTACTTCCTCAAGAAGGCTGCAAACCTGAAGTCCGGTTCGAAAGAGCCAGGCAAGGTGGTTGCTGGCAAGATCTCGCGCGACAAGGTCCGTGAAATCGCGCAGGCGAAGATGAAAGACCTGAACGCAGCGGATGTTGAATCCGCCATGCGCATGGTCGAAGGTTCTGCCCGTTCGATGGGCCTGGAAGTGGTGGGCTGAGACGATGGCAAAAGTATCAAAGCGTGTAGCCAAGGTTCGTGAAGGCGTTGACCGCGAGAAGCTCTATGATCTGACTTCGGCTGTTGCCATGGTCAAGGAACGTGCCATTGCCAAGTTCGACGAGACGATCGAAGTGTCGATGAACCTCGGCGTTGATCCCCGCCATGCGGACCAGATGGTTCGCGGCGTTGTCAATCTGCCGAACGGCACAGGCCGTACGGTTCGCGTTGCTGTTTTCGCTCGCGGCGACAAGGCTGAAGAAGCCAAGAAGGCCGGTGCTGACATTGTTGGCGCGGAAGATCTGTTCGAGATCGTCAATGGCGGCAAGATCGATTTCGATCGCTGCATTGCCACTCCGGACATGATGCCGCTCGTCGGTCGTCTCGGTAAGGTTCTCGGCCCGCGCGGCATGATGCCGAACCCGAAGGTCGGCACCGTAACGACGGATGTTACGGCGGCGGTCAAGGCTTCCAAGGGCGGCGCTGTCGAGTTCCGCGTCGAGAAGGCCGGTATCGTTCACGCCGGCGTCGGCAAGGCATCGTTCGATGTCAAGGCGCTGGAAGAAAACATCAAGGCATTCACCGATGCCGTCACCAAGGCAAAGCCGGCAGGCGCCAAGGGTGAATACGTCAAGCGCGTCGCGATTTCTTCGACGATGGGCGTTGGCGTCAAGGTTGATCCGTCGACTGTGCGCCCTGCGTAACAACCGACGTGAAGTCTCGGACCTAACCGTCCGGGTTTTAAAGAATTCCAGGCCTTTCGGGGCCTGGATAACCGGATGAAAGTCCGGTTATCCTGTCCGAGATTGCAGGTGGCTCGCCTTAATTGTCATGAGCCTGCATGAGACGTGGAACAGCTTTGTTAGGGTGGAAAAATCCACCGAGACAAGGTTCGAACCGTAGTTGCCTTTCGCTTGCAGCCGGATTTCCGGCGAAGCAGGGGGGACAGGATCCTCAAGTGTTGTTTGGTTTCAGTTTTCGGATTGAAGCCTTGCAACAAAAGGCAACCCGGCAGGGACGCACCGTGCGTTTCTGCCAAATGGAGAGAGACAGTGGAAAAAGCGGAAAAGCGCGAATTTGTCACTTGGCTGAACGGCGTCTTCAAGGACTCCGGTTCAGTTGTCGTGGCCCACTATACCGGTCTCACCGTTGCGCAGCTGAGCGATCTTCGCTCCAAGATGCGTGATGCTGGTGGCACCGTTAAAGTCGCGAAGAACCGCCTTGCCAAGATCGCTCTTCAGGGCACGGAATCGGAAGGCATTTCTGACCTGTTCACAGGCCAGACACTTGTTGCCTATTCGAATGATCCGATTACGGCACCAAAGATCGCCATCGAATTTGCCAAGGGTAACGAGAAGCTCGTCATCCTCGGTGGCTCGATGGGAGCAACAACTCTCGACGCTGATGGCGTGAAGGCTCTTGCCGCACTGCCGTCACTCGACGAGTTGCGTGCAAAGCTGGTTGGTATGATCCAGACACCAGCAACGCGCATCGCTCAGATCGTCAACGCACCGGCAGGCCAGCTTGCCCGCGTTTTCGGCGCCTATGCCCGGAAGGACGAAGCGGCATAAGGCCGTTCTCGCTGTCAATATATCGAACCTTGTAAAGGAAAACCAAAATGACTGATCTCGCAAAGATCGTAGACGACCTGTCCAACCTGACTGTTCTGGAAGCTGCTGAACTTTCCAAGCTTCTGGAAGAGAAGTGGGGCGTTTCTGCTGCTGCTCCTGTTGCTGTTGCTGCTGCCGCTGGCGGCGGTGCAGCTGCTGCAGCCGTTGAAGAAAAGACTGAATTCGACGTCGTTCTGACCGAAGCCGGCGCTAACAAGATCAACGTGATCAAGGAAGTCCGCGCAATCACCGGTCTCGGCCTCAAGGAAGCCAAGGACCTCGTTGAAGCTGCTCCCAAGCCAGTCAAGGAAGCTGCTACCAAGGACGAAGCTGACAAGATCAAGGCACAGCTCGAAGCAGCTGGCGCCAAGGTTGAACTCAAGTAAGTCCAACATTTTTGGCGGGCAGGGCGACAAGCCCTGTCCGCTGATCTGCCCTTTTTGGGCAACCCGGTACTGAACCCTTTTCCTGACGGCAATTCCGATGCTTTCAGGAAACGGGTTTTGTCCCGTTCACGGGGCCGCAAAAGCGGTTTTAAGAAACATGCCAGTTTCCGCTGGCGCAAAGACGAGGAGCGACGATGGCTCAGACCCATACTTTTAACGGTCGTAGGCGCGTACGCAAGTTTTTCGGTAAGATCCCTGAAGTCGCAGAGATGCCGAACCTCATCGAGGTTCAGAAGGCTTCCTACGATCAGTTCCTCATGGTTGAGGAGCCGAAAGGCGGGCGTCTTGATGAAGGTCTGCAGGCTGTGTTCAAGTCTGTGTTCCCGATCCAGGATTTCTCCGGCGCTTCCATGCTTGAATTCGTCAAGTATGAATTTGAAGCTCCAAAATTCGACGTTGACGAATGCCGTCAGCGCGATCTGACCTATGCTGCACCGCTGAAAGTCACGCTGCGCCTGATCGTGTTCGATATTGACGAGGATACGGGCGCCAAGTCGATCAAGGACATCAAGGAACAGGACGTTTACATGGGCGACATGCCGCTCATGACCGATAACGGCACGTTCATCGTCAACGGTACCGAGCGCGTCATCGTTTCGCAGATGCACCGTTCGCCGGGCGTTTTCTTCGATCACGACAAGGGCAAGACCCATTCGTCGGGTAAGCTGTTGTTTGCTGCGCGCGTCATTCCTTACCGCGGTTCCTGGCTTGACATCGAGTTCGATGCCAAGGACGTGGTCTATGCGCGTATCGACCGCCGCCGCAAGATTCCTGCGACATCGCTGCTGATGGCGCTGGGCATGGACAGCGAAGAAATCCTGTCGACGTTCTACAATTCGCTGATGTTCAGCCGTGACGGCGACACCTGGCGCATTCCGTTCTCCGTCGATCGTTTCCGCGGTTTCAAGGCGACAACCGACGTTATCGATGCCGATACCGGTGAAGTCATTCTCGAGTCCGGCAAGAAGCTGACAGCCCGTGCTGCCAAGCAGCTTGCTGAAAAGGGCCTGAAGTTCATCAAGGCAACGGAAGACGACCTGTTCGGCATGTATCTTGCCGAAGACATCGTCAACATGGAAACCGGTGAAGTCTATCTCGAAGCCGGTGACGAGCTGGACGAGAAGACCCTCAAGGTTCTGCTCGACACGGGTGTAGCCGAGATCAACGTTCTCGATATCGACCATGTCAATATCGGACCGTATATCCGCAACACGCTGGCCGTCGACAAGAACGAGAGCCGTCAGGACGCCCTGTTCGACATCTACCGCGTCATGCGTCCCGGTGAGCCGCCGACAATCGACTCGGCTGAAGCCATGTTCAAGTCGCTGTTCTTCGATAGCGAGCGCTATGATCTCTCGGCTGTTGGCCGTGTGAAGATGAACATGCGTCTCGACCTGAATGCGGAAGACACTGTCCGCATCCTGCGCAAGGAAGATATCCTTGCCGTGGTCAAGATGCTGGTCGATCTGCGCGACGGTCGCGGTGAAATCGACGACATCGACAATCTCGGCAACCGCCGCGTGCGTTCGGTCGGCGAATTGATGGAAAACCAGTACCGCGTTGGCCTGCTCCGCATGGAGCGCGCCATCAAGGAACGCATGTCGTCCATCGAAATCGACACCGTGATGCCGCAGGACCTGATCAATGCGAAGCCGGCAGCTGCTGCCGTTCGCGAATTCTTCGGTTCCTCGCAGCTGTCGCAGTTCATGGATCAGACCAACCCGCTTTCGGAAATCACCCACAAGCGCCGTCTTTCGGCACTTGGACCTGGTGGTCTGACCCGCGAGCGTGCCGGCTTCGAAGTCCGCGACGTGCATCCCACGCATTACGGCCGTATCTGCCCGATTGAAACGCCGGAAGGCCCGAACATCGGTCTGATCAACTCGCTCGCAACCTTTGCCCGGGTCAACAAGTACGGCTTCATCGAAAGCCCGTACCGCCGGATCGTTGACGGCAAGGTCACGGATGACGTCGTCTATCTCTCGGCGATGGAAGAAGCCAAGTATCACGTGGCGCAGGCCAATGTGGAACTCGACGCTTCCGGCGCCTTCACGGACGAATTCGTTGTCTGCCGTCATGCGGGTGAAGTTCTGATGGCTCCGCGTGAAAACGTGGATCTGATGGACGTGTCGCCGAAGCAGCTCGTATCGGTTGCCGCAGCGCTCATTCCGTTCCTGGAAAACGACGACGCCAACCGCGCTCTGATGGGCTCGAACATGCAGCGTCAGGCCGTACCTCTGGTTCGCGCCGAGGCACCGTTCGTCGGTACCGGCATGGAGCCGATCGTTGCCCGTGACTCCGGCGCCGCCATCGGTGCACGCCGCACAGGTATCGTCGATCAGGTCGATGCGACGCGTATCGTTATCCGTGCGACGGAAGATCTCGTACCGGGCAAATCAGGCGTCGATATCTACCGCCTGATGAAGTTCCAGCGTTCGAACCAGAACACCTGCATCAATCAGCGTCCGCTGGTTCGTGTTGGCGACCGGATCGAAAAGGGCGACATCATTGCCGACGGTCCTTCGACGGACCTGGGCGATCTGGCGCTCGGCCGCAACGTGCTCGTCGCGTTCATGCCTTGGAACGGCTACAACTACGAAGACTCCATCCTTCTGTCTGAGAAGATCGTTTCGGATGACGTCTTCACCTCGATCCATATCGAGGAGTTCGAAGTCATGGCCCGCGATACGAAGCTCGGACCGGAAGAAATCACGCGCGACATTCCGAACGTTTCGGAAGAAGCCCTGAAGAACCTGGACGAAGCCGGTATCGTTTACATCGGTGCGGAAGTTCAGCCCGGCGACATTCTCGTCGGCAAGATCACGCCGAAGGGCGAAAGCCCGATGACGCCGGAAGAGAAGCTTCTGCGCGCCATCTTCGGTGAAAAGGCTTCCGATGTCCGTGACACCTCGATGCGCATGCCGCCCGGGACTTACGGTACGGTTGTGGAAGTTCGCGTTTTCAATCGCCACGGCGTTGAAAAGGACGAACGCGCCATGGCGATCGAACGCGAGGAAATCGAGCGTTTGGCCAAGGACCGCGACGACGAACAGGCTATTCTTGACCGCAACGTCTATGGCCGTCTGGCTGACGTTCTCAATGGCAAGCCTGCCGTTGCCGGACCGAAGTCGTTCAAGAAGGGCACTGTTGTCACGACGGAAGTCATGGGTGAACACCCGCGTTCCCAGTGGTGGCAGTTCGCCGTCGAGGACGAGAAGCTTCAGGGCGAAATCGAAGCTCTGCGCAACCAGTACGATGACTCCAAGAAGCTGCTCGAACAGCGCTTCATGGACAAGGTCGAAAAGGTACAGCGCGGCGACGAGATGCCTCCGGGCGTCATGAAGATGGTCAAGGTCTTTGTTGCTGTGAAGCGCAAGATCCAGCCAGGCGACAAGATGGCCGGCCGTCACGGCAACAAGGGTGTTGTCTCGCGCATTGCCGCCGTTGAAGATATGCCGTTCCTCGAAGACGGAACGCATGTCGACATCGTGCTCAATCCGCTTGGCGTGCCAAGCCGCATGAACGTTGGCCAGATTCTGGAAACGCATCTGGGCTGGGCCTGCGCCGGAATGGGCAAGAAGATCGGTGATCTGATCGAAGCCTACAAGGCACAGTATGCGGCCAGTGGTCAGGGCGATATCCAGCCGCTGCGGGCGACGATCGAGTCGATCATCCCCGACAACGACCGGAACGAGCCAGTCCGCAACTATGACGACGAGAGTATCGTGCGTCTTGGTGAGCAGATGAAGCGCGGCGTGTCGATTGCAACGCCGGTGTTTGACGGTGCGCATGAGCCGGACATCAACGTGATGCTGGAGCAGGCGGGTCTGAAGGCTTCCGGTCAGTCGACGCTCTATGACGGACGTACGGGTGAAACTTTCGATCGTCAGGTGACTGTCGGCTACATCTACATGCTGAAGCTGCACCACCTGGTCGACGACAAGATCCATGCCCGTTCGATCGGACCATACTCGCTCGTGACGCAGCAGCCCCTGGGTGGTAAAGCCCAGTTCGGCGGTCAGCGCTTCGGTGAAATGGAGGTCTGGGCCCTGGAAGCATACGGTGCGGCCTACACGCTGCAGGAAATGCTCACGGTCAAGTCCGATGACGTCGCCGGTCGTACCAAGGTCTATGAAGCGATCGTCCGCGGTGACGATACGTTCGAGGCCGGTATTCCGGAGAGCTTCAACGTTCTCGTCAAGGAAATGCGTTCGCTCGGTCTCAATGTCGAGCTGGACGATACACGCCAGCAAGAGCAGCAGGCTTTGCCTGACGCGGCAGAGTAAAAAAGTTGGGGTGCGCGGTTTGCCGCGCACCCGACCATTTTGTTTCGAGCCGCTGCAGAAGCGGCATTTGATCTAGATGGACCCGCGACGGCGGATCATTCCATCGCAAGCAGAGGGCAATTTTTGCCCCATGGAGAAACGGCATGAACCAAGAGGTCATGAATCTTTTCAATCCTCAGGTACCTGTACAGGCATTCGATTCCATCCGGATTTCGATTGCCAGCCCTGAGAAGATTCTGTCCTGGTCATACGGTGAGATCAAGAAGCCGGAGACGATCAACTACCGCACATTCAAGCCTGAGCGGGATGGTCTCTTCTGTGCTCGGATCTTCGGGCCGATCAAGGACTATGAATGCTTGTGCGGCAAGTACAAGCGCATGAAATACAAGGGCATCATCTGCGAAAAGTGCGGCGTGGAAGTAACGCTGTCGCGCGTTCGCCGTGAGCGCATGGGCCATATCGAACTCGCAGCTCCGGTTGCGCACATCTGGTTCCTGAAGTCTCTGCCAAGCCGTATCGGCACATTGCTCGACATGACCCTCAAGGGCATCGAGCGCGTTCTCTATTTCGAGAACTACATCGTGACCGAACCCGGCCTGACATCCCTGAAAGAGCATCAGCTGCTTTCAGAGGAAGAATACATGATCGCTGTCGATGAGTTCGGTGAAGATTCCTTCACGGCACTGATCGGCGCGGAAGCTATCCATGAGCTTCTGGCTTCCATGGATCTGGAGAAGATTGCCGGCGATCTGCGTGAAGAGCTGGCGACAACAACTTCGGATCTGAAGCAGAAGAAGCTGATGAAGCGTCTGAAGATCGTCGAAAACTTCCTGGAATCGGGTAACCGTCCGGAATGGATGATCATGAAGATCGTTCCAGTCATTCCGCCGGACCTGCGTCCGCTTGTTCCGCTGGATGGCGGCCGTTTTGCGACGTCCGATCTCAACGATCTCTATCGTCGTGTGATCAACCGTAACAACCGTCTGAAGCGCCTGATCGAACTGCGCGCACCCGGCATCATCATCCGCAACGAGAAGCGCATGCTTCAGGAATCGGTTGATGCACTGTTCGACAACGGCCGTCGCGGCCGCGTCATCACCGGTGCCAACAAGCGTCCGCTGAAGTCGCTGTCCGACATGCTCAAGGGCAAGCAGGGCCGCTTCCGCCAGAACCTGCTCGGCAAGCGCGTCGACTATTCCGGCCGTTCGGTCATCGTGACCGGTCCGGAACTGAAGCTGCACCAGTGCGGTCTGCCGAAGAAGATGGCGCTCGAACTGTTCAAGCCGTTCATCTATGCCCGTCTCGACGCCAAGGGTTATTCCTCGACCGTCAAGCAGGCGAAGAAGCTGGTTGAAAAGGAAAAGCCGGAAGTCTGGGATATCCTTGACGAAGTCATCCGCGAGCACCCGGTTCTCCTGAACCGTGCGCCGACGCTGCACCGTCTTGGCATCCAGGCGTTCGAACCCATCCTGATCGAAGGCAAGGCAATCCAGCTGCATCCGCTCGTCTGTACCGCTTTCAACGCGGATTTCGACGGCGACCAGATGGCTGTTCACGTTCCGCTTTCCCTGGAAGCGCAGCTTGAAGCCCGCGTTCTGATGATGTCGACGAACAACATCCTGCACCCTGCAAACGGTCTGCCGGTTATCGTTCCGTCGCAGGACATGGTTCTGGGCCTGTACTATCTGTCGATCGTTGCGGCGAAAGAGCCGGGCGAAGGCATGGCTTTTGCCGATATCGGTGAACTGCATCACGCCATTGGCAGCGGTGCTGTCACCCTGCACACCAAGATCAAGGGCCGCTTCAAGAGCATTGATGCGGACGGCAAGCCGACGTCGAAGATTTTCGACACGACGCCTGGCCGCATGATCATCGGTGAGCTGCTGCCGAAGCACCACAACGTGCCTTTCGACATCTGCAACCAGGAAATGACCAAGAAGAACATCTCCAAGATGATCGACACGGTCTATCGCCATTGCGGACAGAAAGAGACGGTCATTTTCTGCGATCGTATCATGCAGCTCGGTTTCAGCCACGCCTGCCGTGCCGGTATTTCCTTCGGCAAGGACGACATGGTCATTCCGGAAACCAAGGCAAAGCTCGTTGCCGAGACCGAAGCTTTGGCGACCGAATACGAACAGCAGTACAATGACGGCCTGATCACCCAGGGCGAGAAGTACAACAAGGTCGTCGACGCCTGGGGCAAGTGCACCGAGAAGGTCGCCGACGAAATGATGGCCCGCATTAAGGCTGTCGAGTTCGATCCTGTGACTGGTCGCCAGAAGCAGATGAACTCGATCTACATGATGTCGCACTCGGGTGCTCGTGGTTCGCCGAACCAGATGCGCCAGCTGGGCGGCATGCGCGGACTGATGGCCAAGCCTTCGGGCGAAATCATCGAAACGCCGATCATTTCGAACTTCAAGGAAGGCCTGACCGTGAACGAGTACTTCAACTCGACCCACGGTGCCCGTAAGGGTCTTGCCGATACCGCCTTGAAGACGGCCAACTCCGGTTACCTGACACGTCGTCTCGTCGACGTCGCGCAGGATTGCATCGTCATCTCCGTGGATTGCGGCACGACAACGGGCCTCACCATGCAGCCGATCGTTGATGCCGGTCAGGTCGTTGCGACCATTGGCCAGCGTGTTCTCGGCCGTACGGCGCTCGAAGACATCCTGCATCCGCTGACGGGTGACGTTCTGGTTACCGGCGGCAACATCATCGACGAGTTCGATATCGATGCCATCGAAAAGGCGGGCGTCCAGTCCATCCGCATCCGTTCGGCTCTCACCTGTGAGACCCGTGGCGGCATCTGCGCCAAGTGCTACGGCCGCGATCTGGCCCGTGGTACGCCAGTGAACCAGGGTGAAGCTGTCGGCGTTATCGCCGCTCAGTCGATCGGTGAGCCAGGCACGCAGCTGACGATGCGTACGTTCCACCTTGGTGGTACGGCGCAGGTTGTGGATCAGTCGTTCCTCGAAGCCAGCTATGAAGGTACGGTGCAGATCCGTAACCGCAATGTGGTTCGCAACTCCGACGGCCATCTGGTTGTCATGGGCCGTAACATGGCTGTTGTCATTCTTGATGCGACAGGCAAGGAACGGGCGACACACCGCGTCACCTACGGTTCGCGTATCTATGTCGATGACGGCGATACGGTTAAGCGCGGCCAGCGCGTTGCCGAGTGGGATCCTTATACCCGCCCGGTCATGACGGAAGTCGAAGGTCATGTCGAATTCGAAGACATGGTCGACGGTCTCTCCGTTTCGGAAACGACGGACGAGTCCACCGGTATCACCAAGCGCGTGGTCATCGACTGGCGTTCGACACCGCGCGGTTCGGACCTGAAGCCTTGCATCGTTGTCAAGGACAAGGCCGGCAAGGTTCTGAAACTGGCAAAGGGCGGCGATGCACGCTTCCAGCTGTCGGTTGAATCGATCCTGTCGGTTGAGCCCGGCTCGCACGTGAAGGCGGGTGACGTTCTTGCCCGTATCCCGATGGAAAGCGCCAAGACCAAGGACATCACCGGTGGTCTGCCGCGCGTTGCGGACCTGTTCGAAGCACGCCGTCCGAAGGACCATGCGATCATCGCCGAAATCGATGGTACGGTTCGTTTTGGCCGCGACTACAAGAACAAGCGCCGCATCGTCATTGAACCGAACGACGAGACGCTCGAGCCAGTTGAGTATCTGATCCCCAAGGGCAAGCCTTTCCATCTTCAGGATGGCGATGCGATCGAAAAGGGCGATTACATCCTCGACGGCAACCCGGCACCGCATGACATTCTGGCCATCAAGGGCGTGGAAGCACTCGCTTCGTATCTCGTCAATGAAATCCAGGAAGTCTATCGTCTGCAGGGCGTTCTGATCAACGACAAGCACATCGAAGTGATTGTCCGCCAGATGCTGCAGAAGGTCGAAATCACCGAATCCGGTGACACTGGTTTCATCGCCGGTGACCATGTCGACCGGATCGAGCTGGACGAGATCAACGAACGTCTCGAGGAAGATGGCAAGAAGCCAGGCTACGGTACTCCGGTTCTCCTGGGTATCACCAAGGCTTCGCTGCAGACGCCGTCCTTCATCTCGGCTGCGTCCTTCCAGGAAACGACACGCGTCCTCACGGAAGCTGCCGTTGCCGGCAAGATGGATGCGCTGCAGGGCCTGAAGGAAAACGTCATCGTTGGCCGTCTGATCCCGGCTGGTACGGGTGGAACGGTCAAGCAGATCCGCCGCATTGCCGGTGCCCGCGACGAGCTGATCATCGACGAGCGCCGCAAGGAAAGCGGAGCCGGTGCTGCCAAGGTCGACGCCATGCTGACCGATATGACAGGCACCCCGGCCGAATAAGCCGGTTGCACACGACGACATTGAAAAGGCCGCCTTTCGGGGCGGCCTTTTTGTTTGGGCTATGACATGAATGCTGATGGGCAAACGAAGAAACTGTTCAGTATCCTCGGCGTTATTCGTCAAACTCGATCAGCGCGGCCTGGCCGGTGAGGGCGGTTTTCCAGGCGGAGAGGTGGGGTTCTTCCTCCGGCTCGCTTGTCAGCGTGCCGATCTCCAAGAGTTCAGCTTCTTCATAGCCTTCATTGGCCAGAATCTGCAGGGCGGTTTCAACCAGCCCGTCGGCATCGTCGTTCATCAGGAGAACATGCACCTGCAGCGGCTCTTCCTCGCCTTTCTTCCAGACGTCGGCAACGATGAGGTGGACTGTTTTCGGTTCGGGATTATCTGTTGGCATAGAATTGATTCCAGAGTTTGATCGTCATTCTGTCTGTAATGAAATCGTACCATTTATGAAATCAGAATATTCTTTGCAGCCAAGCAGATCGATATGGGGCCCACAAAGAGTTTTTCCCGGTCCAATCAAATAGAGGACGGTATCATTTGGTCCGATCAACTTTATGTCATGGGTGATTATAATCTCGGTCTGCCTGTTTTCACGATTGTTCAATGCCAGGACCACGCGCGAGCGATTTACTTCATCCAGCGCGGTTGTCGGTTCATCCAACAGCAAGAGATTGGAAGGTTTCAGGAGTGCACGAGCCAAGGATATGCGTTGTTTCTCGCCGCCGGATAGTCTGTTGCCGCGTTCCCCCACGGTCGGCTCGTTCTCGCCATCATGCCGGTCCAGGACCTCACGCAATCCCAATACCGACATGATGGCTTCAATTGCATCGTTCGGTGCGCCGGAACCAAGGGCGATATTTTCTCTGATTGTCATATCAAACAAAAGGCTGTCCTGGTAAGCCACCGCGATACCATTTCGGAATGCTTCAGCGTTGGTCTGTGTCAGATCGACGTTCTCAATGGTGAAATGTCCGGTCGATGGGGGAACCAGACACCCCAGAACGCGCAGAAGACTGCTTTTTCCCGTGCCGGACGCACCGACGATGAACAGTCGGCTGGCTGCGGCGATCGAAAGGTCCAGGCCGACAATCACGGGAGTCGCGCCTATCGTGATCCCTAGATTGGTGAGTTGCAAAGCCCAGGGTCTGTCGGCTACCGGCAAATCAGAACTCTGCGCCGCAGGAACTGGATTTTCCGCAAGAAGACGCATCAACAAGGTCGCTTCTCCGGCAGAAGCATGTATTTCCCTATAGACACGCGCCAATGTCTCGACGGGCTGCAGCAGCCGGATGATGTAGGTATTGATCAACACAAGTTCGCCAACCGTGAGCGAACTTGTCGAAACGTCCAGCGCACCGTGCCATAGAACCCAAATCACGACGCCGCCGAATATGATCGTTTGCCATACGCCGTAGTAAACACGCTGGGTGAAGGTCACTTTCCAGTGCCCGTCATTTGTCTTCAGCTTCTTGTTGAGCTGCTCGATGATTGCCGTGCGCAAGTTCGCTTGCTGTACATGATCTGCGTTGACGAGGGCATCAAGCCCGTATGTCCAGGCGGCGGTGCCGCTTTCCATGGCGTCTTCAGTCGCGGCCCGTATGCGGATCGCCGACAGGTTTGCCAGGTATCCATAGACGCAAAGAGCGACAATCAACAGCACTGCGATCCATGGATCGACCATGATTGCGATGACAAATCCCGCAATCATCAGCTCGACGATCGTCGGTGCAACGGAAAAGGCAAGGCTCGATGTAATATCCCGGATGGCATCGAGCCCCTTTTCAACGATACGGCCTAGCTCATGAGACGTGTGTTCCCGCATCGCATGATAGGGAAGCGACAACGCATGGTTGAAGACGTTCAGCGTGAGGTGGCGTTGCAAACGGAGATTGAATGGACCAAATGTCAGCCATTCGAATTGAGAGATGATGGAGGTGATCAGCAAGCTTACGGAAAACGCAAGAATAAGAGATATACCGGCTTCCATGTCACGCCCCTCAGACAGGAGATCGATGCCCTTTGCAAACAGTATCGGAATGGCAGACATTGCCGCACTGACTATGGTGATTGTTCCGATCAAAATAAGTAACAGTGCAAACTGTCTTCTACTTTTGAATATTATTAAAAAGGAATATCTGAATACGGCGGATTCATTCACGAAATTTTCCCGTTACATAAGAATTATATTATTAAAGTCGAAATGATACGAGCCATATTGGCCGAATTCCAGTCGTTTATCTATGGGACTAACGTATAATATACATAGCGATGCAATTCGATATGATGTGCTTGTTGCAAATTTCCAAGGAGATATGGAATGTTGATCCATTTTCTGAGCCCAGGACAATTCGGCGATCAAGTCGAGTTCGACGATGATGACAACGCGACCATGGCAAGCGGCGGACTGAGTGGCGTAAGCCCAGGTAGCTCGAAATCGAGTAGCAGCGCAAAATGTGATAGCAGCAGCAGATGCGGTGCATCCGGCAAAAGCAGCAGTTCTTCGGCCTCGAGCAAGGGGTGGAGCACCTAAGCCCAGGGGCGGTACCCAAGCTGCGCGTACCGCCTCTTTTTAGCTGACAACATTGTTGCATTGATCCAGGGCGCCACGGACCACTCCAAATCTGGAGGTTGAGGATGCGATTTAACATTCAGCCCTATGCCAAAATCGTCGGTGAAGATGACGGCATGCCTTTCATATGCACGCCATCCGGTGTCACACGCCTGCATGACCACTCGATGATCGATGTGCTGACGCATCTCAAGGCATTGGGCGTCTCGACAAATCAACCAGCCATTGATCAACTCTTTGCAGATCAGAATATTGACCCCAGGGCTGGCCGGAGTTTTCTTGAAAGAATCAACATATTGAAGCGGTATCGCGATGATGTGCGGGTTGTGGTCTATTCAACAGACGGGGCCATGGCAGTTATGGTTGCCGCGCAAATCGAGAGGAATGATGCTGTCGACGTCGTCATCATTGATGAACTGGGTGACATTTCAGGACCAACAATACTCATCTGTGTCCAGGCGCAATATGATCATGGATTGGCGCGCGCCATTGTCGATCTCTGTCATCACAAACCGGATCTGTTTCTCTTGCACGCCTACTTTGTATTGAGGCACTTTGTGATTGACGGGTTTTATTCGGTGCGGATGGCGCTGCCCGACCATTTCAGTTCGCTCTACAATCTTGCGGGTCTCGATCGATCATCCAAATTCAAACCTTCCAGCTGGGCGGATGTTTTCTTCGCTCATGCAAGTGCGGTCAGCACCACTACGGTCCCAACCTTGCCAAGGTCTTCTCTTGAAGAGAGCGCTGCCCTGCATTTGCTTTACACCCGCTTCCGGCAATTGATCGCGTCTGAAATGGTTCCCGTCTTCTCCGATGATCTGGGTACAGTCACGGAGATGAATCTGGATAGCGGACATATTCAACGCCATCGCGCCAATCACTCAAGTTTCAGCTCGTCCATGCGTGACTGGGCCGTTTCGCCGCCCAGCCCAATGGGGAGAGCCGATCATGAAAACTGACGAAACCGCATCGTTGAATCAAATCGGCTTCGCCAGTCAGTTCGTTGATGCCGATGTGGAATACCACGTGAGGGAATTCCATCAGGCCTGCGTGACCCCGGTCGGCTCTGGATTTGAGAATTTATTTGGCTTTTCCGCGGTGACAAACAACCATTTGAAGCGTGCCGAGTTTACCGAAGCAAGATTTTCCCACCTTACCCAGACCATCGAAATCCCGCAGGAAAAGCCCATCTGCAATATCACGCGTTTCGCGTCGCTGCACCATGGCGATGAAGGCATTGAGATTGCGTTTTCATTGATCGGCCGCATATTCAATCAGGCACTGGCAGCCGATCAGCAGAGGCGGCGACCCTATCCCTCCGGTGGAGCGCTCTATGCGGTAGAGGCAATCTTGATTACCGGCCCTCGGGTTCAGGAAGGGCAGAGATTGTCAGCCTTCCATTTTCTTCCCGTGTCCAATGCATTCGAACAACTGACCGCGCATGTTTCAGCGTCTGATTTTTCCGGCCTGAGCGACGTACCAAATCCGTCTTTCTATGTTCTCTACTGCGTCAACCTGAAAAAATCGATCTTCAAATATCGTACGCGCGGCTACAGGCTCTCACTTCTTGAGGTGGGATCGATGTACCAGAATATGCTGTCTTGCGCCCAATCTGTGGGCGTTTCATCGCGCGTCCTGTCAGGCTTCCCCGAGCGCCAGATTGCACACATGTGTCATCTGGATGGCCGATTGCTGCTGCCGACTATTGTTCAGGCATTCGGGTTCGAAAAGAAACAAGATGGTAATCCAGCATAGATTTCGACCAGTGATCACAGCGGTACCGCAGTTTGCCGTTGAGGCATCGAGCCCGCCACTCATATCGGAACCTTGCGTTTTTGGAGCGCACGACAGTAGCCGTATACAAGGGCACGGCTTTGGCTACGGACCAGACATACATCTCAAGGCTTTCGGAGAGTATATGGAGCGCTTTGTTGCGTACCGAAGTATCGGGTCAAGCGGTTATGCTACCATCAATGAATTGAACGTTTCGCTGGAAACGAAGAGTGCATTGAACGCCGCGATAACTGAGGCGTGTGGCGACGAGCAGACCGGCCAATCCGTTGCCGGGCACAGGTTTGATACTGTTGAGGTTCTTGATCTGAGCTCGGGCGAGACGGTGCGGCTGCCACGGATACTGTTTTCCCTTCACACTACGAAGGACCAGCAATTTGTTCCAACCCGCGACACATCCGGATCGGCGCTTCACGTCAACAAGGAGGCAGCGTTCCAAAATGCCGTCCTTGAATTTGTCGAACGGCAAAGTCTGGCCGCGATGTGGGCTTCGAAGCGATGTCAGGCACTGTCCGTGCTGGAGCCCGACAACGTTGCAGATCGGAGGATCAAAACATTGCTGCAGCGGTTGAGCATGCGGGGAATGCTGCGCTGCTACAACATTTCATTTCTCAAGGGGGCGCATGTCTTGTTTGTGGTCTACAAGGCACGGTCCGAATCCGACTTCGTGCAATTTGCATGCGGCGCTTCAGCAGCGTTTTCGTGGCAAGCCGCGCTTTCAAAAGCACTTACGGAGGTTTGGCAGACGAGTGTCCTCCTTCCACAGATGAATTTCTTCGATTCCACGGAGTATGGTGGAGGGGAACTCAAGGAATGTTTTCAGAAAGCCAACCGCAGCGACTATGACCTGGATCTGGAGGTAGCTCCGTTGTTTGGCTTGAATGGCGAAGATGGGTCTCTGGTTGAACTGAGACAGTCTTTGCTGGACGTCAGCAAGAGCATGTTTGCCTTCTCACAAAGCCAATACATGGGACTTAGCAAACTCACATTCTGTAAATTGTTCTCTCCGGACTTCTTCATTCACATGAATCCGGGGGCAGGCAACAACAACCAGAACCGTTGGCTTCAAACAATTGCTAGGGATAGGCCCCTGCGGCTGACGTCTATGCCTTTCAGCTAGTGCAAGAACGCCTGGAAGGTCATGATTCTGGCAGCCCTGCGACTCGCGGGTGCTGCCTGTTGCAGCGACTCTCAAAATCGCTGTGAAGAAAGAGAAATTTAACTTGAATTAATGGTGGTCCGGCGAAACAATCTTACCATCAGGCCGCAAAGTGCCCCGAAACGCTCCAAACCTTAACAAAATTTGGAGTTCAGGCTTGACGTGGAGCAGGGGACAAAGTATCAGCAGCACATCTGAGCCGATGTGAGATTGGCCGTTTCGGAGCGACACGCTCTGGAGTTCATCTCAAACAGGGTTCGTTTTACGATCGAAATGCAATTTGCCGCTCGCATGAAGCTCTTAAGGCTTCCTCTGCTTTTATTCGGGCAACCACCCTCGCGGTGGTTTAGTTGCCCGAATTCGTGCATGAGCATGGCGCTGAAACGGCCCTGACGGGCGAAGATACGAGATTTGTGCCGAAGCGCGTGCGCTTTGATACGCATTACAAAGAGGGAAGGTTGAATGCCTACCGTAAACCAGTTGATCCGCAAGCCGCGCACTGCGCCGGTAAAGCGCAATAAAGTTCCTGCCCTGCAGGAAAACCCGCAGAAGCGCGGCGTTTGCACCCGCGTCTATACGACGACCCCGAAGAAGCCGAACTCGGCTCTGCGTAAGGTTGCCAAGGTGCGTTTGACGAATGGCTTCGAAGTTATTGGATACATTCCGGGTGAAGGCCACAACCTTCAGGAACACTCTGTCGTGATGATCCGCGGCGGCCGTGTCAAGGATTTGCCGGGCGTTCGTTACCACATCATCCGTGGTGTTCTCGATACGCAGGGCGTCAAGAACCGTAAGCAGCGCCGTTCCAAGTACGGTGCAAAGCGTCCGAAGTAAGATTTTCCGGGACTTTGGCCACCAGGTAGGTCAACCCGATGCAGATAAGAGACAAAAAGTATGTCCAGACGCCATAGTGCAGAAAAGCGTGAGATCAACCCGGATCCAAAGTTCGGCGATCTCGTTCTGACCAAGTTCATGAATGCAGTCATGCATCATGGCAAGAAGTCGATCGCTGAGCGTATCGTTTACGGTGCGCTTGAGTCGGTTGAAGCCAAGAGCAAGCAGGAGCCGGTTGCCCTGTTCCATCAGGCCCTCGACAATGTTGCGCCGCACGTTGAAGTGCGCTCGCGCCGTGTTGGTGGTGCAACATACCAGGTTCCGGTCGATGTTCGTCCAGAGCGTCGTCAGGCTCTTGCCATCCGTTGGCTGATCAATGCTGCTCGCGGTCGCAATGAGACCACGATGATTGATCGCCTGTCCGGCGAACTCCTGGATGCGGCAAACAACCGTGGCTCAGCTGTGAAGAAGCGTGAAGACACGCATCGCATGGCAGAAGCCAACCGCGCATTCTCGCATTACCGCTGGTAATCGTCGAAACCCTATTCTTGAAGGCACCATATCATGGCCCGCGAATATAAAATCGAAGACTACCGTAATTTCGGTATTATGGCGCACATCGACGCCGGCAAGACCACGACCACCGAGCGTATTCTTTATTACACCGGCAAGTCGCACAAAATCGGTGAAGTCCATGATGGCGCTGCAACCATGGATTGGATGGAGCAGGAGCAGGAGCGTGGCATCACGATCACTTCCGCTGCAACCACCACCTACTGGACAGGCCGCGATGGCAAGAAGCGTCGCTTCAACATCATCGACACGCCAGGCCACGTCGACTTCACGATTGAAGTCGAGCGCTCGCTGCGCGTTCTCGACGGTGCGATTGCACTGCTCGATGCCAATGCCGGCGTAGAGCCGCAGACGGAAACCGTTTGGCGTCAGGCTGAGAAGTATCATGTTCCGCGCATGATCTTCGTCAACAAGATGGACAAGACCGGCGCCGATTTCGATCGCTGCGTTGAAATGGTCAAGACCCGTCTTGGTGCCAAGGCTGTTGTCATGCAGCTGCCGATCGGTGCAGAGACAGAATTCAAGGGCGTCGTCGATCTGATCGAAATGAAGGCTCTGGTCTGGCGCGATGAGCAGCTGGGTGCGCAGTGGGATGTCGTTGAGATCCCTGCTGATCTGCAAGCCAAGGCTGAAGAATACCGCGAAAAGCTGATTGAAGCCGCCGTTGAAGTCGATGAAGCTGCGATGGAAGCGTATCTGGAAGGCAACATGCCTGACAATGATGCTCTGCGCGCTCTGATCCGCACCGGCACCTGCCGTGTTGAATTCCATCCGGTATTCTGCGGTTCGGCCTTCAAGAACAAGGGCGTACAGCCTCTGCTTGATGGTGTTGTTGAATTCCTGCCTTCGCCGGTTGACGTTCCTTCGATCAAGGGTATCGACCCGAAGACCGATGGCGAGACAACCCGCAAGTCTTCGGATGAAGAGCCTCTGTCGATGCTCGCATTCAAGATCATGAACGATCCGTTCGTTGGTTCGCTGACTTTCTGCCGCATCTATTCCGGCAAGCTGACCAAGGGCGTTTCGCTCGACAACACAGTCAAGAACAAGCGCGAACGTATCGGCCGTATGCTGCAGATGCATTCCAACTCGCGTGAAGACATTGAAGAAGCGTTTGCCGGCGACATCGTTGCTCTGGCAGGCCTGAAAGAAACAACGACAGGTGACACGCTCTGTGATCCGCTGAAGCCGGTTATCCTGGAACGCATGGAATTCCCCGATCCGGTTATCGAAATCGCGATCGAGCCGAAGACCAAGGCCGACCAGGAAAAGATGGGCATTGCGCTGAACCGTCTTGCTGCTGAAGATCCTTCATTCCGCGTCAAGTCGGATGAAGAGTCGGGTCAGACAATCATCGCCGGCATGGGCGAACTTCATCTCGACATTCTCGTTGACCGTATGCGTCGCGAGTTCAAGGTCGAGGCGAATGTTGGTCAGCCGCAGGTTGCCTACCGCGAATCGATCACACGCAAGAAGGAACAGGACTACACCCACAAGAAGCAGTCGGGTGGTTCGGGTCAGTTCGCTCGCGTCAAGATCATCTTCGAACCCCACGATGGCGACGATTTCATCTTCGAATCGAAGATCGTCGGCGGCTCTGTACCGAAGGAATACATTCCGGGCGTTCAGAAGGGTATTGAAAGCGTCATGGGTGCGGGTCCGCTCGCAGGCTTCCCGATGCTCGGCGTGAAAGCCACGCTGATCGACGGTGCCTACCATGATGTCGACTCGTCGGTTCTGGCATTCGAAATCGCAGGCCGTGCGGCATTCCGCGAAGCTGCCCGCGAAGCTGGTGCCCAGCTGCTCGAGCCGATCATGAAGGTCGAAGTTGTAACGCCTGAAGATTATGTCGGTGACGTAATCGGCGATCTGAATTCACGTCGTGGTCAGATTTCGGGTACCGAAGCCCGTGGCATTGCTACGGTCGTCAATGCAAACGTGCCGCTGGCCAACATGTTTGGTTATGTGAACACGCTGCGTTCGATGAGCCAGGGTCGTGCACAGTACACGATGCAGTTTGATCACTACGAACCTGTTCCGACAGCAGTCGCACAGGAAATTCAGAAGAAGTTTGCGTAGCCCTAACGGTTGCGCGTGACAGTTGAGTTAAGCCTGAGCAGGCGAACATATAACGGAGAGCTCAGATGGCTAAGAGCAAGTTTGAACGTAACAAGCCGCACGTCAACATCGGCACGATTGGTCACGTTGACCATGGCAAGACATCGTTGACGGCAGCGATTACGAAGTATTTCGGTGAATACAAGGCGTACGACCAGATCGACGCGGCACCGGAAGAAAAGGCGCGCGGCATCACCATTTCGACGGCGCACGTCGAGTACGAGACGGCAGCGCGCCACTACGCGCACGTCGATTGCCCCGGCCACGCCGACTATGTGAAGAACATGATCACCGGTGCGGCGCAGATGGACGGCGCGATCCTGGTTGTATCGGCTGCCGACGGCCCGATGCCGCAGACGCGCGAGCACATCCTGCTGGCCCGTCAGGTTGGCGTTCCGGCGATCGTGGTTTTCCTGAACAAGGTCGACCAGGTTGACGATGCCGAGCTTCTGGAACTGGTTGAACTGGAAGTGCGCGAGCTTCTGTCGAAGTACGACTTCCCGGGCGACGATGTGCCGATCGTCAAGGGTTCGGCGCTGGCCGCACTGGAAGATTCCAACAAGGAAATCGGCGAAGACGCAGTGCGCGCGCTGATGGCGGAAGTCGACAAGTACATCCCGACACCGGAGCGTCCGGTTGACCAGCCGTTCCTGATGCCGATCGAAGACGTTTTCTCGATCTCGGGTCGTGGTACGGTTGTGACGGGCCGCGTTGAACGCGGTATCGTCAAGGTTGGTGAAGAAGTTGAAATCATCGGCATCAAGCCGACGACGAAGACGACGGTGACCGGCGTTGAAATGTTCCGCAAGCTGCTCGACCAGGGCCAGGCCGGCGACAACATCGGCGCGCTGATCCGCGGCGTTGGCCGTGAAGACGTCGAACGCGGCCAGATCCTTGCCAAGCCAGGTTCGGTCAAGCCGCACACGAAGTTCAAGGCAGAAGCCTATATCCTGACGAAGGACGAGGGTGGCCGTCATACGCCATTCTTCTCCAACTACCGTCCGCAGTTCTACTTCCGCACGACCGACGTGACGGGCGTGGTGACGCTGCCGGAAGGCACGGAAATGGTCATGCCCGGCGACAACATCTCGGTTGATGTGACGCTGATCGTGCCGATCGCAATGGAAGAGAAGCTGCGCTTCGCTATCCGTGAAGGTGGCCGCACCGTCGGTGCAGGCATCGTCGCTTCGATCATTGAATAATATTAAGGTTTTATGCAGAGGCGCCTGCTATAGGCGTCTCCGCTAAACAAGGAAAAGATGAAATGAACGGTCAAAACATCCGCATTCGCCTCAAGGCGTTTGATCATCGGATCCTTGACGATTCGACGCGGGAAATCGTGTCGACTGCCAAGCGTACCGGTGCCAATGTGCGCGGACCGATCCCGCTTCCTACACGGATCGAGAAGTTCACAGTAAACCGCTCGCCGCACATCGACAAGAAGAGCCGCGAACAGTTCGAGATGCGCACTCATAAGCGTCTTCTCGATATCGTAGACCCAACCCCGCAGACAGTAGACGCGCTGATGAAGCTCGATCTTTCCGCTGGTGTTGATGTCGAGATCAAGCTGTAAGGCTTGAGGACGGAAGGACGAACCGATGCGTTCAGGTGTAATTGCACAGAAGCTGGGCATGACTCGCGTCTACAATGACGCAGGCGAGCATGTACCTGTGACAGTTCTTCGTATGGAGAATTGCCATGTCGTGGCTCAGCGTACAGTCGAGAAGAATGGCTACACAGCTGTTCAGCTCGGTGTTGGACTGGCCAAAGTAAAGAATACAACGCAGGCATTGCGCGGTCATTTCGCGAAGGCCTCCGTTGAGCCAAAGGCGAAAGTGGCCGAGTTCCGCGTTTCTGCCGACAACCTTTTGGATGTCGGTGTTGAGATCACGGCCGAGCATTTCGTTGCTGGTCAGAAGGTTGATGTGACGGGTACGTCGATCGGTAAAGGTTTTGCCGGTTCGATGAAGCGCCACAACTTCGGTGGTCACCGCGCCACACACGGTAACTCGGTAACACACCGCGCTCACGGTTCGACCGGTCAGCGTCAGGACCCGGGTAAAGTGTTCAAGGGCAAGAAGATGGCCGGTCACATGGGTCAGACCCGCGTGACGACCCAGAACATCGAAGTCGTTTCGACGGATCTGGATCGTGGTCTTATTCTCGTTCGTGGTGCTGTTCCTGGCTCCAAGGGTGCATGGATCCTGGTACGCGATGCCGTCAAGGTAGCGCTGCCGGCAACGGCCCCCAAGCCAGCTGGTGTTCGCCAGGCCGCAAACGCCGCAGCAGCTGTGTCTGATGCAGAAGTAGCTCAGACGACTGAGGGAGCCGTATAATGGATCTCACAATTACAACACTTGAAGGCAAAGACGCCGGCAAGGTGAAGCTCTCGGAAGAGATTTTCGGCCTTGAGCCACGCGACGACATCCTTCAGCGCATGGTCCGTTACCAGCTCGCCCGCAAGCAGCAGGGAACACACAAGGCAAAGGGTCGTTCGGAAATCGCACGCACCGGCGCCAAGATGTACAAGCAGAAGGGTACGGGCCGCGCCCGTCACCATTCGGCACGTGCTCCGCAGTTCCGCGGCGGTGGTAAGGCGCATGGTCCGGTTGTTCACAGCCACGAACATGACCTGCCGAAGAAGGTACGCGCTCTTGCGCTCCGTCATGCCCTGTCTGCCAAGGTAAAGGCTTCCGAGCTCATCATCATCGATGAGCTGGCCGCTACCGATGCCAAGACAAAGGTACTTGTTTCGCAGTTCGCCAAGCTGGGCTTCGAAAATGCGCTTCTCATCGGCGGTGCCGAGATTGATGCGAATTTCCGTCGCGCTGCTTCGAACATCCCGAACATCGATGTTCTGCCAATTCAGGGCATCAATGTTTATGACATCCTGCGTCGCGGCAAGCTCGTGCTTTCCAAGGCTGCAGTTGAAGCTCTCGAGGAGCGTTTCAAATGACCGATCTTCGCCATTACGACGTGATCGTCAGCCCGGTTATCACCGAAAAGTCGACCCTGGTTTCCGAACATAACCAGGTCGTCTTCAACGTGGCCCGCAAGGCAACGAAGCCGGAAATCAAGGCCGCAGTCGAAGCGCTGTTTCGCGTGAAGGTAACTGCAGTCAATACAGCTGTGCGCAAAGGCAAGGTGAAGCGGTTCCGCGGCATCGTCGGGCGCCAGAGTGATGTCAAGAAAGCTATCGTGACGCTTGCCGAAGGGCAGTCGATCGATGTTTCGACTGGTCTCTGAGGGGCCGTGGAGTAAAGACAATGGCACTCAAACATTATAATCCAACCACACCAAGCCAGCGTCAGCTGGTCATCGTGGACCGCTCGGAGCTCTACAAGGGCAAGCCTGTCAAGGCGCTGACCGAAGGTCTTCATTCAAAGGGTGGTCGTAACAACTCCGGTCGCGTCACTGCACGCTACCAGGGTGGTGGTCACAAGCGCACATACCGCTTTGTAGATTTCAAGCGCCGCAAGCATGACGTGGCTGCCAAGGTTGAACGCCTTGAATACGATCCGAACCGGACCGCATTCATTGCTCTCATCCGCTACGAAGACGGTGAGCTGAGCTACATCCTGGCTCCGCAGCGTCTGGCTGTCGGCGACAGCGTTATCGCTGGCGCACAGACGGACGTGAAGCCAGGCAATGCGATGCCATTGTCGTCGATCCCGGTCGGCACCATCATCCACAATGTGGAGATGAAGCCAGGCAAGGGCGGTCAGATCGCCCGTTCCGCCGGTACCTATGCGCAGCTCGTCGGCCGCGACCAGGGCATGGCAATCCTTCGCCTGAATTCGGGTGAACAGCGCCTCGTCCACGGTTCGTGCTTCGCCACGGTCGGTGCAGTATCCAATCCTGACCATGGCAATATCAGCCTTGGTAAGGCCGGCCGCAGTCGTTGGCTTGGCAAGCGCCCGCACGTTCGCGGTGTTGCCATGAACCCGGTTGATCACCCGCACGGTGGTGGTGAAGGTCGTACGTCAGGTGGTCGTCATCCTGTTTCTCCGTGGGGCAAACCCACGAAGGGCAAGAAGACGCGCTCCAACAAGTCGACGGACAAGTTCATCGCTCGTTCGCGTCATCAGCGCAAGAAGTAAGAGAGGTAGTCTGAAATGGCTCGTTCAGTTTGGAAAGGCCCGTTCATCGATGGCTATCTTCTCAAGAAGGCTGAGAAGGTACGTGAGGGCGGTCGCAGTGAAGTTATCAAGATCTGGAGCCGTCGCTCCACGATCCTGCCACAGTTCGTCGGTCTGACCTTCGGTGTGTATAATGGTAACAAGCATGTGCCGGTTTCGGTCAACGAAGAGATGATCGGACACAAGTTCGGTGAATTCGCTCCGACGCGTACCTATTACGGTCACGGCGCGGACAAGAAAGCGAAGAGGAAATAAAGATGGGCAAGGCTAAGGCTCCGCGCCAGCTTAAGGACAACGAGGCGAAAGCCGTTGCCCGTACGCTCCGCATCAGCCCTCAGAAGCTAAATCTGGTGGCTGCTCTGATCCGTGGCAAGAAGGTTAACGCCGCTCTTGCCGATCTGGAATTTTCGCGCAAGCGGATTGCAGGAACGGTGAAAAAGACTCTCGAATCAGCTATCGCCAACGCTGAAAACAACCATGACCTGGATGTTGACACACTGGTTGTTGCTGAAGCCTACGTAGGCAAGTCAATCGTGATGAAGCGTTTCCACGTTCGTGGCCGCGGTCGTGCAAGCCGGATCGAGAAGCCATTCTCGCATCTGACGATCGTTGTCCGCGAAGCAGAGGAAAAAGGGGAGGCCGCATAATGGGCCAGAAGATTAATCCGATTGGTTTCCGCCTTGGCATCAATCGGACCTGGGACTCGCGTTGGTACGCGAACACGGGTGAATACGGCAAGCTGCTGCATGAAGACCTGAAGATCCGCAAGTATCTGATGGACGAGCTGAAGCAGGCTGCCATTTCCAAGGTGGTGATCGAGCGTCCGCACAAGAAGTGCCGCGTGACGATCCACGCTGCACGTCCGGGTCTGATCATCGGCAAGAAGGGCGCCGATATCGAGAAGTTGCGCCGCAAGCTGTCAGAAATGACGAATGCAGACACAACGCTCAATATCGTTGAAGTCCGCAAGCCGGAAACAGATGCAGTCCTGGTTGCGCAGTCTATCGCTCAGCAGCTGGAACGCCGTGTTGCATTCCGCCGTGCCATGAAGCGTGCCGTTCAGTCGGCCATGCGTCTTGGTGCAGAAGGCATTCGTATCAATTGCTCGGGTCGTCTCGGCGGCGCGGAAATTGCGCGTATGGAATGGTACCGTGAAGGCCGTGTGCCTTTGCATACACTTCGTGCCGATATCGACTACGGAACTGCTGAAGCACACACCGCCTACGGCATCTGCGGCGTCAAGGTCTGGGTATTCAAGGGCGAGATCCTTGAGCATGACCCAATGGCCTCCGAACGTCGCGCTGTTGAAGGTGATGGTCATCAGGGTCAGAACCGTCGCCGCGAAAACGCTTAAAATAGCGTCTTTCCGGAAAGAGAATTTTGGAGTAGAGAACAATGCTGCAGCCTAAGCGCACAAAGTTCCGCAAGCAGTTCAAGGGCCGTATCCACGGCGCGTCGAAAGGCGGCACGGATCTTAATTTTGGTGCTTTCGGCCTGAAGGCCCTCGAGCCGAACCGCGTTACCGCGCGTGAGATCGAAGCCGCTCGCCGTGCAATTACCCGTCACATGAAACGTGCCGGCCGTGTGTGGATCCGGATTTTCCCGGATGTGCCCGTAACATCGAAGCCTACCGAAGTCCGCATGGGTAAAGGTAAGGGTTCCGTGGACTACTGGGCATCTCGTGTAGCACCAGGCCGCGTCATGTTTGAACTCGACGGCGTTCCGGAAGATGTGGCTCGTGAGGCTCTTCGCCTTGGTGCTGCCAAGCTTTCGGTCAAGACGCGCTTTATTCAGCGCATCGCAGAATAAGGGGTGGATGCTATGAAATCCGCAGAAGTCCGGGCCTTGAGCCTCGATCAGTTGAATGAAGAGTTGGCTACGCTAAAGAAAGAGCAGTTCAACCTGCGCTTCCAGAAGGCGACTGGCCAGTTGGAAAAAACCGCACGTGTCCGGCAGATCCGCCGTGATATCGCGCGCATCAAGACAGTCGCCCGCCAGAAAGCGGTCGAGAGCAAGGCTTAAGGAAGAAAACCATGCCTAAACGCATTCTGCAGGGCGTTGTCGTCAGCGACAAAAACGACAAGACCGTCGTGGTCAAGGTCGAGCGGCGCTATTCGCACCCGCTCCTCCAGAAGACTGTGCGCCAGTCCAAGAAGTACAAGGCGCACGACGAGAATAACCAGTTCAAAGTCGGCGATGCCGTTTCCATCCAGGAATCGAAGCCGATTTCGAAAGACAAGCGTTGGGTTGTCGTTACAGACGCCCCAGCAAGTTAATATTAATTATCTGTATGTAAGTACGCAACAATCGCGAGGGGCAAGGAAAGCCCAGTCCGGTTGAACAAGAAGAAGGCGGCTAGTCATGATTCAGATGCAAACAAACCTCGACGTCGCGGATAATTCCGGCGCACGTCGTGTCATGTGCATCAAGGTGCTGGGCGGCTCGAAGCGGAAATATGCTTCGGTCGGCGACATTATTGTCGTTTCGATCAAGGAAGCAATTCCGCGCGGCCGTGTTAAAAAAGGTGACGTGATGAAGGCGGTGGTTGTTCGTACCGCCAAGGATATCCGTCGCGCGGATGGGAGCGTTATTCGTTTCGACAAGAACGCCGCCGTCCTGATCGACAACAAGAAAGAGCCTATCGGCACGCGTATCTTCGGACCGGTTCCGCGCGAACTCCGCGCAAAGAGCCATATGAAGATCATCTCGCTGGCTCCAGAAGTACTCTAAAGGAGCAGACGATGCAGAAGATCCGTAAAGGCGACCGCGTTGTCGTTCTTGCTGGTAAGGACAAGGGCCGTACCGGCGAAGTAATCAAAGTTTTGCCGAAGGACGAGCAGGCGCTCGTTCGCGGCGTTAATGTTGTCAAGCGTCACCAGAAGCAGACACAGACCCAGGAAGCCGGCATCATTTCGAAAGAAGCGCCGCTCCATCTGTCGAACCTCGCGATCGCCGACCCCAAGGATGGCAAGCCGACCCGCGTTGGCTTCAAGGTTCTTGAAGACGGCAAGAAGGTACGTGTAGCAAAGCGCTCAGGAGACCTGATCGATGGCTAATACCAGTGCAAAGATCGAACCACGCTTGAAGAAGCAGTACCTGGAAGTGGTACGTAAAGACCTTCTCGAGCAGTTCAAATATGACAACGAGATGCAGATTCCCCGCATCACCAAAGTTGTTCTCAACATGGGCGTTGGTGAAGCTACGGCTGATTCCAAGAAGCCAACTGTCGCAGCTGAAGATCTGGCATTGATTGCTGGTCAGAAGCCGGTTATTACCCGGGCGCGTAATTCGATCGCTACCTTCAAGGTACGTGAGAATATGCCGATCGGCACGAAGGTTACCCTTCGTAAAGAGCGCATGTATGAATTCCTGGATCGCCTGATCACGATCGCGCTGCCGCGCGTTCGAGATTTCCGCGGTCTGAACCCGAAGAGCTTTGACGGTCGTGGCAACTTCGCCATGGGCATCAAGGAACACATCGTGTTCCCGGAGATCAACTACGATAAGGTTGATCAGATCTGGGGCATGGACATCATCGTTTGCACGACTGCAAAGACGGATGATGAAGCCCGCGCTCTCCTGCGCGCCTTCAACTTCCCCTTCCGGCAGTAACGGCAAGCGTAGCGAGGTATTTGAAATGGCAAAGACTAGCGCAGTCGAAAAGAACAAGCGCCGTGGTTTGCTCGTCAAGCAGTATGCTGCAAAGCGTGCCCGTTTGAAGGCAATCGTGATGAACCAGTCGCTTCCGCTGGATGAGCGCTTCCGCGCGACAATCCAGCTGGCAGAACTGCCACGGAATTCGACCAAGGTTCGCATTCGCAATCGTTGCGAAGTATCCGGTCGTCCACGCGGTTATTACCGCAAACTGAAAATGTCGCGTATCGCATTGCGCCAGCTGGGTTCGCTCGGCCAGGTGCCCGGCGTCGTGAAGTCGAGCTGGTAAGGGAGAAGACGGATGTCTATGACAGATCCTCTCGGCGATATGCTGACACGTATCCGCAACGCCATCATGCGCAAAAAGGGCAAGGTTTCCACACCTGCCTCCAAGCTGCGCGCACGCGTTCTGGATGTTCTGCAGTCTGAAGGTTATATCCGCGGATACAGCCAGGTAGATTTTGAAAACGGCAAGTCCGAGATCGAAATCGAACTGAAGTATTTTGAGAACGTACCTGTAATCCGTGAGATTACCCGTATTTCGAAGCCTGGCCGTCGCGTTTACGTTTCGGTCAAGTCGATTCCGCAGGTTGCTAACGGTCTTGGTATTTCGATCCTGTCGACGCCGAAGGGCGTGATGGCAGACCACGAGGCACGTGAACAGAATGTCGGCGGCGAATTGCTCTGCCGTATATTCTAACCGCTGGCTTGAAAAGGTTTGAAAAATGTCTCGTATCGGTAAAAAACCAGTGGCAGTCCCGCCAGGCGTAACAGCCAGCGTTGACGGCCAGACCATTAAGGCCAAGGGCCCCAAAGGTGAACTGAGCTTTGTCGCCAACGACGAAGTTCTGGTCAAGTTCGAAGATAATGCCGTTCGCGTTGATCCGCGTGACAGCAGCAAGACCGCCCGGTCGAAGTGGGGCATGAGCCGCACGATGATCGTCAACATCTTCGCAGGTGTTAAGGACGGTTTTGAAAAGCGCCTTGAGATCAACGGCGTTGGTTATCGTGCGGCCATGCAGGGCAAGAACCTGCAGCTGTCGCTCGGTTTCAGCCACGAAGTGATCTATGACGTACCAGCTGGCATCACAGTCGCTGTACCGAAGCCGACGGAAATCGTCGTCACGGGCATCGACAAGCAGCAGGTCGGCCAGGTCGCCGCTGAGATCCGCGAATATCGTGGTCCAGAACCCTACAAGGGCAAGGGCGTTAAATATGCGGGCGAGAAGATCGTTCGCAAAGAAGGTAAGAAGAAGTAAGGAATTCGTGTCATGGCATCGCCGAAAGAAATTATTCAGCGTCGCGCTGCGCGTGTTCGCCGCCAGCTCAAGGCGGTTGCCGGTGACCGTCCGCGGCTCAGCGTCCACCGTTCTTCAAAGAATATCTATGCGCAGATCATCGATGATGCGCGTGGACATACAATTGCATCCGCATCGACACTTGATCTTGACCTGAAGGGTCAGCTCAAGACCGGTGCAGACCAGGGTGCAGCAGCACTCGTCGGCAAGCTCGTTGCAGAGCGTGCTGTCAAGGCTGGCATCAAGGAAGTTGTCTTCGATCGTGGCGCCTACATTTACCACGGCCGTGTAAAGGCACTTGCTGAAGCTGCTCGCGAAGCTGGTCTCAGCTTCTAAGGCAAGACATCCGAAATCCGGAACTGCAGGAGCTTGTCTCCTGCAAGCCGGATTTCGTTACTATCATTCGTGCTACCGGAAAAGAAAAAGGAATTAGGAGCATGGCACAGGAAAAACGGAACCGCGAGGATCGCGGCCGCAACGAAGAGCGCGATAGCGAATTCGTTGACAAGCTTGTTCACATCAACCGCGTCGCCAAGGTCGTCAAGGGCGGCCGGCGTTTTGGTTTCGCAGCTCTCGTCGTCGTTGGCGACCAGAAGGGTCGCGTTGGTTTCGGTCATGGCAAGGCGCGCGAAGTGCCGGAAGCCATCCGCAAGGCAACCGAATCCGCCAAGCGCGAAATGATTTTCGTACCGCTGCGTTCGGGCCGTACCCTTCACCACGATGTTGAAGGCCGTCATGGCGCCGGCAAGGTTCTGCTTCGTGCAGCCACAGCTGGTACAGGTATCATCGCCGGCGGTCCAATGCGCGCTGTCTTCGAGACTCTGGGCGTACAGGACGTTGTTGCCAAGTCGCTCGGCTCGTCGAACCCATACAACATGGTTCGTGCGACATTCGATGCCTTGAAGCACCAGATGCACCCCAAGGACATCGCTGCCCAGCGCGGTATCAAGTACTCCACACTGCAGGCTCGTCGCCGCGACGTGGTCGGTTCGGAAGAATAGGCCAGAAGCTGGCGCAGCAGGGCAGGGATCTCGGTCCCGCTAGCTGTAGACTAAAGGATATAAGTCATGGTTGAGAAGAAGAAGGGTAAGACGGTTACGGTCGAACAGATCGGCAGCCCTATCCGCCGTCCGGCAGAACAGCGCGCAACGCTGATCGGCCTGGGCCTCAATAAGATGCATCGTCGCCGGGTTCTGGAAGATACGCCTTCCGTCCGTGGCATGATTGCGAAAGTTCAGCATCTCGTCCGCGTTGTGGACGAGGCTTAAGAACTCCGGAGATTGATCAAATGAAACTCAATGATCTGAGTGAAAACCCAGGCGCCACCAAAGCGCGCAAGCGCGTTGGCCGCGGTATCGGCTCCGGCTCCGGCAAGACTGCCGGTCGCGGTGTGAAGGGCCAGAAGTCGCGTTCCGGCGTTGCCATCAACGGCTTCGAAGGCGGCCAGATGCCGGTTTACCGTCGCTTGCCAAAGCGCGGCTTTACCAACATCTTCATGAAGAACTTCAATGAAGTATCCGTTGGCCGTATCCAGACAGCCATCGATGCCAAGAAGCTCGATGCCAAGGTTGCGATTACGATTGAGACCCTGAAGGCTGCCGGTGTTATCCGCCGCGCCAAGGACGGCGTTCGCCTGCTTTCCGGTGGTGATATCACAACTGCGGTAACGATCGAAGTTGCTGGTGCCTCCAAGGCCGCGATCGAAAAGATCGAAAAGGCCGGCGGTTCGGTCAAGCTTCCTGCTGTTGCAGCGGCTGCAGAATAATTCTATTGAATGAGCGGCGGCCCTCCGGGTCGCCGCTTGTATCTTGTCTTCCCCGATCATATTTACCAAAACAATCCGCATCATTCTTTTGGTAAATATGATGGGTAAATCCTAGTGTTGATGCATTCCCTGCACGTTTTGGGAAAGCACGGCGCAGTAACGGCACATATCTGGGTAGGACCGTCAGTGCCTGACGGGCGCAGACCGGAGACTACTTATGGCATCAGCCGCTGAACAGCTCGCCTCCAATCTTAATTTCTCTGCTTTTTCCAAAGCTGAAGAGCTTAAAAAGCGCATCTGGTTTACACTTGGGGCATTGCTGGTTTACCGGCTTGGCACCTATATCCCGCTTCCGGGTATCAATCTCGGCGCCTATGCCCAGGCCTTCAACCATCAGGCACAGGGCATCCTCGGCATGTTCAACATGTTCGCCGGCGGTGCCGTGGCCCGTATGGCGATTTTTGCCCTGGGCATCATGCCCTACATCTCCGCATCGATCATTGTTCAGCTGATGACCTCGGTCATCCCGGCTCTGGAACAGCTGAAGAAAGACGGAGAGCAGGGCCGCAAGGTCATCAATCAGTATACGCGCTATGGCACGGTGCTTCTGGCAACGGTGCAGGCCTATGCGATTGCGGTCGGCCTGCAGGGAAGTCAGGGTATCGTGACCAATCCCGGACCGTTCTTCCTGTTTTCCACCGTTATCACGCTCGTCGGCGGAACCATGTTCCTGATGTGGCTGGGCGAACAGATCACGGCGCGCGGTATCGGCAACGGTATTTCGCTGATCATCTTCTCCGGTATCGTCGCCAACCTGCCGCAGGCCATTTCCGGCACGCTGGAACTCGGCCGTACCGGCGCCCTGTCGACTCCGGTTATTCTGGCGATCATCATCCTGACCATCGCCGTCATCGGTATCATTGTCTTCGTCGAACGCGCACAGCGCCGCCTGCTGATCCAGTATCCGAAGCGCCAGGTCGGCAACCGCATGTTCCAGGGCGATACGTCGCACCTGCCGCTGAAGCTCAATACAGCGGGTGTTATTCCTCCGATCTTCGCATCCTCGCTGCTGCTGTTGCCTGCGACCATTGCCGGCTTTGCCAAGAGTGAGGGTCTTCCCGGCTGGGCGACGACGATTCTTTCCTCGCTTGGCCATGGCCAGCCGCTCTATATGGCGTCCTATGCCGCGATGATCGTGTTCTTTGCCTTCTTCTACACGGCGCTCGTCTTCAACCCGAAGGACACCGCCGATCAGCTGAAGAAGCATTCCGGCTTTATTCCCGGCATTCGCCCCGGCGAACGCACAGCCGAATATATCGACTACGTTCTGACCCGCATTACAGTTCTTGGCGCAGCCTATCTCGTGTTGATCTGCATGCTGCCGGAGTTCCTGATTTCCTGGGCTGGCGTTCCTTTCTATCTCGGCGGTACATCGCTGCTGATTGTCGTGAGCGTTACGCTCGATACGGTTGCACAGATCCAGGGTCACCTGATCGCGCATCAATATGAGGGGCTTATCAAGAAGTCTAAGCTCCGTGGAGGGAAGCGGAACAGATGAGATTAATACTTCTCGGACCACCGGGGGCAGGTAAGGGAACTCAGTCTCAGCGCTTGGTAGAAAAACTAGGGATACCGCAGCTCTCCACCGGGGACATGTTGCGGGACGCAGTCAAAGCCGGAACCGATGTCGGTTTGCGCGCCAAGGCTGTGATGGATGCCGGCAAGCTGGTATCCGACGAAATTGTCAATGCGATCGTTTCAGAGCGCATTGATCAGCCCGATGCAGCCAATGGCTTCATTCTCGATGGTTACCCGCGGACACTTGTCCAGGCGGATGCGGTCGAGGACATGCTGTCGGACAAGGGATTTGAGCTGGATTGCGTCATCGAGCTCGAGGTCGACGACAATGTGCTCGTCGAGCGGATCTCGGGTCGATATACCTGTGCCAAGTGCGGCACCGGTTATCACGACACCAACAAGCAGCCCAAGGTACCGGGTGTGTGCGACAAATGCGGTTCGACGGAATTCAAGCGGCGTCCCGATGACAATGCTGAAACGGTCCGTACGCGGCTCGAGGCTTACTACAAGCAGACTTCGCCCCTGATCGGCTACTACTACGCCAAGGGCAAGTTGAAGAAGGTCGATGGCATGGCGGACTTCGAAGAAGTCACCAAATCGATCGAAAAGATTTTGGCGGAACTTTAGTTTCCGACAAAAATGTACGGGAGGAGTTGACTTTTCGGAGCGATTCCTTCAAAGACGGCGGAAATTCGCTTGGATATGAAGCGATCGGCGCCGATCCGGTAAAGCAGGTTCGGGGCTGATCGTTTGTGTTTGTCCCGGATATCATTTTCATCCCGTCATCTGGCCGGTCGCGTTGACTGCCCAGCTCTGCCGGTTAACAAGGAGAACAGACGTGGCTCGTATTGCTGGCGTCAACATCCCGACGAACAAGCGCGTTGTTATCGCGCTTCAGTACATTCACGGGATTGGTCAAAAGTTTGCACAGGAAATCGTCGAGAAAGTCGGCATTCCTGCAGAGCGTCGTGTCAATCAGTTGACCGATGCCGAAGTCTTGCAGATTCGTGAAACGATCGACCGCGATTACCACGTTGAGGGTGATCTGCGTCGTGAAGTTTCGATGAACATCAAGCGTCTGATGGATCTGGGCTGCTACCGCGGTCTGCGTCATCGCCGCTCCCTGCCGGTTCGCGGCCAGCGTACGCATACCAATGCGCGTACCCGCAAGGGTCCTGCCAAGGCAATCGCCGGCAAGAAGAAGTAAGATCACGCCGGCGCGGTTCGCTGCGCCGGTTCTGCTGTTGCAGAGACAAGTGCCGGTTTCGCACTCTAACTGAAACCATGGTGGAGCCTCTGGAAATACGGAGGCGTCGAGATCAACTGAAAGGACTACTATGGCCAAGGAAGCCACACGCGTTCGCCGCCGCGAGCGTAAAAATATTTCGTCGGGTGTTGCCCACGTTAATTCGACATTCAACAACACGATGATCACCATCACGGATGCGCAGGGCAACGCGATTGCCTGGTCCTCCGCCGGTGCGCAGGGCTTCAAGGGTTCGCGTAAATCCACGCCTTTCGCTGCACAGATGGCTGCTGAAGATTGTGCCAAGAAGGCACAGGAACATGGCATGCGTTCGCTCGAAGTTGAAGTTTGCGGACCGGGCTCCGGCCGTGAATCGGCTCTGCGCGCGCTCCAGGCTGCTGGTTTCACGATCACGTCGATCCGCGATGTGACCCCGATCCCGCACAATGGCTGCCGCCCGCGCAAGCGTCGGCGCGTCTAATCTGTTTCGACAAGATTTGGCCGCATGAGCTGACATTCAGCTCCTCTGCGGTTTCCACGCTTCATTGCCACGATTGGATGGTGGCAAGGCAAGGATAGGGAAAAACTAGATGATCCAGAAAAACTGGCAAGAACTGATCAAGCCGAACAAGGTCGAGTTTCAGACCTCCGGCTCGAAGACAAAGGCAACGGTCGTCGCCGAGCCGCTTGAACGCGGCTTCGGCTTGACGCTCGGTAATGCTCTGCGCCGTGTGCTTCTGTCTTCGCTGCGCGGCGCTGCCGTGACTGCCGTACAGATCGATGGCGTTCTGCATGAATTCTCGTCGATCCCCGGCGTTCGTGAAGATGTGACGGACATTGTCCTGAACATCAAGGAAATCGCGATCCACATGGAAAGCGACGGTCCCAAGCGCATGGTCGTCCGCAAGGAAGGCCCAGGCGTTGTGACGGCTGGCGACATTCAGACGGTTGGCGATATCGAAATCCTCAATCCGGAACACGTTATCTGCACGCTGGACGAAGGCGCTGAAATCCGCATGGAATTCACCGTCAACACCGGCAAGGGCTACGTTCCGGCTGACCGCAACCGTGCAGAAGATGCGCCAATCGGTCTGATCCCGGTTGACAGCCTCTACTCACCGGTTCGCAAAGTATCGTACAAGATCGAAAACACCCGCGAGGGACAGGTTCTCGATTATGACAAGCTGATCCTTTCCATCGAGACCGATGGTTCGATCTCCGGCGAAGATGCCGTTGCCTATGCAGCACGCATCCTGCAGGACCAGCTGGCGATCTTCGTCAACTTTGACGAGCCGCAGAAGGAAGTACAGCAGGAACAGGTCACTGAACTTGCGTTCAATCCGGCTCTGCTCAAGAAGGTCGACGAACTCGAACTTTCCGTACGCTCGGCAAACTGCCTGAAGAATGATAACATCGTCTATATCGGCGATCTTATTCAGAAGACAGAAGCAGAAATGCTGCGCACACCGAACTTTGGTCGCAAGTCGCTGAACGAAATCAAGGAAGTTCTGGCTTCCATGGGTCTCCATCTCGGTATGGAAGTCCCATCCTGGCCGCCAGAAAACATTGAAGACCTCGCGAAGCGTTATGAAGACCAGTATTAATCCGGGCTCTGCCCGACAACCAAGCCCGGGCAATGAGCCCGAACTGAGAAATTGAAGGAGAAGGCTCATGCGCCACGGTAATTCAGGCCGCAAGCTTAACCGGACTGCCAGCCATCGTAAGGCGATGTTTGCCAATATGGCTGCATCATTGATTGAGCATGAGCAGATCGTTACAACGCTGCCCAAGGCCAAGGAAATTCGTCCCATCGTTGAAAAGCTTGTCACGCTCGGCAAGCGCGGTGATCTGCACGCTCGTCGTCAGGCCATTTCGGCGATCCGCGATGCCAAGCTCGTAGCAAAGCTGTTTGACACGCTTGCTCCGCGCTACGGTCAGCGCAACGGCGGTTACATCCGCATCATGAAGGCAGGCTTCCGCACCGGTGACAATGCACCGCTCGCCGTTGTCGAATTCGTCGATCGCGATGTCAGCGCCAAGGGTTCCAAGGATTTGGCCCGCGTTGCTGCCGAACAGGCAAACGAAGCCGAAGCCGCATAATCCAGCGCTTCCGCATCGATGATTTTGGGACAGGGGCCTTTGCGGGCCCCTTTTCTGTTTTTGCTCGACTTTTATCACGGCGCCACCATCTATACCCTGGACCACGAATTTGCTGAAGCGGGCGAGAATATCGGCGCAATGACGAAGCTGCTTTGAATGTCTCAAATTTGCTTTGTTTCATGGCTGGTATCCGCGTTGAAATTCAGCACATTGGGTTAACATGTTTTACTGATTCATCAGTTCGGGAGATCGACATGAGTTGTTCCAAAATCGCGCAATCGGCCCGGGCGCTGCTCGTCACCTCCGCACTCGTTTCCGCCATGATCGTGCCGGTGCATGCGCAGACGGCGGCCGATACGGCAAAGCAGGTTCCGGCATCACGTGTGGATACACAATTGTCGTTTGCGCCGCTCGTCAAGCAGACTGCCGGGGCGGTGGTCAACGTCTATGCGGCGCGGGAAGTACAGCAGCGTTCGCCTTTTGCCGGCGATCCGTTTTTCGAGCAGTTCTTTGGCGGCCAGTTCAATGGCCCGCCGCGCATCCAGTCATCGCTCGGTTCCGGCGTTATCGTCGACGCCTCGGGCATCGTGGTCACCAACAACCACGTCATCCGCGATGCGGAAACGGTCAAGATTGCCCTCTCGGATGGCCGCGAGTTTGAATCGCGCATTCTCCTGAAAGATGAATCGACGGATCTCGCCATCCTCAAGATCGAGGCCGGGGAGCAATTGCCGATCCTGCAGCTGGCGGATTCGGACAAGGTTGAGGTGGGTGATCTGGTTCTTGCCATCGGCAATCCCTTTGGCGTGGGCCAGACGGTCACCAGCGGCATCGTTTCAGCGCAGGCGCGTACCCGGGTGGGGATTTCGGATTTCGATTTCTTCATCCAGACGGATGCGGCGATCAATCCCGGCAATTCCGGTGGCGCGCTCATCGGCATGGATGGCAAACTTGTCGGCATCAACACGGCGATCTTTTCCCGCTCCGGCGGTTCGGTGGGGATCGGCTTCGCCATCCCGTCGAACATGGTGCGGGCCGTGGTTGAAACGGCAAAGCAGGGCGGCGACAAGTTCGAGCGCCCGTATATCGGCGCGACCTTCCAGAACGTGACGTCCGATGTGGCCGAAGGCCTGGGCATGAAGCAGCCATATGGCGCGCTTGTCACGAACGTTGCCAAGGATGGACCGGCTGAGAAAGGCGGACTGCAGGTTGGCGACGTGATTCTGGCGGTTGATGACTTCCGCATCGAGAATTTCGACGGCCTGGGCTATCGCCTGTCGACCGCCGGGATCGGCAAGACCGTCAAGCTCAACGTCTTGAGCCGGTCGAAGGAGAAGGTGATTTCCCTCGTTCTGGAAAAGCCGCGGCCGGACGATCCCGCCAACAAGACTGTGATCCAGGGCAAGAACCCGCTTTCCGGCGCGCAGGTCATCACACTCACGCCCAGCAGCGCGACAAGACTGCACCTGTCGGCGGAAACGACCGGCGTTGCGGTGGAAAAGATTTTTGCCAATACGCCGGCAGCGCGGATCGGCTTGCAGCCCGGCGATATCGTGCGCAAGGTCAATGGTCGTGATATTGCGACCGCTGCCGATCTGGCGACTGTGATGGCAACCAAGCCGGTCCTGTGGCGCTTTGAGTTCGAGCGGGATGGCGCAATCATCCGGCAGATCATTCGATAAATGAGGCAGATGGGACAATGACGGATCTGTTTGCAGCAAAGGAGGATCCGGCTTCGGACCGGAGCAGGCCGCTTGCTGACCGTTTGCGTCCGCGCTCGCTTGGCGAAGTCACCGGCCAGGAGCACCTGACCGGACCGGAAGGCGCGCTGACGCGCATGATCGAATCCGGTTCGCTGGGATCGATGATTTTCTGGGGACCGCCAGGAACGGGTAAAACCACCGTGGCGCGGTTGCTGGCAGGTGAGACCAATCTTGCCTTCGAACAGATATCGGCCATTTTTTCCGGTGTTGCCGACCTGAAGAAGGTTTTTGACATGGCCCGCGCCCGCAAAATGTCGGGCCGCCAGACCCTGTTGTTCGTCGACGAGATTCACCGCTTCAACCGTGCCCAGCAGGATTCGTTTCTGCCTGTCATGGAGGACGGGACGATTGTGCTCGTGGGAGCCACCACCGAAAACCCGTCCTTCGAGCTCAACGCCGCTCTCTTGTCCCGTGCGCGCGTCCTTGTGTTTCATCCGCACGACGAAGCCAGCCTGATGGCGCTGATGCAGCGCGCCGAGGAACATGAAGGCAAGCCGCTGCCACTGGACGAGGAGGCGCGGGCGAGCCTGGTGCGCATGGCGGACGGCGATGGCCGGGCGATCCTGACACTGGCCGAGGAAGTCTGGCGCGCGGCCCGCACCGGCGAAATCTTCAATGTCGAGCGTGTGCAGCAGATCGTGCAGCGGCGGGCTCCGGTCTATGACAAGGGGCAGGACGGGCACTACAATCTGATCTCGGCCCTGCACAAATCCGTGCGCGGTTCCGATCCCGATGCGGCGCTGTATTATCTCTGCCGCATGTTCGATGCGGGCGAAGACCCGCTGTTTATCGGCAGGCGTCTGGTGCGGATGGCGAGTGAGGATATCGGGCTCGCCGATCCGCAGGCTCTGGTCATCTGCAATGCCGCCAAGGATGCCTATGACTATCTCGGTTCACCGGAGGGCGAACTCGCTCTGGCGCAGGCCTGTGTCTATCTGGCGACAGCTCCCAAATCGAACGCAGTCTATACGGCGTTTGCTGCGGCGATGCGCACGGCCAAGGAAAACGGCTCGCTTGTGCCGCCCAAGCATATTCTGAATGCGCCGACCAAGCTGATGAAGGGCGAAGGCTACGGCAAGGGGTATGCCTATGACCACGACCAGCCGGATGCATTTTCCGGGCAGAACTATTTTCCCGACGCGCTTGGCCGTCAGACCTTTTACAATCCGCCCGAGCGCGGCTTCGAACGCGAAATCCGCAAACGGATCGAATACTGGAACCGGCTGAGGGTCGAGCGCGGCGAATAGGCCGCGCTTGGCGTCTGCACGTCCGATTGGGATCAAGAAAAAGGCCGCTTCATGCGAAGCGGCCTTTTTATCGGGTTGATCATGTCCAGGCTTACGCGGCTTCCGGCGGCTTGCGCGGGAAGGGCGTGACGTTTGCCGTGTCATCATCCAGCTTCAGCCCACCGGCCTTGAGCAGCGCCGTGAAGCGGCCATTCTGGTGTGCCAGCTCGTCAAAGCTGCCGGACTCGACGATCTCGCCATGATCCATGAAAAGCACGATGTCAGCGTCGCGAACCGTCGACAGGCGGTGGGCGATGATGAACGTCGTGCGGTTCTGGCACAGCTTGTCGACAGCCGCCTTGACGCGTGCCTCGGTTTCGACGTCAAGCGCACTGGTTGCCTCGTCGAGAACGAGGATCGGTGCGTCCTTCAGGATGGCGCGGGCAATGGCAACACGCTGGCGTTCACCGCCCGAAAGCTGCGAACCGCGTTCACCAACCATCGTGTCGAAACCGGCTGACTTCGACAGGATGAAGTCGCTGGCATCGGCTGCTGCTGCCGCTGCCGCAACATCCTCGTCCGAAGCCTTCGGACGGCCGACGCGGATGTTTTCCTCGATGCTGCGGTTGAACATGCCTGCATCCTGAAACACCGTGGCGATTGCATTGCGCAACGAGCGGCGGCTGATCGTGCGCGTATCGATGCCATCGACAAGCACACGGCCTTCCTTGGGATCGTAGACGCGCTGCAGCACGTTGATCAGCGTCGTCTTGCCTGCGCCTGTCGGACCGACGATGGCAACCGTCTGGCCGGCTTTCGCCTTGAACGATACATTCTTCAGGCCCTGTGTGGACTTGGCAAATTCGAACGACACGTTCTGGAATTCGACTTCGCCGCTGATGTTGTCGAGGTCATGCACGGCCTTCGGTTCGGCCTGGTAGGCGGCGGAATCTTCCATTTCGTAGAAGTCTTCCAGCTTGGCGCGGGCAGCAAAAATCTGGTTCACAAAGGCGCTGAGCTGGTCAAGACGGCCGATGAGCAGGGCGGCGAAGCCGGTGAAGGCAACAACCTGGCCGACATTCATCTGGTTGTGCATGACGAAATAGGAGCCGAGGAACAGGATGACGACCATCGAAATGATGGAGGCCATGCGGTTGATACCGGCAGCCAAGGCCCACCAGTTGAGAACCGGATACTGCGAGTCCAGCAACTGCTTTGTATAGGACTGCAAGGCACGGGTTTCTTCGTCGATGCGGTTATAACTCTGCAGGACGGAGATATTGCCCATGGAGTCAGTCACATGGCTGAATGCCTTGATATGATGACGCTCGACCTGAGCCTGACCGTCCTTGGTCTTGGCTGTGACAACACGGCTGACGATGACATAGATGACGCCAAGCACGGCCAGAACCGAAGCGAGGCGCCAATCCTGGGCCAAAGCCAGCGGAACAAGCCCGACCAGAGCAACGGTGGTGGCAAGGTGGGTGCGCATGAATTCAAGCCAGAGGCTGAACAGGGTTTCAATCGCGCGCAGAAGGGTGTGCATGGCGTTGGATGTGCCGCGCTGATGATGCCATGCGAGCGGCATGCTGATCACGCGGTTGTACGATTCCGTCAGCACCGACAGTTTGCGGCGATGCGCAAGCCGGTCCGCTTCACGCGAAACCAGAACATTGGCGACGATATGGAACAAACCAACACCAGCCAGCTGGCTCAGAGGCGGCCATATGGCTGTCTTGGTCGAGATGGCCTGAATGACGCGGCCCACAAGTACGGGCTCAAACAGCATGGTCAGGGCCAACGCAACGTTGACCAGACAGATAAACGTGGTCGCACGCTTTTCCGCCCCAAGATATTGGAGAGATTTCCAATAGATCTGTATCAATGACACTTTGCCACTCCGCTCGTTATGCCCGCTTCTGCGCACATTCCTCAATTTTTGACTCTGCATGAGGTGCTTGTGCGCTGCAATATTCAATGCTCTAAAGTTGTGTCAGTTCCGCGTCTGTTCAAGGAACATTTTTCTACGTTTGTTAACGTCCCGTGATGAGTCAAATATTTGACTTCATAGAATAAACTGCCGGAGGTGAGGCAAAGTGAACGCAATATTACTGGTTGCATCAGGCGGAGCTATCGGTTCGGTTGCCCGATATCTCGTGGGCGTGCTGATGACCCGGATTTTTGGCATGGGTTTTCCCTGGGGAACGCTGACCGTGAATGTGGCTGGCGGATTGCTGATGGGCCTGTTCATTGAGCTTCTGGCCCGGCGTTTCAACGGTTCGACGGAGCTGCGCCTGTTTGTTGCGGTTGGCATTATGGGAGGCTTCACCACCTTTTCCTCGTTCTCGCTCGATGTTGCGCTGCTGTGGAACCGCGGAGAAGCACTTTTCACGCTGATTTATGTGCTTGGGAGCGTCATCTTGAGCATTGGGGCGTTGTTTTTCGGATTATGGCTCGCAAGAGCGGTCGCTTAGTGCTAAGCGCATGCCTGATTAGACAAGGTATGACTTATGGCAGTGGTAGAGCAGAAGACAGTTGACACCGGCGAAGCGGAAATGCGCCTCGACCGATGGTTCAAGGTACATTATCCGGGATTGGGCTTCGGACACCTGCAGAAATTGCTGCGGTCCGGGCAGATCCGGGTGGATGGCTCGCGCGCCAAGTCCGATACGCGGCTGCAGGCTGGCCAGACCGTGCGCATTCCGCCATTGCAGGTGGACGCCAAGGCCGAAGGCCAGCACCTGACCGGCAAGAGCATTCGCGGCCGGGAAGATGGTGACGTCCTCTCCCAGATGCTGCTCTACGAAGATCCCAAGGTTTTCGTGTTCAACAAGCCGGCTGGACTGGCAGTGCAGGGCGGTTCCGGCGTCAATCGCCATGTGGACGACATGCTGGAAGCATGGCGCAACAAGAAGGGTGAAAAACCCCGGCTTGTGCACCGGCTTGACCGCGATACGTCGGGCGTTCTCGTGGTTGCGCGCACGCGCGGTGCCGCGCAGGCTTTGACCGCGGCGTTCCGTGAGCGCGAGACCAAGAAAACCTACTGGGCACTGGTCAAGGGTATTCCACGCAAGCGCGAGGACAAGATCACGACCTGGCTGGTCAAGGAAACAACGCCCGATGGCGACCGGATGCGTGTTGCCCAGCACGGCGAGCCGGATTCCGATCATGCGGTTTCCTATTACCGGGTGATCGAATCCGCCGGGCAGGTGCTGACCTGGCTGGAAATGGAGCCCTATACGGGCCGTACGCATCAGTTGCGCGTCCATGCGGCCCATATCGGCTGCCCCATCATTGGCGATCCCAAATATTTCGAGGCCGACACCAACTGGTCTTTCCCCGGCGGCATCCAGAACCGCCTGCACCTGCACGCGCGCCGTATCCGCGTGCCCAATCCGTCGGGTAGCGGCATCATCGATGTGACGGCACCGCTGCCGCCACATATGGTGCAGACGTGGAACCTTCTGGGACTCGATGAGAGTGACGGCGACGAAGACAATTAGAACAGGCTGATTGCAAGGTGTGGCTGTCGGTCGGGAAAATCGGCGGTTGCAGCAATCCGGCAAGGCATACGGACGATGACGATGAACAATGACCTTTTCAACATGGACACGCCGGAAGGTCCGTCGGATGCAGATCCGGTGCGCCGGGCGCAGGTCCAGTCGAACCTGCCGTTTCCCAAACGGTTTTACAAGGCTGTAGCGGTTGTTGAGCGGGATGGTCAGTTTGCCGTTGAACTGGATGGCAAACGCGTCAAGACGCCGGCACGGCAGGACCTGCTGCTGCCAAACCGCGCTTTGGCGCAGATGATTGCCGATGAATTCGCCGCACAGGACAAGGATATCGTCCCGGCGCGCATGCCTGCCACCCGTTTGGCCAACACGGCGATCGATGGGATCGTCAGCGATGCTCAGGTCGTGCTTGAGGATGTGCTGCGTTTCGCCTCTTCGGACATGCTGTGCTACCGCGCGGGTTCGCCCGAACGGCTGGTCAAGCGCCAGACGGAACTCTGGGATCCCATTATCGATTGGGCTGCCTTCGATCTCGGCGCACGTTTCGTCCTTGCCGAGGGCGTCATGCATGTGGAACAGCCGCGCGAGACGCTTGCTGCGCTCGGCGTGCATCTCGGACAATTCAGGGATGCCTTTACCGTTGCCGCCCTGCACACGGTCACGACACTGACCGGATCGGCCATTCTGGCGCTTGCCGTGGCAAAGGGCCGTATTACCGGCGATGAAGCCTGGATGCTGGCGCATGTCGACGAAGACTGGACCATCGAGCAGTGGGGCGAAGATGCGGAAGCGTCGGCCCGGCGGGCTTTGCGTGAGCGCGAGATGGTTGCTGCAGTGAAGGTGCTTCAGGGGCTCTCCGGCTCTTGATCAAAGAAGCCGAATTTTCATCCAAGATCTATCAGAACTTTCCCGTATCGCGTTGATTCAACTGTACGTTTGGGCGAAAGCTCGCCTCTCACTCCAAGGCAAATATATCATTCTTCCGCGAATTTTAAAGACCATACCTTGGTCTAGCGTAAAAACCCCGGGCATGCCCGGGGTTTCCATGTCGACAGACCGGTCCGGTCAGACCGAGTAGTACATGTCGTATTCGACGGGATGCGGGGTCATTTCGTAGCGCATCACTTCGGCCATCTTCAGCTCGATGAAGCTGTCGATCTGGTCATCGTCGAACACGCCGCCGGCCTTGAGGAAGCCGCGATCCTTGTCAAGGCTCTGGAGCGCTTCACGCAGCGAACCGCAGACGGTCGGGATCTTCTTGAGTTCCTTGGCAGGAAGATCATAGAGATCCTTGTCCATCGGCTGGCCGGGATGGATCTTGTTCTTGATGCCGTCGAGACCGGCCATCAGCATCGCGGCAAAGCCGAGATAGGGGTTGGCTGTCGGATCCGGGAAGCGGATTTCAACGCGCTTCGACTTCGGCGAGGAGCCGAACGGAATACGGCAGGACGCCGAACGGTTGCGGGCGGAGTAAGCCAGCAGAACCGGAGCTTCGTAACCTGGGACCAGACGCTTGTAGGAGTTGGTCGACGGGTTGGTGAAGGCATTGATTGCCTTGGCATGCTTGATGATGCCGCCGATGAAGAACAGGCAGTTTTCCGACAGACCGGCATATTCATTGCCGGCGAAGGTTGGCTTGCCATCCTTCCAGATCGACATGTGCACGTGCATGCCCGAGCCGTTGTCACCGAAAATCGGCTTCGGCATGAAGGTGGCTGTCTTGCCATAGGCATTGGCAACCTGATGCACGACGTACTTGTAGATCAGCATCTTGTCGGCGTTGCGGGTGAGGGCATCGAACTTGATGCCCAGCTCGTGCTGTGCCGCCGCCACTTCGTGGTGATGCTTTTCAACGCGAACGCCCATTTCGGTCAGAACCGTGAGCATTTCCGAGCGCATGTCCTGGCAGGAATCGACCGGAGGAACCGGGAAATAACCGCCCTTGACGCGCGGGCGGTGGCCAAGGTTGCCGGTTTCGTAGTCGGTATCGTCGTTGGACGGCAGTTCGGTGGAGTCGAGCTTGAAGCCTGTGTTGTACGGATCGGCCTTGTACTTCACGTCGTCGAAGACGAAGAATTCAGCTTCCGGGCCAACGAAGATGGTGTCGCCAACGCCTTCCGCCTTCATGTAGGCTTCGGCTTTCTTGGCGGTGCCGCGCGGGTCGCGGTTGTAGGCTTCGCCGGAGATCGGGTCGAGAATGTCGCAGAGAATGACCATGGTCGACTGCGCGAAGAACGGATCCATGTGCACCGTGTCGGTGTCAGGCATGAGAACCATGTCGGATTCGTTGATGGCCTTCCAGCCGGCAATGGAGGAACCATCGAACATGACGCCATCGGCAAACATGTCTTCGTCGACTTCGGCAACGTCCATCGTCACATGCTGCAGCTTGCCCTTCGGATCCGTGAAGCGAAGGTCAAGGAATTTTACATCATTGTCTTTGATCTGTTTGAGAATGTCTTTTGCGGTCGTCATGTCAATTTTCCTTGTTCAGCGACGATGATAGCGGATGGGCCGGTGCGGGAGCACCGGCAATGGGATTGCAGGACTAGATGGCGTCGATACCGGATTCACCGGTACGGATGCGCACGACTTCCTCGATGTTGGAAACGAATATCTTTCCATCGCCGATACGGCCGGTCTGTGCGGCCTTGCGGATCGCCTCGATGGCTGCTTCGACAGACTCGTCGCCCAGAACGATCTCGACTTTCACCTTTGGCAGGAAGTCGACGACATATTCAGCGCCGCGATACAGTTCCGTATGGCCTTTCTGGCGGCCAAAACCCTTGGCTTCCGTCACGGTAATGCCCTGAAGCCCCACTTCCTGCAGTGCCTCTTTCACCTCATCCAGCTTGAATGGTTTGATGATGGCTTCAATTTTCTTCATCAGAGAATAAACTCCCTATGTATGGCGAGCGGACCTCTTGCCCGCTTGCACAACAAAAAGCAGGAAGCATGCCAAGTCGACCCCTAAAGCGAATTTATTCGAGGAATGGGATTTTACCGATGACAGAGCGGGGAGTTTTCTGAACTCCCTGCGATTTAGCCATGACAGCAAACATTCAGAAAAAGGCAGCTCTGATTAAATTATAATCAATCTGCTTGTTTTTTGTGCTGCACGACCTTCGACTTGACCTGCCTCTCGTCAGAGACGGTCCTTCAGCGCCTGGGCTGCCTGCGGCGCGCGCACTTTGCCCTCATGGATGAAATAGGCAAAAACATCGCGCGGCTGCTTGTCCGGTTTGACCAAGGGAGCGGCAAGGGGCAGGTCATCCGGCGCATCGCCCTTTGCCCAAAGTTTAACCCGCTCTGCCCACTGATCGAGCTCCTTGGCCGGATAGGCGGTCTCGACGGCATCGTCGCCCTTCTGCAGGCGGGCATAGACGAAATCGGCGGTCACATCGGCGATCTCGGGATAGTCGAAATGATGGGCATAGACCACGGCGACATTCTTCTGGCGCAGGAGCGCGATGAAATCGGGATCGATGAACGAGGGATGGCGCACCTCGACCGCGTGACGCAGCGGAATACCGCCTTCCTTCTCCGGCAGGAGATCAAGGAAGGCGCCAAAATCTTCGGCATCGAATTTCTTGGTCGGGGCAAACTGCCAGAGCAGCGGCCCCAGCCGGTCGGCGAGTTCGGCGATGCCGGACTTGATGAAACGTTCCATCGACTCGCCAGCCTCCGCCAGAACGCGGCGATTGGTGACGAACCGGTTGCCCTTGACCGAAAAAATAAAACCGTTCGGCACCGAGCTTGCCCATTTGGCAAAGGTTTCCGGCTTCTGGGTGCCGTAATAGGTGCTGTTGATCTCGATCGTGCTCAGGTGCTGCCCGGCATATTCGAGCTCCTTGGCCTTCGACAGGCCCTTGGGATAGAAGGTGCCGCGCCAGGGTTCGAAAATCCAGCCGCCGATACCTGTTCTGATCGTTCCGCTTGCGGTCATGATGATGTCCTCCCGTCAATCCGTATTCATTCAAACCGGCCCATAAACAAAACCCGCCGTTTCCGGCGGGTTTGTCTGCTATTCCGCCGCCGCCTGGGCGCGATTGCCCGGTCGCCGTTGCAGCAGTTCCTTCAGGAACCTGCCGGTATAGGAGCGCGGCTCGGCCACGATATCCTCGGGACGCCCGAGGGCAACGATCTCGCCGCCGCCATCGCCGCCTTCGGGGCCAAGATCGATGACCCAGTCCGCCGTCTTGATGACTTCGAGATTGTGCTCGATCACCACCACGGTATTGCCCTGGTCGACGAGCTCATGCAGCACTTCAAGAAGCTTGGCCACATCGTGGAAATGCAAGCCGGTTGTCGGCTCGTCGAGGATGTAGAGCGTGCGTCCGGTTGCCTTGCGCGACAATTCCTTGGCGAGCTTGATGCGCTGGGCCTCGCCGCCGGACAGCGTGTTGGCCTGCTGGCCGACATGGATGTAGCCAAGGCCGACTTTTGCCAGCGTCTGCAGTTTGTCGCGCACGGCGGGAACGGCAGCGAAGAACTCCGCACCTTCCTCGACCGTCATGTCGAGCACATCGGCAATCGATTTGCCCTTGAACAGCACTTCCAGTGTTTCGCGGTTGTAGCGCTTGCCGTGGCAGACGTCGCAGGTGACATAGACATCGGGCAGGAAGTGCATCTCGATCTTGATCACGCCATCGCCCTGGCAGGCTTCGCAGCGGCCGCCCTTGACGTTGAACGAGAACCGGCCCGGCTGATAGCCGCGCGCCTTGGCCTCGGGCAGACCGGCAAACCAGTCGCGGATCGGCGTGAAGGCGCCGGTATACGTGGCCGGGTTGGAGCGCGGCGTGCGGCCGATTGGCGACTGGTCGATATCGATGACCTTGTCGAGGAATTCCAGGCCGTCGATCCGGTCGTGGTCTGCCGGTTGCTCGCGCGACCCCATGATGCGGCGCGACGCCGACTTGAACAGGGTTTCGATCAGGAAGGTGGATTTGCCGCCGCCGGAAACACCGGTCACAGCTGTAAAGGTGCCAAGCGGAATTTCCGCCGACACATTCTTCAGGTTGTTGCCGCGCGCGCCGACGATCTTGATGCGCTTCTTGTTCAGCTTGCGCCGTTCGGACGGCACCGCCACCTCGATCGCGCCGGACAGATATTTGCCGGTCAGCGACTTCGGGCTTGCCATGATATCGGCTGGCGTCCCGGAAGCGATGATTTCACCGCCATGGATACCGGCGGCCGGTCCGATATCGACGACATAGTCGGCGGTGAGGATCGCGTCTTCGTCGTGTTCCACCACGATCACGGTGTTGCCGAGATCGCGCAGGTGCCGCAACGTCTTCAGAAGCTGCTCGTTGTCGCGCTGATGCAGGCCGATGGACGGCTCATCCAGAACGTAGAGCACGCCGGTCAACCCGGAGCCGATCTGCGACGCCAGCCGGATGCGCTGGCTCTCGCCGCCCGAGAGCGTGCCGGAATTGCGCGACAAGGCGAGGTAATCCAACCCCACATCGTTCAAAAAGCGCAGGCGCTCGCGGATTTCCTTGAGGATGCGTGCCGCGATTTCCGTCTGCTTGTCATTGAAACTCTTGTCGATGTCACTGAACCAGGCATCCGCATGGCGGATCGACTTTTCAGTGATCTGGCCGATATGCAGGCCGCCGATCTTCACCGCCAGCGCTTCCGGCTTCAGGCGATAGCCGCCGCAGGCCGGGCAGGGCGTGCCGGACATGAAGCGCTCGATTTCCTCGCGCGACCAGGCCGAATCCGTTTCCTTCCAGCGGCGCTCCAGATTGGGAATGACGCCTTCGAAAGGTTTCGTCGTCTTGTAGGAGCGCAGGCCGTCATCGTAGGAAAAATGCACCTCGCGGCTGCCGGTACCGTAAAGAATGGCCTTTTGCGCGTCTTCATTGATGTCGCGCCAGCGGTCGCCCAGCTTGAAGCCGTAGCTGCTGCCCAGGGCGTCCAATGTCTGGTTGTAATAGGGCGAACTCGACTTCGACCACGGGGCAATGGCGCCATTCTTCAGCGTCAGGCTTTCATCAGGCACGATCAGGTTGGGATCGATGGCCTTCTGGGTGCCGAGACCATCGCAGGTCGGACAGGCGCCGAACGGATTGTTGAACGAGAACAGGCGCGGTTCGATTTCGGCAATGGTGAAGCCGGAGACCGGGCAGGCAAACTTTTCCGAGAACATCAAACGCATATGCGTTTCGTTCTTGGATTTGTTGGCGGATTCCCCGGATGTCTCGTCGGCGGGCAGCGGCTTGTCGGCGAACTCCGCCAGGGCAATGCCGTCGGCGAGTTTGAGCGCGGTTTCAAGGCTGTCCGCCAGACGCGCGGAGATGTCCGGGCGGACGACAACGCGGTCGACCACCACATCGATGTCGTGCTTGTATTTCTTGTCGAGGGCCGGAACGTTGGCGATCTCGTAGAATATCCCGTCGACCTTCACGCGCTGGAAGCCGCGCTTCTGCAGATCGGCGAGTTCCTTGCGGTACTCGCCTTTGCGGCCGCGCACGATGGGAGCGAGTATGAACAGGCGTGTGCCTTCATCCTGCGCCAGAACACGATCCACCATCTGGCTGACGGTCTGGCTTTCAATCGGCAGGCCGGTTGCCGGTGAATAGGGGATGCCGACGCGCGCATAGAGCAGGCGCAGATAATCATAGATTTCGGTGACGGTGCCGACGGTGGAGCGCGGGTTGCGGCTCGTCGTCTTCTGCTCGATGGAGATGGCCGGAGACAGGCCGTCGATCTGGTCGACATCGGGCTTCTGCATCATCTCCAGAAACTGCCGGGCATAGGCCGACAGGCTCTCGACATAACGCCGCTGGCCTTCCGCATAGATGGTATCGAAGGCAAGCGAAGATTTGCCCGATCCCGACAGGCCGGTCATGACAATCAGCTTGTCGCGCGGCAGATCGAGGTCGATGTTCTTCAAATTGTGTTCGCGGGCACCACGAATAGATATAAATTTCTGATCGCTCATGACTGTCACGCCGTTATGGGGGAGGAACTGGCTCGCTGGCCGGAGTCTTTCCCTTATTTAGAAAGTTTCCAGCAGATTGCGAGGCCGTACCTGGGTTGGAATCACCATAGCCATGTTGACATCCATAGAGCAAGTGATAGAACAAAAAAAGAACAAATATTGCGGGCGGGGTAAAACCGGCGTAAAATCCGGGAGTTCCGTGCCTGACAAGCCAAACAGGCACGGGATAAGGGCATTGAACGGATAAGTGCGCGTACAAGCCTACTGACAGATTTGTCAGGAGAGTGTCAGTTGCCACTGAATTGTCAGGAGGCTGGCGGCATTGGAGGTCGAGGCGAGCAGTATTTTGTGGATAGAGCCAGACAGTTGCCCGCGCAATGAGCGGCTTCTGTATGATGGCGCCAAATCGAAAAGCTAATTTTGTGGAGTATTTTTATGGCTGGCAGTGTCAACAAGGTAATTTTGGTCGGTAATCTTGGCGCTGATCCGGAAGTCCGGCGTCTCGGTTCGGGCGATCCGGTGGTCAATCTGCGCATTGCCACCTCGGAAAGCTGGCGCGACAAGAACAGCGGCGAGCGCAAGGAAAAGACCGAATGGCACAGCGTCGTCATTTTCAACGACAACCTGGCCAAGGTGGCTGAACAGTACCTCAAGAAGGGTATGAAGGTTTATCTGGAAGGCGCGCTGCAGACCCGCAAGTGGCAGGACCAGACGGGCAATGACCGTTATTCGACGGAAATCGTCCTGCAGAAATTCCGTGGTGAATTGCAGATGCTCGATTCACGCGGCGAGGGTGCCGGTTCCGGCGGCGGCCGCTCGTTCGACAATTCGAGCCGGGGCCAGGTCTCCGACAATGGCGATTATGGTTCGGATTTCGGCCGTTCCAGCGCTTCGCCGTCCAGCGGCGGCGGCAATGCAGGTGGCAACTTCTCGCGCGATCTCGACGACGAGATTCCGTTCTGAGCCTGTTCTGTAAGTCATTACCGGTTTGATCATGCTTGTTGATCTGGGCGTGTATGCCGGATTGTTCGCGGCCGCTTTTGCGGCCGCAACCATTTTGCCGATGCAGTCGGAGGCGCTGCTTGCCGGACTGCTGCTCTCGCATTCCTATCCGGCAGTCGCATTGATCGCCGTTGCCAGCGTGGGCAATGTCCTTGGCTCGGTGGTCAATTGGCTGCTCGGGCGCGGGATCGATCAGTTCCGCCACAGCAAATGGTTCCCGGCCAGCGAGGCACAGCTCGACCGTGCCACAGGCTGGTACCAGCGCTATGGCAAGTGGACCCTGCTGTTGAGCTGGGCACCCTTGATCGGCGATCCGCTGACGCTGATTGCCGGGGTGTTGCGCGAGCCGCTCTGGAGTTTTGTGCTGCTGGTCTCCATTGCCAAGACTGTGCGGTATCTTGTTGTATTCGCGCTTGTATCCGGCTGGTAGCGCCGGTGCTAGGGGTGCATTCTGGCGCCCTTGGTGATCTTGTCGACGAGCTTCTTCTCCGCGTGCAGCGCAATGCCGACAACCCTCGCATCATCCGGTGCAAACCGGGCAAACACGGCGCGATTGGCCTGATCATATCCGGTAGAAAACATCTCCTCGATGTACAGGCAGGATTTGACCTCGCGTTCGAGCGAGCGGCGGTGGATGGCCGACAGCGTTGCCTGATCCGCCGTGAGCACAATCATCGGCTGGATGGGCAAGGGATGATAGTGATGGCCAGCCCGATCCATATAGGGGTCGCCGATCAATCCGGGGGACTGGGCGACAACGCCGCTTGCCAGGAACGACGAGACGTTGAGTTTCTGCCATGTCGCAAGATCGTCACGTACGACAATTGTAATTTTCGTATCAAACACCAAATCTAGGTCTCCATTCATGGATCGAGTCTGCCGGATGCCGGGTGAAAATCTAAAAGAGGAAGTGCTGCGCGGTCTTGGACGTTTGTGCGAGCGTCCGGCGCACGATGCCATCCTGTCGGCGCCATCCAATCCGGGTGTCGAGCGCATGGAAGCGCGTTTCACCGGCGATGCCTTCGAACCGCACCGGCACGATACCTATGCCATCGGCGTGACGCTGCACGGCGTCCAGACATTCCGCTATCGCGGGGAAAAGCGGCAAAGCCTTCCCGGCAACATCATGGTTCTGCATCCCGACGAGGTGCATGATGGCGGGGCAGGCACCGAGGACGGCTTGCGTTACCGGATGATCTATCTCGAACCGGCTCTGGCCATCGAGGCGCTTGGCGGCAATCACGCCGCGCTGCCTTTCGTGCGGGAGCCGGTTTTTTCCGATGCGCCGCTTGTCTCGGCCATATCAGCCGCGTTCGGCAATCCCGACGCGGAAATGGATGAACTGCTGGTGGATGACATCGTATCCCGGCTGACGCTGGGATTGGCGCGCCATGCAAAGCAGCCGTTGAAACCGATGGGCAGGCCCGCAGTGCGGCAGGCGGGCATGGCCCGCGACTATCTTGCGGACAATGCCTTGCGGCTGGTGCGCTCGCGAGAGCTGGAGGCCGTCAGCGGCCTTGACCGTTATGCGCTGTCGCGGCACTTCCGCGCCCTCTATGCCACGAGCCCGCATCGCTTCCTGCTGATGCGCCGCCTGCAGCGCGCGAAGGATCTGATGAAACTGGGCGTGCCGCTGGCGGAAATCGCGGTGGAAACCGGATTTACCGACCAGAGCCATCTCAACCGGCAGTTCAAGAAAGCCTATGGCATCACGCCCGGACGGTGGGCCGCGCTGACCACAGCGAGCCGCGATGTTTGACCTTTCCACCCGAGGTCTGATACGTGTTGTGCAGTGCACAAGGAACCTGCCATGACAGACACCGCGACGCCCTCGAACACCCCGCACCGGGTGGTTATCGTCGGTGCCGGATTCGGCGGGCTGGAAGCCGCCAATTCGCTGCGCAATGCGGATGTCGCCGTCACCGTGGTCGACCAGCGCAATCACCATCTTTTCCAGCCGCTGCTCTATCAGGTCGCAACGTCGACGCTGGCGACGTCGGAAATTGCCTGGCCTATCCGGCATCTCCTGCGCAAATACAGCAATATCAAGACATTGCTTGGAACTGTTGATAGCGTTGATACAAAAGCACGGACTGTTTCAACGGCGGATGGCGAGGTTATACCCTATGATACGCTGGTGCTGGCAACCGGTGCGCGCCATGCTTATTTCGGCCATGACGATTGGGAGCCATTCGCGCCGGGGCTGAAGACGCTTGAAGATGCCACCACGATCCGCCGGCGTATTCTCACTGCTTTTGAAAAGGCCGAGCGCGAGCCCGATCCGGCGCGCCGTACGGCATTGCTGACCTTCGTCATCATCGGCGCCGGGCCGACGGGTGTGGAAATCGCCGGAACCATTGCCGATCTGGCGAGGGATACGCTGAAAGGTGAATTCCGGGTGATTGATCCCGCCACGGCGCGGGTGATCCTGATCGAAGGCGGGGAGCGCGTGCTTGGCGCCTTCGCGCCTGACCTTTCCGCCTATGCGCAGCGGGCGCTCGAACAGCTCGGCGTGCAGGTACATCTGGGCAATCCGGTGACAAGCTGCACGGCGGATGGCGTGGAATATGCCGGGCAATTTGTCGGCGCGGCGACGATCATCTGGGCCGCGGGTGTCCAGGCCTCTCCAGCGGCAAAATGGCTCGACGTACCGGCGGACCGGGCAGGGCGTGTTGCCGTCAACGACGATCTGACCGCTCCGGGGCATCCGGATATTTTTGTCATCGGCGATACGGCAACGGTCAAAAATGGCGGCAAGGGCATGGTTCCCGGTATTGCGCCCGCTGCCAAGCAGCAGGGAATCCATGTGGCAAAAACAATCAGGGCGCGATTGGCCGGCGATGCCGCGCCAAAGCCTTTCCGCTATCGCCATGCGGGCGATCTTGCAACGATCGGCAAGCGCGCGGCGGTGACGGATTTCGGCTGGATCAAGCTCAAGGGCTATGTCGCCTGGTGGCTATGGGGACTTGCCCATATCTACTTCCTCATCGGCGTGCGCAACCGTCTTGCGGTGGCCATGAGCTGGCTGTGGATTTCCGTCAGCGGCACGCGCAGCGCCCGCCTGATCACGCAGAAGGACGCGGCGGAGGAAGATCACCTGAAATGATTCATGTCGTGATGAAGGTCTTGATGCCGTCCGCCACGAATTGCACCGCCAATGCCGCCAGGATGACCCCCAGAAGGCGTGTCAGGATCGAGCGGCCTGTTTCACCCAGAAAGCGGTCGACGCGCTCAGCGAGGAAAAACACGACATAGGATGCAGCGATGCAGATCAGGATAATACCGATCAGCGCCAGCCGCGATGTCGGCTCGGACAAGGTGCCGGCCAGCAGGATGGTCGCGGAGATGGCGCCGGGACCGGCAATCAGCGGAATGGCGAGCGGAAAGGCGGCGATATTACGGATATGATCCTTGGTGATGGCAACGGTTGCGCTCTTCTCGTGCCGCTCCTGGCGTTTTTCGAAAATCATCTCGAAGGCGATCCAGAACAGGAGCAGGCCGCCGGCAATCCGGAAGGCGCCGATGGTGATGCCGAACAGCGCCAGGATCTGTGCGCCCGCTACGGCGAAGATCGTCAGCACGACAAAGGCGGTGATGCTGGCACGCAGGGCAACCTGGCCGCGCTCCTTGCGATTCATGCCCCTGGTCAGCGCCAGAAACAGCGGCGCCAGTCCCGGTGGATCGATCGTCACCATGAGGGTAACGAGCGCATTGAGCAGGGTGTCATAAAGCGCCACGATTTTGCTTTTCTTCTCTGATTGAAGCTGCGCGAGAATAGCGGATTCGCAGTTAAGCGTCGATAAAGTTGGGATTTTGCAACCAAGTTTTTCACCGATTGAAATGAACTGTTGTATCTTATTGAAAACAAAGGGTTTTCATCTGTGTACTGTGGTGCCGCCGGTTGGCTTTTACGTTGAAAAGCCGCTATAAGATGAAGATTGATTCTATACGAAAGATGAGTGCCTCGTGTCTGAACTAACCCCACCATCCGGCCCAGAAGACGATAAACCAGGCGGAAATTTCGGCATTGAGCCAATTTCCATTATCGAGGAGATGCAAAGCTCCTATCTCTCCTATGCCATGAGCGTGATTGTCAGCCGCGCACTGCCTGACGTGCGTGATGGTCTGAAGCCGGTGCACCGGCGCATCCTGCATGCGATGAACGAAATGGGCCTGTCCTGGAACAGATCCTACCGTAAGTCCGCCGGTGTGGTCGGTGAGGTCATGGGTAAATACCATCCCCACGGCGACGCCTCGATCTACGACGCTTTGGTGCGCATGGCGCAGGACTGGTCGCTGCGCGATCCGCTGGTCGACGGGCAGGGCAATTTCGGCTCCATCGACGGCGATTCCCCGGCGGCGATGCGTTACACCGAGTGCCGTCTCGAAAAAGTGACGGAATCCCTGCTTGAGGATATCGACAAGGAAACGGTCGATTTCCAGGACAATTATGACGGCCGCGAGCAGGAGCCGGTGGTTCTCCCTGCCCGTTTCCCCAATCTTCTGGTCAATGGCTCCGGCGGCATTGCCGTCGGTATGGCGACCAACGTTCCGCCGCACAATCTGGCTGAAGTCATCAATGGCTGTATTGCCCTGATCGACAATCCGGCCATCGACCTGGCGGAACTGATGGAAATCATTCCGGGTCCGGATTTCCCGACGGGCGGCATTGTTCTCGGCCGTTCCGGCATTCATTCCGCCTACAGCACCGGCCGTGGCTCGATCCTGATGCGCGGCAAGGTCGCCATCGAAGCCATGCGCGGCGACCGCGAAGCCATCATCATCACCGAAGTGCCTTATCAGGTGAACAAGGCGACGATGATCGAAAAGATGGCCGATCTCGTGCGTGAAAAGCGCATCGAGGGCATTTCGGACATCCGCGACGAGTCCGACCGCGACGGTTACCGCGTGGTCGTCGAGCTGAAGCGCGATGCCGTTGCCGATGTCATCGTCAACCAGCTCTATCGCTTTACCCCGCTGCAATCCTCGTTCGGCGCCAATATGGTGGCGCTCAATGGCGGCAAGCCGGGCCTGCTGAACCTGATGGACATTCTGCGCGCCTTTGTCGCCTTCCGTGAGGAAGTCGTCAGCCGCCGCACGAAATTCCTGCTGCGCAAGGCGCGCGACCGCGCGCATGTGTTGGTCGGTCTGGCGATTGCCGTTGCCAATATCGACGAGATCATCGCGCTGATCCGCCAGGCGCCCGATCCGGCAACGGCGCGCGATCAGTTGATGGAACGCCGCTGGCCAGCCAACGACGTGGCACCGCTGATCACACTGATCGCCGATCCGCGCCACACGCTCAATGACGACAACACCTACAATCTGTCGGAAGAGCAGGCACGCGCCATTCTCGATCTGCGCCTGCAGCGCCTGACCGCCCTCGGACGCGATGAAATCGCCGATGAACTCAACAGGATCGGCGTTGAAATCAAGGATTATCTCGAAATCCTCGCGTCGCGTCTGCGCATCATGACCATCGTCAAGGACGAACTTGCCGCCATCCGCGACGAGTTCGGCACGCCCCGCCGCACGGAACTGACCGATGGCGGCGCGGATATGGACGACGAGGACCTGATCGCCCGGGAAGACATGGTCGTGACCGTCAGCCATGCGGGTTACATCAAGCGTGTGCCATTGACGACCTATCGCGCGCAGCGCCGTGGCGGCAAGGGCCGGTCCGGCGTGACCATGAAGGACGAGGATTTCGTCACACGGCTGTTCGTGGCCAACACCCACACGCCGATGCTGTTCTTCTCATCCCGCGGCATTGTTTATAAGGAAAAGGTCTGGCGCCTGCCGATCGGCACGCCGCAGTCCCGCGGCAAGGCACTGATCAACATGCTGCCGCTGGAACAGGGCGAGCGCATCACGACAATCATGCCGCTGCCCGAAGACGAGGCAAGCTGGACCAATCTCGACGTCATGTTTGCCACGACGCGCGGCACCGTGCGCCGTAACAAGCTCTCTGACTTCGTTCAGGTCAATCGCAACGGCAAGATCGCGATGAAGCTGGAAGAAGAGGGCGATGAAATCCTCGGCGTGGATACCTGTGACGAGTTCGACGATGTGCTGCTGACCGCTGCCGGCGGCCAGTGCATCCGTTTCCCCGTCACTGACGTACGCGTCTTTGCCGGCCGTAACTCCATCGGTGTTCGCGGTATCACGCTGGCCAAGGGCGATACGCTGATTTCAATGGCTATTCTGGCGCACGTGGATGCAACGCCAGCCGAACGCTCGGCCTATCTGAAGCAGGCAGCAGCGGACCGGCGTGCGCAGGGTGCGGATGATGTCGAGGAAATCGCGCTGGTCGGCGAAGAAGCCACGGATGTGGCTGATCTTAATACCGAGCGTTATGCGGAACTGCGTGATCGTGAAGAGACCGTTCTGACCGTCAGTGAGTTCGGTTACGGCAAACGCTCGTCATCCTACGAATTCCGTGTTTCGGGACGTGGCGGCAAGGGTATCCGCGCAACGGATACATCGAAGACCGATGAAATCGGCAAGCTTGTGTCGCTGTTCCCGGTCGAGGCCTCGGATCAGATCCTGCTCGTCTCTGATCGCGGTCAGCTGATCCGCGTTCCGGTCAACGGCATTCGCATCGCCGGACGTTCCACAAAGGGCGTAACGATCTTCAATACAGCCGATGGCGAGAAGGTTGTGTCGGTCGAGCGGATTTCGGAAACCGATAGCGATGACGAAGAGCTCGAGGCGATTGTGCCGACCGAAGGCGGGGCGGATATAGTCGCTCCTGAGAGCGGTTCTGACGAGAGTTAGAACCGCGGGCGGTCGTTCTGACCGTTCATGGGCTGACCGTTCATGGGATAAACACCGAAGCGGGATGTCTTAACTTTGGCTTCCCGCTTTTTGTTTTCTTCCAACATCATGACGACGGCGGAAACCATCATCGCGATCATCATGCCTACACTCAGAAGTACAAACATTCATTTATCCCTTCAATCTTCAGCTTTCCTGTGATTAACAACGCAATAGGGGCCGAAAGGTTTCATTTTCTGCGTTCTTTATAGTTGGCGGGAACTGAATGCTTGCTGATACGCCCGTTCATCTTCCGTTCATTTATCATGAAGGGAGGACTCTTTCCGGCCATTGAAAGCGCCCGATAAAACGGCTAGGAGACGGTATGACAATCGCAATTTACGCCGGATCCTTCGACCCGATCACCAACGGACATATGGATGTCCTGCAGGGCTCGCTGCGCCTTGCCGACAAGGTATTCGTGGCCATTGGCATTCATCCGGGCAAGGCGCCGCTGTTTTCCTTCGACGAGCGCGTGGACCTGATCAAACGGGTTGCTGCGGATGTTTTCGGCAAGGACAGCCAGCGGCTCGAGGTGGTATCCTTCGATGGTCTGCTGATTGATGCCGCCCGCAAACACGGCGCTTCCCTGATGGTGCGTGGCCTGCGGGACGGTACGGATCTCGATTACGAGATGCAGATGGCCGGCATGAACGGAACGATGGCGCCGGAGCTGCAAACCGTGTTCCTGCCGGCTGATCCTTCGGTCCGCACGATTACTGCCACATTGGTCCGCCAGATTGCGGCCATGGGCGGCGACGTCCGGCATTTTGCTCCCGCTCTTGTCGCCGAGGCGCTCAGGGCCAAATTCAAATAGGGCTTTCTTCTCATCCCCATCCGTTGGAGACTTTCTGTATGTCCGTATTTCGCACTGCGCTTCTTGTGGCAGCCGTTTCTTCCCTGTCTTTTGCTGCTTTGACCCCAAGCTGGGCCGATGACCAGAACACCATGACGATCAAGCTGAAGGACGGCGACGTCAAGATCGAGCTGCGTCCCGACCTTGCGCCGAAACATGTCGAGCAGATCAAGGCGCTGGCCAAGGAAGGTGCCTACAACAATGTCGTGTTCCACCGCGTCATTCCCGGCTTCATGGCCCAGACCGGTGACGTGCAGTATGGCAATACCGAAAAGGGCTACAATCAGGCAGCCGCTGGAACCGGCGGCTCGAAGCGTCCGGACCTGCCTGCCGAGTTCTCGAAGGAACCCTTCGTGCGCGGCACCGTCGGCATGGCACGCTCGTCCAACCCGAATTCGGCCAATTCGCAGTTCTTCATCATGTTCGACAAGGGCGCATTCCTGAACGGCCAGTATACGGTCGTCGGCAAGGTGACGAGCGGCATGGAAGCTGTCGACAAGATCAAAAAAGGCAATGAAGCGCAGAATGGCGCCGTTGAAAATCCGGACAAGATGATCAAGGTCACTGTCGGTCCGGCAAAATAATCTAACAAAGGAGATGCCGGAAATGGCTTACAAAGATCCAGAAAACACGATCCTGCTCGAAACCACCAAGGGCAATGTCGTCATCGAACTCTACCCCGATCTGGCACCCGGCCATGTCGAGCGCATCAAGGAACTGGCACGCGAAGGCGCCTATGACGGCGTCGTCTTCCACCGCGTCATCGATGGTTTCATGGCGCAGACCGGCGACGTGAAGTTCGGCAAGAAGGGCGGTTCGTCCTTCAATCCGTCGCGCGCGGGCATGGGCGGTTCGGAAAGGCCGGACCTGAAGGCAGAGTTCTCCAACGCCAATCACGGCCGCGGCGCGTGCTCGATGGCCCGTTCGCAGAACCCGAATTCGGCCAATTCCCAGTTCTTCATCTGCTTCGACGATGCGGGCTTCCTCAATCGCCAGTACACGGTTTGGGGCCAGGTCATCGAAGGCATGGACAATGTCGACAAGATCAAGCGCGGCGAGCCCGTGCAGGATCCGGATTCGATCGTTTCCATGCGCGTTGCCGCAGACGCCGAATAAGATCGCATTGACAGACCATGCGTGTTGATCTTTTCGATTTTGATCTGCCGGAAGAAAACATCGCATTGAGACCTGCAGAGCCGCGCGATTCAGCGCGGCTTTTGCTTGTGAAAGCGGACAGTTCCGGATTTGACGACAGTACCGTTCGCAATCTCGGCGATTTTCTGCGCCCTGGCGATGCTCTCGTTTTCAATGATACCAAGGTGATACCCGCACAGCTTGAAGGGTTTCGCGAGCGCGAAGGTGTAAAGGCTCAGATCAGTGCGACGCTGCATATGCGGGCGGGACCGGATCGCTGGAAGGCGTTCCTGCGTCCGGCAAAACGCATCAAGCAGGGCGAGAGGATCGATTTCGGTCACGGCAACAATGCCTGCCTGCTCGGGTCGTTGCAGGCCACTGTCGCCGAAAAGGGCGATGCGGGCGAAGTCCTGCTGGTGTTTGATTTCAGCGGCGCCGATCTTGATCAGGCCATTGCGGCGGTCGGGCATATCCCGCTGCCGCCCTATATCGCCTCCAAGCGGGCGGAAGATGGCCGCGATAAGGAGGATTACCAGACCGTCTATGCCCGCGAGGAAGGTGCCGTTGCCGCCCCCACGGCGGGACTGCACTTTACCCCTGATTTGCTGGACGATCTGAAAAAGCGCGGCATCGAAGAGCACTTCGTCACGCTGCATGTGGGCGCTGGCACATTCCTGCCTGTCAAGGCGGACGATACGGCAGACCACAAGATGCATGCGGAAATCGGCCATGTGGACCAGAAGACGGCGGATGCACTCAACGCCGTGAAGGCGCGGGGCGGGCGCATTGTCAGCGTCGGCACGACCTCGCTGCGTTTGCTGGAAAGCGCGACGGGCGAAGATGGTATCATCCGGGCATGGTCGGGCCCGACGGATATTTTCATCACGCCGGGTTACAGGTTCCGGGCGGTTGACCTGCTGATGACCAATTTCCACCTGCCGAAATCGACACTGTTCATGCTGGTGTCAGCCTTCAGCGGCTTCGAGCGCATGCATGCGGCCTATGCCCATGCGATCAAAAATCACTACCGCTTCTATTCCTATGGCGATGCAAGCCTGTTATGGCGATCCGCATCATGACAGAAAATTTTGAATTCAAACTGATCGCAACCGATGGCAAGGCCCGGCGCGGTGAAATCACCATGCCGCGCGGCACTGTCCGCACGCCCGCCTTCATGCCGGTCGGCACGGCGGGCACGGTCAAGGCCATGTATATGGACCAGGTTGCCGAACTCGGCGCCGATATCATTCTCGGCAACACCTATCACCTGATGCTGCGCCCGAGCGCCGAACGGATTGCAAAACTCGGCGGACTGCACGATTTTGCCCGCTGGCCCGGACCGATCCTGACGGATTCCGGCGGTTTCCAGGTCATGTCGCTGGCGCAACTGCGCAAGCTCGACGAAAAGGGCGTGACTTTCCGCTCGCATATCGACGGGCGTGCCCATGAGATGAGCCCGGAACGCTCGATTGAAATCCAGGGGCTGCTGGATTCCGATATCCAGATGCAGCTGGACGAATGCGTTGCCCTGCCGTCAACACCGAAAGATATCCAGCGCGCCATGGAACTGTCGCTGCGCTGGGCGGAACGCTGCAAGACGGCATTCGGCAACCAGCCGGGGAAAGCCATGTTCGGCATCGTGCAAGGCGGCGATGTGCCGGATCTGCGCATCCGCTCGGCCCAGGCGCTGAAGGCGATGGATCTGAAGGGATATGCCGTCGGCGGTCTCGCGGTCGGCGAACCGCAGGAGGTCATGCTCGACATGCTGGATGTGACCTGTCCTGAACTCCCTGTGGAAAAGCCGCGCTATCTCATGGGTGTGGGCACGCCCGAGGACATCCTGAAATCCGTGGCGCGCGGCATCGACATGTTCGATTGCGTGATGCCGACACGGGCAGGGCGGCATGGCCTGGCCTTTACCCGCCGCGGCAAGGTCAATCTGCGCAATGCGCGCCATGCGGATGATCCGCGCCCGCTGGATGAGGAATCCTCATGCCCGGCCGCACGCGATTACAGCCGCGCCTATCTGCATCATCTGGTCAAATCGGGTGAAGCGCTGGGCGGCATGCTGCTGACATGGAACAATCTGGCCTATTACCAGCAGCATATGCAGGGTATCCGCGATGCCATCGAAGCAAAACGCTTTGATGCTTTCAGCGCGGAAACCCAGGCCGCCTGGACCGAGGGCGACATCAAGCCCTATGCCTGATCAGCCCGTAGCCGGTTGGGACGGCTTGTCGGGGTCGCACGGCGCGAAGAGCTGACGCAGGCCGTCAATGGCGGCGATCTGGTCTTCGTGGGTGAGGGTATCCATATCCAGCAGTTTCAAACTGCGTAAACCCTCGATGGTCAGGAACGCGATGAGGGCCATGGTCGGGTCCTCCGAGTTCTCCTTCATGCGGTCCAGCAATTGCTTGTTGTAGCGGCGGATCGGATCAATGAAGCTTGGATCATTGGCAATGGCTGCCAGAATGCCTGAAGGCTCCGGCTCATTGAGCACAAATTCAGCGCGATAGACCTCGATGCAGGCCTGAACCACACTGTTCACCTTGTGGTTGCGGCGTGCTTCCTGCATGCGCAGGGATTCGTCGAATTCAGCGACGTGGTGTTCGACCAGCGCTTCCAGAAGCTTGGCTTTGGTCGGGAAGGTGTAGAGCAGGCCGCCCTTCGACAGCCCGGCGCGCCGTGCGACGGCATCAAGGGAGAGATGGACCGGACCAACCTCCATGGCAATCTCCGCAGCAGCCTGCAGAATCTTATCTTTGGTGGTGAGAGTGGCCGCCCGCATTCCGTTCCTTTTTCTACAACTTTGGGTCCATAAGGGATTCCGCTTCTATTGACTTTACCGTCCGGACGGTACAGTAAAGTGCGCGTGGCAATCAAGTCCACATCACGTTATTCTCATTTGACAGGCTAGCAACAAACTTTGCTGGCCATTGTTTTGTTGCGGAGCGGTTCCTGATGATTAAGCGCTACATTCTACCCGTGATCATTCTCATTTTGGTCGTGGTGCTTGCCGGAGGGCTGGTCTGGTTCAACTTTTTCCGCGATGGAATGATCAAGCAGTTCTTCGCGACCATGCAGCAGCCGGCGCAATCCGTCTCGACCTATACGGTCGAGCCCGCCGTCTGGACGCCGAATATCGAAGCCATCGGTACCGTCAGCGCCATTCAGGGTGTCGAGCTGGCCGTGGAAGTCGCGGGTATCGTCAAGGACATCCCGTTCACAGCCAACGATATCCTCGAGAAGGGCGCATCGCTGCTGCAGCTGGATGACGCCATCGAAAAGGCCGATATTGTCGCCGCCAAGGCGCAGGATGTGCTGAACGACCAGACATTGGCGCGTGCCCGCACCCTGAATACACGCGGTGTCGGCGCGGAATCCAATGTGGATACGGCCCAGGCCGCATCGCTGGCCAAGAAGGCTGAAATTGCCAAGCTGGAAGCTGTCATGGAGCAAAAGCTGCTCAAGGCACCGTTCAAGGGCACGGTCGGTATTCCGCGCATCGAGCTCGGCCAGTATCTGTCGCCGGGCACAGTCGTCGTTTCGCTGCAGGACCTGTCCACCATGCGTGTGGATTTCACCGTCAACGAACAGAATCTCAATCTGATCAAGATGGGCCAGTTGATCAAGCTGAGCCTTTCGGATGCCGATCAGCCCTATGAAGGCCAGATCACGGCGATCGAACCGCGTATTGATCCGTCGACGCGTCTGGTGTCGGTGCGTGCGAAAGTCGATAATCCCGAAGGCAAGTTGCGGCCCGGCCAGTTTGCGCAGGTTCGTGTCGAGCTTCCCAAGGAAGAAGGCGTATTCACCTTGCCGCAGACGGCGCTCGTCTCCAGCCTTTACGGCGACTACATCTATGTCGTTCGCCCGGCACCCGACGCAGCCAAGCCGGCAGACGCGGCCAAGCCAGCAGCGGATGCGGCCAAGCCAGCAGCGGATGCGGCCAAGCCTGCTGCCGCCGGTGCGACTGCAGAGAAGAAAGAGCCCAAGCTTGTCGTTGCACAGGTTTTCGTCAAGCCCGGCCGCCGTTCCGGCCTTCTGGTTGAAATCACCAAGGGTCTGAACAAAGGCGACATCGTTGTGACGGCCGGTCAGAACCGCCTTAACGCCGGTTCGGTGGTCACAATCGCCAATGACGTGAACCCAGCAAATACAACCGATTCAGGACTGCCCAAGAAATGAATTTTTCAGAAGTTTTCATTCGCCGCCCCGTTCTATCGACGGTTGTCGCTTTGATGATCATTCTGCTTGGCGCGCAGGGTTTGACGAATCTTTCGATTCGCCAATACCCGAAGGTCGAGGAAACGGCCATCACCGTTACAACGGCCTATGCTGGGGCAAGTGCCGATCTTATTCAGGGATTCATCTCTGCGCCCATCGCCAATGCGGTGACCACGACGGAAAACATCGACTACGTGACGTCATCGTCGTCACCGTCGTCGAGCACCGTCACCGTTCACATGAAGCTTGGCTCCAATCCTGATGCGGCTTTGACCGAGGTCATTTCCAAGGTCAACCAGGTGCGCGGCAATCTGCCCAAGGAGGCGGACGACCCTGTCATCACCAAGGGCACGGGGCAGAATTTTGCGACGATGTACCTCGCCGTGCAGAACCCGAACATGACGAGCGAGCAGATCACCGAATATCTGCAGCGCGTCATCCAGCCGCGCATGTCGACCATTCAGGGCGTTGCCAACGCGCAGATCCTGGGCGGTCAGGTTTTCTCGATGCGCGTCTGGATTGATCCGGTCAAGATGGCGGCGCATACGACGACGGCTTCGGAAGTATTGGCTGCCATCAATCAGTCCAACTTCCTGTCGGCGCCGGGCAAGGTGCAGAACTTGTACACGGCTTCGCCGATCACGCTGAAGACCACATTGCAGACGCCAGAGGCATTCGGTGCCCTGCCGATCAAATCCGACGCCAAGAGCATCGTGCGGTTGCGCGATATCGCGCGGATCGAGCTTGGCGCGGTGAGCACGGATACGCGCGTGACCTTCAATGGCTCGAGCGGTACGTTTATCGGTATTTTCCCGACACCTTCGGCGAACCCGCTGGATATGACGGCGGCCGTGCGCAAGGAATTGCCGGCGATCCAGGCAACTCTGCCCGATGGCATGACCATGATCATGCTTTACGATTCGACGGAACAGATCAGTTCGTCGGTCGATGAAGTGTACAAGACCATCGGTGAAGCCGTGCTCATCGTTGTTCTGGTGATCCTTCTCTTCCTTGGTTCGTTCCGCTCCGTCATCATTCCGGTCGTCACGATTCCGATTTCGCTGGTCGGCGTGTGCTTCTTCCTGTTCCTGCTGGGCTATTCGATCAACCTTCTCTCCCTGCTGGCGATGGTTCTGGCCATCGGTCTCGTCGTGGACGACGCGATCGTTGTTCTGGAAAACATCCATCGCCACATCGAAGAGGGGCTGAAGCCGCTCGATGCCTCGCTCAAGGGCATGAAGGAAATCACCGGGCCGATCATCGCGATGACGATCACGCTTGCTGCCGTGTTCGCACCGCTCGGCTTTACCGCCGGTCTTACCGGGGCGCTGTTCCGCGAGTTCGCGTTTACGCTCGCCGGTGCGGTTATCATTTCCGGTGTCGCGGCGTTGACGGTTTCGCCGATGATGTGCGCGCTGCTGCTGAAACCCGGCAATCACAGCCGTTTCCAGCGCATCGTGGACAGAAGCTTCGGCTGGCTTGAAGGTGTCTATGAACGGCGCGTTGCCGGGTCGTTGGCCTTCCGGCCGGTGACATTGCTGATCGTTATCATTCTGGTGGCTTTGACAGGATTTCTGTTTACCAAAACGGCATCCGAACTGGCACCGGAAGAAGATGGCGGCTTCCTGGTCTCGCTGGTCAATGCCCCGCAATATGCAACGACCGACTATACGCTGCTCTATGCCAACCAGATCGATGCGCTGACGAAGGATCTGCCGGAGCTCAAGGCCCGCTTCAATATTGCCGGTCTTGGCACGACGAATTCCGCCTTCGCCATCTGGGTCTTCAAGGATTGGTCACAGCGCACCAAGTCGCAGAAGCAGCTTCAGCAGGAACTGCAGAAGATGATTGCTCCGGTGGCGGGTGCGCAGGCCTATATCTTTGCCCTGCCGACCCTTCCGGGCAGCGGCGGCGGCTTGCCGATCTCCGTGGTTCTTCAATCAACCGGTCCGTCGGACAAGGTGTTTGAAATCGCCGAAGAAGTAAAGCGGCAGGCTCAGGCGTCCGGCAAGTTCATTGTCGTGCAGAATTCCCTGTCCTTCAACGCACCGCAGACGACGGTAACGATCGATCGTGACCGTGCGGCGGCTCTCGGCGTGCCGGTGAGTGACATCGGCCAGACGCTTGGATTGCTGGTCGGCGGCGGCAAGATCGCCAAGTTCGACCGCGATTCCAACAGCTACGACATCATTCCGCAGGTGCCGCAGGATTTCAGATCGAATCCTGAAAACCTCGGTCAGTATTTTGTCAAAAGCGCCTCGGGTGACATGGTGCCTTTGTCGGCCGTGGTCAAAATCGTACAGAATGCGGCACCGGCAGCCATCGAGCAGTTCAATCAGTTGAATTCCGCAACGATCAGTGCCTTGCCGATGCCGGGCGTCTCCACAGGTGAAGGCCTGCAGACGGTCATCAACACGGCACGCCCCTTGATGCCGGATGGGTTCTTCCTCGATTACATCGGCCAGTCGCGTCTGGAAATCACCCAGGGCAACACGATCCTCATTGCCTTCATTCTGGCGGTTGTCGTGATTTACCTGGTGCTTGCGGCGCAGTTCGAAAGCTTCCGTGATCCGTTCATCATCATGATGTCGGTGCCCTTGTCGATCTTCGGTGCGATTGTTCCCTTGAACATGGGGCTGGGAACGCTGAACATCTACACGCAGGTGGGGCTGATCACACTGGTCGGGCTGATTACCAAGCACGGTATTCTCATGGTGGAATTTGCCAACCAGCAGCGGGAACTGCATGGGATATCGCGGCATGATGCGATCATTCTGGCTGCCAAGACCCGTCTTCGCCCGATCCTGATGACGACCGCCGCCATGGCGCTCGGCGTTATCCCGCTGATCACGGCGACCGGTGCGGGTGCGGCAGCCCGTTATTCCATCGGCCTGGTGATTTTCTCCGGCATTCTGGTCGGCACGATCTTCACGCTCTTCGTGGTGCCGATGTTCTACACCTTCATTTCACACAGGGATCACACGGCTGAGCCAGCCGCGGCGCCTGTGCCGAACGGGGATGCGCAATTCGGCCGTACCTGACCGGTTGATATCCGCACAACAAAAAGCCTCCGAACCTTGCCGGTTCGGAGGCTTTGTCGTTTCAAATAGCTGGTATCGTCAGGCTCGCTTAACGGCGCGAAGAATGATGAGGAGGATGACGGCGCCGATTGTCGCCGAAATAACAGCGCCCAGAATTCCTGCACCCAGCGATATGCCCAGACGCGGCAGGAGATATCCCGCTATGAATGCGCCGATAACGCCGATGATCAGATCGCCGATGAGGCCAAAGCCGCCCCCACTGACAAGCTGACTCGCCAGCCACCCAGCGATCAGTCCCACTAACAGGAAAATAAGAAGTGATTCTCCACCCATAGTCGTCTCTCCACATGCCGGTTGCGTTACGATGGTCCTGCAGACCGTGGATGCCGCTCTTCATGGGCGATCCGGGATCGGCCGTAGAATCATCACAAGGATTTTACGATGGGAAATCTGTTTTGGATAATAAAACTTGTATGGATGGCGATCAAACACCGCAATATATAGTGCATTGAGGCAATCTGGCGGGCAGCCAAGGCACTATCACCCGGAAATCATTGCGCTTCTTGCGGTCTCAGAAAAATTTGGGAAGAAGCGGAGAAACACGTGAAAAAGCTATGCCGGCTATGGTTTCCCACGACCGGCATAGTTTGCAGGCAATTCAAGAATTGCGGGCCAGGAAGATTACATTTTCTTGGCAGGGGCCTTCTTGGCAGCGGCCTTCTTGTGGGTCTTGTGCTTGTGGGTCTTCTTAACAACATGCTTCTTTGCAGTGTGCTTGGTGGCAGTTGTTGCTGCTGCGGCTGCCGGTGCGGCAGCAGTGGCTGCGTTGGCGCTGGAAGCTGTCAGAACCGGAGCCGAAACAGCGAGAGCAACAGCAAGGCCGAGAGCTGTGTAGAGGGACTTTTTCATAGGTCAGTTTCCTTTTGATATGGGCTCATGGGACACAGTCGATCAGTCATCAATCGGCTGCACACCGAGCAGTTTCAACGCTTGTGCGAACGTTCTGATGCCTTGTGCCTGCTTGTTGCTTGCACAAAACCTTGTTGCCCTGCGTTGAAGTGCTCTCGCCTTGGCTGCCCGTTTTGCCTCGGCGTGTTCGGTGATGGCTTGTTGAGTTTGCAGCTGAAGTTTGCCGCAAAGCTCGGAACGGGTCAGCGTTTCGTCGGCCATCGACAGGTCGACTGGCACAGCGGCATACAGCGCGCCGGTCAGAATGAGTGTCGATATGGTCAGGACGTTGCGCATAAAACCCTTTGGCGTTCGAGTGTTGTCCTGTTCAGTGATTGCGAACAGGTCCGGTGTGCCTGTTATCGGGCATGACTATTGCGCGCGTTTTTCCGCTCTGTAGTGTTTTGTTTCTGGATTGTTTCTGAAAGCGGGAAGCGGCGCTAAATCGCCGGGAAGTGATCAGGGGCGGCTGGTCAATGCGGATTTCGGCCTTTATCTTGTTGCCGGATAATCAAAGTTGGGCCTGACACGTTGAAAGATTCGCATGAAATCTGAGCCGCATATCCTGATTGTCGACGATGACGATGCCATTCGCGATCTGCTGCACGAGTTTTTGAAAAAGCGCGGCATGCGTGTCTCCGTCGCCAGGGACAGTGAAGAGATGCAGGCCATCTTTTCACGCACGCCCGTCGACCTGCTCATTCTCGATGTGATGCTGCCGGGCAAGAGCGGCATGGAGATTTGCCGGGATATCCGCATGCACTCACGCGTGCCGATCATCATGCTGACGGCCATCACGGAAACCACGGACCGCGTCGTCGGGCTGGAGATGGGGGCGGATGACTATGTGTCGAAACCGTTCGATCCACGCGAGCTGCTGGCACGGGTGAGGGCGGTTCTGCGCCGTCTGGACGGCCCGGGCCCGGACCGGCGGATCGAGCCGCAGGTTTACAAATTTGCCGGATGGACGATGGATTGTTCGCGCCGCCGGCTGGTCTCGCCCGACAATGTGCGGGTGGAACTGACCAGCGGTGAGTTCAATCTGCTGGAAACGCTGGTGAAGAGCGCGCAGCGCATGCTCAGCCGAGATCAGCTGCTGGAACTTGCCGGAAGCAATGTCGCTTACGGATATGACCGCAGCATCGATATCCTGATCAGCCGCCTGCGCCGCAAGATGGAAGACGATCCGCGGTCGCCGAAACTGATCCTGACCATTCGCGGCGGCGGTTATCAGTTCGTGCCGGAAGTCGTGGCGGAATGAAGCGGTTTCTGCCCCAGTCCCTGCCAAGCTGGATCCTGCTGATCCTGATTGCCGGACTGATCACCACGCAGATCGCGACGCTGTCCATCGTCTCGCGTGACCGCAGCGAAGGCAACAATATTCTTGAGCTGTTTCGCCTGAGCGAGCGTGCGTACACGCTGGTCAAGCTGCTCTACGCCGCGCCGCCGCCGGAGCGCACCCGGCTTGCCGGCGCCATGTCGAATGCGTCCAGCCCGCTCTATATGTCGGATGATCCGGCCGTGACATCGGCGATTGCATCCGATGACAATCTGGCCGAGCTTGAAGACGTGCTTGTCGCGCGGTTTTCAGCCTTTGGCGTGACGGATGCGCGGGTTCGCCGCGAATCGCCCAACGCCACACCGGAAACCGATACGGATTCCAGCACGCCCGGTGCGGATGTCGGCGTTGTCGAAAAGCAGCTGTCGGCGCTCGCGCAGGATTTCAGCAAGAGCGGCGGCCTGATCGCATCCATCGAATTCAGCGACGGCCAATGGCTGAACTTCGTGACGCCGGTTTCGCCCATCGATCCGATCCTCACCGTGCAGACCCTGCCATTGTTCGGCGCCGTCGCGGCCATTGTCATCATCTTGTCGATCTGGGCCATGCGCCGGCTGACGGCGCCGTATCGTGCATTGGAAAGCGCGGTCAAGCGCATCGGCGAGGATGTCAAAATTCCGCCTTTGCCGGAATTCGGCAGCACCGAGTACAAATCGGCGGCGCGGGCCGTCAATGCCATGCAGGCGCAACTGCGCGAATATGTGGCCGACCGTGAACAATTGGCGGCGGCACTCGCCCATGATTTGCGCACGCCGTTGACCCGCATCCGCCTGCGGCTCGAATTGCTGCGCAAATCCCAGCTGCGCCAGTCGCTGATGCAGGATCTCAACGATATCGAGGCGATTTCCCGTTCGGTCATCGACTTCGCCACCTATGAAGTGGTCGATGAAGAACAGGAAAAGATCGATTTCTGGTCTCTGGTCGACTCGATTGTCGATAATTATCCGCAAGTGACGTTTGAAAAGAAAGGCATCGGCGCGCGCAAGCTCATCTGCACCGGGCGGCCGATCGCCTTGCGCCGCTGTGTCACAAATCTGATCGACAATGCGGTGGCCTATGGCGAAAGAGCCGATGTCAGTCTGAAGCTGGCCGGCAATGAGATTGTCCTGGTTATCAAGGATCATGGTCCCGGTATTCCGCAGGCCAAGCTGGATGAGGTGTTCCAGCCATTCCGCCGGGTGGAGGGGTCGCGAAACCGGCAAACGGGCGGGTTTGGTCTTGGCTTGACCATCGCCCGCAACATTGCCCGGCGCAGCGGCGGCGATATCAAGCTTGAAAACGATCCGGAGGGCGGATTGCGGGCGGAGCTGACAATCCCTCTGGCATCCTGACGCCTATTCCCCGGTCAGCACAAAGGACTGGATATCGTCAAAGACGGCGTTCCAGTCCCGGTCACCGATTTCCATGAAACCGAAGAAGCGCAGCATGAAAATGCCTTCCGTGGCGATAAAGGCGATGCGCGCGCGGCGGCCCGCTTCGGTTGACAGGTCGAAATCCGCCATTCTGGTTTTGTACCAGGCGCGGGTGCTGGCAAGGTGCTCCGGTGTCTGGATCAGGGACGACATCAGGCTTGCCGCCTTGGCGTTGGAGCTTTCGTCGCCTTTGCGCGTGGCTTCCAGATGGGCGCGAATCGGCGAAACCGGGGTTCCCTGGGTGAGTTGCACGACTTCCGCATCATAGGCTTCACCCCAGCGTTCCAGCATCGCATCGATAAGGGCGCCCTTGGTGCCAAAGCAATATTGCACGCCGCCCTTGGTGATCCCGGCCGCTTTCGCCACCGCATCGATGGTGAGCGCCGCAGCGCCCACCTTGCTCACCACGGCTTCCGCCGCATCGAGAACCTTGCCCCGATCAATCGTGCGTTTCCGGCCCAAAACAGTCTTCCTCTTCCATTTCAATACGAACGTATTTATATATGCCACGATGCAGCGATACCCAATCAATGCATGACCGCAAATATAACGGGAGCGGCAAATGCTCCAATGGTGAAAAAATGCTACCCCAAAACCGCTGGCTGGTCCTTGCGATCGTCTCCAGCGCGCTGTTCCTCGTCGTCATCGACATGACAGTTCTCTACACGGCTCTGCCGCGTCTGACCCATGATCTTCATGCTTCGGCCTCGGCCAAGCTGTGGATCGTCAACGCCTATCCGCTGGTTGTCGCCGGCCTTCTGCCCGGTGCCGGCGCGCTTGGCGACCGGATCGGCAACAAGAAATTGTTTGCCGGCGGCCTCGTCGTGTTCGGCCTTGCCTCGCTGGCAGCCGCATTCTCCCCGACAAGCGGGGTGCTCATTGCTTCGCGCGCCTTGCTGGCCGTGGGTGCAGCCATGATGATGCCGGCCACGCTTTCCATCGTCCGGCAGACCTTTGCCGACGAGCAGGAGCGCGCCTTTGCCATTGGCATCTGGGCGGCGATTGCATCGGGCGGTGCAGCCGTCGGGCCCGTGCTGGGCGGTGTCCTGCTCGAATATTTTTGGTGGGGCTCGGTTTTCCTGATCAACGTCCCTATCGTCGTCGTGGCGCTGGCTTTCACACTGTGGATCATTCCCAACCGCGCGGGCGATACGACGCGCCCCTGGGATCTCGTCGCATCCGCGCAGATCATGGTCGGGCTTGTCGGCGTGACCTATGCGATCAAGGAATTCGGCAAGCAAACACCGGTTTACGCGGCGGCACTGGTTGCTGCGATGATCGGCATCGTCTTCCTGTGGCTGTTTGTCCGGCGGCAGGGACGCTCGGCGCAACCGATGATCGATTTCAGATTGTTCCGGAACCGGAGATTCTCGTCGGGTGTCGCGACCGCCTTCATCGCCTCTCTCACGCTCGTGGGCATGGAGCTGGTGCTGAGCCAGCGTTTCCAGCTGGTCATGGGCCTGTCGCCGCTCGAAGCAGGGCTTCTGATCCTGCCGGTGCCGCTCGCCGCCTTTGCGGCGGGTCCGCTGGCGGGCCTGGCGCTGCCGCGCCTTGGCTCGGAACCCATCATGTGGGTCAGCCTTACAGCGGCGGGGCTCGGCGTTGCCAGCCTGCTCTACGTCCATGACGCAAGGCCGCTCGTGCAGATCGCCAGCCTTGCCGTTCTCGGTTTTGGCTTCGGTGCGGCCATGACGGCGGCGTCGAGCGCCATCATGCTCAACACGCCGGAAGAAAGCGCCGGTACGGTGGCGTCGATTGAAGAAGTGTCCTACGAGCTCGGCGGCGCCATGGGTGTCGCCTTGCTCGGCAGTCTCATGTCGACGATCTACAGCATCAGCCTGACGCTGCCTGACAGCATGAATGCGCCGGTGATGGTCTATGACAGCCTCGATGAGGCGTTGATCTATGCGAAGGGGCTCGCACCGGACGTCGCACCCGCCTTGGTCGGCTTTGCCCGGGATGCCTTCGAAAGCGCGTTCACATCGGTCATTGTTGTGGCTTCCGCCACGCTGATCCTCACGGCAACGGCAATCAAGCTGGCAACACGGGCAGGCAGGAGCTGATTTGCAGCGTTATGGCTGGACCACGGCCCATGCCGACGCGGTGTCATAGAAGAAGCGTTCTTCGATGATGCGGTCACCCTGCCAGCGCTGCAGCGCGAGTTCTTCGAGACGCCGGGTCACGCCATCCCTGGATGTCGCGTCGAATATCCACTGAATGACGACGTTGTCGCCGTCGATCAGGACAGCGCGGGCCGGGTGCGTATACATCCGGTCCAGCCGGTCGAGCGCGTTCTGTTCGTGGTTTTCAAGCAGCTCGCGGCCGCGGCGCGGTTCCTTGCCGGGCTCCTGCATGGAGGCATTTTCATGATAGAAATCGGTGATTGCTTTCACATGATCACCGCTGACGACAGTTGCAACAAAAGCATCGACGCGGCTGCGTTCCGGCATGGGGCTGTTCCTTCGATTGGATGATTTTTGCGGTGGCCGGCCCATGATACAGGTCCGGCTCCGCATAAACAAAGCTTGATTCAGATGATCGCGTGCGACAAGCCGCCATCCACCGGTATTGCCGCCCCGGTGACGTATGAAGCCTTTTCGCTGGCGAGAAAGGCAGCCATGGCGCCGAACTCATCCGCCGTTCCGTAGCGACCGACAGGCACGCCCGCCTGGCTCTCTGCGGCAATGACGGCGACGTCAACACCCCGTGCTTCGGCATCCATGCGATCCAGCATGTCGGTGCGTGCCGTGGCGAGGCGTCCCGCGAGCAGCAGATTGACCGTTATCCCATCGGCAGCGACTTCTCCGGCAAGGCTCTTTGCCCAGCCGGCAACGGCAGCGCGCAACGCGTTGGACGCGGTCAGGCCGGCAATCGGCTCCCGGACGCTCGTCGACGACACCACGAGGATGCGGCCCCATTGCCGCTCGCGCATCCCCGGCAGAAAATGCGCGGCGATACGCACGCCGGACAGGAACATGGCTTCGAACTGGGTGCGCCATTGGACAATATTCAGCGAAGCCGCCGGAAACGGCGGCGGCCCGCCGCCATTCAGCAGCAGGATATCGATGCCGCCCATCGCCTCATCAACACGGTCAAGCATGGCGGCCAAAGCCACCGGATCGGCAAGATCGGCGTTGAGGGCGAAGGAGCGGGGCGAATGCACGCGCAGCGCACTGGCCGTGGCGTTCAACGCCGCATCGTCCCGTCCGGCAATGGCAACAACCGCGCCGTTTTCGGCCAGGGCGCTGGCGACGCCGCGACCAAGCCCCTTATTGCCGCCGAGCACAAGAGCCCGTTTTCCTTCCAGTCCAAGGTTCATGGTAGAGATCTCACTTTTTCAATGGGCTAGCGGACATGGATGATGGCATCCACTTCGACCGGGACATTCAGGGGCAGGCCCGCCATGCCGATCGCCGCGCGGGCATGTCTGCCCCTGTCACCCAGCACTTTGAGCAACAGTTCGGATGCGCCATTGCCGACCGTTGAATAATCGCTGAACCCGGCGACGGCGTTCACGTAAACCGTGATCCTGGCTACCTGGACAACTCGGCTCAGATCGCCGTCCAATTCCCGGCTCAGCCAGAACAGGATGTTGGCAACGCACATCGCAGCCGCCTGTTTCGCCTCTTCGAGGCTGATCGTTTCGCCGACTTTGCCCGTGTAGGCGATGTCTTCTCCCGCCTCGGGTATCTGGCCGGAGATATAGACGACATTGTCGACGCGGATAGACGGTGCGAACGGAAAGTCGGCTGGTGCGATTTCCGGCCAGGTCAGGCCGGTCTGTTCAAAACGGTCACGGAAACTCGTCAAGGCAATCTCCTTATGCTGGGGAGCATTCCTTGCCATGCTTGGTAGAGATAATGTATCTTGATATTGCTTATATCGATATAAGGTTTCTTGATGGACATGAATCTTGATCCGCACCTGTTGCGAGCGCTGCTCGTGGTTGCCGAAACGGGTACCGTCAGCGGTGCGGCGGAGAAACTGGCGCGCACGCAGGCGGCGGTCAGCATGCAGCTCAAGCGGCTGGAGGCGGATCTCGGCACGCAGCTTCTCAAGCGTTCGTCACGCGGTGTGTCGCTGACCGATTCTGGCGAAATTCTCGTCGCTTACGCCCGCAAGCTCATTGCGCTTGGCGAAGATGCGCGTCAACAGATCGAGGGACGCCAGCTGGTCGGGCGGGTGAGGCTCGGGCTGATTGAAGACCTTGTCGTTACACGGTTGCCCATTCTGCTGGCGGAATTTCGCAAGAGATTTCCGCAGGTGGAACTTGATCTCGTCACGGCGCACAGCGGAGAGCTCAGCCAAAGTCTCCAGTCGGGCAAGCTGGATATTGTTGTTGCCGATCCATCGCGCTTTTCGTTTGCGCCGTTTTTTCACTGGTCGCGGCAACTGGTCTGGAGCGGCAGCCGTTTGATCGATGTCGGTGAGGGCGATCCCATCCCCCTCATCGTCTTCGAAGGTTCCTGCACCTGGCAGGACAAGACAACAGTGGCGTTCGCCAGCGCCGGGGTCGCATGGTCCGTGGCGTGCCGGGTCTCGAGCTACGGTGCTCTCATCGGCGCCTTGCGTGCCGGACTTGGCTATAGTCTCATGCTGCCGGAAAGCCTGCCGTCCGACTGCGAAACCATTGACGGCGGCCGCAACCTGCCGGAGGCGCCAAGTGCCGATTTCGGACTGTTTGTCGGCAAGGACCCATCCAAGATCGTGCGGGAACTCGGATTGTTTCTGCGGGAAAAGCTCGTGTCCTGACTCCCGCAGTCAGGACACTCCCGTCTTGGGATATGTTATTTCGCGGCCGGCTTGAGCGAACCGATGATTGCCAGGAGTTCGGGGGCGTGTTTTTCCTGTGTGCCCTTGGAACCCCAATAGGTGATGACAAGGAGCTTGTCCGGTGTGGGCGCGGCAAATGACAATCCGATGTTCACGGCGCCTTCCTTGTCCGTGCCGCTCCAGTCCAGATTGGTCATGTCCATTCCGTTGATCTGGTCCGTTGAGGTCTTCTTGGTGGAGTCATCGATCTTCACGCCGTTTTCCGTCAGAAAATCGATGGCGTCACTGATCACCTTGTCGGATGTTTTGGCATCGGCCACATCGACGGAGAGATAGATGGCCGAATCATCGGATGTGGCGTCGATCCCACCTTCGGTTTCCTTGGGTCCCCAGCTATTCGGGATGGTGATCGACGCAACCGGCGCCTCGCTCGGAAAGGTGAGGGTCGCGGCGGGCGCTGCAGCAGGCGCCAGTGCGATCATCGTCGCCAGCAAAATTTTCTTCATATGAATTCCCCTTGGGTTGTAACGCAGAGCATCACGAATTGCGGACTATTCCCAATTCGCGTTTTTTCTTTCAGGTTTTCTGGGTATATCAGAAGTATATCTGACAACTATTGCACATTTATGAACAATAACAATAGTAATTCCTGGTAATTTTCACCAACAACAAAATTTTTTATTTCTGCTCGTGTTAAATATCACCCCTGAGATTGAGTATTGACCTTCAGAAGGAGTGACGCGTTCAAAACATCTTTCGATAAACTACAAAGCCGGAATGATCCGCCACTTTGTTGTAGAGTTCCATGGCGGTGTGATTGGTCTCGTGGGTGAGCCAATAAACGCGAGGGGACCCTGCAAGCTGCGCCCGTTCGTAAACGCCGTTGATCAGGGCTCTGCCGACGCCTTTTCCCCGTGCCGCCTCGTTGGTGAACAGGTCTTGCAGATAGCAGTTTGGTGCAATCGAAATGGTGCTGCGGTGGAAGATGTAGTGCGTCAGCCCCAGGAGCTGTCCGCCGCTCTCCGCAACAAGGGCATTGACCGGCTCATAGGCATCGAAGAATCGTTCCCAGGTTGTGCGGGTGATGTCCGCCGCCAGCGCTGTCGGGCCCGACCGTCCGTAAAACGCATTGTAACCATCCCAAAGTGGCAGCCACTGGTCATAATCCTGACGGGTGACGGGGCGAACGAGAAGATCGTTGGTCATGTGTTCATCCTGCATTCTCGGGGAAAGCGTGGGGGCGGGCGGCCGGAAAGAAGCTAAAACACGAAACGGCCCGGGGACAATGGGTATTTCAGATATTTTTGGTGTTGCCGGCGCGCGGGGCAGGCGCGCGTGCCGGCGATGGTTTTATTGATCTTGTGCCAGAACAGCCGGCTCTCGCCCTCATATATTCTGACGCCGCTTGATCGTCATCAGGCGTTCGTAGAGTTTCAGACGTTTTGGCCGCCTTCTGCGGATCGACAGGAGGGAGCCGGACAGGAGAGCCGGCTGCAGGCAGACAGAATTGAGATGGATGAGCTTTTCACCGCGAATCGTCCAGGTGTGGAGAAAGGGCACCGTCGCATCGCCTTCATGCATCTTGAGATGAACGAGTGCGTGTACTTCGTCATCCTGGCAATTCAGGGTTTCATAGACGACGGATGTCGGTTCGAGATAGAGCGAATACTGGCGCACGCACGTGCTCAGATAGTGTTCCGGGCCGGTGTAAACGCCGCCCCATGGCACGCTGTCGCCGATGCGGGCCACGAAATCACTGTCAAGCAAGGGGGCCATTGATTGCGGCCCGTCGCTGCGTGTTTTTTCGTAGACGAGCCGGATCAGGGCTCTGTTCTTGTCCTTGATGTTTCCGTTCATTTTTTGTTTTGGTCCCCACGGCGCCGCTTATTGACGGTTCCGGCCCAATCTTACTGCGGTCTGATCGACGGGTATAGGCCCACGCCTGTCCCTGTCGGGCGCTTGTGCGGCCGATTGGCGATTGGCAGACGTGAATGGTTGAGCTGATGGTGAGCGCGCGGGGGTTCGAACCCCGGACCTACTGATTAAAAGTCAGTTGCTCTACCGGCTGAGCTACGCGCTCCCAGGCAGGAAAGGCGCTTGCGCTACCCCTTGGGAATTGCGGCGGAACATAGGGATGACATCGGCATTGGTCAACAGCTATTGTGCACAGTTTTTGCAAGATTAAGCCCTGTTTTTGCCCTGTCCACGGTTTTTCCGGGCATTGGAGGCATTTTACGCGGGATTGGCGCTGCCGCTGGCGACAATCACAGCGCATCCGTGTGCCGAACTGGCGAAAAGGTGATTGGAATTTGTGGGGGATTCGGCCTATGGCAGCTTCCATCAGAATTGAAATGCCAAACGAGGAGCGCATATGGCGCTTGATGTATCCTATCTGACCGCTGCCGGTGCCGGTGCGCTGTCGTTCTTGTCTCCCTGTGTGTTGCCGCTGGTGCCGCCTTATCTCTGCTACATGGCCGGCGTGACCGTGGAGGATTTCCGTTCCGATCAGCCCGCTGCCCGCGTTTCACCAGTGCGGCAGGCGCTGTTGCTTTCATCCTTCTGCTTCGTTCTCGGGTTTTCGACTGTTTTCGTGCTGCTGGGGGCGGGCGCCTCGACGATCGGCGGGCTGCTGCGCATGTGGCAGCAGGAGATCGCGATTGCCGCCGGTGTCGTCATCATCCTGATGGGGCTGAATTTCCTCGGTGTGTTCCGCCTTGCCTTCCTGTCGCGTGAAGCGCGGTTCCAGACCAAGGGCAAGCCGGCAAACCCGCTGGCTGCCTATGTCATGGGACTGGCCTTCGCCTTCGGCTGGACGCCCTGCATCGGGCCGGTTCTCGGGCCGATCCTTGCCCTTGCGGGCGGCCGCGATACGGTTTCCGACGGGGCACTGCTGCTTGCCATCTATTCGCTGGGTCTCGGCATTCCCTTTATCATCGCCGCCCTGTTTTCCGGTTACTTCATGCGGTTCCTCACGCGCTTCCGCATGCATCTCGGCAAGGTGGAAAAGGTGATGGGCGGGCTGCTGGTCATCACCGGCGTGTTGTTCCTGACCGGCGGATTGCAGACATTCTCTTTCTGGCTGCTTGAAACATTTCCCATCCTCGGCCAACTCGGCTAAAGAAGCGGAACTTGTTCATGCATTGGCAACCGGGATTATGCCACGATCGGGCGTAAAACTGTGTCGAGCCAAAACGGATCCGGAATTCTGACAATGACATCACGTACCTGCCTCTCGGTCATTCTTGCCGCCGGTGAGGGCACGCGCATGAAATCAGCGCTGCCGAAAGTGCTTCATCCGATTGCCGGGCTGCCCATCGTAGCGCATGTGGCAAAGGCGGTTCACAGCGCCGGGGGCAGCGATATCGCCCTGGTTGTCGGCCGTGGTGCCGATGCGGTGCGTGACGCGGTGCAATCGGTGGTTTCCCATGTCACGGTGCACGAACAGACTGAACGGCTCGGCACCGCCCACGCGGTTCTCGCTGCCCGCGATGCAATCGCACGCGGCTATGACGATATCCTTGTGGTGTTCGGCGATACGCCGCTCATTGAAACTGCGGCCTTGGATCGGGCACGCGCCAAATTGGCGGGGGGCGCCGATGTGGTCGTCATGGGCTTCCGGCCGGACAACCCGGCGGGGTATGGCCGTCTGGTCGAAAAGGGCGGCAAGCTGATCGCCATCCGCGAAGACAAGGATGCCAGCGAAGACGAGAAAAAAATCGGTTTCTGCAATGGCGGCCTGATGGCCTTGCGCGGTGACAGTGCCCTGCAGCTCCTGGACAAGGTCACCAATGCCAACGCCAAGGGCGAATATTATCTGACGGATGTGGTTGAAATCGGCAATGCACTGGGAAAATCCGTCGTTGCCATCGATATTGCCGTCGACAATGTCATCGGCATCAACACCCGCGTCGAACTGGCGGAAGCCGAAGCCATCTGGCAGAACCGCAAACGGCGGGCAATGATGCTCGCTGGCGTCAGCATGCAGGCGCCGGAGACCGTGTTTTTTGCGCATGACACGTTGATTGAAGCGGATGCGGTGCTGGAACCGCATATTGTATTCGGTCTGGGGGTGTCGGTTGCGACCGGCGCCGTCATTCACGCCTTTTCCCATCTGGAACGGGCGAAGGTGGGGCCGGGCGCCAATGTCGGCCCGTTCGCCCGGCTGCGCCCGGGCGCCGATCTTGCTGCCAATGCCAAGGTCGGAAATTTCGTCGAGGTCAAGAACACCAGGATCGGCGTTGGTGCCAAGGTCAGCCATTTGACCTATCTCGGCGATGCCACAATCGGTGCCGATGCCAATATTGGTGCCGGAACGATCACCTGCAATTACGACGGCTACAACAAGGCTTTGACGGAGATCGGGGTCGGTGCTTTTATCGGCTCCAACACGTCGCTGGTCGCGCCGGTGTCGGTGGGCGACAATGCCTATGTCGCTTCGGGCAGCGTGATTACCCAGAATGTCCCGGCGGATGCGCTGGCGTTTGGCCGGGCGCATCAGGTCAACAAGGAAGGCCGGGCGGTTCAACTGCGCGCAGGTTATGCCGCGCAGAAAAAGGCCAAGAAGGCCGCGGAATAACGCATTGGCAGTTCATGCCAGACATTGAAACGGAATTTGACTTCCTGCCTGTACGGATTCCCTTTAGGCAGGTTGAAATCGAGACCCTGAGCCATCGGAGCTTTTTATGTGCGGTATTGTCGGAATTATCGGACGCGAACAGGTTGCGCCTTTGCTGGTGGACGCGTTGAAACGCTTGGAATATCGCGGTTATGATTCCGCCGGTGTTGCAACGCTGGACGAGGGTGTCCTCGATCGGCGGCGCGCCGAAGGCAAGCTCGTCAATCTCGATACGCTGCTGAAGGATCAGCCACTTTCCGGCACCATCGGCATCGGCCACACCCGCTGGGCCACGCATGGCGCCCCGACAGTGCGCAATGCGCACCCGCATACCACGCCGCGTCTTGCGGTCATTCACAACGGCATCATCGAGAATTTTGCCGAACTGCGCAGCATGCTGGAAAAAGACGGCTACGTCTTCGAGACCGAAACCGATACGGAAACCGTGGCGCACCTGGTGACACGTGCGCTGGATCGCGGTCTTGCGCCCGTTGAAGCCGTTCGCCAGACCTTGCCGCAACTGCGCGGTGCCTTTGCCATTGCCATCATGTTCAAGGGCGAAGACGACCTGCTGATCGCGGCGCGCAACGGTCCGCCGCTTGCGGTCGGTTACGGCGATGGCGAGATGTATCTGGGCTCGGACGCCATTGCGCTTGCCCCGTTCACCGACCGCCTGTCCTATCTGGAAGATGGCGATTGGGCCGTGCTGACGCGCAAGGGCGTGGTGATCTATGACGAGGCCGGTGCAACCGTGCAGCGCCGCATCGAAAAATCAGCCGGTACGGCGTTCCTCGTCAGCAAAGGCAATCACCGGCATTTCATGGAAAAGGAAATCCATGAACAGCCCGAAGTCATCTCCCATACACTGGCCAATTATCTCGATTTTTCCAAGGGCATTGTCCGCAGCGATGCGGCGCCCGTCGATTTTGCCAGGGTCGACCGGATTGCAGCCTCCGCCTGCGGAACGGCCTATTATGCCGGACTGATCGGCAAATACTGGTTCGAGCAGATCGCGCGGCTTCCCGTCGATATCGATGTGGCTTCGGAATTCCGCTATCGTGAAATGCCCTTGTCCAAGGACAGTCTTGCGCTGTTTGTCTCCCAATCCGGCGAAACCGCCGATACGCTGGCATCGCTGCGCTACTGCAAGCAGCAGGGATTGACCATCAGTTCTGTGGTCAATGTGCGGGAATCGACCATGGCGCGCGAGTCGGACACCATCTTCCCGACCTTGGCCGGTCCGGAAGTCGGCGTTGCCTCCACCAAGGCGTTCACCTGCCAGTTGTCAGTGCTCGCGTCACTTGCGGTTATTGCCGGCAGGATGCGCGGGACTATTTCGGAAGAAGACGAGCGCCGTCTGGTGCATGAACTGTCAGAAATTCCGCGCTATGCAACACAGGCCCTGAAACTCGAGCAGCAGATGGAGGCGATCAGCCGCGATCTCTCGCAGGTGAAGCATGCGCTTTATCTCGGCCGTGGCACGAGTTTCCCGCTGGCGCTGGAAGGCGCGCTGAAGCTGAAGGAAATTTCCTACATTCATGCGGAGGGGTATGCGGCGGGCGAGTTGAAACATGGTCCGATCGCGCTGATCGATGAATCCATGCCGGTCATCGTCATTGCCCCCTATGATCACTGGTTTGAAAAGACCGTATCGAACATGCAGGAAGTGGCGGCGCGCGGCGGCAAGATCATTCTGATCACCGATGAGCGCGGCGCGGCGGCAAGCACGCTGAAAACCATGCACACGGTCATTCTGCCGGATATGCCCGAAATCATCACGCCGATCATTTACGCGCTGCCGATCCAGATGCTGGCCTACTACACGGCGGTGTTCATGGGAACGGACGTGGATCAGCCGCGCAATCTGGCAAAATCGGTCACGGTCGAATGATTCATCCGGCGCGAAGCAGCCGGACGGCTTCATCGCGCTCGAAGAGATAGAGCAGGACGCGCAAGGCTTCGCCTCGCGCGCTCTGCAGCTCCGGATCGCGCCCGAGAATATAGCGCGCATCCTTTCTGGCGATTTCGAGAAGCTCCTGATGCGCCTCGATGCTGGCGAGGCGAAAGCCCGGCGTGCCGGATTGGCGGGTGCCCAGCAATTCGCCTTCACCGCGCAGCTTCAGGTCTTCCTCGGCAATGCGGAAGCCGTCTTCCGTCTCGCGCATGATTTCCAGGCGCGCCCGGGCCACTTCGCCGAGCGGGCCCTTATAGAGCAGCAGGCAGGTCGATGGCTTGTCGCCGCGCCCGACACGCCCGCGCAGCTGATGCAGCTGGGCAAGACCGAACCGCTCGGCATGTTCGATCACGATGATCGTTGCATCGGGCACATCCACACCGACTTCGATGACCGTGGTTGCAATCAGCAGGCGTGTCTCGCCATTCTTGAAGGCCAGCATGGCGGCGTCTTTTTCCGGCCCGGTCATGCGGCCATGGACAAGGCCGATCTGATTGCCCAGCAAGGGCTGCAGCGACTGGAAACGCTCTTCGGCTGAAACCAGGTCGACCAGCTCCGATTCCTCGACCAGCGGGCAGATCCAGTAGATTTTCTGGCCGTCGGCGATGGCGCGGCGCATGCGGTCCACCAGTTCGCTCAAGCGCTCCATCGGCAGGATGGCGGTGGTGATCGGCCGGCGCCCGGCGGGTTTCTCCGTCAGTTTCGACACATCCATATCGCCGAAAGCGGTCAGAACCAGCGTGCGCGGAATGGGCGTCGCTGTCATGACCAGCATATCCGGTGCAGAACCCTTGGACTGAAGCAGCAGCCGTTGGTGCACGCCGAACCGATGTTGTTCATCAATGATTACAAAGACAAGGTCGTGGTAGTTCACCTTTTCCTGAAAGAGCGCATGCGTCCCGATGACGATGTGGATAGCGCCAGAACGCAGGCCGTCAAGAATGTCTTCGCGCTCGCGGCCTTTTTCCCGGCCAGTCAGCAGGGCTGTCCGCAGGCCCGCCTTGGCCGCAAGTGGCGCAATGGTGGCATAGTGCTGCCGGGCCAGAACTTCCGTGGGCACCATCAGCGCGGATTGTCCGCCGGATTCGGCGGCATGCGCCATGGCCAGCAGGCCGACGATGGTTTTGCCAGACCCCACGTCACCCTGCAGCAGTCTGAGCATCCGTTCCGGCTGGCGCAGGTCAGCGATGATTTCCTTGATCGCCTGCTGCTGGCTGCCGGTCAGATCATAGGGCAAAGCCGCGATGACCCTGGCTTTCAGGCTGCCGTCGCCCTCCAGCTTGCGGCCGGACAGCCGGCGGGTTTTCAGGCGCACAAGCGCGAGAGCCAGCTGACCGGCGAGAAACTCGTCATAGGCAAGCCGCTGGCGCGCGGGATGATCCAGTGCGATATCGGAAGGGTCCTGCGGGCGATGAATCGTTTCAAGCGCCTGCCGATGCGCGGGAAATTCATGTTTTGCCAGCACGGGCGCTTCGATCCACTCGGGCATTTCCGGTGTGCGTGCCAGCGCTTCGTGTATGCCGCGTGCCAGGACCTTGGGCGACAGGCCGGCCGTCAGAGGATAAACCGGTTCGACCAGCGGCAGCGACGCTGCATCGGCAATGCTGGCGATATGGTCGGGGTGAACCATGGTCGGACGGCCGTTGAACCATTCCATGCGGCCGGAGACGATGACGGTTTCACCCACGGGCAGAGCGTTTTCGAGCCATGCCTTTTTGGCGTGAAAGAAGACAAGCCCTATTTCTCCCGTGTCATCATGGGCAAAAACCCGGTGCGGCACGTTGCTTCGCCCGCTTGGTGCCGGCTGATGGCGGTCGACACGCAGTTCCAGCGTGACGATGGCGCCTTCCGGTGCATGGGCGATACCGGGACGATTGCGCCGGTCGATGACACTGTTGGGCGGCAGGTAGACCAGATTGCCGACGCGGGGTTCGGTTCCGGGTGGCTGCGTTCCCAGCAGCGTGGCAAGCAGGCCCGTCACCTTCGGCCCGATGCCGGGCAGCGAGCGAACGGAAGCAAAAAGGGGATCGAGCAGTGAAGGACGCATTCCCTAGGTTTAACGTCTTCAAAGCGTGTTGCAAGGCTGACAGCGGCGTCAATGCGCGCTATACCCAGCCGCAATCCTTTGGCTTCCCGCCCATCGAAGCCTTTTCACGATATTTCAAGGGAGACTGTCCATGACCGGAAGCAGTCGTTCAACAGTTGATCTGCCGCCAAGACAGCGCAAAATCCTCTTCCGTTCCTGGCATCGCGGCATGCGCGAGATGGATCTGATTCTCGGGCAGTTTGCCGATGCGCACATCGAAAGCCTGACGGAGGCGGAACTCGATCAGTATGAAGCACTGATGGAAGCGCTCGACCGCGACCTGCTGAAATGGGTCACCGGGGAAGCTGACGTGCCCGAAGAATTCAATACGCCGATCTTTCACAGGATTCTGGCTTCCCGCAACGCTATGAAATTCTGATTCGACATGAATGCCTTTTCCAAACTCGGACTGAAACCGGATATCAACGGACACGTCGTCATCGATGGTGTGGTCGACGGATATGAAGCATTTGCGCTTGCCAAGGTGGTCGCCGAGGCGGGAGCGGGCGGTCCCGTGCTGTTCATCGCCAGCGATGGTCAGCGCGTCGCCGACATCGAACAGGTGCTGGGCTTCGTTCAGCCCGATCTGCCGGTGCTGCAGCTGCCCGCCTGGGACTGCCTGCCCTATGACCGCGTGTCGCCCGGATCGGACACGGCGGCGCGGCGCCTGGCGGCGCTGGCCGGCCTCGCGGCGCTGCGCGACCAGAAACACCCCGGCGTCATCCTGGCGACCGCCAATGCGGTGCTGCAAAAGCTGCCGCCGCGCAAAGTCCTGGCCGAACAGCTCTTTCTCGCGAAGCCCGGCAACAGAATTGACATGAACGCGCTTGTTCAACGTCTTGAAAACAATGGGTTTGAGCGCGTTTCAACTGTGCGGGATGTGGGCGAGTATGCCGTGCGCGGCGGTATTCTCGATCTGTTCGTACCTGGCGCCGAAGAGCCGCTGCGGCTGGATTTCTTCGGGGACACGCTGGAATCCATCCGCACATTCGATGCCGCATCGCAGCGCACATCCAGCCAGAAAACCGAATTCTCCATGCAGCCGATGAGCGAAATCACGCTCTCGCCGGAGACAATCAGCCGGTTCCGCTCGCACTATGTGCAGAAATTCGGGGCGCCGTCGCGCGATGACGCGCTGTATCAGGCGATATCGGAAGGCCGCCGCTTTGCCGGCATGGAGCACTGGCTGCCGCTGTTCTACGAGCGCATGGAAACCGTCTTCGACCATGCGGGCCGCATGCCTGTCATCTTCGATCATCTGGCGCATGAGGCGATGGCTGAACGCCACAAGATGGTGGTCGATCACTACGAGGCGCGCAAGAAGCAGTCGGATGGCACGGAACCGGGTGAGGCAGTGCCCTACAAGCCCGTCGAGCCGGGCTCGCTCTACCTGACACCGGCGGAAGTGGAAGCCGCGGCGGTGGCCTCGGGCATGCGCGTTGACTTCTCGCCGTTCGATGCGCCGTTCGCGACCGGCCGCTCCGTCATCCATGCCGGTGCCCATCGCGGGCGCACCTTTGTCGAGGAACGCACGGCCAAGGACGCCAATGTGTTTGACAGCGTGGTCAAGCATATTGCCGATGAGCGGGCGGCCGGTAAAAAGGTACTGCTGGCCGCATGGAGCGAAGGTTCGCGTGACCGGCTCATCCAGGTTCTGAACGAGCACGGGCTGGAAAAAATCGAGCTGGTCGAAGACCTGCGCACGGTCAAGGCGCTGGCGCGCGACAAGATTACGGCGGGCATCCTGTCGCTGGAAACCGGTTTCGACGCGGGCGATCTCGTTGTTGTCGCCGAACAGGATATTCTGGGCGACCGGCTCATTCGCCGTTCCAAGCGCCGCAAGCGCGATCAGGATTTCATCAGTGAAGTGGCAGCGCTCAATGCGGGCGATATTGTCGTGCACGTCGACCATGGCATCGGGCGGTTTGTCGGCTTGCGGACGATCACGGCGGCCGGTGCGCCGCATGATTGCCTGGAAATCCACTATGCGGGCGATGACCGTCTGTTCCTGCCCGTTGAAAACATCGAGCTCCTGTCCCGGTTTGGCTCGGAGAGCTCGACAGCGGTGCTCGACAAGCTGGGCGGCGGGGCCTGGCAGGCGCGCAAGGCCAAGCTGAAGAAACGCCTGCTGGAGATTGCCGGTCACCTCATCCGCATTGCCGCCGAACGGCAGATGCGTGGCGCCCCCGTGCTTACGCCGCCCGATGGTCTCTACGGCGAGTTTGCCGCGCGTTTCCCCTATGAGGAGACGGAAGATCAGGACCGGGCCATTGAGGCAGTCATTGACGATCTCTCGCTTGGCAAGCCGATGGACCGGCTGATCTGCGGCGATGTGGGATTCGGCAAGACGGAAGTGGCCCTGCGTGCCGCCTTCGTCGCGGCGCTCAACGGGGTTCAGGTGGCCGTGGTCGTGCCAACCACGCTGTTGTCGCGCCAGCACTACAAGACCTTTTCAACACGCTTTCAGGGATTGCCGGTCAATGTGGCGCAGGCATCCCGGCTGGTGGGCGCCAAGGAACTGGCCGAGAACAAGAAGGGTATTGCCGAAGGACAGGTCGATATTGTCGTCGGCACCCATGCCTTGCTCGGGCAGGGCATCAAGTTCAAGAATCTCGGTCTTCTGATTATCGATGAAGAGCAGCATTTCGGCGTCAAGCACAAGGAACGGTTGAAGGATCTCAAATCGGACGTCCACGTGCTGACCCTGTCGGCAACGCCGATCCCGCGCACATTGCAGCTGGCGCTGACTGGCGTTCGCGAATTGTCGCTCATCACCACGCCACCGGTCGACCGCATGGCCGTGCGCACGTTCGTCTCGCCATTCGATCCGCTGGTTATCCGCGAAACATTGCTGCGCGAGCGTTATCGCGGCGGTCAGAGCTTTTATGTCTGCCCGCGCATTTCGGACCTCAGCGAGATCAAGGATTTTCTGGATTCGCAGGTACCGGAGCTGAAAGTGGCCGTTGCGCACGGACAGATGCCGCCCGGTGAGCTCGATGACATCATGAATGCCTTCTATGACGGGCAGTATGATGTGCTGTTGTCGACGACCATCGTTGAATCCGGTCTTGATATTCCGACGGCCAACACGCTGATCATCCACCGCGCCGACATGTTCGGCCTTGCCCAGCTCTACCAGTTGCGCGGTCGTGTCGGCCGGTCGAAGCAGCGCGCTTTTGCCTTGTTCACGCTCCCGGCCAACAAGATGCTGACGCAGATGGCCGACCGGCGGCTGAAAGTGTTGCAATCGCTCGATACGCTTGGTGCCGGTTTCCAGCTGGCGAGCCACGACATGGATATTCGCGGTGCGGGCAATCTGCTCGGCGAAGAACAGTCCGGCCATATCAAGGAAGTCGGCTTCGAGCTCTATCAGCAGATGCTGGAAGAGGCGGTCGCGGAGATCAAGGGGACGGGCGAGGTCGAGGATGGTCACTGGTCGCCGCAGATTGCGGTCGGTACGGCGGTGATGATTCCGGAAACCTATGTGCCGGACCTGCAATTGCGGCTGGGGCTGTATCGCCGTCTCGCCGATCTGGAGGAACTGCAGGATATCGACGGCTTTGGCGCCGAGCTGATCGACCGGTTCGGACCTTTGCCTGATGAAGTGCAGCATCTGCTCAAGATCGTCTACATCAAGGCGCTGTGCCGCCGTGCCAATGTCGACAAGCTCGATGCCGGGCCGAAGGGCATCGTCATCCAGTTCCGCAACAAGACGTTCAGCAATCCGGCGGCATTGGTGAAGATGATCGGCGAGCAGGGCTCGATGGCGAAAATCCGCCCGGACCAGAGCATCGTGTTCGTGCGCGATTGGCCAACCGCGGAAAAGCGCCTGAATGGCGCGGCCGTCGTGATGACCCAGCTGGCGAAACTGGCCGCCGCATAGCGGCCAGCCTCCACCGGCGCTTCATATCAGGTCGGGCGGGGTTCGAAACCGTCGGCTGTCTGGCGGATGGCATCGGCCAGCGCATCGGCGGACTGTGCGCCCATGACCGCGTATTTCTGATCCAGGATGAAGCAGGGCACACCGCGCACGCCGATCTGGTTGGCGGTGTCGATTTCCTGGCGCACGCCGACGCTGTCCGCGTCGGTCGGCAGCAGGCTCGCGACGATAGCGCTGTCCATGCCACCTTCTTCAGCCGCTTCGATCAGCACCTGATGGTCGCCGATGTTCTTTCCCTGTTCAAAATAATAGGAAAAGAGAATGCCGACGATCTTGTCCTGGATATCGGGACCGGCCTGCGAGGCCCAGCGGATCAGGCGATGCGCGTCCAGTGTATTGGGGGCAATCTCGATGGCCTCGAAGTCGAACTCGATGCCTTCTTCCTTGCCGAGCTCGATCAATTGCTGATGCACTTCAAAAATCCGGTCCGAGCTGCCGAATTTCTCCGTCATGTAGCGGTTGCGGTCCTTGCCCTGTTTCGGCAGCGTCGGGTCCAGCTGAAACGGACGCCAGTTGACCGTCACGTCCAGATCGGGATTGAGGGCGAGGGCGCTCTCCAGCCGCTTGCGGCCGACAAAGCACCAGGGGCAGACAACATCCGACACAACGTCGATGGTGAATTTCTTTTCGGTCATGATGTTCAACCTATCGTTTGTCAGACCACCACGTCTGAAGCTGGTAGCCGTTGAGAGATGTCTTGTCCGGGTGTTGCAGATGCGCCCAATAGGCAATCCATTGCTCGGGCTGGTAGTAAATTGGCACCATATAATGGCCGGAGATCAACACTCTGTCGAGGGCGCGCACGATGCTGACAAACTCCGACTGGCCGTGGACGGCAAGCATCTTGTCAATCAACGCGTCGACAACAGGGTCGGCAACGCCGGCATAGTTGAAGCTGCCCTCGATGTCCTTCGATTGGCTGCCCCAGCGGGCATATTGTTCATATCCCGGTGAGAGCGACCCGGAATAGGCGCCAAGAATCACATCATAATCAAAGGTTTGCAGGCGTTTCTGATACTGCGCGTCATCGACCGTGCGGATCGTGACCGCGATACCCAGGCGCTCCAGCGTGCGCTTGTAGGCGATACCCAGACGCTCCTCGGCCACGGAGCGGGTCAAAATTTCGAAACTCAGCGCATTGCCGTTCGGATCGAGCATCTGCTCGTCCTTGATCGCGTAACCGCGGCTGACCAGCAGATCGTAGGCGCGCTTCATTTCCTTGCGGTCGCGGCCCGAGCCGTCCGTCGTGGCCGGCGTGTAGGTGCCATCCATGACTTCGGGAAGAACTGCGTCGGGGTACGGGGCAAGAATGGCGCGTTCGGCTGCATCGGCGGGCTTTCCGAGCGCCGACAATTCCGAGCCCTGCCAATAGCTGGCCAGGCGCTGATAGCGTCCGGCATAGAGGTTGCGGTTGGTCCACTCGAAATCGAACATCAGGGCGAGTGCCTCGCGGACATATCTGTCCTTGAACTCGTCGCGGCGGGTGTTGAAGACAAATCCATAGACATTGGCGGGTGCGTGGGTCTCAAACGTCTTTTTGACGACACGTCCGTCATTGAAGGCGGGAAAGCCGTAGGAGGAGGCCCATTTGTTCGGGTCACCTTCCATGAACGCGTCAAAAACCCCCTTCTTGAACGCCTCGAACTGCGCCTGCAGATTGCGGAAATATTCGACAGTGATCACGTCGTAATTGTTGAAGCCGCGCCGGCTGGGCAAATCCGCCGCCCAGTAGTTGGGATCGCGCTTGAAGACGATACGCTGCCCCGGCTGCACCTGTGAGACCACATAGGGCCCGCTGCCAACCGGGATGGCAAGCGGCGACCGGTCGAAATTTTCAGCATCGATGGCATGCTTCGGCAAAACCGGCATCAGCGCGAGAATGAGGGGGAATTCCCGGTTGGCCTGATCATTGAACGTGATGCGGACGCCGTGCTCGCCGACCTGTTCGATCTTCGAGATCAGTTTCGTCCGCGTGTTGAAGGGCGGGCGCCCTTTCTCCGTCAGGAGATTGAAGGTGAAGATCACGTCGTCCGGCGTGACGGGCTGGCCATCGGACCATTTTGCCTTCGGATTCAGCGTGAATTCAACGAATGTGCGTTCCTCGTTGGTCTCCACCTTTTCCGCCAGCAAGCCATACATGGTGAACGGCTCGTCGGCGCTGCGCTGCATCAGCGTTTCGTAGACCAGATTTCCAAATTCGGCATCGCCGAACATGCCGCGCGCATAGGTGCGCATGCTTTTGATCAGAAAGGGATTGAGACTGTCGAATGTGCCGACCACGCCATAGGTTATCGAGCCACCCTTGGGCGCATCGGGATTCACATAGGGGAAATAGGGGTAATCAGCGGGCAGGGCAGGCTCGCCGCGCATGGCGATTCCATGTTTTGGCTCGGCAAGAACCGCGCTTGTCATCGAACAAGTCATGGTCAGCAGGGCCAGAATCTGGAAACTTTTCTTCAGCATCGTCTCAACCTTATGGTCCCTTTGGCGGGATTTTCCTTTGATTCGCCCACGAGATTACCATCTCATGACGATTCTGCGGCCAAAGGGGTGTAATCATCTTCCTGAAATGACAACAGAGCTAGGGTCAAGACCCATTAATCTGGTCGAAATGGTATGAGGCCATTTGTTCGGTTACAAGGAGCGAAGGCGAAGGCAATGTGGTTCATTGTCAAGCCTTTGCGACGATGAAGCCGGACAAATGGACCATATCCTTCGGACGCCGAAACGGCTGCAAGCTGCTGTGTCGAGCCGCTCGGCCGGGGGAAAGACCCCGCCCTTCGCGTCTCTCAGAGCATGGTCCCGAAAAGTTGTTCGACTTTTCGGGCAAGACCATGCTCCAAATATCGACTTGCGCATGCGTCTTTCGGCCCGGCCTAAGGCCGGACCGGAACATGCGCGGCATCTTCTTGCCGTTTCAGGCGCCATTTCGATCATGTTAATGGGGCTTGACCCTAAAAGTAGTCTGGATTTGCATTAACATGCAGTGTAACACGGCGTTCGAGACGAAGGGTCACTCTGTTGCCTCATTTGGTAACCAATCCAGAGAAAGCAATTCTAAGTGATCAAGTTACACTTCGGATAAGTGCGCTGAAAGGAACCAGTTGACCATGTCCAACCCGAAGACATTCGCTGCAACCGCATCCATCGCGGGTGCAATTGCATTACTCGCCGCCGCGGCAGTACCAGCATCAGCCCAGCAGCAGAGAACGCCGCAGGGTTGGTTCAAGGTTTGCTCCAAGCAGGAAGAAAACGACATCTGCAACACGCAGAACATCGTGACCGCCGATAGCGGCCAGCTTCTGACTGCCGTCAACCTCATCGAAATCAAGGGCAAGGTCAATCGCAAGATTTTCCAGGTTTCCGTGCCGACCGGCCGTCTGATCGGTCCAGGCGTTGGACTGCAGATCAATGGCGGCAAGACCCAGAAGATCGATTTCGCCATCTGCTTCCCGGATCGCTGCATTTCGGAAGTCGCCATGTCGGATGAACTCGTCGCTGCCTTCAAGAAGGGCAACCAGCTGACGCTGACTTCGGTCAACTTCCAGAACAAGCCAAATCCGATCACCGTTGCGCTGACCGGTTTCAGCCAGGCATTTGACGGCCCCGGCCTGCAGCAGTCGGAAATCGAAGATCGCCAGAAGACGCTTCAGGAAGAAGTCCAGAAGCGCCAGAAGGAATTCGAAGACAAGATGAAGGCCGAGCAGGCGAAGGCCAAGGCCGGAAACTGATCGAACCATCGACACGAAAAAGGGACGCTTTGGCGTCCCTTTTTTATTGTGCCGTTACTCAGTTGATATGCGGACTTTTGACCCGGTAGACACCGTTTAGCGGCTTGTCGAACATGTCCTTGATCTGCGGATGCCGCAGGGGAACGCCGGATGTATCGGCGACAAGGTTCTGCTCGGAGACATAGGCCACATACTCGCTGTCGGCGTTCTCGGCAAAGAGATGGTAAAAGGGCTGGTCGCGGCTTGGCCGGATATCTTCGGGAATGGATTGATACCATTCCTCGGTATTGTTGAATTCAGGATCGACATCGAAAATTACGCCGCGAAAAGCGAATATCCGGTGGCTTACAACCTGCCCGATCTGAAATTTTGCGTGGCGTATTTGTTTCATCATCATCATTCATTATAGATATCAGAGACATACCTGTCTCCATCAAATCGTGCGAGCATCGATGGCGTCCTGCCATTTCCGGTCGCTTCCCAACAGTCAAAGCTCGTCATGCTCAGCGTTTTCAATCTCGTTCTCCCATTTTTCGGCCTGATCTTTCTGGGATTCCTGGTTGCCCGCATCAGTCGTCAGCCGCTGGAAGCCTTGGGATGGATGAACGTTTTCATTGTCTATGTGGCGTTGCCGGCACTGTTTTTCCAGATCCTTTCAAAGACACCTGTCGCTGAGCTGACTCAATGGGCCTTTATTATTGGCTGCACCGCATCAACACTTTGTGTTTTTCTGGTGATGTTCGGCTTTGCTTTTTTCAGAACGCGCAAAATAGACGAAAGCACCATTCAGGGGCTCGCCGCCGCCTATGGCAATATCGGCTATATGGGGCCGGGATTGGCCATCATGGCTTTCGGCGCGCCCGCTGCCGTACCGGTTGCCCTGATCTTCTGTTTTGACAACACACTGCATTTTGTCATGGCGCCCCTCATGATGGCGTTGTCCGGCAAAGACAAGCGCCGCCCGCATGAACTGGCGGTCAGTGTGCTCAAGAAGATATTCCTGCACCCCTTCATCATCGCAACCATTCTGGGTGTCGCGGCTGCTGTCACCGGGTTCGAACCGCCTGCGTCCATCGACAAGCTCATTGATCTGCTGGCCAAGGCCGCCGCACCCTGTGCGCTCTTTGCCATGGGCGTCACCCTTGCCTTGCGCCCCCTGAAGCGGGTGCCGCCGGAACTCTATCTGATTGTCTCGATCAAGCTGGTTTTCCAGCCATTGCTTATCTACGCCATCCTTCACTTTGCCGGCGATTTCCCGCCGGTTTGGGTGTACACCGCCATGCTGCTGGCGGCGCTGCCGACGGCAACCAATGTCTTCGTCATTGCCCAGCAATATGGTGTCTGGGTCGAACGGGCTTCGAGCAGTATCCTGGCAACCACGCTGTTTTCGGTCGTGACCCTGACCCTGTGGCTTTACGTGATGACGCACGGCCTCATTCCCTGATAAGGAACTGCAGGTCACCCGGCGAACGGCCGGGCCGTGACCGTGTTGCCGGAGCGCTTTTGACCATAGATCGTGCGGAATTCATTCAGGCGCATATGCCTGTCATGGCTGTCCCGGCAGTTCCGGAAATTGTGCTTCACAGCGCCACGCCGGCGAGTGGATTGCGCCGCCTTATCGCCTCCCATGCCAATCCCGATCCCGAACCGCCATACTGGGCCTATCATTGGGCTGGCGGTGCAGTGCTCGCCCGTTATTTTCTCGATCACCCGGAGGTCGTGCAAGGGCAGCGCGTGCTGGATCTTGGGTCGGGTTCAGGAATAGTTGGCATAGCGGCGGCAAAGGCAGGTGCGATCCACGTGACCGCCGCCGAAACAGACGGGAATGCCATTGCCGCGCAACAGCTCAATGCCGATCTCAATGGTGTCAGCTTGACAACGATGCATGCGGATCTGACGGCTGGCCCGGCAATGGATGTCGATCTGGTTGCTGTTGGCGATCTGTTTTACGCGCCCGATCTCGCGCAGCGTGTTCTGCTTTTCCTCGATCGCTGTCTTCTGGCGGGCGCCAAGGTCCTTATCGGCGATCCCGGCCGGGCACATCTTCCGCACGACCGGCTCCGGCTCATTGCCGAATATGCGGTGCCGGATTTCGGGCAAGTGACGGACGCAAAAGTGAATGCCGGTGTTTTTGCACTGATCTGAGGTGATGCCTGCAGGTTTTGTCTGTCGCAGCGCCTGTGTTTTCCAGACAATGAAGGCATGACCATTGTGCGTGGTTCGACAAGCTCACCATGAGGGAGGTGGAGGGCTGCACGCTAATCGTGAACGTTGCAGAACATGGCTCCCTGCAATCCTCACTTTCCCTCATGGTGAGCTTGTCGAACCACGCACAAAACGTGCTGCAGGCTTTTCGAACTCTCCCGGACATGCTGGCGTCTTTCCCTCCCAACGTGGGCTGTTTCGTCGCAGGAAGACGGCCCTTGTGGGCAAAGGCTTTCTGTGTACTATTGCGAATGATTTGCAATTGCGATTAGAGGTATTTCATGGATTCCTTGCGGCAGGCAGCCGATACGGACGAAGGCTGGCGGCGCGAACGGGGTGATGCATCGCTTTCGGATGTGCATCGCTCGGTTGCTGTCAGGACAGCGGGACCGGGTTGGCGCAGGGCCGCAGCCTTTGTGGGACCGGGCTATCTGGTTGCCGTGGGCTATATGGATCCGGGAAACTGGGCGACATCGCTCGCCGGCGGTTCGAAGTTCGGCTACACGCTGCTTGTCGTCGCGTTGGTCTCCAACATCATGGCCGTGGTCCTGCAGGCGCTTTGCGCGCGTCTGGCGATCGGATCGGGCAGGGATCTTGCGCAGGCCTGCCGCGATGCCTTTCCAAGGCCGGTTGCCTATACGCTCTGGTTCATGGCGGAGCTTGCCATCATTGCCACCGACATTGCCGAAGTCATCGGCACCGCGATCGGTCTCAACCTGATTTTCGGCATCCCGCTTGAACTCGGCGTCCTCATCACCGCGCTCGATGTTTTCCTGATCCTCTATCTGCAAAAGCTTGGCTTCCGCTGGGTGGAAGCGCTGATCATCACGCTGCTGGGCGTGATCGCGCTGTGCTTCGGCATCCAGATTTTCCTCGCGGATCCCGATTGGGCTGCCGTGATCAAGGGATTTGCCCCGACAACGGAAATCGTCACCAACCCGGAAATGCTCTATCTCGCGCTTGGCATTCTCGGCGCGACGGTGATGCCGCACAATCTCTATCTGCACTCCGGCATCATCCAGACGCGCGACTACGGCCACACCACGCCGGAAAAGCGTCAGGCGCTGAAGTATGCCACGTGGGACTCCACCATTGCGCTGACCTTTGCCCTGGTCATCAATGCGGCGATCCTGATCCTTGCCGCCGCGACCTTCAACAAGACGGGGCGGACCGAAGTGGCGGAACTCGGTGAAGCGCACTCACTGCTCGCGCCGCTCCTCGGCTGGGGTTTCGCCCCGACCCTGTTCGGTATCGCGTTGCTGTGCTGCGGCATCAACTCGACGGTGACGGCGACGCTGGCCGGACAGATCGTGATGGAAGGCTTTTTGAAAATCAGGCTGGCGCCCTGGCTGCGCCGGTTGATCACCCGTGCCATTGCCATTGTTCCAGCGGGCGCGGTGACCGTCTGGTACGGCGACAGCGGAACGGCCAAGCTTTTGATCCTGACGCAGGTCGTGCTCAGTCTTCAGCTGTCCTTTGCCGTATTCCCTCTGGTCATCTTCACCGCCAGCAAGACCAAAATGGGTGTGCTGGTCTCGCCGAAATGGCTCACGGTGCTTGCCATGATCATTGCGGTGGTGATTGCCGTGCTGAACATCAAGCTGCTGATGGACTTTGTTCTCGTTTAGGCGCGCTTTGCTTCCCGGCGTGGCCAGCGAAAGCCGCTGCCGGGGCGCAAACCCTCACGCATGAGAAAACTGCGCAGCGGCGAGAAGGTGCGGAGCAGCTCCAGGCCGCCGCTGCGGACCATCTGCACGGGCAGGAAATCCGACAGCAATGACCGGTTCAGCGCATCGACCGCGCCGGTGCGGGCAATGATGTCGGGGCTGCGCCTGCGGTTATAGGCTGAGACAACCGCCGTGGCACCGAGATCGCTGCCACCGGACGGCAGGGTATCAAGCAGCGTTTCCACGTCCCGGACACCGAGATTGAGTCCCTGCGCCCCGATGGGCGGAAACACATGCGCCGATTCGCCCGCCAGAAACACGCGGTTGCGGGCAAAGGCGTTCGGGACAAGGCCGGACAGCGGCCAGGCCTGTGCTTCGACATCGATGGTGACGGCGCCGAGCATGGACTGCATGCGTTCCTCGACGCGGACCGCCAGTTGTTCCGCATTCAGGTCCAAAAGTTCCGCCGCATGGGCAGGTGTCGTCACCCAGACGAGGCTTGACCGTTTCCCCGCAAGCGGCACCTGCGTGAACGGGCCATGCTCCGTGTGAAATTCCGTTGAAATATCATGATGATCGCGCGTGTGGCTGAAGCTGAGCACCACCGCAGTCTGGTTGTACTGCCAGGTGCGCGCCGAGATACCGGCGGCTTCCCGGGCCAGAGACGAGCGGCCATCGGCGGCAATAACGATGTTGGCGGTGAACACCGAACCATCACTGGCTTCGACTGCCATGGCATTGTCCACCGGATGATAGTGGGTTGCCGACGCGGCGACATGGCGGACCGGCGATTGCTTCAGCGCGGCGCTGAGCGTTTTGGTGAGCGCGGCATTGGGAATGTTGTAGCCAAAGGCGTCTTCGTCGATCTCGGAGGCTTCGAATGTCACCACAGGGCTTCTGACCAGCCGGTTCGTGCCATCGAGAATGCGCATGGATCCGATGGGCGCAGCATGTGGCGCAATGCTGTCCCAGAGACCGATACGCTGGAGAAAACGGATGGCGGGCATCATCAGAGCCGTCGTGCGCTTGTCCGTGCCAGTGGGGATAACGCCGAGACTGACGACGTTTTCAAGGTGCTGACCAAGGGCAATGGCGGCAATCAGGCCGACATGACCGGTTCCTGCAACAACAATGGGATCCGTTCGGGTGCTGGTCATCATCTGTCTCCGCTTCCAAGCCGTTTTGGCTTTCAACAGTTTATATCAGGAACATTGCTTGCGCTTTGGGTCGTTTTCAAGAAAAGCTGCTCGCAAATCGTTTGTCCTTGGTAACATATAGCGACAAGCGGATCAGTATCATGCAGCAGATTGGCGCGGACCGTGAAAAAACCAACTTTGCCCCGGGGTGTTAAACCCAAAAAAGTGACGGCACCACAAGCCAAGGCCTTCTCGGTGCATTTGCTGACCGCCTCCGGTTCCTTCCTGGCGTTCCTCTCGGTGGTCGCGGCCAGCGAAGGAAGCTGGACGGCCATGTTCTGGTGGCTGGGGCTGGCGCTGTTCGTCGACGGCATCGATGGGCCGATCGCCCGCAAGCTCGAAGTCAAATATGTGCTGCCCAACTGGTCGGGCGAGCTGCTCGACAACATCATCGACTACATGACCTATGTGCTCATCCCGGCCTTTGCGCTGTATCAGCGCGGCTTCATGGGCGAGGGCCTGTCCTTTCTGGCGGCGGCGATCATCGTCGTATCCAGTGCGATCTACTATGCCGATACGGGCATGAAGACGAAGGAAAACTTCTTCAAGGGCTTTCCGGTCGTCTGGAACATGCTGGTGTTCACCCTGTTCATCGTCAAGCCCGGCGAATGGGTGGCATTTGCCATTGTCCTCGGTGCCGCCATCGTTTCATTCCTGCCGATCTATTTCCTGCACCCGGTGCGCGTGCAGCGCCTGCGGCCGCTGAATCTCACGATTTTCTTCCTGTGGTGCGCTTTCGGCGTACTTTCGCTGTACCAGCATCTGGATTCGCCCCTCTGGGTGCGGGTCGGTATTTCGGTCACAGGCATCTACCTGTTCCTCATCGGGGCGGTGATGCAGGCATTTCCCAATCTTGGACGGACGGAGAAGGCATGATGGTCAAGGCAATTCGTATTCATCAGACGGGTGGTCCTGAAGCGCTGGTCTATGAACATGTTACCGTCGGTGAGCCAGGCCCCGGCGAAGTGCGTATGCGCAATGAGGCCATCGGCCTGAATTTCATCGATGTCTATTTCCGCACCGGCCTCTATCCGTCGCCCGGCGGTCTGCCGCTCATTCCGGGCAATGAAGGCGCGGGCGTCGTGCTCAGCGTCGGTCCTGGTGTTACCGATGTGAAACCGGGCGATCGCGTCGCCTATGTCAATCCGATCGGCGCCTATGCGGAGGAACGCATCATGCCGGCGGACCGCCTGGTCAAGGTCCCGGACTCCATTTCCTTCCAGCAGGCCGGTTCGATGATGCTGAAGGGCATGACGGCCTATTATCTCCTGCGGGAAACTTTTCCGGTCAAGCAGGGCGACACGATCCTGTTTCACGCGGCCGCCGGCGGTGTCGGGCTCATAGCCGGCCAATGGGCCAAGCATCTCGGCGCGACTGTCATCGGCACCGCCGGTTCGGACGAGAAGGTGAAGCTGGCGCTCGAGAACGGTTTCGACCATGTCATCAACTATCGCACCGAGAACTTTGTCGAACGGGTGAAGGAAATTACCGGCGGCAGGGGTGTCGACGTGGTCTACGATTCTGTCGGCAAGGATACATTCGACGGGTCGCTGGACTGCCTGCGTCCGCGCGGCATGCTCGTCTGCTTTGGCCAGTCATCCGGTCCGGTTGCGCCATTCGATCTTGGCATCCTGTCGCGCAAGGGCTCCCTCTACCTGACGCGGCCGACATTGTTCGTCTATGTCGCGGCGCGGGCTGCGCTTGAAAATGCAGCGCGTGCGCTTTTTGACCAGGTGGAAAGCGGTGTGGTGCGCATCGATATCGGTCAGACCTATGCCCTCAAGGACGCGGCGACGGCGCATCGCGATCTTGAAGCGCGCAAAACGACCGGAACAACAGTGCTCATTCCTTAAGCCGCTGAAAAAGATGCTTGAATAGTGTGCGCAAAAGGCCGCAACCTCTGGTTTTGCACTTCCCAAATCGATGCTGCCCGACATAGGATCGGAAATGGTTAGGGGCACTTCAGAATAATCGTCCTGGGCCGTGGGGAACTATGACAAGCATAAGCGATAAAAACGGGGCTGGGCATCCACTTCTGGAAGCAAGCGGGCTCACCAAAATTTTCGGCTCTCTGAAAGCCTGCGACGGGATCGACCTGACAATCGGCACCGGAGAAATTCATGCCCTTCTGGGGGAAAACGGCGCTGGCAAATCCACGCTGGTCAAAATGCTGTTCGGCGCGCTGCAGCCGACTTCGGGTGAGATCGGCTGGAAGGGCAAAGCGGTTGCCGTCGCCAATCCGGCGATGGCAAGATCGCTCGGTATCGGCATGGTTTTCCAGCATTTTTCGCTTTTCGATGCCCTGACGGCCGCCGAGAACATCGCGCTGTCACTCGATGAGAAAACCGACCTCAACACGATCGCCGCAAAGGCGCGGGACATCGGCCGGACCTATGGTCTGCCGGTTGATCCTGATGCCCTCGTCGGCGATCTTTCCGTGGGCGAACGCCAGCGTATCGAGATTATCCGCTGCCTGCTGCAAAATCCCGACCTGATCATTCTCGACGAACCGACATCGGTGCTGACGCCGCAGGAAGCCGACCTTTTGTTTGTCACGCTGGAGCGGTTGAAGTCGGAGGGAAAATCGATCCTCTATATCAGCCACAGGCTGGAAGAGGTGCGGCGGCTGTGCGACCGGGCCACGGTGCTGCGCCACGGCAAGGTTGTCGGCCAGTGCGATCCGCGCCAGGAAACCGCAAGTTCTCTGGCGCGCATGATGGTTGGCAGCGACATCCACGTCATCGAGCGCCGTCCGAACGCGGCGCCAGCAACCCAATCGGCACTGATTGAAGTCAACGGCTTGTCACAGAAGCCGCGCGGCCCGTTTTCCGTGTCGCTGCATGATATCCGGCTGGCGGTCAATCCGGGTGAAATTCTTGGCATTGCCGGTGTCGCCGGCAACGGACAGGGCGAACTGTTCGAAGCCATATCCGGCGAAGTGCTGCAGGAACGGCCGGACATTGTCCGTATTCGCGGCCGGGACACTGGACGATCCGGTATCTCCGCGCGGCGCAGGCTGGGCGCTGCCTTTGTGCCGGAGGAGCGTCTTGGGCATGGTGCGGTTCCCAATATGTCGCTGACCGACAATCTGCTGTTGTCGCGCTACGCCACCGATGGAAAAGCCTTCCTCGGCGGCGGCCTGTTGCGGCTGCTCCAGCAATCCAGCCTTGCCCTTGCGGCAAAGCGGATCGTCGTACAGATGGACGTTCGTAAAAGTGCGGAAAACCCAGATGCATCAGCGCTTTCCGGCGGAAACCTCCAGAAGTTTCTGATCGGGCGCGAGCTGGACCGCAATCCAGCCGTTCTGGTGGTCAACCAGCCGACCTGGGGCGTCGACGCCGGTGCTGCCGCCCATATCCGGCAGGCGCTTGTCGATCTTGCCCGCAGCGGTTCCGCCGTGATCGTGATCAGCCAGGATCTCGATGAACTCTTTGAAATCTCCGACCGGATTGCCGCCATGGTGCATGGGCGCCTGTCGCAATCGGTCCCGATTGAAGCGATGAACATGGAACGTGTCGGTTTGATGATGGGCGGTGCCGATACCGCGTCGGCCCATGCAAGTGCAGGGGCCGCCTGATGCGTGTCGAATTGGTCAGACGTCAGCAACATTCGGCGCTGTTCAGTGCGCTGTCGCCGTTCATCGCCCTGTTCCTTACGCTGATTGCCGGCGCCATCCTGTTTGCGCTGCTTGGCAAGAACCCGGTTTCCGCGCTCTATTCCTATTTCGTCGAGCCGCTGACCGAGATCTGGTCGTGGCACGAGCTGCTGGTGAAGGCAGCGCCGCTGATCCTGATCGCCGTGGGGCTGTCCGTCTGCTTCCTCTCCAACAACTGGAATATCGGCGCTGAGGGGCAATTGATCATGGGCGGGATCGCCGGATCGATCCTGCCGGTGGTTTTTCCGGATTTTCAGGGCTGGTATGTCCTGCCGATGATGCTGCTGCTGGGCATGGCAGGCGGGATGGCCTATGCGACCATCCCGGCGTTCCTCAAGGTGCGGTTCAACACCAACGAGATTCTGACGAGCCTGATGCTGGTCTACGTGGCGCAGCTGTTCCTCGACTGGATCGTGCGCGGCCCTTGGCGCAACCCGCAGGGTTTCAACTTCCCCGAAACGGTGCAGTTCAATTCCAGTGCCATCCTTCCCGAGATATGGGCTTCATCGGGTCGGGCGCATTGGGGATTTGTTCTGGCGATTGTCGCCGCACTCCTTGTCTGGTTCATGCTGTCGCGCACGCTGAACGGCTTTGAAATCAAGGTGCTGGGACGCAGCGCGCGGGCAGGGCGTTTTGCCGGTTTCAGCGCCGGGCGCCTGACATTCTTCGCGTTCCTCGTCTCCGGGGCGCTGGCCGGGCTGGCCGGAATTGCCGAGGTTTCCGGTGCTGTCGGGCAATTGCGCACGACGATCTCGCCCGGCTATGGCTTCACCGCCATCATCGTTGCCTTCCTTGGCCGCCTCAATCCGCTTGGCATTGTCGCCGCAGGGCTGGTTCTGGCGCTGTCCTATCTGGGCGGCGAAGCGGCACAGGTTTCGCTCGGCATTTCCGAGAAATCGGCGCGTATCTTCCAGGGCATCATCCTGTTCTTCGTGCTGGCGAGCGACACGCTCATCTATTACCGCATCCGCTTCGTCACCCGGCATAGCGACGCCGCAGCAAAGGGGGCATGACATGGGCATGTTCGAAGCCATTCTCCTGACGGTTGCCACAGCCGCAACGCCCTTGCTGATCGCTGCCATGGGCGAACTTGTCGTGGAACGCTCCGGCGTACTCAATCTCGGCGTCGAGGGCATGATGATCATGGGTGCTGTTGCCGGCTTCGGCGTCGCGCAGCTCACCGGATCGGCATGGCTCGGCATGTTCGCAGCCATTCTGGCCGGGGCTGCCTTTTCGCTGCTGTTCGGTTTCCTGACGTTGACGCTGGTGACCAATCAGGTGGCAACGGGCCTGGCTTTGACGCTGCTCGGGCTTGGCGCTTCCGCCATGATCGGCGAGAGTTTTGTCGGGCTGCCCGGCGTGCGGATGCAGTCCCTGAATATTCCGGTGCTGACGGATTTGCCGGTCGTCGGGAAATTCCTGTTCGGACAGGATCCAATTTTCTATATGTCGATCCTTCTGACCATCGGCGTCACATGGTTCCTGTTCCGCACCCGTGCCGGACTGACATTGCGCGCCGTCGGTGACAATCATACCTCGGCGCATGCGCTTGGCGTGCGGGTCATTCGGGTGCGTTATCTCGCCGTGATGTTCGGGGGCGCTTGCGCCGGGCTCGCCGGTGCGCAACTATCGCTCGTCTATGTGCCGCAATGGGTGGAAAACATGACGTCGGGCCGGGGTTGGATCGCGCTTGCACTGGTGGTGTTCGCCTCGTGGCGGCCATGGCGGATTCTGGCGGGCGCCTACCTCTTCGGCGCGGTCACCATCGGCCAGCTGCACGCCCAGGCGCTTGGCATCGGCATACCCTCGCAGTTCATGTCGTCGCTGCCTTATCTGGCAACGATTATCGTGCTTGTTCTGATTTCGCGGAACAAGCGGCTGACCCTGATGAATACGCCGACATCCCTCGGCAAACCCTTCGTGCCCGACCGCTGAGCAGCCGGGCGAGAATAAAAGACAAGGTTTTTGGTTTAACAGAGAGGTGAACACGAATGAAAAAACTGCTTATGGCGCTGTCCATGGCTGCCAGCTTTGCCGTTGCGGGCGCGGCCCATGCCGAAGACAAACTGAAGGTCGGCTTCATCTATATCGGACCGCCCGGCGATTTCGGCTGGACCTACCAGCACGATCAGGGCCGCAAGGAGATGGAAAAGGCGCTCGGCGACAAGGTCGAGACAACCTTCCTCGAAAGCGTGCCTGAAGGGGCGGATGCGGAGCGTTCGATCGAGCGTCTGGCGCGTGCCGGCAACAAGCTGATCTTCACGACCTCGTTCGGCTACATGGATGCGACGATCAAGGTTGCGCAGAAGTTCCCGAATGTGAAGTTCGAACACGCGACCGGCTACAAGACGGCCGACAATGTTGCCGTGTACAATTCGCGCTTCTATGAAGGCCGCTACGTACAGGGCGTGATTGCCGCCAAGCTGTCCAAGGTTGGCGTTGCCGGTTATATCGGTTCATTCCCGATCCCCGAAGTGGTGCAGGGCATCAACTCCTTCATGCTGGGTGCGCAGTCGGTCAATCCCAACTTCAAGGTCAAGGTGATCTGGGCCAACGCCTGGTTCGATCCGGGCAAGGAAGCCGATGCCGCCAAGGCTCTGGTCGATCAGGGCGTCGATATCATCACCCAGCATACGGATTCCACCGCGCCGATGCAGGTTGCGGCGGAACGCAAGATCAAGGCATTCGGCCAGGCTTCCGACATGATCAAGTTCGGCCCGGAAACCCAGTTGACCGCCATCGTCGACAATTGGGGCCCTTACTACATCGAACGGGCCAAGGCCGTGATCGATGGCACATGGAAGACGCACAATGTTTTCCACGGCATGCATGAAAACCTCGTGGTCATGGCGCCCTACACCAACATGCCTGACGATGTGAAGAAGCTGGCCGAGGAAACCCAGGCGAAGATCACATCCGGTGCGCTGAAGCCCTTCACCGGTCCGGTCAAGAAGCAGGACGGCTCCGAATGGCTGAAGGCTGGTGAAACCGCCGACGACAAGACCATTCTCGGCATGAACTTCTACGTTGCCGGCGTGGACGACAAGCTGCCGAAATAAGGTTTGGCCGCGATACAAAAGGAAAGGGCGCCCATGGGCGCCCTTTTTTGTGAAAGCGATGGGCCGCTTATTCAGCGGCGTCGGCTGGCGCCGCATTGAGCTGACCATAGTTCTCGACGCCGATGCGCTTGAGAAGGTCGAGCTGGGTCTCGAGGAAATCGATGTGGCCTTCCTCGTCCTTCAGAAGCTCGTCAAAGAGTTCCTTGGTGACGTAGTCGCCCACTTCCGCGCAGATCTCACGCGACTTCTTGTACGACTTCACAGCGTCATATTCGCCGGCCAGATCGGCTTCCAGAACTTCCTTGATGTTCTGGCCGATGCGCAGGGCGCCGATGGATTGCAGGTTTGGATGGCCTTCGAGGAAGATGATGCGCTCGATGATCTTGTCAGCGTGCTGCATTTCCTCGATGGATTCGGCGCGCTCCTTCTTGGCGAGCAGCTTGTAACCCCAATCGTCCAGCAGGCGATAATGCAACCAATACTGGTTGACCGCTCCCAATTCGAGGAAAAGTGCCTCGTTAAGCCGCTCGATGACCTTTTTGTCGCCTTTCATGCCGTGAACTCCCGTATTCGTGACGCAATGCCCGCACACGATCGATAAACGAGACAGCATCAGAATCGTTTGAACCGTGGCGGAGGTGATATTCTTCCGTCACCTTTATGATGGTTTCAACGACGTTTGGGAAGCAGCCACAGCAGCGGCCACGCTTCTGCATGGCATGGTAGACTTTTGCCGGGACAATCAGTTGCCACGGGTCAGCATCGAGAAGTTCAGTGATAGTATTCTCGATTTCTTTCTGCGTAATGATATTGCAATGACATACAAGCATGTTGTCTAAGCGCCATATTCATAAGAATAAATACCCGTAAATCCTGACAGTTTTACAATGTCAGAACTTCTCCTTGTGACAGGACAGGTGGCGCTTTGCAGAAATTGGCCCGGAAACATTGTTCCGCAACCTGGAAATACTTTCGAACCAGACAAGGGTTCCTCCAATCGCAAGGGTTCAAGGCCCTAACATTAAAGGTCATGCGTTATTCGCAATACTGATCCTATAAGACTGGTTTGTCCGAATTCTGTCAAATGCCGGCCGCTGAATATGCCGTGATATCAATAGCTTGGAATAATTCTAAACTGGGAAAATAACATAACCAATTCAATCATATTTCGTCGATTTTGCCGTCCTGACCGGCAAAATGCATCGCCGGCTACGCATGTGTCAAAACGTCTCATTTGTCGCAAAAAGACTAAATCAGGCGCCCTCGACCACGGAGAACCCTTCGAATTGCGGGTGTCCGATGTAACTCGGCTTGGTATCGCCCGCATTGCGATGCGCTGCGCGGAAATGTTCGGACTGAGTCCATGCGGTGAAATCCGCCTGGGTCCGCCACACGGTGTGCGATGCATAGAGGGTGTAATTCTCTTCCTCGTTCCGGGCACCGCGCAGCAGGTGGAATTCGACAAAGCCGGGCACCGAGGACAACCGGGAGTCGCGTGACTTCCACACGGTTTCAAACGCGTCTTCGGAGCCCGACTGAACCTTGAAACGATTCATGGCGATGTACATGGCGCAACTCCATTCATGTGGATTGTGGTTGGGGACCGATCCTGGGAGCCGGTCACTCCAAGAGAATTCTGTCAGCTCGCCGTGGCGAGGCGGGGTGCCAGATTGTCGATGCCGAGGAGGGCGCGCACGTCTCTCGTCTTGACGATATCATCGATGGAATACTGGGCGAGCACCTCGAAGAAGGCATTCAATGCCTTGCGCAAGGCGGCATTCAGGCCGCAGCTGTCAATCAAAGGGCATTCCGCGGCATCGTTCTCAAAGCACTCTGCCATGGCAAAGTTTTCTTCGGTCACGCGCACCACGTCGAAAAGGGTGATGTCCTTGGCAGGCTTGCCGAGTTTCACGCCGCCATTGCGACCGCGTACGGTTTCAATGAAACCGTTTTCAACGAGCGGCTGCAGGATTTTGAACAGGAAAAGCTCCGAGACTGTGTAGGCGTGCGCAATTTCGGCGATCCGGCTCAGATTGCCATCATTGGCGGCACAATACATCAGAATACGAATGGCATAGTTGGTCTGTCTGGTCAGTCGCATGGGAATATCTCTCTCAACCCGAATTCAGGTCATGCTGGGGTTAGGAGCTACTTTAGAATTATTCTTGATAAAGTAAATAATAATATGAACCTAAGTTTCATATTTTCCGAGGGAAAACAGGAAGTCGGGTCAGGCGTGATCAGCGAACCAGAACGACGATCGATGCCGTAATGAAAGCAGCAGCCACAAGCAGCAGGAAACCATAGACACGCGGCTTGTCAAACAGAACGGCAAATCCGGCAGCCCAGACAACAATGGCAGCGGCCAATGCGTAGAGAAATCCGGCTTTATGGACCCATGCGATATGGACGGCCATCAGGCCGCCAATGATAAGGGCACCGAATACGACCATCAAAGCCAGTGCGTATTTCTCGAAATTGTCCATTCAGGCAGCTCGCTCTCAACACCCCGTCCTGGAATCGAAGGGGCTCAGTCTCAATGTAAAACCTCATCCAACCCGATCAAGGCTGTATTCCTGTCTTTCATAGATGTTCCGTCCCACGGGTGCAACAGATGACGCGCTAAAGTCTCGCCATAAGGACGCGGCTGATGCAAAAAGACAATAAAAAAGGCCGGGAATTCCCGACCTTTCCGAATTCGGCTCGACACCAGTGCCAGTACATCCGTGGTCAAAGACGGAGCCGAATTTCTGCAGCTGATGTAGGTGGCCGCATTGCCCATTTCAAGGGCAGGGGCATTTACCGGCGATAAGCGCTCAAACCGGCGAGCAGACCGATCCCGGCAATTGCTGAGATAACTGCAACCGTGATCAGGGGATTTTCCTTGGCCTTGTCTGCCACGACCTGTGCTTCATCACCGACGAACCGCGCGGCCTTGCGGCCTTGCCGCCTGACCGAATGGTAGGTCGCGTTCGCCTGGTCGAGCAGATCATAACCCTGGTCGGACAGGGATTGGGTTATCCCTGAAAGCTCCTTGCGCAATGCGGCGATCTGGCTTTCCAGATCCTCCTCGGCTGCGTCACGGGCTTTGGATATATTCGTTGCCATTCCGGAATTCCTTTCATCGATACAGGGGAATAACGGTGGCGCCGGCATTTGGTTCCAGAAAGCCCGCTCGGCAGACAGACAGGCGAGGCCTGTCAGTTCCAGCAGCCGTGCGATTGTCCATTGAGATTATGGGAATCGATGTCTATTCCGGCCGAGAAATCATTGCGCGCGAGGTAGACAGCTGTTTCCGGCTTGATGCGGATCTTGTTCCAGCCGGCACAACTGGTTGGACCGGACGCTTTCGAGGTCTCATCCATCCAGCGCATGGCACCGCAATTGCTGATGGTCAAAAGACAGGGCAAAAGCATGGCCAGTGCCAGTTTGTTTTTCACAGGAAACCTTCTTATTGCCGCAGCAGGGACAGAGAATGAAAAAGTGCTGGAATTGTTCATCGCATATTTCGATGCCCGACGACATTCGACGTTAGGCATAGCTCCTCAATCATCATTGCTGGCATTCAGTTCCATGGTGGTCATGCCGTCGGCCGGCTTGGGGCTCAGCGACTTGGCCAGGATCAGCCGGCTGGATTTGAGCAATGGTGCATTGGCGGCACGCACTTTCGCAATGCGCGGATTGTTTTCGTGGGCGGTAACCGCCGCTTCATTGGCATAGAGTTCGTTGACCATGACCTTGTTGGCAATGGGGGTGCCGTCCCGCGCAATGGGTTTGATGACCTCGAACCGCAGGCAGCCCGGTTCCTCATCCAGTGTTTTGCGCGCATGCTCGCGAATGAGCGTGATGAATTCCTCTTCGCGACCCTCATGGGTCTCGAATTCTACGATAATTGTCAGTTCGGTCATGAAACTCGCCTCCCGCGTTCATTTTGCCGTTCTAGCAGCGGCCTCCTGACAAATCCAGACAGAAGCATAGCCAAGGCATTGTAAAGTCTGGATTTGGACGGGATGGATGGGCGGAATGGCGGAAGGCCGCCTGCTATCGCCGCACGGTGGCGAAGACCAGGAGAATGGCACCGATCACGATTGTGACGAGACCAATATACAGCCAGCGCGTCTGGCCGACCATAAAACTGCCGCCGAGGATGCTCAGGCCCTGCAACGCCCAGACGGTGCCCATGATGATCAGAAGCAACGCGACAATCGTCAGAACGATTTTCATAGCGGTCATCCTTACAAGCAAAACCCCTGCCTAAACGGAAGGGGTTTCACGGGTTGAGGCTTGATTTGGCTCTAACAAACTGGACTCTGGATAAAAATATCACGCATCGTTTCAGTGCGGCGCAGGCTCAAGGTACCGCTACACTCAACTTGGTGAAAGTTTAACATAGCCAGCTTTCATTTCAAAGAAAGAATGGCCGGAGCTCAGTTCACTTTTGCTTTCAGGCTGGCGATCTCTTCCTCCATTTGCCGGATGCGCTCCTCCAAGGCATTGATTGCCTTGAAGACGGCAATCCCCATGCTCTTGAAATCACCGCGATGGATTGCAGTCTCGATGGCTTGCTTGGCGCTATCAATGGACATTGCTTCCTCCGTTTCGATTGTGTGAACCGCAATGCTAAAGAAAAAAGCCCAATCCTCAAGGGGTATGAGGATTGGGCTGTGTTGGCTTGTGGGGGAAAGCCAAGACTGGTTGGGGTTACCAGTACCCACACAATGCTTCAGCGAAGGATTGGTTCCACACGGAGTGAAAATATTCTGGTTCCTGCCGGCGCTTTCAATCGTCAACAAGTTCAAGGCTCGGATAATCCGTATAGCCCTTGGCGTCGGTGGTATAGAATGTCGATTTGTCGGCCGCATTGAGCGTGGCATCGATACGCCAGCGCTGCGGAAGATCCGGATTGGCGATGTAGGCTTCACCAAAGGCAACCAGATCCGCGCCGCCATTGGCCAGCACGGCTTCCGCGTGTTCGCGCCTGTAGCCGCCTGCAACGATCAGCGGACCATGAAATGCTGCCCGGATGGCAGGCGCAACATCGGCTTGTCCATCGGGCACAACGGCCGGTGCCACAATGTGCAGATAAGCAAGGCCAAGAGGCTGGAGCAGGGCGGCGATCGCGGCAAAATGCGCAACGGGATCGCTGTCGCTCATGTCCTGAAAGGGATTGGTCGGCGAAAGTCGAACGCCGATGCGGCCCGCCGGCCAAAAGGCCTTCGCCGCCTCGATGACTTCACGCAGGAAGCGGAAGCGGTTTTCCACCGAACCGCCATAGCCGTCGGTGCGGACATTGCTGCCATCGCGCAGAAACTGATCGACGAGATAGCCATTGGCACCGTGAATTTCGATGCCGTCAAACCCGGCATTTTTTGCACGCGCCGCAGCATCGGCGAATTCACCGACAATCCCGGCGATGGCATCGGGAGAGAGAGCCTGCGGCTCGACATAGGGCTCAGGACCGTTTGCCGTATAGATTTTTCCGGCAGCCGCCAGGGCCGAAGGACCGACAGGCCAACGGCCATCCCGCAATTGCGCGGGAAGGGCGGCTCTGCCCATATGCGACAGCTGGACAAAAATCCGCCCGCCCGCTGCGTGCACGGCGTCTGTTACCAGGCGCCAGCCGGCTTGCTGTGCATCGTTGTAGAGGCCCGGGCGGGTTGGCACATCGACGCTGCTGTGCGGATCGATTTCCGTTGACTCCGTAATGACAAGCCCGGCGCTGGCGCGTTGCGCATAATAGAGAGCATTGAGGCTGCCGGGTATTTTCCCGTGCAGCGCGCGGTGGCGCGTCATCGGGGCCATGACGATCCTGCTTGGCAGCGTGAGATCACCGATTGTCAGCGAAGAGAACAGGGAAGCCATGGGATCGTCCGCTCATCTGGATCATGCGGGCAGGAGATTAAACAACGCGGCAAGATGGAATGCAAAGGCAATGGTGAAAATCACCGCGACAGTCCTGCGGTCTCTGTTTTTGAAGAGGCGCCGGAATGCCTGAGCTGGCGCAACGTGGGTGGTCGTGTAGTCAGTGGACGCCATCAGATTCGTTCTCTCCATGCTGGTGGTGCCAATCATCGGGCATTCAATAGACGATTAACACGATAGAGATTACTATTTTGATGGCCTCCTGGGTATGATTTTGTCTCAAAATGCCAATGACTGGAAATAAGTTCTCCTCTCCGTCTGTTTTCGTCATTCGCGGACAAAATGGCATTGCTGTCTGCGCGGTGGCTTGGCGCCGATTCCGGGGACTCACGACTGAGCCATTCCGGCGCGCGTAGCACCATCAATCCCCAGCGCTCCGGTCGTTATTGCAGACATTTTAGATTTGGTTTCTCGAAATAGCCAAAAAACGCAAAACAAAATTGCCGAATGGTCGCAGGTTGAGCAAAGCACAATCTGGTTTGTCGCTATACCTATGTGCTGCAATGCAGGGGTGAGTGGCCGTCCGACCGAACGACCGCCTGCCAGAGTGATCCCCAGGGTGATCCCCAAGATGATCCAATGAATGAGGAAAAAATGTCCGTCTTTCAGACCGGGGCGCGTGCCGCCCAGCATGAATTGACCGTGGAAGCTGACTTGTTCAAGGATTCCATGCGCCACCTTGCGGGCGCCGTGAGCGTTGTCACCGTCGGACGCGGCAACGACCGCACGGGGTTCACCGCCACGTCTGTTTCATCCCTGGCCATTGACCCGCCCTCGGTGATTGTCAGTCTCAACCGGGATTCGTCATCCTGGCCGGTCCTGCAGCGCCATGGCAGTTTCTGCGTGAATGTGCTGGCGCATGACCAGCGGCATGTGGCTGACAGCTTTGCGGGGCGTGGCGGGCGCAAGGGGATAGACCGCTATCTGGACGCGGAATGGCAGGAGCTGGCCACGGGAACCCTGGCGCTGAAGAATGCCCTGACGGTGCTTGACTGCGAACTCGACGATGCCATCGAACGGCATTCGCATGGCATTCTCATCGGTCGGGTGCGCGCTGTCACGTTACGCCGGAATGCTGAACCGCTGCTCTACTGGCACGGCGCATACCGGCACATCACACAGCCGGTCGAGTGATCAGTCAGGTGACAATGGCGGCAATAGAGCAGCCCACGAGGACAATCGTGGCCAGGAGAATCAAGCCATACAATTTGGGCTGATTGAAAACGACGGCAAAGCCCAGAAAAAACCCCGTGCAGGACGCGCCGAGTGCAAACAGAAATGCCGGCTGGTCATTGCTTGTGATCGAAAACGCCATCAATCCGGCAAGAACCAGCACGCCAAATGCAATGAAGATCCAGGTTGCAAAAGTTTCGTAGCGATCCATAGGTCCTGACCTTCGCGGTGCATGCGGTCTTGTCATGGCAGATTACATCGAAATATGGACACGCAGTCAAACATCATTGGCAGCTCTATCATCCGCCTAACGCAATTTATGGGGTATAGCGCCGGAGAGTGACGGTTCCGTGTCCTTTCGCTCCCCCGACGCTGTTCCAATGAGCCAAACCCCGATCAGAATCAGTGTGCTGCCGATAATCTGCAGCGGCGTGATGTCCTCATGGAAGATCAGCCAGCTGGTCGCCAGGATCATCACATAGCTGATACCGGTCAGGGGAAATGCCTTGCTCAGGTCGAGCTGTGCCAGCGCTTGCAGCCAGAAAACGAAGCAGATGACTTCGGCGGCAATGGCTGCGAGCATCCAGGGCGACGTGGCGGCGTGGATCAGCCAGGCCATATTAAAGCCAAGCCCGGTCATCTGTTCCGCCGCAAGCTTGATGAAAACCTGAAACAGGGTGTTGAAGAGGGGAATGGCAAACCAGACAAGATTGATCGGCTTCATGCGCTGTCCTTCAGCGTTTCATCCGCAGCGAAGAGCGGCGAAGCCAGCCGCAATGCCCATTGAACGACCGGATTGCGGTGCTTGAAATACATGGTGTTGCGCGTGAGCTGGCTGCCGAGACGAATCTTGTTCTCGTAGTAGGCCTGCCCGCTCTGATACCGGGTCATCCCATGTTCCAGGCAATGGCGCAGATTGGTGAACCAGCTCAGGTAGTACAGGTTGTAGGCGCGGCCTTCGGCGCTGTTCATGCAGAAGAACTTGTCGATCAGCGTGTTGCCGTCATGCACGAGCAGATTGGCGGCCAGCAGCTGGTCGCCGGCGTAGTAGAAGGTGCAGAACGATCGTCCCTGCATGCGGCGCAGGACGCCGTCGAAATAATCTGCGGTCAATTCTTCAAACTGCCATTCACTGCGGTTGCGGGTGTCATGGTAGAGCGCCATGACCTGCGGCAGCATCGTTCCGAAGTCGGATCGGTTTTCAATCCGGATCTTTTCGAATGACTTCATCTTCCGGCGCATATCTTTGCGGGTGCCGGAGGAAAGACGCGACATATAGGTTTCGATGGAGTCGAAATTGATGTCGAGCCAGGCCGTCGGCAACCCCGGAATGCCCGCGAAGGCACGATCAGAAAAAACCGACGCAAAGGCCACCGTGGTTGGCTCGGGTACGTCCTTGATACCGATCAGCGAACAGCCATTCGCCTTGGCGTATTGCTCAAATTCAGACAAAACCAGCGAAAACAGCTCGGCCTTGCGCTGGTCCGGTAGATCGGGATGAAAGCCCGTGACGCCGTTCTCGGTGCATGGAGAGCCAAGACAAGCGAGCTTCAGCGTCAGGAAGCGCGCATAGGTTTGCCGTATGCGGCGCAGAAACTGGCGCAGGCGGCCTTCTTCCAATGTCGTATCCAGCTGATAATCGGTCAGGAACGCCGGCATGGCCGCCAGCAGCCGCCCGTTCTCGACGACCGCGACATAGCGGAAGGCAAAACCGGCGATGCCGGCTTCCTCGATGGCGAGCAGGCAGTCATAATCCTCGACTTCCCCGGCAAAGCACATGTTCCATGCTTCGTGGCCGATATCGCGGATGGAATCGAACACGCGCGTCTGCGCCACCGCCGGGATTGCCGGCGATGCGGCCGTCTGAGGCAGGAACTGATCATGCATAGGCTGGTGCATTGTTTGCCTCGAAGAATTCCGCCGTATAGTCACCGACCTTTTGACGCTGCCGGTCCACGTGGATCATATGGTAGCTGTCTTCGATCCATTTCAGCTGATGCGGCCCGCCAATATGGCGGCTGATGTAGCGCGCATGTTTCGGGCTGCTCAGATCGTCTTCCGTCGCATGCAGGATCAGTGTGGGCGTTTGCATCTGCGGCAGGTTCTTCTTCAGTTCCTTGCCGAGACGATACATCTCGACGATGCCCTTGCCGGGGAATTTGTCGATGACGCCTTCCGCTTCCATACTTTCCATCATGCGGCGGATGCGTTCATCCTTGATACCGAGTGCCGATGTTTCGCTGAAATTCAGCCGGGCAACGGAGGGGATGTACGACAGGAGTTCGATGAACGGCGATAGCAGCCAGTAATAGTGCGGCACGTTCCAGCCGTCATAATGGAAGCAGGGCGAATAGATCGCCACAGCCTTGATGCTGTTCGGTTTGCGGTGTGCCGCCATCATCGACAATTTGCCGCCGATGCAGATGCCGGCCGCAAATGTTTCATTGTTGTAGGGCGCGAATTTTTCCGTCGCTTCCTCGACGCTGTGCAGCCAATCCTGCCAGCGCGTTTGCGTCAAGGTCGCCATGTCAACGCCATGCCCCGCCAGAAGCGGAGCATAGACGCTGTATCCCTTGCGATTCAGCTGTCGCGCCAGCATTTTCATTTCTGCCGGGGCACCCGTCAGTCCATGAACAAGCAATACACCTTTGCCATTCGAGCCTTCGAGGAAATAGCTCAATCCATCAGACATCTGCATCGATCATATCCGGGTTTCTGTTTTCCTTGGCCATGAAGCCCAGCGCATGGCAGGTGCTGATGACGTGGACGCCAGCCTTGTCCTGGTCTTCCTTGATCTTCTCGTGGAAGGTGCGCAGTTCGGTCCAATGGGTCTTCGGACGATAGTGGTGCTCGGCATGGTAGCCGTTGCCGAACCACAGCCAGTTGTAGAAGCGGTTATGGCTGCTGACGCCCCAGGCGATGGGTTCTTCCGGATCGCCGTTGAGGTGCTCGTAATAGCCGTTGAGCGAGGAGAGGCAATTCCCCAGATAGTAGAAGGGAACGAAGAACAGCATCGCCTTCCAGTCATAGAGGAAGCCGATCGCTGCCAGACCCAGGAAGGCATAGAGTTCGAAACGGCCCCATTTGGCGTCAAACGGGCGGTTCTTGGCGATGGCCTTGTGAATATCGCCGAGGCTGTCACGGAAGAAACTCAGGAACGTATAGCTCCATACATTTTCCGGCTCGCCATTTTTGCCATGGCGGTAGATCGACAGCCAGTCGATGGTTTCACCCTTTTCGTTCGGGCGATCGCTGTTGCCCGAGTGATGGCGCATGTGGATCCATTGATAATAGGTCTGCGAGAAGCCGATCGTGATCGATTCGAGCAGGCTGAAGGCATAGTTCATCGAGCGCGGCTTGAAGTAGGGCGTGTGGATGAAGTTGTGCGAAATGCTGTTGATGTTCCACGAGATCGATACTGCATAGAACCCGCCCAGAACGAGCGACAGCCACAGAGGGCGGCTTTCGAAGCCGACAACCAGATAGATATTGAAGAGAAGGTGAGCGATGGCTGCCAGAACAGGCGCGATATCCCACCTTGTATGAGCGAAGAGTTTCATAATCCTGTTGCTCCTACACAAGCCACACCGGCTGTGATGAACAGCACACCGGCTGCGTGGCGAAGGTTGATTTGTTCTTTGAATATCCATGCTCCGGCGAGCACGATGACGACATAGCTCAAGGCCATGAGCGGGAAGGCAATCGACAGCGGCACGTGTTCGAGCACGATCGTCCAGCCGATGAGTTCGAGAGCCCAGAAAAAGACGCCGAGCCAGGTCATGGGTTTGACCAGAGCTGCGGACAGCGTTTCGTTGTCGGCGGAATGTTTGAAGCAGACTTCCCGTGCGGTCTCCGTCAGCACACAGAACGCGATCAGGGCCAGCATGGCAGGGGTGAGGGTGCCGGTCATCCCATGGCCTCCGACAGGACTTCCAGCAATGCATGGTTCGCAGCACTGTTGATATTGGTTGTAAGCACCGGGTCGGGCGTCGTGTGCGGCTGGTCGATGAAGATTTCCGCACGCTTGGTGAAGCGCGTCCACAAGTTGCCTGCATAGGACGGCGTCGAATAGTCACCGGTCACATCAGCACCGATAATCCGGTGGCGCTTGCTGATCTCGGTGATGAGAGACAGCACATAGGGCAGACGCATGTGTCCCTGGTCCCAATTGGTGATGGCATCATCGTGCACCAGCACATCCTTGTCGATGGTGAGGTACACGGCCTCAGTCTTGATGCGCGACAACAGCTGACCGATGAAATTGTCTTCACCGATCTCCGAAATCGTCTTCCAGCTCAAGACACCGTTTTTCTGCTCGTAGCTGGCACCACTGCCATACTCCTTGCGGACCCGGCTTGGCGCATGGCTATAGGGATAAAGTTCCAGTTGTCCCTGCTGCAGCAGGGACAGGTTGGCCCCCTTGCGTTCGGGATTGGTCAGATCGTCGCTGCAGACGCCGATTGTCACAATCTTCTCAAGGCCGGGATGCTGCAGGGCGCGGTTGATCCACGAGCCGCAATGCATGCCATTGCCGAAATGCACCCAGTCCGGATGATTGTCGAAATGAATGAGCGTTGCCGGGCCCGGATTGTTTTCAAGGGCGGCCGCGACCAGAAGGGCACTGACATGATGGAAATCGCCCGATCCCATGAAACACAGATGCGGCTTCTTCTGATCGCCAACCATTTGCCGGGAAAGACAGCCGTCGAGGGCATCGATGGCTGTCTGGTGGCCCCACAGACGAACCATCAGGCCGTGGTCTTCCGCGTGGATCTGGCGCGCGCCGGTTCGCATACAGGCGCGCACGAAGTCGGGTTGCAACTCCAACGCATCATCAAGGTGAAGAAGGAGGAGTTGCATCCGATTATCTCTTGGCGGCGCGCGTGAAAAGCTGATCGAGCAGGGTGAGCGCCAGGTCGATTTCCTCACGGGTAATCAGCAGGTTTGGTGCCAAGGTGATGACGTTCTTGTAGTAGCCGCCAACATCGAGCACGAGACCGTACTTCTTGTTGCCGACGACCAGATCGCCCTTCATGCCTTCATCGGCCATCCAGTCGAGCGTTGCCTTGTCGGGCGTGAAGCCGTCTTCCTTGCAGATTTCGACACGCAGCGCGAGGCCGAGGCCGTCCACGTCGCCGATGGTGGGATGACGCTTCTGCAGCTCTTTCAGACCATCGAGGAAATAGGCACCCTTTTCCATGACGGCTGCGCCGAAGTCTTCTTCTTCGAGCATTTTCATGGTTTCGAGGGCAACAGCGGTACCCATCGGGTTGCTGGCGAAGGTCGAATGGGTGGAGCCGGGCGGGAAAATGCCGGGATTGATCAATTCTTCCTTGGCCCAGACGCCGGACAGTGGGTTGAGGCCGTTGGTGATTGCCTTGCCGAACACGAGTGCATCGGGTGTCACGCCGAAATGTTCGATCGACCACAGCTTGCCTGTGCGGTAGACGCCCATCTGGATTTCGTCGACCACGAGCAGAATGCCATGATCATCGAGGACCTTCTTGAGTTCCTTGAAGAAATTCATCGGCGGAATGACATAGCCGCCTGTGCCCTGGATCGGCTCGACATAGAATGCGGCGTATTCGGCCTTGCCGGTCTTCGGGTCCCACACGCCGTTGTATTCGCTTTCGAACAGGCGGGCGAACTTCTGAACGCAGTAATGACCGTACTCTTCCTTGCTCATGCCCTTGGGGCCGCGGAAGTGGTAGGGGAATTCGATGAACTGGGCGCGGTCGCCGAAATGACCGTAGCGGCGGCGATAGCGATAGCTCGAGGTGATCGCGGATGCACCGAGCGTGCGGCCGTGGTAACCACCCTCGAAGGCGAACATCAGGCTCTTGCCGCCGGTATAGTTGCGAACCAGCTTGAGCGAGTCTTCAACGGCCTGTGAACCGCCGACGTTGAAATGAACACGGCCCTTGGCACCGAACTTGCGCTCGGCATCCTTGGCGATCATGGCGGCCAGTTCAACCTTTTCGCGATGCAGGTACTGTGAGGCAACCTGAGGAAGGGTATCCAGCTGGCGATGCGCCGCGGCGTTCAGGCGCGGATTGCGGTAGCCGAAATTGACCGCCGAATACCACATCTGCAGGTCGAGGAACGGGGTGTCCGTGGCGTCGTAGACATAGGAGCCTTCGCACCGGTCGAAGAACATCGGATGATCGGTATAGTGAACCGTATCGCCATGCGAGCAATATTCCTGCTCAAGGGCGCGAAGTTCGGCTTCGGAGATCTGCTTGGGGGCAGCATTGTCATTCTGCTCGATGGCAAGGTTGGTTTTCATGAAGATTCTCTTCTGTTGCATTTTTACGCCGTGGCGTAACGGGGAGCGCTCTCGTGATGGCGGTTGAAGCCGGGGAGCGCATTCTTCAGGCTCTGGGTAAGATCGGAAAAGTTCTCGTAGCCGACGAACGGAATGGCTTGTTCCGTGCAGAACTCGGCCAGCTTGTCCTTGGCGAAGACCAGTTCCGGCTTGTCGGAGACGCAGAAATCGGAGCGGCCGTCGCCGATATAGACACGCGTATCGAAGGCCTCGACGGAACGGCATTTGCAGACACCGGCGGCCGACGAACAATCGATATCGCTGTACGGTGAACTGAGTTCATAGCGGGTGTGACCATTCACGCCGGAGATCGTCAGCTTGTTGGCGATGACCGGGAGATAATCGAGCTTGTGCCGGGCAAGGATGCGCTTGATGAAATAATCGACACCGTCGCTGATGATCGTGACCGGAATGCCCTGTGCCCAGCAGAAGTCGATAAAGGCAGGGAAGGTTGGATCAATGGCGATGTCATCAAGCGCGCTGTCCAGTTCCTGATGCGTTGCTTCGATCAGGGCAATCTGGCGTGCCATGCATTCAGCGGAACCAATGAGGCCCTGCTTCCATTGCTGTTCGATATCTTCCCAGGCAGGGCTGGCTAATCGTTCAAGAATGAAATCGGTAGCGTCCTCAAGCGAAATGGTCCCGTCAAAATCACAAAATACATGCATGCAGACACTCCTCGTGCGAACGTGAGGAGCTTCTAGCATCGATGGATGATCGCTAAATTATGCGAAGATGATGCCAAACTGAAATCGAGGGAGGGCAGACAGAGCAGTCGTGTGGAAGCGAAATTATGCTTTTGGTAGAAGCACTTCTACGAGAAGACCCTTTCCGGAAGCTGGGGATTTCAATGCAATCGTGCCGGACAGGCGCTTGACGATATCGGCAACGATCGTCAGGCCCAGCCCGGTTCCCTCGATCTGCGGCGTATCAATACGATAGAATCGCTGGAATACGGCCTCCCGGTGATGTTCGGCGATACCGGGCCCGCTGTCTGAAATGGACAGGCGCCAGTAATTGTTGGCCACCGTGATCGCCACGCGTATCTTGCCGGCACCGGGCGTATATTTTACCGCATTTTCGATGAGATTGCTGATCATGAGACGAAGCAGGGGCTCATCGGCCCGCACCAGCGCCTTCTCGTCACCGTCGAGCGACATGTCCAGCTGCTTTGCCGTTATCAGATTTCCCATTTCGGCAACGACGGATGCCACGCTGCTGTACAGCGGTACGTCCTGCAATTGCATGGGCTGATGACCGACGCGGGCGGCACGCAGCAACTGCTCGATCAGATAGGTGGCCCTTTCATTGCTGATGATAAGGTCGGCGATGATAGCCTGCCGCTCCTTCTCGTTGTCAGCCTGGGCCAGCATTTGCAGCAGAAGCTTCAATGCCGCCTGCGGCGTGCGCAACTGATGGGCGGCATGATCGGCAAAGCGCCGTTCCGCTTTGAGCGAATCATCGAGATCCTCGAGCAACTGGTTGATCGAGCGGCCGAGGGGAGACAGATCCCTTGGCAGCGTATCGACCGGAATGGCTGAAAGGTCGTCCGGAGAGCGGCTGCGGATCTGCTGCACCAGCATGCGGATGGTGCTGAGGCCGCTGTTGATGCCAAACCATATCAACAGTGCGATCAACGGGATGAGGATCAGCAGAGGGAAGATAAGGTTGAGCAGGATGTTCGACACCAGCGTCTGGCGCATGGCGACCTTTTCCGCCACCTCGATCACAACATGCGTTTCGGGGATCGGCAGGGAGTAAATCCGCCAAAGTTCGCTGTCATAGGGAACATTGGTGAAGCCGGCGCGCTGCAAGGGGATTTCAGCCGGAAACGTCGACCCGGAGAAAAGGACGATCTTGTTGTCCTTCCATGCCCGGAACATATGCGCGTCGGCATAGTCATCCGCGTCCTCGTTCAGCGCAAGCTGATTGCCCATGTTGAAATCGATATCGGCGATCTGCTTGGGCGGGGCGTCTCCCGTTTCATCAAACTGATTGTGAAGAAGCATCCACAGGACATTGGCATCATTGATTAATTGTGCGTCGTAGACATTGTTGATTTCACGCGTGGCGCTGTTGAATGCAAAACCGCCGATGATGGCCATGGTGATGAGGATCGTCGGCGTAACGCGAAAGAACAGATTGCGGGTAAGGGTAGGCCTGCTCATGCGTCCACCATGTAGCCCACGCCCCGGATGGATTTGATGAAATCGCTGCCGAGTTTCTTGCGCAGATTATAGATCGTGACTTCGGTCGTATTGCTCTCGACCGCACTCTCGGCGCTGTACAGCGCATACTCGATATCGCTTTTTGTGACGTATTTGCCGGCGCGTTCCATCAGGAGCTTCAGCAGCTGGAACTCCTTGGCGGTCATCATCACCTGGTTTGAAGCCTTGCGCACGACCTTGGCTGCGGGATCGACTTCGACGTCGGCGCATCTCAGGATCGTGTCGACACGGCCCTCGCTGCGGCGAACCAGGGCGCGCAAGCGGGCAAGCAGTTCATCGAGATCGAAAGGCTTCACCAGATAATCGTCGGCGCCGCTGTCGAGGCCTTCCACTTTGTGCAGCGGGGTATCGCGGGCGGTCAAAAGCAGAATGGGAACAAGATTCTTGTCGCGCCGGGTCGCCCTGAGCACTTCAAGTCCGCTCATCCTGGGCAAGTTGATGTCAAGAACGACAACAGCAAAGCTCGAATCCTGCATGGCTGCGAGCCCGGTTTCACCGTCCTGCATCCAGTCGACGCCATAGGCATGCTTTTCCAGCGCCTTCTTCAACGAGGAGCCGAGCATCGTATCATCTTCAATAAGCAGCAATCGCATTGTTCAGATCATCGTTTGAATGCTGGAAAACAGCATTTGGGGCAGTAACGGGTGGCGGATAGGCCGGAATCTCGGTTTTTTGCAGGCGACCGGGTTCCAGCCTACACTGGATTGAAACAATCATTACGCTGTTTTCACTTCGTTACCAATCGTCTCAATTGTTGTTCGCGGGTTCTTCTCTTGTGCCTCAATTCGGATCAGAATGGGTCGCACCGTCATGAACCGCGAAGTACATTCGCGTAAAATGGGTATTGCTGGCGTGTCGCCGGTCAAACCGATGAGGGAGTGAAATCGATGAAAACACTGCTGATAGCAATGAGTCTTCTGGCTGCCACGACCCTGACAGCATTTGCCGCTGAGCCGGCAAAGATGGTTGAAACAAAAGCCGGAAAGGTGCTCGCCACCGAAAAAGGCATGACGCTCTATACGTTCGACAAGGATGCCAAGGGCAAATCCAATTGCGATACGGACTGCCTGAAAAAATGGCCGGCTTTCCACGCCGATGCCAAAGCGAAGGCCGCAGGCAAGTGGTCGCTCGTCAAAGCCGCCGATGGCAAGGATATGTGGGCTTACGATGGAAAGCCGCTCTACACTTTTGCCAAGGATGCAAAGGAAGGCGAGACCGGCGGTGACGGCGTCGGCAGCGTCTGGCACGTCGTAAAGCAGTAAAAGCGGCAACAGTCCGCGGAATCAACAACGGCGCAGAAGCCTCGCTTCTGCGCCGTTGTTCAGATCAATGGCAGGTGACCGGATCAAGCCGCCTGAATGGCTGACAGCTTCCATTCCGAGCCGTCCTTGCGCACAAAGGTCCACACCTCCGTGGTTTCGGTCGGCCTGGTGTTGTCGCCATCGACAAGACGGCCCGTCGTCCGGTCGAGCATCGCATCGATGCTGGAATAGTGCATTGCCAGCGTGGCGTAATCGGCATTGTTCTCGTGCCAAGATTCAGCGATATCGCCCTGGAGCAGCTTGACGTCGGAAACGCTGTTGCGCACGCCCTTGGTTGCATTCTCCCCGAGTTCTTCCGCCAGATAGGACATGGCTTCCGGCGTGGTGAGGGAACGCAGTTCGGCATAATTTTCCGTCCCGTAGGCGGTCTGCACCCTGGTCAGAAGCTGCTCGAACTGATTGAGGTCCGACTGTGTCAGGCCGAGTTCATCGGTCGATGCGGAGGCTTGTGCCGGCCTCGCGTTCTGGGAAGGCTGGGAAGAACCGGAACCCATCGCCGCTCCAACGGTCGGAATACGGAATGAGGGAGATGCGGACGGGTCAGCCTGCCGGCCAAAACCCTGGCCGGATACCGGACCCGAAGCGGCAAGAGGCGACTGCCGGCGCTGGGCGAAAAACCGCATGGCCAGCATGATCGCGCCAATCACCAGGCCGATCTGCAGCAGCATGCCGAGGAAACCGAAGCCGCCGCCGAAACCGTGACCGAGCAGTGTACCGATCAAACCGCCGACCAGCAGGCCGCCCAGCATGGAACCGCCAAAACCGCTGAAGAAACCGGGGCGCGGGGCGGCTGCCTGCGGCTGCATGGCCGAGGGCTGGTTCGTTTGCGGGCGCGGGGTCATTGTCCGTTCAATCGGCGCGGCAGGCGACGGTGCTGTCCGGGTGGCTGCGGGCGCATCGAACGTGCGCGTGCCGCGGCTGCCAAATCCGCCGCTCGCCCGCCTTGCGTCGGCGATATCAAATGCACTCAGCGTGACAGCCAAGGCCAGAACGAGCAACACAACGATGCGAATGATGCGGGAAGCAGTACCAGACATAAATTTCTCCTGTTACGCACCAGCCAATTTTCAGCGCGCCACCCGCATATAGAAAGCGGTGCCGGCAATTTTAAGTGCCGACCAGGATAAAACGGACAATTCTGGGTGGATTTTTTGCTTTCCGACTGTTGGATTTTAAAGAATATTTCCCGGCGTGCCGAATAAAGCGGATATCCCGCGTGTTCTCCCATCGCAGTCCCTTTGCTTCAGGAGAAAACGTGATGTTCAACATAGGAAAATTCCCCTCCGTTGGCCGGATTTATCCGGTCGTCCTGCTCGGCGCATGCCTTGCAGGTGCAGTCATTTCCGGTCCTGTATATGCGGCTGGAGGCGGCGGTGGCGACTCGAACGCGACGCCGACCTGCCCGAAGGGCGAAGTCTGGAGCTCGAAAGCGCAAAAATGCGTCAAGCAGCAGGGCAGCCTGCTTCCGGATTCCGATCTGACGAATTATGCCTTCGCACTGGCAGAGGCCGGCCGTTATGAAGAAGCGCTTGGCGTCCTCGATACGCTGAAGAATCCCAATACCGCCGTCGCCCTGAATTACCGTGGTTATGCCACCCGCAAGCTGGGCCGCACGGACGAAGGGATCGGCTATTACATGAAATCCGTTGAGCTCGACCCCCAATACGCCAAAGTGCGCGAATATCTCGGCGAGGCCTATGTCATCAAAGGTCATCTTGATCTTGCCAAGGATCAGCTGACCAAGATCAGAGGTATTTGCGGAACCGGTTGCGAGGAATATCGCGATCTGGCGGAAGCCATCGAGAATCCGTCCAAGCTGTAAGGAAGTGAGCGCCGCGAACCAGCGAACCGGCGAGCAATCATGACAATTCAAAGCGGATTCATCATGCCTGTCGCATATCCAACGGTTCCTGCTTATAGTCAGTCAAAGCGTAGCAAGGAGTCATCGGACCGTGTTGCCCGGTCCGATGCGGAGGCGACCATCGCAAACGAGCAGGAAATCCGGACGGGACTTTCCCAACACCTTACGCGGCTTTGGCGCTATGCGGTGGTGTTGTCTCACCAGCGCGATGTGGCCGACGATCTGGTGCAGGCAACCTGTGTGCGCGCGTTGGAGCGGGCAAACCAGTTTGCGCATGGCACGCGGCTTGATCGCTGGCTGTTTTCCATTCTTCATTCCATCTGGCTCAACGAAGTCCGGTCGCGCCGCGTGCGGATGGGGCAGGGCTTTGTCGATGCCGATGAAACCCTGGTTTTCGACGGGGCGAGGGACACCGAGACGCATATCTTTGCCAATCAGGTTCTGCGCCAGGTCCAGGCCCTGCCGGAGGCGCAAAGGACGGTGGTCTTCCTCGCCTATGTCGAGGAGCTTTCCTATCGCGAGGTGGCCGAACTCCTGGACATTCCCATCGGTACGGTCATGAGCCGGCTGGCAGCTGCGCGCGCGAAGCTTGCAGCATCCGCCGGTCAGGGCAGGCAAGAGGGGAGCGCGCAATGACCGACCCCAACCACAACACGATGAAAAACGATGAAATGCTGGTGGCCTATCTCGATGGCGAACTTGATCCGGATACACGCCGGCAGGTCGAAGGTCTGATCGAGAGCGACGAGGCCGTCGCCGACCGTCTGCATTTTCTCGCCTCGAGCAACTTGCCCTTCAAGAATGCCTTCGATCCGCTGCTTGACAAGGCACCAGCGGAAAAACTGCAATCCATGCTGGCTGGCATTTCGCCGCCCGAGCCGGTCAGATCACTGGTCAACGGCTGGAATCGGCGGAGTTTCCTGGCAGCGGCAATTGGCTTCATTGCCGTCGGTGTGGCGGTCGACCGGACCTTCCTCGGCCTGCGGTCCAGTCTGCACGGCGATCAGGAGGGTAGTGACTGGCGCGCGGTGGTCGCACAATACATGTCGCTCTATACCCGGGAGACATTGGGCAATGGACCCGTGGACGTTGCGGTACAGTCGGCGCAATTGCGGGATGTCGGGTCGCAACTTGGCCTTTCGCTGACGCCTGATCGCGTGCAGCTGCCGGGCGCCGTATTGAAGCGAGCTCAGATTCTGGCCTATGAGGGCAGGGCCCTGGGGCAGATTACCTATCTGGATGCGGCACAGGCGCCGATGGCACTGTGTATTGTCCAGTCCTCCAAGGGAGCAAGGGCCGCGGATACCGAACGACGCCACGGGATGAATGTCGTGTACTGGTCGAGCGATACCCACGCGTTCATGCTGATCGGGCACGAATCACCGGATGCCATCAAGACAATGAGCGACAGGCTGCATCAAAGCCTGCCCGTATAGTGCCGCTCCCCCTGTGACAGCGCGTTCCGGAGGCGGCACTGAAACCGTTTCCATTTCATTTTGGCTTCAGGTTCGCGTAATCCTGCGATCATCGGCACATGCTACGAGCCGAAAACCTTTCGCCTCAGGAGTGTCTGAATGCCTCTTTCGCCCGTGGACCGGATTCTTCGCTTCGCTTTCTCCCGCATCGTCACCCAGGGTTCATTGACAATCCTGACAGCAAGCGGCGCCCGCCTGATCTTCGGCGACGGCAGCGGCGATCCGGTGATTGTGCGTTTTACCGACAAGCGCGCCCAATGGGCCTTTCTCATGGACGCCGATATGCAGCTGGGCGAGCTGTTCATGGACGAACGCTTTATCGTCGAGCAGGGGACGATCTACGATTTTCTCTGCCTGGTGCTGCGCGAGGCGCAAAATGAAACACATCCGCTGCCAACACGCGTGATCGATGCTTTACGCGCACGCTTCCGGGGCTTCCGTCATCGCAACCTGCCGGCGCGGTCAAAGCGCAATGTTGCCCATCACTATGATTTGGACGGCCGGTTGTATGGCCTGTTTCTGGATGCCGACCGCCAGTATTCCTGTGCCTATTTCGAACATCCGGAGCAAAGCCTGGAAGATGCGCAGCTGGCCAAGAAACGGCATCTGGCGGCCAAGCTTCTGCTGCGGCCCGACAGCCGGGTACTTGATATCGGCTGCGGCTGGGGCGGATTGGCGCTGCATCTGGCCGCTGAAGCGCCCTCGGGCAACGTGCTGGGCGTCACGCTTTCGGAGGAACAGCTCGAATTTGCCAGAAATCGGCCGGGAACAAAGAGCCAGCCCGATCGGGTCAATTTCGCCCTGCAGGATTACCGCAGCCTGAACGGAACATTTGACCGGATTGTTTCGGTGGGCATGTTCGAACATGTCGGCGTCGCATCCTACGGCCAGTTTTTCCGCAAATGCGCAGAGCTTCTGGACGAAAACGGTGTCATGGTGCTGCATACGATCGGTTGTTCGGCCGTGCCGGGATTCACAACGCCGTGGCTCGACAAGTATATTTTCCCCGGCGGCTACATACCGTCCATGTCCGAGATATTGCCCGAAATCGAAAAAGCCGGATTGATGGTCACGGATATTGAAATTCTGCGCCTGCACTATGCGTCGACATTGGCCGCCTGGCGCGAACGGTTCATGGCCCATTGGCAGGATGCGGCGCAGCTCTATGACGAGCGTTTCTGCCGGATGTGGGAGTTCTATCTCGCGGCGGCGGAGTCGGCGTTCCGCTATGAGGACCTGGTGATTTTCCAGTTCCAGCTCGCAAAGAAAAACGACGTCGTTCCCCTGACACGCAATTACATTCGCGAGCACGAGCAAAGCAAAGCCAAAATCCTGCAGGCGGCGAACGCCTGACGGGGCAGGCACCGTGTCGTTTGCCCGCATTGTTGCTGGAAAGGTCGTTCTGTAATAGGTGACCGCGTGGGCTTGACCGTGGTCGTCACTCAACAATAGTCTGGACCACACTACTCGGCCTCGGAGGGGACCATGGTAACGCTCCAGAGCGGTTTGCACGCTGAATATATTGAATCAGCGCTTTCGTCGGGCAGCGCTGCTGCACAATCGGCACTTATCGCGTCATGGCGGCGGTCCATGCGTCTCTATGGCCTCAATCCTGTCGAAGGAAAGGGGCCGAACGTGTTGACCGAACATGAGCTCAACCAGGCGCGGGAACGGCTCGGCTCCCTCATCATGACGGCCCAGACCAGTCTCGACCGGCTTTATGCCGCCGTCGGCGGTGCAGGGTGCTGCATACTGCTGGCCGACAAGAACAGTATCCCGGTTGACCGGCGCGGCTGTGTGGCAGACGACGAAGCCTTTTACCGGATGGGTCTGTGGACCGGCGCGGTGTGGAGCGAGGAATCCGAGGGAACCAACGGCATCGGTACGGCCATTGCCGAGCAGCGGGCTTTGACCATCCATCGCGACCAGCATTTCCGCAGCAGAAACACTGCCTTATCCTGCACGGTTGCCCCCATCTTCGATCATCGCGGCCGTCTGGCCGCCGTTATCGATGTATCCTCCGCGCGCCACGACCTGACGGACGATTTCGTCAAGCTGATATCGATAGCCGTAACTGATGCGGCCAGGCGCGTGGAGGCGGAAAATTTCCGGCTTGCTTTCCCGAAAGCTCGCATTGTCCTGGCGCCGCCCGGTGACAACTGGATGAGCGAACGGGCTTTGAACGCGCTGATCGCCGTCGACGAGGATGACCTGGTGATCGGTGCATCGCGCTCGGCGCGCCAGCTGCTCGGTCTGACCGACGCCTCGCTCGCCGCTCCGTTGCCGGCGGCTGATCTGTTGGGGCAGCACCAGTCGGCGGCGCGCGATTTTGCCATGGCCGAACGCGGTGCGATTCAAAGGGCGCTGGCCCGGAGCGGCGGCAACGTATCCGCTGCCGCGGCCGATATGGGTATCAGCCGGGCGACCCTGCACCGCAAGCTGAAGCGCCTCGGCCTTTCCTGAACGGCAGTTGATTTTTTTGCCTTGATTTGTCGCAAAACTGCGACAGATCGAGTTTGCACATAAGCGGACGGGGCTGACACACTGTAAATATTGAGTAACTCTTCCCGTAACGCCGCAAGAGCCGGTTCGAAACAGGTGGAGAGAAACAACCAGGTGGATTTGAAACGCTGCCTGACCCGATTCCAGGAATGCCTTGGCATAGTCCTGGAACAAAACCCGATCATCGCAACGGGAACACATATTATTCCGTGTCATGCCGTTTCCGGTGAGAATCTGCAACGCGATGCGGGCTTTCAGGTTTTCCGATCTTTTTCGTTGATGGGTCTGGCGGTGCACGGCGATCCGGCAAATAGCAGAATTTCCCCAAAAGCGAGCTCCTGACCAGGGCTTGCTTCGTCGGTGGCGCTGACCTTCATCCAGCGCCGCCGACGGCCTTTCGCAGCAGCGGGCAAAATCACGTGCACCGATATGCGTTGCAATGAAAGTGCAACACTGCCCGGGAGCCGGTTGACGCGGCAATGCGAATGGCTATAAAGGCCTCCGACCAGCTTGAGTACAGGCAGCGGGATAACCGGCCCGCAGCGATGGAATACCGAGTGCGGTTAAGGAGGGGTGGCCGAGCGGTTTAAGGCACCGGTCTTGAAAACCGGCGTAGGTGAGAGCCTACCGTGGGTTCGAATCCCACCCCCTCCGCCATATCCCATTGCCATCATCCACCCATCGTCATGCGAACGAATTCGACAACGGACGTCGTGCCAAGTTTTGTCGAGATATTCACGCGGTGGGCGTCGACAGTCCGGGGCGATATGCCGAGGGCATTGGCGATGCCCTTCGTGTCGAAGCCGCGGCAGATCATGTTGAGGATCTCGCTTTCGCGCGGCGTCAGTGTCGCAAGCAAGGCCTCGTCCTGTTGCCGCTCGAGCGCGGTGTCGAGCAATCGTTCCATCGCACGGATGGTTGCAAACAGGGTATCGGCATCAATGGGTTTGGAGAGAAAATCCATGACACCGACCTGAAAGGCTGCGCGGCAGGCCGCAACATCACCATGTCCGGTCAAAATGACCAATGGCCAGCGGATTCCCCGTGCAACAAGCTGTTGATGCAGCTCAAGGCCATTCACCTGCGGCATTTTCAGATCCACCAGCAGGAATCCCGGCTTGTTCCGATCGACTTTTTCCAGGAAAGAGTTGGCGTCAACGAAGGTCCGGACGGCCATGTCGCTGGCCCGAAAGAGCAGCGACAGACCTTCTCTTACCGTATCGTCATCATCGATCAGATAGATGGGGTACCGCGATGTCATACGATCAATCCTGCCTCTCGGATTTGAATTCGGAATATCGCTCGTCATTGTTGCGCGGATAAACAGGATTGCGTGGCCAGTCTGGAAGACGCGCATGGTTAAGTTCTATTCACATAGCATTTTCTGTCACCGTAAAGAACGGCGGATTGCGCTCTTTGCACCGGTGTGCCGGGGGCATCATATCCAGCCTGATAATATGCTATGATTCCATGATCCTGGACCTGTCAGGTGAATACAGCGGATTTGGACAGCCACATTTGGTGCAATGATGATGAAATCAATCCCGATCAGGACGTTTCTCTTTCAATGGATCGCGATTGAAATTGTGATCCTGATTGTCGTTGCTGCGATATCCCTGACCAAGCTGCGGAACGATTTTGCTGAAGACCGGTCGCGATTGGCAATAGAACTGACAAATCACTATTCGCAGAGGCGTGCAAGTGTCACGCTGCTGGAACTTGTTTTGCAATTGCCCGACGGAGACACGGAGCCCTCTTTTATCCATGTGGCCACGGGCATTATGAAGGCCTATGCTTTTTTGGATAGAATCCAGCTTTTTGAGATGAGACCCGGTCAGTCCGAACTGACTGAATGGATCAGTGTTCCTTCCGCGACCGGCAAGCCGGGAGAAGCAGATCTGCCTGCAATCATGCGTGCCGTGGCGCGCCAGCCTGAAGGGGAAACGGTTGCCTATGCGATGCCTCACTTAGCCGAGCATGTTTTGTTTGCGACAAAAGCAATGAATGGCCGGACGCCTGTAGCCATTGTGGTGATCCATGATGTGGCAAAGGCGGTTCAATCGATCTCTTTGCCGGAGGCAATAGAACTTCAGGTTCGCCTTGGAGGCAGATCCGTTTATGTGCGAAACCCTCATACGCACGGACTTTTTACCGGATACATGCCGTGGTTGACAGCAGATGTGCCGCGAATCCCCCTTCGTCCAGACGATGATTCCCGGGTTTATATTCATTTCGACAAGCATGTTGCATTTGGCGACGTGTTTGATTGGCGGATGATCGTCCCCTTGTCGATCTTTGGCTTCGCTGCGCTTTACGCATTTCATTTGCTGAGGCGCCAGCGCGCGGCATTGACGCAAGCGCAAGAGGCTGAGCAGTCCGCCCGCAGGCAAATGGAGGTGCTCCGGCATGAAAACCGTTTGTTCCAGGCCTCGCGGGTCAATGCCGTTGGTGAATTGGCCTCAGGCATTGCCCACGAACTCGCACAGCCCCTTACCGCTTTGCTCAGCCAGAGCCAGGCGGGACTCATTCTCCTGGAGAAGGGGGAAGCCGGGAACAGGGACGGCAGCCTCAAGCAAGCGCTCGCCGCCAATGTTCGCGAGGCTCAACGTGCCGGCAAAATCCTCCACAGAATGCGCGATTACATTGTCGGGAACGATATTCAACCCATGTTGCAGGAGCTCAACCCGTTCATCGTGAACATGGTCGAGCTGCTGCGGGTGAAACTCAGCGAACAGAATATCGAGGTTTCGATGGATTTTGCCACTCCCTCGCCAAAATCGGTTGTGGGTGCCATTGAGCTCGAACAGGTCATTCACAATCTTCTGCGGAATGCTGTCGATGCCTTGTCCGAATGCAGGCATGACCGCAAGAGGATCCCCATAAGGACGTTCAGTCAGGATACGGTCAATATCATCGAAATTGCTGATAACGGCCCGGGACTATCCGACGAGGTCCTGAAAAACCTGTTCCGTCCGTTCTTCACGACCAAGGAGAACGGCATGGGCCTCGGTCTTTCGCTGTGCGCGCGGTTGCTTGAGCGGTCGGGCGGTACACTCCATGCCCGCAATGACAACGGAGCGGTGTTCTGGATTGTGCTGCCTGGGGAAGGGATGACATCGCCGCTCATATTTCAAGGATCAAGGGACAGTGGTCCGACACTTCCGGTGCCGTCACCACCGTGAACTCCCGAACCTCGACGTTCTGGTTCACCAGCATGTAATCGGCGAACCGTCCCTGCTTGCGATAATGCGAACTGCGGGTTCCGTTGAACCCTCCGGCCGTGACCAGATCCGTCAGGCCTATCTCGGCGAGCACCGCAAAGGTCTCGCTTCCGGGTTCAACATTGAAATCGCCGCACACGATCAGCGGGTCACCCGGCGCGGCAATCCCGGATGCCAGTTGCTTCAGCCTGCGGGCCTGCGCCAGCCGTTCGGGCGTATCCATCTTCCCGTTGACATCGCGCAGCCCGTGCATATGGACGATGGCGACCATCCGGTCGCGCGCATAGTCGTAAACCCGGATTGCATGCGCAGACCGCGACCTCGGATGATCGCCATAGCCATGCGGCGAAAACCCCTTGTGCACGAAGTCCTGTGCCTGCGCCGTAACCGGCAGGGAGTTCCGCACGAACGTCGCGAGCCCCCACTGCGAGGGCACCGGCTGATCACCGTTCCACAATACGCCCTGGGCTGCCGGACAGAATATGGCCGTATGGTTGGCAAGTGCGGCCGCAACATCGCGGAAAAAATTCGCGCGCTGGGGCAGGACATGATCCCCGTCGCGATACAAGAGCCAATCTTCCCTGGTCGCGGGACTGTGGACCACCTCCTGCAGGCATAGAATATCCGGCTGATCCGTTTGGAGATAGGATATCAACGGTTCGTGCAGCTTGCCGCCCCAGCCGTTGAGGCTCATGATTCGCATGCCCTACATCTCCATGGGACTCATTTGAAGCGGGGACAGGTTAGGTCGTGCACTCATAAATCTGATCGAAATGGCGCCTGAAACGGCAAGAAGATGCAAGGAGAGATGCGAAGGGCGGGGCCTTTCCCCCGGCCGAGCGGCTCGACACTGCAGCTTGCAGCCGTTTCGGCGTCCGAAGGATATGGTCCATTTGCCCGGCTCCATCGTCGCAAAGACTCGACAATGAACCACATTGCCATCGCCTTTGCTCCTTGTAACCAAACAAATGGCCTCATACCATTTCAATCAGATTTATGAGTGTACGACCTAGGATACTGCTCCCAATAAGCAAACCTTGGCCGGGGAGCCGACCCGCTGGAAAGACAATCAGCGCCATCGGCAAACGGGAATCGCAAAATATTAAACTTCTGATGGTTGATGGAACCCGGATTCGGATGGTCCGGTCTTTGACGTTTCCGTTGTTGTTGAAAAGGCCAATCATGCGTACGCGCCCCATCATTGCCACTGATCTTGATTTGATATGCCAGCACCGGGAGAGGATGTTTCTTGAGGCCGGTCGGGCTCAGGATGTTTTGACACTCATGGCGGAACCCTTCCGGCAATGGCTTGCGGTACGTTTGACCGCCGGGTCCTATTTCGGTTTCGTCGCCGAGGACGACGGTTGCCCGGTTGGTGCCGTGGGGCTGATGGAAATCGATTGGCCTCCGCACCCCGCCCATCCGATGGACTCCCGACGCGGCTATGTCCTCAATGTCTTCGTGGAGCCTGAATACCGGGGGCGGGGAATTGCTCGCCGATTGATGAAAGAAGCGGAGAGCGCGTTTCTGGCGCGGGGGATCACCTATGCCATCCTGCATGCGACGGTTGCCGGACGGCCGATTTACGAAGAAGATGGCTGGATGCCAACCACCGAAATGGCCAAGGCTTTGTCGGCAACGGGTGCCAATTACCGCTGAAACCCGGGAACAGGCTGGGCTTGCGGAAACGGCCTGAATGTCAGGGCGATCAGGAATGCGCCGATACCGATAGCCCAGGCTCCGATATAGAGCCATTCGTAGCTGGCGAATGTGTCGTAGATCAAACCTCCGGCCAACGGACCCGTTGCCATGCCCAAACTGGCGGCCATGGCTGTTCCGCCGATGATGGTGCCCATCATGCGCATCGGGAAATTCTCGCGCGCCAGTACGGCATAGAGCGGCATGACACCGGCATAGATGAAGCCGAATAGTGCGGCCACCGCATAAAACCCGGCAAGTTCCCGCACGAAGACATAGGCCAGCGCCCCGAACGCCTGGAGCAGCAGCCCGCCGACGAGCACGCGCTTGGCGCCCAAGCGATCACCGAGAACACCGAAGACAACCCGGCCGCCAAGGCCTGCCAGCCCCTCCAGGCTGTAGATCGTAACCGCTGCGATCAACGGGATTCCGCAGCTGACCGCGTAACTCACGGTGTGGAAAATGGGGCCGGAGTGGGTGGCGCAGCAAAAGAAATTGGTCAGCAGCAGGATGATGAACTGAGGAGACCGGATGGCTTGCCCGATCGACATGGATGACTGCGGCTCTGCGTCCTGCAGCGTCAGGGTATTTCCCATGTCGGCGGCCGGCGGGCGGCGCACCAGGAGGGCGACGGGAATCATCACGGCGGCAGCAACCGCAGCGATGATCAGCATGGATGTCCGCCAGCCATGAATCGAAACAAGCCATGCCGCCAGCGGGGACATGGTCATCGGCGCCATTCCCATGCCCGCCGAAACAAGAGACACGGCAAGGCTGCGCTGGGTGTCGAACCAGCCGGTGACGCATGCCATCATCGGCGCGAAGATCGCCGCGGTCGCGGCGCCGACAAGCAGGCCGAAGACCAGTTGAAACTCGACAAGCGACGTAGCCCGGCTGGCCAGCGCCAGACTTGCTGTCAGCAGCACCGATCCCGTCAGCACCACGGGACGGGCGCCGAAGCGGTCGGACAGGTTCCCCCACAGCATGCTAGCCGATGCCATGGCGATGAACCCGATCGTCATGGCGCCTGACACGCCGGTGACGGACCAGCCGGTGTCCCGGGCAATGGGCTGGAGGAAAACCGGGAGGGAAAACATGGCGCCGATGGCCATACAGCCCAGCAAGCCGCCGGCTGCAACGATTACCCAGCGATACGAAGCATTGCTCATTGCTCTCTCCATTTTACTGGCTGTTGCCGAAAGCCCATGCCATGCAGGCGGTGCAAACCGTTGTTCGCCCCGCCGTGTTATCTGGGCCGCGCGACAACGCGCACTTTACCGCTTTTGCCGCCGCCACAGAAAAACTGATCGCCGCCGTCGGACTCGAGCCCCGACACGCCGGTGCCTGAAGGCATGTCGAGAATGGTCAGGACATTGCCGGTCGCTGGATCGATGCGCCTGACATCACTCTGATCTTGTTCCCACGTGCCGTGCCAGAGTTCGCCGTCAACCCAGGTCACCCCGGTGACCATGCGCTTGGACTCGATGGTGCGCAGAATAGCGCCTGTCTGCGGATCGATCTGGTGGATTTTCCGGCCCTGGTGCTGCCCGACCCAGAGCGTCCCTTCTGCCCATGCAAGCCCTGAATCGCCGCCGCCGCCGGGCGCCGGGATTGTCGAGAGCACGTTGCCTGTCTCCGGGTCGACCTTCTGGATGCGATCTTCGGCAATCTGGAAGAGATATTGGCCATCGAAAGCGGTTCCGGCGTGCGCGGCGATGTCAAAGGAGCGCAACACGGTGCCGCTCGCCGGATCAAGGGCATTCAGCCGTTCTCCCGATGCAAACCAGACATTCCGGCCATCGAAGGTAACCCCGGCCACCTGGTCAGTGCCGGGAAACGGGCCATATTCGCGGAGAATTTTGGCAGATTGTTTCATAATTTCATCCTTGTCACCTGACTGCTGAATATTTCCTCCTGACCCTAATCACTTGGCAGGAGATCGGGGAGTAACAAGATTGTCGGGAAACCCGGCACGGGCGGACTGATCCAGCGGCGGGCGCGTCCGCGACCGAATGATTGCACCTTGCCCGCTTCCGCAAGTATCAGAAGGGCACGCTGAACGGTCCGGGAACTGGCCCCCAGGGCAATTGCCAGAGCTGAACTCGACCATGACTCGCCATCGGCAAGAAAGGCGAGAACCGCGCCATGCGCTTCCTCCATGGGCGGCGCAAGGACAACGATGCCACTGGCGTCGAGCGGTGTCATGCAAAAGCCCCGCGCTGTTGCGGACACATCGGCCAACATTCGCAGTTCCTCGCGCAACCGGCCGACTTCGACCCGCAGGCGGGCGCGATGCGATTCATCCGCATGCTTTGCCCCGAATGCACGGGCGAGGAGCGCGGCTCTTGGCACGTCTCCGGGCGCGGCTTCGCCCAGCGCGCGGGCCAGCGCGAACAAAACCGGTCGCGTGGCGAGTGATATCACCCGATCCCCGACCCGAACGACATGCCGGCACGCGTCGACGACCAGCACTCCGGATGCGAGCAGCGTTTCGATCTGCTCCAGCAAGAGGGGACGTTCCTCGCCGCGCTGGATCAGACGGGCGGCGGGTGTTTTCAGGACATGGGAGGCCTGCTCGACCTCCGCGATGAGGGCGGGAATCTTCGCTTCAGCCGCAGCTTTCTCGGCCCGCGTGAGTGCCTCGCGCGCTGCAGACGTGTTCAGGCGCCGGATGGCAATTCCGGCAGCCACCAGCGCGAGCGCCGCTCTCGACGTTGCCGGCAGCGGCGCGGGATCAAGTTTGGCGAGGGCGCGTTCGGCCGCGTCGACATGACCGACCAGAAGTAGCCGCCGAATATCCACGGTCCGTGCATGGGCGGCATTGACCTGATCGCCATGGGCTTCGAGTGTTGCCCGCGCCATGTCCAGTGCCTTTACACGCCACCCCAAATCGCGCGAGACGAGTGCAATTTCCGCTTCGGCGACGATGCATCGCGCGCGGGCTTTTTCCTCTTTTGCGCCGAATGCCCGCGCCGCGCTCTGCAACAGGGCCCGGGCGCGCGGGAATTCGCCAAGTTGCGCCATGGCGATGCCGCGCAGTGCAAGGGCGGGCGCGTCATCACGCAGCGCCACCCGTTTCAAGGCGCCGAGAGTATCACCTGTCGCAAGGGCGTGCGCTGCGGCGTTGATCAGCGAGTCCATCGGATGGCCGTCACACTTGTTACTCCGATCGTTCGATCAGCGAGTCGTAATCCATCTCACGGACAATAACCAGTATTGCAACTTTGATCGACAAATGGGGGCTGTGCGAAATCCTGCGCTTCTTTGCGCAGCATTTGAATAGGAGGGCGGGTGAGGCTCGGTTGGGGCATTGACGGGGGAAGAATATCACCGAGCCTCCCATTGCCTCATGGAGAGTAGCAACAGGGATATCATGAGCACCGGAGTTGGGCTTTTTCATGAAGCGCCAGCGCTTGCGCGTGCGGGCCGGATCGCTTGTACAAACACAATGCGAAGCATTCATTTGTTCAGATGATATTAATCTGCAGGTAGCATCTTTGTGCCGGCGTTAAGCTGGGAATGACGTCGTTTACGGGCAGGGGGCTCTGTGGATCAGGATGGCGAGAATACAAAAATAGACTACCAACCCTATGTGATGTCGGTTTGGCCGGTTCTATTTGCATTCGTGGCGGTTTCGATGATGGTGCTGTTTCTCGGCAGAATGGGGGCCGATTTCAGAAATGCGGGCGATCACAATCTCACCCCCCAGACGCGTGCCGGTGACGACTCCGACAACCGGTGACACAATCCGGCTGTTCGGCGATGAAAACCGGCTCAGCCGGCTTGCGGTCTTCCGCGTTGAACAGAGCTGTCCGACTTAGCCCGTTGTATCGCTCACGCATTTCTTGACGAAACTGTTTTTTGCGGCGCCGGCAAGCTTCTTGGCGGCGGCCTGCGTATCGCAGGTTGTTGCCGCATCTGCCGCGCATTTCTTCGTGAAATTGGTCAAAGCAGCGCCGGAAAGCTTTTTGGCCTCGGCCTGGCTTTTACAGGTGCCATCCGCCAAGGCCGGACTTGCTGCCAACACCAGAAGTGCGATCGCTATGAGTGCACGCATATTCATCTCTCCATTGCTTTTCCAGGAATAATAGGTTTGCCCCAATGGGATGCTACGTCAAATGCAACTGAATGACCTTCGTGTGTCTTTCTGAGACAACCGAACAGCCATTCAGCTTCGTTTCCGGTCTTTACCCGCGAGTATCTTGAGGAAGCGGTGAATTGTGCGCCGGTTCGGCCGTTCGCTCAACCTGCTGAAGCGCCGATGCAGAAATTCATCGATTTCCCGCACGGAGACACTGGCAAGATCCGTCCCGTAGCGGGCCTTCAATGCTTCTTCGATCATGTCCAGGTCCCTCGTGGTCGGATTGTAACCGGAGGTACTTATGGCAAGAGGAAGCGATTGGTGAATGAGGTATTTTGCAAGTTTATTGAGTTCTGGATCACGGTCCAATTTACTCATTTTTTCTCCCCCGTGCTCTTCGGCACTATGGGGGAGAGAATACGCTTCGACAGCCCCGCAAGCAACAACGCTGAACCAAAATATTCGTTCAATAAATACGTCGAATTTTTACTTCATATCGCGGGTATTACTAACAGGCGGCCACGGAGAAGACGTAACCGTGATAGTCGTTGTCGATAAGCAGATTCAGCTTGATCTGGGGGTTTCTCGCCAGCCACTCCCTGCATGCTCTTTGCTGGCCGAAATCCGAGAGATTCCTGAAACAACGCCAATCATCGAACAGCATGACAGACCCGACCGTCAAACGGGATGTGAGGTAATCCAGCACAGGCACGGTGGACTCGTAGAGGTCGCAGTCAATCCACGCGAAAGCAACGGTCTGGATAGGCGAAGACTGCACATGTCCTGGTTGCAGCGTCTGGTCGTACCAGCCCTTGATGGTCGTAACGCGCGCCAGATCGACATTGCGCAGCTTGAGATTTTCCTTGAACTGCGTCTCGTTGCACGAGAACTGGCCTTCGAAGAAGCCGCCGCTATAGCCGCCGGACTCGTCTATCCCCTTCTTTGGTTGCGGCAAACCCTCGAACGAATCGAGGGCGACAAACCGCATCTCCGGATTTTCCCGCCCTATCACGTTGCACGCATAGGCAAAGGTCTCGCCCTGATAGACGCCAAATTCGAGATAGTCTCCCTTGATTTGAGCGCCCCTGAAGTAATCGGTGACCTTGTCGATGACGTCCCATCTAAACCTGTTTGGTGCAAGGAGACGCGTTTGCAGATGCTCGACCTGTTGGGCAAGAGCAACATTCGTTTGCTCATACCGATCCAGCCGCTCCTGAAGTTCGGCGATCACCTGGTCTAGTCCGTAGCTTCGTTCCTGTTGCGGCAAACTGGTCATGCGTGGTTCCACTTTATAACTGGGAGATTCGATAGCGGGCAGGCAAGTGTAACAGTCGTACCATTGCCTTTTGATGATTGAATCGCAAGAGAGCCACCCATTGTCTGAATAAGACGCGCACAACCTGTCAAGCCCAGTCCGCTGTGGCCGCGCGACTCACCCTTCGTCGAAAAGAACGGTGTCGTGGCCTTCTTGATCTGTTCCCGGGACATGCCGACGCCAGAATCCTCGATGGCGACGATCAGGTCTTTTCCAATCGGCCAGCGCTTGGCGATATTGACCTTGATCACAATGTGCGGGTGCAGTTCATCCTCGACGGCGTCCTTGGCGTTGCGCAAAAGCTCGTGGAGCATGAGATGGAATTGGCCCTGCGGGACAAGCAGCTGCATTGCTTTCACATCGGCGCGCACAATGGGAATGGTCGATCCATCGGGGCGCGTGATCTGATCAAGGATCGTTCCCAGCGTCACGATCGGCGTATTGTCCTGATCAAATTTGGGATAGGCGATCCGGGCCAGCCAATCGGTCACGACCGACAGATCAGTGATCCGCTTGCGGGCCATGTCGAGCAGTTTTGCATCGGGGTTTTCCTCGGGCGAAAGCGTCTCGTGCATCCACATGGACAGTCCGTTGATTCGCGTGAAGGTCATGTGGGAGAAGAGCAGCGCGAACTGGCGGACCTGATTGTTGTAGAGCGCCTTGCTTCTGTAGGCGACCATGGCAAACAGAACGACCATGATCGCGGTCGCAAACACGAAGGCGTACAGGAAATTGTCGTAGAGCGCTTTTTGCTCGAGATCGGCGGTGCGTTTCTGGGTGTTTCCGAGGTTACCCGTCGTCGTCAAGACAATGGCCGGCCAGAAGTCTTCAAACCTGGCCACAATCAGATTGTAGTCTGGATCGGCTCGCGCAAGCTGCGGCATCAGCTCATTGTTTATGTAATCGAGCAGTGTCTTGATCAGATCGATATCCACTTTAGGCATGATCTTCTCGGTATAGGGCAAAGCGATCAGCGTCTTGGCATTGATGGCGAGATAGGTGCTTTCAGACAGGATTTTGGCGCGATACTCCTGGGATTTGGTGAGCGCAGCCAGCCGGGCCCATCCCATGATGCTGACCATTTTCTCGCGCGCTTGGGTTGAACGCCACTGAACCTCGTTGACTTCCCCGATGATGTCATAGGCCTGGCTGCGATACTTGTCCGTTTGCAGAAACGAGGCCAGGCCGATCAGCACAAAGAGACCAAAGGAAATGGCAAGGATGTACGTACCGTTTGCGCGGAGTATCTGTCTCACCTATCCACCACGTGTCTGAAATCAATCCTACTCATCGTTTAAGGGTCACGCGGCTTGATGCGCGATCAAAAGTTATTGCTCAAATTGCAGCTCGGTGAGAAACCAGATCCATCTTGAGTGATCTCCCGGGTCATAGGCCTTGGGCATGCTGTCAAAAGGCCAGACAATGTAGAATGGCCCAAAATCGTCGGCCTCAAGCGGGCGGAATTCGCCCTCATGGCATTTTCCTGCCTTGGCTTCGACGTCGTTGCAGGCAATCTGTGAGGCAACGATCGGATTGTAACGTTTGATTTCGTCCATATCGATTCTGGCGGAATAATCATTGGGCGCTATTCCCTTTATGACTTTCGCATTGGCCAATCCGTTCTTTGCCAAAATCTCGATCAGCGAAAAACCGCGATAGGTGCGCTGTACGTCGTTGGTCCAAGGCGTCTTGGTTTGGATCTCCCGATAGGAAAATGATTTTGCCAGATCGTCCTCCTTGTAGGAGGCGATGGGTTTTCCGCTCTGGCGTTCGATCTGGAGAACGTGCGGGTCGACTATGCCGGCGGAGGCGGCAGGAACCGCGCATAACAGCACAAGGCCCAAGAAGCAGGCACGCCAACCGCTGTATGTTTCCACGGCCTTTTCCTCAATCGGTTGCAGGATCATCATTGTCGGCAGTGATTTTGCGGCCATGAGCCAGGACTTTGCTGCGCGCCCGTTTGTATTTCTGCTCGGCCATCTCGGCACTTTTCATCTTAAAGTGCTTTGCCATAAGCACAAACAGTTCATTGCGTTTCATGCTCTTCGGGCGGTCTTCCACCCATTGGAGGCATTCTTCCTCCGATAATGACAGGAACGGATAATAATAGCCCGGAAAAGCATCGCTGATCGTCTCGCTCCCCCGATGCACGACAAATTCAGAACGGGTCATGAGTTCAAGAATGCTGGCGAGGGTGGGGGCATTGAGGCGGTTTTTACCCAGGTATCCCTTTGCACCGAGGTTTCTGCATGTTTCCGCCTCATCGGTCGAATACCGGCCGGTGATGACCAGATGAACGGCTGCGGGAGTGGAATTGATAATGGACTCGATGATTTTCAGGCGCACATCGCGGGATTCCATCTCGCTTCCATAGTCTGGAAGCCCCGGATCGATGATGATCAGGTCAAATTCATCGGCCTCGATAGCCATCTGCGCCGCATGGAAGGTCTCGGCGGTCGCCACCTGCTGGCCGGCCGTCTTGAAGTGCCGCTTCAGCGAATCCGCATAAAAATAATCATCTTCGATGATCAGAACTTTGGAAATTTTTACATTCGCGTGGTCCATGCGTGGGGTTTTAACAGGCTCGTCTCGCGAAAAATAGGTATCATCGCGGCACCTACCGCATGCGGACAATTCAAGCATGATAGCAGGCAAGAATGCGTAAGGTGCCATGGGGATGCATTGGTTTTTCCTAAGACAATGGCGCCACTGCAACGATCCACCAATAGTGAAACTCGTTCTGCTTGCTATCGTTCCACGTGCACCACCGGTCGTTTTCTTGTTCAAATTCACTATGATCATAGCGCTCGATCAGCGAGCTGATAGTAAGCTTGCAATCTTCAATTGTTTCAAATTGTAGGGGAAGGGGTTCGTCCCATAAAACATCACCAAGCGTGTTTCGCACACCGTGCTTGATTATATACATACTTGAAGACCCCCGAAATTCTTTGAGATATACTTAGTTGTATGAAGCCGGAATACAACCGGGCCGCGAAAAGAAAGCACCGCGCAGTTGTTTCGCTGCTGCATATCGCGTTCGGCGTGTCCCGGCATGCTCTGAAGGTCCATCGCCAGCGAGGCTGGGCGCCTTGATTGGAACTTTCATCGGCAATCCGAGTTGAAGAACGCTGGCGAAACCCCGTTGGCAGGGCTCGGCCTGGAGGACGTGTGCAGCTTCTGACAAGCCGGGCCCACAGGAGGATGCAAGGAGAATGATCGACGATTTTGATGACGATGACGAAGAGGTCTGGCCAAGCCACAGCTCGAATGTCTGGTATATCGCCATATTCGTCGGGGGCGTGGCCGCCGCAGCGCTTCTGACCTACATCTTCGGCGGCTGGCTCTAACGGCGCCTGCGCCGAACGCGCTCCACGTCTCCGCATCAAACCTTTCCTTTGCGGATAAGGCGGTCGTTAACCAAAGTTAGCCATGACGGGCAATGTCTCCCTGCTCTGTTAAGCTGCTGTCAACCTATCGGTGCGAGTTATAATTCTGGTGCAATACTCCATGATGGGTTCTGGGGCTGCACCGGGTTCTGTTCGGTATCGTTGCGTAAAAAGTGTGGGGACGGCGTCCAGCCGGTAGTTTGCATTGTCAAAAGCCAAAGCTTTTCGAATTGCGGGAGTTGTTGCGATGGGCGCCCTGATGGCAGCCTGCGCGTCACCCACGGCAAAGGTTGCTAAACGAAGCCACGGCAAGGAATATTTCGCTGAATCGGAGTATGGCGTCAAAGCCAGCCCGCGCGTCGTCACGGATTTCCGCAACATGCCGCGCGGCGGCGGGCGCAACCAGATCGGCAGGCCCTATCAGGTTCGCGGTAAGTGGTATTATCCCAGGGAAGAGCTGGGCTACAAGCGTCAGGGGCGGGCATCCTGGTACGGCTCGGCCTTTCATGGCCGCCTGACCGCCAATGGCGAAGTATACGACATGAACCACCTGTCGGCGGCGCACCCGACCATGCCGTTGCCGAGCTATGCGCGCGTGACCAATCTTGCCAATGGCAGTTCCGTGATCGTGCGCGTCAACGACCGCGGGCCGTATCACAGCGATCGCGTGATCGATCTGTCGCAAAAGGCTGCGACGATGCTGGACTATCAGCATACGGGTACGGCCGACGTGAAGGTGGAATATGTGGGCCGCGCGCCGCTCGAAGGGCGCGATGACGGCTTTTTGCTCGCGTCGTATCGTGCACCCGGCACGCGCGATCGTCTGATGCAGCCGGATTCAGGCACCATGATTGCCATGAATGGACCGACACCCACCCAGCGCAATGCCCTTTCCATTCCCGGCATGCGGCAGCCGAAGGTGCAGGGCGTTCAGGTGGCGAGCCTGAATGTGGCGCCGGTATCGTTCAATGATCAGGCGGTCAGTCTTGGCGCGCCCGCGCAGCCGCAGATGAATGCCGCCATGGGTGCAATGCCGTTCGGCTATGATATACAGCCGGTTCTGCCGCTTGTTGGTCCCTATATCGACGACAAGCCGGCGATTCTGCTCGGATCGCTGAAGGGTGGCACACGGCGCGCATCGCCATTCGTCAGTTCCTACGCCAGCGAGCGTGTGGCAAGTGCCAATGCGACGGCGGTGGCGATGAACAGTCTGATATCGCCGAAGGCCATTTCCGACGCGTGGAAGAATGAAAACAAGCTGCGTGAATCCGCGGCGGCACCGGCGGGTGAATATGTCGATGTCGGCCTTTTTGCCGACAGGTCCGAAGCGGGCCGTGTCATGAGCGCCCTGGCGCCATTGGGCAAGGTCGACCTGTCCGAGGTCAACAGCCCGGATGGCCCGCGCATCGCTCTGATTGCACGGACCAGCGCGGGAAAGAATACCGATGCCTTGCTGCAGGCTGCCTGGAAAGCGGGAGCAGGTGATGCGTTTGTCGTACGCGATGACGGAAACTGATTTCCCGCGTCAAAGAACATTGCCGTTACAGCCATTCCGTAAGCTTGCCGCCAGTCTTGCCGTCGTGCTGCTCGCCGCGTCGCCGGTCCACGCGCAGGAAGCATTGTTCGATACCAAGGCCAAGCAGGCCCTGATGCTTGAAGACCAGACAGGCACCATTCTCTACGCCAAAACACCCGATACGTTGATCGAACCAGCCGCGCTGGCCAAGCTGATGACCATGGAACTGGTCTTTCATGCGCTCAAGACCGGCCAGATCAAGATCGATACCCAGTATACCGTCAGCGAAAATGCCTGGCGCACGGGCGGGGCGCCGTCCGGCGGCTCCACCATGTTTGCCAAGCTTAAATCGTCGATCAGCGTCGGCGACCTCATCCAGGGCGTTATCGTGCAGTCAGCCAATGACGGTTGCATCATCCTGGCCGAGGGCATTGCCGGGTCGGAACAAAAATTCGCCGAGATGATGAACGCACGGGCGAAGGAAATCGGCCTGAAGAATTCGACGTTCCGCAATTCGACCGGCTTGCCCGATCCGGAGCAAAAGGTGTCGCTGACGGACCTTGTCACGCTGGCCCGCTACATCAAGCACGAATATCCGGAATATTATCGCACCTATGCGCAGGAGAGCTTCACCTGGAACAATATTTTCCAGCGTAATCGCAATCCCTTGCTGAAGCTGGATATCGGCGCTGACGGCATGGGAACCGGCTACACCGAACAATCCGGCTATGGTCTTGTCGGTTCGGCCGAACATAACGGGCGCCGTTACATCGCCGCCCTGAGCGGTCTGGCGACTGACAAGGAGCGGGCGGAAGAAGCGAAGAAAATCTTTGAATGGGCCTACAGCGCCTTCGAGGAAGTCAATATCTTTGCCGAAGGCGAGACCATCGCGGAAGCCAGCGTGTTTGGCGGTGTCAAATCCAGCGTCCCGCTCAAGGCACACGAAAAGATCAGCCTTCTCGTCCCGACGGCCAACAAGGATCGCCTCAAGGCCCATGTCGTGTATAAGGGCCCGCTGCTGGCTCCGGTCAAGGCGGACGAGCAGGTCGGCGTGCTGCGGATCTGGATCGGCGATGCCCTGGCGCAGGAAACGCCGGTTTACACGGGCGAAGCTGTTGAACCCGGTGATCTGCAGAAGCGCACGCTCGATGCGGTCCTGGAACTCACCACCGGCTGGACCCGCCGCCTGAAGCTTTAAGATTTTCCCGGCTCGACCTTTTCAGTCCCGCCCGTTAGAACCTCGTCTAGAGATCAAAAGTGACTCTTTATCGAAAGACGGCTGACGGCGTGCAACAAGGACTGTTCATTACCTTTGAAGGCGGCGAGGGCGCTGGCAAATCCACCCAGATCACCCGCCTGGCAGCGCATATGCGCGCAGCCGGCGATGATGTGGTGGTGACCCGCGAGCCGGGTGGCTCGCCCGGTGCCGAGGCTGTGCGGCATGTCATCCTGAGCGGCGCTGCTGAATCCTTCGGTCCCGCCATGGAAGCGATGTTGTTTGCCGCCGCGCGCAATGATCACGTCGAGCAGGTCATACGCCCCGCACTCAACACGGGCAGCATGGTGCTCTGCGACCGCTATATCGACTCCAGCCGGGTTTATCAGGGGGTCACCGGCGATCTCGATGCCGGTCTGATGCGCGCCATTGAAAGGGCAGCCGTCAACGGATTGATGCCTGATCTGACCATCATTCTCGATCTGCCGGCGGAAATCGGTCTGCAGCGCGCAAACGCGCGCCGCGGAACAGGCACTGCCGATCGCTTCGAAAAGGAAACCATCGAGATGCACTGCAAGCGCCGGGATGCCTATCTGGCCATCGCCAAGGCTGAACCGGGGCGGTGCAAGGTGGTGCCTGCGGACCGGCCGGTTGACGATATCGCGGCGGATATTGCCCGCCTCGTCGATCGCCTGAAGGCGCGGCGTGCGATAAAGGAAAAGGCCAGAGCGGGGGCGGCACAATGAGCGATACGCTTCCCGACGTGCCAGCCACGCATGATACGATTGACGGCATTCCCGCCCCGTCGGCCAATCCCGCGCTGTTCGGTCATCCGTCCATCCGCTCATTTCTGGCCCAGGCCTATCAATCCGGCCACATGCATCATGCGCTTCTGCTCGAGGGACCGCAGGGGGTGGGCAAGACCACGCTGGCCTTTCACCTTGCCGGACACATGCTCAAGCATCCGGTGCAGCGCGATGCGCCGCTGGAACTGGCCGTGCCCGATTTTTCCACCGCGCCCTACCGGCAGATTGCCACGGGTACACATCTGGCCGTGCTGCATATCAGCCGCCCGCTCGATGCCAAGACGGGAAAATTCAAGACCGGCATCACGGTCGATGAGATTCGCCGCGTGACACACTTTCTCAATCGCACGGCACATGACGGCGCGTGGCGCATTGTTATCGTCGATCCGGCAGATGATATGAATCGCAATGCTGCCAATGCGTTACTGAAGACTCTTGAAGAACCGCCGCAGCGAACGCTGTTCATTTTGATCTCGCATTCTTCCGGGCGCTTGCTGCCAACGATCCGCTCGCGCTGCCAGTCCATCCGTTTTGAGGGGCTGGAGCGCAGCGACCTTCTGTCGGCACTGGCAACAATCGGCCTTGGTGCGGAGCAGATGCCGGATACCGAGGCACTGGTGACCCACGCGGACGGCAGCGTGCGCAAGGCGGCACTGCTTGTGGCGTTTGGCGGATTGGAGATATCGCAGACCATCGATGCGATACTGACAAAGCCGGTATTCGATGTCCCCAAGGCGCAGGCGCTTGGAACCGCCTTGTCGGGACGCGATTCGGAAATTCAGTTTGATCTCTTCCTTGAGGACATTTTTTCGCGGATCGCGACGAAGGCGAGGGAGGCTGCGGAGAGGGGTGCCGTGGCCGAGGCCAATCACTGGTCAACACTGTGGCAGGACATGCAGGGCGAAGCCCGTGAAGCCGATGCCTTCAACCTTGACCGCAAACAGTCCGTTCTTATCTTTCTTGACAGGATGCACCGTGCCCTGCGTGCACCTTGATCCGCCACCCGGTCACATCACATGAATGCGGAATAGTATTTCAATTGAATTCATGCGTTTACGACCGGTATAGCAATCAGGCCGGACATGGGTTATGTCAGCCTGACGCCTTCCCAAGATGCCAATTCCGAAGCAAATCAGGTTACGTATGAGCCGCGAAACATTTTACATCACCACAGCCATTTCCTATCCGAACGGCAGTCCGCATATCGGTCACGCGTACGAGCTGATCGCGACGGATGCGATTGCCCGTTTCAACCGCCATGACGGCAAGGATGTGTTCTTCCTCAGCGGTACGGACGAACATGGTATCAAGATGCTTCAAACGGCACGCAAGGAAGGCATCACGCCGCGCGAGCTTGCCGACAGAAATGCCAAGCTTTTCCGTGACATGGGCCATCTCCTGAATGCGTCCTATGACGACTTCATCCGGACCACCGAGGAGCGGCATTACGCGTCATCGCAGGCGATCTGGAAAAAAATGGTCGAAGCCGGGGATATCTACAAGGATTCCTATGCCGGCTGGTACTCCGTGCGCGATGAAGCCTATTACCAGGAAGACGAGACGGAAGTGCGTGCCGATGGCGTGCGCTACGGCCCGCAGGGCTCGCCCGTCGAATGGCTGGAAGAGGAAAGCTATTTCTTCCGCCTGTCCGCCTATCAGGATCGCCTGCTCAAGCTGTATGCGGACAATCCGAGCTTTATCGGGCCGGACGAGCGCCGCAACGAGGTCATCTCCTTCGTCAAATCCGGACTGAAGGACCTGTCCGTATCGCGCACGACCTTCGACTGGGGCATTCCGGTTCCCGGCGACGAGAAGCACGTCATGTATGTCTGGGTCGACGCGCTGACCAATTACATCACGGCGGCCGGTTATCCCGATGAGAAGGCCGAGCGCTGGCGCTATTGGCCCGCCGACGTACACATCATCGGCAAGGATATCATTCGCTTCCATGCCGTCTATTGGCCCGCCTTCCTGCTGTCCGCGGGGATCGAACTGCCGAAGCGCGTCTTCGGCCACGGTTTCGTGTTCAACCGCGGCGAGAAAATGTCGAAATCGGTCGGCAATGTCATCGATCCGTTCTCCCTGGTCGAACATTACGGCCTGGATCAGGTGCGTTACTTCCTGCTGCGCGAAGTGCCTTTCGGTCAGGACGGCAATTACAGCCATGAGGCGATCGTCAACCGCACCAATGCGGATCTTGCCAACGACCTTGGCAATCTGGCGCAGCGCTCGCTGTCGATGATCAACAAGAACTGCGAAGCCAAGGTTCCGCAGCCCGGCGCATTGACCGATGTCGACAAGGCCATCCTCGATCAGGCGGTCGCAGCGCTGGAGACAGCCCGCAAGGCCGTCGGCACGCAGGCCATGCATCTGGCGCTTGGGGCGATCTTTGCCGTGGTGGCGGAAGCCAACCGCTATTTTGCATCGCAGGAACCATGGGCGCTGAAGAAGACCGATCCCGCGCGGATGGAAACGGTTCTCTACGTGACGGCGGAAGTGATCCGGCGTGTCGGCATTCTCTGCCTGCCGTTCATACCGGGATCGGCGGCCAAACTGCTCGATATCCTGGCCGTGCCCGCCAACAAGCGCAACTTCACCGATCTTCTCGGCGGTAGCGAACTGGTGCCCGGCGCCGATTTGCCCGCGCCGCAGCCGATCTTCCCGCGCTATGTCGAGGCAGACAAAGGCGCCTGATCAGGAACCCGGATCTTTTTCATGCTTGTCGATAGCCATTGCCATCTGGATTTTCCGGATTTTGCCGAAGAACGCGACGCCATTGTCCAGCGCGCGCTGAATCTTGGTGTCGTGCGGCTGGTCACCATCTGCACGCGCGTTCGCAAGTTCGACGGCATTATCGGCATCGCCGAACGCTATGACAGCGTCTTTGCCTCGGTCGGGACGCACCCGAACAATGCGCATGAGGAACTCGACGTCACAGCCGATGACCTGATCAAGCTGGCCGAACACCCGAAGGTGGTGGCAATCGGTGAAGCCGGGCTCGACTATCACTATGATTATGCGCCGCCGGAAGCACAGCAGCAGGGATTTCGCACCCATATCGCCGCGGCACGCGTCACCGGCCTGCCGCTGGTCATTCACGCGCGCAGTGCCGATGAGGACATGATTGCGATCTTGCGCGAGGAATCAGGGAAGGGGGCCTTCCCCTTCATCCTGCATTGCTTCTCCTCCGGTGCCGAACTGGCGCGGGTTGGCGTCGAGCTTGGCGGTTACATCTCGTTTTCCGGTATTCTGACATTCAAAAATTCGCCGGAAATCCGCGACATCGCCAGAAATGTGCCGCGCGACCGGCTGCTGGTTGAAACCGACGCGCCTTATCTCGCGCCGATGCCGCATCGCGGCAAGCGCAACGAGCCGAGCTTTGTCACCCATACGGCCGCCGTGCTGGCGGACACCATCGGTGTCAGCGTCGAGGAAATCGGCACTTTGACCACCGACAATGTATTCCGCCTGTTCACCAAGATGCCAAGGCCCGCCCATGCCTGATCGCCTGCGCTTTACCATTCTCGGCTGCGGCTCGTCTCCGGGCGTGCCGCGCATCAATGGTGACTGGGGCAATTGCGATCCGGACAATCCGAAAAACCGCCGACGCCGGGCGTCCATGCTGGTCGAGCGCATTGCCGCGCATGGCGGCGTGACCACCGTCGTCATCGATACGGGGCCGGATTTCCGCTCGCAGATGATCGATTTCGGCTCCGGACGGCTTGATGCCGTCGTCTATACCCATGCGCATGCGGACCATATTCACGGCCTCGATGACCTCCGCACCTTTGTCATCGACCGGCGCGATCTGGTGGACATCTATGCCGATCAGGCGACCCAGCGCAGGCTCGTCGAAGGCTTCAGTTATTGTTTCAAGACGCCGGAAGGTTCGAGCTATCCACCGATCCTGCGGCCGCATGAGATCGTGCATCACGAGGCTTTTGAGGTTGACGGCGCGGGCGGTCCAATCCGCTTTCTGCCGTTGCCGCAGGTGCATGGCGATATCCTGTCGCTGGGCTTCCGCATCGGCGATGTGGGCTATTGTTCCGATGTCAGCGCGTTTCCGGAAACAACAGCGGCCCAGTTGCATGGGCTCGATATACTCATCATCGACGCGTTGCAGTACCGTCCGCACCCAAGCCATTTTTCTCTCGATGAATCAATGGAGTGGATCGAAAAGCTGAAGCCGCGTCGAGCCATTCTGACCCATATGCATGTGCCACTGGATTATGGAACTGTCCTGCGCGATACGCCGGAACATGTCGAACCGGCCTTTGACGGCCTGTCCTTTGAGGTTGAGGCATGAGCAAGAGCGTTGAACGTGTCCGCCAGGCAGCCCATGCTGCAGGCCTTGAGATCGAAATCCGCCAGATGGCCGATTCAACCCATACGGCCGAAGATGCGGCCATCCAATGCGGTGTCACAGTCGCACAGATCGTCAAGTCGCTGATTTTTCAAGGCACCGATACGCAGCGGCTTTATCTGTTTCTGGTTTCCGGACCGCGCCAGCTTGATCTTGCCAAGGCTGCGCGGCTGACCGGAGAAACGCTGCACCGGGCTGATCCAAAGCACATCCGCAAGGAGACCGGCTTTGCCATTGGCGGCGTATCGCCATTGGGGCATCTGATCGACATCAAGGCCTATGCGGATGAAACACTGATGCAGTTCGACGTTGTCTGGGCTGCCGCAGGCGGCACGAACTTTGTTTTCCCGGCAGAACCGCAGGCTTTGATGACGGCCGCAAAGGCTGAAATAGCCGATATTGCGGGCTGAGCGAGCCATTCCGGCCTGTCTTCCGGTTCCATAATCTATCTTATGCGATCTTTGTATGTAGCCGCAAAGTTAAAATGTCCTGTTTCTGCAAAGTAGAAACGTCGCTGTGTCACCTTCTCGTTGATTGCAACGAGATTTGGGATGCGGATTTTGGGACTGATTTTAATGAGCGAACGCGAACTG